>Ga0078972_1000169_pt1 | contig 269072 bp, 230 predicted proteins | sample YelNatPaOPGAMG01_FD_67568 | JGI IMG/M metagenome (GOLD analysis project Ga0078972, IMG submission 67568) | Hot spring thermophilic microbial communities from Obsidian Pool, Yellowstone National Park, USA - OP-RAMG-01 (SPADES assembly) (version 2) | ecosystem: Environmental > Aquatic > Thermal... | reverse complement strand
CCATGACCGGCGACACGGTATTGCTGGAGCTGAACGACAAGGACCGGCCCTGCCGCCTGATGCCGGCCGATGACCCCAACTATTTCGGTATTATTATGCCGATGAGTTTGTAAAGAGGAAATATGGCTCGCATCGGCATCATGACCTGCTCGAACTGCACGCAGGACTCGAACTGCGCCTCGGTGGTCTGTCTCAGCGATATGAGGAAAAGGCGCGGCTTTTTCAGCCGTTATCCCAAGGATCAGCCCCTGGACCTGATTGGCCTGATCAATTGCGCTGGCTGTCCGACGGTGGCGGCGCCGGAAAAGATTTTACGCCGGGTTCGGGCTTTGGCGGAATTCCGCCTCGACGCCTTGCACCTGTCGTTCTGCTTGGTGACTATCTGTCCGTTTGTGAATAAGTATTTGGGAATAATAAAAAAAGCGTATCCAGACTTGGAAATTGTCAAGGGAACGCACCAACCGGTCGAGAAGACGCACTTTCGTCAAGGAGTCAAAGAACTGCTTTGTCAAACCCTTGCCCCACCGCAAACCATGGCCGACATGATCCGGGGGACCCTGAGGCTTCCCCAGGAATGAAGGAAAAGGAGGAAAGGTTGGCGGCGAACTTGGAATATGAAGGCAACGTGAAAATAGAATCGGCGGTGAGCGCGACATACGGCGCCGAGCAGATCCAGGTCTTAAAAGACCTGGAAGGGGTGCGGGAGCGCCCCGCCATGTACATCGGCAACACCGGCACCGAGGGCCTGCACCATCTGGTCTATGAAGTGGTGGACAACGCCATCGACGAGGCCATGGCCGGATACTGCACGGAAATCAAGGTGAAGATCCACCCGGACCAGAGCGTCACCGTGGAGGACAACGGCCGCGGCATCCCCGTGGATCTCCACCCCACCGAAGGCCTGCCCGCGGTGGAGGTGGTCATGACCCGTCTGCACGCCGGCGGCAAGTTTGACTCCGGGGCCTACAAGGTCTCCGGCGGCCTCCACGGGGTGGGGGTGTCGGTGGTCAACGGCCTTTCCGAATACCTGGAGGTGGAAATCCGCCGCGACGGTAAGGTCTATCACCAGAGATACGAACGGGGCAAAACCGTGTCCCCGCTAACGGTCACCGGCGAAACCAAGCGCCGGGGCACCAAGGTGACCTTTCTCCCGGATCATCTCATTTTCTCCGACCTCGAGTTCAACTACGATATCCTGGCCCAGCGGCTAAGGGAGCTGTCGTTTCTGAACGGCGGCGTCAGCATTCACCTGGAAGATGAGCGCACCGGCGAAAAGGACACCTTCCTCTATGAAGGGGGGATCGTTTCTTACGTCAAATACCTGAACCGCGCCAAGACCCCCATCCACCCCGAACCGGTCTTCCTGGCCGGCGACAAAAACGGCACCCACGTGGAGATCGCCTGCCAGTACAACGATTCCTATACCGAGCAAATCTTCACCTACGCCAATAATATCAACACCAAGGAAGGGGGCACGCATCTGTCCGGGTTTAAAGCCGCCCTCACCCGGGCGGTCAACCAGTATCTGTCCACCAGCGACTTGGCCAAGAACTTTAAGGGTAACCTTCAGGGCGAAGACGTGCGGGAAGGCCTCACGGCGGTGGTGAGTGTGAAACTCCCGCATCCCCAGTTTGAGGGCCAGACCAAGACCAAGCTGGGCAACAGCGACATCAAGGGCCTGGTGGAGAACCTGGTCTATGAGCATCTCCTGGCCTACCTGGGGGAAAACCCCCAGATCGCCCGGCCGATCCTCAGCAAACTCCTGGACGCGGCCCGGGCCCGGGAAGCGGCCCGCCGGGCCCGGGATCTGGTGCGCAAGAAAGGGGCCCTGGGCGATATGGCCCTGCCGGGGAAGCTGGCCGACTGCCAGGAGCGGGACCCGGCTAACCGGGAGCTCTATCTGGTGGAGGGCGACTCGGCCGGCGGTTCCGCCAAGCAGGCCCGGGACCGGCGTTTCCAGGCCATCCTGCCCTTAAAGGGAAAAATCATCAATGTGGAGAAAGCCCGGTTTGAGAAGATGCTGGAGAACTCGGAAATCCGCACCCTTATCTCCTCCCTGGGGTCGGACCTCTCCCAGGATAATCCGAATGCCGAGGACCTGCGCTACCATCGGGTCATTATCATGACCGACGCGGACGTGGACGGCTCTCACATCCGGACCCTGCTCCTCACCTTTTTTTACCGGCAGATGCGCCACCTCATCGAGGGCGGTTACCTTTATATCGCCCAGCCGCCCCTCTACCGCATCACCCGGGGCAGCGACAAGATTTACCTCAAGGACGATCAGGAATTCAAAAAATACCTGATTCAACGGGGGGTCGAAAAAAAGCGCCTGAACCTCTCCTCTGGCGAATCCCTGGAAAGCCAGAAGTTGATTGCCGTTTTGGAGCACATCACCAATTTTCAGGACTATCTGGGTCGCTTCGAAAAACGGGGTCTGCCCCGGGAAGTTATCCGGATTCTGCTGGACCACGACCTGGTGGACCGAAAAGCCTTACAGGACGAAGCCCGCCTCGACGTTTTGAGCCAGGCCCTCCTGGACACCGGCCGCTGGACCGCCCGGCTGGAACCCGACGAAGAACACAACGCCCTGGCCTTGGTGATCCAGCATCGCAAAGATGGGGCCAACCCCATCCGCCTGGATTGGGACCTCCTGGGAGGCAGCGATTTTAAGAACCTGGTGCGCCTGGACCAGGAGATTGCCTACTTCAAAAACCCGCCCCACCGGCTGGAGGGGAAAAACCGCACCTGGGAGATCAACTCGCCGGAAGACCTGGTGGCGGTTATCATGGAAGAAGGGCAAAAAGGCCTTACCGTGCAGCGGTTCAAAGGGCTGGGGGAAATGAACCCGGAGCAGCTCTGGGAGACCACCATGGACCCGGAAACCCGCACCCTGCTCAAGGTAAACATCGTCGATGCTTCTGAGGCCGACGCCATCTTCACCATTCTTATGGGCGACAAGGTCGAGCCCCGCCGGGAATTTATTCAGAACAATGTCCTTGAACTGAACGAATTGGATATTTAGGTTATGATATATACCGGGTCTAGGCCGGTGGCTTGCTGGGTATCTTTCGGATAAGCCTATTGCGCCCGAACCCGCCAAGACCATCTCACCAGGAGGGTTTGTTATGCACCGGAAAGCCACATTCAAGATTTTCGTGACCCGACGGGAAATGCTGTATGTTGGGGATACCCCTGACCATTCCCTGATGCTCACTGAAATGGAAGGGGAACCCATCGATTACACCCCTGGAGAGGCAGGCGCGTTTGTCTCCCGGCGCAGCGTGGGCTTCCATGACCGCACCCGGGGCGAAGGCCCCATGCAGGGCTATGCGGTGACCCATTATGAACTCGGCGCGGTATTCTCCCGCTTCGAAGGCTTCCGCAAGGAGGGGGTCACCACGGGCACCTGGAAAGTTTACAAAGGCATCGGCAAACTGCAAAACCTTCAGGGCAGCGGGACCTTCACGGTGAAATCGTCCGGGAAGCCCAACGAATTTGTTTTGGACATGGAAGGCGAATATGTCCTGTAATCCTGAACCGGGGCCGCGAGGTCTCCCGCGGCTCCGGTAAGATGCCGAGCCCCGAAAACAGAACATAAAGCCAGATATCGCACCCGAGGGCCGCAAAGCCAGATTCAAGACAGAGGACCGCCCCCGCGGCGGTTTTTTTGGGCCAGGTTCGCTGAGTTACGACGTGATCAAAACTTAATATTTCCGGTAAGCAGCAATCTAATAATGGGGTACCATAATGGAGTGTGCTCGTTGCCATGCCAGTCTGGATGCAGAAGAATGCCGGGAGTATGAAGGCAAAAAACTGTGTGAGGATTGCTATCTGGAAGCCGTGAATCCTCCCAAGGCCTGTGATCCCTGGGCCGTGCACCTGGCCAAAAGCGATAAGGGCCGAAGCGGGGTGCAGCTCACCCCCAGTCAGCAGAAGCTTTATGACTTGGTAAAGCAGCGGGGCATGATCACCTTTCCGGAGGCGGCCCAACAGTTGGGGGTCTCCGAGGAGGAAGTGCGCCGGGACTTTGCCACCCTGCGCCACCTCGAACTCCTCCGGGGACACAAGCAGGGGCAGCAGGTCTTCATTGCCCTGTTTTGAGCACGCAAACCACAGACATCGACTATGCCCTTCTCAGGCGCCTGGCCCGGGGAGAGCAGGACGCCCTGGAAGAGCTCATCCGTCGCCATGAACGGCGCCTTTATAATCTGGCTTACCGGCTTCTGAAAGACCCCTTGGAAACGGAGGATGCGCTCCAGGAAGTTTTTCTCAAGGCTTATGAAAATGCCGGCCGCTTCCAGCCCTTCAGCACGGTCAAGGCCTGGCTGAACCGCATTACCGCCAACCACTGCCTGAACCGCCTCCGGGAGCGGGTGCCCCAGGATTCTCTGGACGATGAGGATCGGAGCCCGCAGCTTCCCTCCTTGACGCCCGACCCCTTGGAGGCCCTGGAGGAATCCGACCTGGCGCGCCGGCTGGAGGCACTTCTCGCGGCCTTGCCGGAAAATCAACGCCGGGCCCTGGTCCTGAAACGCTTCGGCGATCTTTCCTACCAGGAGATTGCTGAAGAAATGGGGATCACGCCCGGTGCGGTGGACGGTCTTATAAAACGGGCCCGGCAGTTTCTGCGCCGGGCCCTGTCTGATTATCTGGAATGAAGTTGGCGGCGGTTCCCTCCCAGGGTCCAGCCGGGCGGCGGGCTTCTGTCAGAGGGCCGCTTTGTTCCGGGCCTCCTGACCCGGCCTTCTAAGGCTGCTGGAGAGGCGAGCGAAGATTACGCCAGATCCCTTTCCACAATTTGGAGATCAGAGGCTTAAGGGGAATAAAACCTTTATTTGGCCTTGCCCACGAGTTCCTCCACCTCTTCTTTGCCGTGGGCCAGTTCTGCTTTTTGCTGGGGGTCCAGGCGCAGAAGCATTTCCTGGAATTCGCCGGCGTGGGTTTTTTCCTCCTTGGCCACGTCCAGGAGCACGGTTTTGAGATCGACGTTGTCGGTCATTGCGGCCAACTGCTCATAAAGGCTCACGGCATCCAGCTCGGCAATGATCGCGGCCCGCAGAATTTCCTTGTCAAGGTCCGGCTGCTTAACCTTGCTGAGGTTGATGGGAATCTGGGACAGCATAAGATTTCCTCCTTACTTGGATTAATGGGTACTACCGTGCCGTTAGGGGAGAGATAAATTTCCTTTAAGCGGTCCCCGCTGTCTAAGGGGGGGCTTTAGCCTGCTCTTCGGTACCGGTAAGGCCGAAGCGGTTTATTGTTTAAAACATAATCTCATTTCCAGCAAAGGGAAGTCCCGGCTGATTTTTCCATCAAAATAGCTAAGGGCCGGGGATGCATCTGAAAAGTCCTTTCTTGGCCGCGCCGAAAAAATCAGCGAGAATTGTTATTAGAGGTAAAGGAAAAGCGTTATGAAGTGCGAGGAAGTACACGAACTTCTGTCAGCCTGGCTGGACGGCGAAGTCCCGCCGGGACTGCGCCGGGGGCTGGCCGATCATCTGGCCGGGTGTCCCCTCTGCGAGGCGGAGTTCGCGGCGCTCAGAAAGCTTGACGCCGCCCTGGGGCAGCTTGAGACTCCGGCGCCCCGGGATCTGGCGGCCAAAGTGCGCCGTCGGCTGCCGCGCCCTGCCCGCCCTTGGCGTCAATCGCTGGCGCTGGCCGCGTGTCTGGCCCTGGGAATTTTCCTCGGAAGTTCCCTCACCGGAACCCTCTATCCGGTTCCGGCCCACTTAAATGGCATCACCCACGAGGAGAACAGCCTGGAAATCTTTCAGGACTATCCCCAGGGCTCCCTGGGCGGGGCTTTCCTCGACCAGGGTGAGGAGGACGTCAGCGCATGAAGCGGAACTGGCTCCTTTACCTGCTGATTTTCTCCCTGGCCCTGAACCTGGGAGCCATCGGCACCTTCGCCTACCTGCAGGGGCAGAAGCCGCCGGTGGGCGTTGCCCCGGCAGGCCCGCCGCCCATGCCGTTCGGCAAGCTGCTGAACGAACTCCATCTCGACCAGCAGCAACTTCAGACCCTCAGGGCCATGGCCCCGGAACATTGGCGGAAAGTAAAGGAGCTGCGGCAAGCTCTGGCCCGGCAGCGGCAGGAACTGTTTGATCTTATCAGGAGGGAGAACTTGCCGGACTGGCCGGCGGTGCAGGCCAAGATCCGGGAGATCGGCAACCTTCAGGTCCAACTGGAAGAAGAGAAGGTGCATCACCTTATGGATGTCCAAAAAAATCTGCGGCCCGAACAGCGGCACGTCCTTATCAGCCAACTGGAGAAGCGCCTGCCCGAGTGCCGCCGGGGGGACCGGGGCGGAGGGCCTGGGATGATGAGGGGCAAACGCGGTTTCGGCCAGAGTCCTCCCGGTCCCGGCCCCCAGGGTCCTCCGGAGATGCGATAACACTTTGCCGGATGGATATTTTAACAGTCTAAAGGAGTTTAAAAATGTTAAGGAATTTTTGGCTTGTTATCATGGTAGGCTTGTTTCTGGCCGGCTCGCTCCTCTGGGTTGCACCTAGTTTGGCTCAGACCCAGGGGTGGACGTGCCCCAGAGGCTATGCTCCGGGCACCGGCCCGGGATGGCGCGGCGGCGGCGGCCCGGGTTATTGCGGGAATTTTACTGCCCCGGCCAATCCCCAGTACGGCTATGGCTATGGGTATGGTAGGCAGGCCCGCAACCGGGCCCGCTGGAACACTCCCCCGGCCCCGGCCAACCTCAACCCCCAAACCCAGACTCCTGCTCCTCAAAGCGGCAATTAACCTCTAACCCCCTTAATCCCGCCCCTGTCCGGTTCCCGGATGGGGGCATTTTATTTCCTGACTTTAAGGTTTTTAACAGGCTCTTCCGGAGGGGAAAGGAACCGGGCCGTTGGAGGCCCCGACCAGAGGGCCGGTAAGGGGTGGTTCTTGCCTGCCCCGGGCGAAAAGACATTATTCGACCTGGAAAGCCTGAAAGATAATGGCCCCAAAAAAAGAGGACGGCCGTTGACCAGACGGCCGTCCTCCCCAGGCAGGTTACGGTTTATCCTACGCGTTCCAAGGGCACAAACAGCTTGCCGTTGCCTCGCTGCACCAGGAGCAGCAGGCGATCCTTATCTTTGGAGTCGTTGATTTTTTCCAAAACCTCCTTCACATTGGAAACCGGCCGGCGGTTAACTTCCAGGATGACGTCACCCTGCTGGATGCCGGCGTCCTCAGCCGGGCTTCCCGGCTTTACCCCAACCACGGCCACGCCCTTATCGGACGGGAGATGAAGCTGGCCGGCGGTCTCAGGATCCAGATCGCGCAATTGCAGGCCCCATTTTTCCCGGGCAGGCTGAAGTGAACCTTCAGGGACACCGGCGTTTTCGGCCCGTTCCCCGGGGAGCTGGCCAACCTTTACGGACAGAGACAGTTTTTCGCCGTTCCGGAGAACGGTCAGCGTGGCCTCCTGACCCACTGGCGTGGCCGCCACCAGGACGGGAAGATCATGGCTGTCCGCCACCTCCTTGCCGTTGTAAGAAATGATGACGTCGCCGCGCTGAATGCCGGCCTTGGCAGCCGGCCCGTCGGCGGTTACGTCAGCCACCAGCGCGCCTTTGGAGTCCGGAAGCTTCAAGGCTTTGGCCAAGCCGGGGGTAATAGACTGGATGGAAACCCCGAGATAGCCGCGGATCACCTCACCCTTGGTTTCCAACTGGGGCAGCAGGGGCTTGACGGTATTTACGGGAATAGCAAAGCCGATCCCCTGGCCCTGGGGGATAATCGCAGTGTTGATGCCCACGACCTCACCGTTCAGGTTGAACAGCGGCCCCCCGGAGTTGCCGGGATTGATGGACGCGTCGGTCTGGATGAAATTATCATACGGTCCGGCGCCGATGACCCGGCCCTTGGCGCTGACTATCCCCGAGGTCACGGTGTTATTGAGACCGAAAGGGTTGCCGATGGCCACCACCCAATCGCCGACCTTAAGGGCATCGGAGTCCCCCAGGGTTGCCGCCGGAAAAGACCGGTCAGCCTCGATCTTTAAGACCGCCAAATCGGTTTTGGGATCCCGGCCTACGATACGGGCCTTATATTCCCGGCGATCCGACAGGGTTATGGTCACCTGTTTGGCGCCTTCCACGACATGGTTGTTGGTGAGGACATAGCCGTCTTTGCTGATGATAACCCCGGAGCCGGCCCCCTGAACTCGGGGGCTCTGGTAATTTCGGGGCAGTTGGGGCATATCTTGGAAAAACCGGTCAAAAAACTCCTTAAAGCCCTCCGGCATCTCCTCCCGGGGAAAGGCGGGGAAACCTTTGGCCTTTTCCACTTTCACCACCTTGACATTGACCACTGTGGGGCTCAACCGGGCGGCCAGGTCTGAAAAGGATTGCGGAGGGCCGTCACCCCGGACGCCGGGTCCGGGGACCGCCCGGGGCGGAGCCGCCAGGGTTTGGGCGGCTGAGGGGGTAATCATGTGAAGGCCTGGGGATAAGCCTAGGCCCAGGGCAAAGCAGGAGGCTCCGACAAGGGCCAGGGTCACAAAGGTGAGGCGTTGGTTGTGCCAGGCTTGCTTCAGTCTGCTGAACATGATGGTTTCTCCTTTTCTCATTGCTGGAGGAAAGACTGCCCTTGCCGGCGCAACGGCCGGAAGGGTTTTCTTGTTTACATAATGGAAAAAGATGAAAGGCGGATTAAGCCAAAATTAAAAATGGTTAATGAAACGGGGAAAATGGGGTGCCCCTAACGGCGCGGGGAGGAAGTTTGCAGGCGGGACCGGGGCTGCGGCCCCTGGCCCCTAACAATGCGCCGGCAGCACCACCGTAAAGGTGCTGCCCTGGGCGGGGCGGCTCCGCACCTGGATTTTGCCTCCATGGGCTTCGGCGATGGATTGGGCGATGCAGAGCCCCAGGCCGGCCCCGCCGCCGCCCTGGGACCTCGCCGTCGCGGCCCGGTAAAAACGGGTGAAAATCTGCTCCTGCTCCTCCTGGGAAAGGCCGATTCCGGTATCCGTAACGCTGGCCCGAACCTGGCTTCCTTCCCGGTGCAGGGACAGGGTGACGCGGCCGCCCCCAGCCGTGTATTTAATGGCGTTGTCGATCAGATTGAGGAAGAGCCGGACCAGATGCTCCCTATCGCCGCACACGGTGACCGGTTCCAGGTGGTCGAGGTAAAGCTTGATGCCTTTAGCAGCCGCCAGCCGCTGCATCTGAGCCGCGACTTCGGCCAGAAGCCGGTGCAGCTCCAACGGTTTCAGGTCCAGACGTAAAACGCCGCTGTCGGCCCGGGCCAAGAGCATCAGGCCTTCCACCAGGCGGCTGATCCTCTCGATTTCCTCCAGGGAGCTTTTGAGGACCGCTTGATACTCCTCCGGACTTCGAGGGGCGCGCAACGCCACCTCGATCTCCCCCTTGAGGATGGTGAGAGGGGTTTGCAGTTCGTGGGACGCATCGGCGCTGAAGCGGCGAACCTGGCGGAACGACTCATCCAGCCGGCTCAACATCTCGTTCAGGGTCCGGGCCAGGCGGTCCAGTTCATCGCCGGCCCCTGTCTCCAGGAGGCGCTCCTCCAAGTGTTCCGCGCTGATTCTTTGGGCGGCCCGGGTCATGTGATCCACGGGGCGCAAGGCCCGCCGGGCCAAAAGCCAGCCGCCCCCGCCCGCCAGGAGGAGCCCCAGGGGAAAGACCGCGGCCATGATCAGCACGAAACGGTGGAGAGCTTGGTACATATTCTCCAGGGAAATCCCCACCTGGACCACCTTGACAACCTGCCCTCGCTCCACCACGGGCTGAATAAGCACCCGGATCGGATAAGGGCCGATGCCTGTGATAGTCTCAAAGGTGGCCACCCCGTGCCGGGCATTCACCAGGGCTTGCGGATTTATGGGAAGATGCGGCGGCGGGGGCGGCGGCCCTGAAGGGGGATGGCCCAGAGGATTTAGCAGGTCAAAGTAGGGATTGGCAGGGGCAAAGCCAAAAAAGCGCCGGAAAAGCTCCTCCACGTCGGGAGGAAACGGGGTCCGACCCTCTTTCTGGACCCGTTCCGCGATAATCCGGGCCACGCCGGAGAGAGATGCATCAATGTCATGGGAGAGGCTATAGTGCAGCAGGCCGTAAGCGCTGAGCCCCAACAGCAGCAGGGTTAAGCTGAGGATGCCGGTGTACCACAAAGTCAACCGGGTCCCGATGGATCTCAGGCTCATAGCTCAGTCCGCCCGCAGCACATAGCCAACCCCCCGGACTGTATGGATCAGCTTGGGCTGGCGGCCGGCGTCGATTTTCCGGCGCAGATGGTTGACGTACACATCGATGATATTGGTCATGGCGTCAAAATCATAATCCCAGACGTGCTCGGCAATCATGGTTCGAGTCAGCACCCGGCCGGGATGGCGCATGAAGTAGTGAAGGAGGGCATATTCCTTGGCGGTAAGCTCGATTTTCTCGCCGCCGCGGCGAACCAGGCGTCGGGCCGGGTCAAGGCTGAGGTCGGCCACCTGCAAGACGGGGGGCTCGGCCTCGGCCCGGCGCCGCAACAAGGCCCGGACCCGAGCCAGAAGCTCCGTGAAGGAAAAGGGCTTGGTCAGATAATCGTCCGCGCCGGTATCCAAACCCAAAACCTTGTCTTCAATGGTGGCCCGTACGGTGAGGAGCAGGACCGGCGTCTTGACCCCGGCCCAGCGAAGCTTCTTCAGAACCGCAAGTCCGTCCAGCCCGGGAAGATTAATATCCAGGATGATAAGGTCATGGACCCCGTCCGCAGCCAAGAGCAACCCCTCCCGGCCGTCCGGGGCCAGGTCCACTGCATACCCCTCTTCCGCAAGCCCCTTTTTAATGAAGCTGGCAACCTTGACCTCGTCTTCCACCACGAGAATGCGCATCATATAATTTGTATCAATTTTTAAGCTTTGGGGGCAAAATTATGTAAAATGAGACTGTTGCCCAAAGAGGTCTTGAGGGGAGGGCCGGGGGGGCGGCGCCAGGGCCTTCCTCCCCGCCTATAAGGGTTTTGCCATGGAAGAAGCTGGAAACCAAGGATTGCCTTTATCACCGAATGCAGATGGGAATGCGGCCAGGATCGCCGTTTCCTTGGAAAGCACCTTTCGTTTTCATTGCCACCCGGGTTTGGCCTGCTTCAATCGCTGCTGCCGGGAGGCCGCTATCATCCTGAGTCCCTATGACATTCTGCGTCTAAGCCGGAGGCTCGGTCTCACCAGCGGGGAATTTCTCCGCCGTCACACTCGCCGGGAAAAGGAAGCCTGGTCAGGCCTGCCGCTGGTGCTGGTAAAGCCGGAGCGCGATGGAGCCTGTCCTTTCCTGGAGCAAGACGGCTGCCGGGTATATGCTGACCGACCGGCGGCCTGCCGGCTTTTTCCCCTGGCCCAGGGGAGTGAACTTGCCCCTGAAGGGGTGGTGGACCATTATTTCCTGCGCCGGCTGGACTATTGCCAGGGATTCGCTGCGGACCGGGAGTGGACCGTGGAAGCCTGGCTGGCGGACCAAGGCTTCCCCGAATTCGACCGGCCCCGGCGGCCCTGGCTGCGCCTCCTGGTGCTGCAGGCCCAGCCGGACCGCATGCCCCCGGATGACCGCATCCTTTCTCAATTTTACATGATGGCCTATGACCTGGACGGGTTTCGCACCTTTCTGTTCGAATCGGCTTTTTTAAAAGTCCACCATCTGAGCAGGGAGGAAGCCGAACCCTTGTTGGCCGATGACCTTGCCCTGCTGCGGTTCAGTGCCGCCTACCTCGAACATCTCCTCTTTCCGGAGGAGGCGCCGCCGTTGGCGCAGGCCCTTGAAGGGGCCCTGGCCGCTTAGAGTAAGGCCGAAAGCGGGAAGGGGGTAAGGAGGGGGCTGCCTGCCTGCGCTTCTTCCCTGGCCAAAAGCGGAGCTCGGTAAGCTCGGAAACGGCGAAACACCCGCGGTCAGCGCGGAACCCTCCCCTATATCTTCACTTTTTAATGTTTAGATGAATTTTGTTGGTTGACATTTTTTATGTTTTTTGTCTAATGTGCTCATTACTCTCCGCTCCGCCGGGGGGCTGGTTAACCTTTGACCCGGGAGGCGGCTGTTTCTTAGGTCCGCCACTCTTTACCCTGGTATTGGTCATGCTGAATTTTCTGCAAAGGGGCAGGTTCTGGCTCTCTCTTGTCATCCTCGTCTTGGTGGCGGCGGCTTTGGGCGCGTTTTTGGCTTTCGGCCCGCCCCGGTTGTATGCCACTTCTGAGAGCCCGGAGTTTTGCGGCAGTTGCCATGTGATGGAGACTGAGTATGAAGCCTGGTTCCATGCCGGCGCGCACCGGCGTCTCAAGTGCGTGGACTGCCACCTGCCCAATGACCACCTGGCCGATCACCTGCTTTGGAAGGGGATCGACGGGGGTAGGGATTTCGTTACCTTCCACCTGGGCCTGTATGCCGAGAATATCCGCCTGACGGCCCGGGGCGCCCAAATAGTTAAAGAGAATTGCCTGCGCTGTCATGCCGAAATCATGGCCCGGGTCAGTGAGGACCGCAACTGCTGGGTTTGCCACCGCCAGACCAGCCACAGGAAGACCGGAGTGGTGGCCGCCCTGGCGCCGCAGCCTTGAGGCAAGGAAGGGAAAAGCATATGAAAACCGACAACAAGCTCATGATGCTCGGAGTGGCCGTGGTGCTGGGAGGCCTCCTTCTGTTCCTGACCTGCGCGCCCCCGAAACCTGAGCCGGTGCGGACCGGGACTATTCCTGACGGAGAAATCGACCCCGCCAAGTGGGGCCAGGTCTATCCCCTGGAATACGACTCCTGGAAGAAGACGGAGAAACTCAAGCCTCTGACCAGCAAATATAAAAACAGTCATACCGCCATCCTCTCCCACGTGGACAAGCTGAGCGAGTATCCGTACATGGCGCTGCTCTTTAACGGCTGGGGTTTCGGCGTCGAATATAACGAGCCCCGGGGGCATTGGTACATGCTCATTGACCAGCTCGAGATCGATCCTTCCCGCCTGAAGGCCGGCGGTGTTTGCCTCTCCTGCAAGACGCCCTATGCGCCCATCCTGGAAAAGCAGATGGGATTGAATTATTTCAAAGATCCTTATATCGACGTGCATGCCAAAATCCCGGAGCAGTTTCAGAAGCTCGGGGTAACCTGCGTTGACTGCCATGACAACAAGACCATGGACCTCAAGCTCACCCACCCGGTGAGCCTCAAGGCCTTCGAACTTCTCGGCCTGCCTTTGGAAAAGATGACCCGCCAGCAGAAGCGCACCACCGTGTGCGCCCAGTGTCACGTGACCTACGTCATCCCCAAGGACAAAGAGATGAAATCCGTGGGTCTGTTCTTCCCCTGGCAGGGCAGCAAAGTGGGGGACATCTCCATCGAGAACATCATCAAGGTTTTGAAAAGCGACCCCTCCTACCTGGAATGGCAAGAAGCCGTTTCCGGCCTCAAGGTGGGCTTCATCCGGCACCCGGAGTATGAATTTTACAGCCGCAACAGCGTCCACTGGAAGGCCGACGTCTCCTGCGCCGACTGCCACATGCCCTATATCCGGGTGGGGGCCAACAAGATTTCGGACCATGACGTCACCAGTCCGCTGAAAAACAACCTGATCGCCTGTCAGCAGTGCCACACCGAGACCCCGGAGTGGCTGAGGAGCCAGGTCACCGCGATCCAGGACCGCACGGTCTCTCTGATGCAACGGTCCGGTTACCAGACCGCGGTCGCGGCCAAACTGTTTGAAATGGCCAACCAGGCGGAAAAAGACGGGAAGAAACTGGACCAGGATTTAATAAACCAGGCCAAGGACCTGTATCTGGAGGGCCTCTACCGCAATATTTTCATGGGCGCCGAAAATTCCGTGGGCTTCCACAATCCCAGCGAGGCCGGGCGGATTCTGGGCGACTCGGTGGCTTTTTCGGGCAAGGCCGCGGCCCTGTTGCGGGAAGCCCTGTCTCGGGCCGGGGTTCAAGTCCCGGCGGACGTCAATCTGGACCTGGCCAAATACCTGAACAACCGGGGGGTGAAGCCCTTGAACTTCAATCCGCAGTTGGAATTCAAGGATCCATTCGGCATCCAGGATAAGCTGATCCCCACGGCGTCCCTGGGGCTGGTGTCTCCCCCGGCGGCTCCGAAGCCGTAGCGAATTGTTTCGGCAACCAGGGGCGGGGCTTTCACCCGCCCCTTCATATTTTGAGGTGCGGGATGAATGCTTTTGCAACCCTATTTCTGGCTGCGGGCCTGGTCCTGACGGCTATCCCGGCCCGGGGCCAGGGGGACAAGGACCTTCTCAAGCAGGGCCAGGAAATTTTTGCAGACAACTGCGCGGCCTGCCATCGCGCCAACGGCGAAGGCCTGCCCGCCAAGTTCCCGGCCCTGAAAGGCAACCCCTTTGTCCAGGGCGACCCCAAGCCGGTGCTGGCTACCGTGGTCCATGGCCGCGTAGGTAAATTGGGGCAAATGCCGGCCTGGGGTCCGAAGCTCACTGACCAGGAAATCGCCGCAGTAGTAAGCTATATCCGGAATGCCTGGAGCAATAAAGCCTCGATTATCCATGCCGAGGCCGTCGCCGCGGCGCGGAAGAAGGAAAGTGAGAAAAAGTAAAGGGATGGAGGGCAGGGGCGGCGGCTCCCTGCCCTTTCCCCCCATCCCTTAAGACCCGTAGCACGGGCTTCCAGCCCGTGACGGCCCCCGTGAGTCCCCTTCGCTTCAATACTTACACCGCAATGCGGCTCACCAGACAGGCCCGGCAGGTGCCGGAGCGGAAGCGGGCCGCATCGGACAGGGAGAGGACCCCTATAATTTCCGGGGAATCCCCTTTCGCGACAAAGAGGCGGTGAATGTCCCAGAAGATCATGTCCTCGATGGCCCGGGCCAGAAAGTCATCCTGGCGGCAGGACCGCACCGGCGTGTTCATGACCTCCCGGGCCGGGATTTCGGGGGGCAGACCGTGTTTGTAAGCGATAATCAGGTCGGTCTTGGAGATAACTCCTGAGGGCCGCCCGTCCGCGTCGCGGATAAGCAGCGCGGCCAGCCGGTTGGCCGCCAGCGCCGCCATCACCTCCAGGAGGCTCCTGTCCTCTGAAAGGCTTTCCACCCCTGGAGTCATCACTTCCCGCACGGTGAAATGTCCGGTCAGGTCTCCTTCGGTCTGGCCCTGTTTCCTTTTCAGAATACTCCGGTCGCAGCGGCGGCAAAAACGGTAAAGCAAGCCCACGATATCGGGGTAGGCCAAGACCCCTATGGCCTGCCGGGGGTCATCGCCCTGGACGTACAGCCGGTGGATATGGTGGGCCCGCATGGTGTTCAGGGCCCTGTCCAGGGAGTCCTCCGGGCGGCAGAACAAGGGCGGCCCCACCATGATGGCCTCCACCTGGGTTTTTAGGGGCAGACCGGCGTAATAGGCTCCCATCAGGTCGGTCTTGGTGACCACCCCCTGAGCCTGCTGCTGCGCGTCGGTTACCAGGATGGCGTTCACTTTATACTTTATGGTAAACCGGATGGCCTTTTCCAGGGGCGCGCTGGTGGGCACAGCAATGACCTGGCGGCGCATGGCCTCGGCCACCGTAAGTCCCTTCAAGACATTTTTCTGATCAATAACCGGCATTTATCCGTAAGTTATTTTATTTGCGCCTTAGCGAGCAGACTGCCAGCCCGCCAGGTAATCCACCACCGCGCGAAGTTCTTCAGGCTTGAGATGGGCGAAATTGGGCATGTGTCCCTGCGGTGAGATCAGTTGTTTTCTGATGGCCTCGGGGCTCAGGCGGTTCCCAACGCCGTCCAGTTCGGGTCCGCGCTTGCAGCCTTGGCCGGCCAGGGAGTGGCAGCCCAGACAGGCAAGCCGCCTGACCAGGTCCTGGCCGGACGGCCCCTGGGCCCGGGACGCGCTCAGGCCCAGGGTCAGGCTGAGGCCAAGCACCATCAGCCACCATTTTATCATGGTTTCGGCTTCCCCCTTATTTATCATGGTTTTGCCGCCCGGCGGTTTCCTTCAAGCGCAGGCGAGGGCGCCTGCTCTACATTTTCCAGGGATTCACGGTTAAGCCTGCGGCTCCATGTTTTCTCCGGCAGGTAACCTGCTCCTGGAAATGAGCGTTTCCTCCTCGGAGGAGGGCGCGAAGCTCAGATGATCCCTGCGTAAACTGATTAGGAAAAAACCAGGGGGAAATCCCGCAGCTTTTGCTTTTGAGGCGGCGGCGGCTGAGGGGTGCCCGCCGCGATGGCGTCGCCGGCGATGATGCCCTGGGCCGCCAGCGCGGCTTTCAGGAGCGCCGCAGGGGCAGGGCGATACAGCCCGGCCAGATTGAGCAGCCGGGCGGACTCCTCCCAAAGATGATGGCGGGCCGCAGGGTCCTCGCCTATCTCCTCCGGGTGCAGGCAGGCCCGGGTTACGCGCTGCCAAGCCTCGGGATAAAGCTGAGCCCCCGGGGACACGACCCCCCAAGCTCCCGGGCGGGTGAGAAAGCGGTTTTCGTCGGCTTCATAGAACGCGAAAGTGGGCCGGGACACCGCGGCCAGGTGGTAGTTCAGGAAGCGGCGCATTTCCCCCTGATAGATCAGGCCGCTGATTTCGGGCAGGGCCGCGAGCTTCTTGATCACCTGGGTCCGAAAGTTCCGATGCTTGAACAGAAAGGCCCGCTGCTGCATCACCTCCGGCAGGTTCATAAGCACCAAAGGCAGGCCCACCTCCTGGAGCCAAGCGCCATAAAACTGGGGCAGGCCCCGGTTGCTGTGATACCACAAGGAGAGGTCGGCCAGAAAGACCGGTCCCTGGTAGCCTTGGCGGTCGACGACCTGCCGGACGGCAAAGGCCATCTCCCGGGTTTCGGCTGCGGTTCCGCCGGTGATGCCGAACATCACCGGCAGGCGGCCGTTGACGATAGCAAGCGTTTGGGCGGCCGCATCCAGCCGGACCTCTCGGGGCAGGGCCAGCCCTTCTCCGGCCCCAGGTCCCCCCACCAGCAAACCGTCGGCCGCGGCTACACTCCGCTCCACCAGGCGGGCCAGGCTGGCCGGTTCCAGCTCACCCCGGGCCGTTAGGGGCGTCACCGTTTCAATAATAAGCCCCTCCGGGGGAGCGGCGAGGCCGGGGCGATCAACCATGGGGATAACCCTTATGTTTTCCCGGAAGATCTAACATGTAAATTTAAACTCCCCCCGGCCCAGCAGGTCATGGAGATGGACTATGCCCCGAACCTTCCGCTGCTCATCCACCACCGGCAGCACCATGATGGCCTTTTGCTCCATGAGTTCCAGGGCCTGGGAGGCCAAGGTGTCCGGCTCCACCGCCAGGGGGTTCCGGGTCATAACCTCGCGCACCGGCTTGTCCACGATCTGGCCAAATTCCGCCAGGGCCCGGCGCAGGTCGCCATCGGTGACAATGCCCACCAGGATGTCATGTCGGTCCACCACCAAGGTGGTGCCCAGGTTTTTGGTCCCCATTTCCCGGATGGCTGAGCTTAGGGCCTCTTCGGGCCGGGACCGGGGAATGCGGTCCCCGGTGAGCATGACCTCCCGGATGGCCAGGTTGAGCCGCGCCCCGAGACTGCCTCCGGGGTGAACGCGTTGAAAATCGCTGGACTTGAAGCCCCGTTTGGTCAAGAGCGCCACCGCCAGGGCGTCCCCCATGGCCAGCATGGCTGTGGTGCTGGCTGTGGGGGCCAGCCCCAGGGGGCAGGCCTCCCGGGGCACCCCGGTATCGATAACCACCCGGCTGGCTCGGCCTAAGGTGGAATTGGGCCGCCCGGTAAAGGCAATCAGGGGGGAGCCCAAACGCCTCAGACTGGGCAAAAGTATCGTGATTTCCTGGGTTTCGCCGCTGTTGGACAGGGCCAGGACCACGTCGTCTTTCGAAACCATGCCCAGATCGCCGTGCATGGCTTCCACCGGATGCAAAAACAAGGCCCGGGTGCCGGTGGAATTGAAGGTGGCCACCAACTTGCGGGCCACGATGCCGGACTTGCCTACCCCGGTGAGAATCACCCGGCCCCGGGCCCGAAAGATCAGGTCCACAGCCCGGACAAAGCTCTGATCCAGCTTCTGCGCCAGGTGGGCGATGCCCTCGGCTTCGATGGTGAGGACTTCCCGGGCCTGATCCAGGAGATTTTTGGCCACCGGTCCTCACTCCTCCGGTGCGGGGATCAGGTCCCGGCCCATCATGATGCAGTCTTTGCCCCGACCCTTGCTGCCATACATGGCCCGGTCGGCAATGAGCAAGAGGGTCTCCCGGTCCTGGGCGTCCTGAGGCAGGGTGGCCAGGCCGAAACTGGCGGTTAGCTTGAGGTTGAGGCCATCCTCGGCCAAAAAGGAAAATTCCTTGATAGCCCGGCGCATCTGTCGCACCAGGGCCAGGGCTTGGTCCCGGTTGCGTCCGGGCAGCAGCACAATGTACTCGTCGCCGCCGTAACGCACCAGGGAATCCTCCGGCCCCAGGACTCCGTGGATCACCCGGGCCACCTCCGCCAGGACCTTGGTCCCCTGGAGGTGCCCATGGGAATCCACCACGTGTTTAAAATTGTCCAAATCCAGGAAAACCACGGAAAGCTCGGCGCCCGGCCGGGCCAGGACATCGGCGATGAACTTTTCCAGCTTGAGGGCCAGGTAACGGGTGTTATAAAAGCCGGTAACTTCATCAATAAAGGTGCGGGCCTGGAGCTTTTGCAGGTTCTGGACGTTGTCCACCGCGATGGCCACATAGTCGCCCAGGATTTCCAGGAGGGGCAGGTATTTTTCCCGGAAAAACTCCTGGTCTTCCACGTTGATCACTTCAAACACCCCGACAATCTCCCCCCGCACCAGCAGGGGCAGGGCGATAATGGAGCGGGTGGCAAAACCGGTGATATCATCCACCCGCGAGCAGAAGCGCTCATCCTTGCAAGCTTCGGGAATAAAAATGGGCTGTCCGGTTTGGGCTACTGTACCGGCGATGCCCTCGCCCGGTTTCAGCCGGACCCCTTTGAGGAGCTGCTGATCCACTCCCACCGTTACGGCAAAATAGAGTTCCCGGGTCTTGGGGTCAACCAACAGGAGGGACCAGTTGCGGGCGGGGATCAGGGCCCGGATGCGCTCCAGGACCGCGGTCAGGAGCGTTTCCATGTCATAGGCGCTGATCAGGGCCTTGGAGAATTCGATGCAGGCCAGGAGGCGTTCCACCTGGCCGGTGTCAGAGATAAACTTTTGAAAATCCTTACCTAATTTTGTCATATGGTAAGCCTGCTTTTTGGATTCTAAAGTCAAACCCCCGCCATGGCAAGGCATTTTCATTTTCAGGCTCTGGAAGGATTTGACAGTTCCTGGCAAGGATGATTACTTTTCTGCCAGGAAGGCAGATAACCCGGCAAAGGAGGAGGACATGGCGGAAAAATTGCTCATCGCCCTGGATAAATCGGAAGGGGCCTGGCGGGCCGTGGAATACGTGGCCAAAACCTTTGCCCAGACCCCGGGAGTGGAAATCACCCTGCTGCATATTTTAGCCGGGTTACCGCCGGCTTTGTGGGATGACGGCCATATCCTGAGCGACCAGGAGCGGGAGTCCCGTCAGCGCCTGAAGGCCAATTGGCAGGCGGACCAGGAAAAACAGTGGCGGGGGTTGGTGGCTAAGGCCGAGGAAGTCCTCAAGGCCGCGGGCCTGACGGTGGTGACCAGCAAGTTCAAGCCCAAGTATTTCGACGTGGCTGAGGATATCGTCAGGGAGGCCGTGGAGGGCGGGATAGGCACTATCGTCATGGGCCGCCGGGGGTTGGGGGCAGCCAAGTCCCTGCTTCTGGGCAGCGTCACCCACAAGGTGGTCCAGAACTCCCAGGGCCGGGCCGTGATCATTGTTTCCTAATAGGGGCGACGCCTGCGTCGCCCCTACCGGCGAGGCTTGGCCAAGGGTGCGGCTGGAGGGCAGGGACCCCAGGCCCCCCCTTCTGCTCCACACCCAATCCTTACCGCCGCTGGAAACTCATCTCGATGGCATTGTCATTCAGGATGCGGGCCAGGGTAAATTCCGTGGAAACCTCGTGGGGGGTGATGATAATCCCCTTGTCGGTCAGTTCTTTGGCAGCAAGCTCCGGGGCGTGGCCGGCAAACAACCGGCGTACCACTTGGTGCATGGTGGCCGTGGAAACGTTCCCCCGGGCAGGCACCTGCCGGGGTTGCTCATTGCTGATGCGCTGAAAAGTGAAGGTTATGGTGTAATCCCCGGCCGAGCTGGTGAAGTGCACCTTCTTTTCCTCCTCAGCGCCTTCGTTTAAAATCTCCTGGGGAACATAGCGCGAGATTATCGTATCGGTCAGGTTCTGCTGGGCCAGGTACAGGATGGACACCAGATCGTAGTGATCCAGAGGGCGTTGCTCTTCCTGCTCCACCCGGGAGGTGCCGAACTTGCGGAAGCGGTATTCCGGGGCCTCGGGGTGCCGGTTCACCAGGAGATCCACCCCCGTGGTCCCCACTGAGCAGGAGAGGTTGATCTGACCCCCGTCCCCCACGGGGACGCCATAGGCCCGCAATTTTTCCAGAATCAGGCCGTGGCGGTGGCCGCACAGCACCCTTCGGATCAAAGCCTGCATGAGATGCGGGCTGGCTTGGTATTTGGGGGAGAGGGCCAGGGCGGTCAGGGTCTCCAGGGTCATCTCCACATAATAGCCCTCGAGGTTCAGATTAAAATTGAGCTTTCCTTCCGGCTCGCCCTTGGGGCCATAGCGCCGCCAAATTTCCTTGAACGCATGTTCCTTCACCAGGCCCAGAACAGTTATCAGGTCATAGGAATCAAGTTCGCGGCCTTCCGTCTCCTCTACCAGGCATCGGGCTTTCATGAAGCACCCCCTTTGTATGTGGATGGCGATGTGAGAAAGTGGGCGCACTGCACTAACTATTTAAGTTAAGACCGTCAGGTTCGAAGGCAAGGGCCGGACAAAGCATCCGGCCTGGAGAAAGGCAGCCGGGAATCCTGATTGTCCCGGCTGGACTGACCTTGCTTCCCCGATAATAGACACCCTATAGAGGAAGGGACTGCGCTGGACTCTTCGGTCACGCTCATCCTGGAAGATTCCCAGGTGACGGCGGCGGGTTTTTCCAGGATTTGCACGCCTGTTGCCAGCCTGGCATCCTGCCCCTGTCTGGACGGGCCGGAAGCCCGTCCTACCGGGCCAAGAGAGGCAACTAGAGAAAAGGGGGGAATCTGTGACTCTGGCAGCATTCGAAGCTCAGGGGGCCCAAACTTACCATCCGGTCCCGCCGAATCCTCGCCCAAATTGAGACTGTTTCGAAAAGAGGCCTGAGGGGAGGGCCGGGGGCCACTGCCCCCGGGCCCACCTCTTCCAAAAGCGGTTGGCAACGGTCGCAAATTACCCTCCTCCCCAAAAGCAATGGCCGCGCGCCCTTGAATTATTCCCCGGTTTTGATACATTTTTCAGGATTATTGGGCAAATTCAGAAAGGGACTACCGACCCATGGCCACCCCCGAGGCCTCCCGCCCCCTTGATTTTATCCGCCAGATCGTGGCCGACGACCTGAAAGCGGGCAAATACCAGCGTATCAGGACGCGCTTTCCTCCCGAACCCAATGGCTATCTCCATATTGGTCACGCCAAGTCCATCTGCCTGAATTTCGGCATCGCCCAGGAATTCAGCGGGGTGTGCAACCTGCGCTTCGATGACACCAATCCCACCAAGGAAGAGCAGGAATACGTGGACGCCATCATGGCGGATGTGCGCTGGCTGGGCTTTGACTGGGGGGAGAGGCTTTTCTTCGCGTCCGATTATTTTGATCAAATGTACGAGTACGCCATTCATCTGATCAAGACCGGCAAGGCGTATGTCTGTTCCCTGAGCGCAGAGGAAATCCGGGAATACCGCGGCACCCTCACGGAGCCGGGCAAGGACAGCCCGTACCGCAGCCGCAGTATCGAGGAAAATCTGGACCTGTTCACCCGGATGCAGGCCGGAGAATTTCCGGACGGCGCCCACGTGCTCCGGGCCAAGATCGACATGGCCAGCGGCAACATCAATCTGCGGGACCCGGTGCTCTATCGCATCCTCCACGCCGAACATCACCGCAGCGGGGATAAGTGGTGCATCTACCCCATGTACGACTACGCCCACCCCATCAGCGACGCCCTGGAGGGCATCACCCATTCCATCTGCACTCTGGAGTTTGAGGACCACCGCCCCCTGTACGATTGGATCCTGGACAACCTGCCGGTGCCGTCCCGCCCTTACCAGTACGAGTTCGCCCGCCTGAACCTGGACTACACCGTGCTCTCCAAGCGCCGCCTCATCAAGTTGGTCCAGGAGGGGCACGTTAAGGGGTGGGACGACCCCCGTCTGCCCACCATCTCGGGCCTGCGCCGCCGGGGCTATCCCCCCGCGGCGGTGCGCAAGTTTTGCGACCTCATCGGAGTGGGAAAAAGGGAAAACCGGGTGGACATGTCTCTGTTGGAGTTCTGCGTCCGGGAAGAGCTCAACAAAACCGCGCCCCGGGTCATGGCCGTGTTGCGTCCTCTCAAGGTCATCCTCGTGAACTACCCGGAAGGGCAGGTGGAGGACCTGGCGGCAGTGAACAACCCGGAGGACCCGGACGCCGGGACGCGGCCGGTGCCCTTCGGCCGGGAGCTTTACATCGAGCGGGATGACTTCAGGGAAGAACCACCCAAGAAATTCTACCGCCTGGCCCCGGGGCGGGAAGTGCGTCTGCGGTATGCCTATTACATCAAGTGCGTGGAAGTGGTTAAGGACGAACGCGGCGAAGTGGTGGAACTGCGCTGCACCTATGACCCGGAAACCAAGGGCGGCTATGCCCCGGATGGCCGCAAGGTCAAGGCCACCCTCCACTGGGTGTCGGCCCCCCACTCCCGCCCGGCGGAGGTCCGTCTCTATGACCGGCTGTTTATCGCGCCGGAGCCCGGCGCCGCCACCGGCAATTTTCTGGATGACCTCAACCCCAATTCTCTGGAAACTCTGACCGCCTGCCGGGTGGAACCCTCCCTGGCCGCGGCCCGGCCCGGTGAGCGGTTCCAATTCGAGCGCCTGGGGTATTTTTGCGTTGATCCGGATTCCCGGCCTGACCACTTGGTTTTCAACCGCACCGTCACCCTGAAAGATCCTTGGGCCAAGATCAAAAGTTAATAAGTCAAGTTTCGCACTCTTATGAACCAATTTACCTGGAGATCCAAGGGACCTAGGGCAAAAAACCAGGAGACCAAAGGCAGCCTTAGCCTTTAGGCGGCGCTTCAAGGTATGGCCGGAATAAAGGAATATTTCGCCGGCTGAGGCCTGCGGCTGCCTTTTTCTTTCCGAAATTGGCGTCCCCCCTGAAAATTAGCGGTTCCCCCCGGGGGAAGAGGGGGCGGCACTTGACTTAATAATTCACAGGACCATGCTATGGGTGAAATGGCCCGGGATGTTATGGACACCCGGTTTTATACCTTGAGGCCCAGCCTGACCGTGGCCGACGCGGTGAGGGTTTTTGCGCGGGCCAGCGAGGAAAGCGGCCGGCGGGTCTTCGGCATGATGGTGGTGGACGACGAGGACCGTCTGGTGGGCATGCTCTCGGTCTATGATATCTTCCTGTTGCTGCGGCCCAAGCATACCCACATCTGGGGGGAGATGGCGGACCTGGACCTGGCCGGATTGCTGAGAGTCGCGTGTGAACGGGCCCGGCCCGTGCTGGTGGGGGATATCATGACCACCGACCTCATCACCATCACGCCGGACACTCATCTGCTGCTGATTATCGACATCATGATCAAAAAGCACGTGCGCCGCCTGCCGGTCCTGGACCAGGGCCGGGTGGTGGGCATCGTTTACCTCTCCCGGGTCTTTGATTTCCTGCTGCAGAGGCTGGGGGGGTGAGGGACCAAATGGGGCAGGGGGGCCGGGGGTCACGGACTTCCTTCCCCCCTACACCCCCTCCCCGATCTCTGGAGAGGAGCGGGATTGGCTGGCAAGCCGTTAGACTGCCTAGCCACCCCCTCTGGCGGAGGGCAGGGACCTCGGTCCCCGGCCCTCCCCCAAAGTACTAGGCCATGTTTACTTTTCGCCTTATACAATCAGCCGGCCCCGGTGGGCCGCGCTTGGGGGAGATGCACACGGCTCATGGGGTGGTGGAAACCCCCGTCTTTATGCCGGTGGCCACCTACGGCACGGTGAAGACCCTGACCTCCGAGGAAGTGCGGGAACTGGGGGCGACCATCATCCTCAGCAATGCATATCATCTCTATCTCAGGCCCGGGGTGGAACTCATCCGCGAGCTGGGGGGGCTGCACCGCTTCATGAACTGGCCCGGACCCATTCTCACCGACTCCGGAGGCTACCAGGTATTCAGCCTGGCCCCTTTTCGTACCTTAAGTGAGGAAGGGGTGCTGTTTCGCTCCCATTTAAACGGCGACCAGCATTTCCTGACCCCGGAAAAGGTGGTGGAGCTCCAGGAAGCTTTAGGGGTGGACATCATGATGTGCTTGGACGAATGCCCTCCCTATCCCTGCACCGAGTCCGAAGCGCGGCGGGCCATGGACCTCACCTTGAAGTGGGCCACGCGGTCTCGGGAGGCCTGGAGCCGCCAGGGCCAGGCCCTGTTTGCCATTGTCCAGGGAGGCATGGTTCCGGAGTGGCGCCGGGAGCAGGCCCAAGCCCTGGGGGAACTTGATTTTCCCGGATATGCCCTGGGGGGCCTGAGTGTGGGGGAAGACAAGGAAACCACCCTCGCCATGGTGGCGGCCACCACGCCGGAGCTTCCAGAGGACAAACCCCGCTATCTCATGGGGGTCGGCACCCCGGAGGACCTGGTGGAGGGGGTGGCCCGGGGGATCGACATGTTCGACTGCGTGCTCCCCACCCGGAACGCCCGGAATGGCATGGCCTTCACCGACACAGGCAGGGTGGTCATTAAAAACGCCGTTTATGCCCGGGACCCGGAGCCCCTGTCGCCGGAATGCGGCTGTTACGCCTGCCGGAATTACTCCCGGGCCTACCTGCGGCATCTTTTTGTCTGCCGGGAGATTCTGGCTTATCGCCTTTTAACCTGGCATAATTTATATTATTATTTTACTCTTATGGCCAAAATGCGACAGGCGCTGACCGCCGGCCGGTTCGCCGACTTTCGCCGGGACTTTTACTCCAAACGGAACGAAGGAGGAATACCTCGTGGTTAAATGGGCACACGCCGCCAACGGGGCCGGGGCGCAGGATTGGAGCAATATCTTTCCGCTGCTCATGATGCTCTCCATTTTTGTGATCTTCTACTTCCTGCTGATTCGGCCCCAGCAGAAAAAAGCCAAGGAACACAAGCAGTTTCTGGAGAACCTGAAGCGGGGCGACCGGATCATCACCGCGGGCGGTCTGGTGGGGGAAATTATCAGCATCACTGACCAGACCCTCACCCTGGAGATTGCTGATAAAGTGCGGGTGGAGGTGGGCCGGGCCTACGTCGCCGGCTTCGCGCCGAAGAAATAAGGCCCTTGACGAGCTATTCCATGAGACTCTTCGGAAAGATAGGGCAGACGTCCCCGCCTGATCAGCCGGAGACGGGAAAGCCGCGAAATTTTGCCCTTCAGGAATGGCTCAAAACGGCGATAAGGTTTTGTTACAACTCCCGAACCAGGAAGGCCGCGTGCCCGACGATCAAACTCTGGCGCCCCTGATCCGGGCCCTAGACAATCTCGAAAGCATGGCCCGGGAGTGGCAGCAGCTCCTGCCCCCGGCGGTATCCCGGGCTGAGCACTGGCTCAAGGTGCTGAGTCAAGTCCGGGCCCACCTGGCCGAAGACTGCCTCAGGCTCGCGGTGGTGGGTACGGTAAAGTCCGGGAAAAGCACCTTCATTAACGCGCTGTTGGGGCAGGACCTGCTGCGCCGGGGCGCGGGCATTCTCACCGCCATGATCACCCGGGTGCAACCCGGGACTTCGGCCAGGGCGGTCCTCAGATTCAAGGACTGGACGGAGATAGCCGAGGAAATCCGCCGGGCGTTGGCCCTTTTCCCCGGGGAGGCGCTCAATTCCCTAACCGGCCCCTTTGACCTCCGTCAAGCCGACCACCGCCGGCTTTTGGCCCAAGATCTGGCCGCTGGCGAAAAGAGCGATCTCTGGGCCGGAAACACCCTGAACCAGGAATGGCTGCTCCTCAAATCCTATCTGGACGGCTATGACCAGGTCCTGGATTATGTCGACCAGGGGGTTCTGATTCTGGAAGGGGACAGGCTGGCCCGCCACGGGGACCTGGTGACCCGGGAGGCCACCGCCGTTTACCTGAAGGATGTGCTGCTGACGGTTCCCGTGCCCTGGCTGCCCCCCGGCCTAGAGTTGGGAGACTGCCAGGGGAGCGATTCCCCCATCCCGCAGCACCTGGCCCAGGTCCTTACGTATTTGTTAAGAAGCGACATGGTCCTCTATGTCATCAGCTCCCGGGTGGGGCTGCGCCAGGGAGATTTTCAATTTATTACCGAGATCAAGAGGATGGGGCTCCTGCCCCACACGTGGTTCGTGCTGAACCTGGATCTGGCAGAACTGCGGGGCTTAAAGGAAATTGAGGCCCTCAGGAGCCGGCTGCGCCAGGAACTGGCCCCGCTGGACCGCAACTCCCCCATGTTTGCTTTTTCCGCGCTCGAACAGCTGCTGCGTCGCCGCCAGGAGAAAGGGGAAGCCCTGGAAGTCCGGGAGGCCGCGTTGCTGCCTGTCTGGGAGGCGGACCCTGAGGCAGCCGCGTTCAGCGGGGGGGAATTCCAGCGCTTTTCCCAGGAACTGGCGGCCGCGCTGGAGCACTTGCGCCGGGAGCGACTGGCGGGGGGCAGCCTCTCCCAAGTGCAGATGGTGGCCCGGGGCCTCAGAGAACAGGTGAACCTGGCCCTGGGCATGATCGGTAAGGATCTGGCCGCGTTTCAGACCTTGGAGGCTCGCATCGCCGAGCGCCGCCAACCCGTGATGGCCGTTCGCCAGACCCTGGCCGAAACCCTTAAGGGAGCAGGCGACCGCCTCAAAAAGACCCTGAAAAAGCGGGTGGACTCCTTCCTGGACACCCGATCCGGGCAAGGCGCCACCCTGTTTGATTTTATCCTGGCCTACGAACCTGACTGGAAGGCCATCATCCCTCCGGGCGAGCCCGAAGCTTTGCGCCCGGCCCTGTACAGGCTTTTCCAGGAGTTTCAGAAGTCCCTGTCCCGCTTTATTTCGGGGGAAATGACCGGCCGGGTCCTGGAGTTTATCCGAACCCAGGAGGAGTGGGTGCGCCAGGAGTTCCTGGGTGCCGCCACACCCCTTATTTTCTCTCTCCAGGAAGCGGTGGCCCTCTATTACCAGGAAATCGCCGCCCAGGGGCTGCCGGTGTCGCCTCCCCGGCTGAAGGTGGAATTGCCCCCCAACCCCGCGGGCCTGGAGGTGCCTTTGCTGACGGTGGCCCCGGAGGTGGATTGGCGTTGGAGCGGAGAAGCCTGGCTGCGTTCCGGCGCGGGCTGGTTGCGCCGGGCCTGGGAGGCTCTGAAAGCCCGGTTGGGACGGGAAGCGGTCACCGACCCCAGGGAGCAGGCCATGCAAAACCTGGCCTGGGGCCTCAAGGCCATTAAGGAGCGCTTCCGGGAAGAGGCCAGGGTGGACCTTATTGATTTTGGCGAACGATTAAAATTTCGCTACTTTGTTCCATTGGTGGACGGCCTCGCGGCCAGCCTCCTGGCCCACCTGGACGACCTCCTGCAATCCTTGCTCGCCGACCTGGAAGGCCTGGTGGCGGCTATGCGCGAAGCCGAGGCTGACCAGGAGACCCGCCGCCAGCGCCTGGGAGCCCTGGCCGATCAGGCAACCGCCCTGGAAGCGGCATTAAGCGGGGAAGAGGGCCAGCCATAGAGGGGTGGGTTTCGGGTGAACGAGGCATCTTGCGGCCGAGCGGGTTCCGAGCCGGCTGGCAAGGCGAAACCCCACGAAATAACCCCCGGAGGTTAATAGGCGCAGCCCGGCTTTTATAATCGCGAAATGACGGACAAATTGGCATGGTTGGCTCTGCGGGGGATTTCCGGGGTGGGTCCGGTGCTGTTTCACCGGCTGGTCCAGGCGTTTGGGAGTCCCGCCCAGGTTTTTCAGACATCCATCCCAGTCCTGCAGGCCGTCCGGGGCGTTTCCCCGGCCATAGCCCAAGCCATCGCGGGCTTTCGGCAGTGGGACCGGGTGGAGGAGCACCTGGGGCGCCTCCAGGCCTTTGGAGCCAAAGTCCTGACCCTGGATGACCCTGCCTATCCCGTGCGGCTCAAGGAAGTGCCTTTTCCGCCGCCCCTCATTTTCGTCAAAGGGGAGATAAAGCCCGAGGACAGCCTGGCCCTGGCTATAGTGGGAACCCGGGGGGCCAGCTATTACGGCAAGAAAGCCTGCCGCAGCCTGGCGCAGGACCTGGCCCGCCGGGGCGTAACTATAGTGAGCGGCCTGGCCCGAGGTATTGACACCGCGGCTCACCAGGGAGCCCTGGAGAGCGGCGGCCGCACCCTGGCGGTCTTGGGCTGCGGCCTGGACGTGGTCTATCCTCCGGAGAACCGGGAAATCTATGGCCTCATTCAGGAGTGCGGTGCCTTGGTCAGTGAGTATCCCCTGGGGACGCCCCCTGAGGCCTACAACTTTCCCCGGCGCAACCGCATCATCAGCGGCTTGGCGCTGGGAGTGCTGGTGGTGGAGGCCGGGGCCAAAAGCGGCGCCCTGATTACCGCGCAGTGCGCCCTGGAGCAAGGCCGGGAGGTGCTGGCCGTGCCGGGTCCCATCAACTCCCCCACGAGCCTGGGGCCTCACCATCTGATTCAGACCGGTGCCAAGCTGGTCCAGGGAGTGGATGACATCCTGGCGGAATTGCCGAGAGTCGCGACCCCGGTCTCGTCCAGGTCAGGGGCCTCTCCGGCCCCGCCGGCGGGAACCCGGGTCACGGCCTTTCAGGCGGATGATCCGCTGCTTCCTTTGCTAGGGGCAGACCCGCTGCCCTTGGAGGAACTGGTCCAGGCCTCCCGCCTTTCGGCCCCGGAGGTCATGAGCCGCCTGACGCTTCTGGAGCTCCAGGGCCTGGTGCGGGAGCTGCCGGGGAAGTGTTATGTGCTGGGCGGCTGAGGTCGAGCGGGCCAATGGCCCGTTTTATGGGGCCAAAGACCCGGGTGAAAATTGCGGCCGGGGCGAGGACCGGCAAAGATGACTCTTATTGTGGCTATACCGGCACGGGATGGCGTGGTCCTGGCCTCAGACGGGCAGATGACCACCGGGCTGGTGCGGGCTCCGGGGAAAAAAATCTACCGGTTGAGCGAGACCGTTGTGTGGGCGGCATCCGGGGAACTGGCCTTGGTCCAGCGGGTTGCGGAGCGTCTCGAGACCTTGCCGTCAGGCCGCCCCCTCACCCACCTCCGGGATGAGTTGGGCCAGGTGGTGAAGCATTGCATCACCGAGCTTATCCAACTGGATTTCCGGGCCAGCTTCTTTTCCCAGGACCCGGACACCCTTCTCAAGCTTCATGCCGCGGACTTCGTCTTTGCTGAATTCACCCAGGGTTCCCACATACTTCATATCACGGTGGACGGCGTCCCCGAGTGGATTGAAGGGCCCTTTGCCTCAGGCAGCGGCGACCTGTTCGCCTATGCTCTCCTGCGCAAGTATCAGGGCTGCGAACTCAATCTGCCCAAGGCCCGGATTCTGGCCTATAAAGTGATGGAAGAAGCCGTGAGCGTGGACGCCTATGGCCTGGGGCCGCCCATCGATGTCTGGGACGTCTCGGCGCTTGGAGTCAGAAACCTCACTGAAGCAGAGATAGCGGATCTCGCCGCCGCCGCCCAGGATCTTAGGGAAAGAGAAATCCGCCTCTTGCTTGAGGGCGATTTTGAACTGAAACCTGAAACCGGAAAGGAAAACTTGCCGGAAAGGGGCTAAAGGAGCGACGGCTTTGGCCCCCTTGCCCCAAAACCGGTGCCCCAGCCACAGTTTCATGGCCTGATTTGGTGCTGCCCCTGCAGATTGAAATTTATCGGAGGACGACGCCGGGCCTCGCCCCCCAGAAGGATTCCCGGCAAAGGCCTATGAAAGGCAAAACCCTGATCATCACCGGGGCCTCCCTGGGAATCGGCCGGGCCCTGGCCCTGGAATTGGCCGGCCTGGGGGTCAACCTGGTATTAAACGCCCGGCACCAGCCGTTCCTGGGGGAAGTCGCGGCAGCCTGCCAAAGCCTGGGGGTAAAGGTGGAGCAGGCTCAGGGGAATGCCGCCGATACGGCGACCGCGGAGGCCATGGTGGCCAAGGCCTTGGCAGTGGGCGAATTTTACGGCTTCATCCACGCCGCCGGGGTCCTGCACCCGGGGCCGTTTCTTTGGGAACTCTCCCCCGAACAATTCCAGGAAGTTCTGGAATCACACGTAGTGGCGGCCTACCAGCTCGTCCGCGCGGCCGTCCCGCCCCTTCTCAGGCGGGGCGAAGGTGTGGCCGTGTTTTTAGGTTCCCAGGCCGCGGTTGGCAACCTGCCGGGCCTGGGAGCCTACAATATCGCCAAGGCCGCGGAGGAACACCTGGCCCGGCAGTTGGCCCAGGAAGCACCCCAGATCGTGAGCTTTGGTTTTCGCCCCGGGGTCACCGAAACCCGCATGCAGGAGCAGGCCCGCGCCGCGGCGGGCGGCGCCGCGCCAATCCTGCACCGGCATTTTCGGGGCTATCTGGAGGCCGGGGTTTTGACTTCGCCCCTGCATACGGCCCGGCGCTTACTGCAGTTTCTCCTCAACGATCCCCGCCGTTATCACGGGCGCATTGTAGAATGAGATAAGAGAGGGGTGTCGGGCTTCACAGGTTGGGGGCGGGTGGTGCGGTTTTAAAGCCCCCCTGGTTTCCTGCCGGGAATTCTATCTTCAAACCCCTGGTCCCTTGCATTGCCACACCTTTTAGGTAAAACTAAAAACTCCCGAATAGACCATGCAAGTCTAAATAAAATAAGCTTTGGTTAAAAGGGAATAAACCTGCAAGTAATGCTTGATTAAGCCAAGGGCCAGGGGGCCCTTACTCCCTCCCCCAATCCCTGGGTGGGTGCTGACTTGGCTGGGGAAGTCGGGACGAGCGTCCCGTCTTCCCCGGCCCCCTAAAGGGGCGGGAGGGGGGAGGGCAGGGGGCCGCCGCTGCCTCTAGGCCCTCCCCCCTGCAGGATCATTATTCTCTTTGCAGAGCAAGGGCCATAATCGGTAAAGACATTATGTCCAAATCTCTTCTCATCGTGGAATCTCCCACCAAGGCCAAGACCCTGCAAAAATATCTGGGCAAAGAATTTGATGTGCGCTCCACCAAGGGTCATGTCCGCGATCTGCCTAAAAACGAGTTGGGGGTGGAGATAGACCAGGAGTTCCGCCCCAAGTATGTTACCATTGTGGGCAAGGCCAAGGTGATCAGCGAACTCAGGAAAGCCGCGGCCGGGGTGCGGGACATTTACCTCGGGCCGGACCCGGACCGGGAGGGAGAGGCCATCGCTTGGCATATCGCCGAGTCCCTGGGGGAAAAAGACCACCGCTTCCACCGGGTCCTGCTTATGGAGCTTACTCAGAAGGCCATCAGGGAAGCCCTGGCCCACCCGGTGCCCTTGAACCGGGCCCGTTTCGAGTCCCAGCAGGCCCGGCGCATCCTGGACCGCCTGGTGGGCTACCAGGTGAGCCCCCTGCTCTGGGAAAAGGTCAAGAACGGGCTTTCCGCCGGGCGGGTCCAGTCTGTGGCCCTGCGCCTCCTGGTGGACCGGGAAAAGGCTATCCTGGCGTTTGTCCCCGAGGAATACTGGACCCTGAGCGCCTGTCTCAGAGGCACGGAGCCGCCCCCCTTTGAGGCCCGCCTGGTAAAGCACCGGGGCAGGGACATCAAGCCCGAAAATATCGCGCAGATCGAGGGTATCCTCGAGGCCTTGGAAGACGCCACCTTCCGGGTGGCCGGGGTTGCCCAAAAGCCGCAGAAGCGCAACCCCGCCCCACCCTTTATCACCAGCACCATGCAGATGGAGGCCAACCGCCGGCTGCGTCTCTCGCCCCAGAACACCATGCGCCTGGCCCAACGCCTTTACGAAGGCATGGATCTGGGGGATGAAGGGCCGGTGGGCCTGATCACCTATATGCGCACGGACTCCACCCGGGTGTCGGCAGAAGCCCTGGATGCGGTGCGGGGCTTTATCAGCGCCACCTACGGCGACAATTTTTTACCCAAGTCGCCTCACCGCTACAAAAGCCCCAAAGGGGCGCAAGAGGCCCATGAAGCCATCCGGCCCACGGACGTCAGCCGCCGGCCTGAAGATGTGCGGCAGTTCCTGAAGAAGGATGAATTTGCCCTGTATGAGCTTATCTGGCGGCGTTTTGTGGCCTCCCAAATGGCCCAGGCCCTTTATCAGCTTACTACCGTGGAGGTGGCCGCCGGGGATTACCTGTTTCGGGCCGCGGCCACGGTGATGACTTTCCCGGGCTTCACCGTCCTCTACCAGGAGACCCCGGAAGAGGAAGCCAAAGAGGAGAAACTGCCGCCGTTAAAAGAGGGAGAAATTCTGACCCTGGTGGACTTCGACCCGCAGCAGCATTTCACCAAGCCGCCGCCCCGCTACACCGAGGCCAGCCTCATCAAGGAACTGGAGGTGCAGGGGATCGGGCGGCCCAGCACCTACGCCACCATCTTGAGCAATCTCCAGACCCGGGACTATGTCCTGAAAATCAAAACGCGGCTCAGGCCCACGGAATTGGGGATGGCGGTGAGCGACCTCCTGGTGGACAGCTTCCCCGACATCATGAATCCCCAGTTCACGGCTCACCTGGAGGAGGACTTGGACCGCATCGCCGAGGGTCAGGTGGCTTGGCGGGACATTCTGCGAGAGTTTTATGGCCCCTTTGCCGAGGAGCTGCAAGAAGCCAAGCGGCAGATGCCTGCCATGAAGGCCCTGCCTACGGGTTTGAGCTGTCCCAAGTGCGGCCAAGAGCTGTGGCTCCGCTGGGGGAGGAAAGGGGAGTTTCTGGGGTGTTCCGCGTACCCCGAGTGCGACTTTACCAGCGATATCCAACGCGATGCCCAGGGGGATATCATCCCTCCGGCCAAGTCAGCGCCGCCCGAGGGAAGCCAGGGAGCTTCCCAGGGGCCTGGCAGGGCTGGCCCCACGGGTCTGTCCTGTCCGGAATGCGGCAAGGAATTGGTGGTGCGACAGGGCAAAAGAGGAGAATTCCTGGGATGTTCCGGCTATCCCAAGTGCCGTTTCACCCGGGATCTGGCCTGGGGTCCGGATGGGAAGCCGATACTGGCTGAGCCCGGGGAGCAGCCGGGCGGGCTCTCCTGTCCCCAGGAAGGCTGCGACGGCCGCCTCGTGAAGCGGCGCTCCCGCCGAGGCATCTTCTTCGGCTGCAGCCGCTACCCCAAATGCTCCTTCACCCTGAACCAGGCGCCGGTGGAAACTCCCTGCCCTGTATGCGGCTTTCCCTGGCTCCGCAAAAAGGGCAAAAAGCTCCTGTGCCCCAGGGAATCCTGCGCCCACGAGGAACCCGCGCCTGCCGATGCCGCTGTCAGTGGCTGACAAGACGCCCGGAAGAGGGGGCCAAGGGACTTCGGGCCCCCCGCTCGTCCCCCGCTCAACGCCGGTGATCACCGTCATCGGCGGGGGCCTGGCGGGGTGTGAGGCGGCTTGGCAGGCAGCCCGCCGGGGCGTCCGGGTGCGGCTCTATGAAATGAAACCCCGGAAATATTCTCCGGCCCACACCTCGCCGCTCCTGGGGGAATTGGTGTGCAGCAATTCTTTGCGTTCCGAGGCCCTCGAGAACGCGGTGGGACTCCTAAAGGAAGAAATGCGGCGGTTGGGTTCCCTGGTCCTGGCCGCGGCCCAGGCCACCCGGGTTCCGGCGGGCAAAAGCTTGGCCGTGGACCGGGAGCGTTTTGCCGCATACCTCACCGCGGCCTTGGAAGAAGAACCCTTGGTGGAGATTATCCGGGAAGAAGCGGCCGGGGTTAATCCGGACGAAATAACCGTCCTGGCCACCGGCCCCCTGACCTCCGAGGCCCTGGCCAGGACCCTAAGCAGCCTCACCGGCCGGGAGCACCTGCATTTCTATGACGCCATCGCGCCCATCGTCCTGGCCGATTCCCTGGATAGGTCCATAATCTTTCGAGCCTCCCGCTACGGGACCGGGGAGGATTATTTAAATTGCCCATTCACCGAAGAGCAATACGCGGCGTTTTATGAGGCCCTGACCCAGGCCGAACAGGTTCCCCTGAAGAGCTTCGAAGAACCCCGTTACTTTGAGGGCTGCCTCCCTATCGAAGTCATGGCGGCGCGGGGCTACCTTACCCTGACCTTCGGCCCCCTGAAACCTGTGGGGCTTATTGACCCCCGAACCGGGAAGCAGCCTTTTGCCGTGGCCCAACTCCGGGCCGAGAACCGGGAGGGCACGCTGTTTAACCTGGTGGGCTTCCAGACCAAGCTCACCTACCCTGAACAAAAGCGGGTCTTTCGACTGATTCCGGGTTTGGCCCGGGCCGAGTTCGCCCGGTTGGGGAGCATTCACCGGAACACCTTTATCTGCGCTCCAGGACTGCTGAGCCCCTATCTCAATTTCTTTCGGCACCCCAATATTTTTGTGGCCGGGCAGCTCTCCGGAGTGGAAGGCTATGTGGAATCAAGCGCCATGGGGCTGGTGGCTGGGATCAACGCAGCCCGCCGGGCCCTGGGGCTCCCCCTCCTTACCCCGCCCCGGGCCACGGCCCACGGCGCCCTGATCGCCCACCTGACCAACACCGCGACCAAAGATTTTCAGCCGATGAACGTGAATTTCGGCCTTTTTCCGCCCCTTGGCGGGCGCCTGCCCAAAAAGCACCGGGGCGCGGCTTACGCGGTGCGGGCTCTGCGAGAGCTGGAGGAATGGCTGACCCGGGAAAGCCTTGGCTCGGGAAGCTAAGGGAAAATATTTTTGGTCGGCAGGGAAAGGATCACCTCGATGGTCGCGCCGGCCGCGACGGTCCATGGCAAGATCCCGGCCCAACAGCTCTTCTTCCTAAAATCCCTAATAAAGCCTGCTCAACAATCTCCCGTGGCGGTAAAGGGAGAGGTAGCCGTCCTGGGAAATGACCAACCCCAGCAGGTTGGGGGCGTAGGTGGTGAACTCCCGGGTTACCTGGTGGCGCATGCCGCTGCCCAGGTCATCCCGATCCGGGGGAAGGTGAACCGGGGAGGCCTTGAGGCGGGCCTGGAAGGCCACCGCCTCCAGGCGGTCATTAAACAACAAGGCCCCGTCGGATTTGGCCAGGCCGAACAGATGGGGCAGCCAGCGTTTAATCAAGGGAGCGGGAGTTTCCAAGGGAACCTCGTTCTCCAGGGGCGTTTCCGGCGAAGCCAACTGCTCCGGGGTCAAGCCCAGGATAAAGATACTGCCGTGGCCGCTGCGCTGCATCATCGCCAGAAGGCGCTTGAGCTGCATCAGGGAGTCGGGACGTTCGCAGAAGGGACAGATTTCTTTTAACTGGCGCTCCAGTTCCTGCCAGAAAATATCCTGGAACAAAGGAATGCGCAGGTGGCCATGGCGGTATTCCAGGAACACCAGGGGGATCTGGGGGGTATGACGCCCGCGCAAAGGGATCCAGAAGGTCACCCGGCCCCGGGAGGATACCGAAGTCAAAGGCAAAGCGGAGTTCCAGGCTCGGTGGCTGGCCAACTGGCGGCTCGTCCCCTGGGTAAGATGCAGGAGGCCGACGAGCTGGCCGTCCTGCATGGCCAGGAAGGTGGTGCGGCCGTCGGCGTGGAGCAGGTATTGCTTGAGGGCCTGCAAACCTTCATCAAAGGAGATCCGGGAGTCTTTCCGATAGTAAAGCAGGGAAGGCCAACGTGTCTGAAAGGTTTCCCGAGTCAGGTTGGTGGGAATAAAAGCAAACCCGGTGAACAGGCGGCCGCCCTCGATAGAATAATAAAGCAGCCTTTTGAACAGCCGCCAGGCCCGGATCAGGGCCTCCTCTTGGTGCCCCCCCGGCAATTCGCAACGGCGGAGGTGGCGCTCTGAATGGAGCATGGAGCCGATGTAGGGGTTGTCCTGAGCGTCCAGCTTGATGGTGGCGCAGGGGGCCCAGCGCAGGCTCTGGAAATAACCGGCCACTACCTGCTCTTCCAGGGAATAAGGGGTGAACAGGGGAGAACCCCGGTGGTCATCCAGGGGGAAAATCAAATGGTACAAAACCAGGCGGCCGAAGAGCATGCTGAGGAAGCGCAGGTGAAAAGGGGACAGGACATAAGTATGGGGCGTGGTCAGGCGGAAGCTGAGGCGCTCCCCCTCCAGTTCCAGGTTGATCAGGTGGCTCAAGCCCTCACCGTCATTGGTGAGGTTGGGGAAAATGGTGCCTTTGATGTGAAGGCAGCGCTGGCGAAAATGCATGGTGAAGCAGGGGAAAAGTTCCAGGCCGCGCAGGCTGGCGGAGTCCAGAGCAGGGGGGAGGCTGCCGCCCCATTCCACCGTGCAGGTGGTGATGTCATTAATCAAACGAAGAACTTCGGAGGAATTCACCAAGGTCTGAAGACGGTCTTGGAGATAGCGGGGCGGAGGTAGGCTGGCTAATACGGTTTTCATGAACAACCCTGCACCGGGGCGCTAAGTTATTTTATATCTTCATTTTCACTTAAAGCCTGGTGATGGTCAAGAACAGGGACCGGAGGCGGCCAAGGATGCCAGTTCCCTGCCATACCGCCGGGCCTGGGAAGCGATCTCCTCCCAATCCAGGGTGAGAAGTTGCCGGTCCCGTAAAAGCCAGCGGCCTGCGACCATGACGTGGCGGACATCCGCGCTCCTGGCGGCATATACCAGGTGCGAATAGGGATCGTACAACGGGGTGAGATGGGCCTGGTTCACGGCCAAAACGATCAGATCAGCCTGTTTGCCGGGCGTAAGGGTTCCCACCTGATGCTCCAATCCCAGGACTTTGGCGCCCTCCCGGGTGGCGAGGGCCACTACTTCAGGGGCCGGGAGCACGGTGGGGTCGCCCCGCCAGACCTTGTGGACGCGGGCGGCCAGGCTCATCTCCCCCAGCAGGTCCAGGTTGTTGTTGGACGCGGCGCCGTCAGTCCCCAGGCCCACAGTTAGGCCCCGGGCCAAAAAATCCGGGACCGGGGCCACGCCCGCAGCCAGCTTTAGGTTGGATTCAGGGCAGTGGCTGACCGGGACGCCGCGGCGGGCCAGGATCTCCGTATCTTCGGGAGTGAGCCAGACCCCGTGCACCACCACGGTGAGTTCGTCCAGGATCCCCAGGCTGTCCAGATAAGCGGCCGGACCCATGCCGGTTTTACCCCTGAGTTCTTCCACCTCCTGGCGGGTTTCCGCCAGGTGGGTAAAGAACGGCACCCCCGCTTTCCGGGTGAGGGCCTTGGCCCCTTTGAGGGTTTCGGGGCCGCAGGTGTAAGGGGTGTGGCAAAAAACCGAGGAGGTGATCAGTCCTGAAAAGTCACGCCCGGAATCGAGGAAGCGGGCCGCATAAGTTAAATTGTCCCGGGGGTCCGGGACGCCGGGGAACGGAAAATCCAGAACCCCCTGGGCCGCCACCGCCCTGAGCCCCGCCTCCGCCAAGGCCCGCCGCACCTCGCTTTCATAAAAATAGCCGTCGGCGACAGTGGTGACCCCTCCCCGGATCATTTCAGCTGCGGCCAGCCGCGTCCCCCAGTATACCCGGTCCTCGTCCAGCCAGCCGCTTTCGATCGGGAAAATCTTTTGCGTAAGCCACTCCTGCAAGGGAAGATCGTCCGCCAGCCCCCGGAACCACACCATGGGGGCGTGGCAGTGGGTGTTGATAAGCCCAGGCAGCACCAGAGCGCCGCATGCGTCAAGCTGCTCCCGGGCGGGGGGCAGCTCCGCCGGGCGGCAGGCCTGGCCCACGGCCTGGATGAGACTTCCCTGGACCGCCACGAACCCGGAAGCCAGGGGCGGTGAGCCGGACTCGAGGGTCAGGAGGCAACTGTTGTAGATGACCGTGTCCAACATGTCCAAGGCGGCTTATTCATGGAAAATGGCACTGATTGCTTCTGGAGCGACATGGTCGATTTCAAAGGCCGGGGGGAGAAAGTATAGGATACCCCTTGCCGGTCATCCGCATGGACAATCTGGTATTATTCAATAAGCGCGAAGCGCGCCGGATTGCTCTTCGGCAATTCTGTCTTTATGGATTTCCATGAACTTGACCGGCTAGGGCCCACCGGGGTGATATCCTACAACTTCTTGATGACCTCTGGCAGACGGTGCAGAAAGGGTCCGGCCCCCAAGGCGGCGGCCGCGCCCCAAGCCGGCAAGAGCAAGAAATCTATGAGTATTCTTGCGATTCTTGTCATGTGGTGTATTGTATATGAAAAAAAACCGTAAACAACCAAAATAGACTTGAAAGAAGGCGCGTCGGGCCGCTATGATATTGGACGCTCACACCCACGTATTTCCCGAAGAAATTTGCCGCCGGCGGGAGGACTTCTTCTCTGACGAGCCGGCGTTTCGGTCCCTTTATAGCGCCCCCGCATCCCGCTTGGTGGGGCCGGAAGAACTGCTCCGGACCCTGGAGGAGGAGGGGATGGAGGCCGCTGTGGTTTCGGGCTTCCCCTGGCGGCAGGAGCGCCTGTGGCGGCGCCAGCATGAAGTCATTCTGGAGGCCATGCGGCGCTGGCCCCGGAAAATTATCGGCTTCTGCAACGTCAACCCCCTGGACCGGGCCGCGGCCAAAGAAGTGGAACGCTGCCTGGCCGCCGGCTTCCGGGGGGTGGGGGAGCTGGCTTGGTACAGGGAGGACCCGGGGGAGGACCTGGACTATTTCCTGGCGCCCCTGGCGGAGCTGGCCCAACATTACCAGGTGCCCCTGATGCTGCACCTGAACGACCCCGTGGGCGCGCCCTATCCGGGAAAGGCGGCCATCCGCTTAGACATAGTCTACCGAGTGATCAAGAAATTTCCGGAGGTTATCTGGATCCTGGCCCACTGGGGGGGCGGGCTGCCTTTTTACGGCCTTCTGAAAAAAGAGGCCCCCGAGGTGTTCCGGCGGGTTTACTTTGACACCGCGGCCTCCCCTTATCTCTACCGGCCGAAAATTTACCGCCTGGCGGCCGAAATGGCAGGGCCTGAGAAAATCCTGTTCGGCAGCGATTATCCGCTTTTGCCCCCGAAACGCTATTTTAAGGAGATGGCGGAGGCCGAACTCCCCGAGGACTGGCGGGAGATGATGGTGGGGAAAAATTTGGCCGGCCTGTTGAACTGGCAACCGGGAGAAAGGCCAGGGACGTAGGGCTGGTTCCCGGCCCGCTACCCCCGGCCCTTCTCCAGCCTCGATTTAATTGTAGCGACTTTTTTGTCTTGCTTAGGACATTTTTGCCCTGGTATGGTTAATATTCTCTCGCTCCGGCAACAGATTTTTCGGGCGCCTCTCATCAAGCCCGGCATCCTCATAATAAGGAAAAATCTTTGTATCAAATTTCCGATATTCTGGTTTTAGGTTCAGGGCTGGCCGGGTTGGGCTATGCCTTGAAAGTGGCTGATTTTGCTACGGTCAATGTCGTCACCAAACGGGACATCATGGAAACCTCCACCCGCATGGCCCAAGGGGGCATTGCCGCGGTGTTGGGGCCGGACGACCGGTTTGAGTATCACATCCAGGATACCCTCACGGTAGGGGAGGGCCTGAGCCATCCGGATATCGTGGAGATGGTGGTGCGCCAGGGGCCGGAGCGTATCCGGGAATTGATAAGCATGGGCGCCCACTTTGACGTCGGGGCCCATAACGGCTTTGATTTGGGACGGGAAGGCGGCCACTCGCACCGCCGCATCATTCATGCCCATGACATGACCGGCGCGGAAATTGAGCGAATCCTGGTGGAAAAGGCCCTGGCCCACCCCAATATCCGGATCTTTGAGAATTGCATGGGAGTGGACCTGATAACCCGGGAAAAGCTGGTGCGCCGGGGCGGTGTGGTGGCCAATGTGGAGGAATCCTGCCTGGGGGCCTATGTCCTCAATACCAAAACCGGGGAAGTGGACACCTTTTTGGCGTCCATTACCCTTCTGGCCACCGGAGGCGCGGGCAAGGTTTATCTGTATACCAGCAATCCGGATGTGGCCACCGGCGACGGGGTGGCCATGGCCTACCGGGCCGGCGCCTGGATCGGCAACATGGAGTTTGTCCAGTTCCACCCCACCTGCCTGTACCACCCTGCGGCCAAGAATTTTCTCATTTCCGAGGCCTTGCGGGGGGAGGGCGCCATTCTCCTGGACCACCAGGGCCGGGCCTTCATGGAGAAGTACCATCCCCTGAAGGACTTGGCCCCCCGGGACATCGTGGCCCAGGCCATTGACAACGAGCTCAAAACCAGCGGCGCGGAGTGTGTCTTTCTGGACATCAGCCACAAGGATCCGGATTTCGTTAAAGCGCGCTTCCCCAACATCTACCAGAAGTGCCTGGAATTCGGCTTCGACATGACCAAGGAGCCCCTGCCGGTGGTGCCGGCCGCCCATTACATGTGCGGCGGCGTGGTTACCGATGCCTCAGGCCGCACCACTCATCACAATCTCTACGCGGTGGGGGAAGTGAGTATGACCGGACTCCACGGGGCCAACCGCTTGGCCAGCAACTCTCTCCTGGAAGCCTTGGTTTTCAGCCACCAGGCCGCGTTGGCCGCCCGGGAATCACTGCCGCAGCTCAAAAAACCCACTGCTGACCTGGTGCCGGAGTGGAACCCCGGCGGCGCCACCGACAGCGACGAGGCCGTGGTGGTGTCCCACAACTGGGACGAAATCCGCCGCATGATGTGGAACTACGTGGGCATTGTGCGCTCCGACCGACGGCTGCACCGGGCCCAGCACCGCATCGACCTCATCCAGCAGGAAATCAACGACTACTACTGGAATTTTTTAATCACCAGCGACCTGCTGGAACTGCGCAACATCGCCACCGTGGCCGAGCTTATCATCCGAATGGCGCAAAGGCGCAAGGAAAGCCGGGGACTGCACTACAATTTGGATTATCCCCAGCGTGACGATGTCAATTTCAAGAAGGACAGCATTTTGTCATCCGGAGGCTGGCATTAATGGGGGAGGGAAAGATCCTCCTGGTTGACGACGACCCTTTCATATTACGGACCCTGGCCCGGTTTTTGACGGGCAAGGGTTACGCGGTCCTGGCGGCGGCCACCGGCCAGGAGGCCCTGGCCGCACTCCGGCAGGAAGAGATCGCCGTGGCCATCCTCGACCTGATGCTGCCCGATTTCTCCGGCCTGGAATTGCTGGCCCATTTCCGGCAAAATTCCCCCGACACGGAAGTCATTCTTTTCACCGGCCTGGGGGCCCTGGACAGCGCCATTCAGGCCCTGCGCCTGGGCGCCTACGACTACCTGGTGAAATCTGAATTGCGGCTGCCGGAACTCCACCGCGTGGTGGACCGGGCCCTGGAGCGGCGGAACTTAGCCTTGGCCAACCGGAAGCTTCTGGAGGATCTGAAGAAGGCCCAAAAGGAGCTGGCCGAAACCCGGGTCCGGGAGCTGACCCAGATCCGGCGCATCGGCGAGACCCTGGCCCGGCCCCTCACCTCCGAGGAACTGGTGGCCGGTCTTTTGGACCTCATTTGGGAAAGCCTTCCCCTGGTTCATCTGGGCATCAGGCTCTGGGGTCTGGATAAGGAAGAACAAACGGCTGCTTCCCGCCATCGGAGCGGCCTGCCGGCTCCAACCATTGAGCAGTTCGAGCAGTGGTTGGACCATGAATTGCACCTGAGAGAAAGTGCCCCGGTCCGGGGTCCGACCCCCAATCCCCCGGTCACCCCGCCGTGCCCGGTGGTGTTGCAGGAGGGGTTGCAGGCTGCTGAGGTCCAGGGCCTGGTGGCCGCGGGGCGCCTGGAGCCCTTCTCCCCGGAGGAGGCCGAACTTTTCCGCATTTTCACGCTCCAGGGGGAAGCCGCGCTCAAGAATGTCCTTCTCTTTGAAGAGGTGAAAAGTCTGGCCATCCGGGACGGCCTCACCGGACTTTATAACTCCCGCCACTTCCAGGAGATGCTGGCCCACCAGGTAGAGGTGAGCCGCCGCTACGGCTGGCCCCTGTCGCTGCTGTTTCTGGATATCGACAACTTTAAGAGCATTAATGACACCTATGGCCACCTCGAAGGAGACCTGGTCCTCAAAAACCTGGCCCGCTTTCTCCAATCCCACATACGCCTGGCAGATGTGCCCTGTCGGTACGGAGGGGAGGAATTTGTGGCGCTTCTGCCCCAGACCTCCCGGACCCAGGCCCGTCATTTGGCCGAACGCCTGCGGGCAGAAATCGCCGCCACCCCGATCCCGCTGAGCCACGGCGACATCTACATCACCGTATCCATCGGCGTGGCCTGCCTCTTCTCGCCCCAGAGCGGCGAAGACCTGGTAAAAACCGCAGACGCCGCCCTCTACAAGGCCAAACAGTCCGGGAAAAACCGGGTTTGCGGCCCTGAATAGACGCCAGAGCCGCAGTCCGATTCATTCCGAGAGGCAATCAGAAAGGCAATTCGGTGGGATTCGCGGCTGCGCTGCCCCCCGCCCTTAGGCATCTACCAAGCGGTAGCCTGCCGGGGTGATGGTGGCGTAAGCGTAAGGAGGCCCTACTTCCTCCTTGGCGGCGGCCTGTTTTTCCAGGAATTCCTTGCTCATGGCCAGGAGTTCGGCCAGGGGCGCGTTGGCCCCCAGGGCCTTGACCAGGCGCATTTCCATTCCCAAGTTGCGGGGCATGACCACCAGGTTGGTGACGGGCATGACCTTCAGCGGTTCGTTTTCTTCGCTCCCCAGGAGGAAGATTTTGTAGCCCGGCGGCGGGTAATGATTTAAATAGCCGGCCAGAATGAAGTAGATGCGGCGGAAGCCCTCGGGTTCGGGCCCGTGTTGGCGCAGATATTGGGCATAGCCCCGGCTGAGAAATTCCAGGGCGAACTCCGCGATGTCCTCCAGATCGTCAAGCCCCCGGCGTTGACCGATGGCCCGGCGCAGGGCCTGGGTGAGGAGGACGCTTACCCCGGCGCCCCCGCTCAGGATCGCGGCTGCTTCGCCCAGGGGAAAAAGCTTGTCCACGGAAAAAAACTCGCGGTGCGCCCCGTCCGTAAAACGGGTGGCCCGGCTGTCGGTGGCGAGCACCAGGCCATGATCGTCAAAGGCCGCCAGGGCTTGGGTCATAAGGGTCTCCTTGGTTAACAGTTCAGCCGCGGGAGGGGGGTCCGGCGTTTGGGGGTAAAGGGGAAAAGGGTGAATGGGAAAAGGCGGATCAACCGAAACTTTTCTTTGCCCTGTTCACCTTGCCTTTTCGTTTATGGCCCGGCCTTCCTCGCAGACGGCCTTCACTCAGCTTCAAGTTCCGGCGGTTCCACCGCCAGGGGCTCCCCTTTGGGATTATACAGGAGCCGCAGGCGGAAAGGGGCCAGAGAAAAGGCCAGGGAAGGCGTCAGCCTTAAAGGTATCATATCCGGGGTCAGATCCTCCCACCCGGTGGTCGGCTTCCCCAGGATTTCGGCCAGATCCGGGATTTCCACCTGCTGCGTGTCATTGGTGGTGTTGATTACCGCCAGCACCCGTCCCTTCCGGAAATCCCGGGACTTGAGCAGCAAAACCACCGGAGCTTTATCATCGGCGTTGACCCGCACCATGGGGCCTTCCTCCAGCAGCACGGGGCAGTTCTTTTTCATGCGGTTCACCTGGCTGATATAGGTGCTGAGGTCATAGGTCGGGGTTTCCCAATCCTCAGGGCGGGTTTTGACTACATGGAGCTTCTTTTTGAAGCCATACTCGTAGCCCGCGGGCATCAGCAGGCCGGTGGAAAAAAACGCGGCGAACAGGTAGCGCTGGCGGGCCACTTCCACGCCATTGCCGCTCTCCTTGGCCAGCCGTTCGGTGTCATGGGTCTCCGGGAAGCTGAGGGAAGGGGCCAGGCGCCGGAAGCGGTTGTATTGTTCCAGACACCAATTTTCGTGAAAGTCCCACCACTTGGAACTGTTATAGATGAAGTCGAACCCAGCCGAGGATAGTTGCGCCAATTCCTTTAGACGGCAACCCAGGGTTTCCGCAAAAAATTGCACCTCAGGGACCAGCTGTCGGGCTTCCCCGATGAGCCGGGCCCAGAAACCGCCGGGGATTTTATAAGCCGCGTCGCAGCGGAACCCGGCAAAACCCAAACGCAGATAGTAAGAAATCACCTGGTCCCAGAAGTGCAGGAGGCCCTCGGGGTCGGGGGGAGGCCAATACTCCAGTTCGGCCAAATCACCCCAAACCGTTATTTTGGTGGCGTCTGCGGGGTCGATGCAGGAGGGGTTCTTGATGCGGCCGTCTTTATCCTTGGCGTACCATTCCGGGTGCTGGTTTGTCAAGGGCGAGTCAATGGCCGTGTGGTTGATGACCAGGTCCACCATAACCTTTAGTTTGCGGCGCTTGGCGGCCTTGAGGAAATGAACCAGGGCCTTTTCCGGATCTTCCCCGGATTCCGGGTGGAACAGGGGGTTGATGGCAAAATAGTCCTTAACCGCGTACAGACTGCCGGAGAGGCCGGTAGTGCTGATGGGGTTGAGATAGATCCAGGTGAAGCCCATGCCGGCGATCCGGTCCAGGTGCTCCTCCCAGCGGGGAATAGGCCCGAACAGGAGCGGAAAGAGGTTATAAATCAGCGTAGGTGCGGGCATGATGAAGTTCCTTTAAAGAAATTTTCGGCGATCAGCGGGATAGGCCGCCGACAGGCAGAAGGTCCGGGGGCCCGGGCCGCAGGCCTTTGGCGCACCTTATCCCCCTATTCTTAGCGGGCGATTTATCGCGCCCGCGGGGCTGGCTGACTCAGACCCTGTCAGAGGGTTTGGGAGAGGGGCGGGTGTTGCATCCGCGGCTGCCTCCCCAGCGCTCCTTTTGTTAAACAATAATTCCTTTAGGAGGGAAAGGAAATAATCAAATGTTCTTATTCTGATTGCGAGCCCGGCGCAGGGTCTCCGCCAGGCGGATCACCTCAGGATTGCGGCGTAAGTCCTCCAAAGTCTGAAAAATCTTTTGCTGCCAGTTAGGGTGTTGTCTGGTAGTCCCCGGCAGGTTCTGCTGGGCGGTGAGGCCCAGAAGGTCCTCCAGCCGCGCCTCCACCAAGGCCGCTTGGCTTTCTCCCAGGTAAGCCAAAACCGCCTCTCTCAGCTCGTCCGGACAGAAATGCACCGGAGGAGAGAAATTCGGGGGCAGCAGCCCCTCCCTGATCAGGGCGGCCACCAGGAGAAGCCGGTCCCGGGACCGGCAGAGGGCATCCTGCTTGGCCATCTGCGGCGAGGGATAGAGATTCAGCTGATTTTTCAGGATCAGATCCCGGCCTTCCCAGTAGCCTGCCAGCGTCGGGAGGTCATGGGTGGTGGCGCAGGCCAGGGACAGGCGGGGATAATCCTCAGGAGGGATAAAATGTTGGTCACCCTCCCAATCGCGTTCAAAATAAAAAACCCGGTAAGAAAAAATGCGGTGACGGGCCAGTTCCCGCCGGATGCTGGCAGGAACGGTGCCCAGGTCCTCCCCGATGACCAGCGTCTGCCGGCGCTGACTCTCGAGGGCTAACAGGCCCAAGAGATCCCGGGCCGGATAGCGGACATAGGCGCCCTCCTGGGGGTCCAGACCCTGTGGAATCCAGTACAGGCGGAACAGACCCATGACATGGTCCAGACGCACGATGCCGCCGGGGGGGAGGTTGGCCCGCAGGATGTCGATGAAGAGGCGGTAGCCGGATTCTTCCAGGCGCCGGGGGATTAGGGGAGGAAGGCCCCAGTCCTGCCCTTTGAGGTTAAAAGCATCTGGAGGAGCGCCCATGGACGCCCCATGCGCGAACAGGCCGGGATGGCCCCAGGTTTCAAACCCGTGAGGGGCCGCGCCCAGGGCCAGGTCCTGGTAGAGGGTGAAAGGCAGTCCGGCCCGGGTGGCTGCGTCCCAGACCTCTTGTCGCTGCTCCGCGGCCAGCCACTGAATGTATTGATAAAAAGCGAGATCCCGCCGATGTTCCCGGGCAAAGGCTGCCACCGCCGGGGTATCAGGGCGCTGCAGGTTTTGGGGCCAACGGCGCCAATCCTTTTTGGGCTGATGGTCCCCGAGGGCCTGAAAGAGGGCGAAATTCCTCAGAGTTTCGCCGTTTTCTTCCACAAACCGGGCGAACTGCCGGCCGCGGGAGGTGCGGGGCGCCTCCGGCAGCCCGTGGCCTTTGGCAAACGCGTCAAACAGGAATCGAAAAAATTTGAGTTTAAGGTGACGGACTTTCGGGTAGGCCACCAGGGGCGAGTTCCGCAACCGGTTCAGGTCGGCCTGGAAATCCTGATTGGCCAGGAGGATTTGAGCCTCCGCGGACTCTTTTATTTCCGGCACGCTCTCCAGGCTCACATAAAGAAAATTAAGGAACAGGCGGCTGCTGGGGGAATAAGGGCTCGGATCGGCCTTGGCCCCCGACAGTAAGGCATGCAAGGGGTTGACGCCCACAAAAGAGGCGCCCAGCTCTCCGGCCCAGGCAAGGGCTGCCCGCAAATCCGCAAAATCGCCGATGCCCCAATTCTTCAAACTCCGGAGGGCGTAAAGGGGCAGATTCAGTCCCCAGAGGCGCGCCCCCTGGTCAAGCAGTGGCGGTAACCAGGCTTGGCCGGGGCAGACCGCCAGGCAGGTGGCCCCGGTTATTTCCCGGCCGGCCGCCTTGGCGCTGAAGGTCAAGTCATAATAGCCCTCAGCCAGGTCGGCGGGCAGGGGCAGGGACAGCGTCAGGCAGCAGCCGTCGGCCGTAGTTTGGGCTTCATCCAGACTGAGCTGGCTGGCGTGGGGAAACCACTCCCGCTTCTCTGCCCCTTCACCCACCAGTTCCCCAACCATTTCAATCCCTCCGGGTATTTCCGGCCTGGGCCACCACAGATTGAAGAGCAGCCGCCGGTCGGTCCTGGGGGTGACCACGGACATGGGCGGCAGCAGGCGCCGGGTCCGGCCCTGCCGGCAGAGATCCAGGGATTCCCGGACCTCCGCCGGTGAGCCGCAGGGTATTTCCATGGCCGTGAGCAGGGCCTCCATGGTGGCCCGGGAGGTGCGGCGGTAAGTGCCAAAATTGTCCCGGAAATCCCTGGCAATGCCGCAGACCTGAGCCAGGGTGCGAAGGTCGGAGCCGGCCATCAAAAAATCCCCTCGAAGTTGATGACCGGCGGGGCCGCAGGCCCTAAGGTCCCGGCCACCAGACTGAGAATATGCGGGTGGCAGGTAAACAACAGAAGCTGGTGGGTGGCGCTCATTTCCTGGAGGATACGGATAGCCTGCCGGGCCCGGTGGTGGTCGAAGTTGACCAGGGTGTCGTCCAGCACCAGGGGGAGATTGATCCCTTTCTGATGGTATGCCCGGATCAGCGCCAGGCGCAGGGCAAGATAGAGCTGCTCCACGGTGCCCCGGCTCAACCGGTCCACGGGAACATGCCGGCCCTGGTGGCTGATGACCAGAAGTTTTTCATCTTCCAGGGGAGCCATAACCTTAATATAACGCGCTTCGGTGAGCATGGTGAAATACCGGCTGGCCTCCTGGAGGACCAGGGGCTGGGATTCGGCCTCGAAGCGTCGGCGCCCTTGCTCCAGGAAATGCCGGGAAAGCGTCAGGACAAGCCAGCGTTGGGCCAGTTCCCGGAGCCGGGCTGCCAAGGTCTGTTCGGCCAGGAGGGTCTGCCCCCATTCTTCAGCCTGCTCCAACTCATCCCGGCGGGCCTTCAGACGGCCCTTGGCCTCCTGAGTCTGGGCCAGCCGGGCGTCGAGAAGGGCCACTTCCTGGACCGCCCGCTCCAGGCCGGCTTTCAGGTCGGTCCGGGTGGTCTGCTTCAGGGCCTGTTGAAATTCCTCCCAGGCCGCGTCTCCCCCCGCCAGAAGCCGCAGTTGCACCAGGAGGTGCCGAGACTGGCTGAGCAAGTCCTCCCGACGCTGGTAATTTTCAGCCCGCTGCCGGAAGGCCTCGACGCTATCGACTCCGGCGGCCTGGAAGAGATCCTGGATGGCTGCGTCCACCCGCATCAGCGCGACCTCTTCCCCGGCGGCTTTTTCAGTCAGGGTGGCAATTTCGGCGTCGAGGAGGTTCTTCCTGGCTTGGGCTTCCTGGCTTTGGACCAGGTCCTGCTTGAGGCGGGCCAGCGTGGCGCTCACTTCGGCCCGCGGCACTTCTCCAAGCTCCAGGCCGTGGCAGACAGCCTGCACGCCGGAGGTGAATTCCTCCAGAAAGCGCGACGCGGTATCCCTGACCTGCTCCAGCTCGCGGCAGGTATACAGGTGCCGCCGGGCCCGCTCCGCTTCCTGAGCCAACTCCAGGGCGTCGGGGGGGGATAGTCCCGCCGGGAATCCGACCGCCGCCAGGTGGGCCTGCCAAGCCGCCACCCGCTGTTCCCAGTCTTGCTGGGCCTTTTCCCTCTCGGCCTGGACCTTGCTCAAGGTTTCGGTGGCTTGGCTCAGGTCCCCGGCCAGGGCAGTCAGCCGCCGCCGGTAGAGGGCGCGCAGGTGCAGCCGGAAAACCAGAGCCAGCAACAGGATGGCGCCCGCGCCGCTTCCCGCCCAAGCGGCGTACTGCTCTATCTCCAAAATGGCCAGAACACCGGCGGCGCCGATTAATATGCCCCCTAGCAGAAACAGCCCCCAGCGGGCAAGCCAGCCGGCTTCCCCTGCCACCCCCATCGCCTTGGCCTGCTCCCAGGCCCGCTCCCGCTCCCGGGAAATTCCGGCCTGATGCTGATAGCTGGTCTCCGCCTGGCTCAGAGCCTGCCGGGACTCCTCCAGGCGTTGGTTATGCTCCCGGACCTCTTGCCGCCAGGACAATGACCAGGGGAAGCGCTCCAGGCGCTCTTCATCCCAGCCGGCCCCCAGGTTGGCCAGGGACTCGGCCAAGCGGGCCCTGGCAGCAGCCAACTCCTGCTCCTGACGGACCAGTTCCTCGCGGCGGTCCTCAAACAGCAGGCGCTTTTCCCAAAGGGCTTCGATGGCCGCAGCCCGGGCCAGGAGGCGGGGATCAGGGGCAAGGCCCTGTAAGCTTTGCTGGGCCAGACGCAAGGCCCGCTGGGTATTTTCCAGTTCGGCGCTTCGCCGGTCCCGCTCTTCCGCCAAGCGTTCAAACCGGGCCAGGCCGTGTTCCGGGAAGGTAGTCACCAGGGGCAGGGCTTCCAGGTCGACCTGAACTTCCTGCCAATTTTCCCAAACCGGCCAGGCCTGGTCCAGCTGCACGAGGCGGCGGCGCTGGGCTTCGGCCACCTGGCGCCGGTGCGTGATTTCCTCGATTTCCTGGTCCTTCCCGGCTAATTCTGCCAGGAGGGCCTGATATTCTTCGGGTTGCTTTTCCAGTTCCGCCAGCTTGTGTCGAATCTGGGCCAGTTCTGCCAGGATCTGGTTGATTTCCGGTAATTTTTGCGCTCGGGAACCAGGCTTGAACAGGGCTTCGGCTTCCTTTTGCAGGTCGCTTTCCACCTTGGCCAGGGAAAGGCTGCCCAACCCCAGACTGGCGCTGTATAAGAATTCTTTAACTTCCTGGTGATCCAGGCTTTTCAGGTCAGAAAGCTCAGAAAGGCTGAACGCGAAGACGTTGCCGTAAACCGGACGGCTGACGTGGTGCAGAAGGGCCCTGAGCCCTGCCTCGCCGGAGACGGCTCCGGCGGGCCCGCTCAGGGTGACCCGGGCCTTTTTCCCTCTGCCCCAGCGCTCCAACACATATTCCTGCCCCTGGTCGTCAGCCAGGACCAAGACGCCTCCGGGTTCGCCGCCATCCAAGGTGGGAGGCTGGCGGTCAAAGCCGAAGAACATGGACCGTAAAAAGAACAGGAGTGTGGTTTTCCCGGCCTCATTGGGACCGTAAACTACATTAAGCCCCGGGCCCAGCGGGGGCAGGGACTTATCCCGCAAGCCCCCGAAATTGCCCACCCGCAGGGTTTTCGCCCAGAGCCTCACTCCTCTTCCCCCGGAAACAGGCGGTCCAATACTTCGTCGGCGGTCTTCCTGGCCAGATCCGGCCAAGCCAGGGAGGCCAAGCCGGGGAGATAGCGGCGGCCCAAGGGGTTAAGATGCAGGGATTCCAGAAGACTCAAGGTTTCCGGGCCAAGATCATCCAGGGAGCGGGCGGCCTCCAGAATCTCCAACACGGTGGCGGCCAGATGGGACCCCTGCTTCAGGGCGGCCAGGTCCCGGTCCGGGGCAGTGTCCAAAGGCAAGGCCTCCACCCAGACCCAAGGGTGCTGGCCCATCCCCTGCTCGCGTAGTTCTTCCAGGAGGTCGGCCAAATTTCCCGGCAGCCGCAAGTCGCGGTGGACCGGACCCCGCCCCGTGAGGCTCAACCGCAGGATGCGCCCCTGGGCGGCGCCTTCCGGGCGGGCCGCCTCCACCACTTCAGCAAGTTTGGCCGCCACCTGTCCTACATCGGCCAAACCGGAAACATCGACCACTCGGGCCTCCCAGGATATGGGTGCGGTTTCCTGGAAATGGAGCTGGACCGCATGGCCGTCCACTTCCACCAGGTACGCTCCCCGGGGCCCGGATTCCTTGAGGTGGCGTCCCTGGGGGTTGCCGGCATAGACCACTACAGGCTGGGCCATTCTCCGGATTCCTGGGACATGGATATGACCCAAGGCCCAGTAATCATAACCGGCTTGGGCCAAATCCGCCAGGGAGCAGGGAGCATAATCCTCATGCCCGGCGCTTTTGTCCAGGTTGGCGTGCAACAAACCGATGGTGAAGGGGCCGGGGGAGGCTGAAGGAAACCGGCGGGCCAGGTTTTCCCGTTCCGAGGCACTCCCGTGGCTTACTCCGAAGATACGAGCCAGGATGGTCCCGTCCCGGCACACCTCGGAGCAGGCTGCTTCCCCGGCCGGGAAGACCGTCACCCCCGCAGGCCATTCCAGGGAGAGGCTGGCGCCGGCTTGATAGTCGTGATTACCCCAGACGATAAAGGTTTCAATGCCGGCCGCGGCCAAGCGGGCCAGTTCCTGGCGCAATCGCACCTGGGCCCTGAGGCTCAGTCGGGGCCCGTCGAAGAGGTCGCCCGCCAGAAGGAGGAATTCGGCTCGGGAAGTGAGGCACAGGTCCACTAGACGCCGCAACCCCGCAAAGGTGGCGGCCACCAATTCTTCCCGAAGGTGGGGATGCACCTGGGCCAGGCCGACAAACGGGCTGTCCAGATGCAGATCAGCGGCGTGCACGAAACGCCAGCGGGCCTTCCCCATGGTAAGGGTAGTAACACAGGAGACAGATGTGTGCAAGGAGATTGCGCGCCTTTATCCTGAATGTGCAGGGGAGGTGGAGGGTGCGGCACGCTTGCCGGGCCCTGTGCGGGGGCGTGCGGCTTTAGGTGGTTACCTCAAGGGACTAGATGCGTAAGGAAAAAAACAGAAGGTGTGGCGAGCTGCACGTGCAGACTTCCACACCCTCTGAAAGAAGCGCGCTAGGGCTTATGCCCACATTAGCTGAATTATTTCTTACTCTTACTCTTAACTCTCTTAACTCTTTTAACTCTCTTACCTTTCTTCTTGGCAGGTGCAGCCAGCGGCGCCATCGCGCATACCTTGGCCGCAGCATCTTCCGCCCGGGCCGCAGCAGCTTCAGCCTTCTTCGCTGCAGCGGCAGCCCTCGGTCCGGGGACCTTGGCGTCATTTGCGGCGGCTTCCGCCTTTACGGCAGAGGCTTGTGCCCGTTCAAAAGAGGCTTTTGACTGATCTCTGTACATTTTGCACTGATCGGTCCATTTCCGGCAGCAGCCGGTGCCTCCCAGCACCAGGGCAAAGACCGCGAGGAGCGCGATTGCAAAGCCAGATTTCAGTAACGGCTTCCTCATCGATTACCCCCTTTCGAGAGAGACAGAAATCTCTTCTCTTTTCGTTTGCACCAGGTGCTTTACTTCCGCATCTTTCTCATCAAGCATGCTTCAGCCTTAGCCGCAGCAGCTTCTGCCCGATCAGCCGCAGCCTCAGCCTTGTCAGCCGAAGCTTTAGCGTCCGCAGCCGCCATTTCCGCATTCCGAGCAGCCTGGTCAGCTCTGGCAGCGGCAGCAGCAGCTTGGTCAGCAAAGGATTTGCCCTCATCCGCATACTTTTTGCATGCGCCGCAACATCCCGCTCCCAAGGCGACTACAAACGCCAAGAGAATCGCCAGAGCAAAACCCTTCTTCCTCAAAGCTTTCCTCATCATTTATCCCCCCTTTTCGTAAGGAATGGTTTAAGGGTTCATAAAGCTGCCCTAATTTAATATCACGGAAATCAAAATATCAAGAAAAATTATGCTCCCGGTGAAATTTTTTTGCTTCTAAATCAGAGCTGTCCGGGGCAACCGCGCTCGTCAATTAATTATCCTTGTCAATTCAAAAGGTTATAAAGTTAGGGAAGAGAGGTATTTTTCCACCTCATACATCTCCCCCCAATTAGCACCAGCTCTCAGGTCAACGACCAAGGGGATTTTAAGACTTACCACCCCTTCCATGGCTTGCCGCACCACCGCAGCGGTTTCGGGCAACTCTTTTCGGGGCACCTCCAAAAGCAGTTCATCGTGCAGTTGGAGAAGCATCCGGGCGGCCAAGCCCTTTTGCTTCAGGGCCGCCTCCACTTGCAGCATGGCTTTCTTGATGATATCCGCCGCGGTCCCCTGGAGCGGGGTGTTCACTGCGCTGCGCTCGGCCTCCTGGCGCACCAACCGGTTGCTGCTCCTGATCTGGGGGATCTGGCGGCGCCGCCCCAGGAGCGTAGTCACCCAACCCCGTTGCCGGGCCTCTTCCAGGGTCTTATCCAGGTAGGCCTTGACCTGGGGATGCCGGGCAAAATAACGCTGGATGAATTCCTGGGAGAGGCGAGGCCCCACGCCCAACTGTTTGGCCAGCCCAAAGGCGCTCATGCCGTAAATAATGCCGAAATTGATCACCTTGGCTTGGCGGCGCATTTCCGCAGATACCAGCTCGGGGTGGATATTAAATACCGCCGCCGCGGTTTCCCGGTGAATGTCCATGCCCTCCCGGAAGGCCTGCAGGAGGATGGGATCTTCGGAAAAGTGCGCCAGCAGACGCAGTTCCATCTGGGAATAATCGGCGCTCAGGAAAACCTGGCCTGGATCTGGCACAAAAGCCTGGCGGATCTGTGACCCCAGTTCTCCCCGGACCGGGATGTTTTGCAAATTGGGGTCCCGGCTGGACAGGCGCCCGGTGGCCGCGGCGGACTGGACAAAGGTGGTATGCACCCGGCCGGTCTCCGGATTGATGAGCTTTAACAGCGCATCCACATAAGTGGCCTTCAGTTTACCCAGGCTGCGGTAGGAGAGCACCTTGGCCGCAATCGGGGCCTCTGCGGACAGGCTCTGGAGGACCTCCATGTCCGTGGAATAGGCGGTCTTGCCCTTGGTTTTTTTCTGGGGCGTAAGCTTGAGTTTTTCGAACAGGATGCGTCCGAGCTGCTGGGGTGACTGAATCAGAAACGACTCTCCGGCCTCCTGGTAGATTTCCTGTTCCAGGCGCTGCATTTCCCTTTCCAGTTCCTGACCGAAGCGCTGGAGATGCTCCCGGTCCACCCGGATGCCTAAAGTTTCCATGCGGGCCAGGACCGACAGCAGGGGCAGTTCCAGGTCCTGGTAAAGGGGCAGGAGGCCTTCTTGGGCCAGCTCCGCCTCGAGCTTGGGCCAAACCTCCAAAATCGCCGAGGACCGCATGCCGGCATATTGGGCGGCCACTTCCGGGGGCAGGTCCAGGGCCGCGGTGGGGCGTCCAGCCAGTTCTCGGGGGCCGGGCAGGTTCATCCCCAGATGGTGCAGCGCAATGTTCTCCACGTTTTGCTCATAGCGGGCCGGGTTGAGCAGATAGGAGGCGAGAAGAATGTCGCCCCGGGCTCCGGCCAGCTCCACGCCGAACCGGGCGGCCACCTGGAGCGCGGCCTTTAAATCCGAACTAATTTTCCTGATGCCGGGGTCCTGCAACATCGGCCCCAGGGTTTTCCAAATAAGGCCGGGCGGCAACTCCCCCCGGAAGGGCAGATAAACCCCGGTCCCGGGTTGCCAGGAGAGGGCGATGCCGGCAACCTGCGCCATGACAGGGTGCTGCTCTCCCAGCAGGAAGAAAACCGCTAGCTGCTCGACGCCCTTCAGGGTCTCCGCCAAGCGCTCCAGGTCCGCACTGCTCCTGGGGAGCTGAAAGGCCCCGGCGGGTGGGGCTTCGACCCCCAGCTCCTGGTTGAACCTGGTAAAATCGAGCTCCAGGAAAAGCCGCCGGAGGGCCTCCCGGTCCGGAGGGCCGGGGCGCAGCTCCTCCAGGTCTATCTTGACCGGGACTTTATCCTCCAGCCGGACCAACCGACGGCTGAGGCGGGCTTGATCGGCGTACTGCGTCAGCTTGGCACGCAGCCCCTTTTCTTTTATTTCCTCTAAATGGTTTAATAGATTTTCCAGGGTGTGGTACCGGGAAATGAGTTTGAGTGCGGTCTTTTCCCCGATTCCAGGCACTCCGGGGATGTTGTCGCTGGCGTCTCCGGCCAGGGCCTTGACCTCCACCAGTTCCTCCGGAGTCACGCCATATTTTTCCTTTATCGTTTCGGCGTCAAAGCGCACATTTTTCATGGGGTCCCACATGACGACCCCCTCCTGCACCAGAGGCAAGAGGTCTTTATCCCCGGAGACGATTTCCACCTCGAACCCTTGCTTGCGGGCCTGCCGTACCAAAGTGGAAATCAGGTCGTCGGCCTCAAAGCCCTCCAGTTCTAGACGCGGCAGATTTAAGCCCTGGATGATTTTTTGGATGAAAGGAAGCTGCATGGCCAGCTCATCGGGCATGGGGGGCCGGTGGGCCTTGTACTCCGCATATTCCCGATGGCGGAAGGTGGGGGCCTTGGAATCGAAGACCAGGGCCAGATACTGGGGTTGGCGCTCCCGCAGGACCTTGAGGAGCATGCTGGTTACGCCGAACGCGGCGTTGGTGGGAAAGCCCCGGGAGCTGGTAAGTCCGCGAATGGCGTGGAAAGCCCGGTAAATGTAAGAGCTGATATCCAGGAGATAGAGGGTTCGGGAGGCCATGTGAGGCCTTTCCTCCTTCACCCTTATATCTATTTGAACCGGAAACTGTCAAGTGGGCAGCGGGGAAAAGCGACTCAGGAAGAAGGGCCAAGGGAGGGCTTCATGGCCCCTCTCCCTGAACTCGGTGGAGGGTTGAGGAAAAGGGCTAGGGCTGCGGGGACCGGTTTCAGCCGTCACCACTTGTAGCCTTGGTCCGCCCTGGCTTCCCGGGCCGGGAAGTGCCGGGCCAAATCAGAGGAAGGCAGCAGCACCGCCGCAGCCTGGCCGGCTTTGAAATATCTGGCGGCAATTTTTAACCGGGCCAGCCGCTCCATGGGGCTGGGATGATTGTCCAAAAACTCCGTGGATTCAAAGGGGTCGTGACTAATGGCCCCCAGGCGCTCCCACACGGCCAGACCCCGCTCGATGTCATAGCCCGCCTGGTAGGCGAACCACATCCCATATAGGTCAGCCTCCCGCTCGTCCTCTCGGGAAAAGGCGCTCACCACGGCGTCCCGAACCGAGGGGGGGCCGGTATCCTTAAACCAGAAGGCGCTCCCCAGGTTCGCCAGCTTATGGAGAGTCTGGGTGGCGAAAAGGCCGGCCAGGCTCCAGGCCTGGCCCGCCATGCCCCCCAGGCGGCGCTGCCCGGCACCCCGGGTCAGGTGCCCCAAGGCCTGGTGAGCGATTTCATGGCCCTCCACCAGGGCCAGTTCATCCTCGTTCAGGCAGAAAAGCACCAGCCGGGAAGTGAGGATGATCCGCCCGGGGGCAGCATAGGCATTAAGCTTCTGGTCATGGGAATCCACCAGGATGGCGTACTCCGCCGGCAGGTGTTGGGGGTAGAGGGTGACCAGAAACTTTTTGTCACCCCGCAAAATGAGCATTTCCACAGGTCCGGAAAGGTAGCGCCCCCGAGCTTCCATGGCCACATAGCGGGCGTCCAGCATCAAGGCCACCAGGATCTCGCCGGGGAGGGCCAGAAGGTTCAGGCCGCTGGTAAAGCCCTGCTGGCCATAATGGATGCGCCTTTGCCCCCAGCCCAGGTCCCGACATACCTCTCTCACCGTCCGGATTTTTTGATCCCACTTGGCCACCCAGGGGTCGATGGGCCAGTTATTCACCCCCAGGATGAGGTCCCCTTGCTTCAGGCCGGCATCATTGGCCGGGGAGGGCCGCCAGACATTGTCAATGACGACCTGGTGGCTTTCGGTAAGCCACCAGTTGAATCCCAAAAAAGGATAGCTCTGTCCGCGGCTTTGGGGCACTGTGGCCAAAAGGCGGAGGAAAACTTCGGAAACCCGGTCCAGGGACCAGGTCCTAAAAGGATGCCGGCGGCTGGCGGCCAGTTGGACCTCGTCTATTTCCCCGGCGGTGGGGGTGGGTTGCGTGACCCGGGCGCAGCCCGCCAGCAGGAGCAGGATAAACGCGGCCGCGGCCAGAAGTCGGCCCTGCCTTAAAAGACGTAGCGCAGGGACAGGCCCAATACCAAAATGTGATAATTGTCTACCCATTCCCGGAAATAAAAAACATGCGGGTGAAGGAAAAAGTTTTTGACCGGCTCCATTTCCAGGGCAAAGAGCCCGTGAAACGCCGGGCCCCAATCGCCGTGCTGGCCCACTCCCTCCAAGGTCGCCTGGAGGATGATGGTGGGCAGGCGATAAATCTGCCGGTAGAAATCCAAGGTGATGCCCAGGGCATTATAGGCTTTGGGACTGAAGTAACTCAGCCTCGGTTCACTGTATTTGGCCAGGAAATAGTGGGGTGTCAGGCCCAGTTTCATCCGGGGTTCTTTGAGGGGTTGCCAGGTCAATCCCTGATACAGGGTCAGGCGGCTGTTATCATCCGAAAAGATCGCCCCGGAAATGCTTCCCTGCCAGGCCAGGTCGGGGCGGAACTGGTGGGTAAAGTTAAAGTCCAGCTGGTTAAGGATGATGAGCGGCACGTCCCCCAGATTGTTCACGGACTGGTACAGCCGAGGCAGCAGGCTGGCATCCACGTCGAAGATATCCCGGCGGGAGAACCGCAGGCTGCCGTCGCTCTTGAGGCCCAGGGGAAAATCCAATTGCAGGCTGCCCAACAGCCGTTCCTGGTCGTCCTGCCGGGTGCTTTTGGTAACGCGGGAATCGTCGACCAGGTGCGGAGGTGGCGGGAAAGGATGCCAGACGGCCCCGACCCGGACGATCTCCCGGTCAACCCGCTTCCAATAACGCCGGAAGATGAGCTCGCCGCTCAGCTTGAGGCGGTCCGCCAGGTTTACCGGTCCCGCGCCCAGGACGAAATCGGCTAGACGCAGACGAGCGCGGTTGGTGGTCGCCTGGGCGTCCACCCGGTCCAGCCCCAGGTCCGCCAAGGGGCTTTGCTCCTGGGATTCCCTGATTTGGTGGTAGCCGCGGTACTCCACCGCCACCTTGACTGGCACGACCTTGGCCACCCAGAACCCGGCGGTGGCCCGCAACAGCCACCCATATAGCTGATTGCTGTCCCGGAACCACAGGGTTTCCGGTTGGATGACCGGAATCGCCGCAGGGCTGGGCAGGCTGCCGAAAATCTCCCGGTCCGGGCGGGAGAATTGCCAAGGTCGCATGGCTTCTTCGGCCTGACTTTCTCCCCTGGAATAGGCAAAGGCCCGGGAGGCCAGCTCCGGCCGCTGTCGGCGGCGGACGTCCTCCAGTTCGTTCAGCAATTCCACGTCCTGAGGGGCGGTTTTCAGGGCCAGGGTGAAGGCCTTGACGGCCCCGCCCAAATTGCCGGCCGCTCTGGCCCGGCGGGCTTCGGCTACCCTGGCGGCCTGGGAGCCGGGGGATCCCTCGATAATCTCGGAGTAGGTTTTGAGGGCCAGCCGGTCCCCCATGTCCTCCAGCACCCGGGCCTTTTCCATGAGATAGTCTTCCCGGGGGAGGCGGCCCGCCAGAGGTTCCAGGGCCTGCAGGGCCTCCGGGTAGGACTTCTGGAGACGGCAGGCCTGGACCTTAAGGAGCTGCACCCGGGCGTAGTCCGCATGATCAGGGGGGACCTTGGCCGCGGCGGCCTTGACCCCTTCATACTGCCCCCGCACCATATAGAGGCGGGCGACCTCCAGGGCGGTTTCCGGGGTGATGGGCTTGTGGTTCACGGTGGCCAGGGCCTTGCTCCAGTCCTTTTGGTCCATTTGGCATTGCCGGATGAGCTCGGCCAGGCGCGGATTCTGGGGCCATAAAGACTGGGCCCGGCGGTAATAATTTTCGGCCTCTTGGCGTTCCCCCAACTCCATGGCCAGATCCGCCAAGGCCAGAATTTCTCCGGGGCTGTCGGGCCGCCGCTCGCGGCGGTATTGTTTCAGCACGTGCAGCAGATAGTAAAGCTTCCCTCCCTGGCGGCCCAGGTTCGAATTGAAAAAGGACAGGCTGGCCACGTATTCCGGACTATCCACTTTGATTCCGGGAATACGGTAGGCCATTTCCGCCAGGTCGTCGTAACTGGCCATCTTAGGCAAGGCATGCGTCAGGATCAGGAGGCTGGCATGATGGTGGCGATTCTTGTAGAGATTTTCCACCGCCAGGTCCGCAGCCAGGAGACAGGCTTCCGGCTCGGAGGTATGGCACAGGGCCCGGGCCACCCAGGTGCGCTCTTCGATGTCAAGCTGGTCCTTGTGGTCCTGGCGCAGCAGGGCTCTGGCTTCCTCCCAATTCCGGGGTGGGCGGGAAGCCTGCGGAAAGCCGCAGGTGAAGAGGCGCAGGGCCCAGTGGGCGGCCTCCTGCCAGTCCTTCTGGGCCAAAGCCGCCTGGATAAAAGCCACCAGCACGGCCCGGTCGCCGGCCTGAGTCGCCTTGGCGCCCTTTTCCGGGAGCGGCAGACGCCGGAGAATTTCCCGGCCCTCCGCAGCGCGGCCCAGGTAGATCAGAACCCGGGCCTTTTCCAGGAGGGCCTCCCGATCCTGGGGGTGTTCCTTCAGAAAACGGTCATAGCGGTCCAGGGAGCCTTCCAGGTCGCCCGACCATAACAGCAGGCGGGCCTGCTCTTTGAGGAGATCGGGTTCCTGGGGCACCGGGCAGTCCTGAAGTTCCTGTCTGGCCTCCTGCCAGCGCCTGGCCTTGAGAAGCAGGGCGATGTGACGCAGGCGCAGGCCCACGTTAGTGGTGCGCCTGGTCAAGTCCTTATAGGCCTCCAGGGCCTCATCCTGGGCCTGGGGTTGAAAGGCCAGGGCTTCAGCCAGAAGCTGCCGGGCAGTCAGGTCGTCGGGATTGCCTTCCAGGTAGCGTTGAAAATAATGGACCGCCAAGCCCCAGTGCTCCTGGTAGAAGTGCATCTGCCCCAAAAACAGCAGCAATCGGGGATACTTGGGATTGTCCCGCTCCACCGGTGCGAGAATGTTCACCGCTTTGGCGTACTGCTGGGCGTAGGAATAGGTGAGCGCGGCTTCCCAGCGCAGCTCCCCGTGGATGAGCTGGCGCCGCTCGGCCTCGTCCCACATGCCCGCGGCCTTGGCGAAGTGCTTTTTGCTGGCGTTCAGGCGGGCCAGGTTGACAATGGTTTCCTGGTGGGTGTCCCCGTTTTCCCAAGCCTTTTGATAAACCTTGGCAGCCTCGTCGTGCTTCCCTGCCAGGAGCAGTTCCAGGGCATACCAGCGCACGGTGTCCGGGTCCGGGGTCTTGGCCGTTATGGACCCCAACACCGCGGCGGCCTCCCCGTGATTGCCTTTGCGGGTATAGAGGCGGGCCAGGGCGAGGCCATGCTCTCTTTGGCCGTTGGAGTTGACAAACAGCCAGAGGGTATGCTTTAAGGCTTCGTCCAGGTTCTGGGCGGCCTCTGCGGCTTTGGCCGCCTCTTGGCGGAACGCGGCGTTTTCCGCAGCCTGCTCCAGGAGACGCTGGTAGACTGCGGTGGCCTCATCATAGTCCCGGCTCCAGTAATGCAGGAGGGCCAGGCGATGCAGGGCCTCGGGCTGCTCAGGATTTTGGGCCGCTTCTTCTTCCTGCAGCGGGATGGCCTCTTTAAAGCGCTGGCAGCTGGACAGGAGGTCCACCAGGGTGCGGCGCACTTCAGGGGTGGGCTTAAGCCGGTAATGCCGCTGAAAGTATTCCAGGGCCAAAGACCTGTCTTCCTCCCGTTGGACGGCTAATTGCGCCGCAAACAGGAGGACCTCCTCATCCTGGGGGTGCTCCTGGAGATAGTTGGCCAGAAGCTCCAGGGCTTCCGCCCTCCGGTCAGTCAGGTTCAGACTCTGGGCCAATCCTTTAAGAGCGGCGGTGGCCTTGGGGTCTTGGTCCCAAACCTGCGCCAGGATCTGAAGGGCCTTCCGGGGCTGGTTCTGCTTGAGATAAAGCCATCCCAGAAAGGTCCCGCAATCGGAGTTCTTGGGGTCGCGCCGCCACGATTTTTCCGCCAGCTCCAGCGCCAGTTGCAGATCGTTCCGGGTTTCGGCCTCCTTGGCGCGGCGGTACAGGTTCTCAGAATTCAGATAGAAGTAAGGGTCCTGGAGCCAGGCAAAGACCAGCACAATTCCCAGAAAGACCAGCGGCAGAAATACCAGGAGCCAACGGCGGTTAAGAACCATAAACCTGTCTCGGATGCATGGCCGGCTGCCACTGGGGCTTTCTGAGGCCGGCCAGGACCAAGTCGGACATCACCCAAATGATAAATGCAGAAAAGAAACCGTTAGTCACAATGATGTGTGGCGGGGCCCACCCCAGGTGCAGCGACAGCAAGGGCAAAACCAGGTGCAGGGTGATGATGGCCAGTTGCGGCAACAGCAGCAGATATCCCGAAGCCTCGGCGAAGGGGTTGTGATTGTTGATCCGGTAGGAGGGCTTGCACCCGGGAGGATGGACTAGGGCGGTCAGGATTGCGGCCGCGTAAACCGGCGAGAGGCCGCAGAGCACTTTGAACTGCTTTAGCGCGTCTTTTTTGAAAAACAAATAGCGGAACATCAGGATAGTGGCCACAAGATAAAGCCCCCGGAGAGTCAGGTAACACCACTCGTGGTCCTGAAAGCAGGAATAGCCCTCCCAATAGCCCAACAGCGGCAGAAAATAGAAAGCCGGAAAGATCAAGCCGCTGATAAGATAGTTCATCATGATGACCAGGAAATGGAGACGCTGAGAAAAGCCCAAACCCGGCTTTATCAGGGGATTGTCCCAGAAAAAAAGCCGCATGCTGTCCAGACACCACTGAAAACGCTGGCGGTACACCCCGGCCAGGTTCAGGGGGGCCAGCCCCTTGGTGAGGGGGTAAGGGAAATAAAGGCCTTTCCAACCCCGGCTCAGGAGTTCATAGGAACTGGTCATGTCCTCCAAAATGTTCCAGGTGGCAAAACCGCCCATCTCTTCCAGGGCCGCCCGGCGGTACAGCACCCCCGAACCGCAGGAAATTACGGCATTGGCCTGGTCGTTGCTCAGCTGGATCACTTCGTAAAAGATTTCATCCCGGTTGAAGAACGGGTCGCCTTCAGGGAGATGGAAGGTCTGTTGAGACTGAACATAGGCGATTTTGGGCAGCCGGAAGAAGCCCACCAGGCGGGTAAGGATTTCGGGGGTGGGGACCTGGTCCGCGTCCAGGACCAAAATGAGCTCTCCCTGGCTCAGTCCCAGGCCATAATTGAGATTGCCGCTTTTGGCATCACGGCGGGGCAGGCCGTCCTGGAGCCGGGAATGGTAGTGAAAACCCAGGGACTGGGCCATTTCCGCCACCTGAGGGGAGTTGGCGTCATCCAGAACATAGACCTGCTTGGGCTCATAGGTTATCCGACTGACCGCTTTCAGGGTTGTCCTGATGACTTCTAGGGGTTCCCCGCAGTAGGTCACGAAAATATCCACCGGGTGGAAGGTTTCGATCTCCAGGCCCTCGGGCCGATGGTAGCGCAGTTTCCACAGGTCCCAGGCCAGGAACACGATAAGGACATAGGCCAGGGTTTCAGCAAGAAAGAACAGCACGCTCTGGTCACCGGGGGCGCGCCACATCAGCGGGGCCAGCCAGCCCAGGTACAGGCCGCCCAGCAGCAAAGTGAGCAGGGACAGATACCGGGCCGCTAAACGCCGGGGGCGGTCTTCAAGGTCGCGGTAGCGCCGATGGAGAAGGGGACGCCGCCAAGCGGCCAAAAACGTCTGGACTCGATCCAGGCTCATGATCAAACCCGTCCCTGGGTTCTCATCAGCCGGAAAAGAACTTTAGCCGATGGCGCACGGAACACGACCATTCCCTCCCTGGAAGGCGGCCCACTTGGCGGCGGCCAATATGACTTGGGTTTTGCCGTAGTCTTACCGATTAGTTATTTTTATCCTTCTTAGGAAAATCCCTTAGGGGATTTCCTCTATTTCCTGGGGCATAATAATCTTTTTGTCAACTAAAATTTTCTTAAAGTTGTTTTTAAGAAAATTTTTCAGTGACAGGAGAATCGGTGGGCCAGCCTGTCGGAAAACCCTCGCACCCTTTATAAGCCTCAGGTCCAGCGGTCCTTTTGACTTGACTTGGGGGTTAAAGTCATTACAATTTAGGCATTACAGGTGCCCGCAGGCTTAATAGGGAAGCCGGTGCAAGGCCGGCGCGGTCCCGCCGCTGTAACCGGGGACGAAACCTGCCGGAAGCCACTCCCGCCGGTTGGGGGGGGAAGGCGCAGGGAGTAGGACGATCCGGGAGTCAGAAGACCTGCCTGTAAGGAGGGCTTAACTCCTGCGTGGTTCAGGGGGGCGGCCCCGGGGGGCTAACCCCTCGGTCAGGGATGAAGAAGACGGGTGCAGTCCCTGGGTGTAAAACACCCAGGGTTTTTTTATGGAGAAGCAGATGCGGTTGCGGCAGGGTGCAGCAGAAGGGCTATCTTCCGGGAGCCTGGCCCTCTCCCTGGGGCTGCACCTGGCCTTGGCGGGGCTGCTGCTCCTGGTGGGGGCAGGGTCTCAGAAGCCCACTCCCCCAGCGGTCCTGACCGTAAGCCTGGCGGCTTTAGAGCCGGGCCGGCTCGGGCCCGGCGAGGCCCAGCAGTCGGCCGGCGCCGCCGCCCCGGGCCGGGTGGCCGCGCCCGGCCCCCCGGCGTCTCCGGCTATAAAACAGACCGCCGCGTCCTCCAAGCCCCCAGCCAAGCCCCGCCGGCGCCTGGCCAAGCCCCTTGCCCGGCCCGAGCCGGAAGAGGTCCAGCCCCCAATCCCGCCGCAGACCGCGGCGCTGCCTCCGGTGGTCAGGACCCCTGCCCCGATTCCTGCTCCGACTCGCCCAATCCCGTCCCCGGCAGCGCCCTCGCCGGTGGCGGCGGCCAATGCCGGAGCAGCCCCCGAGGCTTCCGGCCCGCAAGCCGCCGGGGCAAGCCGGGCCGGCGCCGGTTCAGGGGGGGCCGGGAACACCGCGGCAGGCCTCTACCCGGGCGGCCGCAGCGGGGACGGCGGCGGCACCGGGGGCGGGGGCCGGAGCCTTAGGGAAGCTCAGCGGCATTACCTGAGCCTCGTCCGTACCCGTATCCTGGCTAAGCGCCACTATCCGCCGCTGGCCCGGCAGCGCCATGAGGAAGGCACCGTCCGCCTGCGCTTCACCCTGTCGGCTACCGGTTCCTTGACCCAGGGAGTCCAGATGGTGCAGCCCTCCGGCTCCCCCCTGCTGGACGACCAGGCCCGGCACTGCGTCCTGGCCGCCGCCCCTTTCCCTCCCTTTCCCCCCGACCTGAAGCGGGACTGCCTCACCGTGGAAGTGCCCATTGTTTACAAGCTCACCGAAACAGACATGTGATTAGGGATTTCCCTAACATTAAGGGGGGGCGTGGGGAGGGGGGGAGGCCGCCGACTTTAGCGGTTCCCCCCCGGGGGAAGAGGGGGCGAAACTCGACTTACAGGTTCAGCACCGGATAACCGAACAGGTGATTCACTTCCGCAGCCAGGTCCTCCGAGGGGGTGAGGGCCAGGGACTCCGGCAGGGCCAAAACGCCGTTCTCTTGGGGGTCCAGGAAATGCAGGTACGCAGGCACGGAGCCCTGATGACGGCCAAGGATTTCCCTTAGAGAACGAAGCTGGTCCAGGGTCAGGGTTGCGGCCCGCAGGCGCAAATCCAGGCGCGCCGGCCAGCGGGGGAGCGAGGTCCCCAGGGGGGCCACTTCCCGGCCCACAATCTTGGTGCCCCGCTCCTCGTGGAGAACTTCCCCCTTGAGCCACAGGGGCAGGCTGGGCTGGCTGAGCCAGGGGGCCATTTTCTCCAACACTTCACCAAAAACCAGCACCTCCACCGAGCCGGTGAGGTCCTCCACCGTGAGAATGGCCAGCCGGCCCCCCTTCTTGCTGGTTTTTTCCTTGACCGCGGTGACCACCACCCCCAGAGCGACGCTTTCCCCGTCCCGGACGTCCGGCAGGTCCGCGGTGGTCACCTTCACCCAGCTTTTCAGGATATGACGGTAGGAATCCAAGGGGTGGCCGCTCAGATAAACCCCCAGGGCCTCTTTTTCCCTGGCCAGCTTTTCCGACTCCTGCCAGTCCGGGGTGTCGGGAAGCCAGTCGTCGGTAACGGCTTCGGCCAGGGCCTCGAACATGGACATTTGTTTTATAGCCTGGAGGCTTTTGGCCCGTTGGGCTCTTTCCAACCCGGTGTCCAGCCCGGCCATGAGGCGGGCCCGGTTCTTTTCCAGGGCATCGAAGGCCCCGGCCTGGATGAGAGACTCTATGACCTTGCGGTTCACCCGGCTGAGGTTGACCCGCTCCAGGAAATCGCTGAAACTGTGGAAGGGGCCGGTTTTCCGGGCTTCCAGCACCTCCTGGATGGCCCCTGACCCGACATTTTTCACCCCGGCCAGACCGTAACGCACCCGGCCGTCCTCCACCGCGAAATCCCTCTGGCTCAGGTTGATGTCCGGGGGCAGGAGCTCCAGCCCTTGCTCCCGGGCCTCCAGGATGTGTTTGGCCAGGGACGTGGTCTGGTTGATTTCGCTGTTCAAGAGCGCGGCCAGGAACTCCAGGGGATAATGGGCCTTGAGATACGCCGTCTGGTAGGCGATCAGGGCGTAGGCGGCGCTATGGGACTTGTTGAAGCCATACCCGGCGAATTTTTCGATGAGGGTGAACAGGGCTTCAGCCTTATCTTGGTCAAAGCCCCGCTCCACGGCTCCGGAAACAAAGCGCTCCCTCTGGGCCGCCATCACCTCCGGGATTTTTTTGCCCATGGCCCGCCGCAGGATATCGGCTTCCGCCAGGGAAAAGCCCGAGATCACCGCGGCGATCTGCATCACCTGCTCCTGGTAGAGGATGACCCCATAGGTTTCCCGCAAAATCGGTTCCAGCTCGGGCAGGAAATAGGAAACCTCTTCCTTGCCGTGCTTGCGGTCCACATAGTCATCGATCATGCCGCTTTCCATGGGACCGGGCCGATAGAGCGCCACCAGGGCGATGATATCTTCGAAGGTGGTGGGCTTCAGGCGCACCATGAGGCTCCGCATGCCGTCGCTTTCCAACTGGAACACCCCAGCGGTGTTCCCGGCTTGGAGCAGCGCGAAGGTCTGTGGGTCGTCCAACGGCAGGGTCCGGATGTCGAATGCAGGATCGTGACTCTTACGGATGAAGCGCACCGCCTGGTCAATGACCGTGAGGGTCCGCAAGCCCAGGAAGTCGAACTTGACCAGTCCGACGCGCTCGACCCCTTTCATGTCGAACTGGGTGACCAGCTCCCCCTTGGAGCCCTTATAGAGCGGCAGGTAGTCCACCAGGGGCCGGTCGGCGATGACCAGGCCCGCGGCATGAGTGGAAGCGTGGCGGGGCAAGCCCTCCAGGGCCTGGGCGATGGTGAGAATATCCTTCACCACCGGGCTGGTGTCCCGGTATTCCCGGAGGCGCGGCTCCTGCTCCAAGGCCTTGGCCACGGTCATTTTGGGCTGCTCCGGCACCAGCTTGGCAATCTTGTCCACTTCGGCATAGGCGACCTCCATGGCCCGGCCCACGTCCCGGATAACCTGACGCGTCTTCATGCTGCCGAAGGTGGTGATCTGAGCGACGTTTTCCCAGCCGTAAGTCTTGGCCACGTAATGGATGATCTCCCCCCGGCGCTCGAAGCAGAAGTCCAGGTCGATATCTGGCGGGCTCAAACGCTCTGGGTTAAGGAAGCGCTCAAAGATGAGGCCGTAGGCCAGAGGGTCGAGGTCGGTGATGCCGAGCGCGTAGGCCACCAGGCTGCCTGCGGCGGAACCCCGGCCCGGCCCCACGGGAATGTGTTTTTTTCTGGCGTAGTTGATGATATCGGCCACCACCAGGAAATAGCCGGCAAACCCCATTTGTTCCAGGCACTTCAGTTCGTATTCCAGGCGCTGCCGGTATTCCGCCTCGGGCCGGGTGGGCGCCGCCCGGTCCTTCAGGCGCCGGGCCAGGCCCTCCCTGGCCTTCCGGGCCAACTGGTCCTCCATGGATTCCCCGGTGGCCTCTGGAAAAACCGGGAAATGGTAAGTCCCTAATTCCAGGGTGACCTCACAGCGGTCGGCGATTTCCCGGGTCCTGGCCAGCAGTTCCGGATAGGGGAACATCCGGGCCATCTCTTCCGGAGTCTTAAAATAGAGCTGGTCCGTCTGGAATTTCATGCGCCCCGCAGTGTTGAGGGTTTTGCCGGTCTGGATGCACAGCAGCACGTCATGGGCCCGGGCATCCTCGGGCTTGAGATAATGGCAGTCGTTGGTCGCCACCAGAGGCAGGCCCCAACGGGGGGCCAACTCCAGCAGGGCCTCGTTCACCCTGGCCTGCTCCGGCAGGTCGTTGGCCTGGGCCTCAAGGTAAAAGCGGCCGGGGAAAATCTCGGCATATTCCCGAGCCGCGGCTTCGGCCCCCTTGGGGTCGTCGGCCAGGAGGCGCTGGGCCACTTCGCCGTGGAGACAGGAAGACAGGGCGATAAGCCCCCGGTTCAGTTCCTGGAGAAGCTCCTTGTCCACCCGCGGCTTGTAGTAGAAGCCCTCGAGGTGGGCCTGGGTGGCTAGGCGGACAAGATTGTGATAGCCCTCCTGGTCCATGGCCAGAACCACGAGGTGATTATGGTCCCCCTTGGCCTTGCGGTCATAACGGCTGCCGGGGGCCACGTACAGTTCACAACCCAGCAAAGGCTTGATCCCCGCCTTCCTGACCTTCTCATAGAAATCCAGAACGCCGAACAGGGTGCCGTGATCGGTGATGGCTACTGCGGGCATGCCCAACTCCTGGACCCGGTCTATCAGGTCCTTGATCCGGATAGCCCCGTCGAGAAGACTGTACGCGGTGTGCACGTGCAGGTGGATAAATTCTGAGGACGCCATGATTTTCCCCTTGATCCCGAAGTGTCCCAGGACAATTCATCTTATATCAAAAGGCCCTAAGAGGGGCAAGGAGCGGGGCGCCGGGCGCGGAAGGCCCGTAGGGCGGCAAAGCGCAAAGAGAGAGACCCGCGGCGAGGGAAACCTAATTATTTAACGATCGGCCTGGTGAGCCTGGGTCACCATTTGACGGCGACCTGATCTAAGGCGGCCGGTGCCACGGTTTCCCGCCTTGCCGAGCAGTCCCCTTGACAAGCCAACTCCCTAATTCGTAAGATAAACTGATTATGTTCTGGTCAGGTTTGGCTCTGGTTTCAGCAACCACCGGGTCGCCGGCCGCGCCCCGCGACGGGTCGGAACTGGACATTGTGGGCGCCGTCTGGGCCGCGGGCCCGGTGGTCAAGGCGGTGCTGCTCCTGCTCTTGGGGTTTTCGATTCTGTCCTGGGCCATTATCATCACCAAATTTCGCCAATTGGGCCGGGCCCGGCGGGAAAACGCCGTGTTTTTTAAAACCTTCTGGGCCGCGCCGAATTTGGCCGCGGCCAACCGGGACACCGCCCACTTGACGTATTCCCCGGCCGCCCGCCTCTTCCGGGAGGCCTTGGCGGCGAGTCCGACTCCGGGGGAAGAAAATCCCGGGAGGAGGCCGGCCCTGCCCCTGGATCCCCGGGAAAATCCGACCCATCGGGCTTTGCGCCGGTCCCTCTCCCTGGAAGGGGAGCGGCTCTCCCGGTCGCTGAGCTTTCTGGCCACCTGCGGCAACACCGCGCCCTTTATCGGGTTGTTCGGCACCGTCTGGGGAATTATGACCTCATTCCATAGCATCGGAATCAAGGGATCGGCCTCCCTGGCCACCGTGGCCCCGGGCATTGCCGAGGCCCTGATCGCCACGGCCGCAGGCCTGGCCGCGGCCATCCCTGCGGTCATGGCCTACAACTATTTTCTCGGGCAGGTGCGGCGGCTCGACTCCGAACTTGCGGATTTCGCCAAAGATTTGTCGCCTCTGTTGACTTCGCCGGGGCGGGCCGCGTCCCCGGAATAGGAAGGGCCTCATGCCGGAAAAGTTCATTCCCGATACGCCCCTCTCCGAGATCAATGTCACGCCGTTTGTCGATGTCATGCTGGTATTGCTGGTGATCTTCATGGTCACCGCCCCCATGTTTTCCCAGGGCCTGCCGGTCAGTCTGCCGGAGGCCCGCGCCCCGGCCCTGGTAAGCGAAAAACCCCTGGTGGTCTCCATCAGCAAAGAGCAGGCCATCTACCTGGGCGAGCGGCAAGTGGGGCTGGAGGACCTGAACGCGGCCCTGATCCCCGAACCAGGGGCCAAGGTCCCGGAGGTGCTCCTGAAATCCGATCAGAATGTGCCCTACGGCTTGGTGGTCAAGGTTATGAGCATTTTGAAGGAAGCGGGCGTGGAAAAGCTGGGGATCGTTACCGCCCCCGCCGCCCAGGAGGTCAAGTAATGAGACAGTCAGGCTGGCGGAAAGGTCTGGCCGCCGGGATTTTCCTTATGGCGCTGGCGGCGTGTGATCCTAACCTGTTATTAAGGCGGCAAAGTGAGCCGCCTCCGCCCCCCGCCGGCCAGACCCCGGCGCCGCCGGCCAGTCCCGCCGCGCCGGATCTGACTCAACAGGTAAGGAGCCTGGAGGACAGGGTGCGGCAACTGGAGCGCCGGGTCGCGGCGGCAGAGCAATACCTCGGAGCGCCCAAGGCGGCCCCTGCCGCCGGTTCGACTCCGAAGCCGGCTGAAAAGACCTCGCACCCCGCTTCCCCCGCGGCCGCGGAAAAGGTGTACAATGAAGGACTGCGCCTTTTCCAGGCCAAAAAATATCAGGCCGCCCGGGAAAAATTCGCGCAATATCTGAGCAGTCAACCGCGGGGCGTCAAGGCCGCGGAAGCCCGCTATTATTTGGGGGAAAGCTTTTTCCAGGAAAAGAAATATCCCGAAGCCAGGACGGAATTTAATAAGTTGGTACTGATGCATCCCGACAGCATCCTGGCCCCCACGGCCCTCCTGCGCCAGGCTTTGGCCTTCCAGCAGCTCAATCAGAAGGTAAACTACACCAATACCCTGAAAAGGCTGGTGCAGCAGTACCCCCAAAGCCCCGAGGCCCAGGAGGCCCGGAGGCTGTTAAAATAGGAGTGGATCTTACCTGTTAGGAACTGACATGTTGAAAATCCTGCGCAAACACTCCAAGCATTGGGTCATTGGCCTGGTCATCGGAGCCATCGTCGTGGTCTTCATTTTCTGGGGCATGGGTCGCATGCACTCCTCCCATAGCCAAGAATTGGCCCGGGTGTATGGAGAACCCATTCCCCTGACTACTTTTTATCAATATGCCGCGTTGTTGGAGAAAAAGGCCCGTTTCCGGCGCAGCCTTACGGATGAGGACTACAAGGCCCTGCGGCAACAGGCTCCCGATAGTCTGATCCGCTTGGTGCTCTTGAACGAGGAGGCCAAGCGCCTGGGGCTGACGGTCAGCGATGCCGAGGTCCAGGCCGCCATTATCCGGGACCCGGACTTTCAAAATCAAGGAGCCTTCGATCCCCGGCTGTACGATTTCTTCATTGGCCAGGGGCGCCGGCGGGAGGCGGAAAAAGTAACCTATGAGAAGTGGCTCCGTCTGCAAATCCTGGCCGCCAAAACGGTGGAGCTGATCACCTCTTTTGCCAAGGTCTCGGAAGCCGAGCTCCAGGAATTTTTCCGACTGGCCCGGGAAGCAGTGCTGGTGGACTACCTGGTGGTCAGCCCCGAGCCTTTCATCGCCCGGGTCAAACCCACCGACGCGGAGCTCAAGGAATATTACCAGAAACACGAGGCCGAATTCCGCGTCCCGGAAAAGGTCAAGGTGAGCTATGTGCTCCTTCGTCCCGAGGATTTCCGCAAGCAGGTGCAAATCACCCCGGAAGAAATCGAGAACTACCAGAAAGAACACGACTCGGAATTGGTGCGGCCCGCCACTATCCGGGGGCGGGAAATCGTTCTGCCGATGCCGCCCAAGGGCGACGCCGATACCCGGCAGCAATTGAAGAAAAAAGCGGAGGACCTTTTGAGGCAGGCCCGTCAGGGCCAGGACTTTGCCCAGTTGGCCCGGACCTTTTCCAAGGATGAAGCCCATCGCCTGCAAGGCGGTGACCTGGGCCCCGTGACCCGGGGAAAGAAAGGCGAGGCCTGGGACAAGGTGGCCTTTGCCCTGGAGCCGGGGCAGGTGGGATTGGCCCAGACCGCGGATGGCTTTCATATTATCAAACTTGAGGAGATCCTGAAGACCGAGCCCCTCCCTGAGGCGGAAGCCAAGGCCTGGGCCGCAGAAAAGCTCAAAGAGCTGAAGAGTCGGCAATTGGCCCACGAGGAGGCCAAGAATCTGCAGGCGGAAACCGCCACGGCTCCCTTCCAGGAGGCGGCCAGAAAAAGGAAGCTTGCCCCCCTGGAGACGCCGCTCTTCAGCCTGGCCGAGCCGATTCCGGGCTTGGGCGCGGTAAAGGCTTTCAACCAGGAGGCCTTTTCCCTCAAGGCCAAGGAAGTGGGCCTGGCTGAGGTGCCCGAAGGCTTTGCCGTCATGCAGGCCATGGCCCGGCAGCCTGCGGCCCTGCTCAGCTTCGAAGAGGCCAAAGATAAGGTGCGCCAGGCGGTGGCTCGACAGGAGGCCCAAAAAATGGCGGAAAAGGAGGCCGGCCAGTTGCTGGCCCGCCTGCGCCAAGGCGAAGCTTTGGCCAAGGTGGCCGCCCAGAATGCGCTGCCGGTCAAGGACAGCGGCTACTTCAGCCGCGTTCAGGGCTTCCTGCAGCAGCCTCTGGCCGAATCCTTGACCAGTGCCGCTTTTCAGCTTTCCGAGAAAAATCCCTACCCGCCCCGACCCATATTCTGGCAAGGGAAATATTATCTCCTGGCCTTCAAAGGCAGGCGCGCGCCTGACCAGGAGGAATTCCAGAAGGAGCGGGAGAACCTGGAGCGCCGGATTCTGCAGGACAAGCGGCAGGTCCTGCTGGAGGCCTGGTTCCGGGAAGAGTGGCGGCGGGCCAAGGTCAGCAAGCCCAAGCAACAATCCTGAGTGACGCAAATGCCCTCCACCGTGCCATTGGCGGAAATCAGCCCCAGGATTACCTTTCTCCAGCGGTTGATGGCGGATCACGGCCTCGGTTTGGCCCTCATCCGCCAGCTTGCGGATCTGTATTACTATACCGGCACCGTGGCCGACGGCTTTTTGGCCGTGCCTGCGGACGGGAAACCCACCCTGCTGGTGCGGCGTCCTCAGGAACGTCTGGCCGCCGCGGAAATCCCCTGGGACTTGGCCTTTTACAGTGATTTGGGGGAACTTCCGGATCTGCTGGCTGACCTGGCCGGCTCAGGCCCCCTGGGACTGGAGTTGGATATCTTGCCGGCAACTCTTTACCTGCGCCTGCACAATAAAATTTTTCCCGGCCTAGCCATCAAGGATATTTCCCCCCTGATCCGGCAGCAGCGCATGGTGAAAAGCGCCTTTGAAATCGAGCAGATCCGCCGGGCTGCGGCCATCCTGGATGAAACCTATGCCGAGGTGCCGGCCCTGCTGCGCCCCGGCCTGACGGAACTGGAGTTGTCCGCGGCCCTGGAATACCGGCTCCGTCTGCGCGGCCACCAGGGATTGGTCCGCCTGCGCAATTTCAGCCTGGAGATGTTTTTCGGCCATGTGCTTTCCGGGCACGCCGGCCTGGAACTGGCCTATACCGATACTCCCAGCGGCGGCCTGGGCTTCAGCCCCGCGTTCCCCCAAGGTCCCAGTTTAAAGCCCTTGGCCCCCCATGAGCCCATCACCGTGGATATTGCTTCCTGCGTCAACGGCTACGTGGCTGACATGACCCGGCTTTACGTCCTGGGGGACCTGCCGGCCGCAGCCTGGAGAGCCTATGAGCTGATTCAGGACCTATTTCAGTATTTTGAAGCCGAGGCCCGGCCCGGGGCTCGGCCCGGCGACCTCTACCAGGGATTGCAGGCCCTGGTGGACCAGGCGGGCCTGGGTGACTTCTTCATGGGCCGGGGTCTGGAGCGGGTGAGCTTCATCGGCCATGGGGTAGGCCTGGAATTGGACGAGTTCCCCTTTATCACCGCCCGTTTCCCCTTCCCTCTGAGCGCCGGCATGGTGCTGGCCTTTGAACCCAAGTTTTTCCTGCCGGACATAGGGCTGGTGGGCTTGGAAGATACCGGGGTCATAACCCCCGAAGGGGTGGAGTGGCTCACCCGGACCCCCCGGGAGGTGGTTAAGGCGTAAATAAGCGGGCAGGCGTAAAGGCGGACCGCCGTGCTCCGCGGTAATGTGGCCCAGGGGGCGCCGGCGCGCTATCTTGCCAGCGGCGGGCCGAGCTGGGTTGCAGGTTAAGGGCTCCTGAAAAGACGCCGAAATTGCTCCCCGGGCCGGGATAAGTTACAATTGTGAAAAGGCTGCTGAGAAGCTGATCAGAGCTGGCCGCCGGATCTTGGGGGTATAGGAAAGCGCCGATGACCGAGATGTCCTTTCTGGACCACTTGCAGGAATTGCGGACGCGCCTTATCGTCTGCCTGGTCGCGCTCTTCATCGCTGCTGCCGTGGCCTGGCCCCTTACTCCCATAGTGCAGCGCTTTATCCAGCGCCCCCTGATGGAACCCTCGGTCATCCAGAAAATGCAGTATGCCGCGGCTGTCTGGATCACGGAGAAGTATCCCAGCCTCTCCCGGCGTCTGGGTCTTGAAGCCAAGCCACCCCAGGTCAATCCCCACAAACTGAATTACATGGCCCCCTTGGAGCCCTTCTTCGTGCAGATGAAGATTTCCCTGATCACCGGCTTGGCCCTGGCCTTTCCGGTGATTCTCTACCAGTTGTGGCTCTTTTTCGCCCCGGCCCTTTATCCCCATGAGAAGAAGTACGTATATCTCTTTTTGCCCTTCGGCTCGGTGGCCTTCTTCCTGGGCGGCCTGTTTTTCCTATATTTGGTGTGGCCCCTGATCATCTCCTTTTCCCTGGCGTACGAAAGCGACATACTCTATTCCATGCTGAACCTCACCCAATATGTCAATTTCTGCCTGAGACTCCTGTTGCTCTTCGGCCTGATCTTCGAGCTCCCCCTGGTCCTGCTCATCCTGAACTGGGCCGGACTGATAAAAGTGGAGGCCCTCAGGCGCCAGCGGCGGTTGGCTTTTCTGCTCAGCGCCGTGGTGGCGGCCTTTCATGCCGACGTGGTGACCATGACCGCGGTCGCCCTTCCCATTTACGGCATGTATGAGATTTCCATCATTTTTATCAGCCTGTTTGGGCGCCGGAAACAGCCGGAACCCGCTTTGGCCTCCGTGCCGGCCCGGGGTCCGGAGCTCAGCCCCTGATCGCCTGCCTGCTTTCCCCATAAATTCCAGTCGCCCAAAAGTTGACAGTGCCTGCCGCGAGTTTGTATAGTATGATGTTTTTTAATCCTTAGAAATTGGTTTGTTGCCGCATGACTTCGGAACCCACGGAACCTCAAAGCCAACCCTCCCCCCCGCCGGAAGCCGACAAACCGAGGGGCTGGTGCAGCCGGTTTCTTAACCGCCTCACTGTCTGGCTGGGGGGACAGGAATTCCATTACGCCGGTTACCTGCCAAGCAGCCCGGGTTGGCTGCTGCGCTACACCCTGGGGCCGTTCTTTGCCAAGGTAACCGTAAATCCCAAACTCAAGGACCGCCTGCAGGAACTTTCCCGCCAGGGGGTTGTAGTCTATGCCCTGAAATATCGCAGCACTTTGGACTTCCTGTTTTTCAACCGCCGTTACCAGCAACTGGGGGCCCCGGTGCCCGAGGTCGCTTTCGACCTCAACCTGTGGATATTCCAACCCTTCTCCCACCTGGTGCAGATCATCTCCGCCGCCGTCAATTATTTCACCCGCAAGAAGGCCTGGCCCAACCCCTTTCAGGACGGCTATTTTCTGCAGATTTTGCAGGAAAAACGCAGCGCCCTGGTATTCCTGGTGGACCAGGTAGGGTTCCGTCACCGTTTTCTCAAACCCCGGGAGGACCCCCTGCGGCATCTGCTGGACATCCAGGAAAAATTGGATTTCCCCATTTTCCTGGTGCCGCAGATGATCATGTACAGCCAGGAACCCACCCGTGAAGATAAGGGGCTTGTGGACTTCTTTTTCGGAGACCGGGAAAATCCCGGTCGCCTCCGCAAGTTGGGGCTTTGTCTTAGAAAGTCCAAAAAGGCCGTGGTGGAAGTAGCAGAACCGGTGAATCTGAAGGAACTGCTGGCCGGTTCCCCGGGGCGGGCCCATCCCAGCTTCATGGCCCAGGACTTGCGACGGGAGCTGATCCAACGCCTTGACCAGAAACGGCGCCTGGTCACCGGGCCGGTGATCAAGTCCCGGGAAGAGCTTATGGAGATCACCCTCACCGATCCCGGGCTCACCCGATTCATGGAGCACCTGGCGGAAACGGAAAAAAAGAAGCTTTCCAAGATCAAAAAAACCGCGCAGGACTATTTCTGGGAGATGGCCGCGGATTGGAACCTGATCATCGTCCCCCTGATGAACCGGCTGGTGAGCTGGCTGTCCCGGACTTTGTTCGAGGGAGTCTATTTCGATCTCGAGGGTTTTGAAAAGGTCAAGGAAGCCGGCCATAAAGGCACCCTGATCTTTATCCCCTGCCATAAGAGCCACATTGACTACCTGTTGCTAAACAACCTCATCTATCAGCACTATCTGCATCCTCCCCGCATCGCGGCCGGGAAAAATCTGGCTTTCTGGCCGATCGGCAACCTATTCCGAGGGGCAGGGGCCTTTTTCATCCGGCGCCGTTTCCTGGGCGGCAAGCTCTACGCCGAAGTCCTTTACCACTATCTCAAGACCCTGATCAAGACCGGCTACAGCCTGGAGTTTTTCATCGAAGGGGGCCGGTCCCGCACCGGTAAGCTGGTCCTCCCGAAAATCGGCCTGCTCAACATGATCTTGCGGGCTTATTACGAGGGAGCCACCCAAGATCTCATTTTTGTGCCGACCTTTATCGGCTATGACCAGGTCCTGGAGGAAAAGGCGTATCTCTCGGAATTGGAAGGGAAGAAAAAGGAAGCCGAAAGCGTCGGTCAGTTGGTGCATGCCCGCAAATTTCTGAAACGGCGCTATGGCCGGGCCTACATCCAGTTCAGCGAGCCCATTTCCCTTAAGGATTACCTGGCCCACCATCCTATGCCCGACATGGATGAAGCCGAAAAAATCCGGATTATCAGCAACGACTTGGCCTTCGAGGTGGTGGAGGCTATAAACCGGGTTTCCGTGGTCACCCCCTTTTCCCTGGTATGCGCGGCACTCCTCACCTATCCCCGTAAAGGCGTATATCGCCGGGAACTCCTCAAGATTATCCAGGTGCTCTACGACTATCTCAAGGCCAGGAATGTCCCCCTGGCCGACTCCTTGCACAACCTGGAGCAGGCGGTGGAGGAGACCCTGGCCCTGTGTGAATCCCGCAAACTTATCACCCCCATCGAAAAGGAAGAGGAGCTGTCAGATGAACTGGGCCTGGGGGGATACAGCATCGACGAGACCAAACGGCCCCTTCTGGAGTATTACAAAAACAACATCATCCACTATTTTCTGCCGGCCGCCATCGTCTCCTTGGCCACCCTCTCGGGGCCGGGCTTTGACTTTGAGCGGCAACAGGTGGTGGATGACGTCCGCTTTCTCGAGGACTTCTTCAAATTTGAATTTTTTTTCAACGGGCTGTCCCCGGAATCCATGGTGGAGGAGACCCTGGCCTACTTCAGCGCCCGGGAGGTGGTGGTCAGCGTGGACGGCGGCGACAACCGCTATACCCTCTCGGCCCCGGGCTTGAAGGAGCTGGCCTATTTCGCCAACCTGCTTTATAACTACCTGGAATCCTACTATATTGTTTTCCGGTCAGTGAAATATCTGCAGAAAAAACCCCGGAGCGAAAAGGAATTTCTGAAGCGCATCAATTCCATCGGCCAGAAATCCTACAAGTTGGGGGAAGTGGAGCGCTCCGAGGCCCTTTCCGAGCCCAACTTCCAGAACGCCCTGAAGCTCTTCGGGGAAAAGGGCATTGTCACCAAGAAGCTCCCGAACGGCAAGGGCGCCACCACCTTCAGCCCCCCCTCCGACGAGGACGCCAAAGACTATTACGGCCGCCAGCTGGCCCGGTTTTTGCGGCGGTAAGAAGTTTACGACCACAATGATAAAAATGGGCAACAGCCGCCCCGGCTGCGCTTACACAGAGCAGGCGGGGGCGCCTGCTCTACAATTTTCCCTATGGTGCCGCAGGGAAAAGCCTGGGGTGGCATAGGGCCAAAGGCTTCCAACTAGTTTGCTTCTTTACCGTTTTTTGCCCTTTCCCCTTTTCGCCTCTGTCCCTGCCGCCCCTGCGCCAAATACCCCTTCCATCACCTCCGCCACGGCCCTTTCCAGCAACTCCAGGTAAACGGCGGTGTCGTAGCCTTCCAGATCCTCGAGGAAAGGGGCGGCCTTAACCCGGCAGTCCTTGGGCCCCCGGCGCTCCCGGTGCACGAAGCGCACCTTTTCGCCGGGCCGGACCCTAACCCCGGCCTGCTGCAACTGCCGCAGGGCCAAAGCTGTGGGCGTCTCCACCCGGTAGTCCGCAAGCGGCTGGGAAAGCACCCGGGTGACCACCAACTCCTGGGGATTTAATCCCCCCTCCCGCAGACGTTGGCGAAACCCTTCGGCCCTGTCCTCCAACTCAGGTTTGAGACTGCGCAGCTCTTCGGGCGTAGCGCCGGTGGCCAAAAGCGCCAGGAGCGCCTCCTGAGCCCGGCGGACAAAGGGCGGCGTGTCCCGGCGCCGGCAGCTCAGCCCTCGGGCCTTCACCCGCCCGTCGGCAAAGACCCCGAAGTAGCGGGTGGCCACCGGACGCTCCCGGTTCTGGCGGGAAGGCAGAAACGCAATCCAGCGGTACACCCCCTCCAGGGCCAGTTTGACGTCGGTGGCCTCGGAAATTTCCCGGCACAGGTCCCGGAGGCCTTCCGCGGTCATGCCCGGCTTCCGTATCCAGACGCAGTCGGTCAGACCATGGAGAACCTTGTAGCCCCTGGCCTCACAGATTTCCTTGGCGGTGAGAAGCTTATCCCGACCGAACGCGGTGACCGCTTCGTGGGCCTCGATACGCCCGAACCTGGCGTTTTTGTAGCCCAGATAGCCGAAACAGGTGACCAGCATCCACTTCAGGGCGTTCTGCCGCTGCTGATACAGGACGGCCGCTTCCGGCGGCGCCTCTTTCGCCGCCGCCTTCAACTGCTCCCGCAACACCAAGATCGGCCTGAGCGTGCGGGGCACCAGGCCCTCCCGCTTCCGGCACAGCCGGTAGCGGGCTTCGGGGACGAGAGTTGAGGGGCGGACCGGGGGACCACTGACCTCCCGCCCGCCCCTCAAACTCCCCTCCCCCACCATACCCTCGCAACATCTGCAATTCACCGTCTCCGGCGAGATGTTGTGGGTGGCCATGATGCTCGGGTACATGGAGGCGAAGTCCAGTTCCGCCACGTTGAAGTGAAGGCCGATGGGGGGCATGAAGACCAGGCCGCCCTTGTCCACGGTGAGGAGGTCGCCGGCGCTCTTGAAGCGTTCGGGGTCGGCCTTGCGCCAGGGGATAAGGATGCCGTCCTGCACTGCCCGGGCGAGCTGCATGGAGGTGATGAGAGTCCCGGGGCTGGCCCGGGCCGCCTGCTGCAGGGGAAGCTGGCCCAGCCGGGAGATCTGCACCAGGCCCATAAGGTCTGCCTCCCGAAAGAAAAAGGAATTGCGCCGGTCCACATGCCAGCGGCCGTAAAAGGGGGCGGCGCTGCCCTGGTAGACGACCCGGCCGTAGGAAAAGTAGGTGCGCCCGCCAAGGAATTTTCGAGGCACCGCCTCAGTCTCCCGGTCTAGGGGGAGGGGCGTGCCGGATTCCTGGCTCCAGCGCCACAGGAGAGGGATGATGCTCTCGTCCCCGTAGTCGCTCAAGACCAAGTCGGGGTTGGCCCTGGCGAGCCAGCGGGTCGTCTGCCGTACCAGGCCGGCCCAGTCCGGAGCCTCCAATTCCAGGGTGCGGCCTTCCCAGGTTATGGTTAGGCCGTTGCCCGCGTCCAGAGGGATGAGAGGGTCTTTGATGAGACCCAGGCCCATAATAGTTAGGGGGGGCAGGGACAAGTCCCGGGCGAACTGTTCTTCCCGGGGGGCCAGGGCGGTGAGCCTGCCCTCCCGGGCCTCCAGGTCGTACCAGGCGCCGGGCCAGATGCCTTTGCAGTACAGGTAGTACGCGGCCACGTCCAGGTCGCAGTTGTAAGCCTCCAGGACCCCTTCCTGTTTTCCCAGCCAGTTCCGCAGACGCGGCAAGTGACCATAAGATTTGAGCTCCAACGCCCACACCGGCATCTCCTCCCCCGAGCCCAGGTCCCGCCTCCGGGTGGGATAGGCCCGCGTAAGCCAGCGCCGGCCCTCCAGGGCCTGGACCGCGCGGCGGACCTGGCCCGGCGCTCCTCCCAGACAAACAACGTAGGGAAAGGTATCCATAAGGCGCAGCGCCTCACCCTCAGAGGAGAGAAACCACAGGACCATCCGGTCCCTTAGGGGATACAGGTCAAATAACCAGCCCACGGTTGGCATGATGGTTTAGAGAGATTGGAGGGAGACTAAGGGCCGGAGGGGCCTTACCTCCCCTGTCCCCCACCCCCAATCCCTTGAAGGGGGTTAAATTTGGACGAGCCGCTCATGTCCCAAGGAACACCCAAAACCACGAAAATTTGGAACTGCCCCCGGCGGTTCTGTAGCCGCAGGCTTCAGCCTGCGCTGGCCCAGGTGAGGACCCCAGGGCCAGCGACCATTTGCAGAGCAGGAAGTCGGGGGCTGAAGGCCCGGCCTCATTGCTTTCCTTCAAGTTCCGCCAGGCGCTCTTTAAGAAGGCTCAGGGCCTTTTCGTGTTCCAGGAGCATGGCCAGGAGCATGGCTTCCAGGGGCCAGGGGTTGGCGGCGTAGACCCCGGCCTGGAGGTGCAGGCGGGCCAGTTCGAAGAGGCGGTCAAAGTAAGCCTGGTCCTCCCGGCGCAGCGCCCGGCGGAACTTGCGCCAGCGCTCCCGCTCCTCGTCCCACAGGTGACTGTAAGGTAAAACAGTGCGTCCCATATTCAGAAAAGTCCGAAGTTCAAAGCCCGAAGTCCAAAGTTAACGATAAAGGAAGGGAATACCTCCCGCCTCGCTTCCAGGCTCAGGTCCTGAAAATTTTATATGTGGAACCGCCGCCGCGCGGCGGTTCATTGGCCGGCGGGGTTACTCCAGCATCAGCAGGAGGAGGCCGTTGACCGCGATGAGGGCCAGGGTGACCAGAAATTTCAAAACCTCCAGACCCACGGGGACGGCTGCCGCCGGGAGGGCCAGGCCTTCTCCGAGTCGCTTCAGGTGGGCTGCATATTTCAGCTTGAAACCCAGGCTTCGGTACTCGGGTAACAATATATCCACGTTAAAGACCTCCTGTCTGTAACCGGCGGGGCCGGCGCGGCGGCGCGGGCCTCATCCGTGAGGACCGGAACGCCCTGACTTTATTGACCCTTCCCCACCGATCCGGTTGTTTTCTCGATTTTCCACCTGCACCAAGGAGTCAAGCAACGGGGTCAGGAGACGGCCGAAGCGGCGGTTGACCGCGCCCCGGGGGAGGGGCGGCTGCAGCAGCAACAGAGGCGCCCGGGCCTTGTAAGTGACCAGGATGTCCACCATGTTCGTGAAGAGGCGGCGGCGCTCGGCCAGGGGGATTTGCTCGTCGTAAAACAGACTCACCGGCCCCAGCACCAATACCAGGCTCAGGGATTCCAGCTCGCCGGGGAGTTCCTCCTTAAGGAGGCGCACCAGTTGGTGAGAGGTAAAGGCCCGGGCCACCCGCACCCCTGAGAGGGCCGCGGCCCGGGAAAGGCCCCGGTTCCGGGCCTCCCGCACCAGACGGTAGGGGTCAAAGGCGTTGGCCGCGTCCACCACCAGCACCCGGGCCCCCCGGGCCACCCCCCAGGCCGCGGCCGCGGCGGCCAGAGGCCGAAAAGGCTCGCCCCACAAGAGAGCCGCCTGCCCGGGCTGGAGGGAGATATGAGAAGATGGTTTGTGGGGGGAGGGCCAGGGACCTGAGGTCCCTGCCCTCCCCCCCCACCCCCCTCCCAACCCGCTTAAGGGGGCTGGAGAAGGCGGGGCCCCCGCCTTCTCCAGCCCATCTAATCCCCCTCCATGGGATTGGGGGAGGGGGTGTGGGGGAGGGGTTAAGGGTCCACGACCCTTAGCCCCCTCCCCCACATTCCTTTCTTCTCTCCGGCTCATCAGCTCACCTTCGGCCCCCGGCCTTCCAGGGAGCGGTACACGCCCACCACCTTGCCCAGGATCTGGACCATCTCGGCGGCCTCATCGGGAGAAAAGCGCAGGGGTGCGAAGTCCGGGTTGTCGCCCTTTAAGACCAGGCCCCCGGCCTCCTCGAAGACCCGCTTCACGGTGGCCTCCTCGTCCACCAGGACCACGGCGATCTCCCCCCGGCTCACCCGGGGCTGCACCCGCACCATCACCAGGTCGCCGGGCAGCAGGAGCGGCGCCATGCTCTCCCCCGAGACCCTGAGGAGAAAGACTTCTTCTCCCTGGACCCAGGCCCGGGGCAGGGCCAGGGTGTCCTCCACCTGTTCCGTGGCCAAAAGCGGCTGCCCCGCAGCGATGCGCCCGAGGATGGGCACCTCCACCACCTGGTCCTCCAGCCGGGACGCCAGGGCCAACCCTCGGGAGCGACCCGGCTCCCGGTGCAGGTAGCCTTTCTTTTTGAGCGCGGCCAGGTGATCCGCCGCGGCCCGAGGCTGGACCCCGAAATGAGCTGCCACTTCCCGCACCGTGGGCGGATAGCCCTGCCGGCGGCAGAATTCCTCCACAAAGGTGAGCACCAAACGCTGTCGCTCTGTCAGGGGTTTCATGGCTTTTATATACTATACAAAAAAATACGTGTCAAGAGGAGAGGTATCCGGAAAATCTGTGAGGATAAAATTGATAAGTTTTCAGGGGTCATATGGAAATCACCCATTGACATCCGGCGAGGAAATGCTAAAGAACTTCTTGTCAGCCGAAGAGGAGTAAGGGCTGGCCGCCGAGTTCTCCGGCCCCCGGCCGGAGAAACGGGGGACCCAATTTTTTGGGGCGAATCCGCCTGGCGGTAGGGCAAGCCACCTCCTGCCCGAGCCCTGCAGCTAACCCCGTAGGCAGGAGGAGGATATGTCGAACAGCAGTCTTGGTGTGCCCGAATTCGTCCGGGTAGCGCCTGCCCCAGGATGCCTCGACCCGGCATCTCTACCTCAGATTCAGCTCAGCCACCTGAACTCTATACAGACCGCCGCAGCCCGCGCCAGCCAGACGCCACCCCCCACGCCGCTATTTCACTCCCCTAGCACTCTTAATTCGCATCCCTTATCAAGTGCCGGAAGGTACTTGAAATTATTAGGCTTACAGAGAAACCTGCTGATATGAAGCTTGTTGTCCTCACCATACTCAACCTGGGCCTGATCGCCCTTTTCGGATATTTGGTCCGGCAGCGCCACCTCCTGTCCTTCAGCGAGGGGGGGCGCATCTGGCTGACGTTTTTAGCGGTGGGCGTCATCACCCTGATGGACGAGTTCACCTCGGTCTTTTACGCGCCAGCGGAGGCCTATCGTTTCATCGGCCTGAGCGCCATCCTCTTTATCGCCCTCACCAGTATCCTTATCCGGTTTATGAGCACCAGGCTCACCGAAATCGCTGAAATCCTGGAGCATCACGGCCTCATCGGTGGGGGGGTTTATTCCTTTTCCTACCTGGTCCTGGGTCCGGTCATTTCGTTCATCGCAGTGGCCTCCATCATGGTGGACTACCTTCTCACCGCCTGCATGTCGGCGGTGAGTGCGGTATCCAACGCCACTTCCTTTTATCCCCTTCCCGGCCCCATCGTGATCTGGCTGGTGCTGGGCATCATCTGGGCTGTGGCCGGTCTGAATATTTTGGGGATTCGGGAAAATGCCCGCTTCACCTTCCTGATTTTCATCGCCGCGGCCTTCATCATGTTGAATCTCATCGTCTCCGGGATCCTGGCTCTGGATTCCCAGAGTTTAGGGCAGTTGCACTTGGCTGTTAGGGACACGGCCCATAAGCTTACGGCCAAGTCATTTATCGGCACGTACGATAAATTCATCGCCAATATCGCATTCTGTATCCTGGCGTATTCCGGGGTGGAATCGGTACTCCAGACGGCGGGTTTAGTCAAGAATTGGCAGGAAATCCGCAAGGCCTACCTGTTTTTGGCTCTGACGGTGGGAATCGTCACACCCCTGGTGGCGGCCTTGGCCCTGTCGGCGCCCATTGACTTCAAGGCCCATGAGGGGGACCTGATCACCCATTACGCCACCCGGCTGAATGGCATACCCTTTGGGCTGACAGTGGCGGCCCTGGCCAGCTTTACCCTGATGATGGCGGTGAACACGGCTTTTGTGGCTTCCAGTGAATTAATGGAGCGGGTGGCTCACCGTTACGGGTTCACCTGGCTCATCGCCACCAACCGCAGGCAATCCCTGTATCGCATTCACCTTTTGAGCGCCACCTTTTTTTCCGGCATCATTTTTCTCACCCACGGCAGCCAGTCCCTACTGGCCGACATGTACGCCCTGGGCCTGGTCGCCAGTTTCTGCATCAACATGGGATCCTTGATCATCTACCGTTATTTCAAGGGCACCGGGGCGATGACCTATTACACCAGCCGGGCCGGCACGTTGGTGCTCTGGGTCATTCTGGTGAGTTGCTTCATTTTCCTGGCCTATGATAAGCCTCACGCCACCATGCTATGGGCCTCGGTCACCGCCCTGGTGCTCCTGGGCGGCATTCTGGTGGCCCAGAAGCGGGCCCCGGAAATCAAGCAGATCCGCCAGGGAGAAAATGAAATGCAACTGATCCTCTATCTGGCGCAGTCCACCGCCCCGGAGGTGCACCTATATTTCCGCCGCTCCGAAGAATCCGGGGACATGGTGGTGAAAGACAACGAAGTCTATATTACTTTTTACTCCCCCCGGGTGGGCGGTATTCCCCCCCGGGCGGCCCTCCACCATTTTCGCTTTCCCCTCACCAAAATCAGCCTGTACCAACACCTGGTGAATCTCCTGAAGATTGTGGAGTACGAGTTAGCTGACCGCCGGGTTTTCGTGCACTTCGGCTGGCCCTTGTCCTCCTGGTGGGACCGCTTGGCCACCGGGGTCATGGTGTTCAACCTGATGAGGCTGCCGCGGCTTTTCCCGCAATTTGACTTTGACATCCGCTACATAAGAAGGGATTAAGGCAGGGGGAGACCTCTGATTTTCCCGGCCCGGTTTTTCCCGCTGCGGCCAGATGCAAAAGGCCTTGCCGGGGACGGGTCCTCCTGTTATGGTTAATGGGTATGAAGCCGAAAGGTGCCGGGGCTGTCTCCCGCCGGGCCCAAGAGATCACCCCCTTTTTGGTCATGGACATCCTGGAGCGGGCCAAGGAATTGGAAAGCCGAGGGAGGCACATCGTTCACCTGGAGATCGGGGAGCCGGATTTCGACACCCCCCAGGTGGTGAAAGACGCGGCCTACCGGGCCATGGCCGCCGGCGAAACCCAATATACCCATTCCCAGGGCCTCATCGAACTTCGGGAGGCCTTGTGCCGGCATTATCTGGAGAAATACGGGGTCCGGCTGTCGCCGGAGCAGTTCATCGTCACTTCGGGCACTTCCCCGGCCATGATTCTTATTTTTGCCGCCCTCGTCGACTCCGGGGACGAAGTAGTCCTGAGCGACCCCCACTATGCCTGCTATCCCAATTTTCTGCGTCTGGTGGATGCCCGGCCCCATTATGTCAGGGTTTTGGAGGAGGAAGGCTTCCAGTTCCGGCCCGAAGAGCTCAAGCCCCACCTCACGGCCCGCACCAAGGCCATCATCATCAATTCCCCGGCCAACCCCACCGGCACTCTGCTCACTGGGGAGCGTCTGGCCCAACTCGCCGGGTTGGGGCCTTACATCGTCTCGGATGAAATCTATCACGGTCTGGTCTATGAGGGCAAGGAGCACTCCATCCTGGAATACACTGACAGGGCCTTTGTGATCAACGGCTTCTCCAAGCTGTACGCCATGACCGGTTGGCGGCTGGGCTACGTCATTGCGCCCGTTGATTTCGTCCGGCCCATGCAGAAGCTCATGCAGAATTTTTTCATCTCCGCCAACGCCTTTGTGCAGCGGGCCGGGATTGCAGCCCTCACCCAGGCCGGGCCCGAGGTGGAGCGCAGGCGGGCCATTTTCAATGAGCGCCGCCGCTTCCTGTTGGCCGGGCTCGAACGCCTGGGTTTTCACATACCGGTGCCGCCCACCGGGGCTTTCTATGTCTTTGTGAACGCCCGCCATCTGTCGGAAAATTCTTACACCCTTGCCTTTGACATCCTGGAACAGGCTGGGGTCGGGGTGACGCCGGGCATTGATTTCGGGGCGGGGGGGGAAGGCTATCTGCGTCTGTCGTACGCCAACTCCATGGAGAACCTGGCCGAAGCCCTGGGCCGGCTCAAGGCTTACCTGGAGCGGCGGCCTCGGGCCTGAATGAAGGGTTTCGCGGCGGGCTGAGGGCGAATGAACGAGGGCAGCCAATGGTTTCTCCCGCGGCCGCAATTCTTTGATCTTTTGACTGGGAAAGGGCAGGGGAAGGGGAAAGGGCGGCAATACCGGCCGCTTTCCCCTGGAAGGCATTAGCGGGACCAGTAGACTCGGACGAACTTGTTCACTTCCGACCAGCGGAACTCCAGTTCGCCTTTATAGGCCCGGTAAACGGCCCGGCCCAGGTGTTGGGCCAGCTTTTCGGTGGTGGTTTCTATCACCAGGCGGTCTTTGCCCTCTTCGGTCATGGTGATAATCCGGTCGTCAACACTGCGCCCGGCCACCCGCTCGGCTTCGTTTTTCAGCAGGGTGATTATCTCGTCCTTGTGTTCCTTGAAGAACTCCCCGCTCAAGGTCAACACCCCTTCCGAATAATGATCCTTGATTTTCCGGCAGGTGGGGCAGATGACCTCCTTGACCTTGTCGGTGCCGGCAAGCTTGCCGGCCAGCTTGTCGTCAAAAAACCAGCGCTTGTTCTGATAAATGGCCTGGCAGTTGGTACACAGCGACGCCTCCTGACCCTCGGCCGGCTGGTAAGGGTCCTCCGTACGGCCGGCATGCCCGAATTTTTTGCCCTTTTGGCCGCTCCACTTGCGGTCCTCATATCTTCCCATATGCCTACCTCCCTCAAAGGGTTGGTTAACCTTAGGTGCGTCTGCCTTTAAGCTCCCGGTGACCGGGTAAATTCCATTTTTCATAATGTAATGCCGCTTCTGACAAAAAGCCAACAAAAAGGTCGAATCAGCGCCGAATACGCCTGCTCGGATATATCGGGTCGGCTAAATTGGGCTTTGGGAGAGGGGCAGGGACCACAAACCTCCGGCCGGCAATTTGCCGGGGCTTCCCAAGACTCTTAGGGGGTCCTTCAGAATAAGTTGCAAAATTCTCCTGCCCCGAAGAAAACTGGCCACTTTTGTCAGTTTATGCTAAAGTCTAATTATCTTTCCTCAAAAGCAATCGGCTTGGATCCATCCCGGCATGGACCGAGACCGGAAGGAGGGAATCATGGGCTACCTTCCGAGTGCGCGCCGGGAGGTTTTTTTTTCCGAATCCTCCCGGGATGACCGGCTCACCAGGGCACTGGACCAGATGTTGGGGGAGTTGGGCGGGGTTTTCTCCCGTCTGTCCCCGGAACTGGCCGGGACCTTTCTCAAGGAAGTGGAGGCCGCGCCCCGCATCTTCGGCTGCGCGGCGGGCCGCTCCGGCTTTATCCTCCGAGGCTTCCTCATGCGCCTCATGCACCTCGGATTTTCCGTCTACGTGGTGGGGGAGACCATCACCCCCCGCCTCCAGCCCCAGGACCTGCTCATCGTCATCTCCGGCTCCGGAGAGACCGCCCAACCCCGGGAAGTGCTGCGGCGGGCCAACACGGTGGGCGCCCGGACCCTGGCCATCACCGCCGACCCCGGCTCCACCATCGCCCGGGAAGCCCAGGTGGTCATCCACATCCCCGGCACCACCAAGCTCACCCTGGAACAGGAGCCCGACTCGGTGCAGTGCCCCGGGAGCCTCTTCGAGCAGGCGTGCTTCCTCTTTCTTGAAGGCGTGGTCCTCATCCTCTTTAAAGAGCGCCTGGACCATGACCGCCAGGCCATGCTCGCCCGCCACGCCGACGTGGAGTGAGGGGAGATGTTGGGGGGGAGGGGGCTAAGGGCTGCGGGCCCTTACCTCCTCCCCCACGCCTCCTCCCCCAATCCCTTGCCGGGGAAGAATCTTGCCGGGACGGGGCCATGGCCCCGCCTTTCCCGGGCACTCCGGGGGTTGGGAAGGGGGCTTGGGGGGAGGCCAGGGACTTGGGAAGGGGGCTTGGGGGGAGGGCAGGGACTTCAGGTCCCTGGCCTCCCCCCAATAAATTCAGACCAAGGACACGCACATGACGGTCAAGCTGCAGTTGGCGTTGGATTTTGTGGACTTACACCGGGCGGTGCTGGTGGCCGAAAAGGCGGTGCCCGCCGGGGTGGACTGGCTCGAGGCGGGAACGCCCCTGATCAAGAGCGAAGGATTGGACGCGGTGCGGGATTTGAAGCGCCGCTTTCCGGCTCTGACTATCGTGGCCGACATGAAGATCATGGACGCGGGTCGGATTGAAGTGGAGGCCGCGGCCAAGGCCGGGGCCGGCATCATTGATGTGCTGGGCACTGCAACCGATGCCACCATCGAGGAATGCGTCCAGGCGGGCAAGAACTACGGGGCCCAGATCGCAGTGGACCTCATCGCGGTGCCCGACCCGGTGGCTCGGGCCCGCCGGGCCGAGGAACTGGGCGCGGACTATATTACCGTGCACGTGGCCATTGACGAGCAGATGCGGGGGCGGGATCCCTTTGCCGTCCTCCTGGCGGTGAGCCAGGCGGTGCAGGTGCCGGTGGGAGTGGCGGGGGGCATCAACTCCGAAACCGCGGCGCTGGCTGTGGCTCACGGGGCCAGCTACGTCATCGTCGGCGGGGCCATCACCAAGGCCAGGGACCCCGCCGCGGCCACCGCGGAGATCCGCCGGGCCCTGGACGCAGGGGAAATAATCCCCACTACGCTTTTCAAGCGGGTGGGTGAGGAAAAAATCCGCCAGGTTCTGGAAATGGTTTCCACCGCCAACCTTTCGGACGCCCTGCACCGCGGGGGCGTGCTTGAAGGCCTGAGGCCGCTGTTCCCGGGCCTGCGCATGGTGGGCCAAGCCCTGACGGTGCGCACCTACCCGGGGGACTGGGCCAAGCCGGTGGAGGCCATTGACCAAGCCCGGCCGGGGGACATCCTGGTCATCGACGCCGGCGGGGTAGGCCCGGCCGTCTGGGGGGAACTGGCCACCAACTCCGCCATCCGCCGGGGCTTAGCCGGGGTGGCCATCCACGGCGGCCTCCGGGATTCCGGGGATATCGTCAAGCTGAAGTTTCCGGCGTTTTCCACCCTGGTCATGCCCAATGCCGGGGAGCCTCGGGGCTTCGGGGAGATCGGCGTCCCCATCCGCATCGGCCCCACCCGGGTGGAGACCGGCGACTGGCTTTTAGGGGATGACGACGGGGTGACGGTCCTGCCCCAGCGCCAGGCAGTGGAGTACGCCAACCGGGCCATGGACGTCCTGGAAAAGGAAAACCGCATCCGGGAAGAAATCCTGGAAGGGCGCACCCTGGCCCAGGTGACGGACTTGCTCCGGTGGGAAAAGAAGGTGTGAACCAGAATCGCCGTTCAATTTTTCGGGGCGAAACTGGTTATGCTTCCGGCCGTTGCAGGGATGCAGGCCGAAAGGCATTAACCCTTCAGGTCAGTAAAATTTATATTCCGCAAGCCCAATGCCTCGCCGCCGGGCCCTGAGTTTTCCCTTACGGAAGCGAAACACCAGGGCCCGGTCCTCTCCGGCCTGCCCGAGCTTTTTCACCAGCCGCTCATTTTGTAACAAGTGCAGGAACCGCGCTTGGGCCTCCAGGTTATCGAGTCGGCCGATCTTGTCCGCCACCGCGGCAAAGGGGGGGAAACCGGCTAACCTTTCCCCAAAGAATTGCTCCAAATCCCGGGGGGTGATTATGCTTTGCCCTGCCCGCTTAAGCTCCGTCTCAAGATCTCGGCAGTCGAGATGACAGGAGCCGTGATCGAAGAGGTAGAAAACGGAGACCAGCATTTCCCGCTCCCATAGGTCCAGCAGCCGGGCCACCGCCTTGGCCCGCGCCGACGAGAGGCGCAGGGGGCGATGCAGGCAAAGGTAATCCCGAAATTGATTTTGGGCGGCAGAGACCGCCAGGGTTCCCCTGGAAACCAGGTGCTCGGGGAACAGCATGCAGGGCAGAGGTCGGACCTCGTAAATGCTGCACCGGTCCTGGTCCAGAAACGGGCAGGGCTTTTTCAGCCTTACGGCCACGGTTCTGATCCAGTCATCCCGGTCATTGGAGTACAGCCCCAGGACATAGTGGCGCTGAAAAAGGTCGGAAACAGGCGAGTCAAGGTGCCAGCCGACTCCCAGAAGGTCAATGAGGCTGACCGGGACCTGCAGATCCGGATTCCTGCACCCCGGGCGCAGGCAGGCGGGATCGCACCGGAAGTCTGAATCCCGAGCGCCCAGGAGGGTCCTGGCGCTCAGGTAGTCAGCGAGCCACTGGCGGGGATTATCACACGGAGCGGGATGCAATTTGTGCTGCTCGATTCATCAGGGCCAGGGAAAAATCCCTTTCACCCCCTCTTTTCTTCCTGGCAGCGCTTCTTGGCCTCTTTGCCGCAAAGTTCCCAGATCACGCAGGCCGGCCGGGACTTGCAGTAAACGCAAGGGTCGGTGCAGGCCCGGCAGTCGTCCAGGCACTCCTGGCAATAATAATACTCCATTTTGGTGCAGCGGTAACGGGCCTCCCGGCCCGGATGGAAGCGGCATTCCATGGTTTTGCTTTTTTCCTCCCTAGAGTAATATATTATCAAAAAGTCCGCCCTCATGCCTTCGCCACAGTTAACGGAGGCCAATTGAATCTTGGGTGCGGCGGGGGTGGGGGAGAGGGCAGGGCTTTCAGGTTTTAGGGGAAAAACGGCAAAGGCCAAGATCCAGGAAAATAGTTGGAGTTTTCCTTGGGCGTCTTGGGCTTGAAATTAACCAATATGACCTTTGCTCCGTCAAAGACCTGGGCGGAATCTGGGGGACGGAACCCAGACCCCCGGCCCTCACCGGACATTATTCGCCTTAACTTTGCAGCAAGGAGAAGTACCGGTTAACTTTTCCCCCCTAAAGCCACCTGCCGACTTGAAGACGGGCGATCGGCCGACACCCAGGGGAAAGATCAATGACTGACAAGGAAGACCGCTACTTGGAAGCCCGGCGCACCATGGTGGAAACCCAGATCAGGCGCCGGGGGGTTACCGATCCTCGGGTGCTGGCGGCCATGAGCAAGGTTCCCCGCCATCTCTTCGTCCCCAGGCATCTCTGGGAGCAAGCCTACAGCGACTATCCCCTGCCCATCGGCGAGAACCAGACCATCTCCCAGCCCTACATCGTGGCCCTGATGACTGAGGCCCTGGAGCTTACCGGGGGCGAAAAGGTCCTGGAATTGGGCACCGGCTCCGGCTATCAGGCCGCCATCCTGGCGGAGCTGGCAGCCCAGGTATACACCATTGAGCGGATTCCCTCTCTGGCCCGGTCAGCCGAGCAGGTCCTAACTTCCCTGGGATACACCAACGTGCACGTGCGCTTGGCCGACGGCACCCTGGGATGGCCCGAGGAGGCCCCCTTCGACGCCATCCTGGTCACTGCCGGCGCCCCCAAGGTTCCCCCGCCCCTGGTGGAGCAGTTGGCTTTGGGGGGACGCCTGGTGATTCCCGTGGGGGACCGCTACACTCAGACCCTGACCCGGGTACGCCTGACTCAGGAGGGCTTGCAGCAGGAATACCTGGGGGGCTGCCGTTTTGTCAAACTCATAGGCAAACACGGCTGGGCGGCCGAGACCGGGGACTTGGCGGAATACTGAGGCCGAGCAAGTTCGCCGAATACATCCCAGCAGCCGTTAAAACGGGCCAACCGGCCCCCAAAGGCATCATCTGTTCCGGGCTATCCGGGTGTTGGCGAAGTAGCTGGCCAGGAACCGCCTGGCCAGGGGCGCCGCCACTTCGCCGCCGCCGCCGCCGTGTTCCACGATGACTGACACCACCACCTGGGGGTCGTCCGCCGGCGCATAAGCCACGAACCAGGCGTGGTTCTGAAACTTGTGGACAGTCTTGCCCGCCTTTTCTTTCTCCACCGAAACCACCTGCGAGGTGCCGGTCTTCCCGGCCACGTCCACATTACCCAAATAGGCCCTCTTTCCCGTACCGTTCCTTACCACTGCCACCAGAGCCTGGCGCACCATCTCCAGGTTGGCAGGGTCGGCGCCCAGGTTTCCCTGGACCTTGGGCTGGAACCGATACAGGACTTCCCCAGCCGGCGTCTCCACCTTTTCCACCAATTGCGGTTGAAACAAGGTCCCGCCGTTGGCCAGGGTAGCAGCCATGCGGGCCACCTGGAGAGGGGTGGTGAGGTTGTATCCCTGGCCGATGGCCAGGTTGACGGTGTCCCCCTCCGTCCAGGGGGCCTTGAACCGGGTGCGCTTCCAGGCAGGGCCGCCCACCAGTCCGGGCAATTCCCCGCCCAGCTTGAGCCCGGAAGGGGACCCCAGGCCGAAGCGCTGGCACCACTTGGCGATGCGCTCGATGCCCAGGCGGCGTCCGACCTCATAGAAATACACGTCGCAGGATTGCACCAGGGCCTGGTGCAGGTTCAAGCTGCCATGCCCCCGTTTTCTCCAACAACTGAACTCATGATTGCCCACTCTGAGGGAACCGCGGCAATGAATATAGGTCTGGGGCGTGATGACCTTTTCCTCCAGCCCCGCCACCGCCATGACGATCTTGAAGGTGGAACCGGGGGGATACTGCCCCTTTATGGTCCGGTTTAGCAGGGGATGATTTTTATCTTCGAGGAGCTTTTGCCATTCCTGGGCGCTTACCCCTCGGTCGAAAATGTCCTGGGAGAACGTCGGGGAGGAAGCCATGGCCAGGATTTTGCCGTTTTGGGGATTTAAGGCCACTATAGCCCCCACCTTGCCCTCCAGCAGGTTTTCGGCTTCCTGCTGGAGGCGGGTGTCAATGGTCAAATAAACATTGGCTCCAGGCAGGGAGGGGGTTTGATCCAATTCCCCCAACTCCCGGCCAAAGGCGTCCACCTCGATACGGCGGGACCCTTGCTGACCTCTAAGAACGTCCTCCCAGGCCGCCTCGATGCCGCTGCGTCCTAAATAATCCCCCATTTTGTAGCCAGGGTATCGGCCGCTTTTGAGCTGGGCTTCGGTGATTTCCCCCAGGTAGCCCAGCAGGTGGCTGGCCAGGGCGGGCTGGTGGTACTCCCGCTTGGAGGCAATCATAATGGCCACTCCGGGGAGTTCGGCCTTGTAGGTTTCCACCAGGGCCATTTCTTCCCAGGAAAGCTGGCTTTTGAGGCGCACTTGGGTTAATCCGGCCCGGCGGGCCTTGTCAATTTGGGTGACCAGAAAATTGGCGTCAAGATGCAACAGCGACCCCAGGCGCCGGGCCAGAAGGTCGGGGTCTGGAATATCTTCCAGGGAGGCCATGAGATTGAAGCTGTGCCGGTTGCCCACCAGGATGTTGCCGTCCCGGTCCAGAATCATGCCGCGCCAGGGGGGGATTTCCTGAACCCGGATGCGGTTGTACTCGGAGCGCTTCTGAAGATATTCCCCCTTAATCAGTTGCAGATACCAGAGACGCAGGACCAAAAGACCGAAAAGCAGCAAAAGGATGGGGGCCACCCGGGCCAGGAGCCGCCGGGAGCGCTCCAGCTCCTCCGGGGTCATTTGGTCGCCCAGAGGCTCTTCCTGATAAGGGTATTCCAGCGACGGGGTAGGCTCAAAAAGCTTCATGTTGCCTAAGAGCGGGGCGAAAGAACCGCGCTCGGAGAATATCCTGAAATCCGATTCGGCCTTTGCTCCTAAGAAAATAAGGTTTTGGCGGGGGGAGGGCCAAAGGGACGCTCGGGCGGGAAAAGAAGCCCGTCCTGCTGCCCGCCGCCCTCATCTCCCTTACCATCCGCCGAGGTGCCCGGAAAAGCAGGGGCCTGCGAAACCAAGGGCATAACCGATTTCGGCGAGAATAGCCGCAGGCTTTACCAGGCACCGGCAATGGGCGTTTGGCCTAAGCCACCCCCAATCATCCCGCCTCCCCCAAAACAGCTGACGCCATAAGTCTGTCGGGCAAGCTCAGTTTTAACCGGGACACAACCCTCACCAGGAAGCCGGCGCCTGGCTGCGGCGGCGCCCCAGGAGGCCCAGGTGGCGCTCCAGAGTGCGAAACAGACTGAAGAATACCGGGGTAAGCAAAGCTGTGACCAGCAATTCCAGGCCCCGGTGCCAGGATAAGTCTGCCAAGAATATGTCCCCGGATTCCAAGATGGAGAGGATGAGCCGCACCCCCAGTTCCTGGAGCACCAGGGCCGCCAGCATAGCCAGGATCAGGGGGAGGCCGTCTTTCAAAAGAAACGTCCGCCGGGCCAGGCGGGCCACCCCCACCAGGAGCAGGGAGCTCAACAGGTGGACCCCGAAGGGGGCCAGCGTATAGCTATCCAGCAGGAGACCCAGAAATACAGCCAGGATGAAGGCCCGGGGCAGCGACTCCTTGAGGCCCACGAAAAACAACAGGGGCGCGAGGGGCCGGATGTAAACCTGGGGGTGGAGAATTAGCTCATTCAGGTAAAACAGCCCCAGTCCCAGAATGATATATAAACCTAAAAAGGAAAACATAATCAGGGGTTAAAGGCCAACTTGGCAGTCTTGACGACCAGCACTTCCTCCAGCGCGGACAGGTTCGCCCCCGGAGTGACGATGATTTCCTGGAAAGGGCCGCCGGTCTTTTTGTCCACCTGGCTCACCCGGCCAAAAACCTGGCCCGCCGGGTAGATGCCCCCGAGCCCCGAAGCCAGGACCAGGTCCCCTACCTCCACGTCCGCATTCTTGGGGACGTACTCCAAGGAACAGCGGTTCCCCCCCTTGCCCTGAAGGATGCCCCGCACCCGATTGCGTTGAATGATGGCGTCCGCGCCGCTGTTGCGGTCCACGACCAGCATGACCTTGGCGTAATGGGGGTAAGATTCGATGATGCGGCCCACAATGCCGCCCTGGGCCAGGACCGCCAATCCCAGGTCGGCGCCCTCCTTTTTCCCTATGTCAATGATAACACAGCGGGACCATTGGGAGGGATCGTAGGCCACCACCCGGGCCCCGGTGACCGGGAGGGCGAGCTGTTTTTTAAGTTCAAGCAGGATTTCCAGGCGACGGGCCTCGAGCAGGGCCTCCTGGTAGCGGACCTCCTTCAGTTGGTATTCCTCCAGCCGCCTTTTGAGCTCAGCGTTTTCCTTCCTGAGCCCGACCAGGTAAAAATAATCCGACCAAACCCGTTTTAGCGAGCCTCCCACCCAATTGAGGCCGTTGATGGCAGGGGCGGTCAGGGAAATGATAAGGCCTTCCGCGGCCTGCATCACCGGGGCGTGCTTGAAGCTTAAGGACAGGACGGCGAGGACAAAAAACAGGGTGGCCGCGATAACCAGAGGAGTGCGCAAGCGGGTTCTAAGACGCACATTCATGAGCCTCAGTCAAGGGCTACTTCCCGCAAGATGTCCAGGTTGTCCAGGGCCCGGCCGGAACCCAAGACCACGGTGGACAGAGGGTCTTCGGTAATCTTGATAGGGAGACCGGTTTCCTGGTGCAGCAGCACATCCAGGTGCTTGAGCAAGGCCCCGCCGCCGGTCAGGTAAATGCCCCGGTCAACGATGTCCGCGGCCAGCTCGGGAGGCGTCTGTTCCAAGGCGGTTTTTACCGTGGAGACGATGGTATCAATCTGCTCCTGGATGGCGGTCCGGATTTCGTCGGAATTTATGGTGATAATCTTGGGAATCCCGGTCACCAGGTCCCGACCTTTGACGTCCATGGACTCGGTTTCGCCTGGATAGGCGTTGCTGATGGTGGTCTTGATGATCTCCGCGGTGCGCTCCCCGATGGCCAGGTTATAGGTGCGCTTGATGTATTGCAGGATGGCCTCATCCATTTTATCGCCGCCCACCCGCACACTCTTGGAGTATACTATGCCGGCCAGGGAAATGACCGCCACCTCGGTAGTGCCGCCCCCGATGTCCACCACCATGTTGCAGACAGGTTCGGTAATGGGCAGTCCGGCCCCGATGGCCGCGGCCATAGGCTCCTCGATGAGGTAAACTTCCCGAGCGCCGGCGGATTCCGCGGATTCCCTCACGGCCCGCTTCTCCACCGGGGTGATGCCCGAGGGTACGCAGACGATGATGCGGGGCCGGATCAGGGAGCGGCGGTTGTGCACTTTGCGGATAAAGTGCCGCAGCATGGCCTCGGTGATCTCGAAGTCGGCGATCACCCCGTCCTTCATGGGCCGGATGGCCACGATGTTCCCCGGCGTGCGGCCCAGCATCATTTTGGCTTCCCGGCCCACGGCCAGGACCTTGTTGCGATCCTTGGCGTTCTTGCGGACCGCCACTACCGAAGGCTCAGACAACACTATGCCCTTCCCCTTGACATACACCAGGGTGTTGGCGGTGCCAAGGTCTATGGCCAGGTCATTGGAAAACCACCCCAAGACAGGGTCAAGGAACATGTAAATCTCCTTTACGGGAGAACCGCATCCAGGAAGGGATCGCCAAATTGCGGTGGATACCCGGTTCCGGGAATAATTGCAGAAAAGCGGCAAACCTCGCGGATATTGTGCCAACTTTGGGAAAAAATTCAAGTGTTAAATTTTTCTCCCCGGCCGCACCTGGATCCCGGAGGCCGCGCGTTTTCGGAGCCGCACTGATTCTGCCGGAAGGAAAGGACAGTCCGGGGGCTCCTCTGCCTGCCCCTTTTCCCCCATTTCGGGTTTGCACCACCTTGACAAATCCTTGCTGAAATGGTTTATAAAAAGTTTGTGGCAAAAATTGACCCCAAGGAAGAATCGCCATGAAACGCACCTATCAACCGAGCAAACTGCGCCGGTCCCGGACTCACGGCTTCCTGAGCCGCATGAGCACCCGGGGCGGGCGCCGGGTATTGCAGAACCGCCGGGCCAAAGGCCGCAAACGCCTCTCGGTGTGAGCCCAGGAGCACCGCTGAACCACACCCTCGAGCCTCCCAGCCAAGCTTGCAGCTCCGGTGACGTTGCCGCCCCGCGGCCGCCGGCCCGCTTTACCCGTGAGGAGAGGGTCCGCCGGCGTCGGGAATACCTCAGGGCCCAGGCCCGGGGGAAAAGACTGTATACGCCGCATTTCGGCGTTTGCCTGGCCCCGGGGGAGGGCAAAGGGCCCCGGTTGGGCCTGGTGGCGGGGCGCAAGGTGGGGAAAGCCTGTCAGCGTAACCGGATCAAGCGCCTTCTGCGGGAGTTCTTCCGGCTCCACAAAAAAAAGCTGCCCCCGGGGGACATTATCATCATGGCCAAGAAAGGAGCTTCCGATTTGACCTATGCCCAGGTACAGGCCGAATTGGCGCAGGTCCTGCTCCCCGAGGCTCATATTCACAAACATGACTAAGCTGATCCTGGGGCTCCTCCGAGCCTATCAACTGTGTATATCACCGCTTTTGCCCAACTGCTGCCGGTTTGCCCCGAGCTGTTCGGAATATGCCCTGGAGGCGGTGCGCACCTATGGCTGCGTCAAGGGTTTGGGGCTGAGCCTGAAACGGCTCCTGCGCTGTCATCCTTTCCACCTCGGCGGTTGGGACCCGGTTCCCTGAGGAGTGTGCCATGCAAACACGGACCATCCTGGCCGTGGTGCTGAGCCTATTGGTATTCATTATCTTTACTTATGTCGGCCAGCATTACGGGCCCAAGCCCGCCCCGGAGTCCCCCGCGCCCCCGACCGCGGCGCCGGCCACGGGCCCAAGTCCCCCGGCCGCGCCGCCGGCCCCGGTTGCCAAGCCGCTGGCAGCCCCGCCGGCCCCCAAGGGCCGGGAAATTGTGGTTGAAACCGACCTGTTTCGCGCCGTTTTCACCGAACAGGGGGCCGGCCTGAAAAGCTTCCAATTGAAAAAGTTTCGGCAAAGCCTGCCCATCGAGACCATCTCCAAGTTCAGTCTGGGTCCGGTGAGCTTTGAACTGGAGCGGTTCCGGGATCATGGCCAGGCGGCGGCCCAGCTCAAGGAACTGGTTACCGCCGCGCCGAACCAGGAGCTGCCCTTGAGCCTGTCCTGGGAAGGACGGAAAGGAACGGTTGCGCCCGACCAACCTTACGAGGCCGACACCAAGGCGCTTACCCTGAAAGGCGGCGAGACCGGCAGCCTCACTTTCAAAGCCGTCACCCCGGAAGGCCTGGAGGTCACCCGAACCTACACCTTTAAGGGGCAGAGCTATGTGTTTAACCTGAAAACCACCGTAGCCAGGCGCTCTCCGGAGAATCTGGAGGGCAGGCTCAATCTGGCCCTTACCGGCACTGCCGCCGGGTCGGCTCATGAGGCCCAGGGGTTGGCAATCTTCGCGGACAAGGCGCTTAAGGAGTTCAAGGCCGGGGGGCTCAAGGAACCCAAAGTTTTCACCAAGGTGGATTGGGTCGGCCTGAATGAATTGTACTTTCTGGCCGCGGCGGTCCCCCAGGGCGCGCCCCAGGTGCAGGCGACGCTGACGGAAGCCCAGCCGAATCAACTGGCCGCCATCTTGAGCCTGCCTGAGAAGGTCGCGGCCGGCCAGGAAGTTCAAGCCATGGATGCCTTTTACTTCGGTCCCAAGGACATCAGCACCCTAAAGGCCGCCAACTTGGGGCTGGACACGGCGGTGCATTTCGGTTGGTTTGACTGGCTGGCTCGGCCGTGCCTTTATTTCCTTAACTGGATCAATGGGTTTGTCCATAATTACGGGTGGTCCCTGATCATTCTGACCATTCTCCTGCGGCTGCTCTTCTGGTATCCCAACCACAAGAGCTTCCAGTCCATGAAGGTTATGCAGAAGATTCAGCCCCGGGTTGCCGAGATCAGGGAAAAGTATAAGGATGACCGGGAGGCCATGAACAAGGAACTCATGAACCTGTATCGCACCTTCAAGGTCAACCCGTTGGGGGGCTGCCTGCCCATGCTGCTCCAGTTGCCGGTGTTCCTGGCCTTGTACAACCTGCTGAGCAATTCCATTGAATTGCGGCACGCCTCCTTTATTCCCACCCTGCCTTTTACCAACATCGTGTGGCTGGCCGACCTGTCCGCCAAAGACCCCCTGCTCATCACCCCCATCATCATGGGGGCCACCATGTTCCTTCAGCAGAAAATGTCGCCCTCCCCTGGGGATCCGGCCCAGGCCAAGATGATGATGTTTCTGCCGCTGATCTTTACCTTTCTCTTTCTCAACTTTGCTTCCGGCCTGGTGATCTATTGGCTGGTGAATAATGTCCTGGCCATTGCCCAGCAATACTTCACCAACAGATATATCAAATAGGCCCCGGGGGATCAGCTCATGGAGTTTTTGGAGTTCGAAGGCAAGACTACGGAAGAGGCTATCGAACAGGCCTGCTCGCATTTTAAACTCCCACCGGAGAGCCTCGATATCGAGATTATTTCCGTCGGTTCCCCTGGCCTATTCGGGCTGGGGGGACGTAAGGCCCGGGTCCGGGTGAAGGTCCGGGAAGAGGGGGAAGCGGATCTGCTGGCCCAGGCTCAGGAACTCCTGGAGCGCATCCTGGAGCTGATGGGGGAAAAGGCCAGAATTTCCGGCCGGTTTGACGAAGAAGAGCGGATCAGCCTGAGCATTGACGCGGAAGACGCCGGGCTCCTCATCGGCAAGCAGGGGCAGACCCTGGAAGCCTTGCAATACCTGCTCACCAAGATGATCGCCAAAAAGGCCCGGCACAAAGTGCGGGTGTTCATCGATATCGAGTCTTACCGGGCCCGCCACCAGGAAGCCCTGACCCAGCTGGCCCTCAAATCCGGGGAGAAAGCCAAGAAGACCGGCAAGCCCATCACCCTTAACCCCATGAACCCCCATGACCGCCGCATCATCCACTTGGCTCTGCAGGGCGACAAAGAGGTCAAGACCATGAGCCGGGGGGAAGGCCTGTACAAGAAGGTGGTGGTCTACCCCATGAAAAAAAAGGAAATCCAGGAGGATAGCGCCGACTCTCCATGACCTGGCCCGAGGCGGGGGACACCATCGCCGCTCTCTCCACCCCTCCGGGGGAGGGCGGCATCGGCATCGTGCGGCTGAGCGGCCCTGAAGCCGCAGGCATAGCCCGCCGTATCTTTCGCCCCCGCACCCCCCGCGACTCCTGGCAGTCTCACCGTCTCTACCTGGGCCACATCCTCGACTCCCAAGGGCACATCATCGACGAAGTCCTGCTTACCTGGATGCGGGCGCCTCACACCTATACCCGGGAGGACGTGGTGGAAATTCACTGCCATTCCGGGCATGCGGTGCTCAAGGCCATCCTGGGGGAAGTGCTGGCTTCCGGGGCGCGGCTGGCCCGGCCCGGGGAATTCACCCTGCGGGCCTTCCTCTCCGGGCGCCTGGACCTCTCCCAGGCCGAGGCCGTGCTCGAGGTCATCAAGGCCCGCACCCAGGCTTCCCTCAGGGTGGCGGCCGCGCATCTGTCCGGTGGCCTGGGCCGCCGGCTGGGGGAGGTTCGCGCTGGGCTCTTGCAAGTTTTGTCCCCTCTGGAAGCGGCGCTGGATTTCCCGGAGGAGGCCGCCGAGCTTTCCCCTGAGGCTATAAAGGAGGGTTTGTCCGCCCCCCGCCTGGCCTTGGAAAGCCTCCTGGGCACCTACCGCCACGGCCGCCTGCTCAGAGAGGGGGTGAGGGTGGTCCTGGCCGGGCGCCCCAATGTGGGGAAATCGAGCCTCCTGAACCGTCTGCTGGACGCAGACCGGGCCATTGTCACCGATATCCCCGGCACCACCCGGGATGTCATTGAAGAAACCCTCACCCTGGCCGGAGTGCCGCTGTGCCTGAGCGACACCGCGGGGCTGAGAAAAGCCCGGGACCTGGTGGAGGAACTGGGTGTGGCCCGCTCCCGGGAGCGTCTGGCCCAGGCGGATCTCATCCTTTACCTGGTGGACGGCAGCCTGCCCCTTGCCCTGGAAGATGCCCAGGTCCTGGAGGAACTGGCAGACCGACCCGTCCTGATCGTGGTCAACAAGATCGATCTTCCTCAGAAACTTCAACCTGAGGCTCTTTTCCGCTATTCCAGCCAGCCGGCGGTGGCGGTCTCGGCGCTCACCGGCCAGGGGCTGGAAAAACTGAAACAGGCCTTGGTGGATATGGTCCTGGCGGGGGGAGTGCAGACCGAAGGGGACATGATCACCCAAACCCGGCACTATGAACTTCTGACCCGCGCCGGGGAAGCCCTGGCTCAGGCTCGGGCGCTCCTGGACCAACCCGGGCCTCCTTGGGAACTGGTGGCCCACGAAGTGAAAGACGCCCTTCGGGCCCTGGGGGAGATCACCGGCGAGGAAGTGGGGGACGCAATTCTGGATCAGATTTTCTCGCAGTTCTGCATCGGCAAATGAGTTTCTTGAGAAAGGGGGCCAGGGAAGACCCCCTGCTCCTGCTTCGGGAAGGCGTCGCCGCGCTGGATATAACCTTGCCTCAGGAGGCCCTGTCCCGGTTTGCGGTATATCTGCGGGAATTGCAGACCTGGAACGCCCGGGTGAATCTTACGGGCCTGAAATCCACCCGGGACATGGTGATCAGGCACTTTCTCGATTCCCTGGCGGTCCTCCCTTTCCTCAATGACGTCGCTTCGCTGGCCGATCTGGGGAGCGGCGCCGGCTTTCCGGGCCTGGTGCTGAAACTGGCCCGCCCGGAACTCAAACTTACCCTCGTTGAGTCACGGGGCAAAAAGGTGGCGTTTCTGGAATATCTGGTGGCGCTCTGGCATTTGTCCGGGGTAGAGATTATCCAGGCCCACCTGACATCCCGGCTGGCCCGGAAGTGGGGCCCCCGGTTTACCGGGGTGACCTCCCGGGCCGCGTTTCCCCTGAAGCGTTTTCTGGAACTGGCTGCGCCCTTGCTCCTGCCGGGAGGCCGGGCTCTGGCCCTCAAGGGTCCGGGGCTGCCCCCCGCCGAAATCGAGGCCGCCGAAAGGCACCTGGCGGCCTTGCACCTGGAGGGCCTGGAATTCCAGAAATACCGGCTCCCGCTCAGCGGGGAAGCCCGCCTGTTCGTCCTGGCTTACAAAGTGAGATAATTTCAGGCGGTGGCCGGAGCCCCAGCCCCTTTCCATATAAATTTATAGATAGAACAAGGTGTTAAGCCTCAGTTTCCATGCCGCCGGTGGATTAGGGATTTTGGAGGAGAACGGGGCACCCGCTCCTCAAGAGCCCGGTCGCCACAGTCTCAACTTTTAAGCGGCGGTCTCGCCGGCGGGCTTGTCCCGAAGTAAGCGGGAAGCCTGGGCCGCCGATGAAGGAGATTTTTTATCATTCGGCCGGTAACGTGATATAAACAACGTGAGCCTATCTTGCTGGAGGTTTTTCGGTGTCTTTCAAGGAAAAAATATTCCCCTGGCAATATCTGATCTTATTTATAATACTGGCCTTCCTGGCCTTTCCAGGCTGCACCGCGGCCGCGGTAGCCTACGGCGTCAGCAAAATGACCGCTCCTGCCGCATCCAAGACCGAGCCGGCGCCGACAGTGGTGCGATCCACCGAGCTGCACTCGTATCCCGAGTATGTTACGGAAATGGAACGGATTAACCTGGAACGGGAGAAAGCGGGCTTTCCGCCTCGCCCGATAATGACACCGGAAGAGTGGGCCTCGGGGCAGCAGGCCGGCCGTCCCCCGGCGGTTGCGGCCCAGGCGCCCCCGGCCGCTCCGCCTCCCCCGGAGTCAGCGGCTCAGGCACCGGCAGCCGAATAATAATTTTCGATTATGTCTTTTGCTCTGCAAAATCCATAATTGCAGCCCAATCCCTGGTGGGGTTCCATCTGGTTTCCAAGCCCCCGCTTGGGAACCAGCGGCACTTGGCCGGGACGAAAGTCCCGGCTTCCCAGCCCACGAAAGGGTTGGGAGGGAGGGCAGAGAGCCGCCGCTCCCCGGCCTTCCCTCACTTGAAAGGCTTTATTCTCTTGGCGGAGCAAAGGGCATAATGGCTAATAATTATTCAAGAGATTCCCGGCAGAGAAACGGTTGCCGCCTGATGGCTGAAGCTCCATAATCTATGGCTCTTTATGTTGAGGAAGGGTAAAATTCTTGGGGTCCTGGGGTTGTTCCTGGCGGCTTGGGCCGGTCTTTGGACCGCGGCCGCGGTTTCCGATCCAGACTCCTTCACCGCGGCGCGTCAGCGGATGGTGGCCGAGCAGCTCCAGGGCCGGGACATCACTGATCCCCGGGTCCTGGCAGCCATGGGCCGGGTGCCCCGTCATCATTTTGTGCCGGAGAATCTGGCGCGCCAGGCATACAACGACCACCCCCTCCCCATCGGCTTCGGGCAGACCATTTCCCAGCCTTATATCGTGGCCCTGATGACCCAATGGGCCGAAGTCAAACAGGGGGACAAGGTATTGGAGGTAGGCACCGGCTCCGGCTACCAGGCCGCGGTCCTGGCCGAGCTTACCGACCGGGTCTTCACCATTGAGCTCCTTCCGGAACTGGCCGGGACCGCCAAGGCCCGCCTCCGGGACCTGGGTTATGACCGGGTCCAGGTGCGCTGCGGCGACGGCTATAAGGGTTGGCCCGAGGAGGCCCCCTTTGATGCCATCCTGGTCACCGCCACCGCGCCGGAAGTGCCGGCAGCCTTAAAGCAGCAGCTCCAGGAAGGCGGACGCCTGGTGATTCCCGTGGGAACGCCGGGGAAAGTGCAGGACCTTTTGCTGGTGCGCAAGGTGAAGGGCGACCTCAGGGAGGAAAAACGAGTTCCGGTCCTCTTTGTTCCCCTGGTGAAACCGGGGGAAGAGAGAAGGGAGAGGTAAGTGATGCTTGGGTGAGGGGCAGGGAGCAGCGGCTCCCGGTCCTCCCCCGACCCCCCCTCTCAACCCTTTAAGTTCGGTTGCAGTTGGGCTCAGGGGCCACAACTGCAACCGCTAAATCCAACTCAAGGGATTGGGGGAGGGGGCGCGGGGGAAGGGGTAAGGACCGTAGTCCTTAGCCCCCTCCCCCCCGCTCTTTTTTAGCCTCCTCCAAGCCGCGGATGAGCAAGGTGAGGAAGTGGTTCACCGGGGTTGGCACCCCCAGCTTTTCGCCCCGGGTCGCAACCTGGGCGTTTAAGGCCTCAATTTCGGTGCGCCGGCCCGCTGTAATATCCTGGAGCATGGAAGAACGGTTGGCGGCCGTGGCAAGGCAGACTTCCTTGAGCCGCGCCCCGGGGTCGACGGCCAGGTCAATGCCGCTGGCCCGAGCCACCTCCTTGGCCTCGGTGGCCGCAGCAACGGCCAGCTCCCAGGCCGGGGGAATGCTCAGCAGGTCCCCGTTTTTTACCTGGAGGAGCGCGGTGAGGGGATTGAGGCCCACATTTACCAGAAGCTTTTCCCAGAGCACGGCCTCAATATCGCCTCTTATTTCGCAGGGCAGCTCGGCTCTCCGGAACAAGGCCGCCACCGCTTCCACTTCGGCGGCAGACACTTGCGACGCCGGCGGCGGGCCGATATAGGTGGGGCCCAGGCCCGCCAGGAGCACTTCCCCTTCCCGAAGCTTGGTGGCCCCCAGGATGCTTGCTCCCCCCAAAAGGCGCGCCGGGCCGACGGCCCGGGCCATTTCCTCCAGGTTGCCCAAGCCGTTCTGCAAGGTGAGGGCCACCCCCCCGGCACTTAGGAGCCGGGGCAGGGCGGACACCGCCGTGGCCGTCTGATAGGCCTTGACGGCCAGGATGGCCAGGTCCACCGGGCCTGCCTCTCCGGCCAGCAGGACCGGCATCTGCACTTTGGTGGCCGTCCCCTGGGGGGTCCGCAAGACCAATCCCTGGCGGCTCAGGAGCCCGGCACGTTCCGGCCGGTGGTCCACCAGGCAGACCTCTTCTCCGGCCAGCCGGAATTTTATGGCTAGAAGGCAACCAAGCGCGCCGGGGCCGATGACCGCCACTTTCACGAGACAAGCTCCAAAACCCGGTGCTGATGGGCTGATTCGATTGGCATGGACCGGGAAGCGCGGCTTTGGGAAAGGGAAATCCGCTTATGCCCTTTGCTCCGCAAAGCACATAACTGAATTATTTTTGGAAGAGGGGCCGGGGGATCCGCCGACCCCCCGGCCCTTCCCTCAAGACCCTTTTGGCCCCCGTCTTATAATAGGTATTTTCTGAAGAGGAGGGCCAGGGAGCCGCTGTTCCCTGGCCCACTGGCCCTTACCCCCCTCCCCCTGAAATGCAATCAGGTCTTTTGAGAGCAAAGAACCCGATCGAAATGTAAAATTTATATGCGATAGTGGTTAAAGATATTTATAATTCTCCCGAAGTTAATATAATTAATATTACTGTAATTTTTCCCAGTTTTCCCCCGGGCGGAGAAAAAAGGAGTGCGGCATGGTGGCGTCGGCAACAATACCAAGGCAAATTGACAAAGAATTAAACGGACTCAAGCAAAAGCTCCTGGTTATGGCCACCACCACGGAAGAAGCCGTGCAGAAAAGCGTGGCCTCCGTCCTCACCCGCAACTCCGACCTGGCCCGGGATGTTATTACGGATGATATTCAGATAAACAACATGGAGTTGGAAATCGAGGAGCAGGCCTTCCGGCTCCTGGCCCTGCGGCAACCTGTGGCCACGGATTTGCGCCTGATTGTGGCCACCATGCGTATTGCCACCTCCCTGGAGCGCATCGGCGACCAAGGGGTGAACATCGCGGAGCGGGCCTTGGAACTCAACAACGCCCCTCCCATTGACTTGCCCATTGATCTTAGGACCCTGGCCGACCTGTCCCTGGGCATGGTGCGCACCAGCATCGATGCGTTTGTGCAGCAGGACCCCAAACTTGCCATGCAGGTGTGCGTCCGGGACACCGAGGTGGACCTGCTGGACGACGAATACACCCAGAAGATCCTGGATACCATGATTCATGAGGCCCGCTGGGTCACCCGTCTGCATCACTTTATCATTATTGTCCGCAACCTGGAGCGCATCGCCGATCTGGCCACCAACATCGCCGAAGACATTGTCTTCATCGTGGAGGGACGGGTCATCAAGCATCGGTGTGAGGACTGGTATATGACCGCGCCTCCAGCTTGACCTTGGCCTGGGCCATTTTCTCCTGCAAAAACTTGACTTCCTCCTCCAGGCGCGGCATCAGCTGCCGGTCCCGTTCCAAGGTCTGCAAGGCATAAACTACCGAGGAGTGGCTGCGCTGGAAGAGGCGCCCCAGCTCTACCACGGTTTTAGAAGTGTACAGGCGGGAAAAGTACAGGCCCACTTGCCGGGCCCGCACCAGCTTTTTCTGCCGGCCCTTGCCCAAAAGCTCCCGCAGGCTTATCTGGTAATAATCACAGACAATCTTCTGTATCTGATTGACGCTCAGGCGGGGCGCCACTGCCTTTAAATCATGGAGGACTTCCTGGGCCAGGCGGTGGCTCACGGGTTCCCCCAGCAGGGTGGAGCGGGCCACCAGGCAGTCCAGGGCGCTTTCCAGGCGGCGCACGTCCCCCGTAATATGTTCCGCTAAGTACTCCAACACCTGGGTGGGGATGTTTCTGCCCCGGTCCTCCGCCTTTTTGACCAGAATCCCCACCCGGGTGGGAAAGTCCGGCGGGCCGATGGGGGTTATGAGCCCGCCGGTGAAACGGGAGCGCAATTCCTGGGAAAGATGGCTGATTTCCCCGGGGAGGTAGCAACTGGTCAGGACTAGTTTCTTGCGGCGGTCCAACAGCGTATCCAGGGTATAGCACAATTCGGCCTGGATCTTGTCTTTGCCGCTGAAAAACTGCACTTCTTCAATAAGGAGAACCTCGCACTCCCGGCGATAGCGCTCTTTGAAGCGGTTCATCTGGTCGCCCTTCAGGGCCCGTACCATGTCATTGGCAAAGTCTTCGGCGGTGAGATAATAAACCGAGGCCTGGGGCGCGGCGGCAAGAAGACAATTCCCCACCGCCTGGGCCAGGTGGCTTTTCCCCAACCCCGGACTGGCGGTGAGGAACAGGATGCCGTTGAAGAAGGTGTCCTTGCGGGCCAGGGCCTCGGCGGCGCTGTAGGCCAGGCGGTTGGAGCCCCCCACCACGAATTTGCCGAAGGTGAACTCTTTGTTCAAACTGCGGCCCAGCTTCCGTCCCTGCCCGGGAAGGGGCAGACGGAGCTGTTCGGCGGCGGGCGGCGCGGCCAGGGCTCGGGGCTTGGGCGGGGCTGCCAGGAGCTTAACCGGCAGCGCCTGGCCCCTCCGACGCAAGACCTCCTGGATATGGGGCAGGTAATGGCTCATGACCCAGCGGAGAGCAAAAGGATTGGGACAGATGAGCTGCAGCTCCCCCGGCGTTCCCTGGCCAACCTGCAACGGTTCGATCCATAGAGAAAATCCTGACGGCGAGAGGCGGTCCTTTAAGTCAGCTTTGACTAACTCCCAAATTCCCTGCATATTCCCCCCTGCGGTAACGAGAATGTTATCCGCCTTATCCCTTTCCAGTCAATGGGAATGTCTCGAATTAGAGGTTAGCTCCCAGACGGAACAATTTATGGGCTAAGCCGGACCAATCCTCAAATTTAACCTCAGGCAATGTAGTAGGGAAATGCCTGAGAGGGGGAAGGTCTGGAATTCTCAGGCTTTGTCTCCGGAATCCGGCCGGTCTCAGACCCGCGGCAATCTCCCGCTTTCTTTTATTTTTTCACTTTTTTATAGCGTGACGCCAAATGAGATTACAAAAATTGCTAAAGAGTTAAAATTCCATGAGGATGGGCTTAAAAAATTTTTTAATTAATAATATCAATGAGATAAATAAATTATAAGAGCCCTCGCAGCCTTCCGGGGCTACCCGGCCCGAGCCGGATGGCTCCCTTGACAAATCGCCCGGAGACGCTATGATGCTAGCAGGCATCAGTACCGGATTTCATAAAGATGGACGCATATTTCGCCCCCTCACCCCAGTTCCGGCAGCCGCCGAGGGGAAGGAGCATCACCGCGCGAGCCTTCTTATTCCCTTTCCCCCGAGGGAGGGATAGGGTCAGGGTGGGGGGAAATCCCTTTTCAATAAATACTTTCCCGCATTCATGAACCACTGTCCTTAGGCCCAGGGGAACACCATGATCAACTATTTGGCTTATCGCAAATTCGTTACCCTGCAAAACGGCAAGCGGGTGATGTTTCGTTTTCTCAATGAGCAGGACCGGGAAGAGTTGATTCGTCTTTTTCAGGAGGCTCCCGAAGAAGACATTCGTTTCCTCAAGCAGGATGTGAAGGATATCAAGTTGGTCAGTTCCTGGGTGGACCGCATTAATTATCACAAGGTCTTGCCGCTGGTGGCCGTCAACCTGGAGGACAACCGTCTCATCGCCGACGCCACCTTGCACCGGGGCAAGCATGCGGCCAAACATATCGGCGAGGTGCGCATCTTCGTGTCCCGGCCTTTCCGCAATCTGGGTCTGGGCTCTCTGATGCTGGAGGAAATCATTAATCTTGCCAAAAAGGAGAGCCTCCACTGGCTCAAGGCCGAAATCATCGCGGACCATAAAAAGGTGGTCAAGGCCTTTCGGGCCCGGGGGTTTGAGATCCGGGCCACCCTGGAAGATTACTTCCTTCGGAAGGACGGGGTCACCCACGACGTGGTGCTTATGCTGCGCCCGGTGCAGAAACGAGAGGAAGCCGAGTTTTAGGTGGGTCGCGGCCATTGACCAAATCAGGCTTTTGAGGGAGGGAGGGGCGATTTCCCCCACCCTCCCTTTTTAGTTAAAGGACAATATGGGCGACGTTATTGCCGGATTGGAAGTCTTCCTCCAGGACCCGCCGGGTTGGGCGGCCAAGGCCCCCCTGGGGCTCCTGTGTCATCCCGCCAGCGTGGACCGCGCCTTGCAGCCCGCGCCGACGCTGGTGGCCCGGCGCTTCCCCGGCCGGCTCAAGGTGCTCTTTTCCCCCCAACACGGCCTAAGGGGGGAAAAGCAGGACAACATGGTGTCCTCGCCGGACTTTGCGGACCCATGGCTCGGGGTCCCGGTGGTCAGCCTCTATGGACCTCGCCTGGAGCCACCCGCCGAGGCCTTGGCAAATATCGCGGTTCTGCTGGTGGACCTGCAAGATGTGGGCACCCGGGTCTATACCTACGGGGCCACCCTGGCAAAAGTCATGGCCGCCGCAGGCCAGGCCGGGGTCAAGGTGGTGGTCCTGGACCGGCCCAACCCCATCGGCGGCCTCCAGGTGGAGGGGAACCTCCTGCGGCCGGAATGGGCCTCCTTGGTCGGCCCCTACCCCCTCCCTATGCGCCACGGCTTCACCCTGGGAGAGCTGGCCTGCTATTACAACGCCACGCAGGGCCTGGGCTGCGACCTGGAGGTCATACCGGCTCGCGGCTGGCGCCGGGCGGACTATTACGACGCCACCGGTCTCCCTTGGATTATGCCCTCCCCCAACCTCCCTACTCTGGAAGGGGCCATGGTCTATCCCGGCCAGGTGCTCCTTGAGGGCACCAACCTCTCTGAAGGGCGGGGCACGACCCGGCCCTTCGAACTGTGCGGCGCGCCCTTTCTGGAGCCTCGCCGCCTCCGGCGCGAGCTGGAAGAAATTTCCCTGCCTGGGGTCGTCTTCCGGGAGGTGGTCTTTGAGCCCACCTTTCACAAGTGGGCCGGGGAGCCCTGCGCCGGTTTCCAACTGCACGTCACCGATCGGCTGGCCTTCAAACCCTATTACACCACTCTGGCGCTTCTGTCAGTTATCCGCCGCCTCTATCCCGGCCGGTTCGCCTGGCGCCAGCCTCCTTATGAATATGAGACCGCGCGCCTGCCCATCGACCTGTTGACCGGCGATGACGCTATCCGGGCAGGGATTGATGCGGGCCGCCCCGTTTCCGAACTGGAGGCTCTCTGGCAGCCCGAACTCAAGGAATTCATCCAGGCGAGCCAGGAGTTCTGGTTGTATCGTTAGCGCTCTTGCGTTTGCTTAGCCTTTGCGGCTGCGGGGCGCCATAAATTCCGGCCCCACCGGATCCTTGATGGTTTCCTGGAGAATCCGGTCAATGGCAGCCAGCGCGGCCTTATCCAGTTTCCAGCCGAAAATCCCGGGCAGGGGGTCCATCTGGTCGGGCCGCCTGCCGCCCCACAGGGCGATATCAGAGCCGTGGTCCAGGACCCAACGCACCGCCAATTGGAGAACCGACCGCCCAAACCGCTCCCGGGCCAGATGGTCGAGCTGTTCGACGGCGGCCAGATACTGACTCAGCCGGGGCTCCTTGAACTTGGGATCAATCTTGCGCAGGTCATCCCCCTGGTATTCCCGACCGGGGGTGACCTTCCCCGACAACAGGCCCCGGCACAAAGCCCCGTAAGTCATGAGGGTCAGGTGATTCTGGTGACAAAAGGGCATGAGGTCCGGTTCGATTTCCCGTTCAAAGATATTATAAGGGGGCTGGACGAGGTGGAGCGGGCCGCCTCGCTGAAAGGCCTGGATCTGCTCCACCGAATAGTTGCTTACCCCCACCGCCCGTATTTGCCCGTCTTTAAGGAATTGCTGGAGCGTTCTGGCAGTCTCCTCGAAGGGCTCCAGCGGGTCGGGCCAGTGCACGAACAGGATATCCACGTAGTCGGTTTGCAGATTTTTCAGGGAGTCCGCCAAGTTGCGCTTCAGAAAATCCGGCGCGCAATTGCGGAAGACCTTGCCGTTCTCCCAGTCCAGACCTGTTTTGGTGGAGATTACGACCCGGTCCCGGCATTTTTTTTGCGCCACGGCCTTGCCGACGATTTGTTCGGAACGGCCAAAGCCGTAAACCGGCGCGGTGTCGATGAGATTAACGCCTTTATCCAGGGCCGCATGAATGGTCCTGATGGCCTGGTCTTCATCGGTGCCGCCCCACATCCAGCCGCCTATGGCCCAAGTGCCTAGGGCGATTCGGGAAACCCGCAAGTCCGTGCCCGAAATCTGCGTAAATTCCATGGGTGCCTCCACGAAAATTCTATTTCAGCCTTTTGGAGCAGGCCCGGATAAAGGCCGGCAGGTCTGCAGGACTGCGGCTGGAAATCAGGTTGCCGTCTTCGACGACCTCCTGATCGCTAAATTCGGCCCCCGCATTCTTGATGTCCTGGATAATGGATTTCCAACCCGTAACCTTGCGTCCTTTCAGCACCTGCGCGGTGATGAGCAACTGCGGGGCATGGCAGATCAGGAACACCGGTTTGCCGCTTTCCACGAACTCTTTGACGAATTGCACCACCCGCTCATCGACCCGCAATTTATCCGGGGAATAGCCGCCGGGAATGAAAAGCGCGTCAAAATCGGCAACCTTGACCTCCTGAGGGGTTTTGTCGATCTTGACCGGCGTCTGCTGTTTGCCTTTGACGGTAGCGCCGCTTTCAAGGCCCACGTGGACCAGCTCATGGCCGGCTTTTTTGAAGGCCTCGGCCGGTTTGACATATTCCGAATCCTCGAACATGTCGGTAATCAACACAGCCAGTTTACTCATGGATGTCCCCTTATTTTATGAGAGGTTAAATAGCGCTGAAATAAGTCCCGAACCATGCCCCAAGGCGCGAGGAAAATGCGGCAGGCTTGACTGACCGTAAATTAATCATCATGCCCTTCCTGTCAAGGATGGCTCAGGCTTGGCAGGCACTCGGGCAAACTTTAAGGGACTGCACAATATCCCGGGGTGAGTATGGATTTTGGGGCCGGGGAATGTTCTTTACTTACAGAAGGAGCCGGTTTATTCTCCCAACAACAGGGAAAGTCGGCCCGGGTGCTGAATTGGCCTGCCGGTCTTGATAATCCGTTCTTTTTTGCCGAAAATCGAAAACTGAAAACCGATGAGGGAGGGCGTCATATGCGGCGCAGGGTCCTCCTGACCCCGCCCGGCTGGTTGAAAAGGCTCGTGGCCCTCTGTCTTCTGGGGAGCCTGGGATGCGGCTCCCCCCCGGCACCCCTGCCGCCCGCGGACATCACCTACACCTTTGATGACCATACCCAAAAAATTATCAGGTTATTGGCCGAGGAGAGCGAGGTCAACCCCTATAAGGATTTTGACCGCCGCTTTACCGGTCTGTTTGTGCCCCCTTCCCTGTTTTCTCTGGAGCCTTTTGTCCTGGGTCTATCCACGGAAAGCTATATCCCCACGATCCTGCTGCTGGAGGCCCATTGGGTGAAGCGCTATGGCGAGGCCGGATGGCTGCAGGAATTGGAGCGCTCCCAGATAAAATTCCCCAAAAATTCTCTGGTCCCTGCGGTGGCTGAGGCCTTTACCGTGTCCCCGGCCGGAACCTCCTCCGGGAGGCCGGGGGAATTGATGGCCGCCCCCGCCAGCATCCGGGGCAATATCCTGTTCTACCGCCGGGACCTGCTGGACCGCTATGGCCTCAGGGCCCCGCGTCATTGGGATGAACTCAAAGCCATATGCCGTCAGGTAATGCCCCGGGAAAGGCGCCTGAAATACGGGTTGCTCCTGGACCCCACCCGCTTTGGGAACGATTTCTATTCGATTTTCTGGGGCTTCGGCGGCCGGGTCATGGACCGCGACCGGTTCGTGCTGGCCGAGCCGGAAAATCAGGCCGCGTTTCTGGCTGCGCTCAAAGAGATCCAGGGCATGCAAGGGTCGATTCTGCCCGCGGCCGGGCACCTGAGGCGATTTGAGGCGGAAGGGGCGACGCTGCAGTCGTTTTGCCAAGGAGAAGCGCTGTTTATGATCGCCTCGAATACCTGTATGCAAGACCTGGGCAACTTTTTGGGCGGAACCCGGCAACAGGTCCCGGGGGGCCTCACCCACATCCGCCAGGTGGGGGTCGCGCCCATCCCTTCTCAGGTCCGGCATCCCCGGCGCTATACCAATCTCGAGTCTTTCGGCTGGGCAGTCAACATTGTTCCGGCCACCGGCTGGAATGCCCTGAATGTGATCGACGGGGTCCGGCAATTCCTGAAATTGGTGGTGAATGAGGCCTTCCAACTCCAGGCCGCGGAAACCTGGGGGGAGGTGCCGTCCTTGCGCGGCGCCTTGGAAAAAATGCAAAATCCTCAGGTCTTGCAGGTTTATAATGACGTTTTTGCCGTCAAAGATCTGGTCATCCGGGTCCGGCCCCACCGGCCGCAGGTCAATGTGATTCTAAGCCGGCGCCTTAAGGAAGTCTTGGATGGCGGACGCTCCCCGGAAGCGGTCCTGCAAGAAGTGCTACAGGATTTGGAACGGCTGGCCTCAGCAGGTTAAGATGGGCACCCAAAAAACTTCCTTCAGACAAACCCTGCGAAGCCGACTCCTGGTCCGGGCTTTTATCACTTTTATGGTCTGCGGCGGCGTCCTGCTCCTTTTTTTGCCCATCATCAACCGCACCCTCAAAGGCTTTAATGAAAGAAGCACCTATTATATTGAGCGGGCCAAGGAGGCGGAGGGCACCACCATCGCCCGGCTGCTGGTGCTGGAATTGTCGGACTTTCGGGAGTTGTTGCAAGTTAGCCCCGGCCCGCTCACACCCGCGGAACAGCCCGTTATCGACCTGCTGTGGCAAAAGGTCACCTTCAATACGGCTCTTCAAGGGATAGAGCTGATTCAGCGTCAAAGGGACGCCGAGGGTCGGCATGTGACCTTTCTTTTTTATCTCAACCCCCCCGGGGGCAAACCCATGCGAGGCCCTCAGAAAGTGGCTAAGGAGTTTACCGGCCTGGAAGGCGAGCTCATAGCCGGGATCAACCGCTGGCAGAGGGTGGATAAAAAACTCCTGGGAACCATAAATTATGGGGCCAAGAAAGAAGGGGAAATGCTGCTCCGCTATTTCCCCGTGCACGTGCTGGTGCCGGGGGAGGGTCCGGTTTATTGGGGAGTGGCCAAAATTGGCATTAATACCGCCTGGGCTCGCCGCACCCTGGCTGAGGAGCTTCAGGGACAGGAACAGTTGCGCCGGGCCGTCAACGGGCAGCTTATTCTGATCCTGGCCATCGCCGCCCTGTTATTCCTGATGATGATTTACCCTTGGGTCCGGCGGCTGACGCGGCCCCTGGACAAGCTTGTGGCTGCGGTCAATGATCTGGAGACCATCCAGCCCCAAGACTATCCCTTGTGGCTGGAAAACATCAGGCAGTTGAACCCCAAGGGCCAATCTGAAGTCCTGACCCTTAAGAAAGGCTTGCTGCGCCTGGGGACCACCATCCCCAAACTGGGTCGGCGTCTCGTTTCCGGGGAAAGCCAAGCCTGTCTGGGGAAGATGATGGGTCGCCATCTTCCAATCTTGCAGGACTATTGCACTAGGCTGCAAGCCCTGGAGAGCCAGGTTGCGGGCCAAGGGGAACTCCCCGCCGGGCTCCGGCAGGAGAGGCAAGAGTTGATGGCCAAATTGCAGACCCTGGTCCAGGATCTGTTGCGGATCTGGCCGGCCGACAAAGCCGTATGGCGGCGGCTGGACCCGACCCTCGGACTGGAGAGCGCCTGGCGCCTGGCAACCTCGAACCTGCCGGCCGGGGTGCAGCTCAGCCTCGACCTTAAGACCCTCCCCGAAGTCTGGGGTTCGCCCGCGGCTCTCCCCCTGGCTGTTCTTTATCTAGTGGATGCGCTGGCCCCAGAGCTGGACCCCGGGGACCGGTTGCGGCTTAGCGCCGCAACGGCCCCGACAGGCGGGGTGTTGATTGCCATAGAGGCCGCCGGGGAAAGGCTGGCCGCGTCTGACTGGCAGGAGCAACTGAACCCCTGGCAGTCCGACGGAGAGGTCCGGGAGTGCTGGGGACCGGCTTTGGCTGCAGCCCTCGCGGCTCAACACGGGGGGAGCCTCCAGGTGCGCTCGAAGGGCGGGGAAGTGATCTTTTCCCTGGAGCTGCCACCAGCGGGTGGGCCCTATGAGTCTTAGGAACCCGAGAGCCGGCGTTCGGGGCCGGGCGGGCAGCATCCTGCGGGGCATCCGGGACCGGCTGCTCCTCTATGCCGAGCGCTATCTCAAGATCAGCGCCGTGTTCTACCGCCTATGGGTGGTCACCTTTACCGGCCCCCCGTATTTTCGCATAATTTTCCGGGAAATGGTCAAACAGGTTTATTTTACTGCGGTTCAGGGCGGCTATATCCTGATTTTCGCCGCCCTGATGCTGGGCATGCAGATAATCCTGAACGCCAACGAGCAACTGGTCAAGGTGCGGTATGAAGACTTTTTGGGCTGGCTTTTGGTAACCATTGTGATTCGGGAGTTGGGACCGGTATTGGCTGGCTTTTTTGTCCTGGTCCACTCCGCCGGTCCCATCACGGTGGAAATCGGCACCATGTCGGTGACCCGGGAAGTCGACGCCCTTCAGGTGATGGGGGTGGATCCCTACCGCTACCTGGGCGTGCCCCGCTTCTGGGGGGTGACGGTCAGCGTTGTCTGTCTTTACTTGGTGACCGCGCACGCCGCGGTCCTCGGGGGCTATCTGTTCTCACGGCTGTATGCCGATATTTCCTGGACCAATTTTCGGAACTTATTCATCAATGCCCTGCAATGGGTTGACCTTTTGGTGGGCCTGATCAAAGCGGCCATGTTCGGCATGATCATCTCCACTGTCGCCATATTTGCGGGCTTTGAGGCGCATGGGGACTTGGGGGAAGTGGCCAAGAAAACGGCCCAGGGAGCGCTGTGGAGCCTGGTGCTCTGTGGAGCCATGGACATCATCATTACCACCGCGTATTATTTATATTCCCCGAGCCGTCCGCGGTTCCCTTTAGGTGGTCTTGAGCGGCTCACGTCTTTTGGCCTATGCTGAGACATTGTTTGAGGCTGGAGCAGGTGCTGCTGCCGGGAGCGTCAGGGCCGTGGCCGGCTCCCCTGGATCTGGCCCTGGAATTGCAGGAGGTCCTGCTCATTGAAGGCCCGGATCCCGAGGAGAGTCGCCCCCTTATGGCAGTGGCCGCCTCCCTCCGGGCTCCGGCCGCAGGGCGGGTCTGGCATTGGGGCCTGGAGGCTTTCAAGCTGGCGCGGGAAGAGCGTTGCCTCCTCCGGCGCCGGATCGCCTATATCGCTCCAGGACAGGTGCTTATAAGACGTCTGACTCTGGCAAAAAATATCGCCTTGGGCCCTTGCTATTATGAGGGGATTTCAACCCAGGAGGTGCTTGCCGCCCATGCCGGCCTCCTGGAGCAGTTAAACCTTCAGCCTTTTTTGGACCTGCTGCCGGATGAGGTGGAAGCAGGGATATATAAGCGAGCCCTGTGGGCCCGGGAACTGATCAAAGAACCCGCATTGATCCTGGCGGCAATGGGGGCTTGGGAAGAGCCTCTAAGGGAGGCCGGGGCCGGGTCCTTGGTGCTCCAGGAATATCTGGCTTCCCGGGGCGGGGCGGCGCTGTTGCTGGGCCGCTCCCTGGAAGCGTTCTATCCCTTGGCCAGCCGGGTCTTGCGGCTGCAGCCCGGACGCCTGACCTCAAAGCCCCTGCCGGCCCATCCCGGGCGGCCGCTGACGGATTTTTTACCCCTGGTGCCGGAGCAGGGGTAGGCCGGCAAAGTACGGCCATCTCTGTTTGCCGTCCCCTGGGCCCAGATGGAGGAAAAGTGCACTTCGGGCTGAGGTGAGGGCGTGGAACGTCGGGGCGGGGTTCAAACCTCCCTCCCAGCTATTAAGCTTACAAGGGTTAGGGCGGGTTTGGGCCGCCGCGAGGGGATGGGTAAGGAAACTTTGGAGACGTGGCCGCGGTCGCCGGCTTCTGAGTCTCCTCACTGAGCAGGGGGTGCTTCTGGAAACGCACCAGGGAACGGCCCAGTTGTCCCCGGGTATTGGCCTCGGCCAGCCGGGCCAGACAGCGGCGCGCCTGGTCCTTTTTCCCCAGGGCGGCATAAACCTCGAAGGCTCGGCTGAAATGATCCCAAGCCTGGGGCATCTCCCCCCGAATCTGGTAGGTTTCCCCCAGGCCAAACAAGTCGGCGGCTATGGCCGGCCGATCCAGGACCTGCTTGTCAAAATTTAGCGCCAGGTGGAACTGGGCCAGGGCCCCGGCCGTGTCTCCCCGGGCCAGAAGGAGGCGGCCCCTCTGGTAGGCCAGGGCTCCTTGCAAAGCCGGGGTGGAGGCCAGCCCCGCAGCCTCTGCCAGTGACGCGGCGGCGCTGGCCAGGTTGTGTTGGTCCAGGTGGAAGCCGGCCCAACGGAGGTGCACCCGGGCCCGGGCGAGCGGGGACTGGGTTTTTTGGGCCGCGTCCTGGGCCAATTGCAGGTGTTGGGCCGCGTCCTGCCAGCGGCCGGCCCTTTGCGCCACGGTGGCCAGGTTGGCCTGGTTGACGCTGCCTTCGCTCCAGTTCCCCTGGGTCTGGTTGATCTCCCACGCCTGGGTGAACAGCTGGTTCGCTTTTCCAAGGTCTCCCTGTTCCAGGGCCACGGCCCCCAGATTATTGAGCTGGCGGGCCACGCCGGGGGGATTATCCACGGCCCGGCTCACCTCCAGGGACCGGCCGAAATCCCTGGCCGCCCTGTCCCAATCTCCCTGGGAATACCACTGCTCTCCCTGGCGGGAGAGATCGGCGGCCCGCTGCACCTGCTGGCCGTAAGGGTCATATTTTCTGGCCCCGCAGCCGGTGAGGCACAGGATCGCCAGGGCCGCGCTCACCCACCGGCTAAGGCGCATCACGGGGTTCCACATGCAGCGCCTGACTCTCAGGTTGCCTGGGGGAGGTCAGACGGATCAGGGGGTTGGCCTTCAAGGCCTCCACCACTTCCTTGCTGCCCCGTACGGTCTCCGCGGCGGTTTCCATCAGTTCCGGAAATACGGCGCTGCCGCCCTTGAGATTGCCCAGGATGGCGTTCAGGGTCTCGACTTCCACCTTGATCGTCCGGGCTATTTCCTGCAGGTTCCGGGCCGCGGGCTTCAAATCGGCGGTAATCTTCTGGGCCTCCATAAGGACCTTGCCCAACTCGTCGGCGCTCTGGTTCAGGCGCTCGTAAAAATCCTGCTTGGTGGCCAACTGCCCCAGGGTGCCCTTGCCCTCGTTGAGGTTTGTCCAGACCTGTCTGAACGCCTCTACCGCGGCAATAACGACCTTTTCGTCATTTTTCAGTTGTTCGGCCATCTGGCCCAGGTTGGTCAGGGTGGTTTTCACGCGCTGCAGGGTTTCCTCGCTGGCGAACTCCTGCAGGCTTTCTCTGAGACCCCGCCGCTGGCTGGTGCGAATGACCCCATAGTTGGCGAGTTTGGGGTAGCTGGGCGAGCCTGCGGTGATGGCCAGATACACTGAGCCAATGAACAGGGGACTGACGACCTCGGCCTCGGAATCTTCAGTAATCAGGTCGGCGTATTCCGCCAGCACATTGATGGTGACAATAACCGGGAAGTCGATATTCTTTTTGTCAATCTCGATCTTGTTGACCTTGCCGATCTCCGCGGCGAACATCTTTACCGGGGAGCCCGGCTGGAGGTTGTACCCTTCTTTCAGCCTCACCTGATAGGTGCGTTGGAAGAAAAACAAGCCCTTCCCTTTGCTGATCACGATCAGAGATACATTGGTGAGCGTCACCAGCACCAGGAAAAATAACCCGACAATCTTCTCCCGGCGGCTAAAGCCTTCTTCCATGGCTCTATGATAGCACCTTGAGCCCGCGGCACACAACGGAGAATATCGGGCCCGGTTTTAGGGGTAAGTTATGAGGATTTAAAGCCGGCAACCCCGCCGCTTGGAAGGTTCAAGGTTAAAAGCAGAGGCCAAGAAGCGGGTATTGCCGCCCCTTAGAAGGATCTAGCGGCAAAAGTTGATAGCAGGATTTTCCTTAGCCCCGGCTGCCGGCGCCGAGCACTTGCCTGATGGCTTCAGCCAGGGTCTCCACCCCCAGAAGCTTCATCCCCGGCAGGTCAGCCAGCCGTTCAGTTTGCCGCCTGGCCAGGAGGGCCTGCTTGAAGCCCAGTTTGTGGCCTTCCTTGAGGCGCACCTCGGGTTGGCTCACCGCCCGCACCTCCCCGGTGAGACCCACCTCCCCGAAGACCAGGGTGTCCAGGGGCATAGGTTTCTCTAAGTACGAGGAGGCCAGGGCCAGGGCCACCCCCAGGTCGGCCGCGGGCTCGGAGAGCCGTACACCCCCGGCCACGTTGACAAAAACGTCCTGGCCGGAGAAGCCCAGCCCCACCCGCTTTTCCATAACCGCCACCAGGAGCGAGACCCGGCCCGGGTCCACTCCGCTGGTCTGACGCCGGGGCAGTGCCAGGGACGAGGGGGACACCAGCGCCTGGACCTCCACCAGGATAGGGCGGGAGCCCTCCAGGCTCGGCACCACCACCGAGCCCGGCACTTCAGCGGAGCGTTCCGCCATGAACAGGGCCGAGGGGTTGGGGACCTCGGCCAGGCCGGCTTCCTGCATTTCGAAAACTCCCAGTTCCTGGGTGGGGCCGAAGCGGTTTTTCACGGTGCGCAGCAAGCGAAAGGCGTGGGAGCGGTCTCCTTCGAGATAAAGCACTGTGTCCACCAGGTGCTCCAGGACCATGGGGCCGGCCAGGGTCCCCTCCTTGGTGACATGGCCGATCAAAAAGGTGGCCGTCCCGGTGAGCTTGGCCTGCTGGGCCAGACGGAAGGCGGTTTCCCGCACCTGGGGCAGGGACCCCGGGGCCGCCGGCAGGGTGGCGGTGTAGAGGGTCTGGATGGAATCAACGGCCACCACCGCAGGGCGCACCTCCTCCATTAGTTTCAGGAGGTTTTCCAGGCAAGTCTCGGTGGCGACCAATAGGGACGGGGACTTCAGGCCGAGGCGGTCGGCCCGCAGCTTGAGTTGGGCCTCGGACTCCTCCCCGGAGAGGTACAGGCAGGGGTTATTGCCCCGGCAGAGGCGGTCCAGGACCTGGAGAATGAGGGTGGATTTGCCGATGCCCGGGTCGCCGCCCAGGAGGACCACGGAGCCGGCCACCAGGCTGCCCCCCAGCACCCGGTCAAATTCGCTGAGGCCGGAGGGCTGGCGAATTTCCGGGAGGCTGGTGAGGCGGGTCAGAGGCTGGGGCAGGCTGCGCCGGGGCGGCAACAGCACCTCTCCGGGGCCGGGCCGGGGTCCCACCACTTCCTCGGCCAGGGAATTCCAGGCGCCGCACTGGGGGCAACGCCCCAGCCACTTGCCGGTTTGGTGGCCGCAGCTCTGGCAGATAAAAAAAGTTTTGACGCCGGATCCCCGCATGTTTTGCCCCTGGCGCATTGTAGCCCAATAGTCCCTCCTTGCCAACCGGGGAGGGGCTTGGTAGGCTTATTACGACGGCAGGTTGTTGGGGGAAGCAAGGGCGGGTGTGAAACCGCCGGCCCGGGCCTCTCGGTTGCGGCTTATTACCTTTGATTTATGGATAAATTTATGTGGGGGAGGAGCTTGGCCCTTCCTTCTTCCTTTAGGAATTGAACCTCTTTAGCCTGCTCCTGGGAAATTTGCTGAGGTCTAACCGCCCGTGAATTCCACTTCTATTCCCGCCGGCCCGGAGCAGTTGCGCCAGGCCGCGGCCTCCCTGGCCGCGTCCTCGGCGCTCCGGATGGTCCTGAACCTGGCCCGGGCCCGCCAGGTCCAAGTATTTCTGGTGGGAGGGACCGTCCGGGAATTGGCCCTGGGTGGCCGCACTCCCGACCTGGACCTGGCCGTCTCCCAACACACCCTGGAGCTGGCCCGGGAACTGGCCCAGACGTTGGGCGGGACCTATGTTCTGTTAGATGAAAAGGAGCGCACCGCCCGGGTAGTGGCCGGCGACGACATCCTGGATCTGGCCGAATTCCGGGGCCCTACCCTGGCGGAGGACCTCAAGGGCCGGGATTTCACCATCAATGCCATGGCCCTGGAGCTGGCGGCCCTGTTTGACGGCCGCCCCCTGGAGTTGATTGATCCCTGGGGGGGCCTGGCGGACCTGAAGGCCGGCCGGGTGCGCATGCTGGCCGCCGCCAACCTGGCCGCCGACCCCCTGCGCCTGCTCCGGGCCTATCGCTTTGCCGCCACCCACGGCTTTGCCGTGACCCCGGAGACGGCTGCGGCCATCCAGACCTTGGCCCCGGCCTTGGCCGGGGTATCAGGGGAGCGCCTGCACTACGAACTGTTTCAGCTCCTGGGCGCAGCCCGGGCGGCCAGGGTGGTGCGGGCCATGGACCGGGTGGGTCTGCTGCTCCAGGTCTTCCCGGAGCTGGCCGACCTGAAGGGTGTGCCCCAGAACGGCTATCATCACCTGGACGTGTTCGAGCATTCCCTGGAGACCCTGGCCTGTTTGGAAGAAGTGTTGGCGGCGCCGGAACATTATTTCCGGGAGCTGGCCGCGGCCGTTCGGAAAATGGCGGCCGCCCCGAACCAGGCTGCGGTGCTTAAAATCGCCGCCCTGTTCCATGACGTCGGCAAGCCCCAAGTGCAGGAACGCCGGCTCGACCCGGAGCGCTATACCTTTTACCACCACGAGCGGGTGGGAGTGGAAATCTTCCAGAGAGCCGCCAAGCGCCTCCGTTTCAGTCAAGCCCAGACCAAGGCTGTGATTCACTACATTACCTGGCACATGCGGCCATTTTTACTCCTGCCCCTGTTTAATCGGGGGGAGTTGACCGTCCGGGCTCTGGGGCGCCTGGTCAAAGCGGCCGGGGGAAACCTGCCCGGGTGCCTGGCCCTGGCCCTGGCCGACAGCCTGGCGGGCCAAGGGCCCCTGAAACCGGCCGACGCCGACCAGCGCCTGGCCGCCCTGGCCGAGGCTGCCTGGAAGTTTTACCAGGAACGCCTGGCCCCGGCGCGCCCGCCCCGCCTGCTCAGCGGCGATGACTTGGTGGCCCTGGGCCTGACCCCGGGGCCGGAGTTCCGGCGCCTGTTGACCGCGGTGGAAGAGGCGCAGTGGGAAGGAGAGATAGCCACCCGGGAGGAAGCCCTGGCCCTGGTGCGGCGCCTGCATAAAGATAAAAGATTCGCAGTCGTTCATGAAGCCGGGCACCGCCTGGAACCCGGATGAGGAGCCTTTGAATCCAGCCATTTTCATCTTCCTCATTACCTATGTCCTGGTTTCGCTGGGGGAAAACAGTCCTCGCAAGCTGGACCGGCCCACCGCCACCTTGATCGGCGCGGCGCTGATGGTGGTAAGCGGCGCGCTCAGCCGGAGCGAAGCCCGGTCCGCCATCGACTTCAGCACCCTGGCGGTCCTCTTTGGACTCATGGTCTTGCTGACCATCTTCATGCAAAGCGGCTTTCCGGCATGGCTGGCGTTCCAGGTCTTGAGGCGCTGCCGCGGCCCCCGTCACTTGCTGGCCATTGTGGTGTTCAGCGCCGGGATCGGCGCGGCTTTGATGCTGAACGACACGGTTTGCCTCTTGGGGACCCCGTTGTTGCTTCAAGTGACGGTGCAGGCCGGGCTGCCGCCCATTCCCTATCTGCTGGCTTTGGCCACCAGCGCCAATATCGGCAGCGTCATGACCCTCACCGGCAATCCCCAGAATATCATCATCGGGCATGCCTCCCTTTGGACCTGGACCGGCTTCGCTTTGCGCATGATTCCCCTCGGCCTGGTGTCTCTGGCAGCCAACTGCCTGATCCTGATGGTGATTTACCGCAGCTCTTTAAGGCCTGCCGCCGTGCAGTGGTCTCCCCCGGAGCTGAGCATCCCGGTGCAGCGGGACCTGGCCTTCAAGAGTGTTTGCGTGTACACCGGGCTGATCGTGGCGTTCCTGTCAGGAGCGCCCCTGGATGTCACCTGCGTCAGTGCCGCGGTACTGCTGCTGGTTTGGGCCAACCGGCCGCCCCGGGACGCCTTGGAAAAGGTGGACTGGTCGCTGCTGCTTTTCTTTGCCGGGCTGTTTGTGGTGGTGCAGGGCTTTGTCAAGGCGGAGACCTATCTCCTCGAAAGATGGATACAGGAGCTGGGCCTTGAAGTGCAGCCGAAGACCATAGCCCTTTTCAGCATCGCCTCGGTGGCGGGCAGCAACCTGTTTTCCAATGTGCCCCTGGTGATCATTTTCAGCCATTGGGTCAAGCAGATGCGCGATCCGCCTTTTGTTTGGCTGCTCTTGGCCCTCACCAGCACGTTTGCAGGAAATCTGACGCTGTTCGGCAGCGTGGCCAACATTATCGTGGCTCAGGGGGCCCAGGACAAGGTGACCTTAAGGTTTCGGGATTTCCTGCTGGCCGGGGTCCCGGTAACCCTGGTGACCACTATCCTGGGGGTTCTGCTGCTGTGGGCCTTTTGGCGGTGGGGCTGGGTCTGAGGCCCGGCGGCGCGGCGCCCACTCCCTTCTTATCCTTCTCCGTCTTTGCCTGTTTCCAGGCCATAGGCCCGCAGTTTGCGGTAGAGGTGGGAGCGCTCCAGCCCGATGGCCTCGGCGGTGGCGCTGACGCTGCCGCCATGTTCCTCGAGCTTGCGCTTCAGGAATTCCTGTTCAAACAGGGCCCGGGCCTCCCGGAAGTCGGAAAGGGTCAAAAGCGCGCTTACGGTTCCGGGGTGGCTCCCAGGGGCAGAGCGCTCCAGGGGGAGGTCTTCGGCATCAATGACCGGCCGCGGAGTCAGGATAAAGACCCGCCAGATGAAATTTCTCAGCTCCCGGACGTTTCCCGGCCAAGGCTGGGCGGCCAGCACCTCCAGGGCCCGATCGGTGAGGGTTTTGGGGGTGGCCTCATTTTGCTGGGCCAATTCTTTCAAAAAGTACCTGGCCAACAGGGGGATGTCCTCCCGGCGCTCCCGCAGGGGGGGCACGTGTAAAGGAATCACTTTGATGCGGTGATAGAGGTCCTCCCGAAAATTGCCTTTGGCGATTTCTTCTTCAAGGTTCTTGTTGGTGGCCGCCACCACCCGCACGTCCACCTGGATGGGCCGGCCGCCCCCCACCCGCTCGAACCGCTGTTCTTCCAGGATGCGCAGGATCTTGGCCTGGGTCTTGAGGCTCATGTCGCCGATTTCATCAAGGAACAGGGTGCCTTCGTGAGCCAGGTCAAATTTGCCCTGGCGGCGGCTGGTGGCCCCAGTGAAGGCCCCCTTTTCGTGGCCGAACAGTTCGCTCTCGATCAGGTCCTCGGGGATGGCGGCGCAGTTCACCTCCACAAACGGGCGGTGGGCGCGGCGGGACAAAAAGTGCAGGGCTCGGGCCACCAGTTCCTTGCCGGTGCCGTTTTCCCCGGTGATCAGGACGCTGGCGGAGGTGGGGGCCACCAGGCGCAGTTTTTCCCTGAGCTGCTGGATAGCCGCACTTTTGCCGATGATCTCCCGGGCCGGGACAGCCTGCTGCCGCAAGCGCCGGTTCTCTTCGGCCAGGCGGGCCATCTCCAGGGCGTTGCGCACCGACAGCAGAATTTTATCGGCATGCGGAGGCTTTTCGATGAAGTCAAAGGCTCCCAGGCGGGTGGCCTTGACCGCGTTTTCCACCGACCCATAGGCGGAGAGCATAATTACCGGCAGGGTGGGATGCTGATCTTTCAGTTCTTGCAAAATTTCCAGACCGTCCCGCCCCGGAAGCGCAATATCCAGCAGGACCAGATCCGGGAGTTCGTCCTGCACCAGCCTGAGGGCGGCCTGCCCGTCGGCGGCGGTGAGCACCTCAAAGTCTTCGTCCTGGAGGAGCCCCGCAAGGGCCTGCAAAATTTGCGGTTCGTCGTCAACTAACAGAATCGTGGCTGCCATAGCGTTGCCAGGTTTCAGTTTCGCGCCTTAAAATCGGCCGTTCCTTATTTGGGGAGAGCCGAAGGCTCCTGAGCGGCGGCTGTCCCGGGCATCGGGAGTTCGATGATGAAGCGGGTGCCGGAGGGCTCGTTGTTCTCTATGCTGATTTGCCCCTGGTGGTCCGCCACGATGGAGGAGACGATGGCCAACCCGAGCCCGGTGCCCCCCCGCTTGGTGGAAAAATAAGGTTCAAAGACCCGCCCTTTATCCCGCTCGGGGATGCCCATGCCCGTGTCCGCGATCACGATTTTGACCCGCTCCGCTTCAGGCTCTCCCTGAATGGCGAGGTTGATTTCGCCGGTGTCCGGAATCGCGGCCAAGGCATTGTCCACCAGGTTCATGAGAACCCGCTTTATTTGCTCCCGGTCAAGGGAAATCAGGGGCAGCGCCGGATCGGGCTGGAAGTTCAGGGCCACCCGGGGCCGCACTTCCCGATAGAGGGTGAGGGTTTCCTGGACCAGGGCGTTTAAATCGTGGGGGGCCAGGGACAGATGGGGCAGACGGGCGAACCGGGAAAACTCGTTCACCAGATTCTTGATTTCATCCACTTGGTCGCTGATGATCTGGGTGCACTCGTCGAAGACTTTGCCGTCGTCGGGGATCTTCCCCAGGTAGCGGCGGCGCAGGCGCTGGGCCGCCAGTTTGATGGGCGTTAAAGGATTTTTCACTTCATGGGCGATGCTGCGGGCCACCTCCCGCCAGGCCGCCTGGCGCTGGGCCCGCTCCAATTCGGTCAAATCCTCAAAAACCGTCACCATGCCCAGACTTTGACCGGTGTCATCCTTCAGGGCGGTGGTCTTGAGGAGGAGGTATAAGGTCTTGTCAGGGTAGGTAAGGTGAATGCGTTTTTCCATGGTGCGGCCGGAGCGCCGGGCCGCGGCGGCAAAGTCCACCAGTTCCTGGTGATCCCCCGGCGGCAGCAGGGACCGGGCGGGCCTTCCCAGCACTTCCTCCGGCTTTACCCTGAAGATCTGGGCGGCAGAGTCATTTATATTGGTGATCTTACCCTCGGAGTCCACGCCGATGACCCCGGCGGCCACATTACGGAGCAAAATCTCCATATAGCGCTTCTGGGCTTCCTGTTCGGCCAGACTCCGGCGCAGCTGTGCCAGCGCCTGGGCCAACTGCGCCCGGCTGGCCTGCAGGTCCTGGGTCATCTTGTTAAAGGATTGCACCAGGAAGCCAATCTCGTCTTTCCCTTTTTGGTCGATGTGGAAATCATAGTCGCCCCCCGCCACTTTCAGGGTCCCCTCGGCCAACTGGCGGATGGGGGTGGTAATCTCCCTGGCCATGTAAAAGGCGAGCCAGATGGCGGACATAACCGTAAGCAGGGTGACAATCACCAGGGTGAGATAATGGCTTACCCGGACCGGGCGCAGCAGGCGCTGGGAATAGCGGACCTGCTGGGCCTGGGTGTCGGCCTCCACCACCCGGTTGAGAAGTGAGCCAGGGATGAACTGGTAGGCCACCAGGTAGGCCGGTTCCGTCCGGCGGGAGGCTGGCGGCAGGGGCGCGGCCCAGGCGATCAGGACGCCGCCGGAAACCGCCAGACGGGAAATCCCCTGTTGCAGCTGCTCCACCGTTAAAGGGGGCAAGGCGGTCAGGGACTTGTCCTCCGGGGAGATAAGCTCGCTGGCGGCGATTTTTCCCCCCTGGGCCGTGACGATTTCCAGGCCGGTGAGCTGGTAGGTTTTGGCGTAGGAAGTCAAGCGCAAATTCAGGGCGTCCTGACCCGGCTGCCACCAGGGCCCTTGGGCTGTCAGGTCCCGGCGGCACAGGTCCGAAACGGCCTTGAGCTTGTCCTGCAACCCCTGGGTGAACACCCGCCCCAGGGCCATGGTCTGCTCCAGGGTGTCTTTCACCAGTTTGTCCCATTGGTATTCCAGACGCCCGGAAATGAGCTGCCAGGCAATGAAAAACATGAACAGGGTGGGGATCAGGGCCAGGCTGACAAAGGTGAGCACCAGCCGGGTGCGCAGGCGGGAGCCGAACACCCGGGCCCGCCGTTCGACAAACAGCTTGGTAAGATGGCGGAAAATGAGAAAAGTAAAGAGAAGAAACAAGATGGCGTTGATATTGACCAGGCCGAAAACCAGGAGGCTGCCGGTGAACGGGTAGCCGCCCTGGCGCACCAGGTAAATCTCCACACTGGTAAGGGCCACCACCAGAAGGAGCAGAAACCCGATGAGGAGCCGTTCCCGGCGGCGTTTCCGGTCAGGCCGGTCAGGCTGGGCGGCGACCGACCCTGTCAGAGAAGAACCCGCTGACGAGGGGGAACCCTGGTCTGGTCCCGGAGGCGCCGACCTGTCCGGGGATTTTGTCGGCCGAGAAAACGTGGCGTCACCTCGCAATTGTGGCGCTCCCGCAAGCAAGGCATACTTGGAGCCTGCCCAGGGAACGGCCACCCTCAAGACCCTAAAGGCAGGTCCACCCGAAAAGTGGTCCCTTTATCGGGGGCGCTTTCCACACTGACGGTGCCGTGGTGGTCGCCGACAATCTTGTTGATCACCGCCAGACCCAGGCCGGAGCCTTTCTTTTTGGTGGTGAAGAACGGATTAAAAATCTTCTTCAGCACCTCGGGGGACATGCCCATCCCGGTGTCCTGGACCGAGAACCACACCCGATTGTCCTCGCAGCCGCTGGACAGGATCACCTTGCCGCCGGAGTCCAGGGCCTCAAAGGCATTCTTCATCAGGTTCAGGAGCACCTGCTTCATCTGGTTGGGGTCGGCCTGCAGGGGAGGCACTTTCGGGTCCAGATGCTCCTCCAGAATCACGCCCTGATTTTTCGCTTCCTCTGCCATCAGAGCGTCAACCTCGTGAATAATCTTATTGATATCAATTTTCTGCTTGACCGGGGTAACCGGCCGGGTGAAGTCCCGCAGGTCCCCCAGGAAGTTTTCCAGGCGTTGGACCTCGGCCTGAATAATATGGAGCTTCTCCTTGAGACCGGGCTCGTCCACTTTCTTTTCCACCTGCCGGGCCAAGCCGCCGATAACCATGAGAGGGTTTTTGATTTCATGGCTGACATAAGCCGCAGCTTCGCCGACGGCCGCGAAGCGCTCCGAGCGCAGCAACCGCTCCTGGGAATCCAGCAGTTCCTCCGTCTTCAGCTTTACTTCCCGGGCCAGAACCTTGTTCCAATTCAGCGACACAGTGATCAGGGACACGGTGCCCAGAAGGAGGGCCAAGGCAAAAAGGGCCACCAAAAAAAGTTCCTGATGGGTTATTTGCCTAACCGCCCCGGAGACTTCCTCCACGGGCGCGGCCAGGGCCACCCCCCAGAGGTTGCGGGTCGGGTCTGCCACGTCGGTGACGCCCCGGATGAGACCCTTGTCAAAGCGGATGGGGGTGAAGGCCGCCAGTTTTTCGATCTCCGCAACCTTTTGGCGGTGCCAGCCGGAAACATAAACCGACATTCCCTCTTCACCCCTGAACAGGCGTTCATGGATTTCCTTTAAGCCTCGAAAAACAATAGCGGGGTTGCGTTTCTGCCTCACTTCCAGGGCGTCTTCGCCGATAAAGCTTTTTTCATAGTGGGCCAGGAAGACCCCGTCCTGGTCGATGATCCAGGCATAGCCGGTGGCTCCGGAGCGCACTCCTTCGGTGACCTTGCCGGCGATATACAATGGGTTGATGATGATAACCAGAACGCCATAGGGCGTGGACGCTTCCGGTGTGGCATAGAGCGCCGTGGCCATCGGCATGATCAGGCGCCCCTGCCAGGGAGGGTGAGCGGCTTTATGGACCAGGCCCAAATAAAGATGGCCCTTGTGGTCGGGGTGGTTCGCCCAGGCAAGCAGGCCGGGATCCAGCCGGTCCCCAGGTCCCGGAGGGTCCGCATTCTCAGGCCGGCCCCATGATTCCCGCAAGCGGCCGTCCGAGTCATACCAGCGAATCTCCAGGATGCCCAGTTGGCGCAAATTCTGAAAGCGGTCCGCCATGTAGGCGTTGAAACCGGGGGATTCCGGAGGAAGGAGGCGGAAGCGCCCGGGGAAGGCCAAAAGTTCGCTTTCCAGAAAATCGAAGTAGGACTCGATGTTGTCGGCGATCTTCCGGGCCAACTCCAACTGCTGCCGGTTGAACTGGTCCTTCAAGGTCTCTTCCACCTTCCGGTTCAGTTGTTGCCAAAAGGTGAAAAACAGGAAGGAGAGGAGGATGATGCCGGCCAGTATGAAAAGCAAGGTTTTGGGGAGAGACAGGGCGCCCCGCAGCCGGCCCGGATTCATAATAGGTAAACCTCTTGCTCCCTAGATAAGTAACATTAAAAGTTACCATTTTTCCCTGTTAACGGCAAGATGTTTGGCGGGACCGCGGGATTTCCAGCCGGCGGGATGAACTGTCAACAGTCGGTAATTTAAGGAAAAGACCTGATACCTACCAGAGAACAGAACAATTCCCGGAATTCTCCATGCTCCTCGGCGGAACTGTCCTTGATTCGGTCGAGATGAAACAAACGAGTGGTTGAAGGAGACTTTTCCCTGGTTTTCTCCAGGGTAAGGTTCACCCGGACAATGGTCCAGCATTCAGTGAACCCGGCTCTCCCGGCTTGATTATGACTCTTTTCAGCCTCGCCAAGGCGGTTGGAAAAATTGGAAAAATCATCGCCGCCCTTGATTTCTATGGCCACCAAAGGTCTCATGCCGGTCCGGAGTTTTTCTTGCACTCTGATATCTGGATCATTTCCGAAGGCAATAAAGACAGTTCGCCCTGATTCATTTAGTAGCGAAATACTTCTGTCGGTTTTTTCGGCCCCTCCGGGGTGGGGGGGCGATAGTGCATATAGCGGGCAGGATTTTTCTTGTCCGAGTCTCTCCAGGTTCGGTTGCCGCTGGTGTAAGAATCTCCGATATTGAGCCACAGAGTGCCATCCGGGGTGAGCACTCGCAAGACCTGTTGAAATATTTCCGCCAGGTTAATAATGTAGTCTTCCAGCCTTGATTCGGCGCCTATCTGGTTCTGGAGGGGAATCCCATAATCCCGCAATCCCCAATAAGGGGGAGAGGTGATGCAACAGCGGCAAAGGTTGGAGTCCAGGCCCTTAAGCACACTGAGGGCATCCCCTATTATGATTTCAGAGCCTTTCGGCTTCTCGCTGAAAAGAAGAGGGTTTACTTTCATCCTGGGTTGATTTTGCCACAGGTAGCTTTAGGCTGTCAATTTTCCCTGGTCAAACCGGAAAGCCACCGAACCGGTGGAGATTTGCCTCAAATCGACGTCATCCCTCAGGACCTTAATTGTCCACCCCTCATTTCTGCTTGGCCGCCTGCCAGATGGCTTCCATTTCCTCCAGGGTGGCGCTTTCCGGGGTTTTGCCCTCCTTGGCCAGGGTCCGCTCCACCACATGGAAGCGCTTGATAAATTTGTAAATGGTGCGTCGCAGGGCGTTTTCCGAGTCGATCTTGAGGAAGCGGGCCACGTTGACCAGGGCGAAAAGGAGGTCTCCCAGCTCCTCTTCCCAGGCGGGATCGGGGGGCAAGGTGAGGGCCCGGCGGAGTTCCTGCCATTCTTCCTCCACCTTTTCCAAGGCTCCCTCCACGCTGGGCCAATCGAAGCCCAAGCGGGCGGCGGCCTCCCCCAGGCGCTGGGCCTGGGCCAGGGCCGGCAGCGCCGGCGACACCGATCCCAAAGCGCCGGCCTGCTTGATTTTGCCTTCCTGCGCCTTGGCCTTTTGCCACAGACGGTGCAGATCCTCCAGGGTCTCGGCTTTTTCGTTCCCGAAGACATGGGGGTGGCGGTGGATCATCTTGGCGGCAATGCCCTGCACCACCTCGGTGAAGGAAAATTCCCCCTGTTCTTCATAGATATCGCTGATAAAAACCAAGTGGAGCAGCAGATCCCCCAATTCCTCCCGAATCTTATCAGGGTCTCGGGACTCCAGGGCTTCGATGAGTTCGTAGGCCTCTTCCAGCACGTAGGTTCTCAGGGTCTCCGGCGTCTGCTTGGCGTCCCAGGGGCAGCCGCCGGGGCTCCGAAGACGGCGGATAATGGCGGTGAATTCCGTGAGGGCCGCGGCCAGATCAGGTTTTGCAGCAGTCATGTTCAGATCCGGTGTGATTAAGGTTCGCCGGCCTCCGCCTGCCCTCGAGCCCCAGCCTGGCTCTTTCCTTTGGGCAGAGGAACCCGGTTCATATACTCTTTGGCCCGCTGCTTGAAATCCGCGGGCAAAAGTTCCAGGGTGTGTTTGGCGACCCGGATGAGGGCCGGCGCCGCGTGGGATTCCTTGAGAAGGCGGGAGTCCTTGGGCAAAAACACCCCCAGCAACAGGAGGGCCAAGCCCAGGATGAGGCTTCCTTTGAGGAAGGCGAAAAAGCCTCCCAGCAGCCGGTCCAGGACGTCCAGATACAAATGGTACAAAAGGCGCTGGAGAACATAGGCCAAAACCCGCACGCTCCAGTAAACCCCGATCAGCACCAAGGCAAAGGCCAGACCCTGGGCCCAATAAAGGTTGTTCACCAGCGGCAGGATCAGCGCGGCCGCGGCCAGGTAGGTGCGCGTCGCGATCAGCAGACCTCCCACCAGGCCCACCAGTACGGCCAGTTCCTGAAAAAGCCCCCGGAAATAGCCCCGGAGGGTCACCAGCATCAGGAGGGCAATGATCCCTATATCCAGGAGGTTCATGGTTGTCGTCTCTGCCGCCCCTGAACCGCCGCCGCCGGGGCTCTCTGCGGAAAGGGGTCTTGGGCCTCATCCAGCGGCTGCATATACCAGGCCCTTAGATACAGTAGGCCAAACGGCAGCTGAGCCAGATCGCCATAAATTCTAACATGCTCCAGGCGCCTGACCGGCCAGTCCCGCTGTTGTTCCGGGGTCAGGGCCAGACGGTCATAATAGCCCTGCATCCGAGAGGTGGCATAAAGGGCCGCCCAGCGCCGCCGGCTTGCCGCCAGCGGGCGGCGGACCAGCTCCAGATATTCCGGCACCATAAAGGGATTATAATCCAGGTACTGCCAGAAATAACCTTCCACCCTGACCTTCTGTCCCTTTACCAACCCCGCAGCCCGGGGAGCCTGAAGCTGCTCGATGGTCACCGGGGCATATTCTCCAGGGTGAAAAGGACCCGCCGGCCGCCCCTGAGCGCCGCCGGAAACAGGCCCGGTAAGGCACAACAGCGCCAGGAGCACACCTGAAGCGGTTTTCAGTGGCCCGAGGCTGGTTGATTTTCTCAAAAATTTTTTATAAAAAATACGGCTGATATTCTTTTGGAGGAGAAGGTGGATGGCCTGCCCCGTTATTATCCGCAACATTTTCGGGTCTCTGTCCTACCTGGTTCTGGATGATAATCCCCGGGAACTCCTGCGCCATCCCGGGTTTAAAGAGGAATATTCCATCAGACCCTGGCTCGGCTCCACCGACCCGGTGGATGCCCGGGAGGAGTGGGCCGAGATGCTGGCCGAGGATATCGAGTGCTACCGCATTGTGGACAGTGACAACCAGGAGTACCGCGCCGACCTGCACTCCTGGGACCACTGCCGTAAATAATCAGTCCTCCGCCAAGAACACGTGGGCCAGCACCCTTGCGTCGCCCACCAGGTTGCTGAGCAGGCAGAATTCGTTGGGTTGGTGGGCCGTGTGCGTCACCGTCATCCACACCGCCGCGGGCAAATGGCGCTGGCGGAAAAACGCGGCCACCGTGCCGCCGCCGATCCCCTGCGGCCGGGCCTCCCGGCCGTAAACCTCCCGGATGGCCCGGATGAGGGCCTTAACCACCGGGGCCTCCGGATCGGTGGGCGGCGCACTCTTGAGCTCCTGCACCGGCTCCACGGTCAGGCTCACCCCGAATTTCGCCGCCGTCTGCCGCCCTATCTCCTCCACCCGCGCCTTCACCTGCTCCAGGTCGTATTCCGGCAGCACCCGGCAGTCCAGATAGAAGACATCCCGGCCTGGGATGGTGTTGATGTTCTCGACATTGGCTTCCTTCCGGGTGGGCTCAAAGGTGCTTGCCGGGGGGTCAAACAGCGGATTTTGTCCGGCAAACTCCTGGCTTAAGGCCTCCAGGGCCACGATGAGGTGCGCCGCGGCCCTCAGGGTGTTTTTCCCCAACTGGGGCCGGCTGGCGTGGCACTGCTGCCCCAGGAGGGTGAGGCGCAGCCATAGGATGCTCTTTTCCGCCACCTCCACCAGGGTGCTGTCCGGGCTGCCTGCGTCCGGCACGATGATCAGATCCTGGGGGGTAAAGAGGTGGGGCTGGCTTTTCAGCAGATAATCCAGGCCCTTGCCGCTTCCCGTCTCTTCGTCCGAAACCAGGGCCAGGCCCACGGTGCGGGAAGGGGGGTGCCCCACATCCAGGAGCGCTTTCACGGCCATGAGCGAGGCCACGATGCCCTGGTGGTCGTCCTCGGCGCCCCGCCCTATGAGGCGGTCGCCGTCCACCCGGAGGGTATAGGGGTCGGAGTCCCACAGAGTCAAATCCCCCGGGGGCACCACATCCAGGTGGGAAAGGACCCAGGTTTTTTCCAGCCTTGGTCCCGGCAGCCAGGCCACCAGGTTGGGGCGTTCGCCCCCCGCCACCCGGGGGTCCGGCGCGGGGTAGTTTTCCACCTTGAGGCCCCAACCGGTGAGCAGGTTCTGAAGAAATTCGGCTTTCTCGCCCTCTCCCGGGCCGCCCTGGTCTGGGCCCACGGCCACCCTGCGGACCAGTTCCCGCTGCAGTTCGATCATTTCCTCCCGGTACTGCCCGAGGCGCTCGGACACCCGGGAAAATGCCTGCTGAGATTTCATACTTACCCGCTGAAGAGCGGGCGCCCTGGCCCGCGTAGTTTCAGGCGCCCTCGCCTGCACAGAAACAGCCGGGGCGGCTGTTCTTCATTTGGTCTCTGCCACTTTTATCCCTAAATATTGGGCTGTTGCACCCAGCGTTGGGGAGAGGGGCCCCGGGGCGGTGGCCCCTGCCAACTCTCCCAATCCCTCTCCCCCAACCCCATACAAATTTATTGGGAAAGGCATTGGCCTCCATTTCACTGCCTAAAAGGGCGTGCGGAGGGGAGGGCGGGAGGTCCGCCGACCCCCGGCCCTCCCCGCAAGACCCTGTTCGCCATGGTCTCAATAATAAGGCGGTCCTGGTTGACTTTGTTGCCAATAATTCCTGGCCCAGGCTTTCCGCTGACCTTCTCATCATATATAATGGCCGGTGTTGAGAGCAATCCCCCCGCGTTAAATATTTCAGGAGGAAGAGCCATGAAAATCAAGCGAATTGCCCATCTGGGCGTGGCCATTAAAGACCTTGAGGCCCCCAAAAGGCTCTATGGCGAAAACTTCGGTCTTGAGTTCAAGGGCGAAGAGGTGGTGTCCACCCAGAAAGTCAAAGTGAGTTTCTTCAAGGTCGGGGAGACCAGCATCGAACTGCTCCTCCCTACCGCGGAGGACAGCCCGGTGGCCAAGTTCCTGGAAAACAAGGGCGAAGGCTTCCATCACCTGGCCCTGGAAGTTGAGGACATTGATGCCGCGGTGCAGGAACTTAAAGCCGCGGGAGTCCGCCTCATCGACGAAGCCCCTCGGGAGGGGGCGCACGGGACCCGAGTGGCCTTCATCCACCCCAAATCCACCTTCGGGCTCCTCCTGGAGCTGGTGCAGTATCCCTAAGAGGCCATTTTCTCGTGGCAATCTCCCCTGAAGCCCTGGTAAACCGGGTTCAGGTAAATATTCCTTTTCCGTTCCTTTTGAAGGGCTATCTGGCCCGTTTTCTGGACCAAGGGCTAAACCCCGAAATCGGTCTCGACGCCTGGAGCCTGGGAACCTATCGTCCCGCAGTTTTTCGCCGCGTCGCCCGGGATTTTCAGCGAGCCGGCAGACGCCTCACTTTGCATGGACCTTTCCAGGATCTGGCCCCGGGAGCCCTGGACGATTTCATCCTGGCGGCCAGCCGGCGGCGGCTGCGCCAGGCTTGGCGGTGGCTGCCGGTCTTCCGGCCGGAGGCGGTGATCTGCCACCTGGCTTATGAAGACCGGCACTATCGTTGGGACCAGGAAAATTGGCTCAACCGCGTCGCCGCCACCTATCGGGAGTTGGGCATCCGGGCCGCGGCGCACGGAGTCCGGGTGATGCTGGAAAACGTCTATGAAGGGGACCCGGAGCTTCTAAGGGAGGCCGTCCGGCGCATCAATCTCCCCAACGTCCGGATCTGTTTGGACGTGGGCCACCTGAACGCCTTCGGGGGCGGAGATTTTCAGGGGTGGCTTGAGACCCTTTGGCCCGTGGTCGGGCACCTGCATCTCCACGACAATGGGGGAACCCTGGACGACCACCTGGCCCTGGGCACGGGCACGGTCCCCCTGGAATTTGTCCTCGCCTTCCTGGCCGCCCGGGGCAAACAGCCCCTCATCACCCTGGAACCTCATCAGGAGGGCAGCTTGACGCCTTCGCTTGCTTTTCTCGCCAAAATTTGGCCCTGGGAGTGATCCCCTTTCCAGTTTTGCGTTTTTCGGTTATTGGTTGTGATAAGCTTTTGTTAGGTAAAGGGGAACCTGCCGCAAGGGCGGGTTTGCAATCCACCTGAGATGCCAGGGCCGGCTTCCATCCACTTCAATCCCCTTTTAAAAAAGGGAGGATCCCGAAAGGTGAGTGTCCCGGGCGGGGAAACGGCTGGTTGTTAATCCTGGCGCCTGCAGGGATTCATCTCCTTTCCGGAGCAAAAGGCCCAATGGCCTAAATCAATTCTGGGTTATCTTGCCCAAACCACTCCAGTTCGTCTAAAACCGGCAGGTGGGGATCGGCACGGTATGCCTGTCTTTCAGCTCCGCAGCGACTATCAGCCCCGAGGAGATCAGCCCAAAGCCATCGCGGCGTTGAGCGCCGGAGTCCGGGAGGGGGCGCGCTACCAGACTCTCCTGGGAGTGACCGGCTCTGGGAAGACCTTCACCATGGCCAATGTCATCGCCCGGATGCAGAAACCCACCCTGGTCATAGCCCCGAACAAGACCCTGGCGGCCCAATTATATGGGGATTTCCTGGACCTGTTTCCCCAAAACGCGGTGGAGTACTTTGTCAGCTATTATGACTACTACCAGCCGGAAGCCTATCTCCCCGCCACCGACACCTATATCGAGAAAGAGACCCTGATCAATGAAGAGATCGATCGGCTGCGCCACGCCGCCACCCATGCGCTGCGGACCCGGGAGGATGTCATCGTGGTGGCCTCGGTTTCCTGCATTTTCGGCATGGGCGAGGCGCCCGCCTACTTCCGGCTGGCGGTGAGGGTGGAGGCCGGGGAGGCCCTGGAGCGGGACGAGCTGCTGCGGCGCTTGGTGGAGGCCCACTACCAGCGGCAGGAAATGGAGCTGAGCCGCGGCGGCTTTAGGGTTCGGGGGGATAATGTGGAGGTCTTTCCCCCCTACGAACAGGACCGGGCCTTGCGCCTGGAGTTTTTCGGCGACATGGTGGAGCGCCTCTCGGAGGTGGACCCGGTCAGCGGCGCGGTCCTGGCCGGTCTGGACCGGGTAAACATTTACCCGGCGACCCACTATGTCACCGAGCCGGTCCGGAGGCTGGCCGCCATCGACTCCATCCGGCAGGAACTGGCCGAGCGCCTGGAGGAACTGAAGGCCCAGGGGAAGCCGGTGGAGGCGGAGCGTCTGCGGCGGCGCACCCTGCATGACCTGGAGATGTTGTCTCTGTTCGGTTATTGTCCGGGCATCGAAAACTATTCCCGGCACCTCAGCGGCCGCGCCCCGGGAGAGCCGCCGGCCTGTCTGCTGGATTATTTTCCGCCGGAGTTCCTGGTCTTCCTGGATGAGAGCCATCAGACCGTCCCGCAGATCGCCGGTATGTACCGGAGCGACCGGGCCAGGAAGCAAACCCTGATCGACTACGGCTTCCGGTTGCCCTCGGCCCTGGACAACCGGCCGCTCAAGTTCCACGAGTTTGAGGCCCTGGTGCCCCAGGCTGTTTTTGTCTCTGCCACCCCCGGCCCTTATGAACTGAAGAAATCCCAAGGCCGCGTGGTGGAGCAGATTGTGCGCCCCACCGGGCTTTTGGACCCCGAAGTGGAGGTCCGCCCCGCCTCTCGCCAGGCGGAGGATCTGCTAGGGCAGATCCGAACCCGCAGCGCGGCCGGGGAGCGCACCCTGGTCACCTGCCTCACCAAACGCATGGCCGAAGATCTGACCGATTATTACCTGGAACTGGGGGTGAAGTGCATGTACCTGCATGCGGACATCGACACCCTGCAAAGGGTTGAGATCGTCCGGGACCTGCGCCTGGGCAGGTACGACGTGCTCATCGGCATCAACCTGCTGCGGGAGGGCCTGGATATTCCGGAGGCCTCGCTGGTGGGGATTCTGGACGCAGACAAGGAAAGTTTTCTCCGATCGCACATCTCCCTCATCCAGACCCTGGGCCGGGTCTCCCGCCACCTCCACGGCAAGGGTATCTTGTACGGGGACAGGATCACCCGCTCCATGAAAACAGCCATGGAGGAAACCGAACGCCGCCGCGCCATCCAGCGCCGCTACAACGAAGAGCACGGCATCACCCCGGAGACCATCAGGAGCCGCATCCGGGACCCTCTGGCCTTCCGCTATGACGCTGCGCCCCAGGCCCTGCCCCTGCCCGAGGAAGGGCTGGGCAAGGTCTTCAGCCGGGAGGAGATCCGGGCCCGCATGGCCGCTTATGCCCAACGAATGAAACAGGCGGCCCAGGAACTGCGCTTCGAAGAGGCCGCCCGGTGGCGGGACAAACTGGCCCTGCTCAAAGAGATGGACCTGGAAATCAAGCCGCCTTATCAGGGGCTGGTGGAGGACAAGCCGTAAAGGCACGGGCGAAAGGCGCGGCGCTTTGTCGCCCTGTAAGGGGGGGAGGGCCGGGGAGTTCGCTCTCCCTGCCCTACCGCCGGGCCCCCGCCGAGGATCCGGGAAAGGCGGGGGAGGAGGGGGCCAGGGCCCACCGGCCCTTAGCCCGCTGCCCCGCTGAAATACGATCAGGTCTTTGGCGGAGCCAAGGACCTTGAGCGAATAAACCAAATTGCAACTCGAAACGGTATGAAGGACCAGCTTCGTGAAAAAATCGCCGCCCTGCCGCAGGAGCCCGGCGTCTACCTGATGAGGGGGGAGGACGGTCAGGTCCTCTACGTGGGGAAGGCGAAAAATTTGCATAAGCGGGTGCGCTCCTATTTCGAAGGCGGGCGCGAGGAGCGCCTCCAGATTCCTGTGCTGGAAAGCCTGGTAGCCGATATCGAGGCCGTGGTGGTGGGCACCGAAAAAGAGGCCCTCATCCTGGAAAACGAGCTGATCAAGCAACATAAACCGCCCTTCAACATCAAGCTCCGGGAGGGTGGCAATTTCGTTTACCTTAAGCTCGACCCCCGCCCGGACTACCCCCGCCTGGAGGTCACACGAATGGTTAGGCCGGATGGGGCCCGGTATTTCGGGCCATACCCCTTGGCCCGGGCCCTGCGGGAGACGCTCCGGGTCATTAACCGTCACTTCCAGCTCCGGACCTGTGCGGAGCATGATCCCCGCAGCCACCAGCGCCCCTGCCTGCTCTGCCAGATCAGCCGGTTTCCGGCGCCCTCGGTGTTTGACATCCCTAAGGAGGAGTACCGGCGCCATGTGGAGGACGCCATCGCGTTTCTGGAGGGCCGCCAACCTGAGTTGCTGGAATCTCTCAAAAGGCGCATGGAAGAAGCCGCGGAGGCCATGAAGTTCGAAGAGGCGGCGCGGCTCAGAGACCGCCTCCGGGCGGTGGCCCGCACCCTCGAAGGCCAGAAGGTGTCCCTGGGCGGCAGCTTTAACTGGGATGTGCTGGGCTTGCACCGGGAAGGCCCTGATCTGGCGGTCTATATCTTGTTTGTCCGGGGTGGACGGGTCACCGGCGGCCGGGCCTTTGTCTTTCCGAACCAGGAATTCCCGGACCGGGAGGTTTTGGCCTCTTTTCTTAATCTCTATTACAGCCAGGGCCAACTCATCCCGGACGAGGTGCTGCTGCCCCTGGAAATTGACGGCATGAGAGCGATGGCTGACTTCCTGAGCGAGCGCCAGGGCGCGCCGGTGCAGCTTTCGGTTGCCCGCGGCGGAGCCGCCCTGGATCTGGCCCGGATAAGCGCCCGCAATGCCAGGCAGGCTCTCCGGCAGGCCCGGCCCCGGGGCGCCGCAGAGGCTCCCGAGGTGCTGGCGTCCCTGGCCGCCAAGCTCCGCCTGCAAAAGATTCCGCACCGGATGGAGTGCTTTGACGTCTCCCATTTCCAGGGAGATACCATCGTAGCCTCTCAGGTGGCCATGACCGGGGGAAGGCTGGACAAGGCCCGTTACCGCCGCTACCGCATCCGGACAGTGACGGTGGGAGACGACTACCGGGCGATGTACGAGGTTTTGAGCCGAAGACTTCGTCGCGGTCTCGAGCAGAACGACTTGCCTGACCTCATCGTGCTGGACGGCGGCAAACCTCAGCTTGCCGCAGGCTTGCAGGTCTTGCAGGAGCTGGGGGTTACCGGGGTCGAAATGATCGCCTTGGCCAAAAAGCGGGAAACCGGGCCGATGGGACTCCGGGAGGAGCCGGCTCCCATCCCCGAACGCATCTATTTACCGGGGGTGGACCAGCCCGTGGTGCTGCCCCCCGACTCGGCGGAACTCCTGATCCTCGTGCTCCTGAGGGACGAGGCTCACCGCTTCGCCCTCAGCTATCAGAAAAAGCTGGGCCGCAAAGAGAAGTTGCGCTCGGAGCTGGACCATATCCCGGGCATCGGTGAGGTGCGCAAAACCGAGCTGCTGCGCCGCTTCGGGTCGATGGCGCAATTGCGTCAGGCCAGCCTGGCGGAACTGGAGAAAGTGGCAGGCCTGGGTCCGGGACTGGCCAGACGAGTTTATAATTTTTTTCATAAGATTAGTGGAGAAGGGGGCTAAGGGCCGAGGGGCTCACATCCTCTTGCTCCAATCCACCCGGCGGTGATGATCGACCGGGCAAGTCGGGCCGAAGACCCGGCCCCGACATTCTGCGGCTTGCAAGGGAGGTGCGAGGGGAGGGCAGGATGCGGCTCCCTGGCCCTTCCCCCCGCTCAGACCCACCGAGGAATCATGCCATACAGCCCTATCCGGGTGCAGGGAGCCCGGCAGAACAATCTCAAAAACATCACGGTCTCCGTGCCGGTGGGCGAGGTGACCGTGGTGACCGGCGTGGCCGGGGCGGGCAAGTCGTCGCTCGCCTTCGAGGTGCTTTACGCCGAGGGCTACCGCCGCTACGTGGAGACCTTCTCGCCCTATGCCCGGCAGTTCCTGGAGAGGCTGGACCGTCCTGAGGCCGACCGCATCGAGGGGGTGCTCCCGGCCATCGCCATCGAGCGGGCCGCCCCTGTCCGCACCTCCCGCTCCACCGTGGGGACCATGACCTCCGTTGACGATTACCTTCGTCTCCTTTTTGCCCGGGCGGCCACCCTCTATTGCAGCCAATGCGGGCAAGCGGTGCCGCGTCATTCCCCCGCCTCGATTTTTGCAACGCTGTTCCCCGCCTTCACGGGTAAACGAGCCTTCATCTGCTTCAGCCGCCGGGTCGGCGACCTCAGCCCCGAGGCCCTTCGGGATATCCTGCGCCAGGCCGGATTTGGGCGGGTGCTGGAAGAGGGCAAGCCGGTGCGCCTGGAAGACGCGAGATTGGTTCCTCGCCAGGGCATGCTCACCATCGTCCTGGACCGGGTGGTCATTGACGCCCGCCATCGGGACCGGCTGGTGGACTCATTGGAATCGGCCCTGCGCTTCGGGGAAGGAAAGGTGGAGGTTAGGATTGAGGGGGAAACGGAGGCCTGGCGCTTCAGCCAGAAGCTTCATTGTCCCCGCTGCGATCTGGATTACCGCGATCCCCTGCCGGCCTTGTTTTCCTTTAACAATCCCATCGGCGCCTGTGCCACCTGCAACGGGTTCGGCCGCACCATCGACATCGACCCTGACTTGGTGATTCCCGATCAGAATCTGAGCCTGGCCGCCGGCTGCATAAGACCCTTTCAGACACCGGCCTTTTCGGAATGCCAGGACGACCTGCTGGCCTATGCCAAGCGGCAGCGGCTCCCCATTCTGATGCCCTGGCGGCAGCTTGACCCCGAGGCCCGGCGGCGCATCTGGGAGGGCGAAGGCTCCTGGTACGGGGTCAAGGGCTTTTTCGACTGGCTGCAAGGCCGGCGCTATAAAAAGCAGGCCCGCATCCTGCTGTCCCGCTATCGGCGCTATCTGCCCTGCCCCGACTGCGGCGGCCGCCGGCTTAAGCCCGCGGCCCTCCTCTTTCGGTTGGCAGACAGGACTTTTCCCGAACTGGAGGATATGGCCATCTCTGAAGTGGAGCCTTTTTTCCGCCGATGGGAGGCGCCGGCGGGAGACCGGGCCGCAGAACTGCTGTTGGGCGAGATCCGCGGGCGATTGCGCTATCTCCTGGATGTGGGGCTGGGTTACCTCTCCTTGGGGCGGCAGTCCCGGACCCTCTCGGGCGGCGAAACCCAGCGGGTCACCCTGGCCACCGCCCTGGGGGCTTCCCTCACCAGCACCCTTTATGTCCTGGGGGAGCCCTCGGTGGGCCTTCATCCCCGGGATGTGGCCCGGCTGGCCGGAGTGCTGCGGCGGCTGGCGCATAATGGCAATGCCGTGCTGGTGGTGGAAAACGACCCGCTGATCATCCAGTCCGCCGACCGGGTCATCGACCTGGGGCCGGGGCCGGGGCAGGCCGGCGGCAAAGTGGTCCACGAAGGGGCGATAAGCGGCCTCCTGAAGGAGGCCCGTTCCCCCACCGCGGCCTATCTCCGGGGGGAGCTGATCATGCCGGCGCCGGCCCGAAGGCGGCGGCCCGGACCTAAGGCCTTGAAAATCAGCGGGGCCCGGGAAAACAACCTGCAGGATCTGACGGTGAGCCTCCCCCTGGGGCTCCTGGTCTGCATCACCGGGGTCAGCGGCTCGGGCAAATCCACTTTGGTGGACCAGGTCCTCTACCGCAACCTAAGGCGGGAAATGGGACTGCCCGCCATGGAGCCGGGGGCCTGCCGGGCAATTGAGGGCGTCCACTTCATTTCGGAAGCACTGCTGGTGGACCAGGCGCCCCTGACCCGCAGCTCCCGCATGAACGCCGCCACTTACCTGAAGGTCCTGGAGCCGTTGCGGGCGGCCTTTGCCGAGACCCGCCAGGCCCGGCTTTTGGGACTGGGCCGCTCGGCCTTTTCCTTTAACACCGCCGAAGGCGCCTGCCCTTATTGCAAAGGCTCGGGCTTCGAACTGGTGGAACTACAGTTTCTTCCTGACGTTTATATCAAGTGTCCCGCCTGCGACGGCCGGCGGTTTCGCCCGGAGGTCCTTCAGGTGCGTTGCCGGGGGCTGAACATCGCCGAAGTCTTGGCGCTGCCGGCGGCCGAAGTGGCCCGGCGGTTCGCCGACGATGAGTGGGTGGCGAACGCGTTGCAGCCGCTGCTGGAAATCGGGCTCGGCTATCTGACCTTGTCCCAGCCCGCACCCACCCTTTCCGGGGGGGAGGCCCAGCGCCTGAAGCTGGCCCGGCGTCTGGCCGAAGCCCGGAAGGTCAAGGACCTGTTATTTATCCTGGATGAGCCCACCGCCGGGCTGCATCCCGCCAATGTCGCCGACCTCCTGGCCGCGCTGCAGCGCCTGGTAGCGGCCGGCCATTCGGTGGTGGTGGTGGAGCATGATATGGACGTGGCCCGGGCTGCGGATTGGCTCATCGATTTGGGGCCTGAAGGGGGTGCCTCCGGGGGCCGCATCGTGGGAGAGGGGCCGCCGGAGAAGATTGCCGAACTCGACACCCCCACCGGCCTGGTCCTGCGCCAATCAGCCGGTCCACTGAGTCTCGCGGCGGAGCCGGCTGCGGCTGCGTATATCCCCAGGGTTCACCGGGAGGGGGCGATCGTTATCGCCGGCGCCCGGGAGCACAATTTGGCCAACATCCGGGTGGACATTCCCCGGGACCGCCTGGTAGTCATCACCGGGGTAAGCGGCTCCGGAAAATCAACCCTGGCCTTCGACGTGCTTTATGCCGAGGGGCGGGCCCGGTTTCTCGACTGCCTGCCGGCTTATGCCCGCCAGTATATCCGGCCGCTTTCCCGCCCGGAAATCGACCATGTCGAAGGCATTCCCCCTACCGTGGCCCTGGAGCAGAAGATCTCCCGGGCCGGAGTTATGTCCACCTGCGGCACGGCTTCCGAAGTCTATCACTATCTGCGGCTGCTGTTTGCCTCCCTGGGAACCGCCTATTGTCCGGAGGACGGCGCTCCCGGAGAAGCTGCGGATGCAGCGGGAATCACCGCCCGGATTAATCGGCTTTTTGCCGGGCAGGAGGTGATGATCCTGGCCCCCCTGGTGCGCAAACGCAAGGGCCATCACAAGGAGCTCATCAGGCGGGCCGCGAGGATGGGATTCAGAGAAGTTCGCCTGGACGGGCACGTCTTTGCCGCGGCCAAGGCCCCGGAACTGGACCGCTACCAGATTCACGACGTGGAAGCCGTCGTGGCCCGGATCAGGGTCGACCCCACCGGCGGGGGGGAGGCGCTCCGGAACCAGGTGGAAAAGGCCTTGGACCTGGGCTACGGCACCTTGGTGGCGGCAGTTGCGGGCCGGCCGGACACTTTCTTTTCCACCCGGCTGGCCTGTCCCCGGTGCGGCCAGGCCTTGCCCGCCCCCGACCCCCGGCTGTTCACCTGGAGCCAGAAGTTCGGCGCCTGTCCGGTCTGCCAGGGGTATGGCTATATCCAGGACGAGACGGCCCCAGAGGCCGAGCTGAAAATTTGCTCCGCCTGCGGCGGCTCCCGGTTGCGCCCCGAAGCGTTGGCTTTTCGCATCGGGGGGTGCAATATCGCCGAAGTGGCCCGCCTGCCTCTGCGGGAGACCTATGAGTGGGTGCAGACCCTGGCGCCGGGGCGGCCGGAAGTCACCGAACGAATCGTCCCGGAACTGCTGAACCGGCTGCGCCTGCTGATGGAATTGGGGGTGGGCTATCTGACCCTGGACCGGGCCCTGAACACCCTGTCCACCGGGGAGGCGCAGCGCATCCGGATCGCCGCCGAGCTGGCCTCCAATCTCCGGGGCGTCTGCTATGTCCTGGATGAACCCACGGTGGGGCTGCATCCTCGGGATGTCCAGGCGCTGCTCCAAGCTTTTTCGGGGCTGCGGGATCATGGCAACACCGTGGTCGTGGTCGAGCACCAGGCCGCAGTGATCCGGGCCGCGGACCACGTCATTGATCTGGGGCCGGGGGCTGGACCCCACGGCGGCAGGGTAGTGGTCGCCGGACCTGCCCAGGCCGTGGCGCAGTCGCGGGAGTCCGCCACCGGCAGGTGGCTCCGAGGCGAGGCCCGCCCCCCGGCCTGGAACAAACGCCCCCTGGACGGGGTTCCCCGGCTCACTGTGGTGGGTGCCCGTCTGCACAACCTTAAGGACTTGACCGTGGAAATCCCTCTGGGCCGCATGGTCTGCGTCACCGGAGTAAGCGGCGCCGGGAAGTCCACTCTAATCCGGCAGGTAATTTTCCGGGCCCTCAAGGCCAAGCTGAACCGCCAGCCCTTGCCTTCCTACCTCAGGGGCTTCGAGGGCTGGGAGCATATTCAGCATGTCAAGGAAGTGGACGAATCCCCCATAGGCCGCACCCCCCGTTCGGTGCCGGCCACCTATGTGGGGGTGATGACCGCACTCCGGGCATTGTTTGCCCAGACCCCGGAAGCCCGGACCCGAGGCTACGGGGCGGGCCGCTTCTCTTTCAATGTCGCCGGGGGCCGTTGCGAACGCTGCCAGGGTCAGGGGCATCTGAAGGTGGAGATGCCGCTTCTGCCGGTGGTTTACGTCCCTTGCGAGGCCTGTGGCGGCAGCCGTTATAACCCCGATACCCTGGCGGTCACCTATAAAGGGAAATCCATCGCCGACGTGCTTAACCTGACCGTGGATGAAGCCTTGGCCCTGTTCGAGGTCTTCCCCAAGGTGAGCCGCCCCCTGAAATTCCTGGCAGACATCGGCTTGGGGTACCTGCGTTTGGGCCAGCCCAGCCCCACCCTCTCCGGGGGCGAGGCCCAGCGCACCAAGCTGGCCGCCGAACTTGCCACGGAACCGGTCGGGAGGACCTTTTATGTCCTGGACGAACCCACCACCGGCTTGCACATGGCGGATGTGGCCAAGCTCTTGGCTGTGCTCCAGCGCCTGGTGGAGCGCGGCGACACCGTGGTCATCATTGAGCATGACCTGGATGTCCTGGCGGCGGCCGATTGCCTCGTGGACCTGGGACCGGAAGGCGGCGAAGGGGGAGGCCGCCTGGTGGCCTGGGGGAGCCCGGAAACAGTGGCCGCTTGCCCAGAATCCCGCACCGCCCCCTATCTCCGGGATTATCTGGGGCAAAGCTAGCTGGAGAGCGGATCAGTCATTTTCGGGGCGTTGGGTGTCCACCACCACGATATTCACCCCTTTGGGCGCCTTCAATATCAGCCGTTCGGCGATGGTTTTGCAGCCCAACCAGCGTTTCCAGGCAGGGAGAGGCCCGGGCTTGCCGATGATGATGTGACCTACCCGGTATTCCCGGGCGAAATGGAGAATCGTATCTACGACGTCCTCCCCTTTGAAGGGGAAGACCTGGGCGCCCAGCTCCTTGGCCAGGGTCAAAGTCTCGGAAATATGGCGCTGGGTGGCTGCATCGATGACAGTGGCTTCCTCTTTGGGCGTTTGGACATAGACCGCGTACCAGTCGGTGTTCAAGCGGCCGGCGAGACGCGAGCCATAGCGGAGCAAGGCGCTGGCATTGGGCCCCCGGGAGCTTAGGCAGACCATTACCTGATCCGGGACGACATCACTAGGCTCTTCGGGTTCGGTGCGGCGTCTGAGGTCAATCTGGGAGGCAATCTCCCGGAGGGTCAACTCCCGCAACTGGTCCAGATTGGTGCGCTTGAAAAAGTTTTGCAGCGCCACGGTCACCCGTTCCGGGGGATAGATCTTGCCTTCCTTCAACCGCTCCAGCAAATCTGCCGGGGAGATGTCCACGTTGACGATCTCATCGGCTTCGGATAATACGGAATCCGGAATGCGTTCCCGTACCTTTACCCCAATATGAGTTTCGATGATGTCGTAAAGGCTTTCGAGGTGCTGGATGTTCAGGGTGGTGATAACGTGAATGCCGGCGGCCAGGAGGTCCTGGACGTCCTGGTAGCGTTTGGCGTTTTTGCTCCCCGGGGCATTGGTGTGGGCCAGTTCGTCCACCAGGGCGACTTCGGGCCGCCGCGCCAGGATCGCGTCCAGGTCCATTTCCTCCAGGGTAATGCCGCGATATTCAAACTTTCGCCGGGGTATGACCTCCAGGCCTTCCACGAGCTTGGCCACGTCAGCCCGGCCATGGGTCTCCACCAGGCCCACCACCACATCCACCCCCTCCGCTTTCAGATGGTGGCCTTCCTCAAGCATTTTCCAGGTCTTCCCCACTCCGGCTCCATAGCCCAGGTAGATCTTGAGTTTACCGCGCTGGGCGCGGCGGATCAGGCGCAAAAAACTCAGGGGCTTGTCGTCCGCGGTTTTCATCGGGGCGGCCGTCTGTCTAGAGAAAGGTTCAGGTGCAACACATTGACCCGGGGTTCACCGAAAAGACCCAGGTCCGGGCCCTCGGTAAATTGCCGTATAAGGCTTTTGACCTCCTGGTCACCAAGATCTCGGGCCCGGGCCACCCGGACGGCCTGGAGTTCGGCATTTCGCAGGCTGATATGGGGATCCAGGCCGCTGGCGGACGCGGTCACTGCATCCGCCGGGACCGGGGTGCCGGCCGGCAGGTTATTCTCGGCGCGATAGCGCTCCGCCCGTTCCCGCACCTGGTTTATGAGCTTCCGGGACAGGGGCCCCAGATTGCTGCCGCCGGAGCTGGCGCCGTCGTAGCCGGTAGCGCCGGCGGCCGAAGGCCTGGGGTGGAAGTAGTGCGGTCCCGCAAAGTTTTGGGCCAGCAGGCGGCTCCCGACAACCTGTCCCCGAACTTTCACCAATGAACCGTTAGCCCGGTCGGGAAAGGCCACCTGGGCAAGGCCCCAGACCGCCAGGGGATAGACGCCGCAGAGAATAATAAGCAGACCCAGCGCCATCAGGGCCGCTGCCTTGATTTCACCGAGAAGTTTCTGGATGGTCATGGCTTGTCCCCTTCATACCAGATTCAGAAGGTTGGCGACGATCAGGTCGATGAGCTTGATGCCGATAAAAGGGGCCAGAATGCCGCCCAGCCCATAGATCAACAGATTGCGCCGCAGAATCGCTGCGGCCCCCAGGGGCCGGAACCTGATGCCCTTGAGCGCCAAGGGGATGAGAACCACAATGATCAGGGCATTGAAGATCACGGCACTCAGGATCGCACTTTCCGGGGAGGCCAGGTTCATAACATTGAGGGGGGCGATTTGCGGAAAGGTTCCCACCAGCATGGCCGGGATGATGGCAAAATATTTGGCCACGTCGTTGGCCACGCTGAAAGTGGTCAAAGCTCCCCGGGTCATAAGCAGTTGTTTGCCGATTTCCACGATCTCGATGAGCTTGGTGGGGTTGGAGTCCAGGTCCACCATGTTGCCGGCCTCTTTGGCCGCCTGGGTGCCGGTGTTCATGGCCACCCCCACGTCGGCCTGGGCCAGGGCCGGGGCGTCGTTGGTGCCGTCTCCGGTCATGGCCACCAGGTGCCCGGCTGCCTGCTGGCGGCGGATCAGGGCCAGCTTGTCCTCCGGTTTGGCCTCCGCCAGGAAATCATCCACTCCGGCCTCCTTGGCGATGGCCGCGGCCGTGAGGGGATTGTCGCCGGTGATCATAATAGTGGTGATGCCCATGGCCCGGAAGCGCTGGAAACGGTCCGGCAGGCCGCCCTTGACGATGTCCTTGAGATGGACCACTCCGAAAATTTTGTCCGCGCTGGCCACCACCAGGGGAGTGCCGCCTTTAGCACTGATGCGCGCAATGTCCGCTTCCACTTCCGGGGGCAGGGGCTGGCCCACAAACTCCCGCACCTCGTCCGCCGCGCCTTTCCGGTAGCGCTGCCCGTCCAGGTTAACCCCGCTCATCCTGGTCTTGGCGGAGAAGGGCACAAACTGGGCGTTGGGGAACTCGCGCAATTCCCGCCCCCGCAGGCCGTACTGCTTGGCCAGCACCACAATGCTGCGGCCCTCCGGGGTCTCGTCGGCCAGGGAGGCGAGTTGGGCCACGTTGGCCAGCTCCTTCACATCAACCCCCGGGGCCGGCAGAAACTCCACCGCCTGGCGGTTGCCCAGGGTGATGGTGCCGGTCTTGTCCAGCAGGAGCACGTCCACGTCCCCCGCAGCCTCCGCAGCCCGGCCGCTCATGGCCAGAACGTTTTTCTGCACCAGCCGGTCAATGCCGGCGATGCCGATGGCGTTGAGCAGGCCCCCGATGGTGGTGGGGATCAGGCAGACCAGGAGGGCCGCCAGGATCGGGACCGAGAAGTCCACCCGGGCATAGACGCCGAAGGGCTTCAGGCTGATGATGACCATCAGGAAGATGATGGTCAGGGCCGCCAGCAGGATGGTGAGGGCGATCTCGTTGGGGGTCTTCTGACGGCTGGCCCCTTCGATGAGGCCGATCATCCGGTCCATGAAACTTTCCCCGGGGTTGGCGGTGACCTGCACCACAATTTCATCGGACAACACCCGGGTGCCCCCGGTGACGGCGCTGCGGTCGCCGCCGGCTTCCCGGATGACGGGGGCGGATTCGCCGGTGATGGCCGATTCATCCACCGTGGCCGCGCCTTCAATGACCTCCCCGTCCGCGGGGATTATTTCCCCGGCATGAACCACGAAGATATCCCCCTTGCGGAGGGCCTCCGCCGGCACGGCCTCCAGGGAGCCGTCGGCCCTGCGCTTGTGGGCCATGGTCTGGACCCGGGCCCGGCGCAGAGTGGCTGCCTGGGCCTTGCCCCGCCCCTCGGCCATGGCCTCGGCAAAGTTGGCGAACAACACCGTGAACCAGAGCCACACCGCGATCTGCAGGAAAAAGCCCCACCGGCCGCCATGCAACGGCGTATAGAAGAGCTTGGCCGTGGTGATCACCGCGCCCACCATGGCCACGAACATCACCGGGTTGCGCACCATCAGGCGCGGGTCGAGCTTGCGGAAGGACTCCCAGATGGCCGGGATAATGATGGTCCTGTCGAACAAGGAGCGTGAACGTATTTTGGCAGCCATAGGTAAGACCTGTTTTCGGTTTTCGGTTCCCGGTAAAATGGTTGCGGTCAATTTGCCGGCAAACCAGGTAATTTGCTGAGGGCTAAAACAGCATGTTGGAGTTGACCAGGAGAAAGTGCTCGACAATGGGGCCGAGACTGACCGCCGGGAAGAAGGTCAGGGCCCCCACAATGAGGACGGTACCGATCACCAGGAGCGTGAAGGTCACCCCGGAAACCGGAAAGCTGCCGGCGCTCACGGGCACGGTCTTTTTCCCCGCCAGGGACCCTGCCAGGGCCAGCACCGGCACGATGACCAGAAAACGGCCGATGAGCACCATCAGCCCGAGGGTCAGGTTATACCAGAAGGTATTGCCTGCCAGGCCGGCGAAGGCGCTGCCGTTGTTGCCGAAACAGGAGGTGAAGGCATAAAGGATTTCGCTGAAACCGTGGGGCCCCTTGTTATTCAGGGCTTTGACCCCCCAGGCGGTGGTGGCGGCCAGCGCGGTGAAGCCCAGCAGAAAGACGATGGGCACCAGAATGGCCAGCGCCGCCACCTGAATGTCGAAGGACTCGATTTTTTTCCCCAGATATTCCGGGGTGCGTCCCACCATGAGGCCCGCCAGGAAGATGGCCAGCACCACGAAGACCAGCATGCCGTAAAGACCGGCCCCCGCGCCCCCGAAGACCACCTCGCCCAACTGGATGTTGAACATGGGCACCAAACCGCCCAAAGGCGTAAAGGAGTCGAGCATGGAATTGACCGCGCCGCAGGAGGCGGCCGTGGTGATGGCGGCGAATAACGCGGAATTAAAGGCGCCGAAGCGGACTTCCTTGCCCTCCAGGTTGCCCAGGGACTGGTCCACCCCCAGGGCGGCGAGCCGCGGGTTGCCATGAGACTCCGCCGCCCAGCAGATCAACACGCCTACCAGGAAAAGGAAAAACATGGCGCTCCAGACCGACCAGCCGTGTTTCTGGTTCTTCACCAGGCGGCCCAGGTAATAGGTCAAGCCCGCTGGAATGACGAAGATTGCCAGCATCTGGAAAAAGTTCGACAGCGGCGTGGGGTTCTCGAAGGGATGGGAGGCATTGGCGCTGAAAAAACCGCCGCCGTTGGTGCCCAGCAACTTGATGGCCACCTGGGAGGCCACCGGACCCTGGGGTATGGTTTGGGTCTCCACCCGGACTTCCTCCATGACGGCGTGGCCCTGGGCATCCCTGATTTCCTGGCCCTGGGCATCCCTTTGGGGGACTTTGACGGAGTAGGGCTCCACCACCCTGGCAGTCCGATAGGCGCTGAAACTCTGAATCACTCCCTGGGACACCAAAAACACGGCAAACACCAGGCAGATGGGCAACAACAGGTAAAGGCAGATGCGGGTCAGGTCGCACCAGAAATTCCCCAGGCCCGCGGCCTGGTCCCGGGCGATACCCCGCACCAGGGCCGCCGCGACGGCAATACCGGCCGCGGCCGAGAAGAAATTGTGGGAGGTCAGCCCCACCATCTGCGACAGGTAGGACATGGTGTTTTCCCCGCTGTAGTTCTGCCAGTTGGTGTTGGTGGTGAAACTGGCCGCGGTATTAAAGGCCAAATCCCCGGCCACGCCGCTCAGACCCTGGGGGTTCAGCGGCAGGAAATATTGCAGCCGCAGGATGATATAGGTCAACAGCATGGTGACCAGGCTAAAGATGAGCAAAGAACTGGTGTAGGCTTTCCAGTCCTGCTCCTGGGTCGGCTCGATGCCGGCCAGGCGGTAAATCAGACGCTCCACCGGCTTCATAACCGGGTCCAGCCAGGTGCGGCCCTGGGGATCCAGAACCTGCACCAGGTAGAGGCCCATGGGTTTGGTGAGCCCCCCCAGGAGCAGGCTGAATACGGCCAATTGCAGCCAACCGCTGATATGCATGGAGGTCCTCTCCTTTTAAAACTTGTCCGGGCGCAACAAAACTACGAACAAAAAAACAATCAGGCCCGCGGCCACCAGACCCGCGATCAGGTTTTCCACTTTTTGTCCTCCTTGGCTAAAAAAACCACATAAGCCAGGCACACGCCAAAGAACAGCAAAGTTATGGCAATCCAAACCAGGTCCATGGGGTCAACTCCTTTCCTCCAAATCTCTGACGACTGAACCCCGGACTTCGGTGCCCGCAGGCCTGATAAACCAAAATCCCGCAGCCTCCGCCCAATCCGCCGGAGCTATGGGGTGAGAGGCATTCCTTGCCTGTCAATTCGTCTTTCCTGGTTCTGGGCCGGGCCCGCCGCCGGGCGACTCCGCCGCCTTCAGGTCCAACCGTAAAGGGCTTGGGGAGATAATCAGACGCGCCCCGCCGCATGGCCTCCGCCGCGGGGTCAATGAAGGCGTAAGCGCTGATCACCGCGATCTTCATCCAGGGACAGGCGGAGAGGAGCGCGGGGATCAATTTCAGACCCGATGCCGTTCCCAGGCACAGGTCCACCAGGGCTCCATCACCAAAACGGCGGGCTGCCGTCCCCAAGGCGTCCAGAAAGTTGCCGACCGCGGCGACTCGATGACCTTCGACTTCGAGCGCGATGGCCAGAATTTTGTGGATATTGGGCTCGTCATTTACAATGAGGACGGCCAGGGGCAGGGTCATGGATGTTTCCCATCTGCAAAGGCTTTCTTGCGGCGTTAATTTTAGCGGGGGGAGGGGGCTAAGGGCCGGTGGGCCCGTAGCCGCTCCCTGGCCCTCCCCCTACGTAGGATCGTTATTCTCTTTGCAGAGAGCAAAGGCCATGAGCGGTTATCTAGTTATGGTAAATTATAGGCCTCCAGCCGGGCACTATCAAGAAGCCGGTTCGGGAGGCAGAAACCCACGCTCTCGAAAGCGCCTGCTGATGGGAGGTCCGGCCTTTGCCATACTGCCGCCGATCCCGAGGCCTATCTTATGATTGGGAGAGGGGTCAAGGGGCCACTGCCCCCTGGCCCCCTCTTATCTGGGCAGGGGAAGCGGCTTTGGTGGATGGGGAGCAGTTGACGGAGGTGAATCTGGTTCTGAAAGGGATGAGATAACGGCGTAACCCGGTCAAGGGGGCGGGTTACACAACTTTAGGCCTCTGCCCCGGTAAAGCTTCGCTGCTGTCCGCCGTATCGCCAAAAATGCAGGGTAAGGCAAACCTTATTTCCACCAATCCGGTCTGGGAAAACGGTCTGAAAAAGCTATTTCTGTCCCTACTTCCAATACATCCAGTTCTTGCGCGTCCGGCCAGTATTCATAGATCTGGTATAGATATTCGGCGTAGGCGATCACCACCACCTTGCCGCCGAAATCATAGCCTGACCGCCAGTACGGCCCTGGGGGCGGCCATTTCACCGGCCGGTAGCCCGGCCCGGGAGTTTTGAACCTGACTTTCAGCATACCCACCTGCGGTTTCTCCAACGGCGGCTGACGAAACCGTGGCTCATAGCGAAGTATTCTCCTTGGCAAACCAGTCTTCTGGTGCCCCAGAAGCCGGCTCAGAGCCGCTTTCCGGGCCAGTCCGACTCGAGTTTTTCTACCCATAAGGCCCTTGTGGCATAAATTTGGTTACAAAAAGGTTACAGACAGCCAGGAATTCTTCTTATTCGCTCAGTGCCAGGGATAATGCCCAGGGGATTAGGTTCGGAAGGATGGGAAGGATAATTGCGGCCAGTTCTTGCCGAAGACCTCATTAGGGCAAGCGGCGGCGGCATTCGGGGCAGAAGCCGGGACCCTTGCGGTCCGTATCGGCCAGGGAGTTGGAGAAGAACATAATACAGGCCGGGACCGGGCAGTGCCCCAGACCCAGGAGGTGGCCCAATTCATGGATGGCTTCCTTGAGGGCCCGTTCCTCCAGAAGTCGAGGGTTGCCCGGCTGGCCATAAAATTCCGGCTGCAGGCGGGCCAGGGAGATAATGGCGCATTTTTGGCGGAAATCGGCCAGACCAAAGACGAAATTGAGGTGTGGGACAAAGAGATCAACCGGGGTTAGGCCCAGCACCAATCCCTTGACAGGCCTGTAGGGCGTCAGCGAAGTGAGAAAAGCCTCGGCCCGGTATTGCCGCCGCCGGGGATCATAAGCTCCGGCTGGAAGCGGCATCGCGCCGGCTTGGCTGACTTCCGCCCCCAATTCTTTCGTCAGCCCCTCCTGAAGGCAACCCAAGACCGCCGGCGGCACCATGCCGCAGGAGACCAGGATGATTCGCCGGGGGGCCGCCTCCGCGAACATAACCTGCCCACCAAGGAAAGCCAGGATTATGGGGATGGTCCTTCTTCTTGCCAAGGAAGGTTGTCCTGATATTTCCCTGGCCCGGTCAAGACTTCGGAAATCTTTTTATCCAATCCCTTCGCCCATAGGGGCGGTTCCAGGTAAAAATTGACAATCTTATCCGGTTCCCCCGGATTAGACATCCTGATGAAGACGTGCGGCGGGCCTGCGGCCAGGTGCACCACAAAGGTTGCCAGGGTACGGGTCTGGCTTGGGGTGCTCCCGACGCGGTTGATGCTGTTATCCGGGCCGGCGCTGCGATCCTGGCTGAAGGCCAGGAAATCCGCAAACGTGAAAGGTTTCCCCTGCCGGTCCAACAAGCTTCTGATGCGGCGGAAGCGCGCCAGGCTGCTGGGGGCGGCCACCTGGTTGGCCCAAGACAGTTCCGCGGACAGATAGTGATTTGTATGGCACAGGGTCCCCTGGGCTCGAGCCTGGACAGACACCCGCCCTCCCGGAGCGACTTCAATCCAAGCCACTTTATGTTGGTCGGCCACCATTTCAAAGACCGGGTAGCTGGCCCGCAACAGCTCCTGGTGAGCCAGGACTTCAGCCACTGAGGCGCACCGGGTCAGAAGGGCCTGGGTCAGCGGGACGGCGCAAGGGTCTTCCTCCCGGGGCGCCAGGGTGCTGGGGCTGGCGTCCACCACCACCAGGCCTTTCTCATTGATCCCGGCCACCGCCGGGGCTTGGGGCGAATCCCGCGTCACCAGTCCCAGGTAGCGATAGCCCCCAGGGGGGGCAAAGACTTTAAGACTGCTGGCGAGGGGGGCGCGGTCCCGGTTTTTGGCAATGATGGCTCCTCCGCCCTGAACGCTCCTGCCCACCGCAACAAACAGGGTGCAGGCCTGGGCCGGAGGCCCGAACAGGGACAGAAAAAGCCCACCGCACAGAATTGCCGAGATTTGTCGGCCAAGCCGCCGCCAAGCCCGAAGATGGTGCTTAATTGCAGTCTGCTTCAATATTTCACGGGGCGCCCGTCATGCAGGCGGCGGTTTTTAGCAAATTATGATTGAATATAACGCAATTCGGGCCAACTTGGGAGGAGAATCGCAACCTCTTGAGAATCGCCGAAATAATGCCTAGGTTAGAAGAAATTTTGGCAAGTGCTCGACTTCGTAAAATCTTCTGCTGTCTGCCCCCGCAAGGCCACAGTACACCCTGAGGATAGCCTTGAGCAGGCCTTGCACCTGCTGGAGCACAAAAATTTTTCGTTTCTCCCGGTGGTCTTGCCCCCCCCGGGATAAAGTGGTGCTGGGCATCCTGAAAATCGAAGACGCCCTTACCGCCTATAACCAGCAACTGCTCAAAGAAAAAATGTTCGGGCTTTCCAAACCGGAGTCGAAAGCCCCGGGTTCGAAGCCGGCCTGACAGTCTTCGTCAATCCGGCCGGATTCAGCCCCCCTTAGATGAAACCCTCAGGCAGTCCACAGATATGGAACTGCTGGGCGCCTTACTGTGGCCTCCAGCAGTTTTTGGTTTTCTGTTTTCCGGGAAAAGTAATATAACTTACCGGCAAGTGGGCAGCACTTTGGCCAGCCTTAAGAACGTTGGGAAATCATGAAAGCCAACCGGCTCGAAAGACTGATCGTTAACAGCCCCATCCGATTGTTGATCCAGGATCAAATCATCCTGCGGTGGCTGAAGGGCAAGGTCTCCTTGCCTCCAGGGGGGACCTTCCTGGAAGTCGGCTGCGGCCGCGGGGCCGGGGCCGGTCTCTTGCTGAAGGAGTTTAAGCCTGCGGCCATCTACGCCATGGACCTGGATGCCGATATGATTTGCGAGGCCGGGCGCTACCTCACCCAGGGGCAAAAAGAGCGGATCCATCTCTATGTCGGGGACGTGGCGCGGCTGCCCCATAAAGATGCCTGGGCGGACGCGGTCTTCGGCTTCGGGGTGCTGCACCACCTGCCGGACTGGCGCCGGGGCATCGCGGAAATCGCCCGGGTGCTCAAGCCGGGGGGAGTTTACGTGCTGGAGGAATTTTACCCGCAGTTTTACCTCAATTTCCTGGTCCGGCGACTGGTCAGCCACCCTGTACAGGACCGGTTCTACAGCCGGGACCTGCGCCAGGCCCTGGCGCAGGCGGGCCTTCCCGTCCAGGAGGCCCTAGAAGTTAAGCCCTTGGGTCTTCTGGCCGTTTGCCGGAAGAGCTCGGTCTGAACTCACCTGATACCGGCCGCACCCAAATCGCCGGCCCGCCTTGGATGGTCCCTTCTGCAGGCTGAGGAGTGCCCGCGGAAAGCTTATCTTGGCTTCCCCTTATAAAACCAGTCCGTATTTGGCCAGCGCGGCCCGGGTGGCCTCATAGCCCTGGTGATGGATGCCATTGATCCCGAGGCCACGGGCTACTTCCACGAACATGGCCCGGTCGTCGACATAAACCGTATTCTCCGGCGGCGCCTGGGCAATATCCAGGGCGATGCGGTAGATGTCCTCGTCCGGTTTCCGGAAGTGAACAAAGCAGGAGGACACAAAGAAATCGATAAAGGATTTCAGGTTAAATTTGTTGATGCGGAACACGGTCAGTTCCCGCCCTTCATTGCTGACGGCCCCCACTTCCAGGGCATGCCTCTCTTTAAGGCTTTTCATAAGTTCCAGCATCTCGGGCAGGGCTCGGGATTGGGCAAACATAAAGGCTTTGAAATCTTCCCGGCTGAAAGGGCGCTTGTCATAGAAGACCACCCGGGTCAGGTAGGACTCCAGGCTGAGTTTGCCCTCCTCATAGGTGTCAAAGGTCAGGTGATGGCGTTCGTTCATTTCGTCGTAGTCCAGCCCGAATTTTTCGGCGGCCCGGCGGCGGGCCGAGCGGTCCCAGCCGTTGGTGAGCAGGACTCCGCCGATATCCAAGAACAAAGTGGTTATCTGGGTGGCCACCGAAACTCCTTTCTCCTGACAAATCCCCCAAACGCCTTAGCAAAATAGGGTTTAAAACCAGCGCCCCCAGCCTCACCGGAGGGCTTTAACCCGGGCCACGATGGCCTTCTGGGAGATGTCCTCGAAGTCCAGCAGTTCCTGGGGCTGGCCGCTTCGGGGTTTGCGGCGCACAGCCAGGGAATATACCGGAGCAGGGGTGGCGGCCAGGGCGCTTTTCACCGCTTCCCCGAGGCCGCCCTCGGCATAGTGGTCTTCCACGGTGATGATCGCCTTGGTGTCCCGGGCCGCCTCCTGGAGAGCAATCTCATCCAGCGGCTTGATGCTGTACAGGTCGATCACCCGGATGTGGATGCCCTCTTGTCGCAGTTCCTCATAGGCCTTAAGGGCCTCGAACAAGGTAATGCCGGCCGCAACCACAGTGACCGCGTCCTGGCCGCTCTGCTTGAGCACCTTGCAGCCGCCGAGGGGGAATACCTCCTGGGGGCCGTACAGGATGGGGGTAGCCGCCCTGGTGGTCCTCAGGTAGACGATGCCCCGGTGTCTGGCCGCCTCCTCCACCAGGCGCTCGGTGGCCACGGCGTCCGCGGGGTAAAGCACCACGCTGTTTAAAATGGCGCGCATCATGGCCAGGTCTTCCAGACCCATCTGGGAAGGACCGTCCTGGCCGATGGACACCCCGGCGTGGGAGCCCACGAACTTGAGGTTAGCATCGGAATACTGACTCATGCGGATCTGATCGAAGGCCCGGGTCAAAAAGGCCGCAAAAGTGGAGACAAAAGGGATCTTGCCCCGCTGGGCCAGCCCCAAAGCCGCGCCCACCATATTCTGTTCCGCGATGTACATCTCAAAAAACCGCTGGGGGTATTTTTCCTCGAAATACTCCGCCCGGGTGGAGTTGCTCACTTCGCCGTCCAGGCTGACAATGTCGGGAAATTGCGGGTAGATCCTCCGCAAGGCCCTGCCATAGGCGTCCCGGGTCGCCACCGGCTTGTCCGGGGGATAATGGAGATCATCCACCGGACCGGCCTGGGGTCTTTCCGGATGCAGGTCAGCCGGGGGAATCAGGACCCCCCGCACGGTTTGGTCGATGTCCCCCAACTCGGGGAGGGCCCGCTCAAATTCTTCCGGCTTCAGGGCCACGCCGTGCCAGCCGTTTTTGTTCTCCAGGAAAGAGACGCCCTTGCCCTTGATGGTTTTGGCAATGATCATGGTAGGCTTCTCCGTCACCTGGCCCACCTTCTGGTAGGCGGCCAGGATTTCCGCGAAGGAGTGGCCGTCAATGAGGATGGTTTCCCAGCCGAAAGCCGCGACCCGCTGCTGGTAGGCCTCCAGGTTCCAGCCGTACATGGTTTCACCCCGCTGGCCCAGACGGTTGACGTCCAGGATGCCGACCAGGTTGTCCAGTCGGTAATGCGCCGCGATCTCCATGGCCTCCCACTGCGAGCCTTCGGCCATTTCACTGTCGCCCAGGAGCACATAAGTCATATAAGGCATTTTGTCCAGGTACTTGGCGTTCAGGGCCATGCCCACCCCGATGGACAGGCCCTGCCCCAGGGAACCGGTGGCAGCCTCCACGTAGGGGAAGGCCACCGTGGGGTGCCCCTCCAGGGGGCTGCCCATCTTGCGGTAGGCGTTGATGAAGACGTCGCCGTCCAGCTTGCCGGCCGCCACCCATAAGGCATAAAAAAGGGGCGAGGCATGGCCCTTGGAGAAAATCAGGCGGTCATTATTGGGATGGCCCGGGTTTTCCGGGTCATAGCGGAAAAAGCCGCCGAAAAAAAGAGCCGTCATCAATTCGGTGGCGGACAGCGAGGACGTGGGGTGGCCGGAGCCCGCCCGGGTGGTGGCCGCCAGGATATAGTAGCGCATCAGCGTGGCTAACCTCCGCAGTTTATCCAGATCAGGTTGGGGCGGCATGGGTACCTCCTAGAATGAATATTCTTGCTGAGTGCGTAACCCGCACTGATTTGACGCATTAAACCGGGGCTTCACACCGGGGGGATCCTGCCCCCGTCCCAGGCCCTCGAACTTTAGCGGGTGAGCGGGTTAAGGGCCATGGACCGCCGCTCCCTGGCCCTCCCCCCAGGCAGGCTCCTTATTGTCTTGGCGGAGCCAAGGCTGAAAAAAATCTCTTTTCAATAAATACGTTACCGAATTTACGAACCACTGTCCCGAATCTCTATATCAGCAGGGCGACCAGGGTTACCAAAAGAATGGCCAGAGGGAAATAGCTGGCCCGGTTGAACAGCCCGGTAGCCTGGGAGCGCTCCTGGGTCAGGCATAGTCGCACTGCCGGCAGGATTAGGAAATATACCCCCGCGCCCAGGGCCAGGGCCGTGAATGTCCAGGAAAACTGGAGGGGAGAGGCGGCCAGGAGCAGGGGAAGCAGGAGCACCGCCACAGTCAGGGAGCCCAGGATAATCCACGCGGATCCCGCCGGGCCATAACGCACCGGGAGGGTTCGGGCCTGCCACCGGCGGTCCACCTCGATATCATGCCAATCCGCAGGCACATTCTGACCGCCGATCTCCCAGAAAAAAATGACCAGGACCAGCAGCCCCAGAAATAGTGGAGAAGGCTTAGGGTCCACGGCAAAGACTGCGGCCACCCCGCCCAGGGTTTTAACCACGCCGCTCACCAGGGTGCGCCAATGGCTGACTTCCAGCAGGGAACAGTAAACCGCTTCCAGCGCACACCCGAGAAGAAAGATCAGGGCGCACAAGGGGTTCAACAGGTATGCTCCCGCCAAAGCCACCGCGGCCCAGGCCCCGGCCCAGAAAAGGCCTTCTTTGTAAGTTAACAGGCCCAGGGCCATGGGGTGGCGCACGATGGCACCGTCCAGGTACCTCTCCCCGGTTAGGAGGCCGGCCTTGATCTTGGCCTGGTCCCGGCGGTAATCCACCACGTCATTTAAGGCATAGACCGCGGTATAGCCGGCAAACACGGTGATCAGCCCCAGCGCTGCGACCTCGACGGGCGGCAGGCGTCCCAGGCACAGGATGGCGGCCAGCATCGGCGTGGCCAGATCCAGCAAACCGTGCGGCGTCCGGGACAGGGCCAAAAACAGCCTGAGCTTGGGTATGAGGTTTTTCTGGGTCACGGGCGCTTGTTCCATCGGGTCTCTATTCCGGTTCGGGGACCACGTGGCAGACCGCGGCGTCTTCCTGGCAGCGCAGAAAGGTGGGCATAATCCAGCTCCGGCCGTCCTGGGCGATGAGGATTTCTGCGGTTTCCGGCCCCCACATGCCGGCTTGGTAATTGGGAAAGTCAGTAGGTCGGGTGGTCTCCCAGGCTTCCAGGATGGGAGTGATGACCTGCCAGGCGGCCTCGGCCTGGTCGGCCCGCATGAACAAAGTGGCATCTCCCCGCAGGACGTCCAGGAGCAGGGTTTCATAGGCTTCCGGCGGCTGGGTCTTGAAGGCCTCCCGGTAAAAAAACTGCATGACCACCGGGGACAGACGCATCTCCGGTCCGGGGTACTTGGCTTCAAAGCGGATGAGAATGCCCTCCTCCGGCTGGATGGCGATCAACAGCCGGTTGGGTCGCCAATCCAGCACCGCGCTGGGCGGGAAGGTCTGATGGGGCACGGGCTTAAACTGGATGGAGACCTCGGATATCCGTGCCGGCAGGCGCTTGCCGGTGCGCAGGTAAAAGGGCACGTCCTGCCAGCGCCAGTTGTCCACAAAGAGCTTGACCGCAGCAAAGGTTTCCGTGGCGGAATCCGGCGACACGTGGGGTTCGGACCGGTAGCCCGGCACATGCTCTCCTTCGATCCAACCTCCGCCGTACTGGCCCCGAACGGCAAACTGATTGACCTGCTCCGGGCTGAGGCGGCGGATGGCATGGAGGACATCGACCTTCTTGTTGCGCACCTCGTTGTCATCGAAGGTTATGGGGGCTTCCATGGCCACCAGGCAGAGGATCTGCAACAGATGGTTCTGAATCATGTCCCGCAAGGCCCCGGCCCTATCATAATAATGACCCCGGTGGCCCACACCCATCTGTTCCGCCACCGTTATCTGCACATGGTCGATATAATGCCGGTTCCAGACGGGCTCAAACAGGGTATTGGCAAAGCGGAAGGCCAGGATGTTCTGTACGGTCTCTTTGCCCAGGTAGTGATCGATGCGGAAAATCTGCGATTCGAGGAAGATCTCCCCGAGCAGCCGGTTCAGATGGCGGGCGCTTTCCAGATCGCGGCCAAAGGGCTTTTCCACCACCACCCGGACATGTTTGCGGTCCCGGTGCAGGTTGGCCTTGGCCAGCCCCCTTGCCAGGGGTTCGATCATGTGGGGAGGGAGGGCCAGGTAAAAGATGCGGTTGGCCTTGATCTGCCAGCCTTTCTCGATGGTGGCCAATTTTTGGGAAAGTGTTGCATAGGTCTTGGGGTCGTCAAGTTCCGCAGACAGGGTGGCGAATTGATCGATAAACCTGACCCAGGTCTTGGGATCAGCTTTGCCCCGGCGGGAGAACTGGTCCACCCCCTGCTTCAGATGCTTGCGGATGTCACTTTCCCCCCGTTGTTCGTGCCCCACCCCCAGGATAGCGAACTGCTCCGGGAGGCGGTGGTCCAAATATAGATTATAGAGGGCCGGAATGAGTTTGCGCCAGGCAAGATCCCCGGCGAACCCGAAAATAACAAACACCGCGGCTTCGGGGCGGCGGTCAGGATTCATGATCCGTTCCTTGGAGAAAGCCCACTGCTGGAGTGTGATTTGCTATGATCCCAAGGGCGCGGCAACTGGTGCCCTTGCGTGGAATTTCATGGTGTCAGGAGGCACGCCGGGATTCGGCCACAATTTTAGGGCAGGCAGGACCTGCCTTATAAACTCATGACGGCTGATGTTACCTAATATGGGATCGCCGGACAAAAAATACTATCAGCGGGGGCAACCATTTTAATGTGGTAAAAAGTGACTATTCGAGAGGGGAATTTGGGGGGCGATCAAACAGGGGGCCGACGCCACCAGTCCTATCACCTTGTTCCCCTTTGCCCGGCCTCCCTCAAAGTAAAAGCGCCGCCCCCACCGCCGAATACTCAGGCCAGATCCTCTCCCGTCAGACTCTTTAAAGCCTCCAGATACTTGGCGCGGGTGTTGGCGATAACTTCAGGGGGCAAGGGGGGTGGGGGTGGTTGTTTGTTCCAGCCCAGGGATTCCAGGTAGTCCCGCAGGTACTGCTTGTCGTAACTTTTCTGGGGCCGGCCGGGGGCATAATCGTCTTTGGGCCAGAAGCGGGAGGAATCCGGGGTGAGCACCTCGTCGATGAGCAGGAGTTGGCCGTCGCGGAGACCGAACTCGAACTTGGTGTCCGCCAGAATGATTCCCCGAGGCTCGGCCCAGGCGCTGGCCCGCCGGTAGAGGGTCAGGCTGACCTCTTTGACCTTTTCGGCCAACTCAGGTCCGATAGCCGCGGCGACCTCGGCCAAAGTGATATTTTCGTCGTGGGTGCCCAATTCCGCCTTGGTGGAGGGGGTGAAGATGGGCTCGGGCAGGCGGTCCGATTCCCGGAGTCCGGCCGGGAGCGGAATGCCGCAGACCGTTTGGGTTTTCTGGTAGTCGGCCCACCCGGAGCCGGCCAGATACCCCCGGACGATGCACTCCACCGGCAGGGGCCGGGTTTTCCGGACCAGCATAGTGCGGCCCGCCAGGAGGTCCCGGTAGGCTTGGCAGGCCGGCGGAAACTCGTTTACGTCCAGGGAGATAAGGTGGTTGGGGATAACGTCGGCCAACAGGCGGAACCAGAACGCCGAAATCTTGGTCAAAATGCGGCCCTTGTCTGGAATCGGATCAGCCATGACCACGTCAAACGCGGAGATGCGGTCGGTGGCCACCAGGAGCAGCCGGTCGCCCAGGTCATAAATATCCCGCACCTTACCCCGGTGGCGGGGTCCCAGTCCAGGAAGATCGGTGGTCAGAACGGGAGTGCGCATCAGTTCGGCCTCGAAGGTGAGGTCTTGGAAGTCTCGGCCTTGATTTTAACAGGTTGCGCGGCCGGCGCCAAGTTCTCGCTTTTGAGGCGGCCGGCCACCTCCTCAGCCTGTTTCCTTCCCGCAAAGGGGCCGGCCTTGACCACATAATAAGTCTTTTGGCCCGCGGTTCCCTTGTAAACTGTGGCTGAAATATTTCTGGCCTGCATTTTTTTCTTTAACGCCAAAGCTTGGTCATAGGTATTGAAGGTAGCCACCCGAAGCTGATAGTGCTCCTTGCCCGGCGCCGGGGGTTGCACTTTCGTCTCTTTCGGGGGGGCGGGGGTTGCCGGGCGGCTGTGAACCTCGGAGCCCGGCGCCGCGGGAGCCGTGGCAGGGCCCGATTGCAAGGGCGGTCCGCCGACTTGGGGCAGCTTCATTTCGCCGGGTGCGGGGGCTGCCAGCGGGGCCGGCTGCGACGCAGCCGGGGCCGGCTTGGCCGACGGCTGGGGGGCCGCCAGCCTCTGGAACAGAGCCCGGCCTCCCCAGACCAGAAGGATCAGGACCAGCAGGCCTCCCGCCAGCCCGATGAGCAGACGCCGGGCCAAGCCCGATTTCCCGGCTTCGGCGAGGCTCGGGAAATTTTCGGTCAACTTCCCCACCATGCCCTTGCTTCCGGCCCAGAACTGCCGGCAGAACCGGGACGCTGATTCCAGGACCCCGGCAGCCTGCTCCCGCCGTTCCGGGGTCCAGCCGATCCACCTGCCATAGGCGGGCGTCCGCCATGATTCCCGGCGCTGTTCCAGGGCGGCCAGGAAGGCCTGGGCGTCCTCGAACCGGTCCCGGGGATCCGGAGCCAGGCATTGTAAAAGCAGATTTTGTAAAGGCAGGGGGATCTCTTCCAGGTCGACCGGGATATTTTCCAACCGGTAAGGCACCGGCTCATCAAAGGTGAGGGGATACGGCAGGCTCCCGGCACTCAGGCGAAAACCCAGGACTCCCAGGGAGAAAACGTTGGCCGCCGGAGTGACCGGCTCACCCTGGATGACTTCCGGGGCTACATAAGCCCTCAGCTCCAGTCGTGTTACCCGGGGCTCCTCCTCTTCCGGCAGCGCGCAGGAAAAATTGGCCAGTTTGACGGTGTTATCCTCGAGGATGATGTTCGAAGGGTCCAGGGAGTGATGGACTTCGTGATGCTGGTGGGCCCAAGCCAAGGCTCCGGCCAGCTGTTCCAGAAGGCCCAAGGCGTAAGGCAGGCGGAAGCGCTCCAATCGGTTCAGGTGCCCCAGCAGGCTTTCGCCGTGGACCGGCTCCTGGACGAGGAAAACCCCCTCCTCCCGTTCCTCAAAATGAATCACCTGCAATATGTGGGGATGGCGAAGCTTCAGGGCCAGGGCGCCTTCGCCTCGCAGGGCCTCTCGGGCCGCGTCGAACTGGAATGACCGCCGCGACAAAAATTTCAGGGCCACGTCCACGCCCAAAGCGCGGTCTTGGGCCAACCATACGCCCCCGCAAGGCTCGTCCCGCAGATGGCGCAGGATGACATAACGGCGGGCCACCACATCGCCGGCCTTGAGGGAATCAGGAATGTTCTGATTCATGGTCAGCCCCCTCCCCTGGAAAAATCGTTGGCCGCACCCTGACTTGACCATAGCACAAAACCGCGGCCGGTGAAAGCCCTGGCCGCAAGGGCTCGGAAAAACCCCCAGCTCCCCGAAGTCACTATGCAATCACGGCACATTTTGATAAGGTGGACAAGAATACGGTTTGCAGCTTGCGGTCAAAGCTTACGGTAATCATTTATATATTAAACCGTGAGTCAAGCGGTTCCATCGGGAGGCGAGTCCGGTTTAATTGCCGGCGCAAGGACGAGCCATGCTTCTGGCCAACCTCATCACTCTGGCCCGACTGCCGCTTCTGCTCGCGGTGCTGGGACTCCTGCTGTATTCCTGCGCCTGGCACTGGCAGATGCTGGGATTGGGCCTGCTGGGGGTTTTGTTCCTCATGGACTGGCTGGACGGGGTGGTGGCGCGCCAACGCCGGGAAGCCACCGACCTGGGAGCCGTCCTGGACATCGCGCTCGACCGGACGGTGGAAAACGTCCTGTGGATCGCGTTTTTGCGTCTGGACCTGGTGTCCTTCTGGGTTCCGGTGATTTTCCTGGTGCGCTCCTTCGTGGTGGATGGCATCCGGGGAGTGGCCCTGGCCCACGGCAAGGCCGGGTTCAGCATGATGTACACCCCCTGGGGCCGCTTCCTGGTGGGCTCCCGCTTCATGCGGGGTTTCTACGGGTTGGCCAAGGTGGTGACCTTCGGGGTCCTTTGGCTCACTCATGCCTTGGTCTTGAGGGACCCGCAGTATTTGGTTTCCTTAAAGCCCCTGTATCAATCCCTTATCTGGCTGACGGTGGGCCTCTGCCTTGCCCGGGGTCTGCCGGTTTTGCTGGATGGACGCCTCTATTTTAACCGCGGCTGACCTTAAGCCGTTCTTAACCGGGGGCAACAGGGCCAAAGGAAAAAGCTGAAACGGCTGATTAACTTCCAGCCAAGGTGGGCTTCTTCTTATACTTTATGGCTGCCTCTTGTGAAGCCGCGGTCTTCGACGTAGACGGGACGTTGGTCCACGGCGGCACCGAACGCCTGTTTTTCCGGTACCTGGTGCAGTCCGGGAGGCTTAGTCCCGCCCGCGCCTTGGTTTTTCTGGCGCGCCTGGCCGCCGCGCCCCGTAATCGTTATCGCAATAAAACTTATCTGGCGGGGATGACCGCCGCGGAAATCGAAAGTTTAAGCCGCCGCTGTGTTCAGGAGGTCATCCTGCCCCGGTTTCGCCCCGCAGCGGTGGCTTGCCTCCGGGGACACCAGTCTGCGGGGAGAAAAATCATCCTTCTCACCGGCTCCCTTGACATCCTGATGATTCCCCTGCAAGAGCATCTGGGCGCGGATTGGCTCATCGCCACACAACTGGCCCGTAATAATCTCCACTTTACCGGGGAAATTCGGGGGCTGCATCCCCGGGGGGAAAATAAGCGGATTCTTCTGGAGCAGTTGGCCGGGCATCAGGGTCTGGATCTGTCCGCGTCTTACGCTTATGGTGACCATGAGGAAGATGTGCCCCTGTTGGCCGGCGTGGGCCGGCCCGTGGCGGTCAACCCCACCCGGGCTTTGCTCCGGGTGGCCCGGGAACGCGGCTGGCCCATTAAATATTTTTAAGGATTGATTTTACTTGGAGGGTAGGGCCGGGGGAGCGGCGGCCCCCTGCCTCTCCCCCCCTCCCAACCCCAAGTTGCCAAACCGACAAGGGATTGGGGGAGGGGGTAAGGGCCCCCCGGCCCATTGCCCCCTCCCCCGCTAAGGTTGACAGGAACCTTTTTTTCACGTAAGGAGAACCCATTGGGGAGGTGCTATGGATCCTGTCCAGCTTAAACAGTTGCAACAGAAGGTGGAGGAGGAGCTCCGCCAACGGGAGATGGCCCTCCTGGAATTCTGGCTCAAGGAACTGAAAGCCCTGGAGGCCAAGCGGCACCGGGACCTGGCCAGCTTACAGACCGACCTCAGGAACCTGGCGAACCGCATGGAAACCCGCTATCGCCGCCTTAAAGGAGGCTCGCCCTAGCTGATGTACGAGCTCAAAATTGTCACGGATTTTGCAGCGGCCCACCGCCTGAGTAATTTTTATGGGAAATGCGAATCCCTTCACGGCCACAATTGGAAGGTGGAGGTTCGGTTAACGGGTGACCGGCTGGACGATGCCGGCTTGGTGAAGGATTTTGGGGTGATCAAAAACAAAGTCCGGGAAGTGCTGGCTGAGTTGGACCACCAGTACCTCAATGATCTGCCCGCGTTCCGCCAGCAAAATCCTTCTTCGGAAAACCTGGCCCGGTACCTGTTCGAGCGCCTGGGTGCAGTCCTAGATGACGAAGTGGTGCAGGTCAGCCGGGTAAGCGTCTGGGAGTCGGACACTTCCTGCGCTTCGTATTTCAAGCCCTGATCCGGCCATGAAAGAATTGAGGGGTTGGTGCTCGCCCTGACCTTGGTGTGGGTGGCGGCGGTCTGGGCTGCACGGTAAGGCTCCTGAACCTGTCGCAAGAATTGCCGCCACCGTTGGGAACGAGCCATTCATGTTTCCCAGCACACTCAAAACTGACCGCCCCCAGCGGTTCTGTAGCCGCAGGCTTCAGCCTGCGCTTGCCCAGATGAGGACACCGGCGCCACCGATCATTTTCAGAGCAGGGGAGGCTGAGTGGGACCTACCGCCCGGAAGGGCCGGGGTCGCTCCTCTGAGAGGCCGTGCTTAAAGAAAACCTCGCCAATATCCTGCGCACCCTGCAACGGGAGCGGGTCTTCCTGTTGGGCTCCTTCGTCACCCTCCTCATCATTCTGGGAGGCCTCGGGTTTAGTTTTACCGAAGCCTCCGAAGGCGGCAGTTTTCTTAAGCGCTTCGGGGAGGGGCTGTGGTGGGCCGTAGTCACCGTGACCACAGTGGGGTATGGAGACGTCGTGCCCAAGACGTCGGAGGGCCGGCTGGTGGGCGTGGCCTTGATGGTCGGGGGATTGCTGAGTTTTTCCCTGGTCACCGCCACCGTGGCCTCCATTTTCATTGAACGGAAATTCCGTAGGGAGCGAGGCTTGGAAACCTTAAAGGAAACCCACCACATTCTGGTATTGGGCTGGCATCATGACGGGGAAACCCTTCTCGATCAGCTTCTTCGCCGCCTCCCGCACACGGCCCGGGTTGTTCTGATAAACCAGTTGCCCCCGGAAAAAATGGAAGGCATCAGGGCGAAGTATCCCGGCCGGGAACCCCTGTTTGTCTGGGGCGACTACTCCCGGGAAGAGGTCCTGCTCCGCGCCAATGTTCGTCAAGCCTATAAGGCCGTCATCCTGGCCGGCCGGAATGAAGGCGAGACCGCGGCCGAAGTGGATCAGCGCACCCTCATTACCACCCTTACCTTGAAATCCCTCAGTCCCAAAATCAGGATCCTGGCGGAACTGCTGAGAATGGAAAACAAACCCTACCTGGAGCGGGCCGGCGCCGACCAGGTGCTTATCCGGGGGCAGTACGACAGCTCCATCATGGCCGGGGCCCTGGCCTCACCGGGTCTTTACAAGGTGGTCGACGCCCTGCTCAACGCCGAGGGCTTCACCGTCTGGGCCGTGGACGTCCCCTCCGAATTCCAAGGCTCCCCTGTAAAAACGTTCAGCGACTACCTCAAAAACCAACATCAGGCCCTGCTCATCGCCATTTTCAGCGAGGGCCGGGCCTTGTCCCTGGAAGACCTCCTGGGCGACGAGCCCTCTTCCATCGACGAGTTTATCCGCAGCAAATTCGTTGAGACCGGGATGACCCATCTTTTCGGCCGGGCCAAGATGAAATTTCAGATCAATCCGGCCGACCACCAGGTCCTCGGCCCTCACGACAAGGCCGTGGTCATCGCCGCCCAACCTCCCAACCTTTGATGGACGCCATGGAAAACCTGGAATTTTTCAAGAAAATCTTTATATTCCAGGACCTGGAGCAGGAGGAGTTGCAGATGGTCCTGCAATTGGCCGAACCCCGCTTTTTTCCGGCGAACTCGGTGATCATCAAGGAGGGCGAGTCCGGGGACAGCATGTTTATCATGTGCGCAGGCGAGGTGAATATCACCAAGCGCCTTACCCTGATCCTGGATCAGGACCTCCCGAAGGAAAAGCGGATGATCCGGCTGAAGGCGGAAGACGGGGTTTCCTTCGGGGAAATGGCCCTTCTGGAAAACGATACCCGCTCCGCCACGGTCACGGCCCTGACCGACTGCCGCCTGCTGGAGTTGAAACGGGATGATTTTTTGAAGTTTATCAGGGAATACAGCGTCACCGGCTGTAAGATCATGGTGCGCCTGGCCCAGCTTCTTTCCCGCTTTTTGCGCAAGACCGACCAGGACGTGGTTAAGCTGACCACCGCGCTGGCCATTGCTTTAGGGGGCTAGAACCCCGCGGGGTCGTTGTAAAAGGTCGAACTGACCCCCGGAAAGAGCCGCCTCACGTCTCCTTTCGCCAAAGAATGGCTGGCCTATGTCCTTCAGGAAAAAGAAAGGCGGGGCATCAGGCGGTCCGCGGCTTCCCTCCCCCATGGAAAAAGTTTGAGGGGAGAAGGAGGCCGGCAGCCTGCGCTCTCCCCTCAATCTGTTTGGGTGTCCGGTTAGGCTTGGTTCTGGGCCGAAGATTTACAGCGCCCGGGCCAGCGGCGCAATCCCCTTCCTTTCCTTGATGGCCGCATGGGCGGCGGCCATGCGGGCAATGGGGATGCGCATGGGGGAACAGGACACATAGTTTAAGCCGATCCGATGGCAGAACTCGATGGCCTGGGGTTGGCCGCCGTGTTCGCCGCAGATGCCGATTTTGAGATCCGGCCGGGTCTCCCGGCCTTCTTTGACGGCAATCTGCATAAGGCGCCCCACCCCTAATTCATCCAGGATCTCAAAGGGATTGTGCCGGAGAATGCCCTCGGTGTTGTAAATGGGCAGGAACTTGTTTTCCGCGTCTTCCCGGGAGAAGGAGAAGGTGCCCTGGGTCAGGTCGTTGGTGCCGAAGGAGAAAAACTCGGCGACCGTGGCGATGCGGGCGGCCCTGAGGCAGGCCCGGGCAATTTCCACCATGGTGCCGAACTTATACTTGATTTTGACATTGTAGCGCTTTTCCACATCCTTGTGGATGTTTTCCACCCGAGGCTTGACCCACAACAGCTCCTGGACGGTGCAGACGTTGGGGATCATGATTTCCGGGCGGGCATCGACTTTCTCCCGCAAGGCCAAAGCCGCGGCCTCAAAAATGGCCTGGATCTGCATGTCGTAAATTTCCGGGAAAGAAATGCCGCAGCGCACGCCCCGGTTGCCGAGCATGGGGTTGTATTCATGCAGCACCCGCACCCGGCGCAATACCTGTTCCTTCTGTTTGAGAAGCTTCTGGTCCAAGCCCTTGGCCCGGTATTCGGCAAACTCCCGGATCATGGTTTCAATGCTGGGCATCTGCTTGTAGAGTTCCGGGTCCAGCATGGCCACCGTGCCAGGGAGCTGCTCCAGGGCATACATGATCTGCCGGAATTCCTTGAGCCGGTTTATGTCATTGATTAATTCTTCGATTGAGGGGAGAAATTCATGGAGAGGCGGGTCCAGCAGGCGGATGGTGACGGGCAGCCCGTTCATGGCCCGGAAAATCTCCACAAAGTCCTGGCGCTGCATGGGAAGCAGCTTGTCGGCCCAGCGTTTGCGCTCCTCGGGGGTGTCGGCCAGGATCATGTTGCGCATCAGGGGCAGGCGATCCGCTTCGTTGAACATGCGCTCGGTGCGGCACAGGCCGACGCCCTTGGCGCCGTGCTCCCGGGCCTTTATGGCCATGTCCGGGGTGTCGGCGTTGGCCCAGACCTCGATCTTGGCGTACTTGTCGGCCCAATCCATCAGAGTTTTCAGGTCCTTGGGGAGTTCCGGATCCAGCATGGGCACCGCGCCCAGATAAACCGCGCCCGCGGTTCCGTCGATGGTGACGATGTCCCCTTCCTTGATGACCACGTTCCCGACCCTGGCTTCCTTTAACTCGTAATTGATATCCAACCCCTCAGCCCCCGAGACGCAGGGTTTGCCCATACCCCGGGCCACCACCGCGGCGTGGGAGGTCTTGCCGCCCCGGCTGGTAAGAATCCCCTGGGCTGCAAAAAAGCCATGAATGTCTTCGGGCTTGGTCTCCACCCGGGTCAGGATGATCTTTTCCCCTTGGTTGCCCAGGTGCTCGGCCCGGTCGGCGTCGAAGACCACTTTGCCGGTGGCCGCACCGGGTGAAGCCGAAATGCCTATCGCCAGGGGTTCTTGCTTAAAATCCGGATCGATCCGGCGGTGCAGGAATTGCTCCAAAAAGTCCGGGTCGATCCGAAGCAGAGCTTCCTCCTCGTTGATCAGGCCTTCTTTCACCATGTCCACCGAAGTTTTGCACAGAGCCCAGGCGTTCATCTTGCCGTTGCGGGTCTGGAGCATGTAAAGTTTGCCCTTCTCGATGGTGAACTCGAAGTCCTGCACCTCCCGATAATGCTTCTCCAGAATGTTGCGCATCTTTTCGAGTTGCTTATAAATCTCCGGCATGTCGGTGCGCAGCTCTTTCAAGGGCCGAGGGGTGCGGATGCCGGCCACTACGTCCTCACCCTGGGCGTTGATCAGATAGTCGCCGTACAACACATTCTCCCCGGTTCCCGGATCCCGGGTGAAACCCACTCCGGTGGCGGAATCATTGCCCATATTGCCGAAAACCATGGTGCAGATATTCACTGCGGTTCCATTGGCCATATCCGGGGTGATGTTGAACTGGCGACGGTAATCCACCGCCCGCTTGCCCATCCAGGACTTGAAGACGCCTTCGATGGCCAGGAAAAGCTGGGCCCAGGGGTCTTGAGGAAAAGGCCGGCCGGTGTTTTTCTTGATCACTTCCTTGAAGCGCTCCACCACTTCGGCCAAGGCCTTGGCGTCCAGTTCGGTATCCACCGTGGCGTGGTATTTTTCCTTCACTTCTTCAAAGACGGCGTCAAACTCGGCATCCGGCACTCCTAAACCGATTTTCCCGAAAAGCTGCAAGAAACGGCGGTAAACGTCATAGACGAACCGTTCATCGCCGGTAAGCTTGATCAGCCCCTTGGCGGTTTCGTCGTTGAGGCCCAGATTGAGGATGGTGTCCATCATGCCCGGCATGGACAGGGCCGAACCGGAGCGCACCGACACCAGCAAGGGGTTGTTGGGGTCGCCGAAGCCCTTGCCGGTTTTCTTCTCCAACGCCTCCATGTATTCATGCACCTCGTCCATGAGGCCTTCGGGAAACTGGTTATGCTCCAGGTAATCCACATTGGCTTCAGTGGTAATGACAAAGCCCGGGGGCACAGGGAGACCGATCTGGGTCATGCTGCACAATCCCGCCCCCTTTCCCCCCAGAAGCTTTTTATTGGTGCCGTCCCCTTCTTCAAAGGAGTAGCAATAACGTTTCTTTTTCGCCATCTTCTCCGTCTCCTTCTGTGTTTTCCCGGTAGTTTTGCCAGCCATGGCGGATCTCCTCTTGGTTAATAGCCAAAATTGTGAAAAATTTCAAAAATAAAATAAGCAAATAATTATCCCGACCCTGACGACCACCTGATCATGGAGTTGAGCGCCGGCTCCCGCCAGGCTCCCACCAGCATTTCCGGTCCCCGACACAGGCGGGCGATCTGTTCCAAAAGGGCCTGGGTAAGGGCTGCCGCCTGGCCGGCCCCGGGAGCGCTGAGGGGCGGCCCCAGGCGGACCGCCACGGACCATCCGGAGGGCCGGCGGCTGGTTTCATAACTGAGTCCCACCGGCACAAAGGGAAGAGGCCCAAGCCCATGCCGTTCCTGGAGTTTAAGGAGCATCTGGACCAGGCGGTGCTTGCCGGGTCCCATCCGGCCCCGGAAATACGTGCCCTCAGGAAACAGGACGATATAAGCTTTTTCCTGCAACAGGGGAAGGAGCTGGCGGAACGAAGACAGGGTGGCCCGGGGATTCCGGCGGTCCACCGGCACGCCCCCCAAGGCCCGGAGAAATTCCCGTTGCAGGGGGGTGACGAAAAGCTCGGCTTTGGCGATATAGTAAAGAGCGGGAGGCAGGGCCAGGGCCACGGCCAGGATGTCCTCCCAGCGCTGGTGCTTGGGGCAGATAATCGCGGGGCCGGCCGCCGGCAGATGCTCAAGCCCCTGTACCTCTACGGGGTGAAGCCTGGCCCAGGTGTAGCGCAGCAACCCTCGGCAAACACGGTATATGGTGGGAGATAGAAAAGACATCGCCTGCCGCCGCCGGAAGCTATAAAAAGTAAAAAGGCAAAAGTAACAACCTCTTATACTTTGCCTTTCACCTTTTTCGATTAGGGCCTGTGCTCCGCAAAAGGCCTAATCGAACTTTAGCGGGGAAAGAGGGCGGCGGGCCAGTGGGCCCTTACCCCCCCCTCCCCAATCCTTTAATTGGTTGAAAAACCGGGAAAATCGGCGCCAAGGCCCCGCATGCTTTCTGGAACCCGGGGCCTAATCTGTTTACCTTTTACTTTTTCCTTCTTAAGAAGTGATACCTAGTATAAGTTGATTTTATTACCGGAGTCAATGGCTTGGATGAACGGGGAGGGAGAGCCATGATATACCTCGATTTCAACGCCACCACCCCGGTGGCCCCGGAGGTGCTGGAGGCCATGTTGCCTTTCCTGCGCGAGGAGTTCGGCAATCCGGCCAGCAACTACCCCCGCGGCTGGCGGGCCCTGGAAGCGGTGGGGGCGGCCCGACGACAGGTGGCCGAGACCCTGGGCTGCACTCCGGAGGAGGTCGTGTTCACCAGCGGCGCCACGGAGGCCAACAACACGGTGATCAAGGGCGTGGCCTGGCAGTACCGGGCCGGGCAGATTATCACTACTGCCATCGAACATCCCGCAGTGGCCATGCCGTGCCGCTGGCTGGCCACCCAGGGCTTCGAAATCACGACCATTCCGGTGGATTCCCAGGGTCTGGTAGACCCGGAGGATATCCGGCAAGCCCTCACCCCCAGGACCATCCTGGTGAGCGTCATGCACGCCAACAACGAGACCGGGGCGATTCAGCCCCTGGCCGAAATCGGGGCCATCACCCAAGAGGCCGGGGTGCTGCTGCATACCGACGCAGCTCAAAGTGTCGGGAAAATCCCGGTTAATGTTAAAGAACTCAGGGTTGATTTCCTGACAGTGGCCGGCCACAAGTGCTATGCGCCCAAGGGGGTGGGAGCCTTATATGTCCGGGGCGAGACTGAATTCATTCCCCTGCTTCATGGCGGCGGTCAGGAGAAAAGCCGGCGGTCCGGAACGGAAAATGTCCCCTATATTGTAGCTTTGGGCGAAGCCTGCCGCCTGATTCAAAACCGTCTGGCGGCGGACCAGGACCACTTCCGGGCCCTCCGGGACCGCTTGCACCGGCTTCTCCAGGAAGGCTATCCCGACCTGGTTCTGAACGGCCCGGAAAGCGAGCGTCTGCCCAACACCTTGAATGTTTCCTTCCCGGGGCTCTCCGGCCGGGCCATCCTGGCGGGAATCTGGGATCTGGAGGCCTCCGTGGGCGCGGCCTGCCACGGCGACGAGGAACATCCTTCCCCCATTCTCACTGTAATGGGGGTCCCGCCTGAAGTGGCTTTGGGTGCGGTGCGCCTCTCAGTGGGCCGCTCCACCACCATGGCGGAAGTGGAAGAAGCCGCCCGGCTTATCCTGGCCCGGGTAATGGAATTGCAGGGCAAGTCCAGGGCTTGAGGTCCGGGTCCGGGAATCCCGCAGCGCCTGGGGGGCAGGGAAGGGATGGCTATCGACCTTCCCCGGTCTCACTGTCCACCTCTCCTTCTGCCAACGGTAAAACTGCCGTTATTATTTTTCAGTGGAGGGCGGCGCGGGAGGGGCCTCCTGGGATTTTTCCGAAGACTTGGCCCCTTGGTCCTGCGGCTGGCCGCGCACGGCCACAAAAACCCGGCCCACATTCAGTGGAAAGGTCCCCGGAACCCGGATCACCAGAGCCTCCTGCTTTTCCGTAATAAGCAGAGGAATGGCGGCTGCCGTGACTTCGCCATAAACTTCCTTCGGCATGGACCGTTGCAACGCGATGAAATAGTTGCCGGAGGGCAAGTCCTTGACCGACAGTTTGAAAGAGCCGTCGTCGCGCACTTTGATTTTCGGCAGTTTTGAATCAAAGGCCGCGTAACCCTCCTGATCTGAGGTGCCTTTCAGCTTGTCGCTGTATCTGACCAACTGGAAATAAGCACTGGCCGGGACCCTGTCCTTCAGGTCCTTCCAGTTGGCGATCACCCCTTCAACCTTGACTTCGGCGCCAAAGGCAGCGCCGGCCATCAGCAAGGCAATCCCCAACGCGACCATCACCGCCAGCCATTTTTTCATTGCGGCATCCTTCTCGTCGCCCAAACTAAAGGCTTTTATCGTGAACAAACCCTTGAAGTTGTGGAGCAGAGGCCTCGCCTGCTCTTTATAATTAAAGATAATAAAGAACAGCCGGCCCTGCATCATTGTCCCCCGGGGGGGCGGCCATCAAACGGCCATGAGTCCTTACCCCCTCCCCCAATCCCTGGTTGGGTGGCAACCTGGCCAGGGAAATCAGGACGGGCGTCCCGCCTTTCCCGGCCCCCTAAAGGGTTGGAAGGGGGATGGGGAGGGCAGGGGGCCGCCACTCTCTGCCCTCCCCTCACGCCGGATCATTATTCTCGTTAGCAGAGCAAAGGCCGTGATCGGTATTATTTTATAAGATAACCGAATCCGGGCGGAACAGGTAAGGATAAAAAAACCAGGCCCCTCAGGGCCCGGTTTGCAAGGAAGATGAAATTTTCTGGGGAGGTCGGCTACTTTTCCTGGATTAGCTCGGCGATGAGGCTGTTGGCCACTTTCTTGGAGTCAACCACATAAGTGCCCTTCTGCACCGGCTCCTGCAAGGCCGCCACTTTCTCCGGCCGGACCTCCGGCGCTTGATATACCACGGCGCTGGCCTTTTGCAGCAGCCGGGATTGGGGCGACAGCTGGATGACATCCTCGTTGGCGCCGGCTTCTTCCCGGAGGGGCGCGGCCTGGGCCGTCCCCACCACCTCAGCCTGCTTGGTTGCGAGCTGCTCAACCTCCAGGCTCTTGACATCGGCAATCTTCATGGCGTCTTTTCTACCTCGAGTATATTCACTCGATCCCGGTTTTCAAGGTCATCTCCCCTCCCTTGAACGGGGATCACCACCTTTTAATCCCTTATCGGCCATCCGCAAGTTCTTATTAAATTTGTAGCACACATCTCCTGACGGTCTAAAGGCCCTGCATTCCTCCCCAGAGATGAATAACTGGGGCCCCGGCCTGCCCCAACAGGCGAACAGGACTAAGAAAATTGCGGCCCAAGGCCGTGCCGCCGATCCGGCCCTCATTTTCCCCGCTTCTGCAGCAGCCGCTGGGCCGCTTGCCGGTCTTCCTCCAAAAACTGGCGGCACAGGGAGTGCCGGGTGTTGTTGAGCACTTCTTCCAGGTGCTTGCAGGCCTCCTCCTTTTTCCCCATTTTCAACAAGGTCTCGGCCAGGAACAGTTGATTGGTGCTGTTCTCCGGGGCAATGGAGACTGCCTGGACAAGGTGTTTATAGGACTCAGAGATGCTGCCCACGGACAGGGGCCATTGGGGGCACTCGAAATATATTCGACCCAGGACCCGGTGGGGACCGGCCTGGTCATACGCCGGATCGGTCTTGAGAACCTTTTCCATTTCCGCCACAATTTCCGGAACCATCTTGAGGCCCCGGCGGGCGCCGCCCTGTTCGGCCAGGCCGCAGAGGTTCATGCCCAGCCAATAGTGGCCCTCCGGCAAGGACGGATACTCCATGACCAACATTTGCGCAGAGCGCTGGCCCTTTTCAAAATAATAACTCTTTTCGCTATTCCTAGAGCTGAGTTCCCCCAGAAGAAAGGCCAGCCGGGACAGGCGGGTAAGGCCGCCGGCCCGGTCTCCTGTACCTCGGTTCAATTCGATCTCGGTCCGGGCCATCTCACCTAAAAGATGGGTAACATTGCAGTCAACTTCTTCCTCCGGCGGGGTGACCTCAGTGACCGCCGGGTGACGGACACAGCCACCGCACCATAAAGCCAGGGTCAAGATGAGCAAAAACAGGAAAAACTTCCTCATGGCGGCGATCTCCAGAAGATCCTCTGGGCAGCTTAGGTGTGCGTCAGAGTTGCCTCGGGATGACTTTAATAATTATATGCGCGATGCTTAATTGGGCAAACCCCTGTTTCACCTCCCTCCCGCGGAACCAGGCTTTTGCGGGCTGATGTGGATGTGGTTCAAGAAGCTTTGAAATCTCCTTATCCGGCATTGGGTCCGGCCGCGCTCATTCGAGGCGAGGCCGTCGTGTATGACAAAGCCGAGGCAGCCCCTGTCCCTGCCCTTGAGCCGCCTTAGTAAGATAAAAAACCGTTGACAGTTTCGATATACATGATAAACATACCTATTCGGCTTATTATCGAATGACCGGTTCGGTTTGCGGTCGAGCCGGGACCGGTGGGATTTGGATCTGAAGACTTATCTGACAATGGGAGGGGGGAAAATGGATGCCCGGCGTGAGGGTGAAACCCAACGAGCCCTTCGAGGTCGCCCTTAAGCGCTTTAAGAAGCAGTGTGAAAAAGCAGGCATTCTCTCCGAGATTCGCAAGCGGGAACACTACGAAAAGCCCAGCATTAAGCGCAAAAAGAAGATATTAGCGGCCAAGAAACGGGCTTTAAAAAAGTTACGTAAGCTTGAGGGCTCATGATTCCACTAAGCGAACGCTTGGATCAGGCCTTTAAGGAAGCCATCAAAGGTCAACAGCAGACGGTCCTGTCCACCCTGCGGATGCTGAAAACGGCTATTCGTCATAAAGAGGTGGAGTTGAAACACCCCCTTTCTGAGGCTGAACTCCTGGCCGTCATCAACAGCCAGGCCAAACAACGGCGGGACGCCATCAGCGAATACACCAAAGCCGGCAGGCGGGACCTGGCCAGCAAAGAAGAGGAGGAACTGAGTGTCCTCCTCTCTTTTTTGCCGGCCCAACTGTCAGCCGAGGAAGTGGAGGCCGAGGTCGCCCGTATCATCGCCCAGGTAGGGGCCACCACCATCCAGGACCTGGGCAAAGTGATGAAAACCGCCATGGCGGAACTTGCCGGTCGGGCCGACGGCAAGGTCGTCCAGGAAATCGTGCGCCGGCGTTTAAGTAGCTGACCCCCCACGCTGCGTCCGGAGGCCATTGCGGCATGCCTGAGGAAACCCTGAACGCCTTGGAATTTCCGGGGCTTCTCCGGATAGTCCAGTCGTATGCCGCCTCAGGTCTGGGCCGGGACTTCCTGGCCAGGCTTTCCCCCCTGTCGGCTTTGGCCCAGATTGAGTTAAAGTTCACCGAAATCCGGGAGCTCCAGGACCTGGAAAACCGGGAAGGGGATATTCCCCTGGCCGATTTTCCGGACCTGGCCTCCTGGCTCACCAAAGCGAAGGTTCCCGGCAGCCTGTTGCCGCCGCCGGCTTTCAACGACATCCTCCAGGTGCTGCGCCTGGCCCGGCAGGTAAGGCTCTATCTGGCCCGAGGCGGCTCCCGGCTGGCCGCGCTGGACCGTTTGGCCCGGAGCCTGCGGGACCTGGCCGACTTGCAGGAAATCATCACCCAAAGCATCAGTCCCCACAATTTTGTCCTGGACGGCGCCGCTCCGGAGTTGGCCCGGGTCCGCCGGGATCTGGCCCATACCCGGGGAGCCTTGAACCGCCAGATCAAGGAGAGTTTTTTTACCAGTCAGTATCAGCACGTCATCCAGTCCCCCCTTATCTCCCAGCGCCATGGCCGTTATGTCATTCCCATCAAGGCGGATCACAAGGGCGCAATTCCGGGGATCATCCACGATGCCTCCCAAACCCGGTCCACCTTGTTTCTGGAGCCTCTGGCCATCGTGGAGCAGAACAACGCCTTGAATCTTCTCGCCAACCAGGAAAAGCGGGAAGAGGAAAAGGTCCTGCGCCGCCTCACCGACCAGGTACGCCACCATTTTAAGGAGCTGGCGGATAACCTGGCCGCGCTGGCCGAACTGGACGCAATCGCCGCCAAGGTGCGTTTTGCCCGGGATTATCAGGCCCGGGAGCCCATTTTGAACCCCAGCGGCGGGGTGGACTTTCGCCAGGCCCGCCACCCCTTGCTCGTGGCCCGGGAAAAGGCAGACCCGCAAGCGACCAGAACAGTACCTATAAACCTGAGGCTCACCCCCGAAAAACGCTTCCTGGTCATTTCCGGGGCCAATGCCGGCGGCAAGACCGTGGCCCTCAAGACCCTGGGACTATTGACCCTCATGGTTCAGAGCGGCATTCCCGTGCCGGTGGCGGAAGGGAGCGAGTTCAGCCCCTTTCACCAAGTCTTTGCCGACATCGGCGACCCCCAGGACCTGCACCAGAACCTGAGCACCTTTTCGGCGCACCTGAAACGGGCTTTGGACATGCTGGCCAGGCTTTCCGGCCGGGCCCTGGTGCTTCTGGATGAACTGGGAACCGCGACCGATCCCACGGAGGGAGGCGCTCTCGCCTTGGCCCTGCTCCGGGCCTTCCATCGCCGGGGTGCGTACGGCGCAGTGACCACCCACCTGCCGGTGCTGAAAAATTTTGCCCAGCGGGAGGCGGGCTTTGAAAACGTGGCTGTGGTCTTCGATGAGAAGACCCGCCGTCCCACCTATCGTCTGGCCTACGGGGCGGTGGGCACTAGCAACGCCCTCGCCATCGCCCGGGAACTGGGCCTGGATGCGGAAATTCTGGCCGAAGCAGAGGGCTGCCTCGACGCCGAGGAACTGAAGGGCTGGCGCCTGCTGGCCGAAGTGGAAGCGGCCAGGGAAAGCCTCCACCGCCGGGAAGAGGAGCTTAAGGAGGCTCGGAAGGAGCTGGCCGAGCAGGAGCGCCGGTTGGAACGGGAACGGGAGCGGCTGGCCCAGGAGCGGGAGCGCTTGCTCAACGAAGAACTGGGGGAATTACGGGCCCGCATCCGGGATGCCGAAAAGGAATTTAAGCATATTTTGGAGAAACTGGAGCACAAGGAGGAGTCCTGGGGCAGCCTGCGCCAGAAACTTTCGGCCAAGGAGGCCGAAATCCTGGCGGACCTGACCCCGCCGGCACCACCGCCCCCGGCCGCGCTGCCCGAATATGCCCCGGGCCAGCGGGTCTTTTTGCCGGCCCTGGGCTTGCCCGGGGAAGTCCTGGCGGTGGACAAGCAGGGCCGCCTGACCGTGCGGGTGCGGCAAGTGAAGATCAAGGCCCGGCCCGAAGAGGTGACCCCCCTGGCCGGGGGCGGGGAACCCGAAGCGCCCGCCCGGGGCCTGACCTACCGTCCCAGTCCGGCCCACCTCCCCAGTCTGAACCTGGTGGGGCTCAGGGTGGAGGAGGCCTTGCCCCTGGTGGACCGGCTCCTGGACCAGGCCATCTTGCAGGGCGCGGAACGGGTGGATATAATTCATGGCACCGGCACCGGCCGCCTCAAACAGGCCGTGCGGGAGCATCTGAAACACCATACCATGGTCAAGGCCGTCCACGGGGATGTGAACCCTGGGGTGACGCTGGTGGATTTGAAGGATTGATTTCTCCAGGGGGCGTTCTGCGCACAACATAATCGAAGAAAGAAACCTTAACGTTCGCTTTAGAGATTAGGCAACCAGAGCTTGGGTCAAGGGCGTTCCCCAGCGGAAGCTGGGGAACGAAATGAAATGAAGCTTTAAAACAGATGATGGGCAGAGCCCACCCCACATTCCCGAAACTTGAAACTGGAAACTCAAAACTATCAACTAACCACTAACCACTGACTGCTGACTGCAATGGCCTACATCCCGGAAGACAAGCTTCTGGAGATCAGAGAGGCCGCCTCCATCGAGGAGGTGGTCGGCCAATATGTCAAGCTCGAGCGCCGGGGCAGGAACCTCACAGGCCTGTGCCCGTTTCACGCTGACACCAAGCCCTCCTTCACCGTCTCTCCGGACCGGGGCATCTTCTACTGTTTCGGTTGCCAGGCCGGGGGAAATGTCATCAGCTTTGTCATGCAGTATCACAAGCTGACCTTCCCGGAGGCGGCCGCGGAATTGGCGCGGCGCTACGGCATCGCGCTCACCGTCCGGGATATGGGGCCCGAGGAGGCCCGCCGTTCCAAGAAGCGTCAAATATTTTACGACCTGCACCGGGAGGCCTTGGCCTTCTACCGGGCCACGCTGGCGGGCAAAGCCGGCCAGGCCGGCCGGGACTATGTGAAAAAACGGGGCCTCACCCCCGAGATCATCCAAACCTTTCAATTGGGCTACGCCCCGCCGGACTGGGACGGCTTGCGGCGCCACCTCCAGAACAAAGGCCTGTCGCTGGACGCGGCCCATGAAGTGGGCCTCCTGCTCCCCCGGGCCTCCGGCGGTTACTATGACCGCTTCCGGGACCGGGTCATTTTCCCCATTTTCGACCGGCAGGACCGCGTGGTGGCTTTCGGCGGGCGTATCGTGGGGGCAGGGGAGCCCAAGTATCTCAATTCCCCGGAAAGTCCCCTCTATAGCAAGGGCCGGCTGCTCTACGGCCTGCCCCAGGCCCGGGAAGCTCTGCGACAAATGGACCTGGCTTTGGTGGTGGAGGGCTATCTTGATTTACTGGCGCTGCGGGTCCACGGCGTGGCCCCTGTGGTAGCGACCTTGGGCACGGCCCTAACCCGGGAGCAGGTGCGGCTCCTGAAAAGTCTGGTTTCCCGGGTGGTTCTGGTCTTCGACGGGGACCCGGCGGGAGCCAAGGCCATGTGCCGGGCCTTTCCCCTGTTCGCTCAGGAGGGCTTGCCCGTGCGGGTCATCGCCCTCCCCGCGGGCCTGGACCCTGACAACTATGTGCAGGCCCACGGCCCGGATCTGTTCGCTTCCCCTTGGGAGGCCGCGCAACCCTGGCTGGCCTTTTTACTTGACAACCTGACTGCAACCCACGGTCCGTCCATCGAGGGCCGGGTAAAGGTGGTGGAGGAACTCAGACCTTATTTCAATGCCCTGCATGATCCGGTGGAGCAGGGTCTGTGGCTCAAGTTCGCCGCGGAGCGCCTGGGCGTGGCGGAAACGGACCTGCGTCTTTCCCTCACCCGGATCAACACCGGTCCCCGGTTCCAGCGGGAGTGGGGCCAGGGCATCGCCATCAACCTGGAGAAAGGGCTTCTGCGCTGGATCCTGCATAATCCGGAGGCGGTGCCCCCCGATGAGTTAGCGGCCTGGGCCGAAGAGATGGAAGATCCGGACCTGCAGGACCTGCTGCGCCTCATTGCCGCCCAAAGCCTGAATCGTCGGACCCTGGACATAAGCTTTCTTCTGGACCAACTGGAGGAGGAGGACTGCAAGCGGGAACTCTGCGCGCTGGTCCTGGATCCAGGAGAATATTCCCAGCTTTCCCCTGACCTCGTGGCCGAGGACTGGCGCCGGGCCCTGCGCCGACGGCGGCTCCAGCGGACCCGGGAAGCCCTCAAGGAGAAGCTGGCCCGGGCCAGCCAGGAAGCAGACCATGACAACCTCCTGGCCTTGCTCACGCAACGGCAGGAAATCGACCGGCAACTTGAGGCATTAAAAGCGCCGCCCACTACAAGAGGAGAGAATGGATGAATAAACGGGGTATGGATGGGTTTTCGAACATGGTGCCGATGGGTGACGAAGACGGCCTCATAACGGTGGACGAACTCAGCGATCCTCTTATTTCCGACAGCTTCTTGAATGAGCCGGCCAAGGACGTCCTCATCTTTGATGACCTGGCTCTTCCCTCGCGGGAAGTTTCTTCCAATCTGAACCTGGAAGAAGGGGAGCTTGACCTGGCCCTGGAGGCGGAGGCCGCGGTCAAGCTGGATGATCCGGTACGTTTGTACCTCAAGGAGATGGGCATGGTTTCCCTCCTTACCCGGGAAGGGGAGGTGGAGATCGCCAAGCGCATCGAAGAGGGGGAAAAGGAAGTTCTGAACGCCATCCTGGAGGTTCCCTGGGCTATCCGGGAGATCCTGTCCTTGGTGGCCCGTCTGGAGCAGGAAAAACTGACGCCCGACAATTCCCTGGATAATTTCGGGGAAAAGGCGCTGGATCTTGATCAGACTTCACAAAAGTCCAAGTCCCAGAAGGTGCTGCAGAAACTGAAGACCCTGGAAGAACGCCTCCAGGAAATAAACCAGGAATTGACCCGAGCCAAGGGCAATCATGAACTCAAGCACCAATTGGAGCAGAAACTGGCTGCAACCCGCCGGCGCATGGTGGACACTTTGATCAGCCTGCGTCTGGAATCCCAGCACCTGGAAGGCATCCTGAAGCGGCTGCACGGCCATTATCAGACGATTCGCGGCTGCCAGCGGACCCTTCAGAACATCCTGCGCGAGACCGGGATGTCCGCCAAAAAATTTCGGGTGCTCCTGCGGGATTTGCGCAAGGGCCTGCCGGTATCCACACCCAACGGCCACAACCCGGCGCGTCTTAAAGAGTTGGCGGAAACCTGGTCCCGGGAAGAAAAGCGCCTGGCCCGGGTGGAGAAGGAACTGGGCCTTACCACTTTCCGCACTCTCGGGGTCCTGGAAAGGATCCGCAAGGGCGAATATCAGGCCGAAAAGGCCAAGCGGGAGTTGGTGGAAGCCAACCTGCGCCTGGTGGTCTCCATCGCCAAAAAATACACCAATCGGGGTCTCCAGTTCCTCGATCTCATTCAGGAAGGCAACATCGGTTTGATGAAGGCGGTGGAAAAGTTTGAATATGAGCGGGGGTATAAATTCAGCACCTACGCCACCTGGTGGATCCGCCAGGCCATCACCCGGGCTATCGCCGACCAGGCCCGCACCATCCGCATCCCCGTGCACATGATCGAGACCATCAACAAGCTCATCCGCACCTCCCGCTACCTGGTCCAGGAAATCGGCCGGGAGCCCACCCCGGAAGAAATTGCCGAGAAAATGGAGTTTCCCCTGGAGAAGGTGCGCAAAGTGCTCAAGATCGCCAAAGAACCCCTGTCGCTGGAAACCCCCATCGGCGACGAGGAAGACAGCCATTTGGGAGATTTTATCGAGGACAAGAAAATTTCCACCCCCATGGAAGCGGTGGTGGGGTTGAATTTGGCGGAGCAGACGGCCAAGATGCTCTCCACCCTGACCCCCCGGGAGGAGCGGGTGTTGCGCAAGCGCTTCGGCATCGGCGAAAAGACGGACCATACCCTGGAAGAGGTGGGGCGGGATTTCGAGGTGACCCGGGAGCGCATCCGCCAGATTGAAGCCAAGGCCCTGCGCAAGCTCCGGCATCCATCGCGCAGCACCCGGCTCAAAAGTTTCATGGATTCTTAGGAAACTTGGCAGACCCCTTGTTTCTTCGGGGATTTGGAATTAATATTAATAAATTAGGGGCCCATAGCTCAGTGGTGAGAGCATCCGGCTCATAACCGGTTGGTCCCTGGTTCGAATCCAGGTGGGCCCACTAGCCCGCGGGAGACAGGCATCATCCGTCGAATACGACCCAAAATTTTAAAGAGTTCATTAACCAACCCCGGGGGTGCTGTGTGTGCACCCCCGTTTTGCGTCCCATGGCAGCGATCATAACGGATATTCTGGCCTGTCTGGATGCGGCTTACCCTTTTTCCTGGGCCCTTTCCGGGGATCGGGTGGGTCTCCAGGCAGGCGATCCCCAGGCCTCAGTTACAAATGTCCTTGTGGCCCTGGAGGCGAGCCCGGCAGTAGTCGCCGAGGCCCGAACCCTAAACGCCCAGCTGCTCCTTACCCACCATCCCCTTATCTACCAGGCTGCTGCTGATCTACGCGAAGACCGGCCCCAGGGCAGGTTGCTGGCGGCGGTGGTGCGGGCCGGGCTGGCGGCGGTCGCCTGCCACACCAACCTGGACCTGGCCCCACAAGGCCTGAACGACCATCTGGCCCACAGGCTCGGCCTGGAGGAGCCGGTGGTCCTGGACCCGGTGCGCCAGGAGGCCTGGCTGAAGCTGGCGGTCTTTGTGCCCGTGGGTTACGAGGACCAGGTGCGGACAGCCCTCATGGACGACCGGGTAGGGGTTATCGGCCATTACTCCCACTGCTCTTTTGCTGCCCGCGGCCAGGGCACCTATCTGCCCTTGTCGGGGGCCCGGCCTTTTCGGGGCGAGGTGGCCAGGCTTTCCCGAGCCGATGAGTCGCGGCTTGAAGTGCTGGTGCCGGAAAGTGCAGTGCCTGCCACTCTGGCCCGCCTAAAAAAGGCGCACCCCTATGAGGAGGTGGCCTATGACCTTTACCCCTTGGCCAATCCGGGTCTGGCCCTGGGCTTCGGACGGGTGGGCCATTGGCCTGGTGGCTTGTCCTGGAAGGAAACCGTGAACCGTGTAAAAGAAGTCTTTGCCGTCTCCGGGGTACGGGTTTGGGGTCAGCCGCCCGAGGTGGTGTCCCGGGTGGCGGTGTGCGGCGGCAGCGGCGGGGATCTCATCGGCCAGGCGCGAGTCCAGGGGGCGCAGGTGTATGTCACCGGAGAAGTTCGCCATCACCAGGCGGTGCCGGGCCCGGAGGAAGACTTTGCCGTCATTGAAGTGGGTCACTTCGCCAGCGAAGTGGTTTTCATGCCGGCCTGGGCGGAGCAGGTGGACCACTTTCTCCGGCAGCGGGAGCTGGCCGTGCAGGTAATCGTGTCAGCTGCGCAAACCATGCCGTTTCAGATTCTCTGAGAGGACTGCCCGGTACCGGGGAGGATGATGCAGAACCAACTTTTTCCAGCAATAAACCAATCAATTACGAAGGATGGAGGGTCAGGCTTTGTTACCTGAGTTGCAGCAACTGATAAATTTGCACGAGATAGATAAGGAAATTCATGAACTCACCCAGGAACTGAATAAGCTTCCCGAGGAGCTCAAAGAGTTGGAACAGGAGATGGCGGCCCTGGAAGCGGAGCGGGCCGGCGACCTCCAGGAACTGGACAGCCTCCAGGCGCAGTTGCGGGAGATGGAAGCCGAGGTGGCCGACCTGGAGGAGGGCATCAAGGCCAGCCGCCAGCGCCTCATGGACATAGGCAAGGAACTGGAACTAAAGGCCATGCTTAAAGAAATCGCCTTCCGGGAGGACCAGCGGGACCAGAAGGAAACCCGGATGCTCGAGATCCTGGAACAGGCGGAGGCCTTGCGACAAGCCCTGGCGGACAAGGACCAGACCCTGAGAAATCTGAAAAAGGAATATGACCGCCGTTCCACCGTGGTGTCGGGCCAGGCGAAGGAATTGGAACAGCAACGGGTTGTTCTTACGGAGAAGCGGGAATCCCTCCGCACAGGCCTGCCGGCGCCATTGCTGAAACGCTATGAGTTCATCCTGAGCCGCCGCAACGGCAGCGCCATCAGCGAGGTGCGGGACGGGGTTTGCCTGGCGTGCCACATGAATATCCTTCCCCAGCAGTATAATGACCTGCAAAAAGGGGAGGAAATCATCCAGTGCCCGCACTGCCAGCGCATTCTCTACTGGCTGGGCGAGGCCGAAGAGGAAGAGGCGGCCGAAACCCCGGCCCGGAAGGCCAAAGCTTCTTAACCCCGGCCATGGGCGAAGCACGCCGCTTTCGGGCTGCGATTTTCGCGGCTTTGGCTCAGAACCCGGACATTGCGGCGGTCTGCCGCCGCTTCCACCTCAGCCGGGAGGAGTTGGGCAAACTTTTTCAGGAAGCAGCCGCACATTTTCACAGGGAAGACGCCGGAGCCGCGCAGCTCTCAGGGGACGGCGTTCCCCCAAACCGGACCCCCGAACCCCGGCTTCCAAAGGAAGACGGCTGGCGCCTTTATGTTGACGGCGCCGCCCGGGGCAACCCGGGACCCGCGGGGGCCGGCGCCGTGCTTTATGATCCCGCCGGCCGCAAGCGGGCCCAGGACAGCCGCTATCTGGGGGAAACCACCAATAACGTGGCGGAATACCAGGCCCTCATCCTGGGCCTGGAATTGGCTCTAAGCCTGGGCGTAAGGCATATTCAGGTTTGCGCGGATTCCCAACTGATCGTCCAACAACTCAAAGGCGCCTATCAGGTCAAGGCCCCTCACCTTTTGCCCCTCTGGCGCCAGGCGCAGAAGACATTGCAAAAGTTCGACAGCTGTGCTATTTCCCACCTTGACCGCTCCCTGAATCTTGAAGCGGATCGCTTGGCCCGGCAGGCCATTGACCAGCACAGGCGAAAGAGGTAATATATAAACAAGGTTATGTCCTGCACGCCAGCGGCGGGACGCGGAGCAGGCCAGGTGATCGCTGGCTGCGTTGGGCGCGGCTGGAGGAAAGTCCGGGCTCCACAGGGCAAGGCGCTGGGTAATTCCCAGGGGGGGCGACCCCACGGAAAGTGCCACAGAGACCAGACCGCCGTGGCCGTCCACGGTAAGGGTGAAAAGGTGAGGTAAGAGCTCACCAGTGTCGGCGGCGACGTCGACAGCTTGGAAAACCCCGCCTGGAGCAAGACCAAATAGGGGAGCGCTTGAGGGTGGCCCGCCCAAGCTCCCGGGTAGGTTGCGCGAGGCCCCGGGCAACCGGGGTCCCAGAGGAATGATCACCACCGGTCGCCAGACCGGCACAGAACCCGGCTTATGGCCTGCTCCGCCTTTATTTTTTTCCTATCCCCGGTTTGAGGATTGCCATTCCCGGACAAGCATGAACCCTGACCGCGCTCTACCCGCCTTGAAAAAAGCTCCCAGCCCCTATATTTCCGTGGTCATCCCGGTTTTCAACGAAGAGGAAAACCTGGGGGAGTTGAGCCGGCGTCTGCTCAGCACCCTAACCGCAGACGGGCGGCCCTTTGAGATCATTTTCGTGGATGACGGCTCCACCGACCGCTCCTGGGAGATTCTCTCGGAAATCCATCAGCGCCACCCCGACCAGGTCCGGGCCTTGCGGTTTTTCCGCAACTTCGGCCAGCATCAGGCCATTTTTGCGGGCTTTCAGGCTACCCGGGGCCAGGTTGTCGTCACCCTGGACGCCGACCTCCAGAACCTGCCGGAAGACATTCCCAAGCTGGTGACCAAGCTGGAGGAGGGCTACGACACCGTGGGCGGCTGGCGGGAGCACCGCCTGGACTCCTGGCTCCGGCGCCTGCCTTCCTATTTCATGAACCGCACCATGTCCTGGGTCACCGGGGTCAAACTCAAGGATTACGGTTGCATGCTCCGGGCCTATCGGCGGGAGGTGGTGGACAGCATCAACCAGTGCCAGGAATCCTCGAGCTTCATCCCGGCCCTGGCCAACCTCTTTTCCCGCCAGGTGGCGGAGATCCCCGTAGGACATGCCGAACGGGGGCACGGCAAGTCAAAGTACAACCTGTTCAAGCTGTTGCGCCTCAACTTCGACCTGGTGACCGGCTTCTCCCACCTGCCCATCCACGCGGTGGGCGCCATGGGCGCGGCCATCGCGCTGTTGGGGTTTTTCTTCGGCCTGTATCTCTTTTACCGCCGGTTGGTCCTGGGTCCCGAAGTGGAGGGGGTTTTCACCCTGTTCGCCATCCTGTTTGTCTTCATCGGACTGAACACCTTCGGTCTGGCCCTCATCGGCGCCTACGTGGGCCGCATTTACAAGGAAGTGCGGGGCCGGCCGCGGTACATCATCCGGCAGACGCTGGGGGCAAAAGAATAATGTAAGAAAAATATTATGTTTGAACGCATTGACTAATTGATAATTTTATTGTAGAGGCCAGGGGATATAGAAGAAAAATTGATGCTAAGAAGCAGGTACGAACATGGATTAAAGATATTTATTATAATCGTGATTACGATGAAATTGAAATACTTCCATTAATCGTTTGATAAGAGAAACTACCTCTATAAGAGTATTTTTTTTACGAAGGTAAACTTTACCGTGTTGTCAGGCAAGGACGTGAGGTTCCTGCTGTGCCGTTAGTGACAATCGGAATCGCCCTTTAAGAAAATCCATTATGCGCCTCATCTTTATGGGTTACCACAATGTCGGCTATTTCTGCCTCAAGGCCTTGATTGAGATGTGCCGGGACTTTGGGGATGAGATTGTGGCGGTGGTGACCCACGCCGACAATCCCAAAGAAAACCTCTGGTTCGCACAGGTAAGGGACCTGGCCTTTCAGCACTTTCTCCCGCTCTACCAGCCGGATGACCCCAATGACCCGGCCTTTGTGGAGGCCATGCGGCGCCTGGCGCCCGACTTTCTTTTCTCCTGTTATTATCGGAACATGCTCAAGCAGCCCCTGCTGGAGCTGCCCAAGCACGGGGCCCTCAATCTGCACGGAAGCCTGCTGCCCAAATATCGGGGTCGGGTGCCGGTGAACTGGGTCCTGGTCCACGGGGAAACCGAGACGGGCATGACCCTTCATTACATGGAGGAAAAGGCCGACCGGGGCGACATCGTGGCCCAAAAGAGGGTACCCATCACCCCCGAGGATACTGCCTTTACCCTGTTTGCCAAGATGACCGTGGCGGCCGAAGATTTGCTGCGGGAGGCTTATCCCTTATTGCGCTCCGGCTTGGCCCCCCGTATCCCCCAGGACCACACCCAGGCTTCATATTTCGGCGGCCGCGGCCCCGAAGACGGGCGCATCAACTGGAACAGACCCGCTCCGGAGATCTATAATCTGGTGCGGGCCGTGACCCACCCCTATCCCGGGGCGTTCACCACCCTCGCCGGCCGCAAGCTTTTGGTTTGGTGGGGGCGGCCCCTGGCTGAGCCGGCGGCGGCGGCGGCAGTTCCCGGCCTGATCGTGGCCCGGCTTCTGGGAGAGGGGCTCCTGGTGGCTACCGGCGAGGGGCAGTTCCTCATCGAGCGGGCCCAGTGGGAGGGAGAACCAGAATTTCTGGGGCCGGTGGTGGCTTCCTGGAAGGACCTGGTAGGAAAGCGCCTGGAGTGAGTTTTTAGTTTGGGGTTGTGAAGGTCATTAAAATAACTTTAGGTTGGCTGGGCGGGCCGCCGTGCCCGCCGTTTAATTCTCGAAAAAATCGGCTATAATGCTTGGAGATTGAAGGTGAAGCGGCCGGCCCCGCCTGCTAAAAAAACGCAGGGCAAAGCCCGCGGCCCAGAAAAATTAAATCATGAATATCCTCATCCTCGGCGTCAACGGCTTCATCGGCAATGCCCTGGTGCGGCGCATCCTGGCCACCCGGGACTGGGAGGTCTTCGGCATGGACCTCTATTCCAACAAGATCTCGGAGGTTCTGGACAACCCCCGCTTCCACTACCTGGAAGGGGACATTGCCATCAACAAGGAGTGGATCGAATACCATATCAAAAAATGTGACGTGGTCCTGCCCCTGGTGGCCATCGCCACTCCCATGACCTACGTGAAAAAACCCCTGACGGTCTTCGAACTGGACTTCGAGGAGAACCTCAGAATTGTGCGCCAGTGCGTCAAGTATGGCACCCGCATCATCTTTCCCTCCACTTCCGAGGTTTATGGCATGTGCTCCGATCCGGAGTTCTCCGAGGACATGAGCCCCCTGATCCTGGGCCCCATCCACAAACAGCGCTGGATCTACGCCTGCAGCAAACAATTGCTGGACCGGGTCATCTGGGCTTACGGCCAGGAAGGCAGCCTCAGGTTCACTCTGTTCCGCCCCTTCAACTGGATCGGTCCCAAGCTGGACGATCTCTATGCCGCCAAAGAAGGCAGCTCCCGGGTGGTGACCCAATTCATCCTGAATCTCTTGGAGCGGGAGCCCATCAAGTTGGTGGACGGGGGCTTTCAGAAGCGCTGCTTTACCTATGTGGAAGACGGCATCGACTGCCTCATGACTATCATCGAGAACCCCGGAGGCGCTGCGGACGGCCAGATTTTTAATATCGGCAATCCGGCCAACGAAGCCTCGGTGAAGGAACTGGCCCATCTTCTCCGGGACCTTTTCCGCCAGCATCCGGACCACGTAAACGACGGGGTCTACTCGGACATTGTGGAAACCTCGGCGGATTCTTATTATGGCCAGGGCTACCAGGACATCCTGACCAGGAAGCCCTCCATCGAGAAGGCCAGGAGATTGTTGGGCTGGGAGCCCAAGACCGACCTGACGACGTCTCTTAAAATCACCCTGGATGCCTTCCTGGAGGAGGCCCGGGGGCAAGCGGGCGTAATTTAACGGAAATCGGTTTTGCCTTTGCTTCACCAAAGAGATGTCGAAATTTGGCAGGGAAGGGGGCTGGAAAAATCTTTAAGAGTAAACATTGCCAGGCTCATTTTCTTGACTTTCGCCTTCTCTCTGATTTTTGCCCTCAGCCACTCGCCTTCTGGAGTTTGACTTGTCGCGGCGTTTAGGTCTGAAAGTGGACGTTGATACGCTCGAGGGGCTGAAAGAAGGGGTACCGGCGCTTCTTGATATTCTGGGGGAGCGGGGGATCAGGGCCTCCTTTTTTGCGGCCCTGGGGCCGGATAATTCCGGGAAGGCCATTTTCCGGGTGTTCCGTCAGCAGGGCTTCCTGAAAAAGATGCTGCGCACCCGGGCGCCCTCGCTATATGGCTTTCGGACCATGCTGTACGGCACCTTGCTGCCTGCGCCCCTGATCAGCGCGGCCGCCCCTGATATCCTTCCCCGCGTCCAGGGCGCCGGCCATGAGGTGGGTCTGCATGGCTTTGATCACGTCCGGTGGCACGATCGGCTGCTGGACATGAATCGGGAAGAAGTGGTCCGGGAAATTCACCAGGCCCAAATCTGTTTTGCCAGGATTATGGGAGTCCCGGCTGCCTCCTTCGCGGCGCCGGGCTGGCAGGCCAGCAAGGCGAGCCGGCAGGCCCTGGCCAGTGCCGGAATGGTGTATGCCAGCGACACCCGGGGGAGTGGGCCTTTCTTTCCCCGCTTCGGGGTTTGGCTGAGCCCGGTGCTGGAAATTCCCACCACCCTCCCCACTCTGGATGAAGTTATGGGATTCCACGGCTGCACCGCGGCTGATTTTTTCAGCTTGGTTCTGGCCCGCCTGGCATTAGGCCGGCCCCAGGTCCTGACCCTCCATGCCGAACTGGAAGGGGGCCCTTTCCGGGAAGCCTTTGCCCGGTTTTTGGATCAATGCCTGGACCAGGAGGTGACCTTCTTCCGCCTGGGGGACTGGGCCCGGGAACTTCTATGTGATCCCCGGGCTATAATCATTGCCCCGATTTACCAGGGGCGCCTACCCGGCCGGGCCGGCACGGTCTCCTGCCAGGGAGAGCCGGAGGGCCGGGCATGAGGGTGGCCGCGGTCATTCCCGCTGCGGGCCTGGGCCGGCGCATGCAGCAGGACACTCCCAAAACATACCTGCATCTGGCCGGGAAGCCCATTCTGATACACACCCTGGAGGTATTCGAACGAGTCCCTGAGGTTCATGAGGTTCTGGTGGTAGTGCACCCGGAGGATCTGGAGTTTTGCCAGGAAGAGGTTATCGACGCCTATCCCTTGAAAAAGGTGCTGCGTCTGGTTCCCGGGGGCAAAGAGCGCCAGGACAGCGTTTACCATGCCCTGAAAGTTCTCTGGAAGCAGGCCAAAGAACTTGATATCATCCTGGTCCATGACGGGGTGCGCCCCCTGGTGGACCCGGTCCAGGTCGGCAAGGTTGTGGCCGCCGCCCGCCGCTACGGCGGCGCCATACTCGGGATCCCTTGCCAGGACACCCTGAAACGGGTTAACCCCAAGGGGGAAGTGCTAGGCACCGTGGATCGCCGGGAACTCTGGCAAATCCAGACCCCGCAAGCCTTTCGGGCCGCCCTCCTCTGGCGGGCCTACCAACAGGCCATGGAACGGGGATTCTATGCCACCGATGAAGCGGCCCTGGTAGAGGCTCTGGGAGAAAGCGTCGTAGTGGTGCCAGGAAGTCCCCTGAACCTGAAGATAACCACGCCGGATGACCTGAAAATTGCCGAGGCCATCCTGGCTGCCGGACTGATAAAGTGATGCGAGTCGGATTCGGATACGACGCCCACAGGTTGGTATCCGGCCGCCCGCTTATCCTGGGAGGGGTGGAAATTCCCTATCACCTGGGGCTCAGCGGCCATTCGGACGCGGACGTCCTCACCCACGCCCTGGGGGACGCCCTCCTGGGGGCGGTAGCCGCCGGGGACCTGGGACGCCATTTCCCGGACCGCGACCCGGCCTACCGGGGCATCTCCAGCCTGATTCTGCTCGAGCGCATCGTCACCGTGGTGCAGTCCCGGGGCTACCGACCGCTGAACGTGGATGTCACGGTAGTGGCCGAAAAGCCCAAAATAGCCCCCTATGTCCCGCAAATAATCGAGAAGCTCGCCCCCCTCCTTGGCCTGCCCCCGGAGGCGGTAAGCATCAAGGCCACCAGCACCGAGAAGATGGGCTTTGCCGGCCGGGAAGAGGGCATCGCCGCGTATGCCGTGGTCCTGGTGGCCAGGCAAATGGAGCCTTTGCCCCGGACCCCGGGGCTGGGATAGCGATATGGCTTCTAAGGTCCCTCGGTTTGACGTCCCGTCCCGGCAGGACTGCTTGGCCCTCATGTCGGCCTACGGCATGCTGCCCAACATCCGGGAACATTCCCTGCTGGTGGGGGAGGTGGCCCTGCACCTGGGAACCGCGCTGGCGGAGGCCGGCTTTGACCTGCACCTTGATCTCATCGAGGCCGGTGCCCTGCTCCACGATCTGGGGAAGACCGCCTGCTTGGGAACCACGATCAATCATGCCGAGTGGGGGGCGCAGCTGGTTCATGACGCGGGCTTCCCCGAAGTGGCCCAGGTGGTGCGGGAGCATATCATTTTGCAGCCTAACGGGGACCTCCGCCCCGTCCGGGAAGCGGAAGTGGTCAACTATGCGGACAAGCGGGTATTGCACGCCCGAGTGGTGCCGCTGACCGTCCGCTTTGCCGACCTGGTGGTGCGCTATGGCAAAAGCGAGCAGGCCCGCCGGCGGATCGCCGATTTGGCAAAAACGGCCCGGCGCCTGGAGGCCAAGCTCTTTGCTCCTATAGCCCTCAAACCCGTGGATCTGCTGCAACTCAACCATACCAGGAGGGAGCTATGACCAAACTGCGCCTTGCCCTGATCGCCGGAGGTAAATCCGCGGAAAGGGAGGTGTCCTTAAAAAGCGGGGACCAGGTCTATCAGGCCCTTGATAAAAGCAAATATGACATCCGCCGTTATGACCCGAGGGACGACTTGGCGCGGCTGGTCCAAGACGCGCCGGAGCTTGATGTGGCCCTGGTGATCATGCATGGCCGGGGGGGCGAGGACGGCACCCTTCAGGGTATGCTGGATCTTCTGGGCCTTCCCTACCAGGGTTCGGGCGTGTTGGCCAGCGCTCTGGGAATGAACAAGGAGCTGAGCAAGATACTCTATCAGCAAGCCGGTCTCCAGGTGAGCAAAGCCCTGTTTTTTAACCGGGGGGAAGCTCCGGACCCCCGGGATATCAAGGCCCGCCTGGGACTGCCCGTGGTCATCAAACCGGTCAATGAAGGCTCCAGCATCGGCATAACCAAGGCCCGCACTCCAGAGGAACTGGAGAGAGGCTTGGCTGCCGCCTTTCAGTATGACCGCCGGGTTCTGGTGGAGCAGTTCCTGGAGGGGGTGGAGGTGACCGGGGGAGTGCTGGGGAATTCCCAACTCACTGCTCTGCCCCTGGTGGAAATCATTCCCTCAGAGCAGTATGACTTCTTTGACTATGAGGCCAAATACAAGCCCGGCGCGTCCAGGGAGGTTTGCCCGGCCCGGCTGGATGAAGCCACCACCCTGAAGGCCCAGGCCGCCGCGCTCACCGCCCACCGGGCCCTGCACTGCCGCGGCTATAGCCGCACCGACATGATTGTTAAGGATGGCGAGGTTTATGTGCTGGAAACCAATACCATCCCGGGCATGACCGCGACCAGCCTCTTTCCCCAGGCAGCCAAGGCCTTCGGCCTGGATTTTCCCCAGCTATTGGACCGGCTGATTGAGTTGGCCCTGGAGAAGGATTGACCCGGCAGTTGAGGAAGGCTGGGGTGAAACCCGCGGCTGATATGGAAGGAAGGCGGGAGGTGCTGGGCTTTCCTGCCTGAGAGCCTGTTTTGCCGCTCTATTTCTGAAGCATCATAGCCGGCCGGTTGCCGCTCCCCTCACTTGTCCCGAATATCCCTGAGCACCCAGGGGCGCTGTCCCCGAGGCCGTTCCAAGTCCCAGTATTCCTGGAAAGCCGAAGGATACGCCATGCTTCCGAAAAGCAACTTGCCGCTGCTCCGGTCCAAGACGTAATCCAGGAGCCGGCCGTGAAAACAAACCGTAATGAACTCGTGGCCGTCGTCGACCCTGGCGTCGGTGACCGTGATGCCTTCGAGGATCATATTTTCCAGGTAGCTTCTTTCCTCCCGGAGAGACATGATCTTCAGGCCCATCTGGAGGTACTCCAAAAGGCTGTCTTTCACCCGGCCGGCAAGGCTGGATATATCCTCCCGATTCCAGGCCGCATATAAATCCCGGAGCAGGCGGTGGACCTCCTCTCCGAAGGCCGCAGGGTCAAAGTCCTGGTCGAGGGCCTGGATGGCGGCCACCCCGGGTTTGGCTTCCTCTCGGATGGTAAGCGGCGGGGTTTCAGGAGCCATCGGCAAAAACCGCGGGGGCACCTGGACTTCGGGAGGCTGCTCCAGGGCCGTTAGTCTCCGGTACTGCCGATATCCCAGGTAAACCAGGGCCACAGCCGCCAGGATGTCCAGAAGGCCGGGAGGCCAGATTCCTTCTTGCCAGACATAGCTTAAAGGATAGCCGTAAAGGTAATGGCACAAAAGAGGGGCCAGGAGACCGCCGCTTATCCAGCTCAGGCTTGCGGAGCTTTTAGGGGCGGCTTCTGCCGGGTGGATTGGGGGCGCGGCCGGGACCTGGTGGGCGGCCGGTTGAACGGGAGAAAATGTTCCCTGGGGCCTTATCGTGCCGGCATCTGCAATCCGGGCGGGCGCACTTATTCCCCACCGGCACCATCCCAGGTGGGACAGAAAAGCCCCCAGGCAGATGAGGCCGGCCAACAGCATGGCCTTGGAAAGGTCTGGCCGGCGAGGCATCTCGCTCCTGCGAAAACCCGTAATAAAATAAAAACCTTCAGGCTTCCTCCCTAGTTATCGGTTTTTAAGGTCACGCGCTTAAACCGTCTTTTGCCCACTTGCAGTAAAAAGGTGCGACCGGCCTGAATTTCGGCGTTAATGTCGGTGATTTTTTCTCCGTCCACCTGGACCCCGCCCTGGCTGATCAGGCGGCGCCCCTCGGAGGTACTGCCGGCCAGACCCGCCTCGACCATGACCTTGGGCAGCCACACGTTGGCCGTGGCCGCCGCCAGGACCACCTCCTCAATGACCTCGGGCAGCCCACCTTCCCGGAAGACTTTGACGAATTCCCGGGCCGCCTGCTCGGCCGCCGCTGCGCCGTGATAGCGGGCGGTGATTTCCCGGGCCAGTTCCTCCTTGGCGTCCCGGGGATGCTTGGCGCCGCTTTCCAGGTCCCGGGCCAGCTTGGCCAGGTCGTCCGGACTGATGTCGCTTAAAAGTTCATAATACCGCAGCATCAGGGAATCCGGCAGCGACATGAGCTTGCCGAACATGATCGGGGGAGGTTCGTCGATGCCCACGTAGTTCCCCAGGGATTTGCTCATCTTCTGCACCCCGTCCAGTCCCTCCAGGAGCGGCAGGGTGATGACGATCTGGGGCTCCTGGCCATACTCCCGCTGGATGTCCCGGCCCACCAGAAGGTTGAATTTTTGGTCGGTGCCCCCCAGTTCCACATCGGCCTTCAGGGCCACGGAGTCATAGGCCTGGATCAGGGGGTAGAGGAACTCGTGGATGGCAATCGGGATCTGGGAGGCGTAACGCTTATGGAAGTCGTCCCGTTCCAGCATCCGGGCCACGGTGTGCCGCGCCGCCAGCCGGATCAGATCCTGGGCGGACATCTGCTTCATCCAGCGGCTGTTGAAGTCGATGATGGTGCGTCCCGGGTCCAGCACCTTGAAGATCTGGCGCTCATAGGTGGCGGCGTTGGCCTTGACCTCTTCTTCAGTCAGGGGCGGCCGGGTCTCGCTCTTTCCTGAGGGGTCGCCGATAAGCCCGGTGAAATCCCCGATGAGAAAAATCACCTGGTGCCCCAGGTCCTGGAAATGCTTGAGCTTGTGGATAAGGACGGTGTGCCCCAGGTGCAGGTCGGGCGCGGTGGGGTCAAAGCCGGCCTTGACCCGTAAGGGTTTGCCCGTCTTCAGGGAGCGCGTAAGGCGCTCCTTGAGCTCTTCTTCCCGGATGATTTCCTGCACCCCCTTCTTGATGAGGGCCAATTGTTCATCTACAGGTTTCACAGAAATTTTTCTCCAAGGGATCTTTTTTCCCACTGCCAGGGATAAAGCCGCCGGCGGCATTTTGTCGCCGGGGCCGGACCTTTCGCCGGTAGCGTTATTTTATATCCGGCACACCGCGCTGTAGTAGCCGTGGTGCTGATGCACCGTGATGGAGGCTTCGAACAAGGCTGACAGGTGTTCTGAGGTCAGCGTCTCTTCTTTTTTTCCATCCATCAGGATGCGGCCCTGTTTTAACAGAATGACCCGGTGGATCTCCGGAAAAATCTCCTCCACCCGGTGAGTGACCAGGATGATGGTTTTGCCGTGCCGGGCGATATTTTGCAGGGTCGCGAGGAAGCGCTGCCGGGCCGGCAGGTCCAGTCCCGCGGTGGGTTCGTCCAGCAGCAGGGCCTTGGGGTCGGTGACCAGGGCCCGGGCGATCAGGAGGCGTCGGGCCTCGCCGGTGGACAGGGTCTCGAGGTAAGCCTCAGCCAGATGTCCCGCCTCCATGAGGGCCAGGGCCTCATAAGCCCGCTGCCGCATGGTCTCCGTCACCTTCTGGTAAGGAAAGACCCCATAGGTGGCGAAAAAACCCGACAGCACCGCGTCCAGCCCTCGGGTCCGCCCGGGTAAGGTGTGGTTGACGAAGGCTACCTGCAACTCCTCTGAGATGATACCCAGAAGGGTGCGCAATTCAAAGACATTCCAGAGACTTTCCCCGAACAGGAGCACCGGCGGGGTGCCGTCGCCGCGGGCCAGCGGGTAGTCCTGCCGGGCGATGAGACGGATAAGAGAAGATTTGCCTGCGCCGTTGGGGCCTAAGATGACGGTATGTTCACCCGGCCGAATCTCCAGGGTGAGATCGTCCAGGATGCACCGGCCGTCTTTGATGACGGTGGCGCCCTGCATTTTCAGGAGTGAGATTTCCCCGTCGGGCGATTGTTCCTCAGGCAAATAGTGATTTAGTCGTCCCATCCCTTACTTACCGCTTTTCTGTTCCGCGCCTCGGGGAAGAAGGCAAATTGCCCGCGCGCCTCCCCGGTTCCCTGTTCAGATTGGCCGCCAAGGGGAGGGGGGGACGGGCGGCTTTAAACCTGCCCCCTTGCCCCCCAGCCCCTCTATTGGTTGCCGCTTAAAACCCGAGCCAGCGGACTTCCCGATTCTTGCGAGGCGGGACAGGAGGTTCCTTGGCGGAGTAGCCGATAGGAGTCATGGCTAAAAAGTGCTTGTCAGGTTTCCCCAGGTAGTCCAGCAATTCCTTGGCCACAAAAGCGGGGCCGGTCATCCAGCAGGTCCCCAGACCTTCGGCGTGGGCCGCGAGCAGCAGGTTCTGCATGAGGGCCGCGCCGGACTGGATGGTGGACTCCATCATGTGGGGATTCTCCGGCTTGTCCAGGGTCACCACGATGACCACCGGCGCGCCGCCCAGGTCTTTGAAAAACTTGATTACCATCTCCTGGCCCTTTTCCGGCACCTGGGCCGCCTTGAGAATGGGAATCATGTGAGAAATGCAATGGGCCGCCCGCTCGATGAACTCATCCCGGAAACGCCCGGCGAGCACCGTGATCTCCCAGGGTTGGGCATTGGTTCCGGACGGGGCCCACATCGCCGCGTTGATCACCTTTTCCAGCACCTCCCGGGGCGGCATTTCCGGCTTGTAGAGGCGGTGGCTGCGCCGTTTCATGATGGCTTCATATAATTCCATATTCCCTCCCAAACAATGGTTTTTCTCCCACAAAATCTCGAATTCTTTCAACGGCAATCTGAAAATAATCTGGATCGATTTCGAAACCCGAACAGGAAATCCCCAATCTTAAGCAGGCCAAGGCTGTTGTTCCTATTCCTATAAAGGGATCTACCACCAGATCAGTTTTATTTAGCCCATGCAACTTTATGCACATTTCTGGCAGCTTTATTGGGAATGTGGAAGGATGCGGCCTTTCCAGTTTCCGGTTTTGAATGGTTTTGTAAGGTATAAACCATGTATTACCGCGACACCTTTTATCTTGCTTGGCCGTCTTCCATCTGCCGATATTCGATTTATCTTGATAAGGAACCCCAATTGCCGGTCTATCTATTTTTATGTTGCCTGTTTTGGTGAAATGAAAAATATATTCATGGCAATCATTAAGAAACCGCTCTCCGCCTATCGGTTTGTAATGACCATAAGATATATAAGATGAATTGTCCTCATCTTTTGTGATACTGATTGATTTGATCCAATGAATAACATTTTGCAAAACAAAATATTTTCTCAATATAAAAATAATGTCAAAAGGAATCCAAGGGTCTGATGGTTTGCCGCCCAAATTTAAAAAAAAAGAGCCCTCATCCTTTAAAACTCTTTTAATCTCCTTACAAATATTTTTTATCCATAGTAGATAATTATCTCTGGGTTTTTTATCAAAATAACTGGAATAGGAGACCCCGATATTATAGGGAGGCGATGTCACAACCACATCAACTGACTTATCTATCAATCTTTCCCGCATGCCATTAAAACAATCCTGACAAAATATATTTATGTTTTCCCCTTGAGGACCCTTTAACCAAAAGCTACTCATGGGTAAATTCCCCTTAATTTTCTCTCAGCTTCTTTTCTAAGAATCGCCCATTGAGTGCCTTCAGATCTCTGCCAATCAGTACTACTCAATTTCCCTGCCAAAATTCTCTAAGGGCAATTTCCTATTGATCCCCTGGTTCATATTTTACCGCTATTAAGTACCCTTCATTTCAAAGAAAAGTTTCTATAGAGAAAAGCTTCTTCCATTTTGCCCCGCTTCTCGCATCCTGCCGCGTAGATGCGGCATTTCTCGGCCAGGACGCTCTCGGCGGCCAGCCGGTAGGGAGGAGGCAATTCCGGTTCCCGCAACAGCTTCTGGAGCGCCAGGATACGCCACCGGTCCAGGCCCCACTGCCGCGAAAGCTGGTCGGCATGGCCGCCCCTTTTTATCACCAGGGGTTCCGGCTCCAGGCCCACCTTATGGCGCCAAGTGATCCTCAGCCAGAGGTCATAGTCCTCCGCCGCGGGCAAGGTCTCATCAAAGCCCCCCAGATCGTGGAACAGCCGCCGCGTCAGCATGACCGCAGAGGGGCTCACCAGGCAGCGTCTCAGCGAGGGCAGGAAAAGGTCTCCGGCCGCTTTGCGGCAGGCTAGGGGAGGATTCACCCGCACCCCGTTTCTGATCCAGGTTTCCCCGGTCTGGCAGATGAGCAGATCGGGATGATGCCGCAAATATTCCACCTGCCGGGCCAGCTTTTCCGGAAGCCACAGGTCGTCAGAGTCCAGGAAGGCCAGCCACTCGCCTGCGGCGGCGGCGGCCCCCAGGTTTCTGGCGGCGCTCACCCCCCGCCGCGTTTCCCGGCGCAGCACCTTGATCCGGCCGTCGAATCGGGCGAGGGCCGCCGGGGTGGTATCGGTGCTGCCGTCGTCCACCACCACAAGTTCAAAATCCTGGTAAGTCTGGGCCAAGACCGACGTCACCGCCTCAACCACCCAGGCGGCGCGGTTGTAAGTCGGGATAATGACGCTGACCCGCATGATTACGGAAATTTATCAAAATCGCCGGAAACTTCAAGAAACATAAGACGGCGATCCCGGCAAGCCTCCTTGGGAAAAGAGGGATGTCCGGAGGGTCGAGAATCTGGGGCGAAAAAATGGCTGCTGCTCAACCCCCCCTTTTTAAGGAGGATCAAAGGGGGGAGTCAGCTTTGCAGGGACACCGGCCGGAAGCCTGGGCCAGCCGCACGCAGGGATACGGGCTGCGGGGGCTTCAGCCGTCCGAATGCGGGAAAGATGACAGACATCCTGACCAGAAGTGGGCCAGCTTCACCGAAAAGGCCGCGATCAGGCGGTTTTTCTCTTCGCTCGCGGCGATGGGTTCGGAGAGGAGGTGTCCCGCCAGACTGTCAAAGGTCCGCTGAAACTTCATCTCCCGGTCATGATAATCATCGTAAAAATTCCGGCGGTATTCCTGGTACCGGTCATTGATGAGCCGGTTAAGGTCCTGAAAGCGGGCCTCCACTTCGGCCATGTCCTTAGCCTTGGTCGTCTTGAAAAAAAATTCCGTGAAGATGTATTCAATCATGTCCTCGTGAAACCGGTCCAAGCCCTGCCTTGCCCCTTCCAGTCCCTGCTTGACGGTGGTAAAGGTCTCGGTGACCACGAACATGGCGAATACCAATAACTCGATAATTTTAATAGGCTTCTGCCCCAAGCCGTGTTCCTTGAACAGTCTTCCCAGATCCCCCACAATTCCCAGGGTCAGGGACTTCAAAATTGCAGATTCCTGGCTTTCGGGGACCTGGGGCCCCACTTCGGTGGTTTCCATGTTCACTCCTAGGATTTCCCCTTGATGAGTTCCACCATCTCCCGCACAGCCCGCTCCAGGCCGACCAGCACCGCCCGGCTGATGATGCTGTGGCCGATGCTGTATTCCTCAAACTCCGGCCGGCCCAGGAAAGGCACAATGTTACGATAATTAAGGCCATGGCCGCACTTGACCCGCAAGCCCAGGCTGCGGGCATGCCGGGCCGCGTCCAGAAGTTCATCGAAATGCTTCTGGGACTGGGCCTCATCCCGGGCCTCGGCATAAATGCCGGTGTGGAGCTCCACCCAGGTGCCTCCCACTTCCCGGGCGGCATTGATCTGGGCCGGATCGGGGTCTACAAACAGGCTGACGGTAAGATCGGCCTCCTTGAGATTTCTGACAAACTCCTTCAGGAACTCCTTCTGGTCCCTGACATTCAAGCCCCCTTCAGTGGTGAGCTCCTGCCTTTTTTCCGGCACCAGGGTGACCAGGTCCGGCTTGACTTGGGAGGCGATTTTCAACATCTCTTCGGTGGCCGCCATCTCCAGGTTAAGGCGGGTCTGCACTGTCTCCCGCAAAAGAAAAACGTCCCGGTCCTGAATATGCCGCCGGTCCTCCCGCAGGTGCACGATGATGCCGTCGGCTCCGGCCAACTCGGCCAGCACCGCGGCATGCACCGGGTCGGGCTCGTCAATCTTCCGGGCCTGACGCAACGTCGCCACATGATCCACATTCACTTCCAGCTTCGCCATCCCGGCCTCCCTAAACGAGGTAAGAGGTTGCGGTGAGGGCCGCAGGAACGGCTAAGGGGCCGCCGGCTCTAAGCCCTCTCCCCCACGAATCATCTCCATCAGTTCCCAGGTCCGGGCGGTCATGGCCGCCTCCTTTTCGGGAGTGTCGTGATCGTAACCTGTGAGGTGTAATATACCGTGAATCAGGAAAAAGTCGAAGAGTTCTTCCCAGGGCCAGCCGGTTTCTTCGGCCTGGCGCCGGGTGGTCTCGAGGGAAATGACCACTTCGCCCAGGACGGGCGGCGGGCCCGCTGCCTTGCCCGGCGGCCTTTGTCCGCCGCGGGGACTTCCATCCGTTTCCCCCGGCGCGTCGACGGGAAAGGCGATAACATTGGTGGGGCCGGTTCGGCCGAACGTCGCACGGTTCAACCGGGACATGGCCCGATCGCCCACCAAGGTAAGGGAGAGCTCGGCGTCAGCCCATCCCAAGGCGTCTAAGATCTTCCTGGCTTTTTTTCTGACCGTTGCCGGATCTAACGCCGTTTTTCTTTGCCTGTTGCTTATCCAGATCTTCATGAGCCCGGAGCTTCTCAGCGGGAACGGGATATTGAATGCGGTGGTGAAAAATCCCGCTCAGGATCTTGGTGCAGTGTTTGGCGATGAGGTGGAGTTCCTTCAGGGTAAGCTCACACTGATCCAATTGCCCGTCGGCAAAGATAGTGTTGATGATTTTCTGCACCATGCCCTGAATCCGAGCCGGAGTGGGGTCTGTCAGAGTCTTGGAGGCCGCCTCCACCTGGTCCGCCACCAGCACCAAGCCTGCCTCCTTGGTTTGCGGCGGCGGGCCTGGGTAGCGGTAGTCCTCAATTTTAACCTTATCAGGATCAGCCGCCTGGTTTTTGGCCTTGGTGTAAAAGTAACTAATGAGACAGGTGCCGTGGTGCTGCTGGATTATATCGCAGATGGCCTCGCCCAGATGATGCTTGCGGGCCAGCTCCACCCCATCTTTGATGTGGGCGATGAGAATGAGACTGCTCATGGAGGGGGCGAGCTTCTCGTGCTTGTTTTCTCCGCCGAACTGGTTCTCCACGAAATACGCCGGTTTCTTGATTTTGCCGATGTCGTGGTAGTATGCCGCCGCCTTGGCGAGCAAGGGGTTGGCCTTGATGGCCACGGCGGCCGCCTCTACTATCTGGCCGACCACCAGGGAATGGTGGTAAGTGCCCGGGGCTACCAGCATAAGCTCCTTCAGGAGCGGCTGGTCCAGGTTGAGCAGCTCCAGGAGGCGGATGTTGGAGGTGTAGCCGAATACGGTCTCAATGACGGGAGTAAAGCCCAGGGCCAAAATCCCGGTGAGAAAGCCGCCGCTCACGGCAAAGGCCTGCCCCAGGAGCAGGTCCCGGGCCGTAAACGGAAACTCCAGCAACTTGAAGGCGGTGACCATGAGGAGGTTGACCAGACAGATGGCCAAGCCGGTGCTGATCAGGGACCGGCGCTGCTGGTAGGACCGCACCCCCCACACCCCCATGAGGCCCCCGGTCAGCAAATAAAGAAACAGGGGAAAGGGCTTGGGGAGGAGCAGCGCGCTCAGGGTGGCCAGGAGGAAAGCCATGGCCAATCCGGTCTCCATCCCCAGGAAAAGGGCGGCGCAGATGGATCCCAGGGCGATGGGGATGGCAAAGATCAAATTCTGGCCCAAAAGGGGCTTAAGGGGGGCGATTATGGCAGCCAGGCTCACCAGCCCGTAGTTGACCAGGAGGCAGACCATTATCAGGAAAGCCAGGAACAGCAAGTCGCACAGCCGGGTGGAAAAGCTTTTCAAGGAGATACGGCCCAGGTTGTAGACCAGCCACAGGGTGAGGGCCAGGCTTAAAAAGGTCCCTAGAAAAATGAGGAAAGTGCGCTCCGGCGTATAAGCCGCTTGATGAGCCTGCAGCTTGGCGAGGTGCAGCGGCGTGACCCGCTCCCCTTCCCGCAGAATGAGCTCGCCGGCCCTCACCGGGAAAAAAGTGGGGCGGAATTCCTGAAGGCTTTTCTGCTGGCGCTCCAGGGTTTCCGCCAAATTGTAAGAAATATTGGGAACCACCAGGTGCTGCACCAGGTCGCACACCAGCAGGCGGTCGGTGGCAGAGAAGTCCGCGGCTATTTCCCGGCAATAATTGACCATGGGTTTTCGCAGGCTGTCCACCTCCAAAAAAAGAAAAGGGGCCTGGACGATCTTCTCGTCCCGGGTGGACAGTTGCCGCAGGATGATTTCAGTGGGCGGGGGATTGGGGAGGGACTGACTCGCGATAATGCCCTGGCGATAAATCTGCTCGAGCACTTGGAACATCAGGGTCTCCAGGGCCGGAGAAAACCCGCTTTTGGCCAGGAGCTGGAAGGTGGCGTCCGGCAAACGGACCCCCAAAATATTCTCAAACTCCGGCTTGTGCTCCAGAAGTTTCGCATACATTAGCGAAAAGGGCGGGTTTTCTGCAGATTTGGTTCCTTTGGCTTGGCCCAGGTCCTTTAATATTTTTTGAGAAGTTTGTCTCAAAAACTCCAGGCTGCGGTGAAGGCGTTCTTGGATTTTGGCGGTCACCTGGTCGTCCACATCGAAAACCGGCGGCAGACTGGCCAGCAGTTGACTCTGGCGTTTCCGGGTGGTCTCCACGTCTACAACCCGGAAGTCGCCCGCGGCCCTGATATTCTCCTGCGCGATGTCATTGACGTTATAGTTGACCAGCGGCTTTTGGGAGCGCGGCACCAGGATAAGGGTGATGGCCAGGCTCAGGCCGAACAGCAACAAGAGCTTCACCGATTTATCGATTTTAGCAGGTAAAGGCGTCTTGCGAAGACGGACCCATCCGGTCCGGTTTAGTAGATGATTGCCCCAGTCCCGCAAGCGGGAAAGGCGGTTTGTCGATTCTTTCTCAAGCATGGCGGACGCTGTCTTGGCGAGAAGCCGAGGTTTTCTGGCGGCGGGCTTCGTAAGCCCGGATGATGTCCTGTACCAGGGGATGGCGCACTACGTCTTTTTCGGTGAAATGGATAAACGCGATGCCTTCGATTCCCGACAGCAACTGGCGGGCCTCCACCAATCCCGAAGTGGTCCCGTTGGGCAGGTCGATCTGGGTTACGTCGCCGGTAATTACCGCCTTGGCGCCAAAGCCCAGGCGGGTCAGGAACATGAGCATCTGCTCCGGCGTGGTGTTCTGGGCTTCGTCCAAAATAACAAAGGAATCGTTCAGCGTGCGGCCCCGCATAAAGGCCAGAGGCGCCACCTCGATAATACCGCGCTGAACCAGACGGGTGGCCTTGTCAAAATCCATCATATCATGGAGTGCGTCGTAAAGAGGCCGCAAATAGGGATTGACCTTCTCATACAGGTCTCCCGGCAGGAATCCCAGCTTTTCACCGGCTTCCACCGCGGGCCGGGCCAGCACGATGCGGATGAATTCGTGGTTCATGAGCGCCGCCACCGCCATGGCCATGGCCAGGTAGGTCTTGCCGGTTCCGGCCGGACCCACTCCAAAGACGATGTCATGGGTGCGGATGGCCTCGATGTAAAGCTTCTGGGTGAGACTCTTGGGGGTGATGCGCCGCTTCATGGCGGAGATGTAAACGGTGTCCAGGAAAATGTCCCTGATCGAAGCTTCCGGCTGGCTCTGGAGGATTTTCACGGCATGCTGCACGTCCTGAGGGGCCAGGGGATATCCGGTTTCGAGAAGCTGATAAAGTTCCTCGATCACCCGGCAGGCGGATTTTACCCGGGGCTCCGGACCTTCGACGGTCACCTGGTTCCCCCGGTTGGCCAGCTTCACCCCCAGGAGACGGCTGATAAGGCGGAGATTGTGCCCCTGCTCCCCGAAAAGGGCCTGGGCCAGGGCGTTGTCCGCCAGGGTAAGCTGTTGGGTAACGTTGGAAGTATGGGGGCGGGCGGGTTTCACAACGATTACGGTCTAAGACCCATGACCTGCCCCCGAATGCGGCGCCGCCGGGGGCGGTTGTCGAAGTCCAACAACACGATCTGCTGCCAGGTGCCCAGTTCCAGGCGGCCCTCCGTCAGGGGGAGGGTAAGGCTGGGCTTGAAGAACGCGGCCCGCACATGGGCGTAGCCGTTGCCGTCGCCCCAGCGGCGATCATGTTCGTATGGGAGGTCCTGGGGAAAGAGACGTTCGATGGCGGCCCTCAGGTCATTCACCACCCCGGACTCATACTCGATGGTGGTAAGAGCTGCAGTTGAGCCAGATATAAACAAATGCACCAGGCCGTGGGCGATTCCCGCCCTCCCGACTTGCTGCTGGACTTGAGGTGTCAGGTCCAGGATGTCGGTCCCGGCCGTGGTGCTCATTTCCAGGAAAAAAGTTTCCAAGGCAAACATGAGCAATAAGTAACATTTTATCAAAAATTCGTGTCAATATATAGAAGAAATAAATTACGCTACTGATTATTTCGGTTGCCTGCCCAAGAAAATAAGGTTTTGGTGCGAGACGGGCCGGAGACCGGAAGTCCCTCTTTCCAACCCGCAGTAGGGCCCCTGAAAAGCGGGGCCGCGGGTCGCCTCTATAGCTCCCGCCAAATCCCGAGGTCTTTTTTCCCACTTCTTGAAGTTCTGCCCCAACCGCGGCCCCTTGCTTAACACTTCGTACTTCGCGCTTGACTAACCGGATAGTTCGATTTACATACTATCAGTTTAAAACTTTGTGAAGTAAGGCTCAAAACCATCCGATGTCACTGACCGACAACATTCAGGCCCAGCGCCGGGAAAAAATCCAGGAGTTTCGCCGGGCCGGCTTCGACCCTTTCTATAATCGCTTTGTTCCCAGCCACAGCGTCGCCCAGGTGCTGGCGGAGTTCGGGCCTCTTGCCGGACCGGAGCTGGAAAAGCTGGGCGCCACCTTCCGCCTGGCCGGCCGCCTCATGCTGGTCCGCAAGTTCGGCAAGGCTATCTTCTGCCATTTTCAGGACGGCACCGGGCGCCTCCAGGCCTACGTCCAGCGGGAGGTGCTGGGAGACGAGGCCTTCACCTGGTTCAAGAAACTGGACATCGGGGACATCGTCGGCTTCGAGGGAACGCTCTTCCGCACCAGGACCGAGGAACTGACCCTGGCGGTGCGGCGCTTTCAGGTGCTCACCAAGTCTTTGCGTCCTCTGCCCGAAAAATACCATGGCCTTACCGACGTGGAGGCGCGCTACCGCCAGCGCTATCTTGATCTGCTGATGAATCCCCAGGTCGGGCAGGTCTTCCGCACCCGAACCGCGATTATCCGGTTAATCCGCCGCTTTCTGGACGAGCGGGGCTTTCTGGAAGTGGAAACCCCCATGATGCAGCCCATCCCCGGCGGAGCCACGGCCAAGCCCTTCGTCACCCATCACCAGGCGCTGGACATGAAACTCTATCTCCGCATCGCGCCGGAATTGTATCTGAAACGGCTGGTGGTAGGCGGCTTTGACCGGGTGTACGAAATCAACCGGAATTTTAGAAACGAGGGCCTCTCCAGCCTGCATAACCCGGAATTCACCATGCTGGAGTTCTACCAGGCCTACGCCACCTACGAGAATCTGATGGTTCTCACCGAAGAGCTGTTCTGCTTCCTGGCCCAGGAAATTCTCGGAACGCTGACGTTTACTTATCAGGGCCGGACCATCGACTTCAGCCGGCCATGGCGGCGCCTGGATTTAAGAGAGTCCCTGACTGAGATCGGCGGCCTGCCCCGGGAAGTGGTGGCTGATCGCGATAAACTCGTGGAACTGGCCCTCCAAGAGGGGGTGCAGCTCAGACCCGGGGAGGGCTACGGCCGGGCTTTGACCAAACTCTTCGACCTGCACGTGGAGGCCCGGCTCTTACAGCCCACCTTTGTGCTGGGTTATCCCACTGAGACTTCGCCCTTGTCCCGGAAGAACGATGAGAACCCCGAAGTGGTGGACCGCTTCGAGCTGTTCATCGCGGGGCGGGAAATGGCCAATGCCTTCAGCGAGCTCAACGATCCGGACGACCAGCGGCAGCGCTTTGAGGCCCAGTTGGCGGCCCATGCGGCGGGCGACGACGAGATGCCTCACGCCCTGGACGAGGACTTTCTTATGGCGCTGGAATACGGCATGCCCCCCGCGGCCGGTGAAGGCATCGGCATTGACCGGCTGGTGATGCTCCTCACTGATTCCCCTTCCATCCGGGATGTCATCCTCTTTCCCCTGCTCAGGCCGGAGAAGTAACGATGGGTTTCTTTGAGACCTTTGTGGCCTTGCGCATCTTGCGAGGGGTCCGACGGCAAAAGGGCTTCATTTCCCTGTCCTCTTGGTTCTCCATCGCGGGAGTGGCGGTGGGGGTCATGGCCCTTATCGTGGTCATCGGGGTCATGACCGGCTTTGACGAAGACCTGCGGGACAAAATCCTGAGCGTCAATCCCCAGATTATCGTTCTGTCCAAAGAGGGGCGCATCGCTGATTACCAGGCGTTGGCGGCCAAAATCAAGGCCGTACCCGGCGTGCAGGCGGTGGAACCCTATTTGTATACCCCTGTGATGTTTTCCACCCCGGGGACCATCTCTGGAGGGATGCTCCGAGGATTGGACCCGGCCATCCTCGAGGCCGGGGGGCCCAAAAATCTGAAGGTCAGCCAGGGAAGTTTCGCCGATGTGGCCCGCTTTGAGCCCGGGGAGCCTCCTCCGGCGGCCCTTGGCAACGAATTGGCCCGGCGCCTCAATCTCCAGGTGGGAGACTTTTTCAATCTTTACATCCCCAGGGGCACTCTTACTCCCATGGGCCAGCTTCCCCGGCTGCGGCTTTTCCGGGTGGCCGCCATTTTCCATTCCGGGATGTATGAGTTTGACAGCTCCCTGCTGTACATCAGTCTGCCCGCCCTCCAGGAACTTTTGGGGTTCGGCGACCGGGTGACCGGCCTGGAGGTCTCGGTCCGGAATATCTATGCCGCCCAGGAAATGGCACACGAAATCGTGACCAGGCTGGGGCCGGATTATTTCGCCCGGGACTGGATCAACATGAACTACAGCCTCTTCTCGGCCCTGAAACTGGAGAAGATCGCCATGTTCGTGATCCTCACCCTCATCATCCTGGTGGCCGCGTTCGGCATTTCCTCCACCCTGTTTATGATGGTGATGAAAAAGACCAAAGAGATCGCCATCCTGAAGTCCATGGGCGCCACCCGCCAGAGCATCATGCAGATCTTCGTGGTCGACGGGCTCCTTATCGGGTTTATCGGCACCGCCCTGGGAGTGGTTCTGGGCTTGATCATGTGCGGGCTCCTGAAACGGTATGAATTCATCAAACTCCCTCGGGACGTTTACCTCATTTCCACCCTGCCGGTGAAAATACAAACCCTGGACCTGACCCTGATTGTCGGGGCGGCCATCCTGATCAGCTTCCTGGCCACCCTGTATCCCTCCTGGCAGGCGTCGCGCCTGGACCCGGTGGAAGCCATCAGATATGAGTGAGACTATGGTCGTTTTTCGCAAAAACGGGGCCTCGGGCAGTATGGGGCGCCGGCTTTATCGCGGCCGAGCCCTGCTAAAGGTCACCGGGTGCGTCGCCCGCATGACAGAGCTTCCTGTGCGGGGTGCCCCAGAATGGCTTTCGGCGGCTTAGGGTGCCGGCCCGGGAAGCCCTGCCGGAAAAGGAACTTGGCCGGCTGGCGGCAGGGATCACCGGATTGCGGCAATGGTGCAATATCTCGGCAGTTTTGGAATAAATTTTGGCGGTTTGACGCTAGCCCCAGAAAGTGCTATAGGTGAACACTGATTTGGAGTCCATGACAGATAGATCGGCCGCCCCTTCCCGAGCAGCAAAGATTGTCGTCCGGGGGTTGGTGAAAACCTTCACCACCAACGGCAACCTGGTGGAAGTCATCAAGGGCCTGGATCTGGAGGTGTACTCCGGGGAAACCCTTGCGGTGGTGGGGGCTTCCGGCGTGGGCAAATCCACCCTGCTCCATATCCTGGGGACCCTGGAGCGGCCCACCGCGGGGCAGGTGGTCTGGGAGGGGGAAGAGGTCTTCACACTTGACGACCGCAGTCTGGCGGCCTTTCGCAACCGCAAGATAGGTTTCGTTTTTCAGTTCCATTACCTCTTGCCCGAGTTCGACGCTTTGGAGAATGTCATGATGCCCGCCCTCATCGCCCGCCTGCCCAAGTCTCAAGCTCAGGAGGATGCCGCAGCCATCTTGCAGCGCGTGGGCCTTAAGGACCGGCTCCGGCACCGGGTTTCCACCCTTTCCGGAGGAGAGCAGCAGCGGGTGGCGGTGGCCCGAGCCCTGGTCCTCAAACCCGAAGTCCTTCTGGCCGACGAACCGACGGGCAATCTGGATCCCCACAGCGGCGCCCAGATCCAGGAATTGCTCCTGGACCTGAATCGGGAACAGGGTTTGACCTCGGTGATCGTGACACACAATCTCGATTTGGCCCGGGCCCTGGACCGCCGGATAACCCTGGTGGACGGCAAGGCCAAGATCGTATAGGGGGAGTGAATTGCGGCGACGGTTAATCCTGGCGGTGATTTTGGTGCTTTGGGTCTCGATGGGTCTGGCCCCGGCCCAGGAACCCGAATTAACCTTCAAAAAGGTGGCTGTCTTCCCTTTTGCCGTTTTGAGTAAAATACCCCGGGAATATATGGGGGAAAAAGTTCGCCAGGAATTCGAGGAACGCCTGAAAGCCGAAGGCTTTACCCTGGTCCCCCCAGAAGAGCTGAACAAGGAGATGGCCGCGGTGAAGGCGCCGGTGACCGAAGAACAGGCCAAGGATATCGGCCGGAGGCTCGGCGCCGATACTGTCGTCACCGGCCAGGTGATCATCGTCGGCGAGGAAATTTCCCTGGAAGCCCGTATTCTCGACCTCAGCGGCCGTCAGGCCCCCATCACCCTGAAACTCCACGGGACCGGCCTTTCCTCCCTTCCCGGCCTGGCCCGGCAGATGGCCGGGGAGGTCGGCCTCCGGACCTTGGGGAAAGAACGGATCCGCCGTGTCGTGGTGAAGGGCAACCGCCGTATTGAAGCCGACGCCATTATGGGGGTCATGCAGACCCGGGAGGGGGAGGTGATTTCCCCGACGCGGCTGCGGGAAGACCTGAAAGCCATCTACAAGATGGGCTATTTCACCGACGTCAAGTTTGATATCAGCGATACCCCGGAGGGCCGGGTCTTGACGGTCATCGTCAAGGAGAAGCCCTCCATCCTCCACACCAGCATCCGGGGAAATATTCATGTCAAGGAAAAGCAGATCCTCGATGCCATGGATATTAAAAATCTGACGGTGGCCTCAGAATCCGTCATCAAGGAGGCCATTGAAAAAGCCCTGAAGGTTTACCGGGAGAAGGGCTACTACGGGGCCAAAATCACCTATACCCTGGAGCCCATCACCCCGAATGAAGTCAACCTGGTGTTCAATGTCGATGAGGGCGGGCCGGTCACCATCAAGGGGATCAACTTTGAGGGCAACCACGCCTTTACTGCCAAAGAACTCAAAAAGGTCATCGAAACCAAGGAAAAAGGCTTGCCCCTCATTTCCCGGATTACCGGCGCCGGCAAGCTGGTCCAGGAGAAATTGGAACAGGACGTTGAAAAGATCGGGGCGTTTTACTTTAACCACGGCTACATCAAGGCCAAGGTGGGGGAGCCCAAGATCGATATCCGGCAAGGTTATGCTTATGTTACTTTTCCCATCACTGAGGGTCCCCAGTTCAGGGTCGGCAAGGTTGATGTGGAGGGTGATCTTATTGAAGACAAGAAAGATCTGCTGGCCAAACTGAAAATCAACAAAAAAGAAATATACAGCCGGGAGACCATCCAAGAGGACATTACCGCCCTGTCCGACCTATACGCCGACCAGGGATACGCCAACGCGGATATCACCCCCTTGTTGAAAGAAAATGACCAAAAGAAAACCGTGGACATCACCTTCGATATCAATAAGGGGAAAAAGGTCTACTTCGAGCGCATCGAAATCGCCGGCAACATCAAGACCAGGGACAAGGTTATCCGTCGGGAGTTGCGGGTTTATGAGCAGGAACTCTTCAACGCCACCAAGCTCAAGGAGAGCATGAAGAACCTGAAGCGGCTGGAATACTTTGAAGACGTCAATGTCAGCACCACCCCTGGGACCACCCCGGAACGGATAAACCTTAAAGTAACGGTCAAGGAAAGGCCCACCGGGAGTTTCGGCTTGGGCGTCGGCTACAGCACCCAGGACAAGCTGGTGGGCATGATCGAAGTCAGTCAGAACAACCTGTTCGGTCGGGGCCAAAGGCTTCAGGTGCAGGCCATGATCGGTTCCATTGCCAGTCGTTACCGCATTAGCTTCACGGAGCCTTACTTCTTCGACCGGCCGTTGGGTCTGGGCATCGACGCCTATAACTGGCTGCGCATTTTTGATGAATACACCCAAAGGAGCTTCGGGGGATCAATCCGTTTGGCCCACCCCTTACGCTGGAAATACACCCGGCTTTTCGGAAGTTACCGTTTTGAAGACGTGCGCCTGTACGATCTCTCCTACTCCGCCTCTTTGACGCCTTCCATCGTCGAGGCGAGCAAAATCCATGTCACCAGCGCCTTGACCCTGGGCCTGAGCCGGGACAGCCGGGATTCCCTGTTCACTCCCACCAAGGGCTCCAACCAGAGCCTCTCCGTCGAGTGGGCGGGCTTGGGCGGCGATGTCGCCCTGATCAGGTACATGTTGGACCTGGCCTTCTACAGATCTTTAAAGTGGGGAACCGTAGGGGTGTTCCATGTCCGGGGCGGCTACATCCAGGGGTTGAGCTACGGCGCGCAGCCGGCCTATGAATTGTTCTACCTGGGGGGCATTGAAACCATCCGCGGCTTCAAATATGCTACCATCAGCCCCCGGGATCCGATTACCCACGACCGCATCGGCGGGAACAAGTTCTTCCAGGTCAACACGGAGTACCGCTTCCCGGTTCCCCGTCTAAAGAAATATGGGATTATCGGTTTGGTTTTCTTTGATTGCGGCAATGTCTACAGTTCCAATGCCAAGGCCCTGGTCCCCAACGTCCGCACCAGCTTAGGCGGCGGCATTCGCTGGTTCTCCCCCATGGGACCACTGCGGGTCGAATGGGGCTACAACCTGAACAAAAAGCCTTATGAACAACAAAGCGCCTGGGAATTCACTATCGGCGGCACTTTTTAAGGAGGGCTCCGATAACAGGCTGACGGTTTAAACCCGGGCGAGGTTAGGAACCGGAACCGCCGCCCTTAAACAAGGATGAAGCAGACAGTCATCATAGGAGGTCTTTTCCATGAAGAAGTTGTTTTTAGGCGTATTTTTATTTATGTGTCTCACCTGCCTCTTGCTCACCCCGGTCCTGGCCAAAGAACTGCGCCTCGGGGTGGTGGACATGGAGGATATCATCAATAAATCCCCGGAATACAAGCGCATCGAAGCCGCTCTGAAGAAAAAGTCAGAGGAACTGGGGCGGCCCCTGCAACAGAAGGAACAGGAACTGAGTGCGCAGATACAGGAATTCCAGAAACAGGCCCAGGCCGGCATAATCAAGGATGAGGCCAGAAAACGGAAGGAATCCGAATTCCAGAAAAAGATCGAAGAAATACAAAAATCCAGGGACACCGCGGCCCGCGCCTTCCAGGAAAGCTACCAGAAGGAAATGCAGCCGCTGATGGACAAATTGCAGAAGGCGATAGCGCAGGTGGCCGAACAGAACAACCTGGACGTGGTCTTCCCCAAGGCCGGGGTTTATGTGCGGGACAAGTCCCTGGACATCACGGAAAAGGTGCGTGAACAACTCAAGTAAGCTCTGATCATGGCCAAAACCCTGGGCGAACTGGCGGCCCTGCTGGGGGGCGAACTCCGGGGTCCCGCCGATCTGGTGATCCGGGGCCTCGCGCCTGTGGACCAGGCCACCCCGGACGACATCACGTTCATCGCCCATCCCCGCTTCGCCCGGCTGGGGGAGACCACTAAAGCCGGGGCCGTGATAGTCTCCCCCCAATGGGCTCACCTGGACAAACCCCTCATTGTGGTGGAGCATCCCTATCTCGCTTATGCCCGGGTTGCGGCCCTCTTTGCCCCACGCAGGCCGGGGTGGACCGGGGTTAGTGATAAGGCCCACCTGGGAGCCGGAGTGAAATTGGGCCGGGACGTGGCCATTGCTCCCCTGGTTTTTGTGGGCGACGGCGTCCACCTGGGGGACCGGGTCACTCTCATGCCGGGATGCTACGTCGGCCCGGAAACCGTGATCGGGGAAGACTCCTACCTGGCCCCCAACGTCACCATCCTGGAACGCTGCCGGATCGGGGCCCGGGTTCTCATCCACAGCGGCGCGGTCATCGGCGCCGACGGCTTCGGGTTCGTCCCCACCCCCGAGGGTCAGGTGAAGATCCCCCAATTGGGCACGGTGGTCATTGAAGATGACGTGGAGATCGGCGCCAACGTCACCATTGACCGGGGCGCGTTGGGGGAAACCAGGATAAGCCGGGGCGTGAAGATCGACAACCTGGTGCAGGTGGCCCACAATGTGGAATTGGGGGAGCACACCGTGATCGCCTCCCAGGCAGGCATTGCCGGGTCCACCAAAATCGGCCGTTGGGTGGCTCTGGGGGGGCAGGTGGGACTGGTAGGGCACATCACAGTGGGCGACCGCACCCAGATCGGGGCCCAGGCCGGGGTGACCAACTCGGTGCCCGCCGATCAGGTGCTTTTGGGGACCCCGGCTTGGCCCCTCAAGGAAACCCACCGGATCTGGGCTTGCTGGCACACCCTCCCGGAACTGTACCGTCGGGTGAGGAAAATTGAACAGCAGTTGGCTCAATTGGGCCCCCTGGAAAGGAAGTCAGAAACATGATCCAACCGCCCACCATAGAAGAAATTATGCGCATTCTGCCGCACCGCTACCCCTTCCTCCTGGTGGACCGCATTCTGGAAGTCGAGCCGGACAAACATATCGTCGGCCTTAAAAACGTCACCATCAACGAGCCTTTTTTCGTGGGCCACTTTCCCCAGTCCCCGATTATGCCCGGAGTGCTCATTGTCGAAGCCATGGCCCAGGTGGCCGGCATCCTGGCCCTGCTGTCCACCCCGGAAAATATAGGCAACGACGCCCTTTACCTGATGGCCATGGACAAGGTGCGTTTCCGTAAGCCGGTGGTACCCGGGGACCGGCTCATTCTTGAGCTCACGGTACTTAAGGGAAAGAAAAAGTACTTTAAAATGGAAGGCAAGGCTACGGTGGACAACAATTTGGTGGCTGAAGCGGAACTCATGGCCATGGTCGGCAGAAAAGAGGATTAGGATGGCCAAAATTCACCCTACGGCCATTGTAGACCCTGGTGCCGAGCTGGCTGAGAGCGTCACCATAGGACCCTATGCCATCATCTCCGGGCAGGTGGTGGTGGGACCTGACACCGAAATCGGTCCCCACGCGATCATCAAGGAATACACCACCATCGGGTCACGCTGCCGCATCTTTCAATTCGCCGTGCTGGGGGAAATCCCTCAGGATCTCAAATTCGCCGGCGAAAGGAGCTCCCTGGTCATCGGGGACGATAATACCATCCGGGAATTCGCCACCATGCACCGGGGCACCACCGGTGGGGGCGGGGTCACCCGGGTGGGCAACGGCAACCTGTTCATGGCTTATTCCCACGTGGCCCATGATTGCACCATCGGCAACGGCGTAATCCTGTCCAACGCCGCCAGCCTGGCCGGGCACATCCTGGTGGAAGACCGGGCCATCCTCGGGGGCTTTGTGGCAGTGCATCAGTTTTGCCGCATCGGCCGCCATGCCTTTATCGGCGGGGCCTCCGCGGTGTCCCGGGATGTGCCCCCGTACACCATGGCGGTGGGCAATCGGGCCAAGCTTGTAGGACTCAACCTGGTGGGCCTCAAACGCAGCGGCATGTCAGACGCCTCGGTGCAGGCCCTCCGTCAGGCCTATGAGATTCTCTTCCACTCCGACCTGAACACCAAAGAGGCGGTGGCCCGGGTCCGGCAGGATGTGCCCCAGGGCCCCGAAGTCCAACACCTCCTCTGGTTCGTGGAAAACTCCGAGCGAGGCCTGGTGCCCGTGGATGCCAAAGAAAATCGGTCTCATCGCGGGTAAGGGGCAGTTTCCCCTCCTTTTTGCCGAGGCCGCCAGGCGCCGCGGCTTCGAAGTGGTGGCGGTGGCCCACCGGGGAGAGACCGACCCGGCTCTGGAGGGTCTGACTCGCCAGTGCCATTGGGTCTATGTGGGCCAATTGGGTAAGCTCATCCGCGTCTTCAAAGAGGCCGGGGTGACCCGGGCGGTCATGGCCGGAGGCGTAAGCCGGGGCCGGCTCTTTCGGGATTTCCGGCCCGATTTCCGGGCCCTGAATCTCATCCGCCGGGTGGGGCCCGGTCACGATGACCGCCTCCTGAGGGGCTTGGCCGCGGAACTGGAGGGGGAGGGCATAACCATTGACTCCCCCCTCCTTTACCTCGAAGAGCTGCTGGCCCCTCCGGGCGCCTTGACCCGCCGCCGGCCCACCCCGCAGGAACTTGAGGACATCCATTACGGTTTTCGAATTGCCAAGGAGGTGGGCCGTCTGGACCTGGGCCAATGCGTGGTGGTGCGGCGCCAGGTGGTCACCGCGCTCGAGGCCGTGGAGGGCACTGATGAAGCCATCCGCCGGGGCGGCCGCCTGGCGGGCCCGGGGGCGGTGGTGGTCAAGGTCTGCAAGCCGGGACAGGACCTGCGTTTCGACCTGCCGGCCGTGGGGAAGAACACCATCGCCGTCATGGCGGAGGTGGGGGCCGCAGTCCTGGCCATGGAGGCCGGCAAGACGCTCATCTTCGACCGCGAGGACATGCTGGCCTTGGCGAACCGGCTGAAAATCGCAATCTGGGGCATAACCCAGATAAACGGAGAAGACAGGGGAGACGGAACCGATTAAATTTCTTTAACCGTTTATCCAATCCTTGACGGGTGATCCTACCAGGTTTCCTTCATGCGGGCCTAGATTAAAGGCCGGTTTCTCAGGAGGAATGATTCAATGGCACGCAAGGTATATCTCAAACCGCCGCAACCCGCCCGCACCATGCTCTGGGCGCAGATAATTATTGGGGCTTTGTTCCTGCCGTTCGGGGTGGTTTTGCTTTCGACCGCGGAAGGGGAGGCCCGGCCATTTGCAATGATATTTCTCGTGATCTGGGTGGTAGCATGCATCGCCATCATGGTGAATGCCGCAAAGTGGTTGGGTCTGGTCAAAAAAGGGTCAATCGAGGTCGGAGAAATCGCCGATATCGATGGCGAGGCGGCAGGTGGCTTTGCGGTAAAACTGCGTGATTTGGAAGCCCTTAAGAAAGATGGACTCATAACGGAAGGCGAATATCAGAGAAAGAGGGCCGAAATAATTCAGGAAAAGTGGTGAGGGAGCGGGAAAGCAGGACCTTTGAACCCAGGACTTGGCAGTGAATTGGGCTATAGAAACTAGTTCCCTTACCAAATATTTCCCCTTGCGCGGCACCCTTTGCGGCTGGTTCACCAAGCCGGCTCAGCCAGTGGCCGCGGTTGATCAAGTCACCATCGCCATCAGGACAGGGGAACTGTTTGGGCTTCTCGGTCCAAATGGGGCCGGCAAAACCACCCTTATCAAGATGCTGGCTACTCTCATTGTCCCTTCTTCCGGAGGCGCTGTAGTCAATGGCCATGATTTGGCCCACGACCAGGAGATCAGAAGATCAATAAGTTTGGTGGACAGCGAGGGCCGCAGCTTTTACTGGCGCCTCACCGCCCGGCAAAACCTTGAATTCTTTGGGGCTCTCTACCAGCTGCCCCGCACCGCTCTCAACTTTCGGATTAAGGAAGTTCTTAATCTGGTGGGCCTCGAGGAATCGGCAGAAATGCCGGTATATACCTTTTCATCAGGCATGAAGCAGCGGCTGGCCATTGCCCGGGCTCTCCTTAAGGAAACTCCCATAATCTTCATGGACGAACCTACCAGGGGCTTAGACCCCGCCGCCACCCGCCGGATACACCGCCTCATCCGCCAGGACCTGGTTGAGCGCCAAGGGATTACCATCTTACTCTCCACCAACCAGCTGTGGGAAGCCGAGACCTTATGCCATCGGGTGGCGGTAATGCATCAGGGAAGGGTCCGAGGGTATGGCTCCCTCTCGGAACTGAGGAGTGATCTTCGTATCAGGGAGCAATGGCGGCTTGTCGTGCACCACCTCAATCCAGGACTCAAAAGACAACTCGAGGAATCTCACCTGCCTCTTCGGATAACCTCTCAGGGTAACGAAGAATTCCTTGTGGAGTGGGAAGCCGGGGCCGGCGGGGAGGCAGATGAGATGATCGGGGTGATCCTCAGGGGCGGTGGTAAAATTTGCAATTTATCCCGGGAACAGGCATCCCTGGAAGATATTTTTGACACCCTGACGAACAGGCCGGGTCCCGGGATAGGTCAAAGTCAAGAACCCGGACAGGCCCGGGAGTATAACCAAAGGGGAAACCCAAGGGTAACTAACCCCACTTCTTCGCAAGTGAAGAGGGTTTCTGGGGTTCTCCGCCTCTGGCCCCGGCTGGCAGGAGCCTTCCTCAAACGCGACTTTCTCGAAGAATGGAGCTACCAACTTGCCTTTTCCATTGAACTCCTCGGCATTTTCTTTTCGATGACCATGTTCTATTTCCTGTCCCAACTCTTCGTGCAAACCGTCAATCCATATCTGACGCCCTATGGGACAGATTATTTCTCCTTCGTTATCCTGGGGGTTGCCTTTTACCGGTTTTTTGACGTGGGCTTATCAGCCCTTTCCAACCGTCTGCGCGAAGCCCAGACCACCGGCACCTTGGAAGCCATGTTTGCCTCACCCACTGAGGTTTCCCTTATCATTATCTTCTCTTCGCTCTGGAGCAATCTCTTTGCCTCTCTGGAGGCGGCGGTCTATCTCGGTCTGGGTAAGGCGTTATTCAAAGCTCATTTCGGAAATTTCCATATAGCAGCCGGGTTCGTTATCATTGCCCTGACCCTGGTATGCTTCAGCAGCTTGGGCATCATCGCCGCCAGTTTTATCATGGTGTATAAACGGGGTAATCCCTTGATCTGGGTATTCAGCACTGTCTCCGGCCTGCTGAGCGGCATCTACTATCCCGTGGCAATCTTGCCGGCATGGCTCAAGCACCTGGCCTACATTTTGCCTACTACCTATGTCATGGATGCCGTGCGCCTCTGTTTCCTCCAGGGATACCCTCTCTGGGCCATGAGGCGCGAATTGGCGATCTTGGGTTTTTTTTGTCTTGCACTCCTGCCGTTAAGCCTGCTGGCGTTTCGCCTGGCGGTGCGCCGGGTCAAAGTGGACGGCAGTCTGACCCATTACTGAGGCGGGAGTCAAGAGATTGCAGGGGAGTGGAAGAAAGAGGGAAGGAGGACCCCTCACCACCGGGAGCAGGTTCTGTCGGCGGATTACCCGGCCTTCCGGGCACTAAACGGTATTAAGCCTCCCCCCGTTTTTTTCTAAGGTATTCCAGGAAGCTGTTGGCAATGGCCATGGTAAGGGGGAGGTTCTCCCGCATAACCTTCACCAGTTCCGCTTGGGACAGGCACAGACGCTCGTGCTTATCACGAATAGCGGCCATGGCGCAATAAGCTTTGCAGAAGATCACCGCCGCGCAGGATTGGCACCGTTGCTCCAAGGCCTCAGAGCGTTGCCGGCAAGTTGTGGCCAATTTGCTCGTCATGGAGTGGTCCAGGGCATCCAGGTCGCTCACAAAAAAGCTGGGTCCGGTAAGATCGCAATACAAGCCGCAGGGATAAATGCCACCATCTGGATAGATCGTAATGGAGCTTTTCCCACCCCCGCATTTCAACGGCAGGACCCTGGTCCGCCGGGGTTGGTGATTCAACTCCGTCCGGCAAAAGTGAACGAACTTCCAAAGAATTGATGAATCATGCGGCTGGAATTGGTTCTGCCAAGCATGGTATCCGGTCTGGAATTCAGCCTCGGCCCGGTTGCGGGGGAGGGGATTTAGGTCGGTTCTGCCGCCGCGCCCTTCACCGGCTACGGGATTCAGATGATAATGGGCCACACCGCAGCGATGGAAGAAATCCAGTGTTTGGGGCAAGACAGCCAGAGCCTGCTGGGTGCCGACTACAATGGCCGACAGGGGAAATCCTTCTTCGCCCAGTCTTTGAATCACATCATGACGCCGCCGGCTTTGCAGTTCCTCTCCCTCAATCAATCCATCGTAGTGCACCGATAAACGTACCGCGTGTTTCTTAAACAATGCCAGCAGGTCATTTTCAACTGGAAGGGAGGCATTGGTCTGGATTATGTAGGTAACTTGTTTCCCCTGCAATTGCAGGGTTGCCCGGGTTTCGTCGAAGAACTCTTTAAACCATGAAAATCCCAAAAGGAGAGGCTCTCCTCCTGTGACCACAATGTCCAGATCGTTCCGTTCAGACCGGCAAAGTATTTTGACAAGATCCTTCGACCACTCTTTCCCGGACCGGGTGGGCACAACCGCTTGATCGGTGCGTGCAGCATCCTGATAACAGTAGTTGCACCCAAGATTACAGGTTAATAAAGGGTGGATCGTCACTTCCCGCAGATGCTTGAATGGATTCGCCCCGCAGGCAGAAGCCATCTGACTTAACTCCTTACCCCGTTAAACCTGTTTCTGGGAATATCGTGTCCTCAATTGAAGACCATTCCAACCGGCAGATATATGAAATGGCAAAGTTTTATCAGGCCATTTCATGCCCGGTTTCTCTGTCATCCTGAGCAAGCCCAAGGGATTAACCCATGGGAATCGCGTGTTTATTCGTCTTGCTCAGAATGACAGTTGGGTTAATATGAGGTTTTGAAACGGCTTCTAACGGTCATACTTGGCGTAATTAATTGCCTGACCCCCGCCTGCACAAGCACAACAGGGCCCAAGTCCCACATCACTCTTAATATCATCGCGGAAATCTTCCATCTTCATTATAACTCCTCTGAGGTCTTGAAACAGTTTCAGGATATCTTCCTTGTTTTTCACCCAATTGTTCACCTTGGCCCCAGAGAGCAATTCAACAGGAACATCATACAACGTACCTTCTGAATTAACCAGTAACATAATGCCTCCTTTTTTAATTGGAATCGCGACACATTGTCTCTTACTATGACAATAAAACTTGAGACCTCCAGGCGTTCCTCGGGAGATGTCTGCTTAAAAGCTCAAGCAAATCAGCATATCAAGGTTTTGACGGCCACAAAGCTTTTTTCAGGTGACCATTCAAAAAAGCTAAAATTCCCCCCGCTCCCATTCTTCGAGCCGAATTAATCGTAAAATAATCTCCGAGAAATTGTCAAGCATGTAATGGAAAACTCCTTTGGATTGCCGATGACCTTGCACGCTTGAACCTTGCTGGGGAGGGGCGCCCCCGGATGGGGGATAATTGAGGGATAGAAAAAGTTGAGCCTGCGGCAAAACCCCCAAGCCTCATTTTTGCCCCTTTTTCTTGCTTTTCGGGCCCCCTTGGGGCGCAGCTCACCCCGCCTTAAATCTAAGGATGGAATTTACCTTCTTTCTATTTGATATTATTAGCATCTCAAAGAGTTAGCATAGAACTGCGGCAATATCCTTGCTGTCAAACAGGCCATTGCCTTGATGCGAACTTTTCTCAAGGCCCCAAGGAAGGGGGGCATTGACGGCAGAGGAAAGGGGCGAAGCGGGGCCGATTGCCCAGCATGATAACTATAACCAGGAGCTCGCCAGGAGGGCTGCCCGGCCGTCAAGGTTACCCGCTTCTAGGTAACTTTTCTCCTTAAGAAAAAGAGAAGCAGAGAAAAAGGGTTGCGGCGAGGCCAGCCGCAACCCTTTCATTCTTTCCTGGTAGGCACGCGGGGATTTGAACCCCGGACCCCCACCGCGTCAAGGTGGTGCTCTCCCCCTGAGCTACGTGCCTGTCTCCTATTCATTTACCTTTTCGACCGGCACGCGTCAAGGGTTTAATGTAACTGCAGGAAAACTTGACAATATCGGGTGAGACTGGTATGTTTTCCCGATATTCTGCATTCCCCCAAGGAGCTCATCCAATGTATTTTCAGGACGTGTTAATGACCCTGGAGCGCTTCTTCGCGGAGCGGGGCTGCATCGTGGCCCAACCCTATGACATCGAGGTAGGGGCCGGGACCTTCAACCCTCATACCCTGCTTCGGGCCCTGGGGCCGGAGCCCTGGAACGTGGCTTACGTGGAGCCTTCCCGGCGGCCCGCGGACGGACGCTACGGCGAGAATCCCAACCGCCTGCAGCACTATTACCAATACCAGGTGATCATGAAGCCCTCCCCCAAGAACATCCAGGATATTTACCTGGACAGCCTCAGGGCCCTGGGACTGGACCCGCTGGATCACGACGTGCGGTTTGTAGAGGATGACTGGGAATCACCCACCCTGGGGGCTTGGGGACTGGGCTGGGAAGTGTGGCTGGACGGCATGGAGATCACCCAATTCACCTATTTCCAGCAATGCGGCGGCATCGATCTGGACCCCATCAGTGTGGAGCTCACCTACGGCCCCGAGCGCATCGCCATGTACCTCCAGGGGGTGGAAAGCGTCTACGACCTCAAGTGGACCAAGGATATCACCTATGGGGACGTTCACCATCGGGGGGAAGTGGAACACTCCATTTACAATTTTGAGCAGGCCGACGTGGACATGTTGTTCACCCTGTTTGACATGTACGAAAAGGAAAGCCTGCGGATCATCGGGCAGGGACTGGTGCTGCCGGCTTATGACTATTGTCTGAAATGTTCCCATACCTTCAACCTGCTGAATGCCCGGGGCGCCATCAGCGTGGCCGAACGGGCCAGCATCATCGGCCGGGTGAGAAACCTGGCCCGCCTGTGCGCCGAAGCCTATCTGAAGCAGCGGCAGGACATGGGGTTTCCCTTGTTGAAAAAATAGCAGTCAGTTTATAGTCTTGGGATGGCCGGAAAGAATGGTGAAACCGGAGCGCAAAAGCTTTAGCTGGCGCGGCCAAGCATGAACGGCTTGTTAAAGGCTCAGGGGAAAACCCGCGGCTATAGAAAAAATTAACCAGGCTGAGGGCTGGTAGCCTTACTGACGAGGATAACCATGGGCAGTGAGTTTTTGTTGGAGATCGGCACCGAGGAGATTCCGGCCCGGTTTATTCCGCCGGTGTTGGAGGAAATGGCCGCGGCCTTCCGGAAAAAGTTGGCGCAGGAACGCCTTGAGGCCGGAGAGATCGTCACCTGGGGCACGCCCCGGCGCCTGACCCTGGTGGTCAGGGATATGGCCGCGGTTCAGGCCGAGGTTGCCCAGGAAATAGTGGGCCCCCCCAAAGCGGTGGCCTTCGATGCCGGCGGAAAACCCACCCAGGCGCTCCTGGGATTTGCCAAGGCCCAGGGCGTGGCTGTAGAAGAGCTTACCGAGGTGGAGACGCCCCGGGGGGTATACCTGGCAGTCAAGCGCCGCACGGCGGGCCAGCCTGCCGCGGAGCGCCTTAAGGATTTTTTGCCCGAGTTCATCCTGGGTCTGAGCTTCCCTAAGTCCATGCGCTGGGGGTCCATCAAGATCACTTTTGCCCGGCCGATCCACTGGATTCTGGCCCGGTTCGCCGGCCAGGTGGTGCCCTTCTCCCTGGGCGACGTGGTCAGCGGCGGCGTTACTTATGGCCATCGTTTTTTAGGCCCGGAACCCCTGGAGGTGGCCGACGCCGCGTCCTATGTCACGGCCTTAAGGGCGGCCCATGTCATCGTGGACCCGGCGGAGCGCCGGGCCAAGCTGGAGGCGGACCTAAACCAGGCCGCGGCCCAAGTTGGGGGCCAGGTGGTGCCCAACCCCGGACTCCTGGAAGAGAATACCTTTTTGGTGGAATTCCCCTCGGTGGTGTGCGGCCACTTCGACGACAAGTTTCTGGCCCTGCCGGACGAGGTGCTTATCACCTCCATGCGGGAGCACCAGCGCTATTTTTCACTGCGGGGGCCGGACGGCAGGCTCCTGCCGCATTTTCTGGCGGTGAACAACACCCTGGCCCGCAACCCGGACCTGGTGCGTCAGGGCCATGAACGGGTTCTGCGAGCCCGCCTGAGCGATGCCATGTACTTTTATCAGGTGGACACCAAGGTGCCCCTGAAGGACCGGGTTGAGGAGCTGAAAGGGGTGGTGTTTCACTCGGCCCTGGGAACCTCCTATGCAAAGATGGAGCGCTTCCGGGCTCTGGCCGAGGATCTTTGTGCCCTGATCACCACCGCGGATCGGGCGCCTCTAAAGGTTAATCCAGAGATCGTCAGGCGGGCCGCCACCCTCTGCAAGGCTGACATCGTCACGGAGATGGTGGGGGAGTTTCCCAGCCTCCAGGGGGCCATGGGCCGCCAGTACGCCAAGATCTCCGGAGAAGACCCGCAGGTGGCCGAAGCCATCTTTTCCCACTATCTCCCCCGGCACGCCGACGACATCCTGCCGGAAGATCTGGTGGGCGCCCTGGTGGGGATCGCGGACCGTCTGGACACCATTTGCGGCATCTTCGGGGTGGGCTTAAGCCCCACGGGCGCGGCCGATCCTTATGGGTTGCGGCGCCATGCCCTGGCCGTCATCCGCATTCTGCGCCAGCACCGGCTCCATCTGGACCTTCCTGCGGCGGTGGCGAATTGTCTTGGCCGGCTGAAGGGCATCATCTCCCGGACCCTCGAGGAGACGGCGGCGGACGTCCTGGATTTCTTTCAGACCCGGCTCCAGCACCTCCTTATGGGTGAGGGTTACGATCCGGAGACCGTGGCCGCGGTGCTGGCCAGCGGTTGCCGGGACGTGGTGGAAGCCGCGGACAAGGTGCAGGCCCTGGCGGATATACGCCAGAGCCCGGATTTTCCAGCCTTGGCCGTGGCCTTCAAGCGGGTCATCAATATTTCCCTGGGAACCGAACCCGGTGAGGTGAGCGAAGCCCTGTTTGAGCATCCCGAAGAAAAGGCCCTCTTTGAGGCCGCGGTGGTCATGGAGAGGGAAGTGGAAGAGGCCTTGGCGCACCGGGATTACCCCGGGGCCTGCCGGGCCTTGGCCAAACTCAAGGGCCCGGTGGATGCCTTCTTTGACAAGGTCCTGGTCATGGCCGAGGACCCGAAGCTCAAAATGAACCGCCTAAGCCTCCTGGCCCGCATCAGTCGGACCTTTCTCAAGATGGCGGATTTTTCCAGAATCACCACCTGAGGCGGGGGAATACAGGTTTCGGTGGGAATTAAGTCCATTAACTTAACAAGCAGGCGGCGTAAATCTGGCTTGGCCTAGGTGCCGAGACAGCTGTTTTGTAGCTGCAGGCTTCGCCCCTAACTGTTGTCAGCCTGCGGCTACAGTTGTTTTTTGGCGCGGAATTTGAATCCAGGCGCTATCGGCGCGATGATATGCCTGACGAGAAAATTAATTTAATGCCGGAGTCGATCAAGCGTAATTTATTGAGAATAGCAATCTTTAACCCCAAAACTGAAAGTCATAGACCGCAAGCCTTGCAAGTGAGTGATCCCAGCCATGCGCCGCTGGTTTCGAAAAAAAGACCGCAAGCCTGACGACCTGGAACCTGAGGCCGAAAGCCCGTCCGAGGTTGAGCCGCAGGAAACCGCTGCAGTGACAGAGGAAGTTCCCCCGGCCCCGGAACCTCAACTGACGGCAAGGGCTACGGCCCCGCTGCCGGGCCCTCCGCCTCTGGAGGCCTTGTCAGGGGAAGGGAAATCGGAGCCCCTGCCCCTGGAGACTGCCGCGCCGGAGGAGCCTATCCTTGATTTGGAGGAGGAATACCGGGAGGAAGTTCGCCGGCGCCGGTTCAGCCGCTTCCGGGAGCGGCTGACCCGCACCCGGAAAAGCCTGGCCGGCGGTCTGGAGCGCCTGTTCCTGGGCCGCCGGGAGTTGGACGCCGAACTCCTGGAAGAGCTTGAAGAGATCCTTATTACTGCGGATTTGGGGGTGGACACCGCCCTGCGCCTGGTGGAGGTCATCCGGGACAAGGTGAAGCGCCGGGAGTTGCATGATGCAGACCGCCTCAAGGAGGCGCTCCGCCGGGAGATGGTGGCGATTCTCACCGGGCCGCCGCCGTCCAGGCAGGCGGCCAAACCCTGGGTAGTCCTCGTGGTGGGAGTGAACGGCGTGGGCAAGACCACCACCATCGCCAAGCTGGCGCACCTGGATCGCCGCGCGGGTCTAAGCCCCATGCTCATCGCCGCGGATACCTTCCGGGCCGCGGCCGTGGAGCAGTTGGAGGTTTGGGGGAAGCGGGTCGGCGCCCAGGTGGTGAAGCAAAAAACCGGAGCTGATCCTGCGGCCGTAGTTTACGACGGGCTGGAAGCAGCCCAGGCCCGGGGCGCGGACACGGTATACGTAGATACTGCCGGCCGTCTGCACACCAAGGTGAACCTGATGGAAGAACTCAAAAAGATTCACCGCACCGCGGCCAAGAAACTGCCCGGTGCGCCCCACGAAGTCCTGCTCATCCTGGACGCCACCACCGGTCAGAATGCCCTCAGCCAGGCCCGCCTGTTTCATGAGGCGGTGGGAGTGACGGGTATCATTCTCACCAAGCTGGACGGCACCGCCAAGGGGGGCATGGCCCTGGCGGTGGCTCAGGAAACCGGCCTGCCCATCCGCTACGCAGGCGTGGGGGAGGGTCTGGACGACTTGCAGCCCTTTGACCCCGAAGCCTTTGTGGCCGCGATTCTGGATTAAAGTGAGGTTTATGACCGGAAAAGGCGGAGCTGCGCCTCCGGCTGGCAGAATCACAGCAACCGGCCCCTTCTGGGGTGGGGATAATAAGCGAAGGACCAAAGGTTTGCGACCTCGGCAGCGCAGAGTTCCAAGCCGGGTGCCTCCTCGCCCCCGAATTTCGCTTATATTTTTTCTCCCGGAGCCAAGGACATAAGAAGGAGAACTGTGGCAAATTCCCTCTTCTGGCGCTACTGGGCGCCGCCCATCTTCTGGGCCCTGGTCATTATGGCCCTCTCCGGTGATTTGGGCTCAGGCCCCAAATCCTTTTCCATCGTCAACTGGGTGTTATCCTGGTTTGTCACCCTGAGGCCGGACACCCTTAGTACGATCAATTTCTATGTCCGCAAGGTTCTCCATGTCGTTTTCTATGGGGTTCTGGCGGTCCTCTGGCTTCGGGCTCTGACGGCTTCCCATCCGGGGCGCGCCGTCACCAACAAAATCCTGGCCCTGGCCCTTTGTCTGGCAGTGGCCCTCACCGACGAAGGCCACCAGTATGTCGTGGGCTCCCGGACCGCCAGTTGGTTCGATGTGGGTCTGGATCTGTCCGGCGGGGTTGTCTTTCTCTCCCTGGCACTGGGCTTCACCAAAAGAAAATGATGGTTCCGGCGGGAGGCAGGGCCTCGTATCTCCTGGTCTTCTCCGGGTCCTTCTTGGCTTGCAAAGTGGAACAAGAAATTTTATCTTCAATTGCATAAAATTGACCATCCCCTTACCATCTGAGCGGTGAACTCCGTGTTTCAGCGTCAAAAGAGCAAACAGTCCCACTTTTTTCTGATGGTTCTGGCCCTGGGGCTTCTGCTGCTCGTGGGCTTGGCTCACTTCAGTCAAGCCCAGGAGGAGGCCGGCCCCTTTTCCCAGGTCGTGGAACACCGGCTGCAAAACGGCATGCAGGTGCTGGTTCTCCGGGAACCCCGGGCCCCTTTAGTGACCCACCAGGTCTGGTACCGGGTGGGTTCCAGGAACGAAAATTTGGGGAAGACCGGCCTGTCCCACCTGACGGAACATCTCATGTTCAAGGGTACGGACAAGTACAAGGCCAAGGAGTTCTCCCGTCTGGTCCAAAAGGCCGGCGGCAACGACAATGCCTTTACCAGCAAAGATTACACCGCCTATTTCCAGACCGGGCCCAAGACCGAGCTAAAGCTCTGGATGGATATGGAAGCCGACCGCATGCGGGGCCTCAAGGTGGATGAAAAAAACTTTGAGACCGAGAAGAAGGTGGTGCTGGAAGAAAGGCGCCTGCGCACCGAAGACGACCCGGTAAGTTTTCTGATGGAAGAATTGGTGGCCGCAGCCTACAAGGCGCATCCTTACCAGTGGCCCATCATCGGTTGGTATCACGATGTGGAGACCCTTACCCGGGATGATTTCTTAAAATATTACCATCGGTATTACCAGCCTAATAACGCCACCCTGGTGGTGGTGGGGGATGTGGACCCCAAAGAAGTCCTGCTCTGGGCCGAAAGCACCTATGGGAAAATTCCCCCGGGGCCTCAGCCCCCGCCGGTCACGGCCAAGGAACCGCGGCAATACGGGGAACGCCGGGTGACGGTGCAGCGGGAGGCCCAACTGCCATACCTGGTCATGGCCTATCACGTGCCCAACTGGGAGAGCCCGGACGCCTTTGCGCTGGAACTGCTTTCGTCGCTGCTTTCCCAAGGCCGCAGTTCCCGGCTGTATCAAAAGCTGGTCTATAAAGACCGCCTGGCCCTGGAAGCAGGGGCCGACTATGACCTGGACACCGCCAATGACTCTGTCTTTTTGCTGTATGGCCAGCCGCTGCCGGGGAAAACCGTGGCCCAGATCGAACGGTCCCTGGATGCGGAAATCAAGAAACTCCAGGCCGACCTGGTTGAAGCCAGGGAGTTGGAGAAGGTCAAGAACCAAGTGACCTCTTCTTTTTATATGTCGATGGACTCGCTGTTTTATCGGGGTATGGTTCTGGGCAAACTGGCCAGCGTGGCTCGTTGGACCCTGGTAAAGGACTATGTCCCCAAGATCCAGCAGGTGTCCGCGGAGGACCTCCGCCGGGTGGCGCGCCAGTATTTCACCCCGGAAAACCGCACCCTGGGGGTGCTTTTTCCCTTAAAAAGCAGCCGACCCCAGGCTGGCGGCGGCTTTCAGCCCGCCGGCATGGTGAATTGAGCGCGTTCCCATGGGATATTGGTCACCGCAGGCAAAAAGGGGTGGGGTGGGGCATCGGCTGCTGGCCGGCATTCCCCGACATTCTCTCATGAAAAAGACAGGCGTTTTTCTTCTCATCCTCCTGCTGGCAGGCTCAGCCGTTGCCCAGGAGGCTGCCCCGCCCCAGACTTTGGGGGTGCGCCACACGCTGCCCAACGGACTGGTGTGGCTTTTTTCCGAACAGCACAGCCTTCCCCTGGTGAGCGTCAAGGTCCTGATCAAGGGCGGGGTGCTCCGGGATCCGCCGGAAAAGGCTGGTTTGGCCAACCTCACTGCCCTGCTTCTCACCCAGGGGACGAAAAAGCGCAGCGCCACCCAGATCGCCGAAGAGGTGGATTTCCTGGGGGCCAAGCTCGGGGCCAGGGGCAGTGATGACTACCTGGCGGTGGACCTTACGGTGCTCAGGAAAAACCTGGAACCGGGGCTGGAGCTCCTCAAGGATATTCTTTTCAATCCGGTTTTCGCCCAGGAGGAGGTAAAGCGCAAGGTCGCCCAGCTTAAAGCCAGCTTTCAAACCGACGAGGATGAGCCGGGTATTGTGGCCTCCCGGACCTTCCACCGCCGTCTTTTCGGGAAAAACCCTTATGCCAACCCGCCCAAGGGGACGCCGGAAGGGCTGGCCGCTATAGACCGCAAGGACTTGGTGGCTTTCCACGAGAAATTCTACCGGCCCAACAATGCCATCGTGACGGTCGTCGGGGACCTGACCCCGGAGGAGGCCGAACAGTCAGTGGTCAGGACCTTCGGGGACTGGCAGGCCGCTTCCATTCCCCCGATCAAGGTAATTCCTCCTCCGGACCTGCCGGGCATCGAAAAAATTGTCATTGACAAAAATATCACCCAAGCCAACATAATTTGGGGCCACCTGGGGATTGCCCGGGACAACCCGGATTTTTATGCCTTGCAGGTGTTGAATTATATTTTGGGGGGCGGAGGTTTTTCATCAAGACTGTTGAACAACATCCGGGAGGACCGGGGATTGGCGTATTCTGTGGCCAGCGGCTTCGAGGCCGGCATCGAGCCGGGGGCTTTTGCCGTTGACCTGGAAACCAAAAACCGCACCGCCGGAGAGGCGGTAGCCCAAGTCAACCGCGAAATAGAGCGGCTGCGCACTCAACCGGTAAGCGCCACCGAGCTGGAGGAAGCCAAGTCCTATCTCATCGGCAGCTTTCCGGCCAAAATGGACTCTGTGGCCAAGCGGGCCGCGCTTTTGGCTTATGTCGAGTTTTACGGCCTGGGTCTGGATTACCCCTGGCGCTACCCTGCCCTGATCAAAAATTTGACTCCCGCCGACCTCCAGAAAACGGCGGAGAAATACTTGCATCCTGAGAAATATCTCCTGGTAGTGGTGGGCAACCAGAGGGAAATGCCTGACTTTGCCTCGGTGGCGTCGCAGCCGGGGGATAAGGAGAGCAAACATGACCAAGGGAAAAAATCTCAGCCTTAGATTCACTGCCATCCTGGCCGCCTTGCTGATAGCCGTCCTTACGGGGGCGGCGCTTCCTGAGCCTCAGGCCGCCGCGGCCGGCTTGGCGCCGGAAACCTTTGCTGACATTGCCCAGAAATATTCGCCGGCGGTCGTCAACATCAGCACCCAGAAAATCATTAAGGGGAGGACTTCCCGGCGGGAGTTTTTCGGCCCCGGCCCTATGCCCGGCCCCGGAGAGCCTTTCTGGGATTTCTTTGAAAAGTTCTTTCCGGACATGCCCCGGGAGCGCACCCAGCGGTCCTTGGGCACTGGCTTTATCATTGACTCCAAAGGCTTGATTATCACCAACGAGCATGTGGTCAAAAACGCCGATAAGATCAAGGTGAAGCTGGCCGGGCAGGGCAAAGAGTACACCGCCACCGTTAAAGGCCGTGACCCTATGACGGATATCGCCCTGCTGCAGATCGACAGCAAGGAAACCTTTCCTTTCCTGACCCTGGGCGATTCCGACAAGATCAGGGTGGGGGACTGGGTGGTAGCCATCGGCAATCCTTTCGGCCTGGGGCACACCGTGACCCAGGGGATCATCAGCGCCAAAGGCCGGGTCATCGGCGCCGGCCGCTATGACAACTTTCTCCAGACCGACGCGGCCATCAACCCGGGCAACAGCGGCGGCCCACTCCTCAACCTGGCCGGCGAAGTCGTAGGCATCAACACCGCCATCGTGGCCACCGGCCAAGGCATCGGTTTTGCCATCCCCAGCAATATGGTTAAAGACATCATCCAACAACTGGAGACTACCGGCAAGGTGGTCCGGGGCATGCTGGGGGTGCAGGTGCAGACGGTCACTCCTGAAATCGCCAAGGCCTTTGGACTTTCGGAAGCCAAGGGGGCGCTGGTGTCCGAAGTGCATCCGGGCACCCCGGCCGAGAAAGCCGGTATCAAGCGGGAAGACATAATCATCGAGTATAACGGGACTCCCATCAAGGAGATGAATGAACTGCCCCGATTGGTGGCGGCCACCCCTCCAGGCACCAAGACCACGGTAAAGGTGCTGCGGGACGGCAAGGAAAAAACCATCCCCATCACGGTGACTGAACTCAAAGAGGAGCGCTTCGGCAAAGAAGGCGTCGAGCCCCAAACCGAGGATGAAAACACCATCGGCCTGACGGTTGAGGACCTGGATCCCCGATTGGCCCGGCGCTTTGACCTAAAGGAGGACAAGGGGGTAGTAGTGGTGGACGTCGATCCCAATTCTCCGGCAGCCGAAGCCGGCCTGCGCCGGGGCGACATTATTCTGGAAGTCAACGGCAAACCGATCCCGGACTCCAGGACTCTCCAGAAGATCCTAGCCGCTCAACCCAAGAAGTCCTTCGCCCGGTTTCTGGTGAAGCGGGAGGGCCGGACCATTTTCCTGGCAGTGGAAATGCCGGATAAATAAAAAATCCTGCAAGTAAAGATAGATCAAAGAAAAAAAGACCTGGCCGGGGACTGAGTCCGGCCAGGTCTTTTCGCTCCGGTCTTGGCGGCCGGGAATGCTACCTCTTTTTGATGTAAACCAGGGTATTGCTATCCACCATGGGGTAGATCTCCTCGATGTGCTGGTTCAACAAGGAGACACAGCCCAGGGTCCAATCCTCTTTGCGCAAGTTCAGCGAGGGATCATGGGTCCCATGGATGCCGATCTCCCCCCCGATTTGAGCGGTAGGGGGAAGCACTCCCTTATTCTTGGCCCTGGCGAATTTTATCCAATTTTCCATGTTAGGATAATCCAGCAGGATGAATTTATCCCAGCGGGGATGGTCGAACTTCGAAACCACGTGATAGACCCCCTCCGGCGTGCAGAGGTCCCCCTGGCAGAGTTTGTCAGGTCTGGGATTCTGTCCAAGAACCACGGGATAGGTTTTGATGGGCGTCAGCCCCCGGTAGACCGTAAGTCTCCGGTCCAGTTTTTTGACCACCAGGACGGTGGGCTTGGAACCGTTTTGGGCGGCGCCGTTCTTTTCCAATAACTGTTTGATTTCTTGCTGTTCCGGTGTCAGTCGCGCTTCGATCTCCGGGAATGGAGCCGGCTCGGTCACAGAGGGTGTCTTCTTTTTGCCGCAGCTCCAAAGACACAGGAGCATCACAGGAATGGCAAAGAAATACAAGCAGTTACGCATAATATCCTCCTCCCCCGAAAGTTATTTATGCGGTAACTGCGTCAAACTATAGCAAAGCGCCGTTAAGCAGTCAAGAATCTCAAATTAATTTCCTGGGATCCTGCAGACCGGGATTATTTAAGGAGCCCGGCGGATGGGCCAAGCCGACAGGTTATATTTCTTCAGAAAAATTATATTGAAGATATCCCAAGGTACATTTCAGAACAGGCATGGCTGTCGGTATTTTTTGATGTAGAGAAAAAATTTTCCCATACGTTTTTAAGGGTGACTGATTTTGAGAAAAATTTTTCCCGAGAATGACAAGGCCGGTTGGCGGGTTGCTTAGGGTTTGGTGTTGAAATCAAAGAATTTTGTTTTATTATTATTATCTTTAAAAACTTATCCGGCTTCCGAGAGCTATGTCCCTGCACCTGATTATTGACGGGTACAATCTCATCCGCCAGTCCCCCTGGCTCAGCCTGCTGGATGCCCGGGACTTGGAGGAGGGGCGGGACGCCCTGTTGGCATCGCTTTGCGACTACCATCAACGGCGTCCCCAACATAGAATTACCGTGGTCTTTGATGGCTGGCAGGGAGGCGCCTGGCAGGAAAGCCGCGATTTGTACCATGGAGTGGGTGTGGTTTTTTCCCGGCGAGGGGAGCGGGCCGATGAAGTGATCAAACGCCTGCTGTCCAGGGAGGGGAGCCGGGCCGTGATGGTGAGTTCGGACCGGGAATTACAGGACTTCGCCGAGCGCGTCAAGGCCACCTGGGTGGCCGCCGGTGAATTTGAAACCCGCTATTTAAGAGGCGCGGCCAACGGCCAGGAAACCGAAAACGAAGACGCGCCCCCTCGGAGCGGCGGCAAGAAAGGGCCGGCCCGCCGCCTCAAAAAAAGTCTGCGCCAGAAAAAGGAGCGCCTGCGCAAGCTTTAGCCTTGACCTTTTTTTGCCTTTTCTGCTTTTTCTCCTCAATTTTCCATCCCGGCTTGCCGATGTATTAGTAGAGACATGTCATGGCACCCCGCGCGCGTCCACCCGCTTGTCCGGCCGGAAGGGCGGATTGTCCTTTGCGGTCTGAGTTTTTGCGCCTTCAGGAAGAATGCCGGCGCCTGCAAAAGCTCTCGCAAACCGACCCCCTCACCGGCTTATCCAACCGGCGACATCTGATGGCATGCCTTGACCTTGAAATGGAGCGCACCCGGCGCACCGGTCTGCCTACCAGCCTCATCATGATGGACCTGGACCATTTCAAGCGTCTCAATGATACCTACGGCCATCAGTTCGGGGATGCGGCGCTGCGACGGGTGGCCCTGATCCTCAAAGACAATGTCAGGAAGCTCGATGTCTGCTGCCGCTATGGTGGGGAGGAGTTTGCGTTGGTGCTTCCTGGGACGCGCCAGCCACAGGCAGTGCGGTTGGCGCACCGTCTCAAGGACGCCCTGGCCCGGTCCTGGCAAGAACCTCGGGGCCAAACCGGGCGACTCACCGCCAGTTTCGGGGTGGCGACCTTCACCGGGCACCAGGATCTGACCCCGGAGGACTTCCTGCGGCAGGCCGACCGCTGGCTCTTTTTGGCCAAGGCCCAAGGCCGCGATACCGTGTGTCATCGCGGCTGTTTCGAGGGCGATCCCGGCATCGGCCTCACCCCCGAGGAGTATCGGGCTTTATTTTCCATAAACAGTCCCCAGGACGGCAAAGCAGGCGGAACTTATGGCTGAGCCAAAACTTTGGAGCATAACCAGCGGCAAAGGAGGCGTGGGCAAAACCTGCCTGGCAGTGAACCTGGCCTTCGCCCTAGCCCACCAAGGCAAACACGTCCTTTTGGTAGACGGCGACCTGGGGTTGGCCAACGTCGACGTTCTCCTGGGTCTGGAGGTCAAGACCAATCTGCGGAACGTTCTGGACCAGGGAGCCGACCCCTCGGCCACGCTGGTCAGGGTCCATCCTTTGGTGGAGGTGCTGCCGGCCAGTTCCGGGGTTCCGGAGATGGCCAACCTGGGTCCCGAAGAACAAGCCTTGCTGGGTGAAGTGCTGCGGACCATGGCCGCGACTTTCGACCATGTCCTGGTGGACACCGCCGCGGGCTTGGGGTCCTCCGTCCTCTGGTTCAACACTTTGGTGGATTATTCACTGGTGGTGCTCACCCCCGATCCCACCGCACTCACCGACGCCTATGCCCTTATCAAGGTGCTGTCTCGAGAATCCCAGGGGCGGCGGTATCTGGTGATCCTGAACAACGTCCAGGGCGAACGGGAGGCCCGCTATACCTTCGACATCCTGGCCCAAGCGGCCGCCCGGTTCTTGAACCTTGACCTGGAATACCTGGGCGCAGTGCCTACCGACCCGGCCGTCATCCAGGCTTTAAGGGCCCGGGTTCCTTTCCTGGAGCAATATCCTCAGAGCCCGGCCAGCCAGGCATTGCAGGACATCGCGGCCCGGATGATACGCCTCTCCCAAGGATGGCTCCCCCCACAGCCGCCGGAAACCCGGATACCGGCAAGGTAATTCCCCCGGGTTTTGGCGCTCCGAGGGTCAAAGCCGTAAAAGAACATGATGCAGGTTGGCCGAGCTTGCGTCCTGAGGACTTAGGTGGTTTCGCCGAGCTCTTGACTCGGCGCGCTAGGTTTAAGGGAGCCTGCGGCGGTTACTCGCTTTCCGGCCGGTCTTGCAAAAAAAACCGGCGGGGGAGGCTTGCGCCTCCACCCGGCCGGCTGGGTTCAAATCATCTCGAGTTAGCCGCCGTAAAGCTGACAGGCTGTGGCGGCTGTCCTACTTGAGGTCCGGTTTTTCCTCTTTTTTGGTCTCCAAAGCCTTGGGTTCGGGCTTCTTGCCCACGTCCTTCTTGCTCGTCATGGTTTCGGACTTTTTGCCTTTATCCTTTTCCACTTGCTTGGCGGCGGTCTTGGCCGCTTCCTTGCCTTTATCGGCCTCCGCCGGGTTTACTTGGGAGCCGGCCGTAGTGGTTTGGGTCTGCACCACCGGTTTTTCCTCTTTCTTAACGGGGGGTTGGGCATATCCGGAGGCCGCGAGCCCCAGAGCAAAAGTCAAAGCAGTCAATGTGGTTACAACTTTCTTCATGATGTTTTCACCTCTGAATGTTATGGTCTCGCTCACTGCGATTACCCCCTGAATATGCATATTGCTTGCCAAATAATGGCTGGAGACTAATTTATAAGTGTTTCTATAAGTTATAGGTTGCGGTGCTTCGAACGGCGCGGCCCCGGCTGGGGGTCACCCCCCTGGATTTGAGAAAAACGGCACCGGAGTCAGTTTCAGCGTATCAATCTGACAAATCAGGCAGAGGAAAGAGTCTGGGGGTTCCGGAAATGAAAAATCGGTCGCTGTGGCAGAAAAGCCGGAGGATAAAGGGAAGACCGAAGGGGAAGATTACGGCCCCGGTCCCCCCGATGCGTTTAACTAATTCTCTTCCAAATCTTTTAACCCTAACGGAAAGTCGAGAAAGGAGGGCGCCTGGGTTATGGTGCGGTAAGGCACGTCCCCGGTTTGCTACCTTCGTTCCCGGGTGACCAGAAACCGGCGGCGCCAATCGTTTAATTCCTGCAGCAGTTCTTGCTCCCGCCGGGTAAAGCGGCTTTCCATCTCTTGCATCTGGGCCAGCAACAACAAGACCTGCTCCCGCAGGCGGAGGACCACTTCCACCGCGGGCAAGTCCAATCCCAGGGTTTCATGGAGCCGGCGAATCCGGGCGAGTTGGCCGATGTCCTCAGGGGTATAGCCGCTTTCCCCCTCCGGCAGATCTCTGGGCTGGATGAGCCCTTCGGACTCCAGGAGTTCCAGGAAATCCAGAGGAACCCTGGCCAGTTGGGCTGCGACAGTACGGGTGAAGATAATGGGACCTTTTCTGGAGATGTCTTGATTATGGGGAACCATAACCCGGTTTCCTCCTGTTGGGGCAAGGCGGCCCCGGCGGGGTTCAGGTTTTCCTGACCGCCTGCCACTGTTGGACCAGTTCCTTTTCCCGCTCACTCAGGTGATCCGGCAGGACCGCCTCCACCTTAACCAGCAGGTCGCCCCGCTGCTCAGGGTTCTTCAGGCGGGGCATTCCCAGGCCTTTAAGACGGAAGACCCGGCCGTTGGCCGTGCCCGGGGGGATTTCCAGTTTGACGGTGCGATCCAGGGCGGCCACTGTGATTTTGCCCCCAAGCAGGAGAGTGAAAAGGTCCACCGGCTGGATCAGGCTGAGATTGTCGCCTTCCCGCACAAAGCGCTCGTGGGGCAGGACCTCGATGTTGAGCAGGAGGTCTCCGGGTTCCCCGCCGTCAAAGCCGGGTTCCCCCTGGCCCTTGAGTCTGAGCCGGGAGCCGGTTTTCACCCCCGGAGGCACCTTGGCCTCGATCTTGCGGCCCGTTTCCCACTCCAGGATGCGTTTGGCCCCGTGAAAGGCCTCTTCCAGAGTGACCTTCAGGTTGTATTCTAGGTCGCGGCCCCGGCGGGGCCGGGGGCGGAAATGAAATTCCGGGCCGGCGTGGGTTTCAGCGGCGAACGGGCCGCCCCGGCCGAAGAGCGTCTCGAAAAAACTGGAAAAACGGCCCTCGCCGCCGAACATCTCGGCGAATTCCTCGGGGGTGACGGTGCGGAAGGAATAGGTGGTGCCAGGTCCGGTTTGCCATTGCGACCAGTTGAAGTCCTCCGGGCGTCCCCCGGCCTGGGAGTATTGCTGCCATTGGGACCCGAACTGGTCATATTTCTGGCGCTTCTCCGGGTCCGACAGGACCTCGTAGGCCTCGCTGACTTCTTTAAATTTCTCGGCCGCGGCGGCATTCCCCGGGTTGACGTCTGGGTGATATTTCCGCGCCAGCTTGCGGAAAGCCTTTTTGATCTCGTCCTGAGTGGCGTTCTTGCTGACCCCGAGGATGCTGTAATAATCCTTGAACTCCATGCCCCGCCTCGGCCTCGGAATGGCCTTTTATAACCATGTTAATGTCTTAATCTTTTGGGTCAAGATGCCAAAGGACGGCAGTATGCCAAGTTGCTGCCGGAGAGTAGTCCGCAAGCCTCAGCCTGCGCTGAAACCCGGCACCGCCGGATCCCTGCCGGATTTTTCGGGTTGGCGGCATCCGGTATTACGCTGCTTTCTTCCGGGCCAGCATGAAATAAATCAACGGCACCACGATCAGGCTGAACATGGTGGAGGCAAACAGCCCGAAAATGAAGGACCAGGCCAGCCCCGAAAAGATGGGGTCAAGGGTGATGACCCAGGAGCCGAACATGGCCGACAAGGCCGTAAGCACAATGGGCCGGAAGCGGATGGCCCCGCTTCTCAGCACCGCCTCGTGCAGGCTGTAGCCCCGGTCCAGGTGATGGTGAATGAAGTCGATCAGGATGATGGAGTTTCGGACCACGATGCCGGCCAGAGCGATCATGCCGATCATGGCGGTGGCGGTGAAAAAGATGTAATCGTGGTAGGGCCCTACCTTTCCGGCAAACAGGAGATTTAAGAGGGCAAAGCCGGGCATGACCCCGATGAGGGTCAGCGGAATGGCCACCATGATTACCAGAGGCATGCCGTAGGACTGGGTCTGAAGCACCAGCAGCAGGTAAATCCCTACCAGCGCTCCAGCAAAGGCGATCCCGAGATCCCGAAAAACATCCACCGTGATCTTCCATTCGCCCTCGCCGGTCCACTTGACCCGATAGCCCGGCGGCAGGGGGTTCCGGGATATTTCCCCTTCGAGGTCCAGGATGGCGTTTACCGGACTCAAACCCGCGGTATCCCCGGTGACAAAGACCAGCCTTTCCAAGTTCTTGCGCATGATGGATTTGGGGGCCAGGTCAAAGTCGAAACGCCCCAGTTCCCCCAGCGGGGTGAGGGTCCCGTTGGGGGACTTGAGATAGAGTTGCCCCAGGTCCAGAATATTGGAGCGGAACGGCACCGGCCAGCGCAGGAAGATTTCCAACGGCAGACGCTCGCTGGGCAGGTGAACCCGGCCCACGGCTTCTCCTGCGGAAGCAAGGGCCAGGCTCCGGGCGATCCCGGCCTGAGAAAGGCCGCTCAAGGCCGCCTTGTCGCGGTCAATAACAAAACGGAACCGGGGCTGGTCGGTTTCCACCGAAGTGTCCACGTCCACCACGTTGGGCGTGCTCAGAAAGAGTTTCTTCACCTGGAGGGCCGCGTCAATAATGCTGCGGTAGGACGCGCCCGGGGGGCCGAAGACCTCTCCCACCAGGGTCTGGAGAACCGGCGGCCCGGGGGGCATCTCGACGATTTTCAGCCGCACCTGGCGCTTTTGGGCGATCTCCTGCAACGCCGGCCGCACCCGGAGGGCGATTTCATGGCTGCCCGCGGCCCGGCGGTGCTTGGGGGCCAGATTTACCCGCACCTCTCCCACCCAGGGACCATGCTTGAGATAGTAATGCCGCACCAACCCATTGAAATCTATAGGAGAAGTAACCCCCGCGAAAGTGACGCAGTTGTCCACCTCGGACACCGTGGCCAAGTAGGCGGCATAGTCCGCCAGCGTCGCCTCGGTCCGTTCCAGGGGGCTGTCGTCCGGCAGGTCCACTACCACCAGAAACTCGTCCTTGTTATCAAATGGGAGCATTTTGAGGGGCACCAGCCCCACCACGGGCAGAAGCACAGAGAGGCAGAACAGCCCCCCAATAGCCAGCAGGAAAAGGCGCCCGGCCCTCGGCCGGTCCAACAGGGGCATCATGAGACGCAAATAAGTCCGGTAAATCCAGGTTTCTTCCAGGACGAAGGGCTTGGCTTCCTTGCCATATTCCGGCTTCAACAGGTGATAGGTGGCCCAGGGGGTGACGGTGAAGGCCACCACCAGGCTCATGAGCATGGCCAGGGGAACGTTCACTGGCATGGGACGCATGTAGGGGCCCATCATGCCCGTGACGAAAAACATGGGCAAAAAGCTGATAATGACCGTAAAAGTGGCCAGAATGGTGGGCGCCCGCACTTCATCCACCGCCACCAGGGTGGCTTCCAACGGCGGGTGATCCCGAAGTTCAAAATGCCGATGGATGTTTTCCACGTCGATGATGGGGTCGTCCACCAGCAGGCCCAACGAGAGGATCAGGGCAAAGAGGGTCACTCGGTTGATGGAATAGCCGAAAGCCATGTTGCCCGCCAGGGTGATGGCCAGGGTCAGGGGCACGGCCAAGGCCACGATCATGGCCTCCCGCCACCCCAAGAAGATGGTCAGGAGCACGGTGATGGACAGCACCGCGATGAGGAGCTCCCGGATAAGCTCGTTGACCTTCTCGTCCGCGGTTTTGCCATAGTCCCGGGTGACCTGAAGCTTGACGTCCGCGGGCACGACGTCTTTTTGCAGCTCCTCCACCTTCTGGAGCAGTCCTTCGGCCACGGTGACCGCGTTGGTGCCGGTGCGTTTGGCGAAGGCCATGGTCACCGCGGGGTACAGCACTCCCCGGGCCAGGCCGTCACGATCCTCATGGGCCGGGCCGAAGGCGATCCGGCTCACCTGGACCGGCTCTTCGGGACCATCGATGACCTGAGCCACATCCTTCAAATACACGGGCTTGCCCTGGTGCAACCCCACCAGCAGGTTGGCCACCTCAGCCGCGGATTTGAGGAAGGGGCCGGCCTCCACCAGGAATTCCTTGTTCCGGCTGGAGAAATGGCCCGCCGGCAGGTTGACGTTGCTTACCTCGAGGGCCTGGGCCAGGGCCAGCAGGTCCAGGCCGTGCCCGGCCAGGCGGGCCGGGTCGGGGAGGACCCTTACCTGGCGTTTGCGGCCGGCCACCACGTAACTCCGGGCCGTATCCGGGATGCTCTGCAGGCGGGTGAGAAGCTCGTCCGCCACCCTTCGCAGCTGGTAATCATCGGCTGTCTGGCTGTACAAGGTCAGCGTGACGATGGGCACGTCATCAATGCCCATGGGTTTCACCACCCAGCCGCTGACCCCGCTCGGCACCTGGTCGATATTGGACCACACCTTGTTATACAGCTTCACCAGGCTGCGCTCCATGTCCTCGCCCACCTTGAACTTGGCCGTGACGATGGCGAAGCCGGGCCGGGACTGGGAATACAGGTCGTCCAGACCCTGCATCTCCCAGAGCTTTTTCTCCAGGTTGATGACCACCAGGTTTTCCACTTCTTCGGGGCTGGCCCCGGGAAAGCGGATTAGGACGTCGATCATGGGGACCTTGATCTGGGGGTCTTCTTCCCGGGGGGTGACGGTGAGCGCCACGAGGCCGACAAGGAGGCTTAAGATAATGAAAATAGTAGGGAGCTTGCTGGTCAGGAAAACCTTGACCAACCGGGCGGTGAGGCCTAAATGGAGCTCGTTGGATGGCTTAGCCATAAAGATTGGATAAGGCTGCTAGCACGGAAAGGACTATTTCTCCGGGGGACTGATTATCCGGTCCCCCGGCCGCAAACCGGACAGGACTTCCACCTTGTCGCCCACCTGCCGGCCCAGTTGCAGCAGTTGCAGCCGAGGGCGGCCCTGGACCAGCACCTCCGTCATGGGCAGTTGCCCCACCTGACGCACCGCGTCCTTGGGTATCAGGATACTCCGGGTTTTCCCCAGGGGGATGGTCAGGCGGGCGAACATGCCGGGAATGAGGTCAGGCACGACCAACTTCTCGGTGCGCACCTTGAAAGTGCGGCTTTGGGCGGCGCTGATGGGGAAAATTTCCTGCAGCGTCACCTTTCCCTCGTAGCCCGCCGCAGGGACCGTAAGGCCCACCAGCATACCGGGGCTGAGGTGGCTTCGGTATGCGTCGTTCACCTCCCCTTCCACCTGGAGATCCTCGGGGTCATATAGGGTGACCAGGGTCTGTCCCGGTTGGGCCAGATCCCCCACCGCCACCCGGCGCTCCGCTACCACCCCGCGGCGCGGCGCCTTTACCACGGTGTACTGCTCAAAGGTGGCGGCATCCTGCACCTGGGCCTCGGCCTGGTTCAGTTGGGCCAGGGCGGACTTGTATCTGGCCTCCATAGCCTCAAACTCCTGGGGACTCACCGCGCCTTCCTTAAACAGACGCTGGTAACGGCGGTAGTCGGCGCTCACTTTGGCGAGTTGGGCCGCGGCCTGGGAGTGACCGGCCCTGGCCTGACTCACCCGGGCCTGGAATTCCTTGGCGCTCAGGGCCACCAGAGGCGCGCCCGCCTGCACCCGGCTGCCGGCTTGCACATAGATCCGGCTCACCCGACCCGGAACCTGGGAAGACACCTGGGCCAGGCTCCGGGACATCACCTGAGCCAGCACGGATAAATCTTGGGAAATTTCCTCTTCCTGGACCACCAGCTCCCGGCCCTTTTCCGGAACGGCCTGCAAAGGCAAGGTGCCCGGGAGGATCTTGCCGAAATGGAGTAGATCGGCCAGCCAGAGCATGAATACCAGCGCTGCCACGGTCAGCAGGGTCAGGCCCCACCCCCGTTTGCTAATCTTCATTTCCCTTCCCCGGATTGCGACGGCCCGGCCAGGGTGCCCAGCGCCAGGTTCAATTCGGCCTGGGCCAAGTGAGTGTCAAACAGGGCCGTGAGGTAGTTCAGTTCCGCTTCTTTTCTGGCGTCCTCGGCGGTGAGCAGGTCCACCAGAATGGTCAGGCCTTCCTCGTAGCGTAGTCTGATAAGGCGCAGGCTTTCCCGGGCCCGGTCCACCGCGGCCTTCCCGACCGCGAGCCGGGCATGCGCGGTCTTCAGGTGCTGCGCGGCCTCGGTCACCTGGTGGCGGACAAGATCCAGGAGCTCCCGTTCCTGTTCCCGGGTCTGGGCTTCCTGGGCTCGGGCTTCCCGGATCCGGGCCAGCCTGGCCAGGCCGTTGAAGAGGTTCAGGTGCATGACCGCCATCACCGTGTAGGAATCGCCGCTGCTGCCAAACAGGTATTTCTGATCCACATCATACTCGGCTACGACATCCAGCCGGGGGAGATAATTGAGGCGGGCCTTGGCGCTCTCCTGCTGGGCCACCCGGGCGGCCAGGGCCAGGCGTTTGAGATCGGGGCGCTTGTCGCCGGCCTCTTTCTTAAGGTCGTCGAGGTTGCCGGGTAGCGGCGCGGGTTCCCGGGGGGCCGGAGCCAGGGGCCGGGAGCCGACCTCCGGTACGCCCACCGCGGTGGCCAAGGCACTCCGGGCAATCTCCACCTGGCCGGCTGCGGTGAGTTCCTCCTGGGAGACCCGGGCCAGATGAACCTCCGCGGCCAGCAGGTCGGCCCGCACCACCGAGCCGGCGTTAAACTTTTCCTGAACCAGGTTTCGGTTCAGCGCGGCTGTCTTTCTGGCCTCCTGAACCACCAGGAGGCGGGCCTCGCTCAGTTGCCGCCCGAAATAGGCCTGGGTGACCTGGTAGATAAGTTTCTGGCGGTGCGCCAACACCTGGACCGCGGCAATTTCCCGCTTGAGGCGGGCTTGCTGGTAACCCAGGTAAGCCTCCCCGGCCTGAAAGACCGGTTGTTTGGCCACCAGCCCGGTGCGAAAATTGCTGTATGATCCTGGAAAATTGAGGTTGTCCAGCAGAAAGTCCTGGGCTGTAAATCGCCGCTGGTTCAGCTTGCTGGTGAAAACCTGGGCAGGGTTGTCGGAGTTATTAAAGGATTGGAAAAAGCCGATCTGGGGCAGGAAGCGGGCCCGGGCCATGGCCACTTCGGCTTCCGCGGCTGGAACGTTCAACCCCTCGGCTTTGAGTCCCGGGTTTTCCTTTAGGGCCAGGAGAACCGCCTCTCCCAGGGTCAGGGGCGCAGCAGCGCCCAGAGCCGGAGAGGCCCACGGCACGGCCAAAAAAATCGCCGCCAGCCAGGAGCAGAAGCTTTGCAGTTTCATCCCCGGCCATTATAATCGCGTCCGGACTCCCTGACAATGAGCTTAATTGCAATTTTCAACCTTTTGATTTAACATGAATTTGGTCCCCGGTTTCCGGGGATTTGGATTTAACCATTATTAGGCCTGAAAATACGGGAAAACGAAATAACGGGAGAAAGGTCCGTCGCAATGAGGTCTATTGAGTGATTTTATGTCTTTCCTGAACCCTACCTGGAGCTTGACTTTACGCCAAAAGGTGATCCTTGGTCTGATCGCCGGCATTGTGGCCATCGGCTTCATCGGAGTTGTTTCCTATCATTATCTGCGTGTCATAGAACTGAAGCAGCATCTGGTTGAAATTGCTGATGACCTGAGTAATATCACCCTGGAGATCCGACGTTATGAAAAGAATTTCCTTTTATATGGCTCAAAGGGCGATATAGAAGAAAACCAGCGCTACATTCAGCTCGGCCTGGAGGTGCTTGACATCCTGGAATCAGAGGCCAAAGGCCTGGAGGGCGCACCCCAGATCAACCTGATCCGCCAGGAGTTCCTCAGTTATAACGAACTCATAACCAAAATGCGAGAAAAGCCCCAATTAATACCCCGGGAATTGGAAGAACAATTACGGGAGCGGGGCAAGAACCTGGTGGAACTGTCCCAACAATTGGTTAAATTTGAACGCCATAAAATCATCGAGATCATCAGGTCCTTAAAAACACAGCTTCTTTCCTCCTTAGGCATTTTTGTCGTCCTGGGCGGTTTTCTCAGTTTTATTGTCAGCCGGAAGATCCTACAACCTTTAAGGATTATAGAAAAAACCACAGACCGCATTGCCCGCGGGAACTTCAAGCCCCTCCCGGTTCTCAATACCAGGGATGAGACCCAACGGGTGGTAGAAGCCTTCAACCGGATGGTGAAGGAACTGGAAAAGCGGCAGCATCAGCTGGTGCAGGCTCAAAAACTATCCTCCCTGGGGGTATTGACCTCCGGTGTGGCCCACCAATTGAACAACCCGCTGAACAATATTTCCACTTCGTGCCAGATTTTGCTTGAAGAACTGGATGATTCCCTTGACCGGGCCTTTTTCCGGAAAATGCTCACTAACGTTGAGCAGGAGGTGGACCGGGCCCGGGACATCGTCAAGGGTCTGCTGGAGTTTTCCCGAACCAAGGATTTCACCCTCAAGCCTACGCCTCTCAAGGCAGTGGTGGACCGGTCCATCAAACTTATCTCCAGCCAGGTGCCGGCGGGCATTGAAATCATTGAGAGGGTTCCTGAAGACCTGATTCTGCATTTGGATGCCCAGCGGCTCCAGGAAGCCTTTTTGAATTTATTCATGAACGCGGTCCAGGCCATAGAAAAGCTTCCCGGGAAAATCAAGATCGAAGCCAGGCTGGACGATACCAAGCAATGGGCGGTGATTACCGTGGAAGACACAGGGGTGGGGATCTCCAAAGAAGACCTGGGTCGAATTTTTGACCCCTTTTTTACCACCAAGGAGATCGGTGCCGGCACCGGCCTCGGCCTGTCCATTGTCTATGGCATCATTGAAAGGCATCAGGGCACCATTAGGGCTGAAAGCAAAGAAGGGGAAGGCAGCCGGTTTATCATCCGCCTGCCGCTGCACCCCCCGGCTTTAGAGGAGAAGCCATCATCATGAGCCAGGCGCGGATCCTGATCGTTGACGACGAACTTATTGCCCGGGAGAACCTGGAACATGTGCTGCGCCGGGAGGACTACGAGGTCGTCTCAGTGGACAGCGGGGTTAAGGCCTTGGAACTGCTGGAAAAAGAAGAGTTTGACCTGGTGATGACCGATCTGCGCATGAAGCTGGTGGACGGCATGCAGGTTCTGGAGCGCACCAAGGAGCTGCACCCAGACACCGAAGTGATTATGATTACCGGCTACGCCACGGTGTCTTCCGCGGTGGAGGCCATGCAGCGGGGGGCCTATCATTACGTGGCCAAACCCTATAAAATCGACGAGGTGCGCATCATCGTGCGCCAGGCCCTGGAAAAACGGGCGCTTAAAAAGGAAGTCAGCGCCTTGCGGCAACAGGTGGCGAGCCAGAAGGAGTTTCCTCTCCTGATCGGGAACACCCCGAAAATGGAGGCCTTGAAAAATACCATCGCGCAGATCGCGCCGACGGACAGCACGGTGCTTATCCTCGGGGAAACCGGCACCGGCAAGGAACTGGTGGCCAAAACCATTCATCACCTGAGTCCCCGGGCGGCCAAGCGGTTTTTGGCCATAAATTGCGGTTCCTTCACCGAGGAACTTCTGGCCCACGAGCTTTTCGGCCACGAAAAAGAGGCTTTTACGGGGGCCCGGGGCGTAAAACAGGGCCTCCTGGAGGTGGCCGCCGGAGGCACGATTTTACTGGATGAAATCGCCGAGATGTCTCCGTCCATGCAGGTGAAACTGCTGCGGGTGCTCCAGGAGAAAAACTTTTTCCGGGTGGGAGGGACTACTGAAATTCCGGTGGACATCCGGATCCTGGCGGCCACCAATAAGGATCTCAAACGGGAGGTCGAGCAGGGGTCCTTTCGCCAGGACCTTTACTACCGGTTGAATGTCATCACCCTGCAGGTGCCGCCCCTGGCAGAAAGAAAAGACGATATTCCCCTGCTGTGCCATTACTTTCTGGAAAAATTCTCCGCAGCCCAGGGGAAGCGGGTGGACCGGGTTTCCGACGAGGTGATGGAAATCCTCATGAATTATGCCTTTCCGGGGAACGTGCGGGAGCTGGAGAATATCATGGAGCGGGCGGTGACCCTGGCCTCGGGCTCCACGGTGGAGCTGGCCCACCTGCCCATGGACCTGCGGGAGCACCGGTTTGAGGTACAGCGCCGGGAAAAAACCGAACTGCCCACCCTGGACGAGCATGAGAGAGAATATGTGGCCTGGGTTCTGGACCAAGTGAAGGGCAACAAGACCAAAGCCGCCGAGATCCTGGGAATCGACCGGGTGTCCCTGTGGCGCAAATTAAAACGTTATCATCTGGATACCTCGTGACGCAGGGGGGTCCGGGGGCCGCCGGGAGGCAGGAGAGGGCCGGGGGGTCGGCGGGACGACCCCTACCCCCTGGCCCCCCTCCCAAAAACTATTGGCCGCAGAATTAGTTATGCTATCGGGCCTTTAGGCAGGAGGACCTTGTTGACCAGAGCCCCGTCAATTTCGGAAGCCAGAATTATCTCCAGACCTTCCTTTAATTCCTCTTCAATATCATTCAGATCCACGGCGTTGCGCTGGGGGAAGATCACCACCCGCACTCCGGCCCGCTGAGCCGCCAGGAGCTTTTCCCGCACTCCGCTGACCGGCAGGATGCTTCCCCTCAGGGTCAGCTCGCCGGTCATGGCCACCTCCCGCCGCGCCGGCCGCCCGGTAAACAGGGAAATCAGGGCCATGGCAATGGTGAGGCCGGCGGACGGTCCGTCCTTGGGGATGGCCCCGGCAGGAATATGTATGTGGATGTCCCGCTTGGCGAACAGGCCTGGATCGATGTGGAACTCCTCGGCATGGCTGCGGACATAGCTCAACGCGGTTTGGGCCGACTCCTGCAAGACGCTCCCCATTGACCCGGTGAGAATCAGTTGCTTATTGCCCTCCATGGCTGCGGCTTCCACGAAAATAATCTCCCCGCCGAATTCTGTCCAGACCAGCCCGGTGGCCACCCCCAGTCGATTTTTGGCTTCAGCCACCTCATGGGCAAACTTGCGGGGCCCCAAGAGATCTTCCACCAGCTTTTGATCAACCGTGCCAGGGAAGGAAGAAGCCCGATCCTTCAGACACAGGCGGGCCAGTTTCCGGCATACCGTGGCGATCTCCCGCTCCAGGTTGCGCAAACCGGCTTCCCGGGTGTAGCCCCGGATAATGCTGAGGATCGCTTCGTCGGTGAAAGTCAGGGGGAGATGGGATAATCCGTGGTGCCGCAATTGTCGGGGAATCAGAAAATGCCGGGCGATTTCCTGTTTTTCCTTTTCGGAATAGCCGGAGAACTGGATGACCTCCAGGCGGTCCAGCAGGGGCGTGGGCAGATTTTCCACCACGTTGGCCGTGGTGATGAACATCACCTCCGACAGGTCAAAGGCCACATCCAGGTAATGGTCCACAAAATTGGCGTTTTGCTCCGGGTCCAGGATTTCCAGGAGAACCGAGGCCGGGTCGCCCTTGAAGCCCTGGCCCACCTTATCAATCTCGTCCAGCATGAATACCGGGTTCTTCACCCCAAGCCGCCGTATCTCGTTAATGATACGACCCGGCATGGCCCCCACATAGGTCCGGCGATGGCCGCGCAGATCGGCTTCATCCCGCAGGCCCGCCAGGGACAGGCGGACGAACTTGCGCTCCAGGGCCTCCGCAATGGACTTGCCGATGGAAGTCTTACCGGTGCCGGGGGGTCCGGCAAAACATAGAACCGGCCCCCTGGTCTTGGTGAGCTGGCGTTTTTTTTCAGAAATCTTTTTGACGGTCTCCCGCAATTCTTCAATCTTAATGGGCTTCGGCAAGTAATGCACCGCGCCTTTCTGCATGGCCTCCACCGCCGTATCCACCGTGGCATAGCCGGTGATCATGATGACCGCGGCATGGGGGGCGACCCCTTTGACGGATTCCAAAAGCTGAAGCCCGTCCATCCGGTCCATCTTGAGGTCGGTCAGGATCAGGTCAAAGGCCTGCTCCCGGGCTTTTTCCAAAGCTTCAAGGCCGTTGGCTGCGGTTTTGACCTGGTAGCCCTCGCGGCTGAGAATATATTCCAGGTTGGTGCGGGCGATTTCCTCGTCGTCCACCACCAGGACCTGGAAGGGCCTGAGAAGACAAAGAGTCCGGACCGCAAGATATTCCAGGATGCGCTCTTTGACCTGCTTGAGGCCAAAGTGTTGGGACTCCAAAATCCGCTCAGCCCGCTGCAAATCCAGGTTGTCCTCGGTGTAGGCGTACCAGGGCAGGGCTAAAAGATATTCCACGTAATTGACGCCGATGGAGTACTCCGGGATGGACGGGTCGGTTTTTTCCAGCCTCTCCAGCTCCCGGGCCACCACCGCGGCGACGTGTTCGGGCAAGCGGGTCTTGGCCAAGACTGCGCGCAGTTCCCGCAGTTCCGCTGAGAGTTTGGGCTCTTCTTCCTCTTCTGGTTTGCGAAAAAAGATCATCCAGCCAACCTTAAGGTGAAAAAACCGTTTACCTCAAACCATAAAGGAAAACAGCCGGGAATGCAATCAGGGAGGATTCCTGGCTGCATCTGAGCAGAACGGCGTCAGCCGCTGCAAATTGCAACAGCAGACCAGTTTGCCTGCAACAATGGCTAACTATCAGTATTAAATGAATAAATAGGTTATTGGGCAAATTATGTTGCAGATCGCAACAGCGGCCTCAGGCAGGCAAGCGCGGCAGCATTGATAATATTTTGATATATCAAATAGTTATGCTAACTGCAAACCTGGCACGAACCTTGAATATGGTATAGGCAAACGGAAAGAAAGGTCTCAAAAGGAGGATGACATGAAATTCCAGGAAAAATGGGAGGCCTTCTGGATGGCTGTCACCTTTGCCGAAGCCGGAGAATGGGACACGGCCGTGTCAATTTATAAGAATATCCAGAAGCGTCCCGAAAAAAGAGTGGCGGAGCGGAAGCGTCCGGAGCAAAGGCCGCGCCAGCGGTTTTAAGGGGCCAGAGGCTATCAGATCTCACGCAAAAGGATCCCAACGTGGTGTTAAAGCGACTTAAAAAATTCCTGGGGCGCAGTAAAAAGCCGCAGAAGCCTCCCGAGGTGGAGGTTACCAGGCAAAGCCACCTGCTGGATGACTACGAGCAAACCATGACGGCCGTCACCTTCGCGGAAGCCGGAGCACCGGAACAGGCCCTGGAGGTGATGCGTCTGCATGGCAAGCGGAAAATCCTGGTGGTCAGCAAAGATGCCTCCTTTGCCGAACCGGTGATGGAGTATGCCACCCTTTTGGCCGAGCGGATGGGTTATGAACTCATTGGGCTGAATGTTGGGAACCCTCCTTCGGGAAAGGTTTTCTCGGCTTATCAACAACATATGCAGGAAGAGTTTCGGGCCCGGGCGGCAGCGGCAGCCGAGTCTCTCGGGAAAAAAGCGGCTGCCAGGAACATCCCTTTCACCCACGTGGTGAAATTCGGCGATGTCGCCAAGGCCGTGGAAGAAATCAACCGGGAATACCGGCGGGTGGAATTGATGATCACCGACTCAAGGGCCAGAAAAGAGGAGGTCCCCACCAGGGTCAACCTGCCGGTTTTTAGTCTCAAATCTCATCGTTAGAGGGGGAACTTAAAAATGCCCAAAATTGCCCAACAGAAAAGACGGAAAGCCCTGAAAAACGCAGTGGTCTTTGGTCTTCTCACCGGCGCCTTCTATCTGGCCGTGTTTTTGAACGAAGACCTGGTGATGAAGTATTTTACCAAGGGAGGCATTTACGCTCTGCTGCCGGTCAGCGCCGCCTTTCTCGTCTCCTTCTTGCATGGGACCTTTACCGGGAACTTCTGGTCGGCCCTGGGCATTGAAGCTTCCAAGAAGGCCACCAGAGTCGAGCTTCCGGCCACCAAGCCGGCCAAAAGAGTGCGTCCTCGCCCGCGGCTGCATCTGAATGCCTAAGGCTCAATCTGGGGATCGGGCGGTATTAAACTGACATTACCATCTCCCGGGGGGCGCCCGGCCTGGCAAGCCGCCGGGTGCCTGGCAGCAACACGATATTTAAAGCTAACAGGAGGAATTACTTAAATGCACGGGGCAGAGCAAATCACCTTTATCGACATGAACTTATATGTGGTAGTATTTCTGTTCATCCTCGGTTTCATCGGCGGCCTGGTCAGCGGGTTCATCGGCTCCGGAGGGGCCTTCGTCCTGACCCCCGGAATGATGACCCTGGGTGCGCCCGGCGCCGTGGCCGTGGCCAGCAACATGTGCCACAAGTTCCCCAAGGCCCTGGTGGGAGCTTATAAGCGTTACAAGTACGGACAGGTGGATCTGAAACTGGGGATCTTTATGGCCGGCTCGGCGGCGCTCGGGGTGCTGGTGGGCATCAAAATCCAGGAGGCGATTCTGGCAGCCTGGGGCGAAGCCGGCTCCAACCTTTACATCAGCGTATCTTTTGTCATCGTGCTGGTGGTGGTGGGAGCCTATGTCCTGCGGGACGCCCTGGCCTTGCAGAAGAGCGGCGAGGAAGGCAAGATTACCCGGCTGGCCCAAAAGCTGCAGAGCATCAATCTCCCCCCGATGATTCATTTCAAGACGGCCAATGTCCGGATCTCCCTGTGGTTCACCATTCCAGTGGGTTTCTTCACCGGGATGCTGGCGGCCACCATCGCCGTGGGCGGCTTCATCGGCGTGCCCGGCATGATGTACGTGGTGGGTGTTTCCGCCCTGATATCCTCCGCCACCGAACTGGTCATCGCCTTCATCATGGGCTTCACCGGCTCGGTCAAGTGGGCGGTCCTTGGCATGGTGGATATTCGCATGACCTTGCTCATCCTGGCCGGCTCCCTGTTCGGGGTGCAGCTCGGCGCCATCGGCACCACCTATGTCAAAGATTATATGGTGAAGTTCGTGATGAGCACCATCATGCTGATCGTGGCGGTGAGCCGGGCCTTGGCCATCCCGAAATATCTTACCCAGCTCCAGTTCTTATCTGTGGGGCCGCGCATGCTGGAACTGCTCAATACCATAAGCTATCTGTCCATGATCCTCGCCTTAGGGATAGGCTGCCTCATCATCCTCGGGGCCATCTTTAAAGGCATCAGAAGTGAAAAAGCCGCCGCCGCCGCAACCCAGGCCTTAACTTATACCAAGGTGGAGGCCTCCTGATGGCAACACCTTTCCACAACTCTGCCCCTAAGTGGTAGAAATTTTCTGGACAGCCGCAGGGTTTGTGGCTTAAAGTGGGTGGACCTGGGTCCACCCTTTTTCTTGGGTGAACCGTTAATCCCTGTTAGATTTAGAGCCCTGCAAAACACCATAAGGTTTTTATTGGGGGGGGCCGGGAGCGCCTTCCTGCCCTCTTCCCCGCACCCCCCTCCCAACCCTTCAGGGGGCCGGAAGGGACTTTAAAAAATTGGGGAGGAGGGGGGGGTGGAGTCCACCGGCCTTTAGCCCCCTCAGCGGCTTAAGGTCCATCAGGTATTTAGCCGAGCCAGGAACAGAATCGAATTGCCAGTAAAATTTATGAATCCCAAGAACACCAGGTGAGGGGACTATGGGAATTTACAAGAAATTGTTGGTGGCGGTGGACGGCTCCGCCATCAGCCTCCACGCCTTTCAGGAATCCCTGCGAATCTCCAAGGAAGACGTCCTGGTGCTGTCCGTAGCCCCGCCTTACACCGGGGACTTGCGGGTCATGGGGACCAGCGACATCAGTGAGTTGCTCCGGCAACCCTGCGATATCGCCTTGAGCCAAGCCAGGAAAATCGCCGAAGCGCACAAGGCGGAAATCAGGCCTGTCTGCGTCATGGGCGAACCTTTTGAGGTTATCGTGGATACCGCCGAGGATGAGGGCCGGGACCTCATCGTCATGGGCGTGCGAGGCGGAAGCGTGGCGCAGCGCCTGTTGGTGGGCAGCACCACCGCTCGGGTCATCGGCTACAGTTCCCAGGATGTGCTGGTAGTGCCGGAAAAAGGCGCGGTCGGCTGGGATAGGATTCTGGTGGCCACCGATGGCTCCGAATACAGCCGCAAGGCCGTGAGCAAGGCCCTGGACCTGGCGCAATACTACCGGGCGATTTTGACCGTAGTCTCGGTCCTGGAGATTTCTCCCCACATTTATGCGGTGGCGCCGGAGTTCACCGAAGAAAAGATCAAGCTGCACCAAAAGTACGTGGCCGAGGTGAAAGAACTGGCAGCCGCCCGGGGCATCCTGGCAGAGGGTTATGTCAAGGAATCCGAGTGCGCCGATGAAGTCATCAACGACATTGCCCGGAAGCAGAACATCGACCTGATCGTCCTGGGTTCCCACGGCCGGACCGGGTTGAAACGGTTGCTCATGGGCAGCGTCACCGAAAGTGTTATTGCCCACGCGTCCTGCCCGGTGCTGGTGGTCAAACTCTGAGGTTTTGCAAGGCGGCCGGGGCGGGTTTTAAACCTGCCCGGCCTGGTCTTTGCCCTTGCTCTTGGGCGCATGGACCACGAGGACGGGACATTCCGCCTCCCGCACCACCTTTTCCGCCACGGACCCGAACAGGAAACGCCGCCAGCCGCCGCGGCCGTGGGTGGCGATGACAATCAAGTCCGCTTCCAGCTCCTGGGCGAGTCGGAGTATTTCAAAGGCCGGGTCACCCGCGGAAACTGAAGTGGTCGCCGCCACCCCTGGGGGAACGTGCTCCCGGGCATAGGTCTCGAGGGTTTGCTTGGATCCGTTGATCAGTTCCTGCAGGTATGAGGTGATATCGAAGGACGGCGCCGGGCTGATCATAGGTTCATAGGGCAATGGCACCGGGGGCACCGCATGCACCAGCAGTAGCTGCGAAGAGAAATGCCGGGCCAATTCCACGGCTGTCTGAAAAGCCGCCTTGGCCGGCTCACTGAAATCGGTGGGGACAAGAATTCTTTTGACAGGCAACATGAGTACTTCTCCGGGCTAGAGATTTTCCAACCATGGCTGCTGCCTCACCGTGACACGAGGGGAGCGCCTTTGTCAAGCTGCGGGAAGGGGTCATACCAAGGTGCCATCAATCAAGTAATTTTCGTTTGAGCGCGGCTTGCCGAGCCCACCGCAGGCTAAAGTCTCGGCTACTTGGTATCAGGACAGAGGAGGACTGTGGCGACATAAAATGCCCCCGGGATTTTCTTGGCCTAAGACAACAACTTAATTGGCTCCAGAAGGCCATTTTTCCTGAAGGGTTTATTTAAAAAAAACCGGCCCCTGCAGGGGCCGGTTTGGGTTTGCGGGTTAATCTGCCGGCTTAGAAGCCCCGGCCCGACATGCGGGCATAGAGCATGGCCGTGGTCCGGTAAACCAAGTGGGCAATCTTGGTGTACGGCGCATAAAAGAACAGGCAGAAAACCATCACCAGGTGCACGAAGTAAGTGGGATACGCCAGGGTCGGCGAGCCCAGGAGCCGGAAGAACCAGGAGAGGGCCCCGGTGGCCCCCACGGCGGCGATGAGATAAATCAACTGCCAGTCGAAATAAGTGCCGTACCCGGCCTTTTCGGCGTTTTCCTGGCGGGCGATATAGATCCGGTAAATCCCGAAAAGCAGCAGCCCGGTACCCAGGAGCGCCAGCCACTTGAGGGGGTCAGGCGGGAAAAGCAGCGTGAAGGGTGAGTCGAAGTGGATCACCCATTCCCGCAGGAACGCCCAGGCAGTGACAATGGCCAGAAAAATGAACCCGAAGACCAGCAAGAGGTGGTTCAAAGCCCGGCTATAGGTGGTTTCGCATTCCCGGAAGCGGTTGTGCCACAGGATGTCTTTGATGACCGCCACCAAATTTCCGATCATATTGCCTTGAAGTTTGACCTTCCAGGGGTTGGCTTCGTTGAGGTCTTTCCAGAACCGCATGACCCCGAGACCCAGGACCGCTGCGGCAAAGAAGAACGCCGGCACAAAAATGGCATCCACGGCCCATAAGGTGGGAAACATTTTCGAGTACACGATCTTGCCTTCGGGGATGGCCAGCCCTTTGGTTATGCCCAGCATTCCCAATCCATAGAGCCACACCAGAAGCAGGACCACGGGAAAGGCGATCAGCACCGGCAGGAACTTGATGTCGCCGACCAGGCGGGCCAGGATGGAGGGAAAGGCATAGTGCTCGATGCACATTTGCCGCAGGACCCCCAGAACTTCCCCGGGCTTGGCCCCTCGGGGGCAGTGCACGGTGCAGTCGCTGCATTGGTGGCACAGCCAGATGTCAGGGTCTTTGAGAACCTCTTTCAAGCCCCACTGGGCCTTGAGCATCTCTTTCCGGGGAAAGGGTTGCTCATCCGGGGTCAAGTTGCACACCACGTTGCAGGTGTCGCATTGGTAACACTTTTTGGCGGTGTCCCCCCCGGCGGCGACGATCCGCTTCACGAATTGCAGATCCGGTTTGATTTGAATTGCGCCAGCCATGGATCACACCTCCTACATGCCTTTAAAGGGGTTGGGGCCGATCTCCTGGACCCGCTCCACGAAATCATTAATAATTTTCGGGAGCTTGTCGAATTCGGAGATGGCGATTTGAACCTGCTGCACCCGGTCTGCCTCCAGGCCCAGCTTGTCCAGGGTTTCTGACAGCTTGGTGAGCCGATAAGCACACAGTTCGCTACCCTTGGCGAAGTGACATTGGTAATCATCCCCGTATTTGCAGCCTAACAGGATCATACCATCCACGCCGCGGGAGAAGGCATCCGAGACCCACACCAGGTTGAAGGAACCCATGCAGCGCAACGGGACGAAGCGGACGAGGGGGTTGAGTTTCAGTTTGTTTAAGGCCGCTGCGTCCAGAGCCGGATAGGCGTCGTTTTCGCATACCAGGCCAAGAATACGCAGGGGGACTTCCTCCTCGTCGTCCTCCAGGTCGTCCTCGGTGGGCACCTCCAGGGACTTCAGCATGGAACCGACGATGTCCACGCTGTAATCGGCAAAGTTGACGATGCGTTCGGGGCAGGCCCCCATACAGGTGCCGCAGCGGCGGCAACGGGCGATCTTGTAGAAGGGGGTGCCTTTTTCGTCTTCTTCGATGGCGCCGAAGGGACATTCCTCAGTGCAGCGTTTACAGGCGGTGCAGCGCTGCATGATGGGGTCCGGGAAGGTTTCATCCCAGGCCCGGGGGTGAACCGCCATGCCCACCGCAATGTGCTCCACCGCCTGGATGGCCTTGAGTGCGGCGCCGACGCCGTCGTCCATGGCCATGGCCATGCCCATGGGTTGCCGCACCGCCCCGGCCGCATAGATAGCCGTGCGCCGGGTTTCATAGGGGAAGCAGATAAAGTTTGAATCCGCAAATCCCTTGAACAGCTCCAGGTCCGGCAAACCGGGGCCCTGACGATATACCAGGTTCAGCACCGGCTCGTCCAGGGTAACCGGGACCATGCCCGTGGCCAAAACGACCAGGTCAGCCTCGATCTCAATGTTATCGCCCAGGAGAGTATCCTTGGCCGAGACTTTGAGCTTGCCTCCGGGGGCGGGCGCCACTCCGGTGACGTCCGCCTTGGTGAGCATAACTCCGGGATCGCTCTGGGCCTCTTTATAGAAAAGCTCCAATTGGCCCGGGGTGCGGATGTCCCGGTAGAGGATCATGGCCGCCGCGTTGGGATTGGCCTGCCGCACGTAGAGGGCCTGCTTTATGGAGGAGGCGCAGCAGATGTCGGAGCAGTGCTCCAAGTGCTCCGGATCGCGCTGGCCGGCGCACAGAACAAAAGCCACGGCTTCGGGGGTCTTCCCGTCAGAGGGGCGCACGATCTTGCCGTTCTTGGCCATCTCCTCCATCTGGAGGCTGGTGATGATATCCGGGGAGGAGCCGTAGCCGAACTTGGTGAGCTTGGTGGCGTCATAGGGTTTCCACCCTGCGGCCAGAACCACCGCGCCGATCCGGACGACTTCCTCGGAGCCGTTGACGTTGAGAGTGACGTCCAGGAAGCCGGGCTGGCCGTCGGCTTTGACCACCTGGGTGTTGGTGAAGACCCGGATGTTGGGCTCGGCCTGGACTTCTCTGATCTTGGCCAGGACCGGGGGGTCCTGCAACTGGGTGTAAGGATAGCTCGTGGGGGTGGCCCGATGCAGCTTGGCGCCATAGCCGCCAAGTTCGGCTTCTTTTTCCACCAGAACCACGGGATAGCCGTTCCGGGCGGCAAACAGGGCCGCGGACAAGCCGGCCGCGCCGCCGCCGATCACCAGGATGGTCTTGCTGAGCTCTTCCTCAAACTTGTAAGGTTCGGGGAGATTGGTCTTTTTGATCTTGGCCCCATACATGCGGATATAGTCTTCCGCCAGGGCCTGGGTTTCCTTGTTTTCAGGGTCCTGGGTCCAGGCCACCAGCTCCCGGAGACCGATCCGCTCCACAATGCAGTGGGGGAAATCAAACTCTTCAAACTTCACCCGGGGGGAGCAAGCGCAGATGGCCAGGCAGTTCACGCCCTCGTTGGCGATGTCCTGCCTGATCATCTCCAAGGCTTCGGGGCTGCACAAGATGTCATGTTCTTTGACCAGTCCAAGTTTGGCCTCCCGGGTCGCCACCTTGGCCAATTCGGCCATATTCACGACCTCCCCGATGCCACAGCCCTTGCACAAATACGCCGCGTATTTCCGTTCTTCCATGGCTACCTCCTGCTCAGGCTGATGAGACTTTTAAGGGCGGCCCCGGTGGCGTCTTCATTGGACTTCATGACATCCAGAGGGCTTTTCATCGAGGCGACGGCAAAGACCCCTTCGGGCAGCAGCTCAGGAATGACAAAGCCTTCGGGGGTATAGGACAAAGGCAAGGGAAACGGGTTGTTCTTGGTGGAGGGCACCATGCCGGCGGCCAGCACGACCATGTCGAAGGTCTCCTTTAACCTCCGCCCGTTCACGGTGTCTTCCACGGTGACCACCACGTTGTCCGTGCCGGGATGCTGCTCCACCTTGGCCACCTTGCCCCGAATGAGCCTGACCTTTTCGTCGTCCCGCACTTTCCACATGAACTGCTCATAGCGGCCTGGCGTCCTGAGGTCGATATAGAACACGGCGGCTTCGGCTTCAGGGTCCTGCTCCCGCAGGTAAGTAACCTGCTTCAGGGATGCCATGCAGCAGATATAAGAGCAGTAAGGCAGGTGATTCTCATCCCGGGAACCGGCGCACTGCACGAAAGCCACCTTCTTGGGCGGCTTGTTGTCGCTGGGCCGCAGGATCTTGCCGCCGGTGGGCCCGTTGGCGGCCGCCAGCCGTTCCATCTGCATGTTGGTGATGACGTTGTTAACCTGGCCGCGGCCCAGGGTCTCGACTTTAGAGACGTCGTAGAGTTCCCAGCCGCCCGCCAGGACAATGGCCCCCACCTGGTAGGTGAAGGTCTGCGGCTGCATGTTAAGGTCAATCGCCTCGTACTTGCAGGCCTCGAGGCATTTCTGGCCGCAATCCCCGGGGCATTTGTCCATATCGATGACGTATTTCAGGGGAAAGGCCATATCAAAAGGCAGATAGGCCGCCTTGGTTTTATCCAATCCGAAATTAAAATCGTTAACCCGCCAGGCCGGACAGGCTTCCGCGCAGGCATTACAGGCCACACAGCGGTCATTGACATAGCGGGGCTTGACCTGGACGGTCACTTCAAACTCGCCGGCGCTGCCGGTGACCTGGGTCACTTCCGCCATGGTGTGAAAGGTGACCCGGGGATTTTCCCGGATGCGGCGGAATTGGATCTCCAGTCCGCAAGTGGGCGGGCAGAGCTTGGGGAAATATCGGTGGAGTTGAGCGACCCGGCCGCCCAAGTACGGCTCTTTTTCCGCAATGATGACCTGGGCTCCGGCCTCTGCGGCCTCGATGGCCGCCGTGAGGCCGCTCATGCCTCCCCCGACAACCAGGATCTTGTTGTTGTCGGCGCTCACCTTAGTCCTCCTTTAGGAGCTTACCGGATAAAAAAGTGGCCGTGGGAGGTTCAGAAACCACGGCCAAAGGCAGAGAGCCCGGGGCTTCGTCAGAAGCCCCGGGGATAACATTCCTCAATTACTTAACCAACTGCACATAGGGCTTGGTCTCGAACTTCCACTCGTTTTTGGTCTTGTCGTACTGGGAAATGGTGAACACCTTCCACTTGCTGTCGTCGATGCTCAGGAAGTCGGAACGGTAGTAGTAGCCGGGGTAGCGGGACTCTTCCCGGAACAGGATGTGCCGCAGGTGCGCTTCACCGGCGATAATGCGGTGATACTGCTCCCAGGCCCGCATCAGCTCGTGCAGGTCCCGGGCGGCCAGCCGCTGCGCATCTTCCTTCAGGAAGGTGAGCCGCTTCAACCCTTCTTCCAGCATGGGCTTGTTGGTCTGATACATGGTGGCGCAGCCGCCCACGTACTCATCCATCAGCTTCTGCAACCGGGTCTGGACCTGCTTGGGCAGCAGGTAATTGGGGTTGATTTCCGGGGCAGTGGTGTAATCCTTGTACTTCTCGTAGATCTCGAAGGGCAGGTAGATCTCGGCGATGACCTCGTCGATATTCTGGGCCGGTTCCAGCTTGTCGTCCTTGTGGTCCAGGATGAAGGCGATGGCGCCTTTGGCGGCCATGCGGCCCTCAGCGTGGGAGCCGGAGGAGAACTTGTGCCCGGAGGCGCCCACCCCGTCGCCCGCGGTGAACAGGCCTTCAACGGTGGTCATGCGGTCGTAGCCCCAGAACCAGTCATCAGGGGCGCCGAGGTAATTTTTGGAAGGACCGGAAACCCACAGGCCCGCGCAACCGGCATGGGAGCCGAGCAGGTAGGGCTCGGAGGGGATGATCTCAGACGGCACCTTGTCGGGTTCCATGTTCATGGAGGCCCAGAGGCTGGCGGCGGAGATGGACATATCCAGGAAGTCTTCCCAGGCTTCCGCTTCCAGGTGCTTGAGCTCTTTCTTGGAGAGGACCTTGGCCAGTTCCTGCATGGCCTTGTCGGTGTGCATCAGGATGGGGCCGCGTCCTGCCCGCATTTCAATCATGGCGGCATGGTTCCGGAGGCAGGTGCCGGGGGAATCGGCGTAGCCGGGATACTCCTTCTTAACCTGCTCCCAGTTTTTGGCCATGTAGTCTTCGTTGTAAGCGTTGGTGGCCTGGGCCTTGAAGAACAGGAACCAGGCGCCGACGGGGCCGTAACCGTCCTTAAACCGAGCCGGGACGAAACGGTTCTCCATGAGAACCATTTTGGCGCCGATTTCGGCCGGCATGGCATAGGTGGAACCAGCGTTCCACACCGGGTACCAGGCGCGACCCTGACCTTCACCCACGGACCGGGGCCGGAACACGTTCACAACGCCGCCGCAGGCCACGATCATGGCTTTGCACTTAAATACAAAAGCTTTATGCTCGCGCACGCTGAAACCCACGGCGCCGCAGACCCGGTTGGGATTGTTCTTGTCGGTGAGCAGCTTCACAATGAAGACCCGCTCATAGATGTTTTCCATGCCCAGGGCGTTCTTGGCGGCTTCGGCCACGATCACCTTGTAGGATTCACCGTTGATCATGCACTGCCACCGGCCGGAACGGCAGCATTGCCCGCCGTCTTTCAGCAGAGGCAGGCCTTCGTCCCGGGCCACCTGGCCGTCCACGGTGTGACCTTCTTTGTCCTTCTGCCAGATGGGCAGGCCCCATTCCTGGAAGTCATACACGGACTGGTCGACGTGGCAACCCAGGCTGTGGACCAGGTCTTCCCGGATGATGCCCATGAGGTCGGTGCGCACATATTTGACGTAGTCGTCAACCTTGTTCTCCGGACCGATGAAGGTGTTGATGGCGGACAGACCCATGGCCACCGCGCCGGACCGGTCCAGGGCGGCTTTGTCCACCAGGGTGACTTTCAGACCGGCGGCTTTGGCCCACGCGGCCGCTTCTACCGCCGCGCCGGTGCAGGCCATCCCGCCGCCGACAAGCAGCAGGTCGGTCTCAATGGTTTCGACCGGCGGTTTCGCACAGAAAGACCATTTACAGAATTCTCTTTCCAGAGCCATATTTCTTTGTCCTCCTTAGAATTTTCGGTGCTGCGCAGACTACTCGGTACGGGCCGCGCCGGAGAAGAAACCGGGTTTCTTGAGGTCCGCCAAGTTGCTGGGCATGGTTTTGCCCTTGAATGGATCAATGGAACCTTCCGGGGTGGTCCGGGTGGGGAACTTGAACCGTTTCACGGTCTTCTGATCCCGGAATTTGATGGTCCACATGATGTTGTCCGTCCCCCGCAGGGGGAAGGTGCTGGAGCCCAGGGGCATGATGTCCGCATAGTGGCGCACTTCGATGGCCTGCTGGGGGCAAATTTTCACACAGTTGTAGCATTCCCAGCACTGATCCGGTTCCTGGTTGTAGGCCTTCTTCTTCTCGGGGTCCAGGACCATCAGATCGTTTGGGCAAATGTACTGGCAAGCGGTCTTGTCCAGGGCTTTGCAGCCGTCACATTTTTCCACAATTACAAAACTCGGCATTGTTGAAACCTCCTGCTTAAAGTTAACTGGTTATTTTGCCTTGCATCCGTGGGGAAAAGCCGCGAGTCCCTTTCCCCTGCATAATTTCATCCGCCCGGAGGCGGAATCATCACCGCGCAGGTTCTTCCCAGCTCTGCTGGGTCAGCCCTGTTCCACACTCTTGATGAACTCGTCCATGACATTCAGAGACTTTCTCTTCACCACCAAGTCGTAAATCTTGTCCTTCACCTGCTTGGGCAACAGCTCGATGCTTTTGGTGGTGGCGGCATCGTACTTGGCCATGGGGAAGAGCTTCAGGATCTTGTCCCGTTGTTCCGCCGTGCAGGGCACGATCAGGACCTTCATGCCGGCCAGTTCCTCTTTTAAGAGATTGCTGAGACCGGCCTCCTGAAGGGCTTTGAACCTTTCCTCGTTGATCCATATATTGATGGGATAAGTCTCGGCCATATCCTTTTCTCCTCGTTGGTTTCAGGCAGGGATCGCCTTCCGTTGAACAGTCAGATTCAGGTCACTCCAAAACAGGTCTCATACCCTTTATTATAGAGGGCCAATGCTAAAGGCAGGCTTTGCCTTTTCCAGATATTCCTTGCCGACAAAGGGGGAGCCAAACCCATACTTCTTGGCGCTGTCCATAACCACGTCGAACACCTCGGGCCGGAAGATCAGGCGGGTGGGCTTGACTTCATCCATGATGATGGACCGGATCTTGGTGCCGCTGAACTTCTGGAGTTCGTTCCAGTGGCCGCACAGGCCGATGCAGGTGACTTCGCCGCAGTGCGGACAATAGGCCCATTCCAGGACATATATGGGAGTGATGTTCAATTTTTCCTTGGGGATGCTCATCAACAGGTGGTGGGCCTGATAGGAATGATAATAAGTGCCCACCCCGGCATGGTCGCGGCCGAACATATGGTGGGTGAGGCCCAGGTTGGTCCGGATGATGGAATGATGCACCGCCTCCCGGGGTCCGGCGTAACGCATATCCCAGAAGGTCATGGTGACCATGTGAATGTCTTCCCGGAAATAGCCGGATTTGCGCAGCTCATCCTGGGTCAGGACGATGGCTTCATCGATATAGTCCCCGGCCCGCTTTTCGCCGACAATGCAGTTGACCAGGATCCCGGAGATGGACTTGCCCATGGTTTCCATCTGCTCCACCGGGCTGTCGCCGTGGGCCGCGATGTAGGCGTGCTTCATCAGCCACTCGTGGCCGGAGTGAGGCACATTCCGGGTCTGGTGCGCCACGATCTTGATCCAGTTCTTTTCCTTGAATTTCTCCCGGTGCTGTCTCGGGGTCAGGAAGTAGGGAGTAAAAGGCTCCCGCACCTTGGGCTCATTCACCAGGGTGATCTTGCCGCCCAGGAACTTGTCCTTATAGTTATAGGTCCGCTTCACTCCCGGGTGCTTATCCTCCTTGGTGCCATATACCTTCTCGGCCATATCCTCTTTATCGTAAGTGTAAATCTCTTCCACATCGAAAATGGCCAGAGGATTGCCGTCAAAGGTGAGGAGAATGCTTTCGCCTTCCTTGATCCCATAGTCGGCGATCTCCTTGTCGGAGATGTCATAGACGATGGGGATGCTCCAGACCGTGCCGTCGGCCAATTCCATCTTGTTGCACGTGGCCTCGACATCGGCCTTTTTCATAAAACCTTCGATGGGCGAAAAAAACCCGTAGGCGATGCCGATGGCCTCGGTAGCCATCTGCCGGCTGGCCGGCATCTGTTTTAAACCGGCGATTTTCTTCTTGGCTTCGTCCTTGTTGGTTATCACCCTTTCAACTAGCGGTTTCCCACCATGGCCGATATATTCCATATTGTTCCCCTTTCTTTAAAGTATGGCGTTGCCGCCACCCGCTTAACTGTCAGTGCTGCGCAGCTTCTGCCTTCAGGGGCTGGCTCCCTGGTGATCATCGCTTGATCTTTCCCTCGCGCAGGTTCCCGAGGGGCAAGTCGTGGAAAAATAAGTGAATTTTTTCACATAAAACCAAGGTTAAAAATTATGCTAGAACCGTCACAATGTCAATAGAAAATTTTCACAAATTTTTATCCGAAAATACTCAGAAGTTCAAGGGGAAACAGGAACCTCCACCAGGTAGCTCACGGTCGCCTCCCGGCGGCCCCGGAGAACCACGGCAGGTCCTTGTCTTAACGAGAAATTGCCTTCCACCTCCCGATAGGTGGCCTCGCTGATGACGATGGGGGCCTGCTGCTCCTTGGCCACTTCCAGAAGGCGGGAGGCCACGTTCACCACATCCCCGATTATCGTGTAATCCATGCGCTTGACCGACCCGATGTTACCGATGATGGCCTCCCCGGTATTGACTCCCACCCGCATGCCCTGGATGGGCGTGGCCCCTTCCTTTTTTAAGGCCTGGAGCCGCTGCTGCATGGCAATGGCGCAGGCCACCGCCTGGTTGGCGGCCCGGGGCACCGGCAGGGGAGCCCCGAAGAAGGCCATTAACCCATCTCCCAGGAATTTGTCCAAGGTGCCCTGGTGCTCAAATACCAGGTCCACCATCTGGGTGAAGTAGTGGTTGAGCACCTCCACCACCTGAGCCGGGTCCATCTTCTCGGACAGGGAGGTGAACGACATGATGTCGGCAAACAGCACCGTCAGGTGGCGCCGCTGGCCGCCCAACTGCAGAAATTGCGGGTTTTTCAGAATCTCTTCGGCCATGGTCGGGCTGACGTAGCGGCTCAGGGTATCCCGCAATAAGACCCTTTGTTCATAAAGGCGCAAGCGGCTTCGGAGACTGGCCTCGTGGCCGGCCTCTTCCTGGGCTATTTCCATCAACAAACGGCGCAGTTCAGGGTCGTCGGCTTCTTCCGCCAAAGCCAGGTAATTGCGCCTGGCCTCCATCTCATGGGAGATGGCCAACTCTATCGCCTGGAGAACGTTGAGCTCCATGGGGGTTTCCCTCTGACTCATCTTTTTATATGTTTTTCAAAAACTGTAAACCCTTGTTTCCCTCAATTTGCCAAAAACTTATTGGGATGCCGAACTTTCGGCGCGAAAATATTAATCATTATTATTACAGGCGCCTGGGCCGTCATTATGGCTCTCTTAAGGCCTTGTAGAGAGTGATTGGATTGCGAGGCGGCGTTTTGCCGCCATCTTGCGGGGCCGGGTCTCCCCCACCCGGTCAACGGGCCGGCCTCGTCATCCATCTGACGGAAGTTTTACCGGAGGATTTATGCCAGCCGAGCTGGTGGAAATCGTCGTTTATGACGCGCCCCCGGCCCGCCGGGGCGGCTGCGGCTGCGGCTGCGGTCATCATGGGGGCGAAGGCGGCCACTCCCATGGCCCTGGCCGCCATCAGGATGGATTTGACCAAATCAGCATGGCCATGCAAAGCCGGGCTTTGGCCCTGACCCTGGGAAAGGAATTTCCTGGAAAGGTCCGGGTGGAATATATCAACGTGCTCGAGGACCCCCGGGGACCGGCCTTGCCCCAAACCAAGCTCTTATGCTCCCTGACTTATCCGCCGCCCCTGGTCTATCTGAACGGCAAAGGCCGTTTTGCCGGCGCCCTGCCGGTGGAGCGCATCCGGGAGGAAGTGAAAAATCTGCTGGCCGCCGGGACGGACTGACCTGTTACCGCGCCAGCCCCGCATCAGCGGCTTTTGTTGCTTGACCCTTTTCAGGTTTGAAAAATATCAGCCAGGCCAACGGCCCTCTTCAGTCAGCCCTATGGCGGTCTGGGGGCAGCGGGACGACGGAGATCCGCACCGACGCAGCGTCTTGAACCTGCTGAAAAATCTCCCTTAAAATCTGTAATCTTGATTCGGGAAGCAAAAGGACTTTTAGTTCTCCATAAACATGACCACCCGGCCCATCATCACCCTGCTTACCGACTTCGGCCACCAGGACCCCTACGTGGCGGCCATGAAGGGAGTTATTTTGTCATTGAACCCGGAGGCCATCCTGGTGGACGTGACTCATGCCGTCCCGCCCCAGGACATCATCGCCGGGGCCTTTCTTCTGGGCGAGGCCGCCCCTTATTTTCCCGCCGGGACTATTCACCTGGCGGTGGTGGACCCGGGGGTGGGCACTTCCCGCCGGGGCTTGGCTGCCAGGGCCGGGGAGCAGTTCTGGGTCGGCCCGGACAACGGCCTGTTTCATCTGATTTTTCACCGGGCCGCCGGCCTGGATATGGTGTCTTTGGAAAACCGTGATTACTTTCGGGAATCCCTGTCCGACACTTTTCATGGCAGGGATATTTTTGCTCCCGTGGCCGCGCATCTTTCCCTGGGCACCCCGCTCCAGGCCTTCGGGCCTCCCATCACCGACCCCATTGCCCTGCCCTGGCCGGAACCGTCTTTCAGCCCTGAAGCCGTGCGGGGGGAAATTGTTTACGTGGACGGGTTCGGCAACCTGGTGACCAATATCCGGGGCAGTGAGCTCCTCCCCTGGTTGGCGGACACGCCCCATGTGATCATCCTGGGAAGTTTGACCTTAAGGGGTCTGGTCCGCACTTATGGCGACGTCCCGCCGGGGAACTTCCTTGCCCTGATCGGCAGCCACGGCTACCTGGAAATTGCCTGCGCCCAGGGCAATGCGGCCCAGCGTCTGGGCCTGGGTGCCGGCAAAGGCCGTCCCCTGGCCGTGATCAAGACTTGACCCAATTTTTCCGTAACCGATTATGGCCTTCGCTCTGCAAAGAGAATCAATGATCCTTCGTGGGGGGAGGGCCAGGGAGAGGCGGCTCTCTGACTCCCCTCACACCTGCCCTTTCCACCCGTTTGCTCGGGCTGGGGAAGACGGGACGTTCGTCCCGACTTCCCCAGCTAAATTACCACTCAACCAAGGATATTGGGGGGGTGCAAGGGAGGGAGTAAGGGCCCACCGGCCCTTAGCCCCCTCTTCCGCTGAAGTTTGCTTATGTCTTTTGCCGAGCCGAAGACTTAAGCGATTTTCCCTACTTCCCCACGGGTATTCTCTATGATATGGTCCCGGGGATGTTGAAATATGCCGGGACGCCAAGTCCAGGGCTCAGAGCCTGCTTGAAGGACCGGATGAGGAATGCTGAAAGAAACTGCCTGTGGGTCAACCATGAGTGAAAGTCAGACCCGCTCCCAGACCCGCCTTCTCCAACCTTTCCCGTTGCGGGGCGGCAATTTTTCTCTCCTGCTGGCGGGCCTTGCTTTAGCTCTGGCGGCGCTGGCGGTCTTTGCCGCCGGGATCGGGCCCTATAAACTCACGTATGGGCACCTCTTCAGCCTGGTCCGACGCTGGGCCGCGGGCGACACTCTCAACCCGGCCGAGGCCACCGCCCTGGCAGTCATCTTTCATATCCGCATAGCCCGCATTGTTCTGGCGGCGCTGGTGGGATTGGGGTTGAGTCTGGCAGGCACGGCGTTTCAGGGCATTCTCTTGAATCCCCTGGCTGAACCCTTTACGCTGGGGGTAGCTGCGGGCGCGGCCTTCGGGGCCTCCCTGGCTCTGAGCCTGGGGTTGAGCGGGGTGCTTTGGGGGTCCCTGGGCTTGGTGCCTTTGACGGCCCTCCTGGGCGCGGTCCTGGCCCTGGCGCTGGTTTTGGCCCTTGGCTCCATGGCCGGCGGTTTTCAGCACGGCACCCTGATCCTGGCCGGCGTCATTGTCAGCGCCTTTCTGTCGTCTTTGATCAGCCTGGTGAAATTTTTATACGCCGACAGCCTGTCCACTATTGTCTTCTGGATCATGGGCAGCCTGTCAGCCCGGGGGTGGGCCCACGTCCTCTTTGCCCTTCCCTATGTAGTGGTGGGCGGCCTTATCCTTTTCCTCCAAGCCCGGGAACTGAACATCCTGACACTGGGGGACGCTCCGGCCCAGCAGTTGGGCTTGGCGGTGAACCGGGTGCGTCTTATCCTGTTGCTGGCCGCATCCCTGGTCACCGCCGGGGTCGTGGCGGTATCCGGCATCATCGGCTTTGTGGGCCTCATTGTCCCCCACCTGGCCCGCCTCCTGGTCGGCCCGGACCACCGCCGGGTGCTGCCCACCGCGGCCCTGGCCGGAGCCATCCTTCTTATTGCGGCCGACACCCTGGCCCGGGTTATCCTTCCCTACGGCCAGGAGCTTCCGGTAGGCATCATCACCGCGCTCCTGGGCGGGCCTTTTTTCTGTTACCTTCTCAAGGTGACCAGGGGGCAAACCCTCTTATGATCCAGGCCGAAAATCTGACCGTGGCCTATGGTGAGCAGGTCGTCCTGGAAAACCTGAATTTTCAGGTAGCGGCCGGCGAATTTGTCGGGATCCTCGGCCCCAACGGCTCCGGCAAGAGCACCCTGGTGAACGCCTTGTCCGGTCTGGTGCCTCTGAAATCCGGCGCAGTCCGGTATAACGGCATCTCCTTGGAAAACCTGCCTCCGCGGCTCCTAGCCCGCCTGGTGGCGGTGGTGTCCCAATTCACCTGGATCAGCTTTCCCTTTACCTGCTTCGAGGTGGTCCTCATGGGCCGCTACCCTTACCGCCGCCTCCTTCAGGCAGAGTCCCCCGCCGATCTGGAGGCGGTGCGCCAGGCCATGGCGGAGACCCACACCACAGAGCTGGCCTACCGGCTCATTACCCAGGTGTCGGGCGGCGAACGCCAGTTGGTGGTCCTGGCCCGGGCCCTGGCCCAGGCCACGCCCATTCTCATTCTCGATGAAGCCACTGCGTCCTTGGACGTGCGCCGCCGGATCGAGGTTCTGGACCTGCTCACTAATTTGAACCGCACCCGGGGGCTTACTGTTCTGGCCGTGATGCACGATATCAACCTGGCCACGCAATACTGTCAGCGCCTGCTCTTCTTAAAAGAGCGCGGCATCTACCGGGATGACGACACCTTTGCCGCGTGCCGGCCCGAGGTCCTGGAAGCGGTGTTTGAAACCCCGGTCCTGGTGGAGCCCCACCCGGCCACCGGTCGTCCCTGTGTGCATTTTTTGCCGAGAGCGGTTGGGGGCGAAGGCCAGGGGGCACAGACCTCTGCCCCAACCCCTTAAGAGGGGCTGGGGGGTGAAGGGAGGGCAGAGAGCAGAGAGCCGCGGCCCCCGGCCCTCTCCTCAAAAAAGACACTACCCGCCCGTGGAAACCCTAATGCATTTTCTGTATCTTAATTACTGGTGGATCGGGATCTTTCTGGGGATCGCCGTCTTCTGGGGCCTCTCTCTCGTCCTGGTCCACCATTGGAGCCTGAAGCGTTACCGTGTGGCATTGAAACTGGAGGAAGCCAGGCCGGAGGAACTGGATTTCCACCTGCCGGAACCCCAGCCCCAGGACCAGGAGGCCCTGGCGCTCCTCCGGGACTACCGCCGGCGCTTCCTGCTCAAGCTCTGGCCGGACACCAGGTTCAGTTTCCAGGGGATCAATGACCTGGCCCAGACCCTGGTGGCGGAAATCGCCCGGATTTATTATCCGGATGAGGAACGGCCGGAACTGAAGGCCTCCCTGGCCGACCTGGTGGCTTTGTACCGCCGCGTCGGAGTGCGCCTGGCCGCCTGGCTGGAAACTGTGCCCCTGCGGCCGTTAAGGGAGATGGACCTGGCCACGGTCATGCTCATCCATGACACCTATCAGAAATTCAAGGATCACCCGGTCCATCTGTTTCTGAAGCGCCACCACATGTACCGGGCGGCCCGTTGGGCCTGGGGCGCCTACAACCTGGCCAACCCCTTTTACTGGGGGAGACGGGCGGCTTATAAGGGGGGCCGGGAATTTTTAACCCGGATTTTTCTGGCCAAGGTGGTCACTGTGGTGGGGGAAGAAGCCATGCGCCTCTACAGCCGCCGGTCCCCCAACCTGCACTTCCTGCGGCGCTTCCAGGTGGGGATGCAGGAAATGATCAACCTGGCCCTGGACGGAAACGGCTCCCTGCCGGCAGATGTAACCCTCGCTCTCATGAGAGCCGTCCTCCAGGCCAGGACACTGGAAGACCAGGAAAAGGTGGCCTTACTTAGACGATTGTCCCGGCCCCAGCGGCGGGAAACCGGCTTGGCTGCTCTGTCGCCGGACGAGCAGCGGGAAGTGCGGGACTGGCTGACGTCCATGGTGAAGTCCGGCTGGAAGGGCACAGAGCGTCAGGATCTGATGGCCCGGGTGGAGGAGCGCTGCCGGGAGCCGGGGGAAAGGGCTAAGCCTGGGTTCTGACGCTTGTTTTGGGTTTTCGCGTTTAAAATTTTTTTACCGATTATGGCCTTTGCTCTGCATAGAGAATAAAATGAAATTCGGTGCGGGGAGGGCCAGGGAGCGGCGGCCCACTGGCCCTTAGCGCCCCTCACCGGCTAAAATCTGGTTTAGGTCTTTTGCAGAGCAAAAGAGCTAATCGGTTTTTTTAATCAAGGGGCCGCGGCGCAGATCCTTCCGGAAGCGGATCATAACGTGGACCATCTTTAATCGGGGGTATGCCATGAGTCTTGGAAAACCAGCCGATCCACAGGTTGTTGAGATAGAACTGCTTTATTCTGCCGGTTGCCCGGCTTTGCCGCAATCCCGAGCCCTGATCGAAAAGGTGAGCCGCGAATTATCGCTCCCGGTAATTATCCGGGAAAAGCTGGTTTCCACCGAAGAGGAAGCCCGGGTCTTGAAGTTTCCAGGCTCCACCACTATTCGGGTTAATGGTCGAGACCTCGAGGGCGAAGCTGAGCAGGCTGCTTACAGCTTGGGGTGACGTTTTTATCGTGATGAGAAGGGTCACTTCTCGAAAGCAGCTCCTGAAGCATTGATTCGACGGGTGTTATCGGCCTATGTGAAGTGATGTAACCGTGAAGCGGATAAGAGGAGACTGTTGCCCTGGGAGAAGGGGCCAGGGGGCCGCTGCCCCCGTGGTTATTTGCAGAGCAGGCAAGGGCGCCTGCTCCCCATTTTCATGGTTTTACAGATCCTTATCCAGCCTCCTTACCTTTCCACCACCTGCACCCAGGTAGCCTGGGGACCTTTGTCCCCCTCCTCCTGGCCGAACTCCACTGCGACTCCCTCCTTGAGTTTCTCGAAAGCCCCTCGCTTCAGGGAATGGGCGTGAAAATAGACCTCGTCGCCCTCCGGGGTGGCGATGAAGCCGAAGTCCTCCTCGGGGAAGAGCCGGGCGACCCGGCCCCGATGAATATACTCCTCGTGGACCTTCACCTGTTGCTGTTTCTGGGCGGAATATTCCCGGAGACGCCGGTCCAGAGCCTCGAAGGCCTCCACGATGAGGGGCAGGACATTTTCCCCCTGGCGGATCACCGTGAGGGTGTTTCCGGGAACCACCCCCACCAGGTGGATTTCGAAGGCGCCGTGGCGATGGTGGCTGGTGCCGATGAGTTCCACCCGGGCATGAAGAATAGGCTCATAGGTGTGCTTTTGCAGGCGGGCCAACTCCTCCTCGATTTTTTCCCGCCACTCCGGCAGAATTTCCAGGTTCCGGCCCTTGATGTGAACATCCTGGGGCAGCATACCGTAATTCTCCTTTTTGACTGAAGTTCCAGACCCCTTGGGCAAGGGTTGAGGAATTGCCCTGCTTCAGACCCCTGGTGCCTGATACATTTAAATATAAAGCATCTTTGCAGCTATTCCAGGGACCCCCGGTCGCGGGTTCGGTTTTTGGCACGCTTCCCGGGCGAATGAAGGGAAAGGAACGATAAAATGCTGCTGTTTTAACCCCCTGGGGCAAATAGTTTTTGGGAGCCGGGTCAGGGGGCAGTGGGCCCCTGCCACCTTTCCCCCGACCCCATATTAATCATTGTGAATTAAGGGTGTTAAGCTCATCCGCCATACATTAAGGGGGGTGGAGAAGGGGAGTTTTGAAGGAAGGGCGGCGGCTCCGCCGCCCCCCGGCCCTCCCCCCAAGCCCCTGTCCGCACAGTCTTATATTGACTAACTACGCTTTACCCCTGCGTTTTGGCAAAAGCGCAAAAACAGGCCAGGTGGTCTTTTTTCTTGAATTTTTTGATTTTTTCGGATACGTTGTGTTTAGAACTTTTTTCTTTTAGAATGCACGATGCCCCGAGGAAAAAACAAGCAGGTCCGCCTGGGAGACCTCTACCTCATCAATGACGTCTCCCGTCTGGTGAACCTCTCCCAGAAGCGCATCCGGGAATATGAGAAAGAGGGCTTTATCAAGCCCATCCGGGAGAAGAACACCAACAACCGCCTTTACTCCGACTTCGACATCAAGCAAATCCAACAAATCAATTTTCTGATCCATGAGCGGGGCTTTACCTTGGCCTGCTTGCGCAACCTCATGGTGCTGGCCCCTTGCTGGAACATTTTTGATTGCCGGGACAAGGAAAACTGCCCGGCCTTTCAATTGCCTTGGCGCCCCTGCTACGAGGTGCGGGAATATAAGGAAACCCTGTGCAACGGCCCCTGTGATCGCTGCGCCGTTTACCTCAACCGGGATGTGAAACGGGAAAAAATCCTGGAAAAAACCCCCGCCGCGGAATGAATTGCCCTCCCGAGACCAGTGCCTCCGGGTCCGCTCCTGCTTCGCCGGCGCGTCGAGCCCTGGCCATTGTCGGCTTCTCCAATGCCGGCAAGACCGAGCTGATCTGCCGCCTCCTTGCCGTGCTTGCCGCTCGGGGCCTCAGGGTCGCGGTCCTCAAACACAGCCATCATGCGGATTTGGACCCAGACCGGGGCAAGGACACCTGGCGCTACCGTCAGGCCGGGGCCCGGACCGTGGGCTTGGCCGCGCCGGGCTTTCTGCAGGTCACCCGGACTTTCCCGGGAGAACCGTCCCTGGAGCAGTCCCTGGCCGCGCTGGAGGCGGATGCCGACCTCATTCTGGTGGAGGGTTACAAATCCGGGCCGCTTCCCAAGATTGCGGTGCTGACCCCGGAGGCCGGGGAAATCCCCGACTTCCCGAATCTCATCGCGCTGGTCACCAGCAAGGCGGTGGAGTCGCCCCTGCCGGCCTTTGGACCCTCCCAGGTGGAAGAACTGGGGCAGTGGCTTTATGACTATCTTATCCGGGACTGAGCCCTCGACTCCCTTTCCTGGCGTCAGCGGGGCTATCCTGGCCGGCGGGTCCAGCCGCCGCCTGGGGCGGGACAAGGTGACCCTGAAGCTGGCCGCCAAGCCTTTGGCCCTTTGGGTGGCCGAGGCCTTGGCGCCCGCGGTGACCGACCTATGGCTCGTTACCAATCAGCCCCAGGCGCACCTGGGTCTGGGCCTCCCTCTGGTCACGGATTTGATCCCGTTTCAGGGACCGGTCGGAGGCCTGGCCACGGCCTTGTTTTACGCCCGCACCCCCTGGGTGCTGCTGACTTCGGCCGATGCCCCTCTTATCGCTCCCGGCCTGGTGGCCGCGCTGGCCGCTGCGGCCCGGAAAATCACCCGGCCCGCCCTGGTCTGCCGCTCGGAGCGGGGGCTGGAGCCTTTCCCCGGTTTGTACGCGGCGCGGCTTTTGACCCGCGTCCAGGATTTTCTCCGGGAAGAGAAAACCTTTATGACGTTGCTGCAACGTCTGCGACCTGAGGTCTGGGGCCCCGAGGTTTGGAGGGCCTTCGACCCGAAGGGGGCAAGTTTTCAGAATCTCAATCTGCCGCAAGACCTGGCCCGGCTGGAAAGCCTGGCAGCCGACCGCGGGATGCAGACTTGGTCCGAAGTAAGGACGGCGGTCAAATCGCCCGCTCGGAATTAAGGAACCTCGAAATACTATCCCATTTGCCGACAACAGCATGAGTGAATTACCATATTGACAGGATATGCCCGCTCGGATAAATTATTTTATTACGGTCCCATCGTCTAGCGGCCTAGGATACTGCCCTCTCACGGCAGAGACACGGGTTCGATTCCCGTTGGGACTACCAGATCGCCACTTAACTTATTGATATTCCTCCAAAAATTATCGAGGAGGCCCGAACGTTTCGCCTTTTCTGCGGCCTGAAGCAGGGCCCTCCCGTCCTCCCTAGTCAGATTCGGCACAAACCGGTTGTATTTCTCCAGGGTCACCACCGGGCTCTTGTGCCCCAACATCCGGGCCACCCAGTTGATGTTCTCCCCTCTGAGATGGCCAAGGTAGCAAAGGTGTGGCGCATCTGGTAGGGTGGCCGGTAGCGCAGCGGCGCAGCAGCGGCTCCCACACCTTCATGCGGAAGAGCTCCTGGTGCACCGGCTTCTTTTTGGCATCCAGGAAAACGAAGCCACCCAGCAGCAAGCTTATGGCCTTCTGTTCCATGAGTGCTTGGCCCACCGGGGGCAGCATGTCAATATCTCTGAGGCTCCCGGCGCTCTTGGGGATGCCCGTCTGCCCAAGTACCCGGCCCTCCCGAATGAGAATCTTGCCCTGTTGGAAGTCCACCCGCGGCCAGGTCAGGGCGCAGGCCTCGTTGGGTCTCCAGCCGGTCCAGAAGG
>Ga0078972_1000168_pt1 | contig 269539 bp, 204 predicted proteins | sample YelNatPaOPGAMG01_FD_67568 | JGI IMG/M metagenome (GOLD analysis project Ga0078972, IMG submission 67568) | Hot spring thermophilic microbial communities from Obsidian Pool, Yellowstone National Park, USA - OP-RAMG-01 (SPADES assembly) (version 2) | ecosystem: Environmental > Aquatic > Thermal... | reverse complement strand
AAGTTAAGCTCCTCAGCCCCGATGGTACTGCGCGCGCAAGTGCGTGGGAGAGTAGGACGTCGCCCGAATCTAAACCCAACGCCCCGGCCCTATCCCCGGGGCGTTCTCGTTTCTAGCGGCGATTTGGTGGTGGGCCCTGCTGGATTCGAACCAGCGACCAACGGATTATGAGTCCGCTGCACTAACCGCTGTGCTAAGGGCCCCAAATTCCCTATTGTATAATCTTTCCTTGCACCCAGCGGCGGTGCCATAAAAGTTGCCACTCACTCCGCTGCTCATCTTCGCCGGAACCTACCTTGTGCTGGCCATCGGCCGGCTGCCCGGATTTCGTCTCGACCGCACGGGGGCAGCCATCATCGGGGCGAGCCTTATGGTGTCCTGTAACGTGTTGAATTTCGAAGAGGCTTACCGCGCCATCGATTACGATACGCTCGTGTTGCTGTTCGGGATGATGATTGTGGTGGCGAACCTGCGGCTCTCCGGGTTTTTCGCGCTGGTGAGCGAAGCGGTCGTGGAACACGCCCACCGCCCCGTCACCTTATTGAGCGCGATCGTTTTCGTTGCTGGAATCCTGTCCGCCTTTTTTGTCAATGACACCGTATGTTTGGTGCTTACCCCACTGGTGCTTGAAATCACGGCTTCTCTGCGACGCAATCCTGTGCCTTATTTGCTGGCGGTGGCGATGGCCTCCAATGTCGGAAGCGTCGGCACGGTCACAGGGAACCCCCAAAACATGATGGTTGGAAGCTTCTCGGGAATTCCTTACCGAACGTTTGCGGCTGCGCTTGCTCCCGTGGCGGCGTTCGGTCTCGTGGCGACCATCTTAGTGATCGCTGTCATCTACCGCCGAGAGTTTCGTGCGGTGGAGAAAGTGGAGCTCGCACACCGCACTGTACGGGTGAACCGCGTGCTCATGTGGAAAGCGCTGATAGCTTCCCTAGCCATGATTGCCTTGTTTTTCTCGGGCTGGCCAGTGCCTAAGGTGGCTCTGCTCGCGGGGGCGGCTTTGCTCATTACCCGGCGTGTAAAGCCAGAAAAAGTCTATCGGGAGATCGATTGGTCTTTGCTGGTGCTTTTTGTCGGCTTGTTTGTGCTAGTCGAGGGCGTAGAAAAAACACTCGTAACAGCCGACATCCAGCCTGCTATCGAGCGGCTGCATTTGGAAAAAACAGGGGTTCTGACGGCTGTTTCTGCGATTCTCTCAAATTTGGTCAGTAATGTTCCCGCCGTGCTGGTGTTCAAACCCATCATGGCTCACTTGCCCGATCCATCTAAAGGATGGCTGGTGCTAGCGATGTCTTCGACATTGGCCGGCAACCTAACCGTTCTGGGTTCGGTAGCTAACCTGATCGTGATTCAACGGGCAAGGCGGGAGGTGCGGATTAGCTTTTGGGAGTACTTCAAAGTGGGAGCCCCCCTCACTGCTCTCACACTAGCCTTTGGAGCATGGTGGCTGCGCTGAGAGGGGTGTAAGGCGTCTGCCCTAAGCTTTTTTCTGTAAGACCCTAAATTTTCCTCCTACACCCGCCGATGAATGCGCGTGGGGAGAGGATTTCTCCCTAACAGGCACAATTCATTCAAGGGATGGGAATTAGTGTGGGCCGCGAGTTACCGAGCCCGTGGTTGCGAGCCGTTATCGACTGGCGTGCGCGGCGGATCCGCGATCCCATCGAGCGATTGCGTTTCTTACGGAAGGCGACACTTCTGAGTTCGCCGGCGCCCAGAGGGTGGCTGCGTAGGACCGTGGTGGGCAGTGCAGCGCTCGCCGTGTTGGCGCTCGTTCCGGCCGCAAACTATTCAAACGCTATTGTTTATGGAAAGCTGCCCACACTCGGTCCAGAACGGATGAAAGCTGCGCCTGCCGCTCATTCGATCCCAGAGGTCTGGCTTGTCGAGACGCAGTCAGGCTCTGAACTGTACAGCAACGGGCTGCGTGTGGAGTGCGGCTTCGAAGTTTCCAATGAACGCCGGCGCTATGGGGTGATCGACCGGAGCGATCCGGAAGGCGGTTTCAAGCTGTGGCGCAGCGACCCGGCGGGAATCGTGTACCATGCGACCGAAAGTGGGATGGCGAGTTTTGAGCCCGCCCAGACCGGCACAATCCGGCGTTTGGGTGAGTCGGTGTTGGAGTTCGTACGGCGCGAGCGCGCTTACAATTACTTGATTGACCGTTTCGGCAGGGTCTACCGTGTGGTGCGCGAGCCGGACACGGCGTTTCACGCCGGGCATTCGGTATGGGCGGACGAGAGGTGGCTCTATGTGAATCTGAACGCCAGCTTTCTGGGCGTGGCGTTTGAAGCCCGGTCGCAAGGTGAAACCGGACAACACACGCTCAGCGCTGCCCAGGTGCGTTCTGGACGAGCGCTTACCGAAATGCTGCGCGCTAAGTATAAGATTCCGGCTTGCAACTGTGTCACGCACGCGCAAGTGTCTGTAAACCCAGCCAATATGCGGATAGGCTACCACACCGATTGGGCTGGGAATCTGCCTTTTGAAGAGCTGGGACTGGACGACAATTATGCGCAGGCGTTACCCAGCCTGTACGCTTTTGGCTTCAGCTACGACCCGGCTTTTGTAAAGTCCACGGGCATGCGTCTGTGGAAAGGAATCGTGCTGGCGGAGCAAGAACTTCGCCAGTCGGCTACAGCGGCGGGTCTTCCGGTTGAGGAATACCGGAAGATCTTAGAACGCCGCTACAAACGAGAACTAATGGCGCTCAAAGCACTGGGCGCTACTGAGGAGAGAGGCGATGAATCGAACCATTGAAATCAATGCTGTGGGTTTGGACGTGGGCACCAGCCGAGTGGTGGTGGCCCGGCAGGCAGAAAGCGGTTATCAGTATCAGAGCCAGCTCAATGCATTCGTCCACATTCCGTACTCGAGGATTACGGAGGGCGTGCTGAAAAAGGAAAATGTGCTCTACTCTGTCGAAGATTCTCAAATTGTGGTGCATGGCGACGAGTCAGAGAAGTTCGCCGACCTCCTTAACACGGAGATTCGCCGACCCATGCATCGAGGCCTTCTGAATTCCAGCGAGCCGGACAGCCAAAAAAGGATCGAGCAGATCTTGAGCCGTCTTGTGGGCAAGGCCGGCGGCGGCGAAACGCTGTGCTTCACCGTGCCGGCTCCACCTCTAGGCTCCGAGGGCGACCTCACGTATCACGAAGCTTCGATCCAGCATGTGTTGGAGGGCCTTGGTTATCAGGTCAGGAGCATCAACGAAGGGCTGGCCGTCATTTACGGAGAGCTTGAGGATGTCAATTATACGGGCATAGGCGTCAGTTGCGGGGGCGGGCTGTGCAACGTATGCCTGGCCTACCTCTCAGTGCCGGTGGCGAGTTTTAGCATTCCCAAAGCAGGGGATTACATCGACGCCAGCGCCGCCTCGGTTACGGGAGAACTGGCAAACCGCATCCGAATTCTGAAAGAACAGACGTTTTATTTGAACGGCCAGGGCGGCGACAAAATCCAGCAAGCGCTTGGTGTGTATTACGACGAGGTGATCCACGCAGTGATCCATGGGATGAAGCAAGCGCTGGCTACGGCGCGCGGCGTGCCCAGGCTGGGCAAGCCCGTGCCGCTGGTGCTTAGCGGAGGAACGGCGATGCCGAAAGGGTTCCGCGAGCGTTTCGAAAAGATTCTTCGAGAGGGCGGCTTCCCGATTGAGGTTTCTGAAGTGCGTTTGGCCGCCGACCCGCTGAACACGACCGCCAAAGGAGCCCTGATGGCTGCGTTAAGCGAGATGTGAAGAGGGAAGGGGATTGTGTGATTCCCACATATGGGGATGGAATTCGGGTTTTGGGTGTTGCCGGAGGAGAGCGGTGTAGTTGACACGGCTGTCATTCAGACGTATGCTTGAATCATACGTGTGAATGATGGATGCCGACACCAAAACCAAGATCCTGGATGCTGCCGAAGAACTTTTTGCCAAACACGGCCTTGACGCTACGTCCCTGCGCCAAATCACTGCTTCAGCCGGGGTCAATTTAGCCGCAGTCAATTACTACTTTGGCACGAAAGACGAACTGGTCCGCGCGGTTTTGAGCCGGCGCATTACGGCGATCAACCAGAAACGGCTTCTGATGCTTGAGGCGGCGGAAGCAGCCTCTCAAGGGGAGGCCCCTCCCCTCCGGGCCGTTTTGGAAGCGTTTTACGCACCTGCCATGGAGCTCTGGCGTCTGCCAGGGCGTCATTTCCAACCATTATTGGGACGCATTTTTAGCGAGCCCAGCCCGGCGCGCGACTTCCTTCTGGAGGAAATGGCGCCGGTGGTGGCGCGTTTTGGCGCCGTGTTGCGGCGTATCCTGCCCCATCTTCCCGACCAGGAGTATTTCTGGCGGATGCACTTTGTGGCGGCCATTTTGGCGTTCACGATGGCCGGCTCTGATGTGCTACACAAGCTTTCCGGCGGTCGCTGCGACCTGTCGAATGTCGAAGATATTACGCTCCGCATGGTGGATTTTGCCGCGGCGGGATTGAAGGCTCCAGTCACGCATAAAGGGCTTCATCTATGACCTATCGAATGGCTCTCATTGGAATCGGCTGCTTTTGGCGGATCCTCGGAGCTCAACCGCTCGAACTGAACCTCAAACGGGCGGTGGAAATCGCTTTGGCGCCGGATGGCTCCGCCCGCATACAAATGAGCAAAGAGCAAATTCAACAGGCTGACGACCGCGCCGTCCAGGCGCGCGCCGCCCTATTGCCGAATGTTAGCGGGCAAACCTACTACCAGAACCTGACCCGGAATTTGGCGGCGTTTGGACTCCAAGTCCGCCTTCCGGTGACGATTCCGGGGTTCACTGGCATACCGGAATTCACGGGACCTTTCAGTGTTGTGGACTTGCGTGCTTCCACCACGCAAACCATCCTGGATCTTTCCTTGATCAGACGTTATCAAGCGTCGAAAGTGGCGGCGATAGCCGCACGCACTGACGAGGCTAGCGCCCGTGACCTGGTTACGCAGCAGGTGAGCCGCGCGTATCTGGCGGCTTTACGCGCCACGCAGGCGCTGGAAACGGCCCGCGCCAATGTTGAGCTGGCTGAACGGTTGCTACGCCTCGCTCAATCTCAGAAGGCCGCCGGCGTGGCCACGGGCATCGACGTGACCCGGGCTGAAGTGCAACTGGCGAACGAAAGGCAGCGTCATATAGCCGCCGCCAGCGAGCTGCACTTGGCTACGTGGCAGTTGCTCCGCGCCATCAACCTTCCATTGGAGACTCCGGTGAAGCTTGCCAGCTCCATGAAATTCGTACTTGAGGCGGATCTGGATTTGCCGAAGGCCCTGGAAACCGCGCTGGCAGAGAGATCCGACTGGCGGGCGCAATTGCAACGTGAGGCTGCGGCGCGGAAGAGTTTCGATGCGGCGAGATGGGAACGACTGCCGTCCCTGAGCGCTTTCGGCGATTACGGTTCTCTCGGCGCTTCACCCGAGCACGCGCGGCCCACCCGCACGGTGGGCGTAACCGTTCAAATCCCGGTGTGGGACGGTGGACGCCGGGACGCACGCCGCTCCGAGAGCGCCTCCCAGTGGCGCGTCGAACAGATCAAAAGCCGCGACTTGCGTAAGCAGATGGAACTCGAGCTGCGAGCTGCCGCAGATGCTCTTGGCAGCGCCCAAGAACTGGTGAAGGCGGCAGAGGAAGCGGTCCGCTTGGCGGGAAGTGAACTCGCGCAAGCAGAACGGCGGTATAAGGCGGGGGTAGGGACCGGCATTGAAGTCATCGATGCACAGTCTCGATTGGCGCGAGCGCGAGAAGCTAGCGTCAACGCGATTTACTTATACAACCTTGCGCGAATCGACTGGCACTTCGCCAAGGGCACGCTCCGGACTCTGGTGGAGGCATTCTGAGATGAAGGCCAAACGAATCATTCCCGCTGTGGTTGCACTGGTTGGAACCGGCGTTGCCGTCGTAGCTTGGAAACGGTGCTCCAAGCATGAGCATGAAGACCGTATTCGCCTGTCGGGTAACATCGAGCTCACTGAGGTGGATATCGCATTCAAAATCGCCGGGCGGTTGGTGGAGCGCACCGTCGATGAAGGCTCCTGGGTCAAACGCGGGCAGCTCGTGGCGCGTCTGGATCGTGAGATTCTTGAAAACCAGCGCGCCCGCGAGCTGGCGGCGGCGCGCGCCGCTGAAACTCAGTTGAGCCAGCTACGGACGGCGATTGCATTCCAGCGCGAGATCATTCGCCAGGACGAGGCGCTGCGGCAAGCCGAACTGGCGGCGGCGCGGGCTCAGCTTGCCAAGTTGCTGGCAGGCTCACGCCCGCAGGAAATCGAGTACGCCCGCGCTGCGCTTGCGGACGCGCGCAGCCAGTATGCTCAGGCTAAGGCGGACTGGGAGCGGGCGCAAATCCTTTACAAAAACGACGACATCTCCCGGGCGCAGTTTGACCAGTACGAAGCTCGCTACCGGAGCGCAGAGGCGGCCGTCAAGCGCGCCCAAGAAAACCTCGCGCTGGTTGAAGAAGGACCGCGCAAGGAAGACATCGAGGCCGCGCGTGCGCAAGTAGAGCGCGCTCAAGCCGCCATTCGCTACAACCAAGCGCAGAACATCGACCTGCGCCGCCGAGAACAGGAGCTCGAAACCCGCCTCGCCGAACTCGAACGCGCCCGCGCCCAAGCCCGCATGGCGGAGTCTCAACTGAGCGACACTTTTGCCTATTCTCCGGTGGAGGGCGTGGTGCTCGTTGCTCCCGCTGAGCCCGGTGAAATTCTTGCGGCTGGAACCACGGTCGTTAAGATCGGCGACCTGGATCATCCGTGGTTGCGCGGCTACATACGCGAACAGGACCTCGGGCGCGTAAAGCTCGGCGCGAAAGCCAGAATTACTTCCGACTCCTATCCCGGCAAAGAATACTGGGGCACGGTCACCTTCATCAACTCCGAAGCGGAATTTACGCCGAAGCAGATTCAAACGCCCGAAGAGCGTGTGAAGCTGGTGTACCGCATCAAGATCTCCGTGGAGAATCCCCACCACGAACTGAAATCCAATATGCCTGTGGACGCGGAAATTTTTTTGGACCGCTGAATGCTCCGATGCCCGGAATCGTGATTCGAACCCGCAATCTGACACGGAGGTTTGGCGATCTTACGGCGGTGGACAGCCTGTCGATAGAGGTCCGTCAGGGTGAGGTGTTTGGACTGCTGGGCCCCGATGGCGCCGGCAAGACAACCACGCTCCGCCTTATGTGCGGACTGCTCGATCCCAGCGACGGCGCGGTTGAGGTGGCCGGCATAGATGTGACCCGCGACCCAAGCGCGGTGCGCGATCGCACCGGTTACATGGCGCAACGCTTTGGGTTATATGGAGATTTGACGGTTGAAGAAAACATGGAGTTTTATGCGGAGCTGTATGGCATCGACCGGCGCAAGCGGGAAGCGCTCATGGACCGTCTGCTAGAAATGATCCGCATGACGCCGTTTCGCCACCGCCTTGCGGCCAAACTTTCTGGGGGTATGAGGCAGAAGCTGGCGCTAGCTTGCACTCTTTTACACCAACCGCAGATCCTCTTCCTGGATGAGCCTACGAATGGCGTCGACCCCGTGTCGCGCCGCGACTTTTGGGCGATTCTCCATCAACTTGTCGAGAATGGGTTGACCGTATTGCTGACCACCGCATATCTGGACGAAGCGGAACGCTGCGGGCGAGTGGGCTTGATGTACCGAGGCAGGCTAATCCGCTGCGACGCTCCGGCGGCGTTGAAGCGCTCGCTCGCAGAAACTTGCTTTGAAGTCCGCTGCGCGAACCACCACGCAGCGCGCGAAGCGCTTCTCCGGCTGCCGGGGGTAACGAGCGTCGAACCCGCGGGCGCGGTGTTGCACCTCTTTGCTGCGCCCCAAACCACCGGTCCGGAGCGGTTGGTTTCAGCGCTAGGGCAGCCGTGTGAGATCCGCGAAATCGCACCTTCGTTGGAAGACGTGTTCATCGCCCTTATCCAAAAGGAGGAGCGTCCGTGAGTTCGGCGAACCTCTCTTCGCCTGCCGTCAGGGTGGAAGATTTAGTGAAGCGTTTCGGGGATTTCGTGGCGGTAGATCATGTGACATTGACGGTGCGGCCTGGAGAAATCTTTGGGTTTTTAGGGCCCAATGGCGCCGGCAAATCCACGACCATACGGATTCTCTGCGGGCTGCTGGCGCCCACTGCGGGGCGAGCGGAGGTGAACGGCTTCGACGTCGCTATGGCGCCCGAACAGGTGAAGCAAAGCATCGGCTACATGTCCCAGAAGTTCTCTTTGTATGACGATCTCACCGTCGCCGAGAACATCGACTTTTTCGCGGGAATATACGGCGTGCCGCGGAAGAAGCGCGGCGAGCGGGAAGAGCAGGTGTTGCGTATGGCGGGACTTGAAGGGCAGCGCGATACATTGACACGCTTGCTCCCCGGCGGCTGGAAGCAGCGGCTGGCGCTTGGCTGCGCCATCTTACACGAACCGCCTATTCTCTTCTTGGACGAACCGACGTCAGGGGTGGATCCGATTGCCCGGCGCCGCTTTTGGGATCTGATCTACGGGATGGCGGCTTCCGGACAAACCGTGTTTGTCACGACGCACTATATGGACGAAGCCGAGTACTGCCACCGAGTGGCGTTGATGGACCGCGGCAGAGTGGTTGCCTTGGGCTCGCCTGGAGAATTGAAAAAACAGATGGGAGTGACGACGATGGAGGACGTTTTCGTCGCCGCCGTGGAAGCCGGGGGAGGGAAATCCGCATGAGCTTCCGCCGCCTGCGTGCTGTAGCTCATAAGGAGTTTCTGCACATCGTGCGCGACACCCGGAGCCTCATCGCGGCGCTGGCTATCCCGATTTTTCTCCTCCTTCTATTCGGGTACGCGCTCACTTTAGACGTTGACCGGATCCCAACCTATGTTTTCGATCAAGACCAGACGCCCCAGAGCCGGGAAGCGCTGGAGCGCTTTCGCGGTTCACGGTATTTCACATTACTCGGTTCGGTAGACGACTACGGCCAGCTTGAGAGAGGCATCGACAGGAGCACGATTCTGCTGGGCGTTGTCATCCCGCGTGGGTTCGGGCGGGATCTGGAAATGGGGCGCTCTGCCGAAGTGCAGCTTCTGGTGGACGGAAGCGACTCGAATACGGCGTCTCTGGCGCTGGGCTACGCCGAGGGCTTACTTCAGGCTTACGCCCTCGAGGTGCGGTTAGAGGCGCAGAACCGCAAGGGAGCGCCAAAGGTTCAACTGCCCGTGGAGCCCCGCATCCGCGTCTGGTACAACGAGGATCTCAAATCGCGGAATTACATCGTGCCGGGGATTATTGCTGTGATCCTCATGATCATTTCGGCATTGATGACATCACTGACCATAGCGCGCGAGTGGGAAAACGGCACGATGGAGCAGTTGCTCTCCACGCCCGTGCGCCCCACGGAACTCTTACTGGGAAAACTGAGCGCATTCTTTGCGGTGGGGGTGGCGGACGTGCTCATAACGTTGTTGGTTGGCGTGGGAATCTTCCATGTTCCGCTGCGTGGCAACGTGCTCTTGCTATTCGGCACAAGCTGCGTGTTCTTGTTCGGGGCGCTATGCTGGGGCATATTCCTTTCGGCGGCGACTCGCTCACAGTTGCTGGCGTATCAGGCGAGCGTCATCAGCTCGTTTCTGCCGGCATTCTTGCTGTCCGGCTTTGTCTTTTCCATTGAGAACATGCCGAGGGTGATTCAGGCCATTACGTACGTGGTGCCGGCGCGCTATTTCGTCTCCTTCCTCAAAGGCGTGTTTTTGAAAGGGGTGGGCCTGGAAGTGTTGTGGTGGGAGGTGCTGTTGCTGGTTGTGTACTCTGCGGTCTTGTTCGGGATGGCGGCGCGTACAATGCGCCAAAAGGTGGCGTGAGCGATGTGGTCGAGAATCGGCGTCCTGATCCGTAAGGAATTTCTACAAGCGCTTCGAGAGCCCAGAATGCGCGCCATCTTGTTGGTTCCGCCAGTGATCCAGTTGATCGTGTTCGGCTTCGCCGTCAACCTGGATGTTGATCATTGCTCGCTAGCGTGGTTGGATCGGGACAATACCCCCGCGAGCCGGGAACTGCGAGAAGCCTTTGTGAGTTCGGGGTATTTCCGAATCGCCTCCATCTCCAGGGACCCCGTTGACATGCAGAGGGTTCTCGACAGCGGCGACGTTCAGGCGGCCGTGAGCATTCTCCCCGGTTTTGCGGCGGACATCAGCCGGGGAAGAACGGCTTGCGTGCAAATCGTGGTGGACGGAACCAACTCCAACACGGCCGCCATCATCGCCAACTACGCTGCTCAAATCGTCGCTGGTTATGCGAACGCCATCTTGCAAAAACAGATGGAAGCCAAGCTCGTGGGACCCACGGCCGCCGCTGGAAGCGCGTTGCGTTTGGGGGCGCCTTCGGTTCACGCCGCCAGCCGAGTGTGGTTCAACCCCGAATTGCGCAGCCGGAACTACTTTGTGCCAGGCGTCGTGGTCAACATCATTTTGTTGGTGACGCTGATTCTCACCGCCATGGCCATTGTACGGGAAAAGGAAATTGGCACCATGGAGCAGTTGATGGTCACCCCCATCCGCCCGATCGAGCTGATGCTTGGGAAAACACTCCCCTTCGCCTGCGTGGGAATTGTGAACATGATGATGGTGACCATCGCCGCGCTTGTGATTTTCAAGGTTCCGCTGGCGGGGCCGCCTTGGGTGCTTCTGGCCAGCACGTTGTTGTTCCTGATGACGACGCTGGGCGTGGGGCTGTTTCTGTCCACGGTGTCACACACCCAACAGCAAGCCATGCTCGGCGCATTCTTCTTCTTCCAGCCGGCCTTCATGCTCAGCGGATTCACGTTTCCGATCCGGAATATGCCGCAGCCTGTGCAATGGGTTTCCTATTTCAACCCGGTGCGTTACTTTATGGAGATTGTTCGTGGCGTGTTCCTGAAAGGAGTGGGGTTTTCCGTTCTATGGCCGCAGATGCTAGCGCTGTTTGTCTTTGGAATCGCCATCCTCGCATTCAGCGCCATGCGCTTTCACAAACGGCTGGATTAAGACGCTCCGTCTCCCCCGCGACGTTGCAAGCGGGCGTCTCAAAGACGGTAAAGCATCACGTAGACTGCCACGCCTGTTAGCGAAACATAAAGCCAGATGGGCAATGTCCACCTTGCGAGCCTCCGGTGGGCTTCCCAGCGACCTTTCCAGGCGCGAAACAGCGTGAGGCATGCCAGCGGCGGCAGAAGCGCCGCCAGCAAAGTGTGGCTGAGCAGGATCAGCAGATAAACCGTGCGCATCCAGCCAGTCCTCTGATAACGCACGCTGCCCGCGTGCCAGTGATAGACCGTGTAACAAATCAAAAACAGCAGCGATGTGGCGAACGCGGAAAGCATCACCTTTCGGTGGCTTTCCCGCTTGCCGCGGCGGATGAGCGCAAATCCCCAGACCAACAGCGCCGCCGCTGTGCCGTTCAAGGCCGCGTTGAGCGCCGGCAGCGCGTTCACGTTCATTCTCACGGCTCCTTGTACACACTACGGATGTCAGCCACGAGGTTGGGGATCGCATCCGATTCCCATGTTCGGTAATAACCCCGAATGCGAAACTTACGGTCCACCAGCACGAACCGCGTGCTGTGCTCCAGCTTGCCTGAAACGTCGCCCAGTTTGAACGCGTCGCGGCTCAACTCGTGCAACGTTTCCCCGGCTCCGGTGAGGAAGATCCACCGCTCGGGATCCGCATGGTATCGCTTGCCATACGCTGCGAGCGCTTCCGGGGTGTCATGCTCAGGGTCTACGGTAAATGAGAGCAACCGGAGATCGGGCAAATCCCTAGTGAGCTCTTGCACTTGGCGCATCTGGGCGCTCATGCGCGGGCAGGGCCCCTGGCAGGTCGTGTAGATGAAATCCGCAACCCATACCTTGCCGGCTAGCGTAGCGCTCCGGAATTCCTGGTTCCGCTGATCTGTCAAAACGAATTCCGGAACTTGGCCCAGGTGTGGCGGAGCGGCTCGCCGGCTACACGCGGCCAAACCAACAACAGCCAGTACGGCGACCCTCACGCTGCGCCTGCCTATGCCCTTCCTTCGGTCCGGGCGTCTCTGTTGACGGAGCCAGGTGGGGATCATCTCGGCAACGAAGGGCGCTTCTCCAGCGCGACGAAAATAGCAGCCGCCGACAACGCCAAACTGCAAGCCGCAGTGACGCCGAGACTGAGGGGCCACGAGGGCTGGTCGCCTGCGGCAGGGTTGAGTAGCGATGTAAGTAGCGCTTGCGAGTATGTCATGGGATTGAGCTTCATGACTCCACGTATCCATCCATGCGCGGTAGCGGGTGAAAATACGGCGCCGGACACCATCCACAACGGGAAGAGAATCAGGTTCGCCACGGCGTGAAAGCCTTGGGTCGAATCCATTTTCCACGCCAGCAGGAAGCCTAACGCAGTAAACGTAAACGAAATGAGGTACAACGCTGCGGCCAGCGATAATATTCGGCTAAATCCCGGCCGCAACGGGGTTAGGGGCAAGAACGCCAGGAAGACCAATCCTTGAAGCCACGCCAGCGTGGCCGAACCGAGCACCTTGCCACAGACGAGCGCGGAACGCGGAGCGGGTGATACGAGCATCGAAAGGAGAAATCCTTCGCGGCGATCTTCAATCAACGACATGGAGGAAAACACCGCCGACATCATCACGGTGAGCGTGAGCGCGCCGGGAAAGAAAAAACCCAAGTCCCCGAATCCGGAGCCAAGGATCAGCCAAAACACCAAGGGCGAGCCTACGAAACCCAAAACTCTCGACTTTTCGCGCCAAAACCGAACCAGTTCCCGGCGCACAAGAACGGCGGCAGGTAGGAAAAAGGCGTTAGCTCCCAATCCGCACCCCCGTTTCATCCAGGAAGACGTCTTCGAGCGTGGGCTTGTGCAGCGCCACCGCCGAGATTTGACCTGGGAAAGCCTCCACCACTTCCGCCACAAACCGGTGACCGTCAGAGATCTCCACCCGAACCGCGCCTTCGAGGACGCTCACGCTGGTGCGCAAGCGCGACTTCAGCGCTGCGGCTATGCGGTGGGGATCCGCAGTTTCCAGCACCACGACGTCGCCGCCGACCCGCGCCTTAAGCGCGGCGGGAGTTCCTTCGGCAACCTTCTTCCCCTCGTGTAGGAGCAACAACTGGTCACAGCGGTCAGCCTCATCCAACAAATGGGTGGTCAATAACACCGTCGCCTCATAAGCACTGCGCAGCTCTTCGATGTACTGCCAGAGATCGCGGCGTGCGCCGGGGTCCAGTCCTGTCGATGGTTCATCCATCAGAATCACGGTGGGGTGATGCAGCAGCGCTTTCGCCACCTCCGCACGGCGTTTCAAGCCGCCCGATAAGGAATCCACCAGCGCGGCGCGGCGGTCTGAGAGGCGGAAGCGCTCCAGCACTTCGGACACACGTTGGCGCAATGCCGCGCCGCTGCAACCGTAAAGAAGCCCCTGGCTGCTCAGATTCTCCTCCACGGTCATCTTGCGATCCAAGCTTTGATTTTGAAACACCACGCCAATACGGCGGCGAACGAGGGCAGGCTGCCTGAGTGCGTCGATCCCGTCTACCGTAACCGAGCCGCCGCTTGGGTGCAATAGCGTGGAAAGAATGGAGAACAGAGTGGACTTTCCGCCTCCGTTGGGCCCGAAAACGCCAAAGATGACGCCTCTCGGTACGGAAAAACTCAAATCCGCTAGAGCGGTCCTTTCGCCGTATTGATGTCTTAGGTTTTCGACGTTTACCATCACAGGCTAAACCGGGACAGGAGCAATGACCCATACAACAGCGGCAGGTACATCACGGAGGCCAGGAGCACACCGCGGGCGCGGGCCAGCGTTCGTTCCGAAGCCAGCCGCCAGCCTGCTCGAAAAAGATAGAGGCCTAGCGCCAAAGCCGCCGCCGCATACCCCTGGCCAGCCATGGAAAATGCTGTGGGGAGCATGCTGACGGGAATCAGAATCGCCGAGGTTAGCAGCACCTGGCGTGCAGTGGAGCGTCCGTCAGGCTCAACGACCGGCAACATGCGTATGCCGGCTCGCGCATAATCGTCACGATAAAGCCACGCGATCGAATAAAAGTGGGGAAACTGCCACAAAAGCAAGATGGCGAACAGCAGCCACGCCTCGGCGCTCAATGTCCCCGCAGCGCCAGCATAACCAATCAACGGAGGCATGGCGCCCGGGAACGCTCCCACTGTGGTTGAGCGCCAGGAACGCTGTTTGAGCGGTGTGTAGAGCAATAGATATGCAAGCAACGTCCCCGCGCCCAGCGCCGCGCTTAACCAGTTGGCGCCAAGCCCCAGCATTGCAAACCCAGCTAGCGACAACGCCACTCCAAACCCCAAAGCCCGGGCGGGAGGGATCCGGCCTTCTGGGAGCGGGCGGTGTTTTGTCCGCCGCATTTTGGCGTCGGCTTCGCGCTCATACCACTGGTTCAGCGTGAAGGTGCCGGAAGCGAGAAGTCCCGTGCCCAGAATCGTGAAGCCGAAGGCCCAAGCATCGAATGCTGCCCGCATTCCGAAATAGAAACCTACTCCGGCGCTCATCAGAATGAGCCAAGTGACGCGGGGCTTGGTGAGTTCGATGTATTCCTTCATGAATCAAGCAGTTTCCAGCACTGGAGCGTGCTGAGGCGCGACATGCCGGCGAATCTGAATCGAAAGGGCCACGCTCGCGGCCAGCGTCAGTGCGCCCACGGCCACATGGAGCACTGTAAAAACGATAGTGAACGATCCAGGGCGGATACTTTCCGCGGAAGCCAGGCGGCTAAGATAAGCCGCGATACCCAAAAACACCTGTACAAACGTCACTGTGATCAGAGCCATAGCCGGTTTCCGAAGTGCGGGATGTGTCTTGTGTTCCGCTATCACAGCGATGGCGACGTATAGCACAATGGCGCTCACCACCATGGCCCCCACAATGTGGGGGATTACGTTCAGGGCGCGGTGGCGGAAGGCGGCCCCCAGCGCTACTTGACCCCACACCGCTGCCGGCATGATGATCGCTAAAGAACGCAGCGAAGGCGCACCGGCATCCACCACGTACACGGGGCCGCGCTGCCATGCAGGAGAAGTGAATATGGCGATCGCCACCGTAGTGGAAAAGAAGATTTCCGCCAGGCAAGCGTGCGCTATGCTGACCCACTTGGGAAGCATGAACAGCACTGTCAGGCCTCCCAAAACGCCCTGAATGATGACCAGCCCCAGCGCCGCCAAGCCGAGGCGTTTCATCCACTGTCGCCGGTCGCTGCGCCACAGCCAGATCGCCAGGACGATAGTTAGGATTCCTACCGTTGTGGCTACCATACGGTGCCCGTGCTCGTAAAACACCCCACCTGTCATGGGAGGCATGATTTTTCCGTAAGATAGCGGCCAATCGGGGACTGACAATCCGGCCTCATTGCTGGTTACGGACGCCCCGGCTACCACCAAAAAGAGCGTGCAGGCCGCCAGCAGAATGGAGTATCGATGCAATCCTAGGTTCGCCATTCCCATTTTAGGGATGCTTCCCCTCTGCTCCCAGATTCTGGTTTCATTGTAACTGTTCTCATCACAGTGAGGCCGGGAGGGGGGCGGTCCCGCTCCAGGCGCTGCTTCGATTTGATAGGCTGAACGCTTATGGCTTCCACCCCTACGCCCAGCCCGCTTGCGGGCGAAAAACCGACCCGGGCACGGTACTGGGTAGTCGTATTTGCTGTGACGCTCGCCATTCTTGCGTACATCGATCGGGTTTGCATCTCGCAAGCTGCGCCGATCATGTCGCATGATCTTGGACTTACGAAAACGCAGATGGGCTCCGTGTTCTCCGCCTTCGCCCTCGCCTATGCGCTGTTTGAGATTCCCGGAGGATGGCTCGGCGATTGGATGGGCCCACGCCGCGTCCTCATGCGCATTGTGATGTGGTGGTCGGCTTTCACTGCGCTGACAGGCATGATGTGGAACTACGCTTCCCTGTGGGTGACCCGTTTCCTTTTCGGCGCAGGCGAGGCAGGCTGTTTCCCCAACCTGACGAAGGCATTCACCACGTGGCTTCCACAACACGAGCGGGTGCGGGCGCAGGGAATTATGTGGATGTTTGCACGGTGGGGCGGCGCGTTCACGCCTCCTCTGGTGGTGCTGACTTTTCACCTCGTGAGCTGGCGTTGGGCGTTTGTCCTTTATGGGGCCCTCGGGTGCATATGGGCGGTTTTCTTTTACTTCTGGTTTCGAGATAACCCCAAAGAACACAGGAGCGTGAACGCGGCCGAACTGGCGCTGCTGGCGGGCGCCGAAAAAATGGCTTCCGGTCATGGAGACGTGCCTTGGGGGAAACTCGTTCGCTCCCGTTCGGTCTGGCTCTTATGGTGGCAATACTTTTTAATCTCTTACCCGTGGTACTTTTACATCACCTGGTTGCCGACTTATTTGCAAGAGTACCGTCACCTGTCTCCGGAAGTAAGCGCCCGGTATGCAATCATGCCCCTGTTCTTCGGGGGCTTTGGCAACCTAGTTTCAGGTTTTCTGGCTCCGCGAGTGGCCCGTTGGACGGGTGGCGTGCGCAACGGGCGTCGCGTGAGTGGTTCTGTCGGCTTCTTGGGGGCTTCCGCTTGCTTGCTGGTCTCCATGCATCTGCATGACCCCTTCTGGGGCATGGTGGCGATGGGCTTCGCCAGCTTTTGCAACGACTTGGTTATGCCCGGCGCCTGGGGCGCGTGCATGGATGTGGGGGGCAAGTATGCAGGTACGCTTTCCGGTTCGATGAACATGATGGGGAATCTGGCGGGTTTTGTCGCGCCTTGGCTGGGGGGCTACATTCTCCAAACCACAGGGGGCGACTGGAACCTGTTCCTGTACACGATGGCCGCAGCTTACCTTCTCGGCACCTTTTGCTGGCCGTTCATTGATCCGGTGACGCCGCTCGAAGAATAGGTCGCGAGAAACGCCGGGCAAGCCCAAGGCCGCGCTTCAGCGGGAAACGAACCCGAATTTCATCACCGCAGCGCCCAGAGGCTTAAAGTGCGCCCGCGGCAGTTGCAATGGGACCGGGGTTTCCAGCCGCACCGTCACCACTCCGCTACGGCGGGTTTTCAGTTTCCAGCAGGCGGTTTTCCAACCCTCCTCGCGAAACGCGGCCTCTCCGAGCGGCTCGCCGTCCAGATACACGTGCACGCCGGCGCCTCCCACCTGCCGTAGCTGGGCTGGCCCCACGTTTAGCGTAACTTCAAAGTGGGTTGCGGTTTCCGGTTGTGCGAGCTTCGCCGATGCGCTCGGCCCCGTCCAGCGGAACAAAGGCTCGGCGACGTTCCAGCCCTCGCCGAGCGCCCAAAGAGGCGCGGATCCGTCCATAACAATGTAGGAAGGCAGCGAGCGCTCCGGATCATGGTCCAGGATCACTAACTTCTTGGCGGCCAAGTCCCATCCCAGCACTGTTGCCGGACGGTCCCAAAAATCCGGCGCAACGTTGCCGACGTCGACCTTTTGCACAGCCACGTCCTGGCGCCGGAAAGCGTAGCGCAACGCGCCTTCCACCGCTTGTTGCGAATATAAGACCGGCGTCACCTCGTAGATGAACATGCGGCTTTGCGGTTGTTTCGGAGCGTAGGCCAATAACGCCTCCAAATAGGCGCGGTTTTCCGCCGCCTGAACAAAAGCTTTGCCGCGATAAGGCCGGAGACGGGCATAACTCCAGCCCCACCAGAACAAGAAGAACAGCGCAACGTAGGCCGGCTTCACTTTTCTGGCGGCCACCCCGAGCGCCACCGCAACCCCAAGAAGCGGGACATACAGCAGCGCGCCGTTCAACCGCTCCGGCAGCAGCAACATCGGCAACAACAACAGCCCAAAGGCGGCAACGCCCCAGCGGACGCGTGGATCCTTCCAGCAAACCGGCACAAGCAACAGCGCCGGCGCCAGCAAAGGAACTTTGAGCAACTGACCGGCGTAAAACCAGAGCGTCTTTGCCAGAGAAAGGAAACCAAATGTGAACCCGTATGTTTCGCTCTTGTCCTCAAAAACGACCATCGATTGTAAGCCCAGCCAGCAGGCTGTCAGAACGAACGGGACCAGCCGCCGCCACCGCTTTTCGCCCAACCAAGCCTCATAACAGGCCAGCACAGCCGGCAGCAAAGCGGCGAGTTCTTTCGACCGCATGGCGAAGTAGAACAAGATGAAACTCAGGATCCAGCGCCCGCGAACATAGGCAACCAGACTCCACACGCAAAATAGCGCGCATAGGAGGTCATAGACGTATGTGGGCCTCCAGTATATGGGGAAGACGGCGGGATGAAAAAGGAAGAGGAGAGCCCCGGCGACGGCGCTGGTGGGATGGGCGTCGAGTCTTCGCAATAACGCATAGACGCTAGCCACTGTGGCGAAGTGGAGCACGTGTAGCGCAGCGATCCACCACGGGAACCGCGCTCCCGCCAACCCATCCATCACCGCGTAAAAAAGTTGTCCAAGAGGCCGGGGGATTTCCGGCCTCACCCGGTCCGAAAACAGCGCAGCGACATAGGCGCCCAGCTTCTGGGTGGCTACTTGGCCCAGGGTTTCGTAATCATCGGGTTGAAAGTAACACCTATAGGCGACCCGGTTAGCAAAAAGGAACAACCCTGCTGCGCCGCACAAGGTCAACACGGCGACCCACCAAGGAAATGTTCCCGTTTTCCATTGGCTGGCGGACGACTGTGCTGGCATGTGGCGTCTCGATACTGACATTACACGACTGATAAGACTCAGGGCAGGCTCGCGGCCAACGCCAGAGCCCCGTACAGAACGCTATCATCGCCCAATGCGCTCGGAACCACATCGATCCGCGCACGGGACCACGACGGAATTTGGCGCCGCAATTCCCGACGCAAAGGCTCGAAAAGGCGGTCGCCCGCTTTAGAGATTCCTCCACCGATGACAATGCGCGCCGGGTTCAGCAGCATCGTGGCAGCTTTCAGACCGAGCGCCAGATCCACCACATAGCGCTCCACAAACCCCTCATCCTGAAACAACTCCTCAGGCCGTTTGCCGTAATCGCGTTCCAGCCACAAGCCGCAGCACATGCGTTCTAAGCAGCCCCGCGCACCGCAAAGGCACTCGGGTCCGCCAGGACGAACCGTCAAGTGTCCGATTTCGCCCGCGTAGGAATCGGCGCCCCGCAGGATTTTGCCATCCACAATAATGCCGCCTCCGATGCCTGTCGAAATCGTAACGTAAAGCAAAGGGTCTGCGCCGCGTCCTGCGCCAAAAACGAACTCGCCGAGGGCGGCTACGTTCGCGTCATTATCCATGACCGCAGGCACGCCGAGTTCGGAGGCGAGGGTTTGAGATAGCGGGAAGTCGCTCCAGCCCCCCACATGGGTGGAGAGCGCTACTCGCTGGCGGTCGAACAGAACCGGACCCCCGAATCCGATGCCACACCGCTGCGCGCGCTCCTGCCAACTGCGTACTACCGCCAGGATGCGATTCAGCATCCATGCTGGTCCGCCTTCACGGTTGGTTGGCTCGGTGTGCCGGCGCGCCAGGGCCTCGCGTTCAAACATCGCCACTGAAAATTTCGTCCCTCCGATGTCAATGGCGAGCGTTTTCATTTTGGGAACTCCCGTTCGGCGGCGATCACCTCCTCCGGCGTTGCGGCGCCGGTGCCTTTCTTTCGGATGGTAATGGAAGCTACAAGATTGCCGAAGCGAGCCGCTTCATAAGGCGAACCGGTGACCGAAAGCGCCATTGCGGCGCCCGCCGAAAAACTGTCGCCCGCCCCGCATATATCCACGGGGTGTGGGTCCGGGCGGGTCCGCACCCAAGTTTGCCTTCCCGGTTCCACCAGGAGCACGCCATCCGCGCCGTGGGTAACCAGCAGCAGGGGCGACTCCACGCGCCGCCGCAACGCTTCATAGTCCACCGTCCCGAACAGCCGCCGGCAGGCCGCCTCCGCCTCTTGTTGGTTGGGTTTTACGATGGCATGGCGGTACAGCTCGGGACGGAGTCGCGAGTCCACCCATACAATCCGGTCCGGGTGTGATCCGGCAAACTCCGAAAGGAATTCGCGGACCCGCGAGGTGACCACACCTTGTTCGGATTCCGCCTGATCCGCCACCAGAATCACGTCGAAGCCCGAAACGCTATATCGCAGGCGAATCAGAATCTGTTCTTCCACCTCAGCAGGCAAAGGGTCCCGATTAATGAAATCCACTCGCGGAACATCCTCCACCCCGGTGGCGCCGTTGATCAGCTTCGTGTAAGTGAACGTCTGCGTCCCGGGCGCTGTGATCAGCATTCCGGCGTCGATGCCGCGATCGGCTAAGGCCGAAAGGAGCTCAGCCCCGTGACCGTCTTCGCCCATCGCTCCCAGCACCGCCACCCGCCCAACGCCCAGCGCCGCGAGGTTATTCGCCACGGTGCCGCCCGCGCCCGGCGTGACCTGGGTTGACACCACGGCCAGCCTGGGGATGCCCGTTTCCCGGGAGGGCTCGGAGAGCGCAGGGTCATAGGTGCACCACCGGTCCAGACAGATGTCGCCCACCACGAGAGCGGTGCGCGAGCGAAAACCGTTGAGAATCTCCTGTACTGTCATTCCAATTCCCGGATCGAACGCCACAGGGCCGGAAACGTGGCCCGGTGATCGCCGCAGAAGTACATGCTATCGCCTCCATCGGCGACGGTCCGCACCAGGATCGTTTTGTGAGGGCGGAAATAATAGCCCGGATCGGTTTTCGGCAACTCCCGGTGGACGTCGCCGCGAATCGGAACGAGATCGAATACTGCCGTCGTGAAATGCCGGATCGATCGTCCTTCCTGCCTCGCAACGTTGCGCGCCATGGCGAGCGCTTTTAAGTAAACTTCGGGCGCCATGATGGCGGATCCGAAACTGAGCAGGACGCCGCCTTCCAGAGACTCCACGGTACGCGCAAAGATCAAAAAATCGAGATAGCTCGCTTGTCCGAGCGCTGCGCCGTCGCAGTTGGGATGCTCGTGTAGGATGTCATAGCCGACACCCACGTGCACCGTAGCTGGCACGCCGGCCTGATAGGCGGCAGCGAGAATGGAGAGATCGCGGTGCGGGTAATCGCTTTCCAGGATGCGTTTGCCGGCGTACTCACCTAGCCCGGATCCGTCCGCTGCCGCGTCCCGGATCCAATCGTTGAGCTCGCCGGTCTCCCGCCAGAGCCCGAACTCCCCGGTTTGGATATACCGGGCCACGCTTTCCGTAGTCGCCCCGATGCGCGCAAGCTCATAATCATGAATCATGCCTGCGCCATTGAGCGCAATGTGGTTGACGTAGCCGCGCTGTAACAAGTCGATGATGTGGCGGTTTACGCCGGCGCGAATCACATGCGCGCCCATCATTAGGATCCGCGCGCTCCCGCCCGAGCGGGCGTTGGCTATGCGCCGCGCGAGCTCCGGAAGATTCGGATGTTCGTAAGGAGGCGGTGTGTCTTCTAGTCGCATCCAGTGATCGATCTGAAGGTCGCTGGTGCGCTCCGCAAGCGGGCGGATGCGGAGCCGGCTCCGGTCAAAAGTTTCGTATCGTGTGCTCATCCGTGTTCAGGATACCCCGGTGACAGTAGGGAATAACGCCGCCCAAAGCTCATCCAGGTCCAAATAGTTGGGAATGATGAAATCGGCGCCCACCCCTTTGAGGCGGTTCCGCTTCCACTCATCCATCCGCAGACACTCCGGCTCATCGGTTGCTACACCCACGGCCACGCCTCCGACTTGTTTGACATTCTGGATTTCTACGTATCCATCCCCGAACCCCAGGATCTCTTCTCCGCGACATTCAGCCGACGAAAGAATCCGCTGGATCAGAATGGCCTTCGAAAAGCTCTTGTAATCGTCCAAAGCGCCGTACACGCCGCCGTCAAAGTACCGTGATATATCCAGCAAGTCCGCTTCCCTTCGCATGTAGGGCTGATCGGTGCCGCTAGCCAAATACATTTTGAGTCCCCGCTCCCGTAAGCGTTCCAGCAGTGCGCGGGCTCCTGGAACCAGATAGCGGTCCGGAGGAACCCTGCCGCTTTCCAAGTCTTCGACGCGGCGCCGGATTCGGTTCCAAAGGCGTTCCAAGTACATGTACTTATAGCGCAAGGGGTCTAGCGGCTTGCCGCCCCTAAGTTCTACTTGGCGGGCGAGTTCAATCATTTGATAAATCGTCTGCTTTCCGGTCAGGCGTGCGACGAAGTCTTTCACCAAAGCCGTCAGGCTCTCCTCGCTTTCTCCTGTCTTGAGCTCCGCCAGGATCTCCACCATCATGGGCACCATGACGTCTACCCACCCTGAACGAATCAAGGACAGCGTGCCATCGAAATCAAAAAGAACCACCCGGGCGTGTCGCGCGTTTACCCCGGGAGAAATCACCTCAAGCATTTCCCTTCCAGTGTGGCATAGCGAAGACTTTTGCTTCCAAATTCCACTATCCTGGAAGTATCGGGATGCAGAACGCTGCCGCAGAACAGATCACCAGATTCGCTGACATGCTTGCCGCTATGGGAACCGAGCCGCGGCTACGGATCATGCGGTTGCTCTTGGCGGCGCATCCGCATGGACTTGTGGCGGGAGAGATCCAGGAAGAGCTGGGCATGGTGGCGTCCACGCTTTCGCACCATCTCGACAAGCTCAAACACGAACAGTTAGTCCGGGTTACCCGAGAAGGGACCTTCTTGCGCTACACCGCGAACACGGATGGCCTGAGGGAGCTCCTGAGCTTCTTATACGCCGAGTGCTGCACGCGAACGCATGCCATACAGCCCGAAGCAATCTTGGGATCAACCACGCGGGAAGGCCCGGAGTCGTGTCTGTTTCCAGTAAAGCCGTAAGCTGCGTGCGCGGCGGCCGGGAGGAATGACGCTATGAAACGGGTTTTAGTCTTATGCACGGGAAACTCGGCGCGCAGCCAGATGGCGGAAGCCTGGCTGCGTTCCTTTAGCCCGGATCTCGAGGTTGTGTCCGCCGGCACTCATCCCGCCAGCCGGGTTCATCCCGCCGCAGTGCAGGCGATGGCGGAAGTAGGGATCGACATTTCGCGCGCCTATCCCAAGAGCGTCGAGGAATTCCTCGACCAGCCGTTTGACTATGTGATCACCGTGTGCGGCCATGCGGAGGAGACCTGCCCGTCTTTCCAGGGGAAAGTGGGGCGCCGCCTGCATATGGGCTTCGAAGATCCGGCCTCGGTGACGGGAAGCAGCGAGGAGGTTCTCCATGCGTTTCGCCGCATCCGGGATGAGATCCGGAAGCGTTTGGAAGCTTTCTACCGCGAAGAGATTCTAGGTACGCACAGGGAGCCTCAGCTCCAATAGTTCCGGTCTAAACTCCGGTACTGGACCGCTTCGGCGACGTGCTTGGCGGCGATGCGAGCAGCGCCGTCCAAATCGGCGATGGTGCGAGCCACCTTGAGGATCCGGTCGTGCGCTCGAGCGGATAGGCCCATCCGGCGCACCGCCGTCTCCAAGGTGCGTTCGCCGGCTTCGTCCAAAGCGCAAAGTTTGCGAAGTTCACGATGCGGGATGTGCGCGTTGTAGAATCCCCGCTGCTGCTGCGCCTCGCGCGCTCTCATGACCCGCGCGCGCATTTCTTCGGAACTAGGGCCCGCGCTGTGTGAGCGCAGTTCCTTGTACGCCACCGCTGGCACTTCCAGATGCAAATCGATGCGGTCGAGCAACGGCCCGCTGATCTTGCCTAAGTATCGCTGAATGAGTCCGCCCGTGCAGCGGCATTCCCTTGTCGGGTCGCCATGAAACCCGCAGGGACACGGGTTCATAGCCGCCACCAGCATAAACCGGGCAGGAAACGACAGGGTCATGTTGGCGCGCGCAATGGTGACGGCGTTGTCTTCCAGGGGCTGACGCAGGAGCTCCAGAACATTCCGTGGGAACTCCGGCAACTCGTCCAGAAACAACACGCCGTTGTGAGCCAGGCTCGCTTCGCCGGGACGCGGTGAGCCGCTGCCGCCTCCAATCAAGCCCGCATCCGAGATCGTATGGTGAGGCGCCCGGAAAGGGCGGGTCCTCAACAGCCCTTGCCCCGGAGGCAGCACTCCGGCTACGCTGTGGACTTTCGTGGTTTCCAGAGCCTCTTCAAACGTCAAAGGCGGCAAGATGCCTGCCATGCGTTTGGCAAGCATGGTCTTGCCGGAACCTGGAGGGCCGATCATGAGAACGTTATGCGCTCCGGCCGCAGCAACTTCCAAGGCTCGCTTGGCCGCCGTTTGTCCCTTCACGTCGGAGAAATCCGGAGCCTCGCTCTCGCCCCGCTCCCCAGCGCCAGATGGGGGAGCCGCCGGCGTGAACTCTGAATGCCCGTTCAGCAGCCGTGTCACCTCGCCCAAGTGGCGAAGGCCGAAAACACGGACGCCCTCCACCACTGCCGCCTCCGGCGCGTTTTCAGCGGGCAGAATCAACCGCGCGACGCCTTCGTTACGAGCGCAGATGGCGATGGGGAGCGCCCCGCGAACCGGGCGTAAAGTGCCGTCCAAGGACAACTCCCCAGCGAGCATTGTGCGTTCCGTCCGCGCGACCATGCCCATCGCCCCCAGGATTCCGACGGCCATCGGCAAATCGAAACCCGCGCCCTCCTTGCGCAAATTGGCCGGCGCCAAGTTGATGGTGACGCACTTGGATGGGTACTGGTAACCCGTGTTGGCGAGCGCGGACTTGATGCGCTGCCGGCTTTCCTTCACCGCCGTGTCTGGCATCCCCACCATCACGATATCTCGCGTTTCGCCTGGGTACATGTCGATCTCGACGTCGATGGGGTGTGCATCGATGCCGAACACGGCGGCACTCCGGGTTTGAAACAGCGCCACTTGAGATAGTGTCGGGAAGGCGTCCTCCCTCTCACATTCCAGGCACGACGCCGCGATCACTCGACCAAGAACGTGTGGCGACTTTCGGCTTGCTGGCCACCCACGCCGTCTCGCAACGTAAGCACGATCGTATACTCGCCCGGTTTTACTGTGGGCGTCAGGTTCAGGCTCAAGATGCCCGGGACATAACGCCGGGGATAAAACGACTCATCCTTTTCGACAGCGGCGTTTGGCTGGGAATATATCTGTTTGCCTGCCGGGGACAATACTGCGACGTCATACTCGACCTGGAACTGGTTCTTGGGACCCAGTTTAAAACCGGTGATGTCAAACCGCGCCCAGACGGCCGAACCCGGACGGTAGGCGGGCGGATGCAGCGGCTCTCCATCCTCCTCGCTGCGCAAAAAACGAAAGTTCCGCACAACCAGAGTTTCGCTCGGAGCCACATCACGCCCCCGGACAGCGAAGGTGAATTCCTTCGTCATTTCTTGTCCCGTGTTGAGGTCTTTCACCTGAATGGAGACGCGAAAGGCGCCCGAAGGCGCCCAGGGGGGCAGGGGGAACTCCCAGCGGACTTTGGGCATCCAGTCCTTGTCTTGGGGCGCCAGCTCGGCCCGTAACTTACCATTCTTCGGCGCCACCAGCGGCACGCCCGCCGGATCCATTGCGCTGAGTGTGTAAGAGAGTTGCACGACCTGGTCTTCACCCATCGCCCGCAGTCCGGCGACCTGAAAGCTGAGAAAAACAGAGTCCCCCGGGGCATAGGCAAAAGAAGCGGGCAGGGGAGGCCCATCCTCGAACTGATGAAACACGACGTTGACCACCCCTAGTGGCGGCGCTGTCGCCGCCGCAGTAGCCAGCCATGCAACCAGCTCCCGCAACATGGAGTTCTCCTAGGGGAAAAGACGCCTGCCTCCGCCCCATTTTCTACATCTACCGCTTTAATGGAATGGCTACCGGCGCACGCAAATCCAAAGGTATGTCGATCAAGGCAGACGCCAGCTTTTCCTCAGGTTGCTCTGGCATTCCTTCTTCTTGCACGCGTAGCCGGTAAGATTTTTGCGGGGCGTCGAACAGGATCCGTCCTTCGCGTGTCTCCGCCGGCGCTAGGCGGCGCAAGCCGGGCAGCCAGTCCGGCACGCCTTCCCCATCGGGATCTTCATAATACGATTCACCTTGCGGCGTTTCGAGGACCATCCCGGGAACTCCGACTTCCCGGCCGCCGCTATTGGTCACGCTGACCCGGACAATCAGGAACCGGTTCTGAGGAAGTCTCTCTTTTCCACCCGCAGCCAAATGGCCATGCCATTCCGCTTCGATCACGCTGTAAATAAGGGGGCCCACCTGCACCTGCTCGCCCATCCGCCAGATCCGAGTGCTCGAGCCCGGATCCTTCCGGCAGGATGCCAGCGCAAGCACTAGCGCCATCCCGCAAACAGCCCCAAGCGACCGCTTAAGCATACAGGTCATGGTCGTCGTAAAAACTGTAACACAATCCGCCCGCAGGAAGGGTACAGATTACCCTCAATTGCGCACGCCGCCTCACTCCCGCGGAGTGCTCTGGACCACTTCGAGAAAGGCGCGCGCGGCATGGCTCAGCGCTCGCCGCGCCGGGTAGACCAGGTGTATGGGACGATCCACGCTCAGCTCCTCAATGCGTATCTCCTTCAGCGTTCCCTGAGCAAGCTCCTGCGCGACGCACATCTTGGGTAAGAACGCCACCCCCTCGTTCCTCTGCACCATCTTGCGGATGGTCTCTACCGTCGGCATCTCGACATCCATATTGAGACGCACCTTGTGGCGCTGGAACGCCCGCAATACGACGTCCCGGTAGGGCGAAACCACATTATGGGCGATGAAGGTCTCCATTCCCAGTTCGGTGATCGACACGGCTTCACGACCTGCGAATCGGTGTTCGGGAGAAACGACGAAGCAGAGCCGATCATGATAGATGACTCTCGTCTCTAGCCTTTCGTCATCCGGGTTATAGCTGATCACTCCAAGCTCGAGTTCTCCGTCGACGAGTTGCGAGGGTATTTTGCTGGAAAGGCACCGCCGGACCTGCACTTTGACTTTTGGATACAGCCGCCGGTACTGCACAATGTGCTGCAACAAATACAGCGAGGTCGACTCGTTCGCTCCAATCACCAGCCGGCCTGCTGCATTGTCTCGCAATTCCGCCAGCGCCGATTTCATCTCTTCTTCCAAGTTGGCGAACCGCTTCGCATACTCCAGCACCAACTTGCCGGCATCTGTCAGTAAGAGATCCTTGCCGGAGCGGTCGATGAGCTTCTCGCCAAGCTCGGTTTCCAGGCGTTTCACCGCTAACGAGATCGCCGGTTGCGTACGAAGAATCCGCTCGGCTGCCCGGGAGAAACTTTTCTCGGTAGCGACGGATAAGAAAACTTTTAAGGGGAAGAGCTCCATATAAGATTCACTTATTCGATCAGCACTTATTATACAATCATCTAGTATTATAAATTTGCTAAATTCTGATGGCGGTAAGATAATCGAATTGTAGTCGGTCTGGAGAAACAGGCTGGACCGGCGCAGTGATACCCAATGCAGAACGGGGCCCGGAAGGCCGGAGGCGGCTGCCCGCAGCCAGATACGCTCTAGCTCTCGGGGCCCCGTTTTACTACACCCAGAAATGAGCGTGGAGCTGTGAACGAAAGAGTATACATTTTCGACACTACGCTTCGGGATGGCGAGCAGTCTCCCGGTTGTTCGATGACCGTTCACGAGAAGCTGAGCATGGCGCGGAAGCTTCTCGAGTTGAATGTGGACTTGATTGAAGCAGGTTTTCCGATTGCCTCACAAGGCGACTTTGAAGCGGTGGAGGCGGTGAGCCGGGAATTCCCGGAGGCGCGGGTGGCGGGACTAGCTCGTGCTTGTAAGCTCGATATCGAACGTGCTGCGGAGGCGCTGAAGCATGCCCGAAAGCCGCGCATCCACACGTTTATCGCCACCAGCGACATCCATTTACGGTATAAGTTGCGGAAGACCCGCGAACAAGTTCTGGAAGAAGCGGTCCGGGCGGTGGAACTGGCGCGCCAGTACGCCGAGGACGTCGAGTTCTCTGCCGAAGACGCCACGCGTACAGATCCTGATTATTTGGAACAGATCACATTGGCGGTGGTAGACGCGGGCGCGAGCACGGTCAACCTCCCCGACACGGTGGGATACTCGACCCCGGATGAGCACGCAGAGCTGATCCGGCGTATGGTGAAAGCCGTAAACGGGCGCGCTATCATTAGCGTTCACTGCCACGACGATCTCGGGTTGGCCGTGGCGAATTCGCTGGCTGCGGTGCAGGCGGGCGCGCGGCAGGTGGAGTGCACGATCAACGGTATTGGGGAGCGCGCGGGGAACTGCTCCCTGGAGGAAGTAGTCATGGCGATGCGGGTACGCCAGGACCGCTATCCCTTTTACACCGCCATCAACACCCGCGAGCTATATCCGGCCAGTCAGTTGCTTTCCTCATTGATTACCTTTGGTCCCCAGCCGAACAAAGCCATTGTCGGAGAGAACGCCTTCGCGCACGAAGCCGGCATTCACCAAGACGGCTACCTGAAAGAGCGGACGACATATGAGATCATGGACCCTAGATCGGTCGGCGTTCCCGAAAGCCGCTTGGTCCTTGGCAAGCACAGCGGCCGTCATGCGCTGAGCCAGCGATGCAAGGACCTGGGTTTTGAGCTGAGCCGTGAGGAACTCGATCAGGTCTATGTGCGCTTCATCGCTCTTGCTGACCGCAAGAAGGGCGTGCGGAACGAGGAGATCGTCGCTATCGTTCGCGAAACCATCGGGGCGCGGGCGGCGGCTCAGAGCTAGCTGAAACCATGCAATTGAATGTTCTCTCTCTTCCCGGCGACGGGATTGGGGTGGAGGTGCTGCGCGAGGCTGTTCGCGTGTTAGAACACGTGGCCCGGAAATTCGGCCACCAGCTCCATCTTACCGAGGGTTTACTCGGTGGCGTCGCCATTCATAAGACAGGTACGCCTCTACCGCAGGAGACCGTGGACTTAGCGTTAAAGGCAGACGCTACGCTGATGGGTGCGGTAGGGTTGCCCGAATTTGACTCCGCTCCTCCGGACCAGCGCCCCGAAAAGGGGCTGCTCGGCATCCGCAAAGTATTGGGTGTTTACGCCAACCTCCGCCCAGTGCGCTCCTACAAAGCCTTGCTCGATTCTTCGCCGCTCAAGAATCACCTGGTGGACGGCGTGGATATGATCATTGTTCGGGAACTGACCGGCGGAATTTATTACGGTACGCCCCGAGGGATTTCCGGCGAAGGCGCGCAGATGCGGGCGGTGAACACCATGACGTACACTCGCGCAGAGATTGAGCGCGTGGCGAGGATGTCGTTCACGCTGGCGCGCGGGCGGCGCAAAAAGGTGACTAGCGTCGACAAATCCAACGTGCTGGAGAATTCACAGCTCTGGCGCAAGGTAGTGATCGAGGTCGCGGCGGAATATCCGGATGTGGAACTGGATCACCTCCTCGTGGACAACTGCGCGATGCAATTAATCTTGAATCCCCGCCGCTTTGACGTGGTGCTCACCGAGAACATGTTTGGCGATATTTTGAGCGACGAGGGCGCGGTTTTGGCGGGGTCCATAGGCATGCTGCCTTCGGCCTCCATTGGCGCTCGGAAACCGAATGGCGCTTGGGTGGGGTTGTATGAACCTGTGCACGGCTCTGCGCCGGACATTGCGGGGCAGAATAAAGCCAACCCTTTCGGCGCCATAGGTTCGGTGGCGGCTATGCTCGAGTACAGCTTTGGGCTCAAAGACGAAGCGTCGGCGGTAAACCGCGCAATGGAGGAAGTGCTCAATTCCGGACGCGTGACTGCGGACCTGAAGCCTGCCGGTCCACCCGCCACCACCGAAGAAGTCGGAAAAGCGGTCTGCGCAGCGATCTAGCCAGTAGGTACTGAACATGAACCAACCCCGAACCATCATCGAAAAAGTGTGGGATGCCCACGTGGTGGCTGAAAAGCCCGGCGCTCCCACGCTGATTTATATTGACCTGCACTTGGTTCACGAGGTGACCTCCCCGCAAGCCTTCGACGGCTTGCGTGCGCGCGGTCTGAAAGTCCGCCGCCCGGACCTGACATTCGCTACAGTGGATCACAGCGTCCCCACGACGCCCCGTTCGCTGCCCATTGCCGATCCTGTAGCTGCGGCGCAGGTGGCGCGTTTGGAGGCGAACTGCCGCGAATTTGGCATCCCCTATCTGGGTTTCGACAGCCCGGACCAAGGCATCGTGCACGTGATCGGCCCGGAGAATGGCCTCACGCAGCCAGGGATGACTGTGGTGTGCGGCGATAGTCATACGGCGACCCACGGAGCTTTCGGCGCTCTGGCGTTTGGCATCGGCACCAGCCAGGTAGAGCATGTGCTGGCCACGCAATGTTTGCTGCAACAGAAATCGAAGACTTACGAGGTGCGTGTCGACGGGGCGCTGAAACCTGGGGTCACGGCGAAAGACATCATCTTGGCGCTCATCGCCAAGATCGGAGTGGGCGGCGGCACAGGTTGCATTTTCGAGTACACGGGCTCCGCCATCCGGTCTCTCTCGATGGACGAGCGCATGACCGTTTGCAACATGTCGATCGAAGCGGGCGCACGGGCGGGGCTGATCGCTCCCGATGACGTTACCTATCAATTTCTGGCGGGGAAGCGGTTCGCCCCGAAAGGAGAAGCTTGGGACCGGGCGCTGGCGCGCTGGAGGCGACTCCCCACCGATGAGGGCGCGGTTTATGACCGTCAGGTGACCCTCGATGCCGGAGCGCTCGAGCCCATGATTACCTTTGGGACGAATCCAGGCATGGGAATCCCCATCACGGCTCCGATCCCGGATCCTGCTTCCGCTAGGGACCCGATCGAGCGGGAGTCTCTTGCCAAAGCGCTGCGATATATGGACCTCGAACCCGGCAAGCCATTACTCGGGCATCCGGTGGACGTGGTCTTCATCGGGAGTTGCACGAATTCCCGGATGTCGGATCTGCGCGCCGCTGCGGCGGTGTTCAAAGGGCGCAAAGTGAATCCCAGGGTCCGCACGCTGGTTGTCCCCGGATCCCAGCGTATAAAGCGGGAAGCGGAAGCCGAAGGTTTGGATCGCATTTTCCGCGAGGCGGGCGCAGAATGGCGGGAGGCGGGCTGCTCCATGTGCATAGCCATGAACGGAGATCAGCTTGAACCTGGACAATATAGCGTCTCGACCTCGAACCGCAATTTTGAAGGCCGGCAGGGCAAAGGCGGGCGAACATTCCTGGCTAGCCCCTTGACAGCCGCCGCCGCTGCTGTCACCGGCCTAATCACGGATGTGAGGACACTGCTGTGAAAAAGTTTGAGAAGTTCTCAAGCCGGATGGTCGTTTTGCCGGTGGACAATATCGACACGGACCAGATCATCCCCGCACGCTTTTTGAAGACCATTTCCAAGGAAGGGCTCGGCGACCAGTTGTTTTACGACTGGAGATATGAAGCCGATGGCTCGCCGAAGGCGGATTTTGTCCTCAATAAGCCGGAGTCCAAACAACGCCAGATTTTGCTTGCGGGCGACAACTTCGGCTGCGGCAGCTCGCGGGAGCACGCTCCTTGGGCCCTCACGCAGTACGGCTTCCGGGCTGTGATCAGCACTTCGTTTGCTGACATCTTCAAGGGCAATGCCCTCAAGAATGGGCTGCTCCCCATTGCTGTTCCGCGCGACGTACATGCTTGGCTGTTCGCGCACCCGGAAAGCGTGGTCACGGTGGATCTGGAGGCGCGGGCCATTGTGCTGGAAGACGGGCGCAGGATTGCGTTTCCAGTGGACGAGTTTTCGCGCTACTGCTTGCTGGAAGGGGTGGATGAGCTTGGCTATATCTTGCAGCAAGAAGAGGCCATCCGCGCCTATGAGGCGAAGCGCACCTGTGAGCTGAACACGCTGGCTTAATCCCGCTTCTCTGCTTTTACCCTTGGGGGCGCAGCACCAGTTTCCCGACCCCGTCTGCGTATTTTTCCAATATCTCGAACGCAGGCTGGATTTGTTCCATGGGGCGGACGTGCGTGAGCATCGGTGCGAAGCGACGGAAGTCCTCGCGCATCATGGCTAGCGCAGTGGGCGTTTCGTGATTCGATCGGCGCACGTTATAAATCACCAATTCCTTGCGCCGCCCTACATGAAACTCAAACTCGGTTTTCCGTTCCGAAGGAATGCCCGTGTAGACCACGCGCCCGCCGCTCCGGGCGGCGCGAAGCGCCTGGTTCATGGATCCGTTCTTGGTGGCGCAGTCAAACACAACGTCTACCCCTCTTCCGCCGGTCTCCTGGCAAACCAAACGAGCGGCGTCTACCGCCGACGGATCCACTACGGCGTCCGCCCCCATCTGGCGCGCAATCTCGCGCCGGTGACTTACAGGATCAATGCTCCATACCCGCCCAGCGCCGGCGATTTTGGCTACCGCGACGGTCAACAGACCTATCGGGCCAGCGCCGAACACGGCCACGGTTTCGCCCACCTGGATGGCTCCGAGCTTCATGGAATGGAGGATAACGGCCAGCGGCTCGAATACGGTTCCTTCTTCAAAGCTAAGCCCCTCCGGCAAAGGCATGAGGTTGTGTGCGGGCAGGCTGACAAACTGGCGAAAATAACCCGGCTCCCCCGGCTGGCTAAGAAAGCGCAGGTTTTCGCACAAGTTGTGCCGTCCGGCAAGGCAGAACGGGCAGTGGTAGCAGTAGATAGCGGGTTCGCAAATGACGCGGTCGCCCGGCGCCCATCCCGTTACGCCCGGCCCGGTCTTCACCACGGTCCCCGTGGGCTCATGTCCCAACACCATGGGAAACTGGCTGGGGGTGTCGCCAACAGCCCCCTCGCTGAAGTTGTGAAGATCGGAGCCGCATACCCCCACGGCCTCCACGCGAACTTGAATCTCTCCGGGCCCCGGCTCCGGGGGAAGGCCCTCTACGATGCGAAAACGGTGCGGTGCAACTAACTCGGCGATTTGCATGTCTCTTCCATAGTAACCGGGACGGCCTGCCGGCTGCCCGCGCTCACTTCTTAAAGAGACTGTCAAATAGGGCCCTCGCCTCGTTGGACGTTTTAGGGGCTGGTGGCGCCACAGGGGCGGTCACTATCGGACTCGCGCCTGCTTTGGCGTCCCGCGCCACGGTTACGCGGGGTTTGAAAAGCGGGCACGAATTGGCCTGATCTTTGTATGGGATCCGCGCCGGAATGGGCTTCAAGCATTGGAACCGCGTGGAGGGCTCAAAATGGGCGCACTGCTTGCAACAATGAAGTGGGGCGTTGCACTTGGGGCAATTCCCTGAGAAATCGAAGTCTAACGGCAATGCTGTGGAGCAGTTGTAACATCGAGGCGCCACCACGGTTTGCACCATTCTGGGCAGCCGCGGGCCCGTAACGTCCATGGGGAGCTTAGGACCGGGTTGCCTAGGACGCTCTTCTCGCTCGCGCCCCTCGGAAGGGCGGTCAGAGTCCATATAGCCGCGTTGTCGATATTTACGATCGCTTTCCATGAGCTGCGAAAGCTCCTTCAGGAAAAACCTTTGAATGAGGTGTGGTTCTTTTCTTTCCTTCTAGTCCCGTACCGTCGCCGCGGTTGAGGAAGTACTCGTCCGGCGGCGAGCGTGTCGGGGATGTTCAGCGTTAACTACCACGAAGGAATTGCCGGGCTCCGTCCGGATGGATTGCTCCGACCCGCTGCGTGACCCTGCACTTCCTATTTACCACGGATCTCTCGAAGATGCCACTAAAATCGTACAGCGCCCTCACGAATCTGTAGCTAGACCACCCGCACGGAACCATTCTCGATAGCCCAGCGGACCGGGGAATGGCATTGCCGCGTCAGCGGGTCTGCGTAGTGGTTGGGCATTATACGTATGTTATAACCGAGCCTGCCGCTCAGCGATGGTATATAATCTCTTGAAAACAAATAGGCTTCCCCTTTTTTCTCCACCGCCGGCAAAACCAGCACTTCGGCCTCCTCCAACTCGCCGCCGCTGCTCACCCTGCCCAATACGGCCTCCACGCGGACATCTTCGGGGCTCAAGTCCGCCAAGTCCACCAAGGCGCGGAACCCGATCGACCGCCCGCTAACGACCGGTTCGGCGAAATTAGGGCCAATCTCGACAAAACGCACCCTGTCCCAGCTCTGCCGGACTTTCTGGATCCAGCTAGACCAAGCCCTGATTTTCTGAAATCCCTCTTTTTGGGCTTCCGCGAAAGCCTGCTCCGCTGGCTGGTACATCTGCGAGTAGTACTCTGCCAGCATACGCGTACAATCGAACCGGGGGGTCAGATTCTTGAGCGACTTCTTCATCCTCCGCACCCACTCCACGGGAACCCCTTCTTCCCGGTTCTCATAATACATCGGCACAATTTCGTTTTCGAGTAGAGAGTAAATGATGTTGGAGTGAATTTCGTCCTGATCCTCCGAATACGGCTCTCGGTCGCCTATAGCCCAGCCGCCTGAAATCTCGTAGGCTTCATCGAACCACCCGTCCAGAATGCTGAGGTTGAGCACTCCATTCAGCCCGGCTTTCATTCCGCTGGTGCCGCAAGCCTCTTCGCCCCGGCGTGGATTGTTGAGCCAAAGGTCCACGCCCTGAACAAGCTCCCGCCCCACTTGGATGCCGTAATCTTCCACAAACACCACCCGCTTTTGCAACTCCGGATCCCGCGACAATTGAATGATCTCCCGGATAAAAATCTTGCCGGGCTGGTCTTTGGGGTGGGCTTTCCCGGCCACGACGATCTGAACGGGCCGTTGTGGATGGAGGAGGATCTTTTTCAGCCGCGCCGCGTCCCGGAACAGCAATGTCGCCCGCTTATAGGTGGCGAAGCGCCGGGCAAACCCGATCGTGAGAATTTCCGGATCCAGCACCTCGCCGAGGCGGCGCACTTCCGCGCTCGAGGCTTTTCGAGCTATGGCCGCAGACACGACGCTTTCCCGAACGAAGTTCACGAGTTGACGCTTCCGGCGCCGGTGCGCCTCCCACAATTCCGCATCCGGGATTTCATCGACGAGGTCCCAGGTTTGGGGCGCAATCACCTTGTCCCGCCAGTCCGGTTGGAGGTACTGGTCGTAAAGTGCGGCCAGATCACCGTTCAACCATGTCGGTAGGTGTACGCCGTTCGTCACGGACGTAATGGGCGTTTCCCAGACCGGCAGTCCCGGCCACAGGTCTTGCCACATCTCCTGGGAAACCCGCCGGTGTAAGAGGCTGACCGCATTCCGATAAGCCGAAGTCTTGATGGCCGAAATGGCCATGGAAAAGCGCTGCTGGGGATCGTTGGGATCCCAGCGCCCTAAAGCCAGCATCTTCTCAAAATCGATCCCATACTTTCGGCAATACTCGCCGAAATACTCGTACATCAAACTAGGATCAAAGAGATCAATCCCTGCCGGGACGGATGTGTGGGTGGTGAAAACGTTGTTGTAACGGGAAGCTTCCGCCGCTTCCTCGAAGCTCAACCCCTGCTCGCTCATGAGGACCCGAATCCGTTCGATCGCCAGAAACGCGGAATGTCCCTCATTCATGTGGTAGACTGTTGGCCGAAGCCCCAGCGCACGGAGAGCGCGCAGGCCCCCTATGCCGAGTACGATCTCTTGCCGGATGCGCGTATGGGCGTCGCCGCCATACAACAGATCAGTGATCTCCCGGTCTTCAGGACGTTGGTTTTCGGGGATGTTGGTGTCGAGCAAGTATAGCTTTACGGCTCCAACGTTTACCAGCCAGACTTTCACACGCACCAGTCCGGTAGGTAGTTGCACCTCCACCTGCACGTCGCGCCCTTGCGGATCTTTTGCCGGGGACACCGGCAGCGTGTAAAAATCGTTGACCGGATTGCGCTCCTGCTGCCATCCGTCAGGGCTCAGGACTTGCTGAAAGTACCCTTTCTGATACAGCAAGCCCACACCCACCAGGGGCATCCCCATGTCGCTCGCCGCCTTTAGATGATCGCCCGAAAGGATTCCCAGTCCCCCAGAGTAGATGTTCAGGCATTCGGAGATTCCATATTCCATCGAGAAATAGGCGATCAGCTCCTCGCGTCCGGCGGTGTTTCGCTGAGCCAAGTAATTGTCCAAGATTTCGCACGCCCGGCGATAGAGCGCGAGATAGCGCGGGTCCTTGGATGCCTTTTCCAGTGTTTCTTGGGGTAGTCTGCCGAGCATCAGGACCGGGTTGTGACCGCAGCTTCTCCACAGCGACAAATCCAGACGGCGAAAAACCACGCGAATGTTAATGTCCCAGCTCCACAGGAGGTTATGCGCCAGTTCCGAAAGCCTGCTCAGAGCCTCTGGGAGAGCCGGCTGCACCAAAAACTCACGAAATCGTTCTAGGCGGAAAGGCATCGGAGGTATGTACTGTCTCTTCCCACCATAGCAAAGCTTCACCCTTGTTCGTTCTCGTCCACGAGGGCGCTAGGTGGGTCATATCACACACCTGAAGAAAAAAACAACACTAGAGAAAACGCCTAAGTGCCTTTTCTTTCTTCAGATTTTCGTATCTGTTTTCTCCAAATTCGGTTTAAAATACTAGACATGAAAGTCAGCGCACAGGAGGAATACGGCCTCCGCTGTTTGCTGCACATGGCAAAGAGCGGGGAAGGCCAAAGCATTAGCATACCCGAAATCAGCCGGGCGGAAAACCTGTCGGTGCCGAACGTAGCCAAGCTGATGCGCCTGCTGCGGCTGGCCGGCTTTGTGCAAAGCGCTCGCGGTCAGGCGGGCGGTTACACGTTAGCGCGTCCGGCGAACCAGATCATGATTTCAGAAGTTCTCGAGGCGCTTGGAGGGCGCCTTTACAGCCCGAACTTCTGTGAGCGCCACGCCGGCATGGACAGCCGCTGCGCACACTCGCTGGATTGCTCAGTTCGAGCGCTGTGGAGTTCGCTTCAGACATCGTTAGACAGCGTGTTGCGCCAGACCAGTTTGCAAGATCTCCTCCGGTCCGAAGGCGAGATGTCGGACTGGATTTCGGCCCGTTTCCAGGAATCTTTCAAGCTTAGCGCCGCTGCCCGAGCTGGGGACGGCGGGAGCCGCTAGTCGCCGCCAAACGTTCCCCGCAATACGGGGTGGTGCAGTACAGTAAGATTCAGAGAGGAACCGTAAGGTTTCCGGGGCGCCCAGTTGCGGGAACAGGTCTTTATGACACTGGCGGAAGTTTTACACAGCCGCACCAGAGAGTCCAATCTATGTGAGAAGTTGGATGGCGGCCGAGTCCGGTGCTTGGCATGCGGGCACCGGTGTCCCATACCGCCCGGGCAGGTTGGCGTGTGTAAAGTCCGTTTCAACCGCGATGGGCGGCTCATGGTTCCATGGGGCTACACGGCCGGGTTCCACGGCGATCCCATTGAAAAGAAACCGTTTTTCCATGTCTTGCCCGGCTCCACGGCTTTCAGCTTTGGAATGCTGGGCTGTGATCTGCACTGCTCCTACTGTCAGAACTGGATCAGCTCCCAAGTGTTGAGGGACCCTAGGGCTGCGGCTTTGCCCCGGGATGCGACGCCTGGAGAACTCGTAGATCTGGCGCTCGCCATGGGTGCAAAGAGCGTGGTGAGCACTTACAACGAGCCGCTGATTACCGTCGAATGGGCGGTGGCGATTTTTGAGAAAGCCAAGCGGGCTGGGTTGCTGACGGGTTTCGTGTCCAACGGCAACGCCACCCCGGAAGTGCTGGAGTTCCTCCGTCCTCACCTGGACCTCTACAAGGTCGATTTGAAGAGCTTTCAAGACCGGCAGTACCGGGCGCTCGGGGGACGCCTCCAACCGATTCTGGATAGCATTCGCCGCATTCACGAGCTGGGCTTCTGGCTCGAAGTGGTCACGTTACTGGTCCCCGGCTTTAACGATTCCGAGGAAGAGATCCGGCAGATGGCAGCATTTCTGGCCGGCATATCTCCTTTGATTCCATGGCATGTCACCGCTTTCCACCCGGACTACAAAATGACGGACCGCGGCTGGACGCCCATTGATTCATTGCGCCGCGCTGCCGAGATTGGCGCCGAGCAAGGTTTACGGTACATTTACGCAGGCAATTTGTCAGGCGGCGGTGACCGTCTGGAGAGCACTTGGTGTCACGGCTGTGGTGAGTTGCTGATCGAAAGGCGCGGCTTCCGCATCCTCCAGAACAGGTTAGGCGAAACGGGTTGCTGTCCCCGCTGCGGAGTTACCATCCCAGGGGTGTGGTCCGTTCCCAAACGCGCCGGCGCCGGCGGGAGGGCTTGATTGCCGCGCCGCGGAATTTGGGAATGGGTTATTGCCGTGCTCCTGCTCGCCGGCTGTCGTTCTTCCAAGCCTCCGGTGATTGTGGTGGGGTCCAAGAGCGGAGTGGCGCAAACCGTTTTGGGGGAGGTCATCGCCCAGCACATCGAGCGTCGTTTGCATCGTCCGGTTGGCCGGAACTTCGCGCTGGGCGGCGCCAAGGTGGTGTATCAGGCCGCTATGCTCGGGCAGGTGGACGTCTACGTGGAAGACGTAGGGGCGGCGCGATCGGAAATCTTCGGATTCGAACTCACTGTGGACCCCTCCATGGCGATCGAAAGAACCCGCCAAGCTTTCGAGCGCACCCAGATGTACTTCCTCGCACCCCTCGGCTTTTCCGTACCTTGGCTCATCGTGACCACACAGGAGGTAGCGAAACAGTGGCGGTTGGAGACCATCAGCGATTTGACGCGGTCGGAAAACGGGTGGCGCTTAGGCGCCAGCCTCGAGTTTCTGGATCGCGCCGATGGACTTGCGGCATTGCAGAAAGCATATAGCTTAAGCTGGGAGACCGCTCCGCTGTCTATGGACCCTAAGGCTTGCTACGCCGCCCTTTCGCAACAGCACGTGCAACTTCTGGCGGTTCCAGCTACAGATGGAGCGCTTGCGTCCGGGAGATTCCGAATCCTCAAGGATGACAGGGAAGCCTTTGGACCTTACGATGCCGGCCTGGTCCTGCGCGCCGCCAAAGCGTTTGAAACGCCGGGGCTAAAAGAAGCGCTCGAGGAGCTGCTCAGGAGATTTGACCTGGAGACGGTGCGCAGACTGGCGGCGCAAGCTGAAGCTGCTCCCACGGAAATTCCGCAGATCGCGGCCGAGTTCCTCCGCCGTTTTCCGGGCACGCCCCGGCAAGGCATGCCCAGCCAAGGAGAGTGAGCTCCGGTGGAGCGTGATTGAGAGTAGGAGCGAAGTGCGCATTCCGCTTTTCAAGATCACGTGTACAGGATTCGGCTGACGTAAGGATCCTTGCGCGCCCTCTCGTAGCCTGTGTCAGACGGGGAGAGTGCGGTTGATTCCGATGTCCTGGTCTTATATAGTGGAGTTTTGGGTCCCCGCGCTGCACGATTTCGTTTCTTCATGGCCCTTGATGGGAAGACCCAAGTAACGAGGGCCACCAGCTTTTCAGGAGGATTAGATTCGATGTCTTCCACACAAGACTCGTCCGCCGGCGGACGAGCAATGCTACCCCGGTTTTGCGGCGCACTCGCGCGCAGGTTCTCGATGCTCCGCGCGTGGCTGCCGATATTGATGTTGGCGCTTTTGGCCGCTCCCGTGATGGCTCAAGAGCATCACGGCGGCGGTGAGGCGAGCTTGATTCTGCCTGATCTGGATATGGCTCAGTTTTTGGGTGGTCTAGGCGGGCGAACCGTGCTCATGATTGGTTTCATCGCAAGCGCTTTAGGGATGATCTTCGGCTTGGTGATTTACACTCGCTTGAAGAACATGCCCGTGCACAAATCGATGCTTGAGGTCTCCGAATTGATTTTTGAGACTTGCAAGACGTACCTGTACACGCAGGGCAAGTTCCTTCTCATCCTGGAGTGCTTCATCGGCGCGATCATCATTTTCTACTTTGGGTTCTTACAGGGCTTTGAGGCTTATAAGGTCGTCATTATCTTGCTGTTCAGCTTGATTGGCATCGGCGGCAGTTACTCTGTGGCGGCGTTTGGCATGCGCGTCAACACCTTCGCCAACTCCCGCGCGGCGTTCGCCAGCCTCAAGGGCAAGCCATACCCCTGCTACGACATCCCGTTGCAGGCGGGCATGAGCATTGGCATGCTGCTTATCTCGGTGGAGCTGCTGATCATGCTGTTCATTTTGCTCTTCGTGCCTGGCAACCTGGCGGGTCCATGCTTCATCGGATTCGCGATCGGTGAATCTTTGGGCGCCGCGGCGTTGCGCGTCGCGGGTGGAATTTTCACCAAGATTGCGGACATAGGTGCGGACCTGATGAAGATCGTCTTCAAGATTAAGGAAGATGACGCGCGGAACCCGGGCGTAATCGCCGATTGTACGGGCGACAACGCAGGCGACTCTGTCGGCCCTTCCGCCGACGGATTCGAGACGTACGGCGTCACCGGCGTGGCGCTCATCACGTTCATCATGCTTGCCGTGAGGAATCCGGTCGTTCAGGTTCAGCTTCTCGTCTGGATCTTCAGCATGCGCGTGATGATGGTGTTTTCTTCGGGAATCAGCTACTTCATCAACAACGCCATTTCTAAGGCGCGGTATGGGAATGCCGAGAAAATGAACTTCGAGGCGCCGCTGACGACGCTGGTCTGGGTGACCTCGATTCTTTCGGTGGCGCTCACTTACGTTGTGAGCTCGGTCATGATTCCAGATTTGGGAGGCGATCCCAGCTTGTGGTGGAAACTGGCCACCATCATTACGTGCGGAACGCTGGCGGGCGCGATCATCCCCGAGTTTGTGAAGGTGTTCACCTCCACCGAGTCACGGCACGTGCGTGAGATTGTCAACGCGGCGCGGGAGGGAGGCGCCTCGCTCACCATCCTTTCGGGATTTGTGGCCGGCAATTTCAGCGCATACTGGCTAGGCTTCTCGATTCTGTTCCTGATGTCGGTGGCGTTTGCGATAAGCACGCTCGGCTTGGCGTCAATCATGGCTGCCCCGGCGGTGTTCGCCTTCGGACTGGTGGCGTTCGGCTTCCTGGGCATGGGACCCATAACCATCGCCGTAGATAGCTACGGGCCTGTCACGGACAACGCTCAGTCGGTCTTCGAGCTGTCCACGATCGAAACGTTGCCTGGCATCAAAGAGGAGATCCAGCGGGATTTCGGATTCACTCCGGACTTTGAACGAAGCAAGGAGAATCTCGAAGAGAACGACGGCGCCGGCAACACATTCAAGGCTACGTCAAAACCCGTTTTGATCGGCACTGCGGTAGTCGGCGCGACCACGATGATCTTCTCCATCATCGTGATGCTGACGGAGGGCTTAAAGCCGGAAATGCTGGCGAACTTGTCGATCTTACACGCGCCTTTCCTGCTCGGACTGATTGCAGGCGGCGCTGTGATTTATTGGTTCACCGGCGCTGCGACTCAGGCGGTGTCGACCGGCGCCTACCGGGCGGTGGAGTTCATCAAGCGCAACATCAAACTGGAAGGCACGGAGAAAGCTTCCGTATCCGACTCCAAGAAAGTCGTCGCTATCTGCACAAAGTACGCGCAAAAAGGAATGTTCAACATCTTCCTGACTGTGTTTTTTGCGACATTGGCGTTCGCTTTCTTCGAGCCGTATTATTTCATCGGTTACTTGATTTCCATCGCGCTGTTCGGGCTGTTCCAGGCTATTTTCATGGCCAATGCGGGCGGCGCCTGGGACAATGCGAAGAAGGTGGTTGAGACGGAACTGAAAGCCAAGGGTACGGAGTTGCACGCCGCCACGGTGGTGGGTGACACCGTGGGCGACCCGTTCAAGGACACCAGCTCCGTAGCGATGAACCCGATCATTAAGTTCACCACGCTGTTCGGGCTGCTGGCGGTGGAGCTGGCGGTTTCGCTGTACAAGCAACAGGGTGGGACGCTCAATGCCGTGTTGGGCGCTATCTTCCTTGTGATTTCGATGGTCTTCGTATACCGTAGCTTTTACGCAATGCGCATCGAAAGCGGGCGCGGCGAGTAATCACACCACACCCTTACGCCGGGCGGACCTGAGGGTCCGCCCGTTCTGCATTTCGAGGGTGGCGGCCCACCGGGCTAGTGTTTCAGATACTGCGCGAGCGCAAGGATGGGGAAGTAGGTGCTGTAAAGGCTGTAACACAAGTAAAAGACGCTGGGGAAACCGGTTCCAGTCGCCAGTTGTTCGCGCCACCACCCATCGCTTCCCTGCGTGTCGATGAGATGTTGGATACCCCGGCGAACCGCTTCCGAAGAGCGCCCGCCCGCGGCCATCAGCCCCAACAGCGCCCAAGCGGTTTGTGACGGCGTGCTCTCTGCGGGCACGAAGGCATTGACGTCATAGCTGGCGCAACTCTCGCCCCACCCTCCATCGGGGCGCTGTACGGACCGGAGCCAGTTAGCTCCCTTCTGGATGGCTTCTGTGGCGCGTCGCTCGCCGCTTCGCGCCAAGCCTCGCATAGCGAGGAATGAGCCGTAAATGTAATTCACTCCCCAACGTCCATACCAGCACCCAGAGGCCTCCTGGGCGCCAAGTAAGTAATCCACCGCCCTTTGGATCGCTGGATCTTCCGGGGGGACGCCCCGCCGGATCAGCGCCTCGAGCACGCGCCCGGTGATGTCCGGACAAGTGGGGTCGAGCATAGCATTATGATCGGCGAACGGAACCTGGTTCAGGATTTCCATGTCGTTGTCCACATCGAAGGCGGCGAATCCACCGTCTCGGGACTGCATGCCAAGAATCCAGTTGATCGCGCGACGCTCGGCTCGCTGCTGTTTATCCGGGTCGCTCGCTTTAGCGTGCTCTAAGGCAAGCAACACCATCGCCGTATCGTCGATGTCCGGGTAATATTCGTTGGCGAATTCGAAATACCATCCGGAGGGTTCAAGGTGAGGGCGCTTGATGGACCAGTCGCCTTTGCGGCGAACTTCTTTCGTGAGCAGCCAATCGGCGCTTGGGGTTAACGCTTCTTTGGGCACGGTTCCCGCCTCGCCTAAAGCGAATGCTGCAATGGCGGTGTCCCAAACCGGGGATGTGCAGGGCTGGAAGTAGAAATGGCGCTCGGTTTCCACCAAAAGAGAGTCGAAGTGGCGAATGGCTTCGATCAGATCCGGATGGTCGCTGCCATAGCCGAGCGCATCCAGCGCCATTATGGAGTACATCATCGCAGGGTAAATCGCCCCCAACCCTTCAGAATGGCGGCTGCGATCCAAGATCCAGTGTTCCGCTTCGCGAATGGCCCAGGCCCGGATTTGCTTAATAGAGCGTCGATCCCATAATTTGAACGCACGGTCCAGCCAGAGGAAAAAGTTTCGCCAGCTTGGGCGCAGCCCGGTCTCGTATTGCAGGGGCTTGTCGGAGAAAATCTCATGGAGGTGAAACCCGGCAGGCGCCGGCTTCGAAGGTCGCAACGCCTGCACAATCGATAGCGGCACTACGATGGCGCGCGTCCAGGAGGACATCTCATATAGGGCATCGCCTGGAAGCAGCACCAACTCGGGCGGAACCGTAGGCACATGATCGCGCGGGTAAAGGTCGAACAGGCTGAGGTTGATCTTCACATAGCTGTTGGTGGCTTGAACGCCTCCCAGATCAAGAATCTTTTCTCGCAGTCGCCGCATTTCCGGGCTTTGCGGATCGATGCCCGCCAGCTTGAGCGCAGTGTACGCTTTCACGGAAGCGCTGACTTCCGCCGGACCTTGGGGGTAGATGTTGAAGCCTCCATCCGGAAGCTGGCGCTCCAAAATGGAGCGAGCGGCTTTGCGGATCCGCTCCCAGGTGGGGGGACGCCATTCGCCATCCACGGGCGGGAACAGCCACAGTTGGAGCAATACGTAATCCGATTCCAGCGTCGTATCCGCTTTGAGGTCTCCCCGCCAAAAACCGGCAGGATTGCGCGACGCCATCAGAGCTTCGGACGCCACGGCTAGGGTCTTCGTGGCCGCCTCACGTAGAGCCGGATCTTCGCTCACGTGGCTAGGCGTGACCCTGCGAGCAGGACGCACGATGGCTGGTTCCAAGTCGTCGAATTTCATGGCAGGTCTCTACATCCATTCTAGAATTGAAAGTGGAGTGAGCTGTTCGATCACCATCCTGGGAGGAGGGCTGGCGGGCTGCGAAGCGGCGTGGCAAATCGCCAAAGCCGGCTTGCGCGCGGTCCTCTTCGAGATGCGCCCGGATACCCTGACGCCGGCCCACAAGACCGGCTACCTGGCGGAACTGGTGTGCAGCAACTCCCTGAAAAGCGAGCAGGAATTCTCCGCTCCATGGCTGCTCAAACAAGAGTTACGGCGCCTGGATTCCCTTCTGCTGCGAATAGCGGATCGCAACCGCGTTCCGGCGGGTCACGCGCTTACGGTGGACCGGGAGGCGTTCGCGCGCGAGGTTACCGCAATGATCTCCTCCCTGCCGGAAATCGAGATACGGCGTGAAGAGGCGCTGAAGGTTCCCGCCTCTGGAATCGCAATTATCGCCACCGGGCCGCTTACGTCCGGCGCTCTGGCCGAAGAGATTGCGCGGCTAACCGGACGGGAGCGCTTGTACTTTTACGACGCCATTAGTCCCATCGTCGCCGCCGATTCCATCGACATGTCGGTAGCTTTTCGCGCTTCGCGCTACGGCAAATCTCTGGACGGCTCCGAAGACTACATCAACTGCCCGATGGAGCGGGAACAGTATGAACGTTTTGTGGATGCGGTCTTGACGGCTGAGTCTTACGAGGCCCACATCCCTGAAGACAAAACGCCCTACTTCGAAGCCTGCTTGCCGCTGGAAGAACTGGCGCGCCGCGGACGGGACACGCTGCGTTTCGGGCCTATGAAACCAACAGGCTTAGTGGATCCGCGAACTGGAAAGCGGCCATACGCTGTCGTGCAATTGCGCCAAGAAAACCTCAGGGCGGAGAGCTACAATCTAGTTGGCTTTCAAAACCACATGCGGTTTAGCGAACAGGCTCGCGTGTTTCGGATGATACCGGGACTGGAGCGAGCCGAGTTCATCCGCTTCGGCCAGATGCACCGCAACACGTATATCAACGCGCCCGCTCTGCTTACGCCAACGCTACAACTGAGAACCGATCCCCGGATTTTTTTCGCCGGCCAGATCTCAGGCGTCGAAGGCTACGTGGAGTCTATCGCCACTGGCCTGCTGGCGGGTAAGTACGCCGCCGCTCTCGCGATGGGATCGGCGCCTCGTCCGTTGCCGCGAGGCACCGCTCTCGGTTCTCTGTGTCACTATATCAGCGGCGCGGATTCAAGCCGCTACCAGCCGGCAAACATCACTTTCGATCTCCTGCCCCCCTTGGATGATCCATTGCGGCGTCGCTGGCGCCACGATAAGCGCGCCCGCCACGCCGAAATGTGCCGTCGGGCCGCTATTTTGTTAGACGAGTATTTGGGCGTCTATGCCTGAACTGGAAGGACAGATTGCGCGCTACCTGGAGCACTTGAAGCGAGAGAATGCTTCCCTGCACACCGTGCGGAATTATGCAGCGGATCTGATGGAATTTCAGCAGCGCTTGGGCGCAGTCGACGTGCGGCAAGTCGATGTGCTGGCGCTCCGCGGATGGCTGGCGGAACTGCATGGGCGGAATTTGTCAGCTCTAAGCATCCGGCGGAAACTCGCCGCCGTGCGCTCGTTGTTCCGCTTCTTGGTCAGGGAAGGAGTGGTTGCTGCGAACCCCGCCAAACTATTAGGCACGCCGAAAGCCCCCAAAAAACTTCCCTCCGCTCCGGATCCCGAGCAAACCAACCGTTTGATCGACGGCGTGGGTCAGGCGAATCTGAACCGCCCGTTTCCCGCGCGCGACCGCGCCATCTTCGAATTCCTATATGGTTGTGGTTTGCGCGTGAGCGAACTTGCGGGTTTGAATCTGGACGATATTGATTTTACGGACCGCTGGATTCGCGTGAGGGGGAAAGGCAAGAAGGAACGTCAAGTGCCTTACGGATCCAAAGCCGCCGAGGCGTTACAAGACTATTTGCCCCAACGAAAGGCGGCGCCGGAGGAGCGAGCCGTATTCACCAATTTCCGGGGAAGGCGTCTGACCACGCGCGGCATCCATTTCATCGTGAGGTTTTATGCGCTCGCATTGGCCCATGACCCCTCGCTGCACCCGCACAGCTTCCGGCACGCCTTTGCTACTCATCTGCTGGCAGACGGCGCTGATCTGCGCGCAATTCAGGAATTGCTGGGCCATGCCCGTCTCTCCACGACACAGCGCTATACCCAGGTGGCGCTCGCCGATTTGATCGCAGTTTACGACAAAGCCCATCCCAAAGCTTGATAGGCGGTTCCCCGGCTTAACCAGCGCCGGAAGCGGCAGGGGGCGTTCCTGGCGACGGCGGTACGATACGCCCGTCGAAGAGGTGTACCGTGCGACCGGCGTGGTTTGCGTAGCGCGGGTCGTGGGTCACCATGCAAATCGTAGCTCCGTTGTGATGTAGATCCGCCAGCAAATGCATCACTGCTTCGCCGTTGGCCGAATCGAGGTTTCCCGTCGGCTCGTCCGCCAGCAGGATCGCGGGGTTCCCGGCGAGCGCGCGAGCCACCGCCACCCGCTGCTGCTGCCCTCCCGAGAGCTGCGCCGGGAAATGCTTGGCGCGGTGAGCCATCCCCACCTGCTCCAGGGCCTCCTCGACGCGGCGTTTTCTCTGCGCGGCAGGTAGCCCTCGATACTTCAGCGGCAGCTCGACATTCTCGAAAACGTTGAGTTCAGAAATGAGGTTGAAGGCTTGAAAGATGAATCCGATTTCGCGATTCCGTACGCGCGCGCGCTCGGAGGGCGGAAGGTTCTGTACAGCCCTCCCATTGAGCCAGTACGCGCCCCGGGTGGGAGTGTCCAGCAGCCCGAGAATCGACAGCAACGTAGTTTTGCCGCAACCTGACGGTCCGGCGATCGAAACATACTCCCCCCGGTAAATTTCCAAGTTGACGTCCCAAAGGGCGTATGTCTCCACTTCGTCGGTGAGGTACACTTTCGAGACGGATTCGAGTCGAATGAGCGGTTCCGCCATGTTAGTTCAACCGGATCACAGAGTGAGAGTCGTACTGGGTCATGTCTGACAAGATCACGCGGTCCCCGGCTTGTAACCCTTCCAAGACTTCGATCTGGTTGACTGATGCCTTCCCCAAACGCACCTGAACCCGGTGCGCCAGCTTGCCCGCGGAGTCCAGCTTGAACAAGGTAACCACGCTATTGGGCTGAGCTGTGGCAGGCTTGCCGATATATAACGTATCTCTCAGGCGTTCAATTTCGATCGTGCCGTCCACGCTCAAGTCCGGACGGGCGCCTCCCGGCAAGGATCCCTCCAGGCGTACATCCACAGTGACCGTCCCATTTACCGACGCGGGATCGATGCGCGACACACGCCCTGGGATGACGCCGTTGCGGGTATCCACTTTAACCGGCAAACCGATGGCGACGTCTTTGGCTTGCGTTTCAGAGATTTTCAATTCCGCTTTCAGGCGTGAAGGCTGCGAAACTTTGGCCAGGACCGTTCCGGCGGCTAGCTTCTGCCCGACCTCGACCGGCACCTGCTGGAGCACGCCTTCGGCGCCCGCCCGGACCTTCAGTTGTTCCACCTGGCTGCGGCGCAACTTGTGGAGGGCTCGCAACTTTTCGACTTGCACTTGTTGCGCGGCCAGTTGCGCCCGGATCGACTCTTCGCTGATTTCGAGCCGTTTCTGCTCAATCCGGTACCGGTTCGCCAGCTCCTCGGCTTTGGCGCGAGCTACCTGGGCGGTGATGGCCGCCTGCAAGCCCAGCTTGGCGAGCGTTTCCTGCTTTTCAGCTTCCATCTGAGCGAGCGAATAGTCAGATTTAAGCTGCGCTGTCGAGGCTTGCTGCTGGAGCCGCGCGCTTTCCAGCTTCACCTTCAAGTCGGTGAGCGCGGCTTCCGCCGCCTTCAACTGATAAAGAGCATCCAGGGCGTCGTTTTCCAGTTGCGGGTTGCTCAGCACCATCAGAACCGTATTCTTTCGGACCCGCGCTCCTGGGCGGACCAGAATTTTCTCCACTCTGCCTTCAGTGGTGGAAGGTATCCACAGAATTTCTTCCGGGACCAGAGCGCCTAACCCGCGAACCTCGCGCACCATGTCGCCCCGCTTGACCGAGTCGATCCATACTGAGGCCCGATCCACCGGCGGCGGCGCGGGTTGCAGCCGTCCCCATCCCCACACGATCAAGGGGATAGCCACCAGAGCCGCCGCCAGTGTGAGTGCGGCGACGGTGACTTTCCTGCGGCCAGATCTTTGTCGCGGAACGTCCATTGTAGAATCAGTCTACCGAAACTTTGCGGCGCTGGTGCGTTCCGAAAGCCCTTCCGCCGCATGGTAAGAACTACGCACGAGCGGCCCGCTTTCCACGTGCGCAAATCCCATCTTGAGCCCTTCTTGGCGATACTCTTCAAATTCCGCCGGGGGGACATACCGAAGCACCGGAAGATGCTTGGGCGAAGGGCGCAGATACTGGCCGATGGTGAGAATGTCCACGGCGTGCACACGCAAGTCGCTCATCACCTGCCGGACTTCCTCCCGCGATTCCCCAAGACCGAGCATCAGGCCGGATTTCGTGGGGATGTCCGGGCGCGCCTGTTTGGAATACGCCAGCAGTTCCAACGACCGCTCATAACGCGCTCCCAGGCGCACTTGGCGGTATAGACGGGGCACAGTCTCAATATTGTGATTCAAGACGTCCGGCGAAGCCTCCAATACCGCATCCAAGGCTTCGCGCCTCCCCTGAAAATCGGGAATTAGAACCTCCACCTTACACCCCGGCACGCGGCGGCGGATGGCGAGAATCGTCAGCCGGAATAGATCCGCACCCCCATCCTTACGGTCGTCACGATTCACGCTCGTGATCACGGCGTAACGCAGCCCCAAGGCCGCAACCGCCTCCGCTACACGCTCCGGTTCTTCGTAGTCCACAGGCAGCGGGGCGCCTTTTTGCACTGCGCAAAAGCCGCAGCGGCGCGTGCATACGTTACCTAGAATCATGAAGGTGGCGGTCCGCTGGTTCCAGCACTCGCCCGCATTCGGGCACGCTGCGCTTTCGCAAACCGTATGCAAGTTCAAGCGCTGTACGAGCGCCCGAACTTCGTGGTAGTTCTTGCCAGTAGGCGCCGGCGCGCGCAGCCACTTGGGGCGGTCGGTCGGACTCTGTATCGAGACCAGCACTTGAGTCCATTGTATAAGTCCAGGGCGCTTCTATGCCGCAGCATGATCCCAGTGCTATGCTGAGACTCGATGACAAAGGTGCAGACGCGATTGGAGCTGGCTCGTCCGTTAGAAGATCACCGATCTGCGATAGCCGCGGCGCATACGCTGTACGGAATCTTTCGAGTGATTGTGGAACCCGGCGAGCGCAGTATCCTCGTTGAATACGATGCCTCGCGGCTAACTCCTTATCAGCTCCGCGCCGCCTTGGTGCGCTGCGGCGTGCCCGTGAATCCCGTGGCTCATGCCCAGAGCTCCTGGATGGGACCGTACACGTCCTTGTCGGAGTCCGGAACCAGATAGAAACCCCGTCCAAACGGATCGTCGTAACGAACAGTAGTCCAATTGATGCCCATAGCCGAATAGATCGTGGCCTCGATGTCCTCGGGCTTGATCTCCCGGTTCCTCGACCAACCGTAGTCCACCGTGTTCGCTCCTGTTGCGTCAGTGGCGCCTATGACCCTTCCACCCTTGACCCTTGCTCCCGCGAACACGCAGAACTGTTGTCTGTAATGGTCACGCCCGTTGGTAGAGGTTAGCTTTCCGACGGTCCGCCCAAACTCCCCCATCATTACAATCAAGGTCCGGTCGAACAGACCAGCGGCGGACAGGTCTTTGAACAGCTCGCTCAAACCGTCGTCGAGTTGCTTCCCCAAAGTGAAGATATTGGTCCCCCGTGGATTGGCTGCGCCGTAAATATCCGAATGCATGTCCCAGCCGCCGAGCGTAATCTGGATGAATCGGGTTCCGCAGTTGGCGGCTAAGACCTGTTTCGCAACCAAGCACGCATTACCAAAGGCCGTGCCTCCATACCTCTGGCTGTCAGCGGCGGTGAAGCGGAACGCGCGATCCACTACGGGGTTGTACATGAGCCCCCGCGCAGCTTGGTAGAACTCATCGTAATTTTGCACGCCCGCGCCGAGAGGGGAATCCTTTCGAAGAGGCTCGTCGAGAGCGACTAGCGTATTCCACTTGCTATCGAACCGGGAAGCGCCGTCTGGATGGGTCACATTGGCTAGACCGGCCGTAGAGGGGGCGATCTTGAAGGGCGCATGGGCGGAGGGAAGATAGCCTGAACCCACCGCGCTCGCCGAATTCAGCGCCAAAAAAGCCGGGAAGACTTGACCCGGCTGCCGCTCCGCCGCCTTCTCCACCGAGATAATGCTGCCGATGTTTGGGGCCACATCGCCCAGAACTCCCGCGGGGTTACGACCGATTTGGACCCACACCTGGCCCAATGTGTGTTGAAGGTTCCACGCGGTCACCGAGCGCACGATCGCCATCTCCGGCAGGTGCTGGGCCAGCTTCGGCAGAATCCCCATGGGCCATAGCACGCCATTCACGTTTTCGGGGCGCACGCCGTCAGGAGTGACGCCGGAGACGACTTTCAGATCGAAAGTGTCGGTGTGGCTCGGCGCACCGCTTAGCAAGATAAAGATGACGTTTTCCGCCAGGCCGATCGTGCGCACGTCCTGCTGGGCGATGACTTCTTGCGCAGGCAGTTGTCCGGCAAGAAAGGAAGCCGTGATTCCGGCGCCCGCCACTTGAAAAAAAGCCCGTCGCGTAAGGTCCGGGCGCGAAAAGAAGTTGCGCCTGCGGCGCGGGCAGCTTTGAAGAAATCGCTCGAAATCGCTTTGCCCTTTCATGCCGGTTTTTGCCTCGCCTAATAGTTGAAAATGAAATCTACTTTGTTGAACAGCGCCCACAACAGGTTTTCTGCTTGTTGCGTCCGGTTGCCGGAACGGAGCATGGAGCGAGCGATGCGGTTTTCCTCTTCGGTCGGATAGCGGGAAAGCACCGTGAGATAAAGGCCCACGATCAGCTCGTCATCGGGGCCGTTGATGTAACGGGCGAGCAAACTCGCGGATGCGCCCGTGCCCTGGGCTTTGGTTCGCGACACCACGAACGGATCATTCATGAGGGATAGCGCCTGGAGAGGTGAGCCTTCGGAGCGGCGCTCGTCGTCTTCGCGGTTGCCGCGCAAAAAGCTATCCAGAAAGGCGCTCGCCGCTCCGCCGGGCAAGCCGCGCGGCTCCGGCAGTTGCATGGCCCACCGGACAAACCAACCCTCTGCGACCCGGTAGCTCGGAAATACGCCGCTGGCTTGCACAATGGCGTCGTGAATTTCCTCGGCAGTCAATCTTCTCACCAACTTGCGAGCATACAGGCGCTCCCAGGCGGGGTTCCATTGGCCCGGATAGCGAGCGGAAAGCTGATAGGCGCGCGAGTTTACGATGCTGCGCATGAGCGCTTGAAGGTCATACCCGGAATCAATAAACTCCTGCGCTAGAGCGTTCAACAAACGGGGGTGAGAAGGCTGAAGTCTCCACGGGGCTGGGGGCGGGTTGTCAGGGTCCAGGCGGGCCGGGTCGAACTGGTCCACGGGTTCGACCAGTCCCACGACAAAGAACTCCTTCCATATCCGGTTTACCATCGCCCGCGCGAACTGGAAGTCGGACGTCACTTCTCTTGCCAGGGCCGTGCGGTAATCTTCGCCGGCCTTCGGTCCGTTCCCGCTAAATGGATACACCGGCTTCACCTGAGTAACCGATCCCACAGGCTGCCTGGGCGGGCGGTTGCCCGTGTTCGTGTTTAAGCGATAGTCAGCAGCGCCGGCTGTGTAGTTGTCGTTGATCGCCCAATAGTATGGTTGGGTCTTGCCGGCTTCGGCAGGAATGCGGCTTTGGGTTGTTCGCGAAAAAAAGGCGGCCATGCCCCAAGCGCTGTACCGCGTTGCGTTTTTCCCCCATAGGCTTAGGCTGTCGAGATGCCCCCTTCCGTTGTGACACAACACACAGTTCATGTGTGAGATGCCCAGAAAGGTGGCCGCCACATTGGCGGCTTGCTGGTCCCAGATGTCTTGCTGCGGGCCGCCTTGGACGATCCCGCCCACCAGCCAGTTGATGGGTGCTTCCTCGTCTGACCAGCTATTCCTGCCCCGTGCGGCAATCACCTCGGTGGCCATCTGATTCCATGGCTTTCTGGCTGCTACGGAGGCTTTGATCCAGTTGTAGAAGGCGTTTCGTCCTTCTGCGTAGCGGACCACGTTCTGCGCATTGACCCGGTCCGTGTTCTTGAGCAGGTCACCCATAAACATCGTCCAGCGATCCACCCACTCCGAAGACGCCAGCAACTCCTCCACGAGCTGGGCTCGCTTGTTGGCGGACCGGTCCCTCACGAAATTGAAAAGCCGCTCCGGCGTCGGTATGCGCCCGGTCAGATCCAGCGTAACTCTGCGGGCGAACTCGAAATCGTCCGCAGGACCGGCCGGTTCGACCCCGGCCTCCTCCAGCGCCGAAAAGATCTGCGCGTCTATGGTTCCTGCTGTCGTGGCCGTCCGTTCTGCCGCCAACATGCGCATTGCCGGCGGAAGTTTCGCTGCCACAATAGCGGTCAGGCGGCCCGCAGCATACGCAGGCGTGTGGCGGGGCGAAGCTGCCCGGTATATTTCCTGCTTCGGTCCGAAGTACTCACATTCAACGTCCCCGCTCGGCGCTTCCGCAGCCCAAGCGCTTCCAACCCCCATCACCCCAAGCCACAAAAAGCAACGGGCGATGCCCGCATACAACGTCCGCATGGTCAGCTCCTCTGGGTTCCCCAGATTACGAGTGTATAGATGCAGACACCGCGGGCGAGGATTTACGATGTGTGGGGTTTTAAGTAATGGAACCGGGCTTTTTAGGGTCCTTTACTTGGCGCCCTTCACCCATTCATCGTAAAGCTTTGCAATGCCGGCTGATTGGGTGTCACCCGGGTGGATCACCACGCGGTAGCGGAACCGTAAGCTCTCCTTGGGCTTGAGCGTAAGGCTCCCGTTCTTCGTCTTATCATTGTAAAAGTCTCTGAGCCCGAAGATGTTAGCGGCAAATAGGCCGTAGGAGCGTGCGTGCCAGTAAGTGGGATGGCGCGGGTTGCTCGGGTGGTCGAAAATCGCGACCCCCAACGTTTCCCCATCGATTTTGCCGTAGTAATCCGCCCATGGCGAAGGCTTGCCCCAAACCTGCTTTTCGCCCACCTTCCCTTCTGCATTCACCAGAGTGCCGCCGTGCTTCTCATCCAAAGCGGTGGCCATGCGGATGGCGAACGTGCCTTCCTTGGTGTCGCCAAAAGTAACCTGGGTGATGGCGGTCAGCTTGAGGTCGATATCGATGATGCGCAGCTTCGGGTCCGAATAGAAAACCATGGTGCGCTGTTCGGTTAATAGCTTGTTGCCATCGGGATCTTCCCAAGTCCATATGCCCGAGAGCGAGCCGGATTTCGCGCCGCTCTTCACCTGCGTGATCTTGTCAAGAACAATTTTGCCGCGCTTGTTTTTCCCGGTATAAGAGGTCTCGTTCATCCAGAAGTCAATCCCGTTGACGTCGCCGTGCGTGAACCACAATCCGCGGTGGTGGGGATGGTCGTAGACTTCACCGGGGACCTTCTCCATAGGAAACCGCCGCGTAACGATTGTCCCGGAGGCGGCGCGCAGCGGATGCAGATACGGTTTGGGCGCAGCGGGGTCTTGGAGGAACAACGTCGTAAACGGCTTGCCGTCGATTTCCACGCTAATTTGGCCGGCGTGTTGCGTTAGCTTCACCTGTGCGGTGAGCGGCAACGCGAGAAAAAGTGCGACTAGACAATGCGGTTTCATCACTTGCAGTTAAACATATTGCGGCGTTCCCGAGCAACGGGCGGCGCAAAACAGGCCGGATGCTATCCTAAAGGAGTGAAGCGAGCGCTTTGGGCTCTCCTGGGAACAGCCGCTCTTCTCCCGGCCCAGAATGGAAAACTGCTGGATATCCTTTCCGGCGAGTTGCAGCGTAATTACCGTTTCCTCTCCGAAAAAGAAGATCCGAAGGCTTACTTTATCTCTTACTCGGTAGTCGACACCGAGAGCGTTTCCCTCTCTGCGGCGCTGGGATCGCTTTTGCAGAACCATCATCAGAAGTCGCGTGTGTTGGACGTCTCGATACGCGTAGGTAGCCCTCAACTCGATAACTACCACCGCGTCCGCGGGGAGAGGCCGCAGTTTTCACAGCCGGTCACCATCTCTATGGAGGACGTTCCCCCATCCATTGTGCAGCGTCTGTGGTTGGAAACGGACCGCGCCTACCGCGCAGCCTCCGAACGCTTCATCCGGATTCAAACCGATGCCGAGGTAAAGGCGCGGGCGGCGGACCCTTCCGCTGACTTTTCGGTCGAGGCGCCGGTGCAGTATGCCGAACCTGTCAACCCGTTGCGCATGGACGGTTCAGAGTGGGCGCCGAGGGTTCGTAAGCTCTCTATGCTCTTCGCTAAGTATCCACATGTGCTTCAGTCTCAGATTTCGGTCTCGGCGGAGAGCCAGACGAAGTATTTCGTGAGCAGTGAAGGCGCTCGAGTGCAACAAAGCCGCGTCTTCGCCCGCGTGTCCGTGAATGCCGCCGCCGTGGCGCCGGTGGACGGCATGCGTTTCTCCCTGTTTGAGACTTTTGATGCCGTCGATCCTCGCCGTTTGCCCGATGACACGGTCATCGAAAAGGCTATTGAGCGCTTGTCCGGCAATTTGAAGCGCTTGATGGAAGCTCCGGCTGTGGATCCCTTTGTGGGGCCGGCGATACTGTCTGGGCGCGCCGCCGGCGTGTTTTTCCACGAGATCTTTGGGCACCGGATCGAAGGCCACCGGCAGAAGGACGAATCCGAAGGCCAAACCTTCACTAAAAGCGTGGGGCAGAGAATTCTGCCTGCTTTTCTTTCTGTTGTTTTTGATCCCACCATAAGAGCGGCGGAGGGAGTGGACCTGTATGGCGCTTATGCCGTCGATGATGAAGGAGTGCGGGCGCGCCGCGTTCCCGTGGTCGAAAACGGCGTGTTGAAGACGTTTTTGATGTCTCGCTCCCCGATCCAAGGTTTCGAGCATTCCAACGGACATGGCCGCAAAGCCCCGGGAGCGGAAGCCGTATCGCGCCAGTCGAATTTGTTTGTGGAGTCGAGGCGGCAAGTAAGCGAGGCTCAGCTTCGAAGCCTCCTGATTGATGAGATCCGCCGCCAAGGAAAACCTTATGGGCTGTACTTTGACACCGTGACCGGCGGATTCACCACCACGGGACGCCAAGGGCTACAGGCTTTTACCGTGATTCCTTTGTTGGTCTACCGGATCTATCCCGACGGGCGTCCGGATGAACTCGTCCGGGGGGTGGACATCGTCGGTACGCCCTTGGCCAGCTTCGCCAAGATCCTTGCAACTTCGGACCGTCGTGAGGTTTTTAATGGCATTTGCGGAGCCGAGTCTGGGCCCGTGCCGGTTTCGGCGGTAGCGCCCGCCATGCTGGTCTCCGAAATCGAAGTGCAAAGAAAGCCGCGCAGCGACGATCGCCCGCCTATTTTGCCGCGCCCTGTGGTGACAGAGGAGGCCAAGTGATGCGGCTGGCTGCGGTTCTGCTGGCGGCGTGGCTGCCGCTTTGCGCGCTGGCGCAGGGTAAGAAGGGCAGGGCGGCGGTTAAGGACGCTGAAGGCGACGTGCTTTTGCGCGCCATGAGCGAGGAGATCGAGCGCGCCAAAAGCTTGCAATTTCCGAACCTCGCTGCGCCCTACTATATCGAATACGCGGTTGACGACGCTCTCAGCTTCTCTGTTTCGGCCAGCCTGGGAGGCTTGATCACGCGGCGCACAAACCGTTTTCGTTATCCGCGCATTCAAGTGCGGGTGGGGACGTACGCGCTGGATAACACGAATTTCATTCTGTCCGACATGGCTGGATCCGGCGGTCCCCTTCCCCTGGATGACCTCTTGCTCCCCTTACGCCACTACTTTTGGCTGGCGACTGACAGCGCTTATAAGTCGGCGGTCGAGGTCTTCGCCCGAAAACGGGCGGCCATCACCAATTTCGTCAATCCCGATCGGTTAGACGATTTTTCGCGCGCTACGCCTACGGTGAAGATCCTGCCGGCCGGTTTCCAGACGTACGACGAGGAAGCTTGGGTGGCGCGGGTGCGTTCCCTTTCGCGTGTTTTTGAGTCCTATCCGGCGGTGCATGCTTCGTTTGTTGAGTTCGAGATCGGCCAGTCTTACGCATACATGGTGAATACCGAGGGCTCCAAGATCCGGGTTCCGGATCACTTGAGCTACCTGCGAATTCGGGCGTTTGGCATCGCGCCTGACGGGGCGGTTGTGCGGGACGCGGCGCTGTTTCAAGCCACCCGGCCGGAACAGCTCCCAGGCGAAGCCGAACTCCGCGCGGCTGCCGTGCGTGTGGCCGAAAATGTAACCGCATTGGCCTCCGCTCCGCCAGGCGAAAACTATGTCGGTCCTGTGTTGTTTGAAGCTCGCGCTGCGGCGCAGCTATTTGCGGAACTGCTTGGCAGGAACTTAGCCCTGGCGCGCTCGCCTGTTTCTTTCCCCGGACGTCCTGCTCCAGTGTTGCAAAGCGAGCTGGAAGGGCGGTTGCACGCCCGCATTCTGCCGGAGTTTATCTCCGTGGTGGACGACCCGACTCTGAAAGAATGGAAGGGGAAACCCTTGCTAGGGCATTATGTGGTGGATTTGGAAGGCGTCACGCCTGGCCCGTTGCGCCTCGTCGACCGAGGCAATTTGGAGAATTACTTGCTGACGCGCCAGCCGGTGCACGGCGGTGAAAAAAGTAATGGGCGGGCCCGGCTGCCCGGCGTTTTTGGCGCAAAGGCCGCCGCCATCAGCAATTTGATCGTTTTGACTACGGCGCCCACCCCTGCCGCGCAGTTAAAAAAACAGTTTCTGGGGCTCATCCAGAAGCAAAAGAAGCCTTACGGAATGCTGGTGCGGAAGCTTGACTTTCCGTCCACCGCCTCGGGCGACGAGTTGCGGCGGTTGTCCGCCTCCCTGGCCAAAGCGGGTTCGGCGCGAACCGTAAGCTCCCCCTTGCTGATCTACAAGGTGTTTCCCGACGGGCGGGAACAGTTGGTGCGCAACTTGCGTTTCCGGAATATTTCTGTGCGGGCATTACGGGACATCGTCGGAGTTTCGGACGAGCAGTATGTGTTTGATTTCATCAATAATGCCGCGCCGTTTGCATTGGTGGGCGGTGCGAATTATGTGACCGGTTCTGCGGTTGTGGCTCCGGCGGTGCTCATGGAAGAGCTGGAATTCGAGCGCCAGGATGAGCAACAGCCTAAGCCGCCTGTCGTGCCGCCGCCTGCGCTCGGAGCGCAATAAGATAACGGTCGATGGGTATCCTCGGGCGCACGGTTTTTCGGGAAGTCGCCGCCAGCGCAGTGCTTGGGAGCGCTCTGTTCACTGCGGTTCTTTTCCTTCAAAAGTTGGGGAGCGCGCGCCTGTTCGAAACGTTAGTGCGCAGCAACGCGCCCCCCGAAGCGGTGGCGCAGGTTTTACTGTTGCTGTTGCCTTCCGTGCTCACCTTTACGGCGCCCGTCGGCGTATTGACCGGCGCTTTGATCGCCCTAAGCCGTATGTCCGGAGATGGGGAGATCACCGCCATGCGAGCTGGGGGAGTCCCAAGCCGGAAAGTGGTTGCCCCTGTGCTGGCTGTGGCTTTCCTGGGCATGTTCGTAGCAGCGGCGGCTTCTCTTTGGTTAACGCCCTATTCCATCCGCGAGACATACCGAATCCTCAACCGGCTTTTGGCGGCTGAGATCACGGCGGAGATTCAGCCGCGCGTATTCGAAGAGCAATTCCCGCACACCATCCTCTACGTATCCGACGTTATCCCCGGGCCGGTGTACCGGTGGAAAGGCGTCTTTATGGCTGACCTCACGCCACCCGAAAAGCGATCGCAAGGCGGTCGTGAAGTCAGCGACGCGCCGCGCATTACGGTGGCTGCGGAAGCTCTGGCCACGCCGGATCTCAAGCGCAACAGCATTCAGCTATCCCTGCTCAACGGCCGGACCTACGAGGCCGGGAAAGACCCTTCGGCATACTACACTACAGGCTTTCCACGAGGCGACCAAGTCCTGGAAGCCGAACGCCCCGGAGAGGTGCGCGTCTCCCGGCCGTATGTGGAAATGCCCACCCGGGTGTTGATTCGGGAAGCGCGCACGTCCCGGGAAGCCCAGATTGAGCTCCATCAAAGGTTTGCGCTCCCACCCGCCTGTTTGCTCCTGGCCTTGGTCGGCATCCCCCTGGGGGTGTCTCAGCGCAAAGGAGGGAAATCGGCAGCCATAGTGGCGACGGTTTTTCTGGCGTTCCTCTACTATATGGGGCTGATTAGTTTGATTGGACTCGCCCGTCAGGGGACGCTTCCCGTTGCCTTCGCCATTTGGCTCCCGAACGCGATTTTTGGATTAGCGGGAGTCGTTCTGATCGCACGCTTGGAAACACCCGGAGATAACGACCGCATCGGACAAGTGCAACTGGCGCTTAGCCGCCTTTGGGGATGGCTGCGGCGCCCGGTTTCTCCCACGGCGGCGCCCTCTGCCGTCGGCAGCATCCGGCCCGTCCCCATTTTGCCGCAAATCATCGATGGCTACATCTTGAGTTCTTTCCTCTTTTACTTTCTGTTGCTTTTGGCCAGCTTCGTATTCATGATCCACGTCTTTCAGTTCTTTGAACTCTTGGGCGACATGGTGAAAAACCACATCCCCATGGGTAGGATGTTCGCCTTTCTGTTTTTCTTGACCCCCAAGCTGATCTATGACTCGACGCCAGTGAGCGTTCTGGTCGCCGTTCTGGTTACCTTCGGGGTGCTGTCCAAGAACAATGAGGTGACAGCCATGAAGGCGTGCGGCATCAGTTTGTACCGGCTTATTGTACCCGTGGTGTTCGTAAGCGCCGCGCTCGCGGGAGGGCTGTTTGTCTTTGATCACTATGTGGTGCCCGGCGCTAACGTAAAACAAGACGCTATCCGCAACGAAATCAAAGGACGCCCTATCCAAACCTACCTGCGGCCGGACCGTAAGTGGATCCGAGGCCAGGGCGAGGGCTTCCGCGTCTACTATTACAAGTATCTAGATCCTAGCGAAAACGTGATGATCGGAGTTCAAGTGTATGAACTTGATCCGCGAACCTTCCGCATGCGCCGCCACATTTCTGCGGAGCGGGCGCGCTGGGAGCCTGCACTCCGCACTTGGATTTTCCAGAACGGCTGGTCACGCGAGTTTGCTCGTGAAGATCGCGACGTGTACCGGGATTTCGCTGGACAAGCGGCCACTTTTGAAGGGATTAACGAGCCGCCTAGCTATTTTCTGAAGGAAGTCAAACAAGACAAGCAGATGAACTATCGGCAACTGGGGGCCTACATCCAAGAACTCGAGCACAGTGGCTTCGACACCGTAAAACTACAAGTACAGTACTACAAGAAATTTTCCGTGCCGCTGTTTGCGTTGATCATGGCCTTAATTTCTGCGCCCTTTGCCTTCTTGACAGGGAACCGTGGAGCGATGGCTGGCGTTGGAGTGAGCCTAGGCATAGCGGCCACTTACTGGGCCATAAGTTTAATGTTCGAGCAGCTCGGGAACCTGAACCAGTTGCCGCCGCCTGTAGCCGCTTGGGCGCCCAATGTCGTTTTTTCCGTGGCCGGCCTATATTTGCTTGCGCGCGTGCGCACGTAACGTTACCCCGTCAATGCGACTGGATGTGGACAAGGGGTTCTGATTCTGTAGTGGGCTGGGTCTCCATGGATAAAGTTTGAGGATCCCGCCAACTATCGATGTAAGAGATTTGGTGCACGCAGGATACTGTGCAATGGGGAGCGCAGCTCTTTTCGGTTAGATACGCCCGGCGAATATCCTCGTGGGTATAGGAATACAAAGACTTTGCCGGAAGTCCACGCTGCTGGGAGCAATAGTGAACCAAGCCATCCTCACAAATGTAGAGATACCTGCCCCCAGCGCGACACCGCCAGTGGTTAGGCCGTCCTTCCGCGATGGCTTCCTGGAACTGATGGATGCGGGAGTAGCCTCGCTTCTCAAACCCTTTCATGGCGCTATAGATTTCCCGTTCCCGGGCGCCCAAAGGCCGCAACTGGCCACTTCCATCGTGGATGATTCCAATGGTGGATGTGAATCCCAGCTCCACGGCTCTCCGTCCGATCGTTAGAGCATCTTCAGGATGGCGTACGCCGCCTCCCACCACGGAATTGATGTTCACATGAAAAAGAGCATGTTCGGCAAGAAGCTGTAACTTTCGGTCCAAAACTTTCAAGCTTTTCTTGGAGACCTCATCGGGCATCACGTTGTCGATGCTGATTTGCATGTGATCCAGCCCTGCGCGGTTCAATCTCTCAATGCGCTCTACAGTCAGTAAGTAGCCGTTAGTGATTAACCCGGCGATAGCGCCCACCTGGCGGATGTGATGAACGATTTCATCAAGATCGGGGTGTAACAGCGGTTCGCCGCCGCTGATGGTGATCACGGTGACGCCCAGCTCTCCGAGACGGTCAATTCGCCTCAGCATTTCGGCGGTGGGTACGGGTTTGGAAAAGGTATCGAATTCGTTGCAGTACCCGCAAGCCAAATTGCAGCGCCGTATGGGGATGACGTGCGCCATGATAGGGTGGCGGGTAGAAAGGAGTCCTCGCGCAATCATACGTAGTTCCCGGAGGCGACGTATGGCCGCACGCCACCGGCGGCGAACCTTGAATGCCTGAGATGCCATAGAGATACAGCGTTTCCTTTATTGAATCACAGGGGTCCGATTGAGGGGACGGAAACGCTTCCGGTTGCGTCATTCGCGGCTTGAACGGCGATATCAGGGCTTTTTCGGCTCGGGTTTGGGTTCGCCAGGGACGGCTTCGCCGTAGCGTATGTTCACATCGGCTTTGAACTGCTTATAGTCTTCGTACTTTACGGTCATTTTGATGGGGACCGGCCCGGTTTGGAAATGCAGAACGTCGTTGGCGGTAGTATAAGTGGGAAACCAGTATTTCCCGTCAATCTGCTCGCGGTAGGTCTCGAATTTCGGGAACTGGTTGTCGGAACCCTTCTTGATCAGCCCGACCCCGCGCCCATAAGTCTTAACAATCTGCAAATCACGGTCGTCCACCCAGATAATCCCCTGGAAATACCGCTGCCCCGGTTCCAGCTTCTTGGGTTTCACAGCAAATACGTAGCAAGAAATCTCATCCAGCGTCTCCTTGCCCAAGTACCGAATGTAGTACTTGGGAATCTCGCTGGTGGTCAGAACGAACGGCTGGACGTTACGCAGATCCTGTTCATCTTCCGGTGTGAGCAGCAAGCGGCGCAGCGTGGAAACAGGCGCCCGGACCACACGCTCCATGCGCTTGCCTTCGGGCGAGAAGATGATGTCCGAGACGATTTCCATGCGCCCTCCCGGACGCCCCGTTTCGTCCATCTCTTGAATCCGCACGGTTTGCCTATATGTGTAGTTTTCCCGAGCGCGCGCAAACTCGGCTTCTTTGGCGGCGAACTTCTCGATGATGGCTGCGATGTCACTTTCGCTCAGATCGTCGCCAGGCGGGGGAGCGGCGGCTAGTAAGCCCCACGCTGCTACGGGGAGGCCAAGAATCGCCAAGACAGTCATAAAAACATTGACGTCGCCGTGGCGGCGCCTGTTTCTTCCCCAGGATGTCCGGGAGTGAAAAGATTCTTTCACGACCACCCCACCCTCATTTTGGGGCTAAATGCCGGGCGGTAATCTGCCGATCAAAGCGGATAGCGGCAGACAACGAATGAACGCGCACACAGTCTTCGCCTGCGAGTCCCTGCCCGTAATGGTGGAAGGGTTGAAAACCGTTCTCTCGGAAAGCGGCGAGTTCGCCCTCACCGGGCACGCGTCCTCCACCCTGGAGGCGCTGCCTCTCATCCTGGGTGAAAAGCCCCATTTGGTGCTGATCGATCATGCCATGGGACTTCGCTCCGCTGCGCAACTGGCTGGCGAGCTGCGCGAAGCGGGGTCAAAAACGGGGTGCATCCTGTGGGCCCACGAGCTGGGCGAGAGCGAGTCTTTGCGCTGCTTGCAAGCCGGCATCCGAGGGATTGTAGGGCGCACGCAGCCGGTAAGTTCACTGCTGGAATGCTTACGCGCCGTGGCGCAAGGCGGCGTTTGGCTGGAGCATCCCCTGGTGCGGCATCCGGAAGAGCCGCGAGCGCACCGCAGCGCGCCACGCTTCACGCCGCGTGAACGGGAAATCGTCGATTTGGTGTGCCGCGGCTTCAAAAACCGGCAAATCGCTGAAGCGCTATCGATCACTCCAGGCACGGTCAAAGTGCATCTGATGCACATCTTCGAAAAGGCGGGCGTCCGGGACCGTTTCGAGCTGGCTATGCGAGGGTCTCAGCTTATCGAGCGAGAGCATCCAGCTTCCGCTCCACTGGCAGGCTCGTGAGGAATCCTGGGAGGCGTTTATGGCAGCTAGCCCCGCCCCGATGACGGCCGTTGTCGACGGCGCCAGTTCCCGCTCAGTGATCGGCCCTTTATGGAGGGCGTTCCTGCCCTCTTTTCCGGACTTGCTGTTTGTGGCCTTGCTGTTCTGGCTCTTTGCGGGAGGCCCTTACGGCTGGAGCGGACTACTGGTCGACGGCGACACGGGTTGGCATATCCGTACGGGGGAGTATATTCTCGACCATTATGCAGTCCCGCGTGCGGACCTGTTCTCTTTCTCGAAAGCCGGGCAGCCTTGGTTCGCTTGGGAATGGGGTTCAGACGTCGTCTTCGCCCTGTGCTACCGGCTCGGGGGATTGCGAGCCGTGGTGCTCCTTGCCGGCGTTCTCATCTGCTTCACCCTAACTCTGCTTTTCTGGAGATGCCTGCAAGATGGAGTCAACCTGTTCGTCGCGCTGGCAATGACGGTGGTCGCGGCCGGGGCGGCGTCGATCCATTACTTGGCTCGCCCACATTTGTTTACGCTGCTGTTCGTGACCCTGTCCATGTGGTTGCTAGACCGGGATCGCCGGCGGCCCACGCCGTGGGTTTGGGTGCTCCTTCCCGTGACTGTGGTCTGGACCAACCTGCACGGCGGCTTTCTGGCGCTCATTGCTTCGATGTGTGTCCTAGCCCTCGGGGCGGCGCTAGAAGGTGCGTGGTTGGAGCGAACGTTCTCTGCTGCTTGGCGGCGCTCGCGCCGCTATGTGGCTCTGAGTGCGGCATGCGCCTCTCTTACCTTACTGAATCCATACGGATGGTTACTCCACGCACATGTGGCGCGATATCTCACCTCGGATTGGATCCGCAGCGCCGTAGCGGAGTTCCAATCACCCTCGTTCCGGTCCGAGAACGTCTTTCAGTACGAAATACTTTTGCTGGGGGGCGTGGCTGTCACCGGCGCTTTTTTGGTTCGGAAGCGATTCGGCGAAGGGTTGTTGATCCTGTTCTGGGCCCATATGTCGCTGGTCTCAGCCCGGCATATCCCGATTTATGCACTGGTCGCCAGCCCATGGATCGCCGCTGAGCTTCAGCACTGGTGGGACGGAGCCGCCGCAAGGGCGGGAAAGAAATCGGTGCTGGCAATATTACGACAAGTATCAGATGATATTTCAATTGGACAGCGGCGCATCGGGCTCATGCCTATTCTTATAGTTCTGATGCTCCCGGTGTGGGATCGTAGCGCGCGCTGGCCCAAGGATTTTCCAGCCGCCCGCTTTCCCACACAAGCAGTTGAAAAACATACAGAAAGGATTCGCCAAGCGCGCCTGCTGACGACGGACCAGTGGGCGGACTATTTGATTTTCCGGTTTTATCCGCAGCACAAAGTGTTTGTTGACGGACGCAGCGACTTTTACGGGAAGGAGATCGGGCAACAATACTTAGCGCTCTGGACCGCCCGCCACGACTGGCGAGATTTGTTGAAACAGTGGAACTTCGATGGCGTCCTGATCCCTACCGAGTGGCCTTTAGCTTCGGTCCTGAAAATGGCCACTGGCTGGAAGGCCATCTATGACGACGGTAGAGCCATCTTCTTTGTGCGCGAAGGCGGGGGTACGGGCGGGGTTTTTCATGACCCCGGCGGAATGAGGACGGGGCAGCACTAATGGAATGCTCTAACTTTGCCGAAGGAAAGACAGGATGGCGGAAATGAGGATGGGAGTCCAGTGCGGCGTCGGGTCTTTCAGGCTGGGGTGCGCCGTTGGGGGAGCGGCATGAGCGTGGAAGGAGTTATGGCGATCTGCTATGTAACCATCGCCGCTGGTGAGGACCTTTGGCGTGGAACGATTTCGAACTGGATTCCGGCGGCGGCGCTGATTTCCGGCTTGGGATTGCAGGCGCTGAATCGAGGCTGGCCAGGAGTGGGCTCGGCGCTGGCCGGCGCGGCGTGCGGGGTGGCGGTCTTCAGCGTCTTCTATTGGCTTGGCGGCATGGGGGGAGGCGACATCAAGCTAATGGGGGGTACGGGGGCGCTGCTGGGTCCGGTTTTGTTATGGAAAGCGGCGCTGTGGACTGCCGCGATGGGAGGCATCTGGGCGCTGGCGGTGTTGGGCTTCCGCCGGCTCCGCAGGTCTTCGAAAGCGGACATCTGGGCGCAGCCGGTTGCCTATGCGCCTGCCATTGGGCTGGGGGTGCTGATGGCGGTAGTGGAGCGTTTGTGAACTCCCGGAGAACAGGTTGGATGTGGATTTCGCCGACACTTTTGGAGCTCACGCGGGGAGGCGGACGGGAAGGTTGAAGGAGAGAGCGATATGGACCGCAGATTTCTGACCGTATTAGGAGTCAGCCTGATCTTTGCTCTGGTGGTTTCCAGCATTTTTTACCAGATGACCGCGCGGGCAGGCGGCTCCAAACCACCGGCCGAAAAGACCGACATGAAAGACCTGGTCATTGCGGCGAAGGCGCTGCCTGTCGGGGTTACGGTCAAACCTGGGGACGTCAGCGTCATCAAGGTCTCGGCGGCGCAATTTCCCAAAGGCGCGTTTTCTAAAGTTGAGGAAGTGGTGGACCGCCCGGTCGTCAGCAACATTCTGCCGGAGGAGCCCATCTTGGAAGGCCGTTTGGCGGCGCGCGGCAGTGGCATAGGTCTGGCTCCCGTGATCCCTGTGGGCATGCGTGCGGTTGCGGTGCGGGTCAATGACGTCGTCGGCGTCTCCGGTTTCGTGCTGCCCGGCATGCGCGTGGACGTGCTGGTCACCGGGCGTCCGCCATCGGGGGAAGACACCGTCACCACCACGGTCCTACAGAACATCCTGGTTCTCTCCGCCGGCCAGAACATCCAACCCGACGCTAAGGGTCAACCGATTAACGCCCCCACCGTCACGCTGCTGGTGACGCCCGAGCAGGCGGAGACGCTCACGCTGGCGAACAACGAAGGGCGGATCCAGCTCGTCTTGCGAAACAGTGCGGATCAAAACATCGAAAAGACCCCTGGCCGTAGGGTGGCGGAGCTTTATGGGGTGCGCGCCAAGCCGGCGCCTCCCGAGCCGGAGGAGAGCGCTAGGCGGCGTACGCGCCCAGTGTCGCCGGTTCCCGCGGCTGTTCCGGCCGCCGCCGTGGCCGCGGTGAAGCCCACGCTGCCCCCTCCGCCGGAGGAGGTCATCGTGATCCGTGGGAACCAGAAGACCGTTGAAGTTGTGAGCAACAAGGGGATGAACCAATGAAACGGGCCAAGCGCAAGTGGTTGGTTTGGTGTGTGGCGGTGGCGAGTGCGCTGCCTGGAGCGGTGGCCGAAACTACGTCGGAAGATCTGAAGCTCACTGTGGGCAAGAGTGTCGTTCTAGATTATCCGGCCGATGTGCGCCAGATTTCCACCAGCGACCCTCAGGTGGTGGACGCGGTGGCGGTCACGACGCGTGAAATTCTGCTGCACGCGAAATCGCTCGGAACCGCGACGATCGTGGTGTGGGCCAAAAACGGGCATCGCACCTTTTACAACATCTCGGTAGAGCACAACATTGAGCCCCTCAAGCGGCTGCTTCAAGAGACCTTTCCCGGCGAAGACATACGCGTGCAGTGCGTCAAGGATTCGGTCACGTTAGTGGGAAGGGTAAGCAGCAAGGAAGTTGCGGACCGGGCGGCGGCGGTAGCGTTGCCGCTGGCCAAGAGCGTGGTCAACAACTTGCAGGTGGCGCCTCCACCCGTAGAGCGGCAAATTGTGCTGCGCGTAAAGTTTGCCGAGTTGAACCGCACGGCGGGTCAAGCTTTCGGAGTCAACCTACTGTCGACGGGCGCCGGCAACACATTAGGGCGGACCACCACGGGCCAGTTCAACGCCGCCACGTTTGGCAACATCTCCAGCGGAGCAGGCGGCGCGAACGCCGCCATGACGCTCAGCGACGCTCTCAACGTGTTCATGTTCCGTCCGGATCTGAATTTGGCGGCGTTCATCCGCCAGCTCCAAAACCAGGATCTGCTTCAAATTCTTGCAGAACCGAATCTGGTGACCACTAACGGAAAGGAAGCCAGCTTCTTGGTGGGAGGCGAATTCCCGGTTCCGGTGGTGCAAGGAGGCGCCAACTCCGGCGCCGTCACGGTTCAGTTTCGCGAGTTCGGCATCCGGCTGACCTTTTTGCCGAACCTCACGCCGCACGGGACGATCAAGATGTTCGTGAAGCCGGAAGTCTCCACCATCGACCTGTCGAACTCCGTGAGCATTTCCGGCGTGGTGGTTCCTGCCTTGTCCACGCGCCGCATGGAGACGAACGTGGAGCTCAGCCCCGGCCAGAGTTTCGCCATAGGGGGACTGATTGACGACCGGGTTTCGGAAAGCATCCAGCGAATTCCCGGACTCGCCAGCGTGCCGGTGCTCGGCGCGCTCTTCAAAAGCCGTTCGGAACGGAAACAAAAAACAGAGCTGGTGGTTTTGGTTACTCCTGAAATAGCCGCGCCGATTGAGCCGGGCGCAGCCAAGCCCACGGTGGAAATGCCCAAGCCTTTTCTACAGCCTTTTTCGCAAGGCAAAGGGTCGGCGGCAGACTCGAGGACCGCGACGGCGCACGGCAAGGCGAAAAAGTAGATGAAGTAAAAGCGCCGGGGGGAGTGGAAAGAACAGAAATGGCGACCAGCAGCATCCAGCCCGAGACGCCGCTGACAGCGCTATTGATAGCGCCTCACCGGGAAATTGGGCAAGCGTTTGCGGCGCTGTGCGCCCAAACGCAGATCTTTCAGGTCCTTTCCGAGTTTCGGTCTTATCCTCCCCCGCAAACGCTGGATTTACGCCTGCGGCAGATCAAACCGGACGTGGTGGCGGTGGACGTGGCCACGGATTTCGAAGCGGCGTGCGAAGTGATTCGCATGACCGCAGGGTTTCAACCGGCGATTCAAGTGGTGGGGCTGCATGTGCACAATGATCCGCAAGCCATTCTCAGCACGCTGCGGATGGGAGCTACGGAATTTCTGTACCTTCCTTTCGAAATCCCGGTGGTGCAGGAAGCTGCGGGTCGCATACGGCGGTTGCGGGCGCCTTTGCACGCCGCCGAGGCGGAGTTCGGCAAAGTGATCAGCTTCTCGAGCGCTAAGCCCGGCTCAGGGGCGTCGACGCTGGCCATGCAGGTGGCGTTTGCTCTTCAAAAACAGACCGGGAAACGCGTCCTTCTCATGGACTGCGATTTGATGGGTGGAACCATTGGGTTCTGCTTGAAGCTGAATCACCGCCATTCGTTGCTGGACGCTTTTGAACAGGCCGGGCCGCTAGATGCCGAATCGTGGTCGCGCTTGGCCATACCGCACGGTGGGGTAGATGTGGTGCCTGCGCCTGACCTGCCCCGGGCTCACAGCCTGGATCCCGCGCGCGTGCATGAAGTGTTCGGTTATGCGCGCCTGCTTTATGACTGGGTGGTGCTCGACTTGCCGACCGTGTTCCAGCGGATGAGCTTGCTGGGGCTCACCGCATCCGACGAAGCCTTCGTGGTGACCACCACGGAACTTGCCAGCCTGCACTTGGCGCGCAAGGCCGTGAACCTGCTTTTGCAACTGGGCATCGGCAAAGAGCATTTCAAGATTCTGTTAAACCGCGTGAGCCGGAAAGAAGGACTGGGAATTTCGGACATTGAAAAGATTTTCAATAGCCCGGTGTACGCGAAGTTTCCGAATGACTATTTTTCCCTACACCGCGTGGTGACTTTGGGGCAGCCGTTGGAAGGCGATTCGGAAATTGGCCGGGCCATCGACCATTTAGCGAAAAAGCTGGCGGGGATAGCGCCTGCCAAGTCCAAGAAAGCGGGAGCGTTGTTGGAACCTGCGCTTTCCGAATCCTGATTTGAGATGAAGCGTCATGATACTGCCTGTTGAACCAAAAACCGCCACGCAGATGAGTTGGGAACAGCGGCTTTTGAAGAACGCCGGCAAGCCTAAGGTGGCTCTCCGTCCGGAGTACCAGGAGTTCAAGTTTACTCTGCACCGCAAGCTCCTCGACAAAATCAATTTGGAGGCGCTGGCGGCCATCGACAACCAGCGGATCCGCGGCGAGGTGCGGCAAGCCTTGATCGCTTTGATCGACGCGGAACCTACGCTGCTCAGTTCGCTCGAAAAACAGCAGATTTGCGAGGAGGTGCTCGATGAGGTGTTCGGTTTGGGGCCGCTGGAACCCCTGCTTCAGGATCCGACGGTTTCCGACATCCTCGTAAACGGGCATAAGCAGGTGTATGTGGAGCGGCGCGGCTTATTGGAGTTGACCTCGGTGACGTTCCGCGACGATGCGCACCTGCTGCGCATCATCGACAAGATCGTGTCGCAAGTCGGGCGCCGGGTGGATGAATCGACCCCCATGGTGGACGCCCGTTTGGCGGATGGTTCGCGCGTGAACGCGATCATTCCGCCGCTCGCCATCGACGGCCCGCTGCTGTCCATCCGCCGGTTCAGTCAAGATAAGCTGATGCCGCCGGACTTGGTGGAGCGGAAAGCGCTCACCGCGGGGATGATGGAGTTGCTCGAGGCGGCGGTGAAAGCGCGCCTGAATATCATTATTTCCGGCGGCACGGGCGCCGGGAAAACTACGCTGCTGAATGCGCTCTCCTACTTCATCAACCCGAAGGAACGGATCATCACCATTGAAGACGCGGCGGAGTTGCAGTTGAAACAGCCTCACGTAGCCCGGCTGGAGACCCGCCCGCCGAACCTCGAGGGGAAAGGCGCCGTGCGGCAGCGGGAACTGCTGATCAACAGCTTGCGTATGCGTCCGGACCGAATCATCGTGGGCGAGGTCCGCGGGGCCGAAGCTCTCGATATGTTGCAGGCGATGAATACGGGCCACGACGGCTCGCTGACCACCGTCCACGCCAATTCTCCCCGGGACGCGATTTCCCGGTTGGAGGTGATGGTTTCCATGGCGAACGCCAATATGCAGTTGGTTTCCATTCGCCAGCAGATCGCATCGGCGGTGAACCTGCTAGTACAGGCGGCCCGTCTGAGCGATGGCTCCCGGCGGGTCACTAGCATCACCGAAGTCACAGGCATGGAAGGCGAGATTGTGACCCTGCAAGACATTTTCGTATTTGAAAAGCGCGGCTTATCGCCGGAAGGAAAGGTGATGGGGCGGTTTGCAGCCACCGGCATCCGGCCAAAGTTTTGGGAAAAGCTCCTGGCGGCGGGGATACGATTGCGTCCCGATTTGTTCGACGAAGTGGTGGAGGTGTAAATGGCGATCTACCTCATGATGGCGTTGATGGTTTGGCTCGCCAGCGTGTCGATCTGGTGGGTGGTGTCCCGCGCTTTCCGGACGGCCGACGCGGATAAGGTGAAACACCGCGTTCTCGGCACCGGACCATCCAAAAAGGCGTCGAGAAGCAAATCAAAATCGAAGGAGCCCACACTCATAGAGGTAGAAGATCGGGTTACGGGGAAGCTGGTGCTCCAATTGCTCAGGAAGCTGGAGCTGACCGAACGCCTGGCGGCGCTGATCGAGCAAGCCGGACTCAAGTGGCGCGTGGCCCGGTTCATACACGCGTGTTTGGGGCTCTTTCTCTTCGGATTCGTGGCCCTGTGGTACACAGCGCCGGGGGCCGCGCGCGGCTTGGCGTTCTTAAGCGGAGGCGCGCTCGGCGCTCTGCCTCTACTTTACGTCTTGCGAAAACGGTCGAAGCGGTTGCGAGCTTTTGAGGAGCAGTTCCCCGATAGTTTGGAGTTTGTGGCGCGGTCTATGCGTGCGGGGCATGGTTTTGCGGTGTCGCTGGAGATGATCCACAAAGAATTCCAAGACCCGCTGGCTAGCGAGTTCCGGCGCACGTTCGAGGAGCACAACCTGGGGCTGCCTTTGGATCTGGCGCTTCAAAAACTGGCTCAGCGGGTGCCTTTGCTCGACTGTCACTTCTTTGTCTCCGCGGTGCTGCTCCAAAAGCGAACTGGAGGAAACTTGGCGGAGATCCTGGACAAGCTGGCGTATGTGATCCGCGAACGCTTCAAGTTGCGGGGTCGCATCCGGGCGATCAGCGCGCATGGGCGGATGACCGGAACGGCGCTGTCGATCATTCCTATGGCGGTGGCGGTGCTGATGTTCTTTGTGAATCCCCCTTACGTGAAGTTCTTCTTCGCGGATGAAACCGGGCAGATCATGATGGGCGTGGCGCTGGCGCTCCAATTGGTGGGTTTTCTGGTGATCAAAAAGATCGTTTCCATCGAGGTTTGAGATGGCGCTACTGTGGACTGCCGTGATTTTTGCGGGCGTGATGGCCGCTGGGGCCCTATTAGGGATGAAGCTGTGGGTAAAACCCAAGGAGGCCATCGACAGGATCACCGGAGTGGATGTCGGAGTGCAGGAAACGCCGAAGCACCCCAGTTTGGCGTTCCACGAATTGCTCCAAAAGATTGGCGACGCCATTCCCGCCTCCCCGGCGGACGCCAACGTGGTCCAGAAGCGGTTGATCCGCGCGGGATTCCGGAATCCGTCGGCGCTCAAAATTCTTTACGGATCCAAGGTCGCTCTCGCAGTCCTGTTGCCCGTTTTGATGACGGCGGTGGTGTCCGGATCCGCGGCGCCGGCGGAAAACAAGTTTATGGCCGTGCTGGCGGCGGCGGCGGCTGGATTTTTCGGTCCCAACGAGTATGTAAAGATGGCCGCCAAACGGCGCCAGAAGCGGATCCGCCGTGGACTTCCGAATGCGCTTGACTTGTTGGTGGTCTGCGTCGAATCGGGGCTTGGGTTAGACCAGGCCATCGTTCAGGTGGCCAAAGAGCTGGAGCACGCCCACCCGGAAATTAGCGAAGAATTCGCCATTGTGAATCTGGAGCTAAAGGCTGGGAACCGACGTGCCGATGCATTAAGAAACCTTGCAGAAAGGACCGGCGTGGAAGACTTGAGGAAGCTCGTGGCGGTGCTGATCCAAGCGGACCGCTTTGGGACGGGGATCGCGGCCAGCCTGCGTTCCCATGCCGATTACATGCGGGTGCAAGCGCGCCAAGTGGCTGAAGAGAAAGCGGCCAAGCTGGGCGTGAAACTAATCTTTCCGATCTTTTTCTGTATCTTGCCGTCGCTGTTTGTGGTGACGGTTGGGCCGATGGCAGTCAAAATCATCCGGGAGCTGGTCCCGATGATGAATAACATGTAAAACGCTTTCAACGATTGTTGCGGGAAAGGAGAATTGCGATGGACGCCTCGATGGTTCGCATAGTATGTGCGGTTCTGGCGGTGTTGTTTCTGGGACTGATTGTCCTGCGTCGCAGAAAGAACGCCGAGTAATCGGCCGCCGAGCGGGATCGGGAGGTGCGGTGCGGTTGCGGGCGGCGCCTCCCGGATGCCAGGAGAAAGAGTGCAAGGGTGGAGTGCGTATGAAAGGCAAGTGTTGGTGGTGGATTGGCGCGCTGGCCTGGTGGCTGGGCGCCCCGGCGTCGGCCGGCACGCTAGGGAAAGTAGTGGCCATCGGCGGCCATGCCTCCGACCTCGCATTGGACGAGGCGCGGGGCGTGCTGTATGTCGCGAACTTTACGGCGAACCGGATTGAAGTCGTGTCCCTGACCGGGCTCGCGGTCCAAACCTCCATCAATGTGCCGCCGCAACCCGGAGCGCTGGCTCTGTCGCCGGATGGCAACTACCTCGTGGTAGCGCATTACGGCAATTTCCAGGCGCCGAATACGCCTCGCAACGCGCTGACCGTAATTCGCCTGGGGACCGGGGAGAAACAAACTTTCGTTTTAGGTAATCCGCCTCTGGGCGTCGCCTTCGGGTTGGACAACCGGGCTTTGGTGGTGACCGTGAACGACTTTATCCTGTTTGACCCCGTGCTTGGCGTTACCCAAACGCTGGACACGGTTGCCGGCGTAGTCGCCAAAGCTTTGCCCGTGGCCCCGGCTAGCTTTCCACCTCAGATTGTCGCGGCATCCATGGCTGTGTCGGGCGACGGGTTGCACGTCTTTGGCCTTACCGACACGATCCGGTTCCGATACGACGTGGCGACCAAGCGTGTGACCTCTCTGGGATATGTTTCGACGCCGCCGGCGGGCCCGAGAACGGTGAGCGTGAACCGGGATGGGTCCATTTACGCGGCCGGGTGGGGAGTTTTCCAAGTAGAACCTGCGCGGGAGACCCTGCTCGCGCAATGGCCGGACCCGGCGGGAACTTTGAATGTCGGCAGCCACGCTATCGACTCGGCGCGAGGGATCATTTACGCTCAGATTCCGAGCAGCGGATCCAACGCTTCGAGCGCACCCGTGCTCATGGTCGCCGACCTCGATAACCTTACTGTGAGAGAGCGGCTTTTGCTGCCGGAAAACTTGGCCGGCAAGAGCGTGCTTTCCTCCGATGGGAGCACGTTATATGGGGTTTCCGACAGCGGCGTGCTGGTGATTCCCGTGGGGAATTTGGACCGCGCGCCCCGCGTGCAAGCCCTTCAGGAAGACCTCGTAGTCCGGGGCAATTTTTGCGACCGGCGTGCGGTTGTCCAAGAGCTTACCGTCGTCGATCCGGGCGGAAACAATACGGAGTTTAGCATCACGTCATCGAACCCGGCTGTGACGGTCACGCCCGCAGACGGGATTACGCCGGCCGTGGTGAAAGTGCGCGTGGACCCGGCCAGCTTTCAGAATCAGAAAGGCACGGTCGCTGTGACTCTGACGCTGAGCTCCCGTCAGGCTGTCAATGTGCCGCCTCCGGTGCGTGTGCTGGTCAACTTTCACGATCCGGACCAGCGGGGGACAGCGATCCCCGTCGCCGGGAAGTTAGTGGACCTGCTCGCCGATCCCACGCGGAACCGCTTCTATATCTTGCGGCAAGACAAGAACCAAGTGCTCGTGTTCGATGGATCCAGCTACCAACAGATAGCCACCCTCCGCACGGGAAATACGCCTACGCAGATGGCCATTACCTTTGACCGGCGTTACCTGCTCGTGGGCAATCATAACTCTCAGATCGCCAATGTATATGACCTGGAAACCCTGGAGCCGCAAGAGCCCATACGGTTTCCGGGCGGGCATTACCCGCGGTCGCTCGCTTCTTCCGGAAAGGCGACGCTGGCGGCGTGCCGGGTGGCCGGAGGCAAAAACACGATAGACCGTGTGGACTGGCTCACACGCACGGCATCGGAGTTGCCAACCCTTGGCATTTATGAAAACAGCATTGCCGGAGACACGGTGCTGGTGGCCTCGCCTAACGGTTCGTCGATTCTGGTGGCGCAATCGGACGGCAACTTAATGCTGTATAACGCAAACGTGGACGACTTCACCATCTCCCGAAAAGACGATACGGCGCTTCGCGGCGCTTACGCTGCGTCCAGCTACGACACCTTCGTGGTAGGCGCGAAAGTGCTAAACGCTTCGCTGGTTGCCGTGCGTAGGCTCGAGACGGTCACGGGAGAGCCTTCCGGGTTCGCGTTCGTCGATCAGGGTGGACTCCGCAGCACGGCCCCGAATAGTTCCAGCCCAGGCGTCATCCAACGGGTGGACCTGTCCTCTGGCGAGGGCATTCGCGCCACGCGGATGGTGGAGGCGCCGCTTCTGTACGACTCCTCGTTGTCGTTCACGCGCACGCTGGCGCCGCTGTATGGCCGGAATGCCATCATCAACCTGACTACGTCGGGGTTTACGGTGCTGCCATGGGATTACGATGCGGCGGTGGCGCCGCCGCGCATTGAGCGCGTAGTGAACGCCGCAGATCAGTCGGGGGCCGTCGCGTTGGGCAGCCTGGTCTCCATTTACGGTCAAAATTTGAGTCCGGTGAATCTAGCCACGAAAGAGGTGCCGCTTCCCACGGCGTTAGGGGAGTCGTGCCTCACTGTGAACGGAGTGCCAGTGCCGGTGCTGTTCGTCTCTGCTACGCAGATCAACGCGCAGTTGCCATTCCAGACGGATGGCAACGTGACTATGATCTTGCGGACGCCGGGCGGGGTCAGCGACAATTTCAATCTGACGATTCTGCCGGGAGCGCCTGGCATCTTCCGTTCGGCGCAGGCGGGTTCGCTCAGCGGGTTGCCCACCGTGTACCGGGCGATCAACGGAGAGGTGGTGACGCCTTCAAACCCGGTGCATCGCAATGACACCATTACGATCTACCTGACGGGTTTAGGACGCACGAACCCGGCCATTGAAGCCGGCGTGCCGGCTCCCTCGGAGCCGCTTGCCGGTGTGATCGACACGCCTCAGGTTACGCTGGGCGGCGTGCCGCTGCGAGTAGATTTCGCGGGGCTGGCGCCTGGTCAGGTGGGTGTGTACCAGATTAATGCCTACGTTCCGAAGAGCGTGCCCACTGGAATGTCGGTTCCCCTGGCGGTCACGCAAGGGGGCGTTTCCACGGCTTTCGAATTGCGGGTAGTCGAATAAGAGGAGAGGTCCTCCCGCACAGGAGGGAAAAGGAGATATGCCAAAAGTTGCCATAGTCTGCGCGGCGCTGCTGTGCGCTGGAAGCGCGTTCGGTCAGCGTTGGGAATTCGGAGGCGTTGGAGGAGCGAGCATCTACCGTCCTGCGGAAGCCAAAGCGGGCGCCGCCTCGGCCGACGCGGGCTTCGCCAACGGCTACGCCTTCGGCGTGGTCCTGGGAAATACGGTAACCAACTACATCGGAGGGGAGGTCCGTTACTTGTATTCCCAAAATGATCTTGAGCTGAAATCCGGCACAGCTAAAGCCACCCTGGCAGGTCGGTCACATTTGGCCCATTACGATGTGCTCGTGCACTTCGCCAAACTTGACGCCAAAGTGCGACCCTTCGCCGCCGTGGGGGCAGGAATGCGCCTCTACCAAGGCACGGGAATCGAAAGCGCAGCGCAGCCGCTGGCCAACCTCGGCCTCCTCACCCATGCCTCCCAGTGGAAACCCGTGGTGACATTCGGAGCGGGGGTGAAGCTTCGCGCGGGCAAAAAAGCGGTCTTTCGCGCTGAGTTTCGCGATTGCCTGAGTCCGTTCCCTGAGAAGGTGATCGCACCAGCGCGCGGCGCGGACATCAAGGGCTGGCTACATGGGTTCGTGGCGCTGTTCGGGGTGGGCTACCTGTTCTAAACTCGCGGTCTGCAAAGCCTGTTATCTCGACGCCTGGCTCAGTTTTTCCAAGAACCCGCAATACCACTTTCTGGCAGCCTGGGATGCGCCTGCTCATGCAGGCGGATGCGAGGGCGGCCACGGTTCTGGAATCGCAAATGCAAAGGCGGGCGGAACCCTCCATGGCCCCACGCCATTGTCGTTTTGGCGGTATGCTCGAGGCTGGGAGAGTAGGGCGGGGTGGAATCGGGAGACGCCATGCCGTTTGATTTGACGACATTCAACGTAATCACCTGCATGCTGCTGGGATCGACAGCGTGGGTGATTTGGGCCAGATTCAACAAGAGCCTGGAGACATCTTGGCCCCTCATCTACTACCTCGGTGTAGTGATTTACATGAACGTGTTCGAGGGGGCGCTCGAACCGGTTTGGGTGTACGTCGGCGTGGTGACGGCGCTATTCCTGCGTTTTGAATTCATGGGTGGAGTCATTCTCAAGACGCTGCGCGCTGCGGACCTGGCGGTGCTGCTCTACATCGCCATACGGGCAATCCGCCTTCTCCTGATGTTGTAAAAAAGGGCAAAATTTCAACGGCCTTCGGTTGGCGCCCCGACTTGCAGCCATCCCTGTCGGCCGCCCTCCAAAAAGGTGGGGGAATGATGCGTATCGCGCCGCATGATTAGCGGATGCGCCGGATTTTAGCGCCGACGCGCTCAAGTTTCTCTTCGAGCTTCTCATAGCCGCGGTCGAGATGGTAAACGCGGTCCACCACCGTGTCGCCGCGTGCTACCAGTCCCGCCAGAACCAGCGAAGCGCTGGCTCGGAGGTCCGACGCGATCACTTGCGCTCCAGTGAGCGTGCGTGGACCCGCAACGATAGCCTGCCTGCCCTCCACGCGGATATTCGCCCCCATGCGGATCAGCTCGAGAACGTGCATAAAGCGGTTCTCGAAAATCGTCTCGGTGATGAGCGAAATCCCTTCCGCCTGGGTCATCAGGGCGGTGAACTGAGCTTGGAGGTCAGTGGCGAATCCCGGGTATTCTTCCGTGGTCACGTCTACGGAACGCAGCGGCCTCCCGCCACGTACGCGCAAAACAGTGGGGCCTGATGCTTCCACTTCCGCGCCGGCCTGTCGAAGTTTGACTGTGAGCGCATGCAAGTGTTCGGGCATGCAGCCGGTCAGCGTCAAGTCCCCGCCTGTAATCGCAGCGGCGATGGCGAAGGTGCCGGCTTCGATCCGGTCGGGGATGATGGCGTGGCTCGCTCCGTTTAGCCGCTCCACCCCCTGGATGCGCACGGTGGAAGTTCCCGCACCTTCGACCCGGGCGCCCATCTTGTTGAGCAGCGCCGCCAAATCACAGACTTCCGGCTCGCGGGCGGCGTTTTCGATGACCGTTTCACCGCGGGCAAAAACAGCGGCCATCATGACATCTTCGGTTCCGGTAACGGTGATCCGATCGAAATGAACCAGCGCTCCGCGTAATCCCTGAGGCGCAGTGGCTTCGATGTAGCCGTGCGCCTGGCTAACGGAAGCGCCCAGTTGCTCCATGGCGGCGGTATGCAGGTTGATGGGGCGGGCTCCGATTGCGCACCCGCCTGGCATCGAAACCCTCGCCCTTCCCGCGCGGGCGAGCATTGGGCCAAGCACCAAACTGGATGCGCGCATCGTCTTCACGAGCTCATACGGCGCTTCGGGACGTGCGAGCGCCCGGGCCTGGACAGTCACCGCGCCGGATTCGTCCACGTTTACTTCCGCCCCGATTAAACGGAGCAAATCCAGCATGGTGCGCACGTCGCGCACATGCGGAATGCGGTGCAGGGTGACTGGCTCCGCCGTCAACAAGCAAGCCGCCAGAGCCGGCAACGCCGAATTTTTTGCGCCGCTGATAGGGATTTCTCCCCGCAGAACGGCGCCGCCCGTAATCAGGAGTTTATCCATTCGGACCTATTGTCTCATTCCCGAGGCCGAGCGCTGTTCAGCAACGAATGGCATCCGCAATGCGACCCTGGTGCGCGGCAAGACGAGCTTCCGCTTCGGCCTTTGACAAGCCGAGCCGGGCCATTACGAGCGCCGTCTTCACGTTCCGGCCGGAGGCTTCCAGCAAACGCGCGGCTTCCTCGGGACTTACGCCCGTGGCAGTCTGTATGATCCGCAACGCGCGGTCCACCAGCTTCTGGTTCCTCGGCTGTACGTTAACCATCAGGTTCCCATAGACATGCCCGAGCCGGATCATTGCGCCTGTGGACAGCATGTTCAGCACCATCTTTGTAGCCGTGCCTGCTTTGAGGCGCGTGGAGCCGGCGATCACCTCCGGACCAGGAACCGGCTCGATGGGAAAGTCCACCGTGCGGCTTAACTCCGAATCGAAGGTGCAACTGATGCCCACCGTCTTAGCCCCCATCGCCTTCGCGGCTCGCACGGCTCCAAGAACATAAGGGGTCCGTCCGCTGGCGGTAATGCCCACCAAAATATCCCTTGGGCTGAACCCGCGAGTTTGCAAATCCCGTTCACCCGCCCCGGCGTCGTCTTCGCTGGCCTCGGTTGCGCGGGCTAAAGCCGCCTCCCCACCCGCGATAATCGCCTGAACGAGGTCCGGCGACACGTTGAAAGTGGGAGGACACTCTGCGGCGTCCAAGTATCCCAGCCGTCCGCTGGTTCCAGCGCCGATGTAGAAGAGCCGCCCCCCGGTTTGGAGAACATCCACGATGGCGTCGACCGCTGCGGCAATCCGCGGAAGTTCGCGGCCCACACTCTCAGCGGCCTTGCGGTCTTCGGCGTTCATGACCCGCAGCATCTCTAGCGTCGGCAGCGCGTCGATGCCTTCCGAAAGCGGGTTCCGTTGTTCGGTGACGAGTTGTTCGAACATGGCTTACAAGACTCCGGCTTTTTGCATCACCGCGCGCGCAGAGTCGAGCGCTAGTTTAGCGGCCTCTTCGGGTTTCATATCTTTGAGTCCGCGACCAAAAACCTCGGGACTTACCGGTCCGTCGTAGCCTACCTGTTTTAACGCCCCGAAAAAACCGGGGAAGTCGATGACTCCTTCTCCAGGCATCAGGCGGTCGTTATCCTGCACCTGCTCGGGAGGGATAGGCTTGGCATCCGAGATATGAACGTGGATAATTCTTTCTTTTCCTGCCGCCAGGATGTCCTTCGGTGTGGCTCCAGCATGGCGCCAGTGCCAGGCATCGAGCAAGAGTCCCACATTAGGACCGCATTCGGCGGCAAACTCGGTCATCTCGGCCATGCGCCATATGAACTCATGGGGAAAACGCGTGCGAAGATGAAGCGGGCCCAAAAACTCAAGACCAAGTCGTATCCCATAATTTTTCAGTATCTTAGCTGACTCTGTGAAGCGTTCTTTCCACACCCTCCGGAGTTCGGATTTGGGCGTATTCGAGGACGAGGGGATCCAGGTCACCATCCGGTAGCAGCCGATGGCGCTTAGGAATTTGGCCTGCTCCTGGAGCTTTGCCAGACCTTGCCGAAAAGTTTCGCCGTCTTTTCGAAATTCGACGGGGAAACCGGTGGCCGCAGGCCGGATTTGTAAATGGTCGAAGATGGCTTTGGTCTCAGCGACTCCTGCCTCCATGGCGCGGCCCAGGTTTACCTCAGCCCCACCGTAACCGAGGCGAGCCGCCAAACGGACGAATTCCGGCCAAGGGACCCGTCCCGTGGTGATGGTTGCATTCAATGAGATGTACATGGGCATCCTTCTGCCAGCGCCTTCTAGTCTGCCACGAAAACGTAGCATAAAGGAACAGGGGGGTATCGCATGCAGTGCAGAGCCCAGATGGCGCTAAGGGGAACTTCCTAAAAATAAAGGGAAATTAACAGGATTCGCTCTACAAAGCGTCAAAAAACACTTGACCACTCGGCCCGATGGATCTTATACTCAGAAGGTCTACATAAGAAGTGAGACGAGGAAGAATTCCTCTCGAGGAAAGAAGCATGTAGGCGCGAGAGTTCGGAGGGAGACAGAGAGAACATTATGAGAACACGATTGCTGTTACTAGCCGCTTTTGTGACGTTGTTCACGTTGGCTGCTGGAGCGACGGTGATTGATCACTTCAGCGCCCCTCCCGGAGGGCAAAAGGTTTGCGTACCGGGCGTGGTGGGTTGTTCTACCACCTCTACGATGACAGGGTTGAGCGATGTGCTGGGTGGTACGCGCGTGATGACGATTTCTGAAGTGAACGGCAATAGCGCCACGGCGGAAGCCAATGGAAGCTCTCCGGCGCAGCAGTCCCTGTTGGTGCTCGACAATAGCTTCAGTTCGCATGCCACGCTGACTATCGACTGGACGAACGTGAGCGGTTTGAACTTGATTCCCAACAACGAGACGTTGTTGGCGTTAAGTTACGGCAGTGACGGGCACACGTTTGACATCACGTTTGTTTTGAACGGATACTCAGTGAGCCGCACTGGGCTATCCACGCCGGGAACTCCGGACCTGCTACTCATTCCGTTGTGGGAATTCACCCCGAATTGGGAGACGGAGTTTGCGAGCATGACTAGCGCCTCCATGACCATCACAACTTCGCCGGGCGCGGATGTCTTTGTAGATTTGATTCAAAGTTCCGTCCCTGAGCCGCTGACTTTCGCGATGATGGGAATGGGGTTGGTGGCGATCGGCGCTTTCCGGATCCGTCGGAGGGGTGAGTAAGTCAGGTTCCGCTCCCGAGAGGTTTGCTGCGCTTCGCCCGCTCATCGGCTCTGGATGAGCGGGCGAAGTTGTTTTTACGGGTTGCGGCTAAGCGCTGAAAGAACTACCGCAGCCGCAAGTATTCCTGACGTTGGGGTTGTTGAACTTGAAGCCCGAACCCTCAAGGGTCTCAACGTAATCCACTTCAGCCCCGTCCAAGTACAACATGCTGGCTTGGTCGATGAAAACCTTCAGCCCGTCGAAGTCGTAAGTTTTGTCTAGCAAACCAGGATTGTTTTCGAATGCCATCGAGTAGCTGAAACCGGAACAGCCGCCACCCACGACGGCGATGCGCAGCCCGGCCGGCTTAGGATCGACCGTTTCCAAAATCTCCTTGACTTTGCCGATGGCTCTTTCAGTTAGTTGAATCATGAAACCTCCCCTCCTTCGAGAGTATGGTGATTGGCTCGAGCTACCATTGTATCGAATCGGTGAGCCGGCCTCCAATTGAAAGATGCAAGCGGGTGCGTGTAGGGTTCGCGATCTGGTATGTTAATCAGCATGCCGGTGGGGTTGGGGAGCGTAGAGGGGCGGGAGGGATGGAGCCAAGAAAATAGTTTGTAACCCGTTGAATCCGGGATGCGTCGGTTCGGACATGAGCGGCCTGGGCGGTACCCTCACGTTCCCCGCCATCGCCGGCACGGGTGTGGTCGGCAGGGCGAACGTGGATTACCGGAGAGCCGAAGAAAGCGAGTTAGTCCGGCGGATACAAGCCAAGGATGAGCTGGCGTTCCGCGAGATCGTGGAACGTTACCAATCCAAGGTGTTTTCAATTATTTACGGTATTCTCCGGAATCGGAACGATGCTGAGGATATCGCACAGCAAGTTTTCGCCAAGGTCTACTTTTCCATTGGTTCATTCGACTTTCGCAGTTCGCTGCTAACCTGGATTTATAAGATCACGGTCAACGAGTGCTACGACTACTTACGGAAGAAACGAGTCCGCAAGCTGGTTTATGAGAGCGATTTTTCCGAAGAAGATGCGTTGCGCATGGAGAACTCCGATGCCGTGGTGGAGCAGGGAGGGGCCATTGACGAGGACCTGGCGCGGCGAGATTACGTGGTGAAACTGCTGGCGAAAGTTTCTCCTGAGGATCGCAACCTATTGCTTCTAAAGGAAGTGGAGGGGAGGTCGGTGGAGGAACTGGCCGAAATGACCGGGATGAATGAAAATACCATTAAGGTGAAGCTGTTCCGCGCCCGCCAGAAACTGGTGAAGGCAGCCCAGCGGATGGCGCCGGCGGCTTCCCGATGGAAGCGTGTTTGAGTCAAGGAAGGAATGTTGGTGGTAACCCGAAACCGGGCGGAAGATCCGGAAAGGGTGAGATGGGTGCTGGCAGAGATTCTTGAGGGAAGAAGTCATGCACGAAATCATCCGGGAACACCTGGAAAGATACCTGGAAGGGCGGTGCTCGCCAGACCGGCTGGCGGAGATACAGGCGCACTTAGCAGGCTGTGCAGGATGCCGGACCACGTTGGAGCAGTTTGAGGGTTCGGCTCGGATGCTCCGTCTGTTGAGGCCCCCTGCGGAAAAGCTCGTTCCGCCGCCGGGCTTTTATCAGAAAGTAATGAAGCGCATAGAAACCAGCCGGCCGGACTCTTTCTGGAGTTTCCTGCTGGATCCTGTGTTTGGAAGGCGGCTGGTGTACGCTTCGCTGGCGCTCGTGGCGATCCTAAGCTCCTTCCTGTTTTCTTCGTCCTCCGGCAATTGGTTTGAGGTGGCTGTATCGGCGCCTGAGACGATCTTGGCGCAGCCTGCCGGCTCCACCATTGCGGAAGACGCAGGGGCTGTTGACCAGAACCGGGACGCCATCCTGGTGACGCTGGCGACTTACCAGGACTAGCCGCCCATGATGCCGGATCATTGCGCTCCATGGCGGAACCCAAGGGCGCTGGCCGTTCTTCTTCTGGTGTTTTTGTCGGGAGCCGTGGTCGGCGCCATGGTGTCGCGTTCCGCCCTGCTTCTACACGCCCGCGCCAATACCCCTTCGTGGAAAGAAGGCGGCAAGGAAATTAGTCTTCAACGATTCAAGAAAGAACTGAACCTGACGCCCGAGCAAGCGCAGCAAGTAGAAACGGTTCTGGACGACTTCATGAGCTATTACCAAACGCTTCAGGGTCAGATGGACGAGGTCCGGGCGAACGGTAAAGAACGCATCCTACGCATCCTTAGGGAAGATCAGCGCCAGAAATTCGAGCGGATGCTCTCCGATTTGCAAGCCCGCCAGCTCCGGTGATCGCAGGGGAGAGGTCTCGCTCCCGGCGCCGCGAGGTTGACACGCTGCCCTGCCTCCGAGTTCAATAAGAAGAGTTGAACAAGCTCCACAGCCGCCCTTGGAGAGCGGGGATGCGGAGCGCCTGACAGGAGGTTTTCCCATGGTGATTCGGGGGCGCATGCAGGGGAGCCTAGCTCGGCTCCTGCTGCTTGCGGGTGTGGCGGCGTACGCCCAGTCACCCACCATCATCTTGACGCACGCAGGATTGCCCCTCGGGGATGGCGGCCCAGCGCTTTCAGCGTGGCTGAAAAAGCCGACTTCCGTGGCGGTGGACCCCAGGAACGGGACGGTGTACCTAGGCGATTTCACGAACCACCGGGTGCGCAAGGTCACTCCGGATGGCGTCATCACCACCGTTGCGGGGCTAGGGTTTCCGGCATACAACGGCGACAACATCCCCAGTGCGCAAGCCACGCTGAATTCACCGAGCAGCGTGGCCGTGGACCCGCGGAACGGCGATTTGTACATCGCCGACACCCTCAACCATCGGATCCGCAAGGTGAGTGCAGCCACAGGGTTGATCACAACCGTGGCGGGCATCGGGACGCCCGGTTTCAGCGGTGACGGCGGCTTAGCGGTGAGCGCAATGCTGAACTCTCCTTCGGGTGTGACCGTGGCTGTTAACGGAGAGGTCTATATTTCAGACTCTGGTAACCAGAGGGTCCGTAAAATTACATCCTCGGGCATAATCACAACGGTCCTGGGCGACGGCAATCTGGCGACGCCCTACGGGCTGGTGGTGGACGCCGCTGGGAATCTGTACGTCAGCGACACGGACCGCCATAAGATCGTGAAGCGGGGCGCAGACGGAACGGTGTCTGTTTTCGCGGGAACCGGAGTGGCGGGGTTCTCCGGGGACAATGGCCCGGCGGCAAGCGCCCAGTTAAACCGTCCCGCCGGCTTGAGTCTCGACGCATCCGGGGCGTTGTACGTGGCGGATCAAGGCAATGAGCGTATCCGGCGGATCAGCGCGGGAACTAATCCGCTGATCACGACGGTGGCGGGCTCAGGCCTCGAGGGGTACGGCGGGGACGGTGGCGCCGCGCTGTCAGCCCTGTTCCGGTCGCCCTCCTGGGTGGCCTGCGACCCTTCCGGCGGCTACTACATCGCCGATTCGGAGAATAGCCGGATCCGGCGCGTGGACCCCCTCGGGCAAATCTCGACGGTCATTGGCGTGGGGTCGCTGACTTACAACGGGGACAACATACCCGCCAACACTGCGGGGCTGTTCAATCCGGCAGCGGTGGCGGTTGACGCCGCACGGAACGTTTTCATTGCAGACACATACAACTACAGGATCCGCAAGGTGAGCGCCTCCGATGGCAAAATTTCCACGGTGGCAGGCAGCGGTACGCGCGGATCGAGCGACGGCGGCGGATTGGCGCTGGCTGCGCAGCTTGGCTTCATCAACGGAGTGGCCGTAGACACGGCAGGCAACTTGTATCTCGGCGACACCTGGAACCATGTGGTCTGGAAGGTTTCCGGAGCTTCAATCAGCCGTTTTGCGGGTAAGTTGAACTCGCCCGGCTATAGCGGCGACGGTGGCCCCGCTACCTCTGCGGAACTCCGATCTCCCGCGGGTGTGGCGGTGGATGCTTCCGGCAATGTGTACATTGCGGACACCGGCAACAACGTGATCCGGAGGGTGGATTCCACAGGCAAAATCTCCACCTACGCGGGCAACGGAAGCCCGGGTTACGACGGCCCGAGCGTGCCTGTCAACTCGCGGTTGAACGCGCCCATGGGCGTGGCTGTAGGTCCGGGCGGAGTCCTGTTTATTGCCGATACAGGCAACCATCGCGTGCGAAAAGTCGACGCACTGGGCACAACACTGACCCTGGTTGCGGGCGACGGAATTCCACGGTTTTCAGGCGACGGATTTCCGGCGACATCAGCCTCGCTGTCTTCACCTAAGGCTTTGGCAAGCACGCCAGGTGGCGTGCTTTATGTGGCAGACTCAGGAAACAACCGGATCCGGCGGATTGGCGCGCAGGACGGCATCATTTCCATTTCCACTTACGCGGGACGCGAAGTCCCCGGTTATGGGGGAGACGGCGGGCCGGCTACGAGCGCTCCGCTCGAAGCGCCTGCCGGGGTGGCGGTCGACATCGACGGAACGGTTTATATTGCAGATACGATCAACGATCGTGTGCGGAAAGTGGTCAGCGGTACGGTGGTGGTCACAGTCGATACCAGTCCGAGCAATCTGCTGATCACGGTAGATGGCGCTACCGCTGCTGCTCCTCAGGTGTTCAGTTGGGTTCCGGGTTCGTCCCACACGATCGGGACTTTGTCGCTCCAGAGCGACGGACAGCCCACGCGATATGCTTTCCAGAGTTGGAGTGACGGACAAGCCCAGACGCACACGGTTGTTGCTCCCTCAGCGGCAGCCACATACACGGCTGTGTTCCAAACCCAGCACAAGCTGGCGCTGACTGCGAGCCCATCCGCAGGGGGCTCAGTGTCTGCGAACCCCGGCTCACCGGACGGATATTACAACTCCGGGAGCGTGGTGCAACTAAGCGCCTTGCCCAGTGGAAGTTACACGTTTGCAGGCTTTTCCGGCGACGTTACGGGTGCTGTTTCGCCCGTGACCGTGACGATGAACTCGCCCAAGTCCGTAACCGCCAGTTTTACCCTGCCAGTTTTCTCCACGTTTACGGTGACAAGTAACCCGCCGGGGTTGCTGTTTTTTGCGGACGGGCGGAGCTTTGTGACGCCTCATACGTTCAACTGGGTGGTGGGCAGCCAGCACCAGATCCGGATGCTTTCGCCGCAGGACCGGCTCTCGTCGAGGTTTTTGTTCTCAAGCTGGGCGGACGACCCCTCGCAACCTAATCCCCGCACTGTCACGGTTCCGGCGGAACCCACTACACGGATCGCCAATATGAGCACATACCACCAGTTGGTCGTGGCGGCGAACACGCCTGGCGGGGGAACTGTCACGCTGACGCCGCCTGCGCCGCCTCCGCCACTCGGTTGCTACCAAGCTTCCACGCCTTCTACCGCCGGCGCACAGCCGCCGCAGCCCATGAAATGCTATTACCCGCAAGGAGCAGTGGTCCAGGTAGTTGCCGCCTCGAAGCCAGGCTACACGTTCGTAGGCTACACGGGGGATTTGGAAACGAAAGAGAACCAGCAAACGGTGACCATGAGCGCTCCCAAAAGCTTGGTGGCGCACTTTGGGGCGCTGCCACTCGGCAATGTAGCGCCGTTTCCCTCGGATGTGACGCCGTATGTGGGCGCCGGCGCGAGCCAGATTTTCACGATAAAGTTCACTGACCCGAACGGCTGGGACGATTTGGCGCGGGTGCAGATCCGGCTGCACGAATCCTGGGAGTTCAAGCCAGGCGCGTGCGGAGTGGAATTACGCTTGCCTCTGGGACAAATGTATTTGCGTGACGATGCGGGAGCGCAGTGGTTGGGCCCGGTGGCGGTCGGTTCGTCGCAAACCATCGAGAACAGCTACTGCCGCCTGAAGGGCGTCGGATCGAGTTACAGCGGCGCGGGGAACAACCTCATCTGGAACGTGGCTCTGGAATTCAAACCCGCGTTTGGCTCGGCTGGCGGCAGGGAACCGCGGAAGATTGTGTGTCTGGACGCATTTGACCAGTCCAATGCGGGCGATCGGTTGACTTGCCTTGGGCAGTGGATCCCGGAGGCGACAGACCCGAGGCTGGTGGCGCGGTTCCGGGGCTATATTCCGGTCAATTGCGAGCATTTTTTCACGTCAAGCCTAAACGAGCGAAATGCGCTCATTTCCTTAATTGGCTTGCAACCGGAACGCCCGCGTCCGGGGGATATGTACGATCGACCCACCAGCGTCAACGGGGTTCCGACGCAGCCCTATATGCGGCTTATCGACAATACGCCACAGTTATACGGGACTTGGTGGACGCACTACTGGACGCGCGATCGCTTTGAGTATTTGTATTTATCCCGCCCCCCGTCGCCGATCTTTGTAGAGGGACCGGAGGCGCATATCCTTTCAAGCTATGTCCCGGGTTCCTGTGCGTTGTATCGCTTTAGAACTTTGGGTCCTTATGGAAATAGACCGTATTACTATGAGGTGAATACCTACGCGCTCCGCGACGAGCACGACCAGCGCGTAGCCGAGGGGTGGATCCCGATGGGGATTGAAGGATATTTGCAGCCGACAAATTGCGTCCGCTGCGACGCGGATGGAAACCTGCAAAACTTTGATCCCGGATGCTTTGATGAAGGCGCTCCCGGGCAGCTAGGCATGCTGGCGGCAAACCGCGAGAGGCGGAAGCCGGCGGCGAGGTATGTGGTGAGCGCGGCGCGCATGATGCCTGGGCCGGTAGCCCCCGGTGAGCGGGTGCGAGTGTATGGAGAAGGATTCACCCGTTTTAGCCGCGTGGTTCTGGACGGACAAATATTGCCGCTGACGGAAGCTACGGACCGTTATTTGGAATTCATCGTCCCAGAAGGGACACCGGCGAAGGCGGCGCTGAAGTTGGAGATCGACGATTTTGGGGAGCGAAGCGCGCCGGCGCTGCTGGCTACCGTGGAAGCGAACCCCGGGCTACTCGTTGAGGGGGGACTCTTAGGGAGGGGACGTGCGCGGACGCTGCCCTCGGAAGCAGGGACAGCCACGCTGCTGTTGACCGGAACCGGGAACTCGGACAAGCCCGTTGTGGTCCGGGTGGAGAATATCGCTGTGCCGGTGCTATCCGTTTCGCCCGCGCCTGAGGAGCCGGGAGTGCTGGCGGTTAAGATCAAGCTTCCCGAAGGCATCAGCGGCCCCGCCGCTATCTCGGCGAGTTTGGGTGAAGCCACCACGCAGCCTGGCGTTTTCCTGTGGCTGCCATAACGAGCGGCGCGAGGCCACTCCGCGCCCGGCCCAGCGGAATTCAGTTGATTTCCGGCCAGGGTCGGGCTATGCTAAGGGTAACGTGGATTGATTTAGAGCCCGAAAGGGTTTGGCTACTTGCAACCACGTAAAAAAGTGCTAAAGGCGATTCGGTCTTCACGAAAATTACCCTGAGACCATCGTCTCAGGGTTTTTTGCTTTTGGCCGGTCGCGCTGAAGATGCGAAGGAGATAGACATGAGCGCGTGGTCCGAAAGCATCGCTTCAGAGCCCACCCTGCATGGCCATTCCGGCGAGCTCGTTTCGGTGCGCATCGCGGTCGAACCGCGGTTATTAGAAGACTTATTGGAAGCTCTGGCCGAAGTCTCATTCCCAATAAACCCGCAGATCTACCACCAAGCGGTGGTGGTATGTGTAACGGCGGGCGGGCGGCGCGAGTCGAAGGCGGCGACGCTGGTGGAATTCCCGGCTTACCGGAATGGACTCGCAGAAGTACGCAACGTGTTAATGCGCCACGGGCTGGATCCGGACGCCATTCAAGTTCGGAACATGCTGTTTGAGATTCAAGAGGGCCCGAAACGGAGCGACGTCCCTTGGCTGGTTTGGTCGCCGGGAGAATCTGGCGCCTCCTTGCATTAGCCGGAATCCCTCCTTTACGCGGCTCAGGTGCGGCGTTAGGATGTAGGAGTTGGATTGCGCTGCATCGGAGGTCGTGGAGTCAAGGATGGGGCCGGCTGAATGGCATGTTTCACCGTATAGCGGATCGTGGTATCCCCGTGGACGCTCTGAGCTGGAATCACTAATTGCCGAATTGAGCGAGGAGTCCCGGAGGCGGACGGGGCCCTGGATAACGCCGCAGCCGCTGGCGTTTATCGTGCCGCACGCCGGATTGATCTATTCCGGAGCGATAGCGGCGGCCGCGTACCGGCATATTTCCGCCGCCAAGCCCGAACGCGTTTTTCTGCTGGGATTCTCGCACCGTCCGGGTCCTCAAGGCATCCTTGCGCCTGATGTGTCGGTGATCGAGACGCCTCTGGGCCCCAGCTTGGTGGACCGTGACTTGGTAAACGCACTGGTGCGCTCCGGTCCGTTCCGGAGCGTTGGGGAGGACTGGGTGTGTGACCACTCGGTGGAAATTCAGTTGCCAATGTTGCGTTCCGCCGCGCCCGAGGCGGTCATTGTCCCTCTGTATGTGAACCGCCCACGCCGGGAGGAGCGGCGCGAAGCCGCCCGCATATTGGCCGAATATGTGGAGCATGGATCGGTGTTTCTGGCGAGCAGCGACTTCACTCACTTTGGCGCCAATTTCGGGTACACGCCGTTCCCAGTGGATGAGCTCACACGGGAACGGCTGGCCGCCCTGGACCAGGAAGTGGCAGAGGCTGCGGGTTCGCTGGATTCCGGCTTGTTTTTGGATACGGTTCGCAGCCATTCAGCGACGGTGTGCGGCGTCGACCCCATAGCGCTCCTGCTAGACACGCTCGAAGCAGCGGAAGTGGATGGTGAGGTGTTTCCCTATCGCCATGACTACCGAACGTCAGGCGATCTTACAGGCGATTTTCATCACTCCGTTAGCTATCTAACCTTAGGGTTCTATCCGCACACGTCTTTCCAACTGGACGCCACGGCCGGCCGAGCTCTCCTGGAGAGCGCCTTGGCGACGTTGCGCCGTTGGCAGGAAACAGGGCGGCGCGAACCCGTCCGTCCGCGCGCCGCCGATCCCATGCTGGAAAGCCCGTTGGGTGTCTTCGTTTCGATTTACGTGCGCGGGGAGCTTCGTGGCTGCATCGGGTCATTAGGACGTGAACCGTTGGGGCGTGCGGCGCCTGAGATGGCGCTGGCTGCGGCGCTGGATGATACCCGGTTTGCGCCGCTTTCGCCTGACGAGTCCGACTTCAGCCTCGAGATTTCCATACTCACCCCCATGAAACGTGTGCGGGGGCGGGAAGCAGTGCGCGTGGGTGAGCACGGGGCCCTGTTGCGCCGGGGATACCGGCAGGGTTTGCTGCTTCCGCAGGTGGCTACGGAAAGAAACTGGGATGCTGACACATTCTTGGAGGCGCTGGCCCGGAAGGCGAACCTTCCCCCCACGGTGTGGCAGGACCCCGAAGCACGGCTTTATGTGTTCCGCGCCCAGAGGCTACACGGAGGAGTGGAGTCCTGACCGGGAACCTTCACCCCAGTGGGTCGCTGTTTTGGGGTCAAAGCGAGGCGTGTCTCAATCCCACTCCCCGAGGAGTCCTTCACGTCCGCAACCATTCGCTTCGGCTTCTAACGTGGCGTGAGTGATGCCCCACTTTTCGTGGAGAAACTGACGGATTTGGGCCGCAACCGCCTCCGCTTCGACCACGCTGGCCACCCCCAGTCTCATATGCGCGGTAATAACCCTCTGCCCTGGGCCGACTTCCCAGACGTGGATGTGATGGAGCTGCACGCCGGCGAACCGGTAGGCCACATCCTGAGCGATACGCTCCACATCCACTCCGGCGGGAACCGCTTCGAGTAACGTGTGCAACGATTCCCAAACAATGGACAAGGCGCTTCGCAACACCACGACGCTAATGAGCATGGCAGCCACAGGGTCGACATAGCGCCCGACTCGCGTTTGCACAAAAAGCGCAGCCACTACTACGGCGGCGGAAGCTAGTGCGTCCTGGGCTAAGTGCAGAAACGCGCTCCGCACGTTAATGTCCTTACGGCTGTATGTGTGCAAAAGAAGCACGGAGGCGACATTCGCCAACAGCGCCGCCATGGCGGCGATGAGCATCACGGAGGCATGCACCGGCGCCGGATTCCATAGACGGCCCATCGCTTCCCGGGCAATCAGCGCGGAAATCGCAATCAACGCTGCGGCATTCACTAGCGCGGCTAGAACCTCCGCCCGCTTCAAGCCGTACGTATGCCGGGTGGTGGGCGCTCTCCGGCCAAGCTTCCGCGCGAAAATCGCCAAGCCCAATGCGCCGACATCCGCCAAATTGTGTGCGGCGTCAGCGAGCAGCGCCAAGCTCCCAGCCCAAAGGCCGCCCACGAACTCAATGAGGGTAATGCTCAAATTGAGAGCCGCGCTCGCCCATAAGCGCCGGTCGAGGTCGCGCGTTTCTTGGGGGTGGTAATGGCTCATGGCGTTTCCCTGCCCGGTCTGCGCACGGGCGCGGCAGTATTGCCAGAATACCAAAGCGATTTGGCCGGTGCAGGGAGAACCGCTACCATGGAAGTATGACTTTCGCGGAGCTACTGGCGCGTATCCCTGATTACGCCAAGGACATGAGAGTGAACCTAGGCAACGTTATGCAACAGGCTGAGCTCTCGGAGACGCAACGCTGGGGAACTGCGGTGGCGTGCGCTATGGCTTGTCACAACCTGGACGTCATCGAAGCTGTGCTTGGCGAGGCGGCTCAGCATATGCCGCCGGAAGCGCTCCGCGCAGCGAAAACCGCGGCCGCCATGATGGGGATGAACAATGTTTACTACCGTTTTCAGCACTTGGTAAAGAAAGAAAGTTACCGCCAGATTCCGGCGCGGCTGCGTATGCAGGGCATCCGGACGCATGGGGCGGACCCGACGGATTTTGAGCTTTGGTGTCTGGCGGTGTCCGCCGTGAATGGATGCGAATCATGCATTGCATCCCACGAGGCCGTGGTGCTTCAAAAAGGCTTGACAGAAGAACAGGTAACTGCGGCAGTGCGGATAGCAGCCGTGCTGCACGCTGTAGCCACAGTGATGGATACGGAAACGGTGGCGCCGTCAGAGTGAGGGCGCTGGGGTTGAAAACGGGAGGCCGGTTATTGTGTGAGATGGCGCGCTGAGTTATTTGACCCAGCGTTGAGGGACCCTGTTGGCATAGTAGTTAAAGAAATCAACATGTTGGGTGATGTTACCCACGGCTCATTTGGTATGTGAATTGCACGAGGTATGTTATTCCCTATGTCCTCCGCAGCAACGAGTTCGAAATCGAAGAGTCTGCAAACCCTCCCCGGAGACGACGTCCGGCAAATCATGTGGCGGTTTCAGGACCGCTATGACCTGCAAATGGTTGTGCAATCGGCGCGATCTGTCGCGCGGGGCCTGGTGGCGAAGCTGGTGGCGCAAGGCGCGCGGAACACACATGAGTGGACGCCTGAGAAGCAGGCATTACTGAAGGCTTTTGATGATGCGGGCATCACCACCGTCTTCATGGATCCCGAACAAGGGGGCTACATACAGGGTCCCAAAAACGTAGCGTTGGGGCTGGTGGCCTTCGAGCTGGCGTGGGTGGACGCGGGCGCCGCCACCTGTAGCCTTGCCAACTGTCTTGCCCTTTCACCGATTCACGAGAGGGGAACTCCGGAGCAGCGGGATTATTACATGAGTCGGTGCGTTCCACCCCAACCGGGAGAGAACCGGCAGCAATTCCGAGGCGCTTTTGCGTTGACGGAGCCTATTCCGTATGTGGGCGTCGAAACGGGGCTGCTGAGCGGCAAGGTGCGTGTCGCGGAATGGCCGGAGGGCGGGGAGCCGCTCCTCCAAGTGGACAAGCGGGGGCGTTTCATCACCAATATGGCGTTCGCGAATTTTGTCACCGCCGCCGTGGATTCCGCGGATCCCCGGATCAAGGGTTCATGCATGGTGATTCTGGAGGAGACGGATCCGGGAATTTTTGACCGTGGCGCGCCAACCCGGAAGATGGTTCACCAGCTTTCATCCACCAACGATCCGGTGTTTAGCCTGAAAGTCCCAGCCAGCCGGATCATTGGGGGGTACACCGTAAAGGATGGCGTGATCATCCCGAATTACAGTCACGGCGAGATCATCGAAGCGGTATTCAAACGCACCCGCGTGACCGTGGGCTTGATGACGTCCGCCAAACTGCTCTCTGCGGTGGAGCCGATCTTACGGTATCAGCGTGGGCGGTTTCGGGGTGGTGAGTCGGTGGCGCCCGGGACGCCACGCTATGAGTTAGGACTCCAGCAGCGCGAAGATGCGCTGCACCGTTTGGTGGATGTTTGGGCGACGGGGGAAGCCAGCGCCTCGCTCGGGTTTGCCGCCGCCCGCCTGTTTGATGAGCTGGATCCTTTGGAGCGCGAGAAAGACCGCATCTTTAAGGAGCAAGGCGTAGCCGGGGGTACGGGACAGCTTCGCGCTCTGCGCCGACATCAAAAAGAAGCATTAGATGCGATCCGCGATGACCGTACGCCGGATAACCCCATCGTGCGCTACTTGATTCTCGATGCGGTGGCGAATGTGTTGTGTCCTGCCAGTAAGTTATGGAATACGGGACACGGCGCGAATATGATGCGTGAGGCGGTCAGTTTGATGGGCGGCTATGGCATTACGGAGGATTGCCCCGGTTTTCTGGGTCACAAATGGATGGACGCTCAACTGGAGGCCACTTACGAAGGGCCTGAGGCGGTGCAGCGCCGACAGCTAAGCCTCACAATGACGAACGAACTGTTTCTGGCTCAGTACCACCGCTGGGTGATGGAGATGCGGGAGATCGGCTCCACCCATCCGGACACCGGCGCCTGCGCCCTCGCCTCCGCCATGCAGCTCTGGCTGTGGACGCTGAATCACCTTCAGAAAGCGGTGGACGCGGATGGCGACAAGCTCTTCAGCAACGCCCGGCAAGGTGTCACGTTCCCGCTAGCCGACGCCCTGTGCTGGCTTCTCGCGGCGCGCTGCTTCATCCTAGATGTGCTGGAATTAGAACGGAAGGGTCCGGAAAACCCCGCCCTGGCGGAGGCTTTGCCGGGCTTGGTGGCATTTTATAGCGACCTCTCGCATGTGCAAGTGGCGCGCGCTACCGGGGAAGTGGGGCGCATTTGCGCCGAGCTTGTCTACGGATACAACCGGCACCCGGGATGGGATGCGGAGGGAATCAAACAGTGTTACAGCACCGATGATTTGGTCATGCTGGAGAGCTCGATTCCGGGCATTGCTTCTCTTGCTCCGGACGTCGTGGGGAAGGACGGCGCACACCCTGCTAAAGCGGGGCCTTGCGCTCGAGGTGAGGGGTTAGAGCAATTTGCGCGCCTGCGAGCGAAGCTGGATGGGTGTCTCACCGGGGCGAGGCTGGCGAAAGACCGCGCGGCCGAAGCATTGACCGGGGTCATGATTCCTGAGGCGTTAGACTACTGATGTCCCAGCCATCCGAAGTTCTCCGCCAGAGCCTGGAAGTGGATATTGTGTGCGTAGGCTTTGGGCCTGCGGCGGGTGGATTCTTAACTACGCTCTCACGCCATTTGTTGAACCCAGACGGCACGCCCGCCGTGGAGAGCCCCTCCGCACCCGGACTTCCACCCCAGGTGGTGTGTTATGAACGCGCCGATGGCATCGGTTTTGGCGTCTCCGGCGTGGTGACGCGGGCGCGCGGCATCCGGGCATCCTTCCCGGATTTGGACCCGACGCAAATCCCCATGGCTGCGCCCGTGACCCATGAGAAGGTCCTCTACCTCTTGGATCCCGTGGGCGCGAGCCGGCGTTCGGCGACTTTGCGGATTGCGGACGGGCTCATCCGCGCGCTGAAAGGGATCCTGCCGTTCGAGTGTGATGCGTTGGAACTTCCCTACGTTCCGCCCTTTCTGCGTAAGGAGGGAGGGCTTCTGCTTTCAGTCGGGTTGTTTAACCAGTGGGTGGGTGAGCAGTTGCTGGGAACAGGGCTGGTTCAAATTTGGCCAGGGACCCCGGTTTCAGAGGCGTTGATCGAGGGGAACCGAGTGACGGGCGTCCGGCTGCTCGATCAAGGCGTGGACAAGCAAGGAAACCCCGAAGCCGGTTACATGCCGGGGATGGACATCCGCGCCGCGCTCACGGTGGTGGCGGATGGTCCCGTTGGCGCCGTGGGTAGGCAGTTGGATGAACACTTCGGTTTGCCGCCCGGACATGAACGCCGGGATTGGGCGGTAGGGATGAAAATGGTGGTGCAGCTACCGGAGAACTCCCCATTGGAGCCGGGCGTCGTGCTGCACACGTTTGGTTACCCGGAGCCGGAGATCTTTGGATTCCTTTACGTTTACGCCGATCGGACCGCTTCGGTGGGGATCTTTGTGCCATCGTGGTTTCAGAATCCCGTTCGCACCTCGTACCGCTATTTGCAGCATTTCATTTTGCACCCCTACCTCTGGCGCTACCTGGAGGGGGGGACGCTCCTCTCGTGGGGAGCGAAGACGCTGCAAGAATCGGGCCGGCGAGGCGAGCCCTATCTGGTCGGCGACGGATACGCGCGCATTGGAGAGGGTTCGGGCAGCACCAACGTGCTCACGGGCTCCGGCGTGGACGAAGCATGGACTACCGGTGTGCAGCTAGCCGAAGGCGTGCTAGAGCTGCTGAAGCAAGGTAAGCCGTTCACTAAAGAGAATCTCGAAGCCGCCTATGTAAAGCGGCGCCGCGCCAGTTGGGTGGAAAAGGAAGGCCGGGCCGCCGAACGGGCCCGCGACGGCTTTCACCGGAGTGTGGTCGCGGGTCTGATCGGCATGGCGGTTGCGGGCTTCACTGGGGGGAAGCTTGCGTTGCCCGGGCGAGCCCGTCCCGCCTACGAAGTTCCTAACGTGTACGAGTTTTTCAAAGGGCGGCTTACAGAGGCTGAGATTGCGCGCATCAAGCAAGAGTGCGCAGAGAAAAACCTGCCATTGCATGATGCTCTGATGGAGCGGTGCGGCTGGCCGCCGATTCCATATGACGGCAAACTCTTGATGTCGCATCAGGACGCTCTCTTGCTAGGCGGCAAGGTGCAGGCTCCGCCAGGGTACGCCGATCATGTTGTGTTTCTGTATCCCTCCTTGTGCGAATCGTGCGGCACGCAAATCTGTGTAGAGATCTGCTCGGGGCAAGCCATAACTCCGGGTCCGGAAGGGCGTCCGGTGTTTGACAAAGAAAAATGCGTACATTGTGGCGCTTGCTTGTGGAACTGCACGGAAACCATCGACGACGAATCAGAGCAGACGAACATATCCTTCCGCGCCGGCGCGGGCGGCTTGCACTCGGCGCAAAACTGACTGCGTTTGCGGCGGTAGAATGCAAAGCATGGATCGCCGCAGTTTTTTGGGGCTGGGCGTGGCCGGCGCGCCGGCGCTCGCCGCCGAGATTTCCCGTCGCATCGAGAGTGAACAGCGCTATTTGAACCGCAAAACCGGCGCGAATCCGTTCCGGTTCCGCATGCCCGCAAAACGGCCGCATATCTTTTTGATTTCGCTGGATATGGTCAGCCCGGACCATTACCATCCCTCGCGCACTCTACACCGCGCTATGGAGTTGCCTGCCATCCGATCTCTGATCCGGGATAGCGTATTCTTCACCAACGCTTTTTGCACAGCTCCGCTGTGCGCCCCGGCGCGCGCGTCCCTGGCTACCGGACGCTACACTTACATCACGGCGAACGGAGAACGGGCGCATGACGGGCATGAGACCATCCTCCGCCCGACGGACGTCATTTTCCAAGAATATCTGAAGGCGTCGGGATACCGGACCAAGCATGCCGGCAAAGGACATTTGGGGACCCAGAAGTTTATCGACGCTTTCGACGAGAATGCGGCTGCGTGGGACCGGTGGGCGCCCCCGCTTCAAGACGATGAGGTGTATCGGGATTACTTGCGCCGGTTGAACGTGAAGCCGCAGCGTTACAAACGAGAGATTTTGGCGCTACAACAAGACCGACAGACAACTTATTCTTCCCTGGGCGGATGGATCGAACAGAGTGATGGACGGCCTTTCCCCATGGAGGCGCAGTACACGCACTATCTAATCGACCGCGCCATTAGCAAGCTGGACTCCGCTTTGGAAGACGGAGGGCCAGTGTATTTGCAAATCGACATTTTCGATCCCCACCAGCCTTTCAGCATCCCGGCGGGTTTTGAGCAAAGGGAGCGGGAGTTGCGGAAAGCCTTCCGCCTGCCGAGGAGTTACGAGCGCGTGCGCGAGACCGACTGGCGAGCGTGGCCGGATCAGCCGAAAATTTACGATTTTTACCGCAAAGTGTGGGGCCTTTACCGCCCTGAGACTGTGATGGATTATCGCGTGGCCAACGCCCTCCAAATGGAGGTCATTGATAAGGCGCTGGGCCGCTTCCTGAAGGTATTGAAGGATCGCGGACTCTATGAGGACGCCCTCATCGTTTTCACGGCGGACCATGGGGAAATGAATGGGCGGCAGGCCCTGGTGGATAAGGGCGTATATTTGTACCCGGACATCCTACGGGTTCCGCTTGCGATCAAAATGCCGGGAGTGAAGCCCCGCAGCATCGACTCGCCCGTTAGTCACCTGGATCTGGCCCCGACGCTGCTTGAGATCGCAGGGGTGGAAACTCCCGCGCGTTTAGACGGTCAATCGCTGCTGCCGCTGCTCCGGGGCGAAAAAGAGGGTGGGGATCGGGAGCTCTTGTTTGAATGCGGCTGGCATGTAGGCGTGAACTTCGCCTGTGGATTCCAGCACTGGTCGCCTTCGGGCGAGCATTATTTGTATGCTTACAACTTATCATCGCCCGTGGATGAGCTGTACGACTTACGGTCCGACGATCCGGAAAATCTTGCCGGCAAACCTGAATTTACGCATGTACGCCGCGACATGATAGAGCGTTTGGGGGCATTCCTTCAGCGTGATGCGCGTTGGCTCGGTTACTGGCACAGCTTCCGCATAGACCACTACCATGATCTGCCTAAGCGCACGGAAAGCGACGCTCAGATGGTTCGCCCGATATGAGTTTTACTCGACGGGAACAGCCTTTCCTTTTTTCTGAGCGGTGCGGGAAAGGTATTCGATGCGTTCGTCGATGACGGCTCGTATGGCTTTGAGAAACTCGATACGGGCGTTGCGAAAGTGCCCCCGGGCCGCTTCCGAACGGCTCTGAAGCATCTCGGTCAGCTTCGGTCCTAACCCCATGCAGAAGCACTCACAAGGCGCGTCCGGAGCTTCCGCAGCTTTTTTTCGAATCATGACGGAACCTCCCTCATTTCCACGGTGAGAAGCCTGTTTTCCAACCGGGCCCGTGCGGGGACCAGACCTGCCATGGAGATGGGCAGGCCGATGTGGCGCCGCAACGTGCCTATTTCGACAATCAGTTCGTCCCCTTTCTTAAATAACCCTATCTCGCCCTTAGTGGCAAAGGGGAGTTGTAGCCGAACCTCGTAGCAGCCGTTTCGTTTGACGAAGGTGTACGGCTTTTCGCTACGGGTCACCGCTGCCGGGTCTTCCCCGGAAGGATAAAGAACCTGCGCCAGGTTTTCCAGTCTTTGCCTTCCAACCACCTCTTCGGCGAACAGCGGCACGCGCCGCACGGGCACAGGAGCGAAGTACTCCTCCATCTCTTTCAGGATCGCGGTTTGCGACCGCCGCCATTCAGAGAACCACTTGTCCTTGACCGCTTCCGGTAAAACCCGATTCACGATCACGGCGTCAACGGTAAGCCCGTGCACGGAAAAGTAGACGAAAGCGCGCTGCGTTTCGCGTAGCACCATCTTTTCGGGATTGGTGACGAGCCGGACACTCGTGGTGTTGGGATCCTCGAGCAAATCGCCCACGCCATCCAGGCGCTCGAACAGCCGCTGGACATTGGCGAAATAGCTATCCGGCGGGAGCTCGACGGGAGAAACTTTATTGGCAATCGGGCGCACCACCTTCAAGGCGCTTCGCTGGTATGGGAAGATGTGCTTCATGTACCAATCTAAGGTGGTAGGCATGCTCACAAATCGCAGGGATTCGGCGGTGGGTGCGCAATCAAGAACGACGGCGTCATAGGCGTTCTCGCGCCGGTACTGGTTAACGTACATCATGGCGCTTAGCTCTTCCATCCCTGGAAGAATGGCCAGTTCCTCGGCTTCCACGTCGCCCAGTCCGGTGGTGCGCAACACGGAAACGACGTACGAGGAGATTTCACGCCAATGCCGCCGGATTTCCTTCTGGATATTCACTTCCTGGATGGCGAGTCGCTCGGAAAGGGGCACGGGGTCGGCGGTCCGGCCATCGAACAAATCGGCGGTGAGGTCGAATGAGTCTGCGAGGCTGTGAGCCGGGTCCACGCTCATCACCAGCGTGCGATAACCCAACTGAGCAAGCCGTATGCCGGTGGCTGCCGCCAAGCTCGTCTTGCCCACTCCTCCTTTTCCGCTGAACAGGAGGATCCTCATACTTTCATTGTAAAGCTCGCTGGCTTCCTCCCTGGGGCAACCGGATTGTTACACTCGGGAACAGATACCCGTAATCTCATGCGTATGCAGATGAGCCGAAGGCAGGTGCTCCAGACAGTAGCCGCCGGCGCCGCCAAGCCGGGAGCTAACCCCGCCATCCGCCGGATCGAGCTCTTTCCCGCTCCGTACCCGGTGGTAGCGCACTTCAAATTCTTCAAGAAACCCTATCGTGATTCGGTGCTTGTCAAGATCACCACGCAAGACGGCGCGGTGGGCTGGGGCCAGAGCGTGCCCATGGTCACTTGGAGTTACGAGTCGCTGGAAAGCGTGATTCAAACGATCGAAAAGTATCTGGCGCCTGCGCTGATCGGGCTGGATCCCTTCGACATGGCCGGCATTCACGCGGCCATGGACCGGGCGGTGGCGCCCTCATTCTCGACCGGCATGCCGTTGGCGAAAGCGGGCATTGATCTGGCCTTGCACGATCTAACCGCTCGCATGCGGAACCAAACTGTTGCCGAGCGCTGGGGCAGAAAAACTCCGCCACGGTTGACCCTCAGTTGGACGGTGAATCCCCAGACCTTGGATGAAACGGAAAGACTAGTGGCGGAGGGCCGTGCGCGCGGATACAAGCACTTCAATGTGAAGGTGGCGCCGGATCCGAAATTCGACCTCGAGATGTGTCGCATAGTCAGAAAGCTGGCCCCAGACTGTTTTTTATGGGCAGACGCCAATGGCGGATACGACCCTGCCACCGCACTGCAAGTCGCACCGAAGCTCGCGGATGTCGGGGTCAATGTGCTCGAACAACCGGTGGCGGCAAACCGGTTGACCGCTTTTCGAGAGCTGAGGAAGCTTCGCGCGCTCCCTATCATTTTGGATGAGGGGGTCGTGTCTTCCGTGGAGCTGGTAGAGTTCATCAAGCTGGGTTTGCTGGATGGCGTGGCGATGAAACCGGCGCGTACGGCAGGACTGTGGGACGCACGCCGCCAGATTGAGATCTTGCAGGAGTCTGGTTTGCTGTTTCTGGGGAGCGGACTTACAGACCCAGACGTCTCCTTGGCTGCGTCTTTGCAACTTTACGGCGCTTATGGTTTGAAATTCCCTGCGGCGTTGAACGGCCCGCAGTTTTTGTCGGGCAGCTTTCTGAAGAAGCCCCTGGTGGTGAAGGACGGTGAAATCGAAATTCCGTCGGGCCTCGGTTTGGGAGTGGAGGTCCACGAGGAGAAATTGAAGAAATGGAATGCATGAAAGCGCTTTGGATAGTGGCGGCTGTCCCATGGGCCTATGCTGCTGGTCCGTTTGAGTTTCGGGAGAGGAATGCGACTTCACTCGAGCTTCGCGAGAGCGGCCAGCCGGTGTATGTGTACAACTACGGGATGATGCTGGACTCGGGAGCGCCGGAAAGCAAGCGGCGCTCCAGTTACTTGCACCCCGTCTATGCGCCGAACGGGGTGGTGGTGACGGACGACTTCCCACGGGACCACTGGCATCACCGGGGTGTGTTCTGGGCGTGGCCTATCATTACGGTGGAGGGGAAGCGGTATGACCAGTGGATGGCGCTGAATCCGCAGACGCGCTTCGAACGCTGGATCACGCGCGAAGCAGGCGAGGGAAACGCCGTTCTCGAAGTGGAGAACGGCTGGTATCTCGACGGCGGCAAGATTGTCAAAGAAAGCGTGCGTATCGTGGCCCACCCGGCGCAGGATGGGAAGCGAATATTAGACTTCGAGCTGGAGTTCACGGCTTTAGATCGCCCGATTGCGATAGCAGGCGCGCCAGAAAACAACAAGGGATATGGCGGTTTCTCCGTACGATTCGCCAAGCGTGAGAACACGATCATTACCACGGACGCAGGGCGAGAGGTTAAAGATACGGACATGGTGCGCCATGCTTGGGCGCAACTGGAGGCCGATTACGGAGGCAAGCACGCCGCGCTGCGGATCGACGATGACCCGTCAAACCCGGGATCGCCTAACGGATGGTGTCTCAGGCACTACGGGTTTCTGGGGGTGAACTTCCCGGGCAGGCAACCCTTCCAGCTCTCGCCCGGGAGGCCGCTCCGGTTGAAGTACCGGGTGACGCTCACCGGGCAATAGCCGTCCTGAAAGTGAATTTCATCCGTAACGCGGTTGTTCTGCACTCGAAAAAGGCCGGGCGCCAGCGCCGTCACCGTCCGCGCGGAAGAGCCGCCGTCGGTGATTTCCAGCAGCGAAACAAAATAAGTTTCGCGAGCGCGCCGGCGGGCCATGACGTAAGGGACCGGCTGCAACAGGTTGGGCCCCAAGCCCTTCCCAGTGATTACGGTGGTGTTCGGAGCGCCCGCCATCGTAAGGCGCAATCCGCGAAGGGTGCGCTCAAAGTCTGCCACGGTCATTTCCACTCCCGGTGCGAAATCGAGTTTAATATCGTCGACGTACAGCGCTCCTTTGGTTTGCGCGCCCGGCGCTGCGCTCAGCTCAACGGCGACGGTGCGCGCGGGCGGGTCGAAGACGCCATCGTTGTTGCCGAGGTAATGTTGCCAGCTTTCGGGATTCGTGGCCCGGATCAACTTCCAGCCAGTCCAGTCTATGGGGCCTACCGTATACACAAAGCGCTCGTCCGTGGAGTCGTAAATCCGGATCGCTAGCTTATTCTTGGAGCCGTCCCCGTAAATCATCAGGGAAACGCCGCGGGGGACTTCGCTAGGCGCAGAAGCGGGTACGGGCGCCTGAAACAGCGCGTAACCAGACCCCGTGGTAAACTCATAAGCCGCCTTACCGGAAAAACGGCCGCTGGCCGCCTGTTCGCGGCTGTAGGTATAGGTCGACTGAACGGAGGCGGCGCTCTGGTATACGCTGCCGAATGCTCCCTCTAGATCTGAATTCATATCGAAGTGAACGCGCCATGTAGAACTCGTAGTGGCGGCGCGGTTTTCGGTAAGGTGCTGGTAGCCATCCGTATGGGGAAACCCGGAATAAGGTTGCAAGGGCAAGTCGGTTTCCAGGGTCCCGTAGTTGTGGTAAATCCAGTCAAACTGATGCTCGGCCCCATCGTTCGACGCTACATGAAATACATCCAGCAGGTAGTCCGCAGTATGCAACATCATGCGTCGCAGCGTAGCTTGCCGGTATGCGGGTCCAGCGTTGGCTACCGCCGCCGTAAAGTGGGGCCACCGGAAAAAGAACTCCAACGCGCCAGTGGCTTCCTGCTGGCTCTTTTGGTCGACCACGACAGTGTTGTGCGCAAGCGTCACCTTGTCCCACGTGTCATGGGTGGGCGCCGCATACGACTGCGTTCCGGGATCGACGGCCATGATTCCCCCGCGCGCATAGGAGACGAAGTGGAGCTTGTCATAATGGCCGTGCCAGCCGCCGTGAGGACCGAATTTCAAAACCACAGTGTGATCGCTGCCGGGCGCGCGGAAGACCACATTCCCAGAGGCGGGCAGATAAACGCTGCCCAATTCGGGAGGCGGCGCAGGATCGATCGTCTCTGCTCCCCAGAACAACGCCTCGCGTCCGCGCGCCCGCTTGCCTAGCAGAGCCGCAAAGCGGGGATCTCGGTAGCGCCGGTACGCAACCTCATAGAAGCGGTCCTGGTTCAAAAGGTTGATGGTTCCCGAGTCGTTGAAGTTTGGAAGCGTCCAATCCGGAAAAGCAAACAACAGGGGGCCTTCGAACATCTTACGCAGGTTGGGTTCGGCGTAAAGATCGATGCCGCCCCGCGCAGCCATCTCGGCAAGCTGCATCAAAGCGTCCAAGGCGTAAAAATGATAGCCCCAGGCGCCTTCGTACCAGAAGCCGTCGTCGAGCACGCTTTCACGCATCTGAAATCGAAAGCCGCTCGGACCGTCGATAGCTTTCGAAATCAAGACGGCGTCGTTGAGCGTGAATCCCACCGCGCCTATGGCGGCGTTATGCCACGATTGCCAGTTGCTTGTTTTGGCGTCGTTGCGTGCGATGACTGTGACCGCGCTGCGCAGCAAATCCTGTTCGATGTGCCGCTGCTGGCTTTCGTTCAGGACGCCGCTTCCTGCGATCAGATCGTAAGCCCAAGCCATGGGGATCAGCCAAACCGATTCATCTAGGGTTTGGGAGAGAACGCGTCCGCCGCTGGTGGCGTTGATTCGCCCATTAGTGTCATGAATGGGATAAGAGTTATACGCATCCGCATAAGCTAGCAGAATGCGCGCCGCTGTTTGAGCGTAAGCCAGATTGCCGGTAAAGCGGTAGGCCAGCCCGTTATCGCGTGCGGCAGCCGCGTTGTCGTTATGCCGCCGCGTGTAAATCACCAAGTCTAGTTTCTTATCGGTGAATGTCTGGTTGTCGACGGGGCAAAGATGCGTAGAAGGCGGGATAAACCGCAGAGAGACCCCGTGCACGGGACAGACGTACCAAAGCGTCCACTGGCCGCCTTCCGGCGGGATAGCCCATTCCTTGAGACCGTACTTCTGCATCTGATCCGCCGGGAACGCTTGTGCCGCCTGGATGATTCCATCCCGCACTACGGCCATCCACTTTTGGGCCGCCGCACCGGTTTCTATGCGCTGAAAGTCATCCGGCGTTAGTAAGAGGCGCGGCGGCCGCGACTGCGCCGTTAACACGCCCGCGCAAACGAAGCTGATGAGGAAGCTGCGAGCTTTCACCGAAAGCGGCTCCCGAAAAATTTACACCTCGAGTTTCCAGGGTTCACGATACTGGAGCTTCAAATACTTTCTCGCCTCCACCTGTTTGACCGTTTTGGCTCGGTCATCCCACTCCAGGGTCAGGTTGTAACGCATCGCCAGGTTGGAGAGGATGCAAGCGATCGAGGTGCGAACCAGGGTCTCGATTTCAGAAACGGGCCGCTGGCGCGTCTTGATGCATTCGAGAAAATTCTGCCAGTGGGGAAGGTTCATGGCGCTTTTCCAGGCATCTTTCTCCTTGTCCTCAACGCGTTCCTCCAAGGCTTTCAGGCCCGACTTATCCGCTGGAAACGTCTTACAGATGCCTCGATTCACCACCAGTGCGCCTTTCGTTCCCAGAAACGCCGTGCCATAACCCAAATCAAACATGGGGGAGGGCGCCGCCGTGCGGCTCTCGTACGTGGAAATGAACTTCGGATACTGGTAAGTGGCCGCCATGGTGTCCGGCGTTTCCGTATTATCAGTCACGTAGTAACGCCCGCCCGCCGCTACGATCTTTTGGGGCATCACTTCGTCAAAGGCGTAGTGGATGATGTCCTGAAGGTGTACATTCCAGTCGGTCATGGCTCCCCCGGCGTAATCCCAGAAATAACGGAACGTGGACCAGCGCCCAGGCACAATGCCCCAGCGATTGATGTTGAAAGGGCGCTTCGGTGCGGGACCGAGCCACATGTCCCAATCCAGGCCTGCCGGCGGTTGTTCATCCGGCGGAGATCCATAGTCGTTCTTGGTCATGCTGGCCTGCCAGGTCTTGCAGAACGTGATGGGGCCTAGATCGCCGCTTCTTACTACTTCCACGGCTTTCTTAAAGAAGAAGCCCGAACGCTGCATGGTGCCGCCCTGCACCACCCGCTTATATTTCCGCGCGGCTTCAACCATCTTCAAGCCCTCTTCCACGTACACACAAGCGGGCTTTTCGACATACACGTCCTTGCCGGCTTTGCAAGCCTCCACAGTCATGTAGGCGTGCCAGTGGTCGGGAGTGGAGATGCATACGGCGTCAATCGACTTATCGGCGATGATCTCGCGAAAGTCTTTGACCGCCCGGGCGTCATGCCCGCGTTTGCGGGCGGCGGCTTGCGCCCGTTCGAGGTTGGGCTGATAAACGTCACAAACCGCCACCACTTGAAAACCGCTCTGAATGGCATAGCCGAGATTGCCCATCCCCATTGTGCCCATCCCAATGTGGCCGATGGTGACCCGGTCATTTGCGCCGCGCATGTTGCCTGTGAAGATTGAAGTGGTAAAGGCGGCGGCGCCAGTGCTCTTTAAAAAGTCCCTGCGGGGCGTTTCGCTCATGAAACCATCCTTTCAGACTCCGTTGTATCAGATTCAGTCATGGGCCTGCCCGCACCACCGCCCGCGCTCGTATCATGAAGGAATGAAAGCCCTCGTAAAAAGCCAAGCCGCTCCGGGGCTATGGCTGGAAGACATTCCTGAGCCGGAAATCGGCATTAATGACGTCCTCATCAAGGTGCGCAAGACAGCCATTTGCGGGACTGATTTGCACATTTACAAATGGAACGCGTGGGCGCGGCGGACCGTTCCTGTGCCCATGGCGATCGGTCACGAATTTGTGGGCGAGATTGTCAAGGTCGGGTCCAATGTGGCTGATTTCTTTCCAGGGGACGTGGTCGGCGGCGAGGGGCATGTAGTCTGCGGGCGTTGCCGCAATTGCCTGGCAGGTCGCCGGCACCTTTGCGCCAAGACGCTCGGCGTAGGCGTCAACCGCCCGGGTTGTTTCGCCGAGTACATTTCCTTGCCGATGACCAACATCTGGAAGCACGCCAGCTCGATCGACCTCGAAGTCGCCGCCATCTTTGATCCGTTCGGCAACGCCGTGCATAGCGCCTTATCGTTCGACGTTTTGGGCGAGGATGTGCTGATCACGGGCGCGGGACCTATCGGGATCATGGCCGCCGCCGTGGTCCGTCACGCCGGCGCGCGTTATGTGGTGATCACCGACGTGAACCCTTACCGTTTGGAATTGGCCCAGAAGGTCGGCGTCACCCGCGTGGTCGATGCGCGGAACACCTCCCTAAGGGACGTGCAAAAAGAGCTCGGCATGAAGGAAGGGTTTGACATCGGGTTGGAAATGTCCGGCAATCCCTCCGCGTTCCGAGACATGTTGGCCAACATGTGCCACGGAGGCAGAATCGCTCTTCTCGGCATCCCGAACGAGGAAATGGCCATCGACTGGAACACGGTGATCTTCAACATGCTCACCATCAAAGGCATTTACGGTCGCGAAATGTACGAGACTTGGTACAAAATGACCGTGATGCTCGAAGGCGGGCTGGATATCCGCCCTGTGATCACCCACCGCTTCCACTACACCGAATTTGAAAAGGCGTTCTCCGTGATGCTGGAAGGAAAGGCGGCGAAAGTGATTCTCGACTGGGCGTAGGCGTGCTGCCTGCTCCAGGCCACTAACAGTATTCGCGCCGGATTCCCAGCTTTTTCATCCGGGATTGTAGTGTGGTTCGTTTCAGCCCCAAGCGAGCCGCTGCGCCATCCGGTCCGCCGACTTTCCCTCCGGACTCTTTCAGCGCTTTCAGAATTCTTTCGCGCTCGGCATCAGGCTCCAGCGGGGTCCTGCGTCCGGCCACGCCTTCCGTAAAGAGGGTGGGTTCGGGCATGGCCACCTGAAGCACCGGACCGCGAGTCAGGATGACCGAACGCTCAATGACATTCTGCAATTCGCGGATATTGCCCGGCCAGTGATAGCGCGTGAGAAACTCGATGCTCGAAGCGGGAATGGATTCAATACGCTTGTTCATGCGCTGAGCGAATTTCTGAGTGAAATGTCGGACCAGCAAAGGAATGTCCTGGCGGCGCTCGCGCAGCGGCGGCACGTGGATGGGAAACACATGCAGGCGATAATACAAATCCTCACGAAATTGTCCTTGTTCCACCATCGCTTTCAGATTGCGGTTGGTGGCTGCGATCAGGCGCACGTTCACGCGGATGGTGCGATTCCCGCCTAGCCGCTCGAATTCCTGCTCTTGAATCGCTCGCAAGAGCTTGGGTTGGAGTTCCAGCGGGATCTCCCCGACCTCATCCAAAAACAAGGTTCCTTGATGCGCGAGTTCGAAACGGCCCAGCTTTTGCGAGACCGCTCCCGTGAAAGCTCCACGTTCATGTCCGAACAGCTCGCTCTCGAGAAGGGTTGCGGGAATGGCGGCGCAGCTCAGCTTGATGAAGCTCTGGTGTCGGCGGTCGCTCAGTTCGTGAATGGCCCTGGCGATCAGCTCCTTCCCCGTTCCCGTTTCACCCAGCACGAGCACTGTAGCCTCGGTGGGAGCGACAATATGAATGGTCTTGAGCAAAGCCTGAAAAGCCGGGCTCTCGCCCACCATGTTGCCGGCATTCTGATCGAGCCGGATTTCATCTTCCAAGTACAGTTTTTCTGTCGCCAGTTTGTCTCGAATCCTTGCAAGCTCGCTGTAGGCGAGAGAATTATCGATGGCGATCGCAATCTGCCTGCCCACTTGGAGCAGTAACTCCACGTCGGTCTCTTCAAACGGCTCGCCGCTGCTACGCGCTATTTCCAGGGTTCCCAGAGCGCCTTTTCGGGTAACTAAAGGGATCGAGCACCCGGATTTCGCCCCCGACTCGACGAGACGTCGGTAAACCGGCGAGGGAAATCTCGTAAAGTCCGGTGCGTTGACTACGACTGGACGCCCGGTAGCGAGCGCCTCTCCTGCCGGGAGTCCTTCGGGGCTAGCGGAGTGGCGATCGAAGTCAAGATTTAACGCCGCTCTGTGATGTAGCGCGTGAAGCTCCACTTCACCCGTTTGGCGGTTTAGCAGCGTCAATAAGAGGATGTCATGGTCAACCACATTGGCAAGCTGATCCGCGATCGTGGCGAATAACTCATCCGCCGGCAACTTGGAAACCAAGCTGTTGGTGATGTTGAACAGAACCCTCAGCCGGTCGCGCTCCCGGAGCAATTCCCGGCGGGTAAGATGGGCGTCTACCGTAACCGCAAATTCTGACGCCACCCGCTCCAGAAAAGCCAACTGGTCCGCATCCGGCTCGTTAGGGTATTGAGATCCAAATCCCAGAACCCCTAGCCTGTGAGCGCCGGCGGTCAAAGGAACCAAGACCAGCGTGCACACCCCTGCGTCCCGGATGCGTTCTGCAAACGGCGGCCATTGGGGGTTTTCTTCGTCGCAGCGGATGACGAGGGGTTTCTGGTTTGTCCAGACCCACCCCGGGGGATTGCAATCATTGGCCGGAAGCACCCTGGGTTGTTCGACTCGGGCCAGTTCCTTGCCGTTGAGCGCGTGTAGCCACAGCCGGCCACGCGTGGAGTCGCACAGAATCAAGCCCAGATAATCGAAGGCCACCACTCGTTTCAAGGACTTGGCTAGCGCGCAGCAAAGGCTGTCAAGGTCGTCATGACCAGAGATAGACTGCGCCAGTTCAAACAGCGCGCGATACAATTGAGACTCGGCTAGAGGCACATTGGCCAGCATAGCACGGTCCACGCTGCCGAAATCGGCAGTTGCCGATAGCAATTGCTATTTTCGGCGATCGCCTCAATCGTCAAAACTGCCTGTCGTTCCTTGGAATCCGCGGGCAGCTTGTTTCAGCACCCAACGGATGGCCCGGCTCGGTTTGTAACAATAAGCCAGATTGTGATTTAACGTGGAGTAGCAATGTGGCTGGCATGCGCGCTTCATTTCTGCAAGCTGGCGGGGATCCAATCGGGGGTTCTCCACCGTGCCCCAATCGTAAGTGGCTGAATATAAAGGGAAACAAGGTCCGAGCGTGCCGTCCGTCCGGATAATGATGGAGTTTTGGCCAGCCCGGCAATCCCAATCCTGGAGCCTGCCGCGCATGAATTCCTTCATTTGCGCCAGCCGCCGGACAGAGTTCACCATCTTGTATCCTTGTTGTTGCTTGGCGATCAGCCAGTCAATCACCTCGTCCACTTTGGGCCAGTCTTCCGGCGTGATGAACGTGCTGTTACCCTCTTTGTGTTTGAAGTGGGGCTGATCGGTCATTGGAGATTCGTTAATGTGATAATCGGTAGCGATTCCCACCTCGTGGGCGATTTCGGTCAGTTGCTTGACGTCCTCCAGATTGATCCGGGTGATGTTGATGTTGAAAAACACACTGTAGCCGTAAACGTATTGTTTCTTAATGAGATAATCAAAGTACGGCCGTATCGGATTTAGAGCTTTCGGTAGTTCTTTGCGATCTTCGATGGAATCCACCGCCAAATTGATGGTGGCCACGCCTGCATCTCCCAATCGGTCTATGACCTCGGGACGCATAAGCCGCCCGTTGGTAGGCACATACACCCAGAAACCTTTCTTGGCGGCGTAATACACCACTTTGTGCGCAAACTGCGGGCGCAGCAGGACTTCTCCTCCCATCAGCGCCAACACCCGGCAGCCGGTATCGTGCAGCCAGTCGATGGCCCGGCGGGCCGTATCCTCAGTCATGCCTTTCACTTGGTTGTTGAAGGCCCAGCAATAGTGGCAATCAATATTGCATTTCCACTCCGTGAACAGGTAGGCGATGATCGGGTGAAAGTCGCCGGGCAAAACTAGTGAACGCAAGTAAGGATAGAGCCAGCCCCGCAGCGCCCGGCGGATCATAGTTGGCGTGACGCGAGTGCGATACGGATTGCCGTCTCTGGGAAGATATTTCGGATCCGGATCCACGTCGCCCACCTTTTCCGGGAACTGGGGAAACGGCGGATCGGGAAGGCTGAGCGGTGCGCCGCGCGGGGTTAATGGCGCGGGCTTAGGTCCCCGCATTAATAGCTCGTGGGTGGCTATGTCAATGCGTGGCCCTGCTTGCACGGTGACATCGTCTGGCGCTTGGTGAATAGCCATCTGTACACTCCAATCCTTTCGGGACACACTCACTCCTCGTGCGCTCATCTGGCAAGCCCAAAAGACTCACGTCTTCGGTTGTTGTCGGCTTGAAGAAGAGCCATTCAACACGGGTCTATGCACGACACAGACCAAGTTGAGAGAGGCGCTTCAAGGGTTGGACAAGCCATGCCGAACCACTCTCACTGAGCCAGCGGATTGGAAATCTCCCCAATGGAACCGTCGCCTGCATAATGGTTCAAGGCCGCAGCGGAAACCAGAGACAGCGAACTCGATTCTTCTGCCAACTGATCCCACAGCTTCTTATTGAACTGGCACCCGGGATCGCCGGAGCGCAGGTCTCCCGTATAGGCATACGCCCGCGCGCGGCAACCGCCACAGTAGGTTCCGTATGTGCATACACGGCAGTGTCCGCCGCGGTCCGTGCGATCGGAGAGCAGGTCGAACAGCGCATTATTCCAAACGCTTTCGAAGCTAGCCTCGCGCAGGCTCCCCACCTTGAGGGAGGGCATGTACACGCAGGGCGTGACATCTCCGTTGGGCTCGATCGCGCAGTAACACCGTCCCGCCCCGCATCCCCCTGTGTAGCGCGATAAGACCATCGTCTTGCTGCCCTTGCCCGTGCCGGCGTGTCCCGTGGCGAAAATCCCTTCGCGAGGCGCATACATAACGCAGGCGCGAACGAACTGGGGCGCCGTGGAGAGGATATTGATCTTTCCCTGTTGCAAGTGGTGAACGAGCCGTTGGAGCAACCATTCCCTTTGGGCCGGGGTCAGGTCGGCATCAATCATGTCCTTGCCCCTGCCGACAGGGATGAAATTGAAATGGGAAAACGTGCTACAGCCCAGCTCGACGGCGAACGCGATCACTTGATCCACGGTTTCCACAGTGTGGCGCGTAAAGCACGTCGCCAGCCCCGTTCGCATGCCTGCCTGCACGCAATTCCGGATGCCTTGAATCGAGCGGGCCCATGCTCCCTGGCGTCCACGGAATCGGTCGTGTTCAGCCGCGTCCAGGCTATCAATGCTTACCTCGACATACTTAACCCCGAATTTCACCAGACGCGCCGCGGTTTCCGGCGTCAACAAGACGCCATTCGTCGCCAGGGAAATGTGGATCTTCCGGAGGCGGGCCCTTTCGAGCACGGGCCACAGGTGTGCGGATGTGAGCGGCTCACCCCCGGCGATTGCCAGAAAGGGAACACCCGCGGCGCCCATCTCGTCCACCACTCTCAGCTTCTCTTCCAGCGAGAGCTCGTCGGGTGAGGGTTTCGGTGTTGCATTCTGGTAGCAATGCTTGCAGCGCAAATTGCAAGCCTGGGTGAAATTCCACACCACCATAAGCGGAGCCACGAATCGCTGAGGGGCGGTAAGTCCATACCGTGCGATGCTGCGCCCAGTGAGCGCTAGCGCTCGCACGGTCGGTTGGTGGTGGAACAGCTTTTCCGTCATCACCCGTTTGTCGAGCTTCGCACGCTTCAAGGCGAGGTCCACGGCGAATTCGACCGGCCTCCACTTCCAGCGGCTCCAACCGCGCAGAGCGGGATTATTGTAGTTCTCCGCAAACCGCTCGAAAAAACAAGGGGTTCGACCGTCCTCGCCCATAAGGCAACGCAAGAGCTTACGAACCGCATTGCGCCCCAGCAGGGACTCTAAAGGGTGATGCGTCTTATGAGTTTTCGCTACCGGCTGTTGCGGGTGATCTGCCAAAGGTGTGTTCGCTGATGGATCTTTCATGAGGCACATTCTCCGCCTTGGGATCGGACCACATCACTTTCATACAACACCGTGCAACTCGTGTGCCACGCGCCAGTTTCCTGTTCTGCCGGGCTTAAAGCTCAGGAGCCTTGCTATTCAATGACCTTTTTCTTTCGGATCCACTGAATGATGACGTCGCGTTGAAGCGGACCCCGTATGGGGAAGTCCAAGCCTGAAGTATTCAATTCCCGCGGATTCGACTGATTGGCCGCCGCGAACTCGTTCGTGGCCAGTCTATACTGCTTTTTCGGATCTATCTGCTTGCCTGCGGTCACCGAAGGGGGAAGTTGTGCGCCGGTGAAGGTTCCCATCACGACCACGTTGTCGAAGGGAAAGATGTTCCAGACGTGGCGCACCAGGATGGTTCCCTGTGGAAGGATGTCACGGATTCCGCCCATCCCCATGAACGCTAGGTCCGCGCCCATCTCTTCGCAAAGCGCGCGCTCAATCAGCAGTTTTAGCTCAGCTTTCTGGAAGGTGCGCTTCGCCACGCCGATGGGGACATCCATTATGGCTGCGACCTTGTTTTCCCAGCTCGCGATTTCCTGAGCCACGTCCTCCGCCGGCGGGAGCGTGCGGGAATCGACCGGGATTCGCCGCCAGGAGGCAGACAGAACTTTTTTTGCTCCTACATCCACCTGAAGATCGAGCCGTCCAAATTCTACGCCGTTGGCTTGCGTCCGCACCAGCCATTGTTCCCCACTATGGACAAGCTCTTTCAGCCCGCTGTGGGTGTGTCCGCTGATGACCACTTGCACCTCCTGCAAGTTTTTTCGGACGTCTTCCTCGTCTTCCGGGCTGAGGTGGCCGAGGAGCACCACGACATCCGCATGGGCGCGCATCTCCGGCAAGTACCTTTTGACAGCGGCGGGAACCGGAGTGGCCCGTATCTTGCCGAGCGTAGCCGGGATTTGTAGGCGGTAAAGATCGGTGGTCATGGCGCCCACAACAGCTACTCGCATTCCACCGGCTTTCAAAATGACATAGGGTTTCTCGAGAAGCAGCTTTCCATTTCCGTCCACGAGATTCGCGGCCACGATGGGGTAGCGCGCCGCTTCGAGGTATTTTCGCCCTACTTCCCAGCCATAATCGAATTCATGGTTTCCCAGCGTAGCTGCGTCAAAACCTAGCCGGTTGGCGATTTCGAAAATCGGCATGCCTCGATAAATGCTGGAGACTGGCGTCCCTTGGACTAAGTCTCCGCAGTTGAGGACCAAACAATGGTCACACCCTTGCCTTTCGCGGCGCAGGGCAGTGGCGAGGTAGGCAAAGCCGCCCCGCCCGTCGGCCATGGGCAGCAACCGGGCGTGCAAGTCATTCGTGTGGATAATACTTAGAGGTTTTGGACTCTCAGCGGCGTGAAGCGCGACCAGACAGGCTAATGCTAGGAGGGATTTTCGCAGCACTTTCCCATCTTAGCGAAAGGCGTAGTGGAGGCTACGGGTCAGCCGCGGTCGAAGTATCCTTGTGCGAGTTCCGGTTTCGCTTCTAGCGCTTCCCGCCAGTAGAAGCGAGCTTCATCTTGCTTGCCGAGAGCTTTTAGGGCATGCCCGAGGTTAAGCAACGCTTCCGCGAACTTAGGCCTCTCATTCAGGGCCTCACGATAAAGACGGATCGCATCTTCATAATGCCCGGCTTTTTGCAACAATAAGCCCGTGTTGTAAAATAACTCCGGCGATCTGTCTCCGAGGTCGATCAACTTGGTTTGCAATTCTAAGGCGCGCTCATGGTCGCCGCTCTCGATGGCTATAGCCGCCAGTCCGCGAAGCGCCTCGACCGAATCCGGGCGCTCGGCGAGGATGGTTTCGAAAACCTGCTGGGCTTGCACTCGCTCGCCGGCGCGCCAGTAACAGATGCCCAGATTCAAGCGCGCTTCGGGCCAGTCGTTTTTTAGCTTGAGGCACTGTTGGAAAGCATCCGCGGCGCCGTGGTGATCGCCCCTTTCGAGGCGCAAATAACCGAGGCGGAACCAGGCGTCTGGCCACTCCGGCTTCCACTCCACCACGCGCGCATACTGTTTTTCGGCCTCATCCGCTTGGCCGGACTTCTCGAGGACTGTGGCCAAGTTGAACCAGACTTCGGGCTGATCGGCAGACAGTTGCAGCGCCCGCTCGTAAGCTTCGCGCGCACCTTTCAGGTCCCCTAGTTCTTGCTGAGCAATCCCCAAGTTCACATAGGCTTGGCGCGCCTCCGGACGAATGCGCACGGCTTCGCTATAAGCCTGCGCGGCTTGATCCATCTTGCCGAGTTTGTGATATGCGACGCCTAAATTGAACCAACGGTCGAAATGATCCGGAGTTGCTTCCACCAGCTTGGCGCAGTACCGTGCCGCCGCCTCATAGTCTCCGGCGGAAAAAGCGCACGCCGCCAGCCCTTCCAGCGCGGTTTGAGAAAATGGACGAATCGCCAGCAGACGCTCTGAGTACCGCTGAATGAGGTCGTAGTTCTTGGTGGCAATCCCGATGGTGATCAGGTTCGCCAAGGAATCCTCATAGTTGGGGTGGCGTTCGAGAATTGCCTCATAAACCGCTGTAGCCTCTGGAAAGCGTTCCAGAAGCTGCAAAGCGACAGCCTTTCCCAAAAGGGCGGTTTCGTCGCTGGGCTTTCTTACGAGGTATTTTTCGAAGGCTTCTAAGGCGGCGTCTGGTTGCTGCTGATGTAACAGGCACACGCCCAACCCGAGTCGAGCATCTTCACGGTCCGGGTTCGCCGCCAGCGCCTTACGGAAGTAGAGCGCGGCTTCGTCCCACCTGCCGAGCTTTTCCAAACAGACGGCCAGATTGAATGGTGCGACGGCATGCTGTGGCTGGAGTTCCAGTAGTTTCTGGTAGCTTTTTGCCGCTTCCTCGAATAACTCCAGTTCAAACTGGATGAAGCCACGGGCGGAATAGACCTCCGGGGACTGTTCCCCATGCTCGAGCGCCGCATTCAACTCCCGCAGCGCATCTTTGGGCTTCCCCTCCAAGTGCAGCGTGACTGCCCGGGCCAGTATGGATGAGGAGGGTTGCCCTCCATACCCTTCTGAGCCCAAAGCCGGTGATGCGTTTCTCCGATGTGGAGCCATGTGGGCGTCAGTCTCCCTTCTTCGCCTGGATACTGAACGGCGCCAGAAACGCGCACAGCTTTCCGACCGTGTCGTACTGGTGCGTCACAGTTACCCATCGGAAGAGAGACTGTTCGCCTTTAGAGCTGAAAAACCCGATTCCACCCCTGCTGAGGCGGTCGTCGGACCAGGTGTCTACCACCACTCCTTGAACCATGGTGGTAAAGGAAGAACCACGAACGATGGTCCGTATCCGGAACAGCGTGTCGTTGCGAACCACCAAAGGGACGGGAACCTGGGTCCGTGGCCCTTCTTTACCGTGTAGAACGGCGTAGCGAACCAACGCTAGCGAAGGCAAGGGACCGGGACGCGTGATCACAAGTTTGAAAGCGTAGTAATTGTTGGCGTCTTGCGCCCGTACTACCCAGTTCAATGCCTTCTTTTCTATTCTGCCCAGGAACTCCAGGTCATAGTCCGACATTCCTAGTGACGGAGTGAATAACCCTAGGGCGCCCGTCCGCACAAACCCCGCGTCGTCGTAAGACCAGGTTTGGGCCCAATTCGCGCGCCCCTCCCAGGCAGACAGTCCTGAGCGGAAATCATCGAACAACTCAACGCCCGCGCGCGCAGCGATGCCTTGGCGCGCCGCCGACCAACCCGTAGAAATGAACTGAGCTACTGCGGGAAGCGTGCTAACCGTCCGGACAGAATCCGCAAATGCGCCGCTCGCGTGTGCGGCGCCTCCACGCCCGCTGAAGGGCGAATACCACAGAAAGCCAGCCAGCAGCGTGGCGGCAGCCGCCAGCCACCGCACATGGGCCGGGGCGCAATCCCAGAATCTGCGCACGGCTGACATCCCCGCAGCGCGCCAAGTGAAGTCCGCTCCCGTACCATCTCCGTCCATAGCGGCGGGGGCGGCGGGCGTCACTTGTAATGCCGGTGGGGAGGGATGGCGTCCTCCCCAGCTCAGAGGCGCCCCCACACCCTCCAACCGGAATTCCCCGTTCTGCGGAATGAAATCGACTGTGAGGCTGCGCAGTCGATCACTCCACCCAAGCTCTCCTTCCGCCGTGCGAAGCGCTGCCTTGGGAACACGCACGGCGGCTGCAACGAGATCGGGCCCCTCCAACGGGAACGCCGCCACGGCGGAGAGCCCATCTCCCACGGATGGTTCCGCAATCCGTAGCAGCCCCGCCGCAGGTTCCCACTCGGGCTGTGGCTTGGTTTCTCGCAAGCGCGGTAGCGCCGCAGTGGAACCGCTAGCCATGGTCTCCAGGGACTCGGATGCCGAAACGGCCGACCTGTCGAGCGGCGATTGCGGGAGCGCAACAGTATCCGAGAATGCCGCGTCGAGCCCAGCGTTAAGGACCGCAGGGCGCCGGGGAAACTGAGGGCTGTATTGAAAAGCACTGGCGCCCAGCCCACCCGGAATCGTCGGACCGGCAGGCGATGACATGGCCCGCGGCGCCGGCAAACCAGCCCAACCTTCTGAGCACAGAAGCGTTACCGGTCCGGGTCCGGCTAGCGGCGCTTCCGGCAACCGAACGCTAAGTGCGCACGGGAGTTGGGTTACTTCCCAGTTCCTGTCGTCAGGCGTTGCCGGCTGCGGTTCCAATGCCGGCACGACGGCTTGCGCCAGGGGGATCGCTTCGAGATCCGCAACGGAATCCTCCAGCTTTACCCGGGGAATCCCATCCGGCTTGACAGCGGCTCCGCAGCGCGGAAGACGGATTTCAATTTGCGCCGGGATCTCGCTCACCCACCGTTTGGGACTGCCATCCATGCGAGCAAGCGGGACAAGAACAGCCGTGGCGCCTGCTTGAACCAGTTCTGCCGGACCGCCGCAGCGGTTCAGCCGGGGTGCAACGCATACTAACTGCTCCCAGCGAGGTTCGGCGCTTAACCCGGGGAGAGCTCCCCTATGCGGCGCGGGGAATATGGCGGTGGAACTCTTGAGGATCTCCGAGGCTGGTTCGCCAATACCCGCTAGGCGCAATGCCCGGACTGGAATCACGGGCGCCTGACATAAAGCGATCTCGGGCGCCGGATCCAGCTTGGCCCCGACTCCATACGCCGCGCGGCTCATATTCCCCCATGCCGCCGCCGCTCTGGGCCGAGTGAGCGGCGACGGCTTTCGGGATAACGCCCCGGCTTCGCTGGACTCCAGCCGCGGCATGGAAGGCGTCGGCGTCAAAGGCGTCCGTTCGATTTCCCCTACTGCCCGGGGTGGCAGGAACCGCGGCGCCGGACCGTCAAACAGGAATGAAGCCTCGGGAGCGGTTGCCTCGCTTCGGTGGCGCGCCGCTGCGCGCGCCGCCTGTAGCGCCTCCTCCGCAAAGCGCTGCTGCGCTTCCACTAACCGCGCAAGAGCCAGTTTTTCTTGTTCCGCCAGAAAAAGGAGGCGGTGCTCCTCGGAGCAGAATTCTGTGTCCGTGAGCTTCCGCAATAACGGAATCCGCTGCTGGCAATAGCGGCACCGCATTGGTACTTTTTTGTCCCGGTTCCATGCTAACGGGGTTCGGGGATGAGATGCCAGGGGAGAATGACCTTAATCAAGAGGACAGAGATTGCGGATGGCGAGGTGGGAACTCAAGGAGAGGTACTAAGAAGAAGCACTGCTATAGCGGCTCCGGCCAGCGTAAGGAAGCCTTAGCAAGGGCCCCGGCAAGGAGTTGTTCAGCCTCCGGTTCTTTCAATCCGCGTGCAGCGGCTACTTCCGTGACCAACATGTGACGGGCGCGCTCGAGCATCTTCTTCTCCCGGAAGGAGAGGGGCTTAATGGTCTGTTGCACAACGAGACACTTCAGTACTTCCGCCACCTCAGACAGCGTGCCGTGCTGCATTTTCTCGAAGTTCTCCTTAAACCGATCCTTCCAGTCGGAACTCTTGCGGCAGATTCCGGTGGCCAAAAACTCCAGCACCCTAGCAATCTCCCCGTTCCTGGTCACCTTTCGGAGCCCGATCTGGCTTACATGGGAAAACGGGACCATTACCGTCATGCGGTTGTAGGTAAGCCTTAGCAAATAGAAGTGCTCGAACCGGCTGCCGAAGACGCGGGAACTGATGTTTTCGACCGTCCCAATTCCATGGTTGGGATACACGACTTTCTCGCCTATTTGAAAAGTCATGGGCGGACCCCTATATACACTTAGTTGTAGTTAATACTGCGCTGCGACCAGAGATGAACAGATGATCTTAAAGCCAATCAGGGTCCACTGTCAACAAAAAAACGCACGGATTGGCCACTACAACGATATTCCAAATGTAGAAAGCCGCTGCTTCGACGTTTGGAAGTCTTCCGGTTTTGGAAACGAGCACGCTCCCAGTACACCTGCTGCTGGTGTTATGCGGCAACCCGACTGAAACCCTAAGTCTCTTATTTCGAAGGGCGAAACTAAGATATCAGTTCCAGTCCGAACGGCGCGGCGCTAGCTCTTCTCCGCCAGTAGGCGGCGAATGAACGCCAGGTTCTTTTTCATGTCGGCTTCCACCGACTTGGATGGCGAACTTGTCTCCAGATTGGCGAATCCTGAGTACCCAATTCCGCGTATCACGGCCAGCACTCTCTTGAAGTCGATGCTTCCCTCCCCTAAATAGCCTTTGTCCTTCAAGTGGATCTGGCAGATGCGTTTCGCGCCCAGCCACCGCATCTCCTTATAGATATCGAAGCCGTTGTTTGTGGAATTCCCCACGTCGTAGTAGACTTTCACGGCCTTCGAACCGGAGCGCTCCATGATGCGCACGTTATCTTCGGCAGAGATTGTGTCCTCGAGCCCAAGGATCACCCCCGCCTTTTCGGCTTCCTTGCCCAAGTCTTTGAGAATGTCAGCCACATAGTCCATCTCCTGTCTGGTAGACAAAGCGCCTTTGCCGAAGAAAGGCAGGAGCATGACCCTGGCGTTCAGACTTTTCGTAAGGCGGATGCCATCGGCAACCCACTTCTGTCCGAGCTTGTCGCTTTTGAGATAGTTCACATGGAGGACGTCCAGGCAGGTTCCGGCCAGAGCAATGCCCTGCTTTTTCGCTTCTGCGCGGTATTTCTCGAGCACTGCTGCGTCATCCAGAGGCAGCCGGTTTTCTTTGACGTTGCGCCCGAGGCTTACTTCAACGCCTTCAAAGCCCAACTTTTTGGCCAAGGCCACGGCTTCGAGCTTTGCAGCCAGCCGGAGGTTCCAGTCCGTGACGCCGATCTTCAGTCCTCCTCGGGCCAACAGGCGTGGCGCAGCCGCCAACGAAAGGCCGCCCGCAATCCAATTCCGGCGGGAAATGAGCATAACTATCCCTCCCTCAGTGCTTCGGAACCGCGCTTAGTGGGATTTCCGCATGGCGGATCCTTTTGCGGTTCCATGTGTATGTTACATGAATGCCGCCATCGGACGCTTGGATCACGGCGGGATATGAAAACTCTCCAGGCTCCGTTTCAAGCGCTAGAAAGGAGTTCCAATGATCGCCATCGGCGCTGACGGCGACATTCAGCGGGCTACGCCCGCGTTCCGAGTGGTTGTAGACGAGCACGATGCGCCCGTCTCTAAGCCCCACCGCATCGATGCCGCTGTTGGGATTGGGGAGTCCGGTGGGCTGCGCCGGAGTCCATGTGCGGCCGCCGTCTGTCGAGTCCGACCAGCAGATCTTTCCGATATCAGAGGTGGCGCGGACGTACATCCGTAAGCGCCCGTCGCGCAACCGCACGATCGCAGGTTGGATAATGCCGCTTGGCCGCCGTCCTCCATAGCGCGCGCTGGGCGCCGTAACCGGCCCATACTTAGCCCACGTTTTGCCGCCGTCGGCGCTGCGCTCGACCCAGCAGGCCCAAGTTCCATAGCTCTCCACCGAGCTGCCGGCGATGATGGTTCCATCATCGAGCCTTAAAGGCTTGTTCTTGATCGGCCCGAGCAACCCAGCGGGCCAGTATTCCACGGAAGACCAGGAGGCGCCGGCGTCCGTGCTTCGCCGCACCGCCGCAGACCAAGTTTGCGGGCTGGGACCAAACTTGTAGTGCAGGCAGAGTTGATTGCCCGCGAAAAACAGAACCGGGTTATAGGCCGGAACATCTTTTTCGCGCGCCAGTTCGAAGGGTTCACTCCAGCGCCCGCTGCGCCGGAAAGCTCCCCAAACAGCTACATCAGGTTTCCCTTCAGCTGTTCCGCCGAACCATGCCGCCAGAAACTCCCCCGGTTTCGTCTCGACAATCGTCGACGCATGGCAAGAAGGGAACGGAGCCGTCTCAAAAATGAACTCCTTTTCGACTTGAGCCATCAAGCCGTGGGCCGCCATCAACAAGAACACGCCTGTGCGCACCATAACGCCATCATAGTACCGGGCGTGTCATTGCAAGAGCTCATTCATCTCCCGGATGTCCTTGGGATCAAACTTGAGCTTGCGGTCGTACGTCATCAAACCATTGATTTCCTGCTCGACATCGGTGATCTGGGTATAGCAAATGCCCAGGAAAGGCTTGAGTTTGGCGATCGCTTCCCATAGCCCCCGCATGCGCTTGAGAGCGTCTTCGCGGGTTTTCTCGATTCCGGAGTATCCCCAGGATTCTTTGGGAACTTGATGGCCTTCCGGGATGAAGGCTATTCCTCCAAACTCAGTCAGGAACACCGGCGCACCGTTGTAGACCGCCCCCGGCGCCATAGCCGCACGAGCGTTGCGCGGAAACGCTGCGCCGGGTTTGTAAATCGCCGGGTCACCGTACCGTTCCAACAACAAAGCGCCTACGCGCGCGTAATCATGAATGCCGAAAAGATCGGTCATTTCGGTATGTTCCCAACCGTCGTTGTCAATGACGAAACGGTGTGGGTCAAGCGATTTGGTGAGCGTATACAACGATCGCAGGTGGTTTTGCTGCCGGGGGTCTCGCAAGTTGGGCACGCCCCAGCTTTCATTGATAGGGACCCACATGAGGATGGACGGATGGTTGTAATCCCGCTCCACCGCCTGAATCCATTCGTTCGTAAACCGCTCGATATACTTTTCGTCGAAGACGTATGCGTTGGCCATCTCGCTCGACACCAGAAAACCCAACTTATCCGCCCAGTATAGGAAGCGGGGATCTTCCAGCTTCTGGTGCTTGCGACAGCCATTAAACCCCATTTCCTTCGTCTTTTGAATGTCGTATCGGATTGCTTCATCGGTGGGCGGCGTCAGCGTGCTCTCCGGCCAGTAGCCTTGATCCAAAACCCACTTCAAATAGATGGGACGCCCGTTGATGGTCACCCTGCCGCTTTCCAATCCGATAGACCGGAATCCCAGGTAAGACTTTACACGGTCCAGGAGCTGCTGGCTTTTGCGAAGTTCGAAAGTGAGGTCGTAAAGATTGGGGGTGGCGACGCTCCAAAGTCTAGCGCCTTCCACATGCACGGCCGCCACGGCGCGATCGCGGTCTACAGGGACCATCGCTGTGGCCACGGGCTTCCCTTCGTGACTGACCGTGATGTGCAGTTCCAATCCGACTTGGGGACGGGCGATGCGAGCTTCAAACTTGGCTGTTCCGTCCTGCCCTGCATCCACTCTCACTTTTTCCAAATACGCATCGCCTGTAGCTTCCAGCCACACCGGCTGCCAGATTCCGGTGGTGCGGGTGTAGAAGATGCCGCGAGGCTTCAGTTCCCAATACTGCTTTCCTCGTGGGATGGAGCGGTCTTGTGGGGGATCCCACACGCGGACTACGAGCGTGTTTCCGGCTGGTTTGAGATAGGGGGTGATGTCAAATTGAAACGGCGTGTGACCGCCCACATGTTGACCCACCGCTTGTCCGTTTACCCACACGCGCGCCTCGTAATCTACGGCCCCGAAATGAAGCAGCACTCGCTTGCCCCGCCATGCTTCGGGAACGCTTACCGTGCGGCGATACCAAACGACGGGATGAAACGAAGCATCCGCAATGCCGCTCAACTTGGTTTCCATGGCGAACGGCACAACAATGGAGCGGGTGAATTTCCGAGCGCCCGAAGCCCAACCCTCCGCCAAGCCGGCATCTTGGTCGTCAAACTCAAACTCCCATCTGCCGTTCAGCGTTTGCCACATTTCCCGCTCAAACTGCGGCTGGGGGTATTCGGCGCGCGGAGGCGTTTCGGCGCCCGCAGCGGATAAAAGAAAAAACAAGAAGCTTGGCCAGATTCGACGCATCATGACCAGAATACAATGGAGCCGCCACGCTAGCAGCCCGCGCGGGTGCGGCGCAACCGGTCTGGAAATCAGAATTGGTACTTCAGCGCAAGCTGAATGACGCGGGGATTTCCCGCGCCCAAGATGCGTCCGAAGTTCACGTTCGCAGCATTTCCATTCGGATTGCTGAGATTGGCGTGATTCAAGATATTGAAGAATTCCGAGCGGAACTGGATACGGTGACCTTCCCGCACGGCGAAGTTCTTGATGGCGCCGATGTCGAAATTGTAGCGGAACGGTCCGCGAAGAATGTTCCTGCCGGCGTTGCCGAACGTGCCGGGAGGATTCTGCGCAAAAGCGGCAATGTTGAAGTATTGCTGGATCTTTTCGGCTTTCGATCGACCGCTGGGCAAATGCCAGTCGCCCACCACGTTGGGACGGTCGTTGTTCACCGCTGTGCCGGAATTGTCGCGACCGGAGGTTACCGTAAATGGCGTGGCGCTGTTCGCGGTGGCAATGCCGTTCAATTCCCAACCGCCGGCGATCTGGCGCACGATGGGCGAGCTGCCCTTAAGCGATGGCAGCTCGTAGATGAACGACGTCACCAACCGGTGCGGGATGTCCTGGTTGGAAGGAGCTTTTTCCGCGTTGCGATCGTACGGGTTCTGTGGGACCGCGCCGTCGCCGGAACCCGTGTCCAGGAACTTGCTCCATGTATAGTTGGCTAGCACCGTCAAGCCGCGCGACATGCGGCGGTTGGCCGTCAGTTGCAGGGAGTGGTAGGTCGAGTTTCCCGTGGCGGAGTAATCCGTGATGGAGCTGAAGGTGGGGTAGTACACCCGGCGCGCGTCCACCGTTCGTCCTGGGGCGCCGTATACGGCGGGGTTGAGCTCATTTTGTACAAATAGGTGGTTGCCTTTCGAACCAACGTAAGCTGCGCTGGCCACCCAGCCCTTCAGTTCCCTTTGAAGCGTAAGGTTCCATTGTTGGGCGATGGCGTTTCGCATATCGGGGTTCCACTGGGTGACGTTCAGAGGGAGCAGAAACTTGTAAGCTCGAATCTGCTCCGGAGTGCGCGGCGCATAGAAAGGAAACGGGTTTCCGGTGTCGGCATAGGGTTTTTCCAAGCCGCCGGAGGGGTTTTGAACCTCGAGCTTAATCGAGAAAGGCTGGTTATTCGAAATTTGATTGTTCGCTTGCTGGCGGATTTGAGAGTAGAAAATGCCATATCCGCCGCGAATGCTGAACTTTCCTCTACCGGTGGGATCGAAAGCGAAGCCGAACCGTGGCCCCCAGTCGTTGATCTGATTGTTGTACGTCGCCGCCGGAACGCCCCTATCTCCCGGGAAAACATATCCTAGCGGAGCGCTCGGAAAGACCGTGGATTGCTGGCCGAAACGCACCTGCGCGAAGCGGTTGTCCGGATCGGAAAAGGGGAAAAACGGATCCCACCGCAAACCCAAATTCAAGGTTAGCCGCCGCGAAACCTTCCAATCGTCTTGCACGAAAGCAGCAATTTCGGTGACGCGAGGGCGGTTCGAATCCGGAGCGATCTGAGTAAAGCGGGTAGGGAGTCCCAGCAAGAGATCGGCGGCCGAATTGCCGGTGAAAGTCGCTTGAAAGACCAATGCCGGATCGGTCTGGAAGTTCTCCTGTAAGTTAAGGACGTTCCGGCGTATGTCGCCGCCTACCCGGAGGAAATGTGCGCCCAGCGTCCAGCTCAATGATTCGGAGAACTGGAAGTTTTTCCGGTAGTGGTGCAAGGGATAGCGGGACTGCGGCTGGAAGTATCCCGCCACATTCGTGTCAAAGCCGATCAGAGGATCATCCGGCCAAGCACGCACAAACCCTGCGCCAAAGTCATGCCAGCCCTTGTTGCCAGGCACGATGGGGACCTGATCCCGGTCAATTTGGTTGTAACTAAACGTGAAGTTGTTCACGAGCCGGGGGGAAAGGACCCAGGTGTGAGTTCCGGCCCCGCTCCAGTTACGGTATTGGATCAAGGCCAGAAATCCCGGGAGCGTGGAATTGTTCGCCACCTGGTAGTTGTCGTTTGTGTTGTAAAGCATGCGCCCGCTCAAGCGGCTGCTCTGGCGGAGCATATGGTCCAACTTAACCACGATCTGCGTGTCATTGATTTTTTGCTGGCTGGCGTACGAATACTGATTGGGCGGGCGGTTGGGCAAGGGTACGAATGCGTCCAAGAATTTCTGCGCGGGCTGACTCAACCGGGAGGCAGGAATGATGTTGTTGGGGAACGTGCCGCCGAGCGGGTCTTTCAGAGGGTTTCGCAACCCGGCGTTCGACCAGTCGCCTTTCCGCTGCTCGGCAGTGAGCACGGTGGGATTCAATACGCCCGGCGTGCTGCGTTCCGTCGTGCGCTGCACGCTGCCAAAGTAGAAAGTTTTGTCGCGGCGGATGGGCCCTCCGAGGGTTCCGCCGAACTGGTTGCGTTTGAATGGCGGCACGGAGTTTGCAAAAAAGTTCCGGGCGTTGAACTTCTCGTTGCGCACAAACTCGAAGAGAGTGCCATGGAGCGTGTTTGTGCCAGATCGCGTGACGGCATTCATAATGGCTCCGGCGTTCCGCCCCCGGTCTGCCGAGTACACGCTGGTCTGGAGGCTGAATTCTTCCAGCGCATCGGGGTTGGGGAAGACGGAGGGTGTGTTGAAGTAGGGATCGTGATTGTCCGCTCCGTCCAGCGTGTAATTGTTCGTGTTAGGGCGGGATCCATTGATCGAAACGGAGTCGTTCTGTTCTTGTCCCGCGCTGACGACGCCGCCGGAGCCCGCTACGAGGTACTGCAACTGGAGCGGGTTGCGCCCGTTCAACGGAAGTTCGGCGATACGCGCCGAATCGATGACTTCTTTGAGCGAGCCGGAGCGCGTTTCGACCTGAACGGCTTCGGCTTGGACAGTGATGGAATCAGTCACTGCGCCGACCGCCATGGTGATGTTGACCTGCCGGTTCTCGTCCACCTGAAGAGGAATGTTGTCCTGGACGAACGTCTTGAAGCCGGCGGCTTCCGCTTTGACGGCATACGTTCCGATCGGCAACTGTGACAGAACAAAATCGCCTGCCGGACCGGTGGTAGTCTTCCGGGCAGCGCCGGTTTCCTTGTTCGTGACGGTGACCGTAGCTGAAGGAATCGCTCCTCCACTGGGATCCGTTACTGTACCGAAAATCGTGGCCGTGCCTTGCGCATGTAGTTGTCCGGAGCCAACTAGCGCCAGCACCACCCATCCAAATATGCGGCTCGCGCGCGTTCTCGCCATCATACACCCCCCAACAGGATAGTCGCCAGGGATGTGGTGTCCACCCCTAGTCAGGTTGAATCTATCGCTAACCGTCTCTTGTTGTCAACCGCGCAGGAGGTTCCGGCAGCGGCGTTTTTGGGTATAAAATGGGTAGCCTATGAAGGCCTTCGTTGCACTCGCGCTCACTGCCGCCGGCGTCCTCCCGGCTGCGGACTGGGTTAAGCTATTCGACGGCAAGACGCTCGACGGTTGGAGCCTGCATAGCGGCAGGGCTCAGTTTCAAGTCGAAAAGGGCATGATTGTGGGAACCGCCGTGAAGGGCAGTCCCAACAGTTTTCTTTGCACCAATCGAGAGTTTGGCGACTTCATTCTCGAGTTCGAAGTGCTCGTGGATCCGGAACTGAATTCAGGCGTTCAATTCCGCAGCCAGATCGCCAAGCAAGAGATGACCTTTTCTGACATTCGTGACAAGAAGGGCGCAGCTCGGAAGATACCGGCAGACCGCGTTTACGGCTATCAAGTGGAGATCGCCAGCAAGAACGCCGGCAATGTGTACGATGAAGCCCGCCGCGCCGTGTTTCTGGATGACCTCAGCAAGCGGCCTAGAGCGGAGACTGCATTTAAAGTGGGCAAATGGAACCAGTACCGCGTGGAGGCCAGAGGAGACTCGATCCGGACCTGGGTGAACGGCATCCTCTGCGCGGACTTTCGGGATGGTATGACCAAGCGGGGCATCATTGGGCTTCAGGTGCATGCTGTGCCCAATGATCGCTTCAAACCCTATCAGGTTCGCTGGCGCAACATCCGGATCAAAGAACTTTAACGTTCCCGCAAGCTTTCAGCCTGCCGCCGGCCAAGCGCTACGTGGAAGACGCGTGTCCAGCCTATTGGACCACCACAGGCATGAGGTCCTCGCGGAGGGAAATGTAGGCGCGGTTCACGAGGGACTTCACCGCGCTCACGGAGCAACCTAGCCGTTCCGCGATGGCGGCGTAGTCCAACTCTTCATACTTGTGCATCACCACTGCGGCGCGTTGGCGTTCGGGAAGCCGGGCGATGGCTTGACGGATCCTGCCATCGCGTTCCCGGCGCAACAGGATTTTCTCTGGATCGGTGGACACGCGCAGGCTATGCCGGGTGGTCCGGGAGAGCGCGGCTTCCTCCAGCGTGGCGGCGGTGCGATACCGGCGATGATCCCGCAACCAGTTTGCCGCTAAGTTGGCCGCGATTTGAAATAACCACGTGGTGAATTTCGCCGTGGCTTGGTAGTTGCCCCGGGCCCGATAGACCCTCAGAAATACCTCTTGAGTTAGGTCTTCGGCGGCAGCGGCGTTCTTCACCATCCGGAACAAATGGTTGTGAATCCATCTACGGTGACGGAGAAACAGGCTCTCCAAAGCAGTCGAGTCGCCCAACTGCAACTGTCGCATGCGGGCGATATCCGCCTGGCTATCCGCGAACACAGAAGCGGTGAAAGGCAATGTGGATGCTATGTTGGCCACTGTCAAAACTCCGCACCTTGAGCTCTCATTCCTATACCCATGACGGGGGGTGCGCCTGGATGGGTTGCGCGTAACGGCTGCGTCTTTACAAAGCTTTACAACGCCGCTCTCGCGCACTCTGAGGGGAAGCGCCGCCATCCTCCAGAAGGACGTAGGCGAGCGCCTGGTTGCGGCTGTGTGTCAGCGAAAGCGCGATGTTCTGGACGCCCAAATGGTCGGCAAACTCTTTCGCCTTGCCGTGAAACCGTAGCGTGGGACGTCCCGACGGGAGGTTTATGACCTCGATATCCTTCCACCGCACGCCCTTGCGCCAACCCGTTCCTAGGGCTTTCATGGCCGCTTCTTTGGCGGCGAAGCGTGCGGCGTAGCGTTCATAGCGGTTCGCTTTCCGTTCGGCGTAAGCGATTTCGAGCGGCGTAAAGATGCGCTCCAGAAAACGCCGCCCGAAGCGTTTTGCGGCTGCACGGATGCGATCTACTTCAGCCAAGTCCACGCCCGTGCCTAAAATCACAACCCTGCTCCGGAAGTGGTAATCGTCAAGCGCCCGTGTTTCACGCCCTTGGCGCTAATCAGCGCGCCAGCGACCCTCTTGACCTCCGAGACTTTGCCGCGCACTACCAGCACTTCCAGACAGTGGTCGTGATCCAGATGCACATGGAGCGTGGACAGGATGTTCGCGTGAAAATCGTGTTGCAGATCCGTCAGTTTCTCGTTGAGCAAGCGGACATGGTGATCATAAACCAGCGTTACCGTGCCCACCACCATGCTGTCCGGCTTTTCCCACTGAGTCTCGACTAGTTCATTGCGGATAAGATCGCGGAAAGCCTCGGACCGGTTGGTATAACCCCTCTCCGCGATAAGATCGTCGAATTTCCGGAGTAGATCGCTGTCGATCGCCACTCCAATACGGCTCAGTTCCCCCATATCTAAAAGGGTACCAACGCCGGAGGGCCGGGATGGAGAGGGCAGGCTACTTGAAAAGCTCTGTGGATAAATGCGCAAACTGGAGCGCAGGGGCTGGGAACACTCCGAGAAACAGCGTCGCGAAGGTGGCGATCCAGAGGGCGGCCTGGATGCCGGTAGAAGGGGGAGGCAGCGTGGCTACCGCTTCACCGGGCTCGCGAAAATACATCACGACGATGATCCGCAAATAGTAATATGCAGCTACGGCGCTGTTCAGCAAACCGAGCACCGTAAGCCAAACAAGGTTCGCATCCAAAGCGGCGCGGAAAATGTAAAACTTGCCGAAGAAGCCTCCGGTCAAAGGCACTCCGATCAGCGAAAGAAGAAACACCGTAAACAACGCTGCGGTAACCGGCTGGCGGACGCCCAGTCCAGCCAGATCATCCACCGCAACAAACTTTTCGCGCTCCCGGGCGAAGTGCGCGACCACTACGAAGGCGCCCACGTTCATGAAGGCGTATGCGAGGAGGTAAAACATGGCCGCTGCGGCTCCGGTACGCGTATGTGCGGCGAGCGCCACCAGCACGTAGCCGGCATGGGCGATGGAACTGTAGGCGAGAAGGCGCTTCAGGTTGGTCTGCGCCAGTGCGCCAAAGTTGCCTACAATCATCGTAGCCAGAGCGGTCAACCACACCAGGAATTCCCAGTGGACGCTCGTGGGATCCAAAGCAGAACCGAAGACAGTTAAAAAGACTGCGAAGGCCGCGGCTTTCGGTCCGGCGGAAAGGAAAGCAGCCGCAGGAGCCGGAGCTCCTTGATAAACATCCGGGGCCCACACCTGAAAGGGCGCGGCGGAAACTTTGAACGCTACGCCGACAAAGATCATTGCCGCCGCCGCCGAAGTGAGCACGGGCGAGGGCGCTAGATCCGGGTTCGCCAGTACGAAACGAATTTCGCCTAAATTTGTCGTGCCCGTCAAACCGTAAAGCCAGGCAACCCCGTAAAGAAAGAACGCAGTGGCGAACGATCCAAGCAGAAAGTACTTGATGGCGGCTTCGCTGGCGCGGCTATCCTCGCGCAAATACCCAGCTAAAACATATGTGGCGATGGACGAAATTTCCAGCGCCAGGAATATCATGATGAGCTCGCGCGACGCCGCCATCAGGCACTGGCCGGTCAGCGAATAGAGGAGGAGCGCATAAAACTCGCCGCTCTCGGCGCCCTGGCGGTCCAGATATGAGAAGGAGGCCAAATAAACCAAGATTCCCACCAGAATCACGAGCACCCGGAAGAAAGTGGCGAAGGCGTCCACCTCGAGCATGTTCTGAAATGCCGGTCCGGGGTTCGAATACGCCACCACCGCTGCCCACAGCGCTATGCAAAGGGCAACGAACCCCGCGGTTCCCAGGGAGCGCTTGTGTGCGGAAGGGGTAATGGGCTCGAGGATTAAAAGCAGCGTAGCGGCCAGGGTGAGGATGATTTCCGGGAGAATTCTAAAAAGCTCCGCGCTCGAAGGAATGAAGTTAGCGAGCATTGAGAACCTCCCGGGCGACGGCCACCAGCGGCTGGGGCGAGCTCACGCGAATCTCTTTCTCTCCGTCCACCCGTTGTAAGATCCGGGCGTTCGTATGGCCGATGGTTGGCAGAAATGTTTGCGACGCCATGCCCATCCAAACCATGAGGAGGATGAGCGGCACGATGGCTGCGAATTCTCGGGCGCGCAAGTCGAACACATGCGACCGCACGATCTCAGGGGTTTCGCCAAAGAAGGTGCGCTGATAGGCCCAAAGCATGTAACATGCGGATAAAATCACGCCCACTGCCGCCCATGCCGCCCATGTGAAATTTTCGATCGCCGCGCCTTGAAGCACCAAAAACTCACCCACAAAGTTGTTCAGAGTGGGCAGGCCGATGCTCGCGAGCATCGTGACCATGAAAGCCGCCGAAAGCCAAGGGGCCGCAGTGGCGACGCCCCCGTAGTCTGCAATTTCCAGCGAATGTCGCCGTTCATACAAATAGCCGACCAGAATGAACAATGCGCCGGTAGAAACGCCGTGGTTCAGCATTTGATATACGGCGCCATCGAGTCCCTGCTGGGTAAACGAAAACAAACCCAGCACCACAAAGCCTAAATGGCTGACCGATGAGTAGGCCACCAGCTTCTTCAGATTCGGTTGCACCATGGACACCAGCGCGCCGTAAAGGATGCCGGTGATAGCCAAGAACACAATCCATGGCGCGCACTCCCGGGCTGCGGAAGGAAACAAAGGCAAGCAAAAGCGGAGCAAGCCGTACGTTCCCATCTTCAGCATCACGCTCGCCAGCATCACCGAACCGGCGGTGGGGGCCTCCACATGTGCGTCCGGCAACCACGTGTGCAGCGGGAATAGCGGCACTTTAATGGCGAAGGCGATGAAGAATCCCAGGAACAGCCAGAACTCTTCGGCGGCGGTCAGCGTCAAATGGCCAGACGCCAGCAGATGGTAAATCTGAAGGTAATCGAAAGTGTCTGCGCGAGTGTAGAGGTACAGAATCGCCGCTAACATCAGCACCGATCCGGCCATCGTGTACAAGAAGAATTTCACAGCGGCATAGATCCGGCGTTCGTGACCCCAGACGCCGATGAGGAAGTACATCGGCACGAGGGATATTTCCCAAAAGACATAAAGCAAGAACAGGTCGAGCGAAACAAAAACGCCGATGAGGCCGAACTCCAGCAACAACAGAAAGAGATGGAACTCTTTCACCCGCTGCTGAATGTAGTTCCAAGAAACCAGAACTGCCAGCGGCGTAAGAAACGTGGTCAGCAGCACCAACCACACGCTGACGCCGTCCACGCCGACGTGATAGCGGATCTTGGGAGTCTCCATCCATACGCGGTCGGTGACATGCCAGAAGCCGGAAGCGCTTCGCCCAACATCCGCAAGCAGTCCGAGCGAAAGCGCGAACGCCAGGAGGCTTACGGCCAGCGCATACATGCGGATTGCGCGGGCGTTCTCACGGGGCAGCCAGAGCCCGGCGAAAAACGCGGCAGCCGGCGCAAACAACACCCAGTTCAGCAAGCTCATTGCAAACCTCCCGCCATCCCGAGCACGAAGAGCGCCACCACCGCTCCGGCGAGGATCCACGCGGCGTAGCTCCGTATATAGCCGGATTGCAGCCTTCGGAGCTTTCCGCCTACCGCCGCGGCAGCCTTGCCGACGCCGTTCACCAGCCCGTCGATCCAGCCGACGTCAACGCCGCGCCACAATAGGGTTCGCGAACCCGCCACGACCGGGTTCACAACGACCGCGAAGTAAAGCTCATCAACGAAGTACTTGTTCAAAAGCAACTTATAGGGGGCGCTGAGGAAAGATGCGAGCCTGTCGGGCAGCTCCGGCTTAGCCACATAGAAGAGGTATGCAATCCCTATGCCGGCTACCCCCGCCGCTACGGAAATGGCCACCAGCGCCGCATCGTGTTCCTGCTCGGGCGCCGGAAACAGGGGCGCTAGGAAACGCGGCACGCGGATGAAGCCCCCCGCCAGAGATAGCGCCGCCAGAATGATTAGAGGCGCCCACATCACCGGAGGGGACTCGTGCGCGTGATGGCGGCTGCGCGGCGTCCCAAAGAAGCACAGGAACAAAGCGCGAAACACGTAAAACGCCGTCAGAACAGCAGTTACAATGCCGATCCAGTACATCCAAGGAGCGTGATGATACGCCGCCAGGAGAATGGCGTCCTTGCTGTGAAAACCGGAAAACGGCGGGATGCCTGCGATCGCCACGCCGGCGCACAACAGCGTGGCGAACGTGATTGGCGTTTGCTTTCGCAGCCCGCCCATATTTCTCAAGTCTTGTTCGCCCTCCAACGCGTGAATCACGCTGCCTGCCCCCAAAAACAGCAGAGCTTTGAAGAAGGCATGAGTCATGAGGTGATAAATGCCCGCAGAAAACGCGCCCGCTCCCAGCCCTAGGAACATGTATCCCAGTTGGGAAACTGTTGAATAGGCGAAGACCTTCTTAATATCGTTCTGCACTAAGCCGATCGTAGCTGCAAAGATGGCCGTCGCCAGCCCGATTAGCGCCACCATGTCCAACGCGATGGGCGCCTTTAGATAGATCGCCGAGGAGCGCGCCACCATGTAGACGCCCGCTGTCACCATGGTCGCGGCATGAATCAGGGCGGACACCGGGGTAGGGCCTTCCATTGCGTCCGGCAGCCAGACGTATAGCGGGATCTGGGCTGACTTTCCGGTGGCGCCCACCAGCAGCAGCAGTCCGATCGCTGTAAGCACGCCGGCGCTGGACTCTGCCGGACGCTGCGCCGCAGCGGCGAAAACTTTCTCGAAATCCAAAGCGCCGAACGTGATGAAGATCAGAAAGATAGCCAGAGAAAAACCGAAGTCCCCAATGCGGTTCACTATGAACGCCTTGTTTCCGGCGGTTGTGGCGCTGCGCCTCAAGAAGTAGAAGCCGATCAGCAAATAGCTGCATAACCCCACGCCCTCCCATCCGATAAATAGCAGCAGGTAATTAGCCGCCAGCGCCAGCGTCAGCATAAAGAACATGAAAAGGTTCAGGAAGGCGAAGAAGCGGTAGTAGCCGCCTTCATGCGCCATATAGCCAATCGAATAGATGTGGATCAAAAAGCCGACGCCCGCCACCACGAGCAGCATTACCGCTGTGAGGCGGTCCACCGCAAAATCGAAACCTACGGTGAGCGCGCCACTTTGGATCCACGTGTAATAACGCTCAACATAGGTAGTTTCCATCGCGCCCAGGGACGCCAAAACCTTCACCACCCAGAGCAGCGAAAGCAGCACGGAGCCGCAGGCGACTAGACTGACTGCCTTCTTCGAAAGGCGCCTTCCACCCAGACCATTCACTAGGAAACCTGCCAGGGGAAGCGCCGGAATGAGCCAGAGATGCTGCATGGAGCCTCAGTTGTTCATCGAATCCACTTCGTCGATTTCCAGCGTTCGGCGGTTTTTGAACACCGTCAGAATGATTGCGAGTCCGACTGCGGCTTCCGCCGCCGCCACCACCATCACGAAGAACGTAAAAATGTGACCGTCCACCTGTCGGAGCTTGTAAGCGAACGTTACGAAGCTCAGATTGACCGCGTTGAGCATCAACTCGATGGACATGAACACCGTGATGATGTTTTTCCGGAACAGGAATCCCGCCACTCCGATGGAAAACAAAATCGCGCTCAACACCAGATACGAGGAAATAGGAACGGCGTTCATCAATCAATTTCCTTTCTCGCCAGCACCAGGGCGCCAAGGATGGCGATCAAGATCAGCACCGAGGTAGCCTCAAACGGGAGCAGATATTCGGTAAAGAGCTTCAGCCCTACCGCGTGTGGGGTTCCGCCCGTGAACCCGCCAAAGGTTGCGGAGGCCGTTTCCGGAAACATGCGCCGCACGAAAAAGCTCACCATGCCAAGAAAAACCACCAGGAGCGGCAGGCCCAGCCAACGCGCCATCAGCGCCTTGTTCGTTCCTCTTTCTCTGCCGGCGTTGAGCAGCATGATCACAAACAGAAACAAGACCATCACGGCGCCGGCATATACGATGACTTGCGCCGCGGCGATAAACTCCGCGCCAAGCAACACATACAACACCGCCAGCGACCCCATGACGCCTACCAGCGACAGCGCGCTTGCAATGGGGCGCCGCTGCGCCACTAGGTTGACGGCGCAACCTACGGCGATCGTGGCGAAAATCCAGAACAGAATCAGGTCCATCGTCTATTTCGCGTACCAAGCCACCAATAATCCAGTGACAAGAAGATTGAACACGGCTGCGGGAAACAAAAAGCCCCAGGCGAATCGCATGAGCTGGTCGTAGCGGAACCGAGGCAGCGTTCCCCGCACCCAGATAAACACAAAAAGCAGTAGCCCCGTTTTGGCGGCGAACCAGAATAGCGGAATCAGCACCGTCTTCCAAGCCGGAACGAGAAATATGCCTGCCAGCCCGAGGAACGCTATTCCGAATGCAGGCATCGAGTAACGGTCCCAACGCCGCCCAGATGGATGCGCTGCCTGGCGCATAAAAACGCCCGCCGTCAGCAAACATAAAACCGCCGGAATGTAGTCAGAGCCGTACTTTGCGGGAAACAGAGGCTGCCAGCCGCCTAAGAAGACCGTCGTCGCCACGGCGCATACGGTAATCATGTTGGCGTATTCGGCCATAAAAAAAGAGGCGAAGCTGAGGCTGCTGTACTCCGTGTGAAAGCCGGCCACCAGCTCGTTTTCGGCTTCCGGCAGGTCGAAGGGGATCCGGTTGCATTCGGCAAACCCGGTTATGAGAAACATCAAGAACCCAAAGACTTGCGGGAAGGGCGCTTGAAAGACCGTCCACCGGGGCAAAAAACCGAAGTAATATCCGCCTTGCGCCTCCGCCATTTCCCGCAGACTGAGAGAATTCAGCAGCAGGAGCGGAGCGGCAAGCGTCAGCGCGAGCGGCAATTCATAGCTGATCATTTGCGCAGCGCTTCGGAGCCCTCCCAAAAGGGCGTACTTATTGTTCGAAGACCAACCCGCCAGCGCCAGTCCATACACGCCCAAAGACGAGGCCGCCAGAATAAACAGCAAGCCGATGCTCAGGTCCGTCATCTGCAAGTACGTCTCGACGCCGAACAGCGTGACCTTCGGGCCCAAGGGGATCACCGCGATCGCCACGAGCGCTGTGGAAACGGCGATCAGCGGAGCCAGCAGATAGAACCCCTTGCTCACGCCCGCAGGGATCACGCCTTCCTTGGTCAGTAGCTTGATGACGTCCGCCAGAGGCTGGAGCAGTCCGTGCGGCCCCACACGGTAGGGTCCGGGCCGTAGCTGAATATGCGCCAGAACCTTCCGCTCTATCCATTGCAGGTAAGCGAGCGTGGTCATGAACGCCGCCATGAGAACCGCGAACTTGATCAGTGTCAACAGGTAGAAGTTCATCCCGCCCTATGCCTTGTACAGCTCCCCTGGATGTTCCCGCACGGAATTCAGGATTTTGCTTTTCCGGCCAAGAGAACCTGAGGTGAAAAGGGTATCCCGCCCGGAGCGTATGAGCTCCGGCCGCCCGTCTAGCGCAATGCGCCCGTTGCACGGAACGGCTTGTGCCGCGCCCCCTGCGGCGATCACGGGCAGCGGCAGTTGATAGCCGCGAACCGTTCGGCGAATCTCTTCGAAAACCGCGCTGGGCTTTGCCGGCCCAAGGTCAAGCTCGAGTTCGCGCGCCAGCAGTCCGAAGATTTCCAGATCCGATTTGGGCCCAACAACTTGAACCGCCGGTTGCAACCGCTGCACTTCGCCAGTCACGTTCGTCACCGTCCCTGATTTCTCGTACGCACACGCAGCGGGCAGCACCACATGCGCGCGTTGCGCCGTCTCGGTCAAAAACAGGTCCTGTACGACCACGAATGCCCGGCTGGAAATCAACTCGGCGTTTTTCAACGGATTCGCGCCCACGACCCACAGGGCCTCTAGATCCTCTGCCGCTAGAATATCCGGCAACGCCATCCCGGGATCGGCCAGCGGGACGTAGCCCGGGCCGAGGTGTGGAAACACTCCCATGTCCGCCGCGCCGCGCGAGTTCGAGCCGTCCAGCAAACAAACGTACTTCACCGGGACGCCTAAGGAGTCGCCGAATTCCACCAGCTCACGCACGCGCGACCCTTTGATGCAATCGCCGAACAAGATCACCAGTTGTTTCTCGCGGCGCAACTGCTCGCGCAGTTGCTCGAGCGCCGCCATTTCGCCGCCCTCCGCCGCATAAAGACTGTGCGTAGCGTACTGCTTCTCACGCACCGGCCCGGGGGTGACGGTATAGACCCGCGCTTGGTGGTGGCGCCAGTTGGCGCGAAGCTGAAAAGCCAGCAGGGGATGTTGTTGCGCCAAGTCAGCGCCGATCACCACCGCGGCTGGCGTCGTGTAGAGGTCGTTCACCGTAGCGAGCGCGCCGGATCGCCCGCTGATAGCGTCAAGCAGCGCTACTACATCCCCGGTCCGGTGATGATCGATGTGATTCGATCTCAATCCTTGCCGCACCAGCTTTTGGAAATAAAAGTTTTCTTCGTTGGTGGCGTGATTAGAGCCGATGGCCGCGAACTTGCCGCCACGCTCGCGGACAGCGCGAAACTCGGCGGCTATTCGGCTCAACGCCTCCGCCCAGGACACTTCCACCAGCTTGCCATCCACGCGCGCCAGAGGCGTTCGCAGCCGGTCCGGATGGTTGTAGAAGTCAAAGGCGTAACGTCCTTTGATGCACAAGAACTCTCCGTTGATGCCGGACCGATCACGGTTGTTCCCGCGCAGGATTTCGCCGCTTCTGACTCCCAGGGTCGTCTTGCACCCGTCCGCGCAATGGGTGCAGATGACGCCGACATGCTTCATCTCCCACGGCCGAGTCTGGTAGCGGTAAATGCCGCTTGTGAGAGCGCCGACCGGGCAAATGTCGATGCAAGCGCCGCACTCATCGCACTCCAGATGGTCCCCCTGGTTGGGTGCGATCTCCGAAACCACGCCCCGGTTGACAATGCCCAGCGCGCCCACGCCGAGTCCTTCGTTGCAAATCCGCACACAGCGGTAGCAGAGAATGCAGCGCGGCGCGTCGTAGAATACCACCGGCGACCACTGCTTTTCCGGGACATGGTGTTTCGTTTCTAAAAACCGGCTTTCCCCCACCCCGTAACGGAACGTCATGTCTTGCAGTTCGCACTCCCCGCCCTTGTCGCACACGGGGCAGTCCAGCGGGTGGTTGGTCAGCAACAGCTCGAGCATGGACTTGCGCGCTTGCCGCACCGTTTCCGTATCCGTGTGCACCACCATGCCTTCAGATACCGGCAGCGTGCATGCGGTCAATAGCTTGGGCGCCTTTTCAACCTCCACCAGACACATGCGGCAGGCCGCCTGAAGGGATAGCCCTTCGTAATAGCAAAACGCGGGGATTTCAATCCCTGCCGTCTTGGCGGCGTTGATCACGAGGGTGCCTGGGGGAACTTGCACCGTGCGCCCGTCAATCGTCAGCGTAACCAAGTCCGCCATAGCCTACGCTCCCAGACTTACGAGTTCCGCCGCCGGGGAGGCGTGTTTCCGTAAGTAAGCTTCGAATTCCTCGCGAAACTTCCGTACAAAAGAAATGGCGGGCATCGCCGCCGCGTCCCCCAGAGGACAGAACGTGCGCCCCAGCATATTCCGCGCTACATCGGCGACCAGGTCGATGTCGCCCGGCTGCCCGGCGCCGTCGCGCACGCGGGCCAAGAGGTTTTTCAACCAGGCAGTCCCTTCCCGGCAAGGGATACACCAGCCGCAGCTTTCGTGCTGATAAAAGCGGAGGATGCGCGCCAGTGCGGTCACCATGCATGTATCTTCGTCCATCACAATCACTCCGCCCGAACCGAGCATGCTGCCCAGCTTCGCTACAGAATCGAAGTCCATGGCCACGTCGCACTCCTCGGCGCGGAGCACGGGACAGGAAGATCCGCCGGGAATCACCGCCTTTAACTTCTTACCGCCGCGTACTCCTCCGCCCACCTCGTAAATCATCCGCAACAGATTGAAACCCATGGGCAGCTCATAGACCCCCGGCTTGTTCACGTGCCCGGAAAGGCAGAACAAGCGTGTGCCGCCGTTTTTCGGCGTGCCCAGCGCCGCGAATGCCGCGCCGCCGTCACGAATGATGGCCGGCACGGCGGAAAAGGTCTCCACGTTATTCAGTACGGTCGGACACTGGTACAATCCCGCCACCGCGGGGAACGGGGGGCGGATGCGCGGCACGCCGCGCTTTCCTTCCAGCGATTCGAGCAGTGCAGACTCTTCTCCGCATTCGTACGCGCCCGCGCCGGTGTGCGTATAGAGGTCAAAATCAAAACCTGTTCCCTGGATATTCTTCCCCAGCCAGCCGCGGGCATACGCCTCCCCGATGGCTCGATCCAGAATCTCGATCAGGTACCGGTACTCCCCTCGAATGTAGATGTAACCCGCGTGTGCGTCTACCGCCAGCCCCGCAATCAGCACCCCCTCAATCAACTGATGCGGGTCGTTCTCCATCAGCAACCGGTCCTTACACGTGCCCGGCTCGCCCTCGTCCGCGTTCACCACAATGTACTTCGGCTTAGGCGAGTTTCGCGGAACAAAGCTCCATTTCATGCCGGTTGGGAAGCCCGCTCCACCCCGGCCGCGCAAGTTGGAGATCTTGACTTCCTCGATGATTTGCTCAGGCGTCATTTCGCGGGCTTTCAAGAAAGCCTTGTATCCGCCGGTCGCCAAGTACGTGTCGATGGACGCCGAGTTTGGCAAACCAAAACGCTGCGTGAGCACCTTTACTTCGAGCGGGCTGGGTTCGTTGTACAGCATGGCGTTATTGCGTCCTCGTCCGCCGCAGGCTCTCGATCAGAGCGTCGAATTTCTCGAGGGTCATTTCGTGGTGAAATTCGTAATTTACTTGGAGAGAAGGCGCCCACGAACACGCTCCTATGCATTCCACTTCCTCCAGGGAGATCAATCCATCCGGCGTCACTTCACGATTGCCGATGCCCAGACTCCGCGTGGCGTGCTCCCAGAGCTTGTCGGCGCCGCGCAACAAGCAGCTTATGTTCGTGCAAATCTGAATATGATATTTGCCGAGGCGGCGGGTCCGCAACATCGAGTAGTAGCTCACCACTTCGTCCACTTGCAGCGCGGTGACGCCGCAGCGGCGCGCCACTTCCTCGACCAGTTCCCGCGATACGCAGCCTAGTTCGTCCTGGGCATACATAAGCATGGGAATCACCGCCGAGCGGACGCGGTCGGGCGGATAACTTTTTAGCAGCTTGTCGAATTTGGCTTCCAGCTCCGGCGAAAACGTCATCTCTTGGCTCTCCACCTCGCACGGACCATATTCAACGGTCCACGTCTCCAAGCACAAAATCCAGGCTTCCCATGATGGCGATCGAATCTGCGATCAAGCGCCCTTCGAACATGGGCTTAAGCGCTTGCAAATTGCCAAAACTCGGGGTTCGCATGAAAACCCGGTACGGCTTCGCGCTCCCGTCGCTGACCACGTAGTAGCCGAGCTCGCCGCGCGGAGACTCCACCACTTGATAGGCCTCGCCCGCCGGCGCCTGGAACCCCTCGCTCACCAACTTGAAATGGTAGATGAGCGCCTCCATTTGCGTCTTCATTTTTTCGCGGTCCGGCAGGACCACGTGAGGAGCGTCTGCTTGGTAGGGACCCTCGGGCATCCCTTCCAGCGCCTGTTCTACGATGCGCGCGCTCTGACGCATCTCTTCCACGCGCACTTGATACCGCGCGTATACGTCACTTTCGGTTCGCACCGGGATTTCGAAGTCAAACTTCTCGTAAGAGGAATAGGGCTCGGATTTCCGGATGTCCCACGCCAGTCCCGCCGCCCGGATCAAAGGGCCGGTCACGCCGTAGTCCAACAGGTCGTCCAGCGCCATATAGCCCACGCCCCGGGTCCGATTCAAAAAGATGGGATTGCGGCTGAGCAACGCTTCATACTCGTCCACCTTTTCCGGGAACCCGCGGATGAAATCTCTAACCGCTTTTTGCCAGCCGCGCGGCGGTTCGAGCGCCAGCCCTCCCACGCGAATGTAGCTGGTCATCATGCGCTGTCCCGAAAACATCTCAAAAATCTTCAGGATGCTCTCGCGCTCGCGGAAAGTGTAAAAGAACACCGTCATGGCGCCCACATCCATGGCGCTGGTCCCAAGCCACACCAAGTGGCTGTTGATGCGCGTCAGCTCAGCCAGTAGGACACGCATCCACTGGGCTTTAGGCGGAATCTCCAAGCCGAGCAGTTTTTCCACCGCCAGAGCATACCCGAGGTTGTTCGTAAGGTTCGACAGATAATCCACACGGTCGGTTAGCGTGACCGCCTGTTGGTAGGTCAGCGCCTCGCACTGTTTCTCAATGCCCGTGTGCAGGTAGCCGATGTCGGGATCGGCTTGGGTGATGGTCTCCCCGTCCAGCTCGATGAGCACGCGCAGCACCCCATGGGTCGAAGGGTGTTGCGGCCCCATATTCAGCACGAACTTCCGCACGCCGCTACGCGCGGCGTCCACTTGTTCCAACGGGACGTTGGCGCCGCTCATTCTTGCTCCTCGGACTCCGCGTAGCTGTACTTGTAGCCGTGCACCGGGTAATCCTTGCGCAACGGATGACCCTCCCAAGAGTCCGGCATCAAAATGCGCCTCAAATCCGGATGGTTGCGGAAGGTGATGCCGAATAGGTCGAAGACTTCCCGTTCATACCAGTTGGCGGCGCGCCACACGCCGGTGAGGGAGTCGATCGCATACGGTTCGCTCAGCCAGCACTTCAGCCGGAGCCTTTCATTTTTGCCGGTGGCGTGCAGGAAATAGACCACTTCGAAGCGGGGTTCAGCGGGATGCCAGTCCACCGCCGTCACGCCGCTCAAGCGGTTGAATTGCTGGCTTTCTTTGAGAAAGCGGCAGACTGGAACGATTTTATCCGGTGAGATCCACAGGGTTGTTTCGCCTAAAGCCGATTTGCCCCCGACGATCGCTCCAGGTTCTACGGCTTCCAGAGCCGCGACAGCGGGATGATGGAACAAAGATTCAGGAAGCATCGCGTCATTTGGCGCATCTGCCGGTCCGTTCTCCACGGCTCGCCCAGTTCAGCGCCCCCTTCTTCCAGATGTAGAAAAACCCAGCCAGGATCAAAACCAGAAAGATGAACATCTCAAAAAAAGCAAACCACTTCAACTCGCGGTAGACCACCACCCAGGGGTACAGGAAGACCGCTTCTACATCAAATAGGATGAAAACCATCGCCACGAGGTAAAATTTCACGCTGAAGCGTTCCCGAGCGTCTCCGGTAGGGGTGATGCCGCTTTCGTAAGGCAGGTCCTTGACGCGGTTTTTCACTTTGCGGCCCAGCAGCAAGGAACCCCCGATCAACGCTGCGGCTATGGCCACTGCCACGCATGCCTGCAAGAAAACCGGGAAATAGAGCTCCTGATAGTTGGTCGGCATGAGCGTGCTTTCTGTGTCCGGTCGCGCCCTCTCCTTTTGACTATAATGAGCGGTGAAAGAGGGTGTCAAACCGGATTCTGCGAGCGACATGGAAATGGAGGTGATCGTAAACGGCGAGCGGCGCACCATCCCCGAGGGGACTACGGTGCTCGGGTTGCTCCAGCTTCTCGGACTGGAGCCTTCGCGCGTGGCGGTGGAGCTCGACCGTGAGATTGTGAAAGCGCCTCGCTGGGCGGAGACGCAGCTTTGTCCGGGGGCCAAGGTGGAGATCGTGCAGTTCGTGGGGGGCGGTTAGAGCTCTGGGAGAGCCGGAGAAGCCGGTTTTTGATTGACACTGCGCGCCGATGCGCTACAATGCTCAAAAGCGGCACATTACGAAAACGCAAGTGGTGTCCCATGTTCAAAACAAAACGTGCGCGTTCTGAACTTGCCCCCTCCGAGATGACGTATTCTTCGAGCGAAGTGGCCCGGATTGCCGGCGTAAGCCTCCGCCAGCTACAGTGGTGGGACGAACAGAAAGTCGTTTCGCCCCGCCACGAAGGTCACAAGCGCCTGTACAGCCAAGAAGAGGTGATTGAAGTCTCGGTGATCGCCGAGCTCCGGCGTAAGGGCTTTTCTTTGCAACGGATTCGCCGGGTACTGCGCTTCCTGCAACGGGAACTGGGGCGCCGGCTGGCGGAGGTTGCGGGTCCGGACCTGCACCTGCTCACCGATGGCCGGAGCATCTATCTGGAAGATTCCCACGAGCGAATTATCGACATCTTTAAGAACTCCCGGCAGCCGATGTTTCTGGTCTGCGTGAGCGACCAGATGCGCCGTGTGAGCGGATCGGCTCGGGCGCCGCGAAAGCCGGTCCGGTCGGAAACAGGCGCCAACCGGCGTGTGTCCCGCGCAGTATGAGTACATGCGGAAGCCGGCGCTAATGGGTCTCTACACGGGGCGGCGCGCCCCGGCTGATATACTGAGAACAGGCGCTAGGTAGATCTGCATGTTCCACGGCCGCCGGTTCCTCGTGATTTCTCCGCTGGTTATCCTGCTCTGCGCCATTCTCGGCGGGGTTTTCGCCCCAGGGATGGATGGCGTCGCGGCTGCCTCGTCAGGCGCTTCCAGCGACATCGACGCCAGCGTAAAGACCTTTACGCAGGTTTACACCACCGTGGCGCTGAATGCCGCCACCAAGGTGGACCCAGACAAGGCTATATACAAGGGCGCCATTGCGGGCATGTTGCGGACGCTGGACCCACATTCCAGCTTTTTCGACCCTCGCGATTTTCAACTCTTGCGCGAAGAACAGCGCGGGCATTACTTCGGAGTCGGCATGACCGTGTCGGAACGGAACCGCCGCGTGATCGTCATCGCGCCGTTCCCCGGATCGCCTGCTTACAAAGCGGGCATACGCCCAGGCGACATCATTTTACAAGTGGATGACACGCGCACGGATAACCTCAGCGTCTCGGAGGTGGCCGATAGGCTCAAGGGTCCACGGGGCACCCATGTGAAAGTGGTGGTGTCCCGCGAAGGCGCGGACAAACCCCTAACCTTCGACATCATCCGGGATGAAATCCCCCGTAAAAGCGTACAGGACGCCTTCTGGCTCAAACCGGGCATCGCCCACATCGAGATCGATTCCTTTAACGAAAACACCAGCCGGGAATTTGAGGAAAACCTGCGCCGCCTCGGAGAAGACAAAATCCAAACATTGATCCTCGATTTGCGCTCGAACCCCGGCGGGTTGCTCAGCGAAGGCGTGGCGGTAGCCGAGAGGTTCCTGAAGCCGGGGCAGGTCATCGTTTCTCATCGCGGGCGCTCGTCGCCGGAAAAGCCTTACGTCGCCCGCCAGACAGGCGCCAAATATCAGTACCCGGTGGTCGTGTTGGTGGACCGCTATTCAGCTTCGGCTGCCGAAATCGTTGCCGGCGCTCTCCAGGACCATGACCGGGCTTGGATTCTGGGAGAGAATACGTTCGGAAAGGGACTCGTTCAAACTGTATACCCGCTCAGCGAAGGCACGGGGCTGGCGCTGACCACGGCTAAGTACTACACGCCCAGCGGGCGCCTCATCCAACGGGACTATACGAATCAGTCTTTCCTCGAATACTACACCCACAAGAATCTGGATGCCAAAAATCCCATGGATGTGCGGCGAACCGACGCGGGACGCATCGTCTATGGCGGTGGCGGCATCGAGCCGGACGAGAAGTTCCCCGTCCCGAAACTCAACGCTTTCCAGATTGAGACCTTGTACCGGAAATACGCGTTTTTCAATTTCACGGCGCGCTACTTCGGCAGCAAGAACCCGAAGGTGACGCGGGACTGGGAGCCCGATGCTACGCTCGTCGAAGAGTTCCGGCAATTCCTGCTCAAAGAAAATGTGTCTTTCCGCGAAGGGGACTTTCTCCAGAACCTGCCGTGGATCAAGCAGCAGTTAAAGCGTGAGTTTCTCATCAGCGGAGCGGGTCAGGAGGAGTCCCGTCGCTACACCATCGAAACGGATCCTATGGTGGCGGCCGCCATCGAGGCGGCGCCGAAGGCCAAGGAACTCCTCGATCTGTACTTCCAGAAGAAAAAGGTGGCTCGCAACAGCAGCCGCCGGTCGCAACGCCCGTGAGTCTCCCGCAGATTGTGGTTTTGGATGCCGGTGGGCAGTACTGCCACCTGATCGCGCGGAAAGTGCGCGAGCTAGGCGTATACGCAGAGGTCCGTCCCAGCGAAACGCCCGCCTCGGATCTCCGCGGAGTGAGAGGGTTGATCCTTTCAGGAGGACCCTCCAGCGTGTATGAGCCGGGCAGTCCGTCCATGGATCCGGAAATCCTCCATAGCGGCGTTCCGGTGCTGGGCATTTGCTATGGCCAGCAGTGGATGGCGCATCATCTGGGCGGCGCGGTTCGCCAAGGCGAAAGAGGGGAATACGGCTTGGCGTATTTGGACGTGCGGGATCCGGATGGCCTTCTCTTTGCCGGCACGGAGGCAAGGCAGCAAGTCTGGATGAGTCATCGCGATCAGGTCGAGCGTGCGCCGTCCGGCTTTCAAATTCTGGCGAGCACGCCCACCTGCCCCGCAGCCGCGATCGGGGACCCCGCAAGGCGCCTTTACGGAGTCCAGTTTCACCCCGAAGTTGTCCATACCCGCCATGGCGCGCGAATACTGTCCAACTTTCTGTTCTCGATTTGCGGATGCACGGTGGACTGGAATCCCAAACATCAGATTCCTGCCCTCGAGGAGCGCATCCGCCAGACGGCCGGCGGCCGGAATGTGTTTTTCTTCGTTAGCGGCGGCGTGGATTCGACCGTGGCGTACACGCTCTGCTTGCGGGCGCTCGGGGACGCCCGCGTGTACGGAGCGTATGTAGACACGGGCCTGATGCGCGCCGGCGAGACGGAATTCGTCCGCTCGGTTTTTGCCCGTCTCGGTTCGCACGGCTTTCGTGTCGAGGACGCCCGGAGCAGGTTTCTCGACGCTCTGGCGGGCGTCTGCGATCCGGAACGCAAGCGCCATATCATCGGCGAGAAATTCGTCGAAGTGCAGGAAGAGATCCTTCAATCCGGGCATTTTCTGGAAGCGAACTGGATTTTAGGCCAGGGCACCATTTATCCGGACACGATCGAATCCGGCGGCGCTTCCAAAGCGGATGTGATTAAGACCCATCATAACCGTGTGGCGGGCATTCAGCGCTTGATCACCGAAAACCGGATTGTCGAGCCGTTGAGTCTGCTATATAAAGACGAAGTCCGGGAAATCGGACGTGAACTCGGCCTTCCGGCGGAACTGCTGGAGCGACATCCGTTTCCGGGGCCGGGGCTCGCCATCCGTTGTCTGTGCTCGGAGCACCAGCAAGCCCCCGTACAGGTCGAAGAGGGTTGGCTTCTGCCCGTGCGTTCCGTGGGCGTGCAGGGTGATTCGCGTAGCTACCGCCCAGTGCTCGCCCTGGAGGAAGCGCCCGCGCCGGGGGGAGAATCCCAAGAGCGCGCCACCGCCCTAATTAACCGCATCTCCGGCATCAACCGTGTGGTGGCGCGGGTGAAGTCAAGCGCGCCGCTCATGGACATGAAGGTATGGGAAAGCGGGTTGGATGCGACGAGGCTGGAACGGCTTCGCGCCGCCGACGCAGTGGTCCGCAAGCTCTGTCATGAGTCGGGTTTTGAAAAGGAAGTCTGGCAGTTTCCGGTGATCCTGATCCCTGTGGGCGTTGCGGGATTGCCGGATTCTGTGGTGCTGCGCCCTGTTCATTCTGTAGACGGAATGACCGCCCAATCGGTGCCCATGCCCTCCCCTCTGCTCGAAGAAATGGCCACCTTGTTGCTCTCAATTCCTGGCGTTTGCGCCGTGTTTTACGACCTTACCCATAAGCCTCCCGGAACGATCGAATGGGAATGAGAAGCCGCCCGTCGCTCACTCCGGGCCACCGAAACTTGGGTATCCTGGACGGGTTACACTGAATTCGGGTTTTCCTGCATGCTCCGGCGGTTAACGTATTTTCTGTTACTTAGCTCAGCTTGCTGGGCGCAAATCGAAATTGGCGGCGGGGCGCCGACCAAGGCCATTCAGGTCCAGTTCCAAAGCGCGTATTACCGGAACGGATTCAACCGGCTGGTCAGCGGGCCCTCGACTCAGGTCCAGGCCTTCGGTCCCACCGGCTTGGTTCAGGAGTTTATTGACGCTTCGAACACTAGCGGAACCCGCTACGCGCTGGTCAAGCCTAACCGGGATAGCAATCCCTCCGACACGGACGTCTATGACGTTTGGCAGGTGTACCCCGGCATTTACGCCGCATACAAGTCTCAGGTGAGCACCTACGGCTACCCGCACATGGACACAACGCCATGCGCTTCCGGAGGCGATCTTACCTGCTATTACCAGATCTTCGACAAGAATTACGCGATCTTTTATTACACCGCCTACTCGGTGAACGGCCAGACGTTCATCCTGCGCGATCCTTATTTCACCCGCTGGAGCGTCAATGACGGCCTGTCGCGCATGGGCGCTGCAAAATCTGCGGAAACCGCTGTGGTCTCTGCGGTGAGCCAGACGAACGCAACCATGCAGTCGTTCTCGCATGGCGCCATTTACAACATTACTTCGGGAACCCTCAATGGCAGAATCAACGCCGTCCGGAGCCCCATTTACGAGCTCTACGCGCAATACGGGGCACACAACGGAATTCTCGGTTTTCCGGTTACCGAGGAGCTGGAAGTGGCCGGCGGTAAGCTGCGGCAGTCTTTTGAGGGCGGTGCGATCGAGTATGATCCCCAGGGCGGGGCGGCGGTATTGCGTAGCGGCGTCCGTTCGGTCTCCATCACGGGAGGCGGCGCCTCGTTGCAAATGACCATCGGCGAAACCCGGCAAATCACCGCAACGGTCACGGGAAACGACGGCCAGACGCTTTCGGACCGCCAAGTCAACTGGGTGACCACGAACGGGCGGGTGGCGACCGTCCAGGGCAGCGGGCTGAGCGCCACGATCAAGGCTGTGGGCGCGGGCACGGCGAATATTACGGCGGTGGTCGAGGGTAAATCCAGCTCACCGGTGCAAGTGATTGTGGCGGCGACTTGTTGCGCTGTAGGGGAAGGCGCGCCCAATGCCGTAGTCCGTCAGGCGATCCAGGATGCCGTGAACCGCAACAAGCTGGCGCTGCGACTGCCGACTGAGGACCCGGTTCAGCGCGTGGGGAACGGCTACGTTCAGAAGTTCACCTCGGCAAACAACGATTCGGCGCGTTACTGGATCGCCGTGGCTGACGATAGCGCCGTGGCGTGGGTGGTCACTGGTCCCCTCTTGCAACGGTACTTGGAACTAGGTGGACCAACCGGGGATTTGGGTTATCCCACCTCAGACGCAACCCCCGGCGGCCGGCAACTATTTCAAAATGGGGCGCTTGCCGGTAATCCGCCGCGGGTGGTCAGCGGCCTGATTTTAACCAAGTGGGCCAGTTTGGGTTACGAGACCGGGCGCGCCGGATCGCCTGTATCGGATCCGCTCAAGGTGCTCTCCTTCGCCGCTACGGCTGGCGTGGCTCAAGCTTTTGAGAAAGGCAACATTTACGCCGTCCAGAGCGGAGCCCAAGCCGGGCATGCATTCTTTGTGGCTGGGACCTTGCTTTCCAAGTACCTCCTGCTTGGAGGCCCCGGGGGAAGTCTCGGTCTGCCCTGGGGCGATGAGTACCAGCGCGAAGGGCACGGGCTCCAAGAATTTGAAGGCGGCACTTTGGACTTGGCTCCGGGGCAATCCGATCCGGCGGTCATCTACCGTGCGCGCACCCCGGCGGTAGATGTTCAGCCGCCTGTGGCTCTAGCGGGTAGCCGTGTGCGCGTCGCAGTGGGAGGGTTCCCCGACGGCGAGACTGTGCGTGTTTCCGTGAGCGGGCGCCCGGATTTTGTCGTACCGACGCAGACCGGCGCTTACGCCTGGGAGATCTATGTGCCTGTGGATGCCGCCAGCGCTACGGTGCGCGTCCAGGCTACCGGCGTCAAAAGCGGCGCTACCGCTTCGGGGTCATTCGCCATTCGTTCCCTGGCGGAGCTGAAGCCCGTACTCGTCAAAGTCGAGGGGGATAATCAAGTTACGGTTCCGGGGGGCCTGTTTCCACGTCCTGTCCGGCTCGCCGTGCGCGATCAGAGCGGACGCCCGGTGATTGGCGTAACGGTGGCTTTTGAGGCATCTCCCGGGGCTCAAGTAGTCGCTTCCTCCACCGTCACCGACGCTTCCGGGCAAGCCTGGGCGCAGTTGCGCGCCCCTACTTCCGAAGGCGTGGTGCTGTGTACGGCGCGGATTCCCGGCATTGCGCCAACAACCTTCAGCGCCCGCGCCGCAGCCGTCAGCTTGAGTTCTTTCCCCCGCCTGATGCAAACCGGGGACGACCGCATCGGCGATGGCGGCGGCGCCATCGCCACCCAGGGCGCCATGCTCGCCGCGATCGCCTCGGTGATACGGTACCATCAGGATCGCAAAGATTTGCCATCGCCCTCTGGTTTGGCCGACCCAATCCTTTTGAATCAATATCTGGGTGCATTTTGCAGCGTCGATGCCGAGGGGGTGGAAACCTGCGACGGGTACCTGGCGCCCACGAAGACTTCCACCGTGCGGATTGTGAATCCGTGGCGCGTGGCCGGGTTTGTGGGCGGCGGGTTGACCGCCCTCACCGATCCGCCCACGCTGGAAAGCGTCCGGGATGCTCTCGCACAGGGCATCCCGCCCGTATTGGCGCTTTCTTTGACCATGGACGGGATCCCCGCCGGTTCCCATTTCGCGGTAGCCACCGGCATCGACGCCGACGGCGGGATTCAGATCCACGACCCCAACCCTACCTTCGCCCGGACAAACTTGCAAGACTATCTGGGCGGTTTTGTGCTGGATTCGCACAGCTACAAGGCCACCCTCACGGGGGTTCTACGCCTCGTTCCCCAGCCTCCGGCCACAACCGGGTTTGTCACGGCTGCCTCAGGGGTGCGAATTAAGATTTTCTCACCCTCGGGCGTGTGCGGGAATGCGTTTGCTTTTCCGGGCTGGCCGGCGCTGCCGGGGCAAGCGCCCGCCGCTGCGCCGGAAACTTACCAGATGACCTACTGCCCCGGCACGGAAACTCTGTACCAGTTGAACTCGGATGGAACCTCTCCTTACCGTCTGTACTTAGCGGATCTAGGGCCGTCGGGCAGCCGTTTCGACCTGTTCGCTTCCGCCGAGGGCGCTTTTCAGATCCAAAAGAATGGCTCGCGGTGGGTGGCGGCGGTGCTCGAGGCTTCCTTCCGGGCGGATTCGGTGGTAAGCGCCGCGACGTTCGCTCCCGGTATTGCTCCCGGCGGACTGGCCGCCATTTTCGGCGCCGGACTTTCCCGCGAAGGAGCGAAAACGCAGGTTACGATTGCCGGGCGACCTGCTGCCGTGGTCGCCGCATCCCCGTTTCAGTTGAACGTGCAAGTTCCCTTCGAGGCGCCGCCGGGCGTGACTGCTATCGTTGTGCAGTCTCCATACGGCAAGGCGGAACAGCAGGTGGAGGTGGCCCGTTTGGCGCCCGCCATTTTCGTCCTCAGCGGAAACCAGGGGGCAGTGGCGAACCAGGATGGAAAACTCAACGCGCCTACAAATCCCGCGGCTCGGGGGCAAGCGCTCGTCATCTACGCTACGGGTTTGGGGGCGGTTCGTAGCCAGGGGAGTCTGCAAGTGTCGCAAGAGCCGGTCACCGTCCTCATCAGCGGCCGGGAGCTTACGCCATTTTTCGCCGGACTTGCGCCCGGCTTCGTGGGTGTATACCAAGTGAACGTGACCATTCCGGCGGATTTCCCGCCAGGTCTCTCCCAGCCATTGACTCTCCGGCAGGGCGGCGTCGCCAGCAACCCGGTGGAGGTCTCCCTGCAATGAGATTAAAGTTTCTTTACCGAAATTCAGTTGACTTGACGTTGGCGCTGTGTTTTAATCGGAAACGGATAAGCGTTTTCGCGCTCGGGGCGCCGGGCAGTAAAATAATGTCCGTTGCGGGTTGACGGACGGACGCCCCCGGTGGTATGAAAGAGAAGGACCGCTTCCGAAGTAAAAGAGAAGAGGCGGCCGGCAGTACTCGCGATCCCCACGAGCGCATATTGCATTTTGATCAGGTATCGAGCTTTGCGGCGGGTATGAGTGGACGCGACCCGGGTCAAAGAGAGCGGCGGAAGTAACGACACGCTCCGGCCGGGGAAGCGATACATCGCGTAGGCTCGGCAAACAAAGGACCTTCCATTCAATTCGAAACCAGATTTCCACAAGGAGAAGGAAATGGCAGATTTTCGCAAATGGTTCCTGGTTCTGGCCGCGGTGTTGCTGTTAGGCGCCGTGACCGCCAGTGCCCAGCCGGCGTTAACGTGTTCCACCAACGCCGGTGTACCGCCAATTTTGCGAGCTGAAGGTTACACGGAACTGGCAGGCGATCTCGTCCTGAATTGCACGGGCGGCAATCCCGCGCAGCCATTCCTGGCGAACATTCAGATTTTCGCGAACACAAACATTACGAGCAAGCTCCTCGCCGGCGTGCCGGGTTACAACGAGGCGCTGTTGCTCATCGGCGAGCCCAACGCGACTACGTTGAGCGTCCGCCCCGTGACCAATGTGCCGAACGTCAATGACTACCCAACCTACAATGCGTTCCGGGGTCAGAAGGTGAGCGACACGGCGATCGCGTGGATGGGTGTTCCTATCGCGCCTCCGGGTTCGAATCCGGCGAACGTGCTGGTGATCCGCATGACGAACATTCGTGTGGACGCCACGAGGTTGTTGCCGGCGGGCGCCACTGGCGGCGGCTTGCTGCCTCAGCAACTGATCGTCTACGTGTCGATCTCCGGTTCGACTTCCGTTCCCGTGAACAATCCGCAACAGGTGCTTGGCTACGTCCAGCAGAGCATGACGTTCGCGGTCACCAACTGCAACAACACCGGCGACCGTACCTCCGCTATGGGCTTCAACCAGTGCCAAGGGCAAAGCGGAGACCTGTTCACGCTCCAGCGGACCACGCTATCGTCGAACCTGGGCATCCGCTTCACGGAGAACTTCGCTACGGCGTTCCGAGTGAAACCAGCAGCTCAGGCAGACTCGTTTGCGGGTCAGGTGGTATCGACCTCTGAGAACGGGTTCATCAATAGCACCAAGTTGGGTTCAGAGACGGGCTTCGCCACCAACAGCACGCGGCTGATCGCGAAGTGGACCAACGTGCCTGCGGGCGTCCGCCTCTTTGTCGCCACCAACAACGTGGTGTTCACGGGCAAGGACAGCTCCGGCGCCACCAATACTTACGGCGGCACGAAGAACACTACGGCGACGCTGTTGACCGGCACGGATGCGTACGGCAACGGCGGCGTAGCGGCCACCCCGATTTCGCAGACCAGCTTGCTGACCATTCGGTTCCCGGGTTGCGGCTCCAGCGACTCTACGGTGACCGTGGGCGGCCAGACCAGCGGCAACATAGTACAGTTGTCCGAAGTGGTTCTAGACGCCAACGGCAACGGCATATCGGTTTGGGAAGTCGGCAACGTGGATCCGAACGTGATCGAAACTGTCTGGATCCCGATCTGGATCAAGTACGACTTCAGCGGTCCCAGCAACCTGCCGGCGCTTGGCACGGCGAACGTTTACGGTGTGCTCGGTCCCGCGTATCCGGCGACGGTGAGCGGCGCCAACACTGCCACCGTGGACACCCTGTCTGCGGGTCTTGCGTATCCGCGGTTCCAGGATGCTCCGCCGGCGAGCGTTCCCAAGCTATTGACCATCAACGCTTGCGTGTCTAACCTGCTCTTCCCGTTTGTCACGAACCAGGCAGGGTTCGACACTGGCATTGCCATCATCAACACGTCGAGGGATCCGTTCTCGTCCAGCAACGCGAATGATGGCACTTGCACGATCAACTACTACGGCAAACTGGCCGACGGTAGCGCGCTGACCAAGACCAGCGAGACTTCGAGCACCATCGCTGCGGGATCGTATCTAGCGTTCTCGCTGTCCGGCGCTTCGAACGATCCGAAGGTCACGGGCAACCCCGGATTCCAGGGCTACATCATCGCGCAGTGCAAGTTTGCTTATGGGCACGGGTACGCTTTCATCAGCGACTACGGCGCTCAGAAGCTGGCGCACGGCTACATCGCGCTGGTGATGGATCTCGGCCAGCTGAACAGCAGCGGGCGTCCCGGAAAGTCCGGCGAGCACCTGAACAATTAACCCTGGCGCGCACGCGCCACAAACGCGGGGGAGCGAAAGCTCCCCCGTTTTTTTTGCGGGTTTGTGCGTCCCGAGCGGATGGATTAGTGTTACACTCAGAGTGAATTAGCGGAACGCAAAAGAGCCAAACGCGTTCCCGGACGAAGAATCTATCGGTCCTAAAGTCCAGAGGAGATTATGTCGAGAAAACTGGCCCTTTCGGTGCTGTTGTGCACGGTTCTACTTCCCGCCTCACTCTCGGCGCAGAGCTTGTTCGTGGGGTCGGGCGATGGCTTGAGCCCGTTGATTTACGCGTTTCGAGGCGACCCTTTCACGGGTCCCACGCCTATTACAGGCGCGGGGAGCGTGCTAGCCGCCTTTCCGGCGGGAACACGGTATTACGTTTTTAGCCGGAGCGCGGCGGGTACGGTTTCCGTGGTAGACGCGAACACATTCGCCCTGATACGGACGTTCAATTTGGGGACCACTCCGATTGCAGTGACTCAAACGCCGGACGGGCGCAGGATTCTGGTTTTGACCAGCACGGGCGGCGTGCGCATCTTCGACGCCGTGCTGGATACCGAGCTGGCTCCGGTGTATCAAGATTTAGGGGCGAGTCCGAGCGACATCGCCGTGAGCTACGATTCGCAGCGCGCTTTCGTGCTCAGCCCCCCGTCGCAGCGGGTGACCGTGATCGATGTGAACAGCGGCGCCGTAGTGGGCGCCCCGGTGCTGGTCTCGGGCTATCCGCAAGCGATCGCTACGGGACCAAACGGGCTGGTTTACGTCAGCGGCCAAAACACGGTGTGGGAGTACTTTTATAATCCCCTTACTTCGACGCTTGCCTTGCGATCGCAGATCACGTTTTCGGGCGTGGCCGGCAAACTCGCGTTTAGCCCGGACGCGACTAAGGCAGCAGCCATTAACTTGAATCCGGGGCCGGCGTATCCGGCTTCGGTGTTCCTGTTCGATATCACCAACCACATTTACTTGGGCAGCGCTCCGCAGATGTTGGCGCCCGCCACTAAGGTGGTGGTTCCGGACGCCAACCGGTGCTTTATGTACGTTTCGGGGCTCCAAAAGATGTACCAAGTTTCGTTTTCGAACCCGTCGGCGCCGGTGGAGCCGAGCTTCGGGGGCGTGACGCTGAGCACGGTGCGGGATGTGGTGGGGTCGATCGAGGCGCCCACCAACCGCTACCTCTATGTAGGTTCGGACGTATACCTTTACAAGATCGACTTGACCACGAATGCCGTGGCTTCCCAGATCGGCATCTCCGGGAACCGCGTGGGAGACATCGCGCTGGCGCTGCCCACGGCCTCGACGGGCATGGCGGCGAGCGTCATTGCGTTTAACGCCAACCAAACCGTTGGCCTGGGCTCGAGCGGGACGCCGCTGGTGGTGAAGGTGGTGGATTACAACGGGAAGCCGGTCGCCAACGCCACCGTGACGTTTACGGCGACGTTAGGCGGCGTGATTCCGCAGACGCCTACGGTGACCACGGCGCTGGATGGAACGGCGGGGACCATCGTATCCGTGCCGGCTATTGCGGGCGTGTATCAGGTCACAGCCACCGTATCAGGCACGGGTGCTATGGCGACGTTCACGTTAAATGTCTCCTCCACCGGCGGTACGGGCGGAACGGGTTATTACGGTCTCCAGATTTGGGCGGGGCATGGCCAAGTGATCGGACCGAACACCAGCACTTCCATGACGGGGCAGGAGCAGTTGAAAGTGCGGTATGTGGACGGCGCGGGGAACCCCATCCCAGGCGTGTCGGTAAGTTGGGCGATCACGGACCAGCAATATACCTCGGGTACGGTAAGCCCGGCGGTATCCATCACGGACGCGAACGGTTTCGCCGTGGCGGACTATATCGCCGCTCCCGTGGTTGGAGGCCCGCAGCTCGGCAACCCCGTAGGGCGGACGACCATCACTGCCACCGCAGCCGGCCAAGTGGTGGTGTTTAACATCATCACTCTTGGAAACCCGGTGCTAGGGGGCAACTCCCCAGGCTTTATCACACCCCGGGTGAATCCTCCAGACGGGCACGTCACGGTGAAGGCGGGAACGACGGCGGTGGGCGCCATTACCGTACAGGTATTCGCCAACGGCGCGTTTCCGTTGAGCGGCGTTTCGGTTCGCTTGCAGCGGGACACGGACTCGATTCCCACCTCGCCGTCGGTGTGCGCGGGGGGAATCGTGCTGACGGATGCGGCGGGCATGGCGACTTGTGACGTCGTAGGCGCCGGCGGGCAGGGCTCCAATGCCTACACGCTGGTCATAGGCGGCACGATTCGGATGCCATTCCGTGTGGACATTACGCCCGGCGATCCGGCGGATGTGCGGGACGTCGAGGGGAACAATCAGCGCGGGCGGGCTGGTCAAAAGCTGCCGCAGGTGCTCGCCGCCACGGTGGTGGACGCGTACGGCAATTTGACGCCTGGCGGTCAAGTGGTGTGGGAGGTGGCTGTTCCCGGTTCGGCTACCTTGAGCAACGTGGTTTCGGTGGCGGACACCAACGGGCGGGTTTCCGCGGCGGTCACACTTGGCAGCACGCCGGGTCCCATCCAGATCAACTTGAGGACCGGCGCGAAGACGTTTACCTTCACGGTGTACGCGGACGTCAGCATTGGTCAGACCAGCGCCGTTTCCGGCGACGGGCAGACCGCTGCCATCAATCAGGCTTTCGCTCAGCCTCTGGTTGTCCGCGTAGTGGATCCGCAGGGGACGCCGGTGACCAACTATGACGTTCGTTTTGAAGTGGTAAGCGGCTCCGCGACGCTCGCGTCACCGACTGCGAAGACCGACTCGTCCGGGCGCGCATCGATGAACGTCACGGCGGGTTCGGCGCCGGGACCGGTGGTCATTCGGGCGCTGGTCGACACGCAGGCGGCGGTGGTGTTTAACCTGACGGTGCGTCTGCCGGGTCCGGTGCTCGACGTGCGCCAGATGGTTAACGCTGCGGGCTACACGCAAGGCATTACCCCGGGTGCGCTGGTGACCATTTACGGCGCGGGGATCGCTCCAGGTCTCAAGGGCGCTGTGACGGCCAATACCTTCGGTTTCGGCCCCCTGCCGACTAAATTGGCGGACGTCGAAGTAATATTCGGCAACCTTCAAGCCCCGATTCTCTCGGTGGCTAACATAGACGGGCAGGAATCGGTCACCGTTCAGGCGCCGTTTGAACTGGCTGCGCCGTCGGTGACTACGGTGACGGTGAAAGTGGGCGGCGGCTCTACCACGCTGAACAACGTGCCGGTTCAGGCGGTGAACCCCGGCATCTTCGAAACGGTGGATCCCGCTACCGGACGCCGCTTTGCGATCATCATTAAGGAGGACGGCAGCTTGGTGACGCCGAGCAACCCCGCCCGGAAGAACGAGAAGCTGCGGATGTTCCTCACCGGCATCGGCCCGGCGACGCCGGCCGCGTTCACGAACCGTCTGGGCGTTCCGGGTCAAGCTCCGGTGTACCGGGTGATCGTCGGCGTGAATGACGAAGGCTTGGACGAACCCTACACGGTGGCGTTGTCGCAGACGCTCATCGGCGTATGGGAGGTCACGTTCCGGCTGAACGCCACCACCCCGGTAGCTCCCCAAGTGAAGCTTTCGGTGGGGGTGGTTGGACCGGACGGCAACCAGTACTACAGCAACAACACGAATATCGCTCTGGTGAACTAGTCGGAGCGACAATAGAAACGAGAATCCGGCGCCGGGGCCGCTTGGTTCCGGCGCCGGATTTTTTTGCTTATAACTTGCGAGCCAGCACGGACCCGCGGGGATCTAGAAGGACGCGCGCCGGCGGCTGGCGCAGCTCGAGCGTAAACGTCACAGGGTCGCCGCCAGTCTCCACCCAACGCACGAGGGGTTTGCTACGGGCAAACTGGATTTCCACAGGGACCCAAGTTCCAAACTCTTCGCTGACATCCGTCTGGGTGACGCTGACGGTCAGCTTCCACAAAGGCGCTTTGCCTTTGACGCTGTAAGAAAGCTTCAGCGTGGGGATGCCTGTGCCGTAGACCCAGCGGTCGAAGAAGGCCTCGAGCTTGGGATCGGGATCATCCTTCGGCATGAATTCCGCAGCCAGCAGGCGAAACATGCGGGTGGTGATGGTTTGGAAGCGATAGCGGCGGCATAACTCGGCCAACATGGCGAAGAAGCGCTCGTCGCCCATCCTGCGCCGCAGCATGTGGATGATCCAGGCGCCTTTCTCGTACGTGATCACATGCCAGGAGCGGGGCGTTTGCGAGGATTGTAGGCGAAAACTCCATGTAATCGGACCTGCGGACTCCAGCGTTCTTCCCTCGGCGTCATTGGCGAGAAGGCGGGTCTTATAGCTTTCGAGGATTTCGTCCAAAACTCTGGCGCCGCGGCGTCTTTCCAGATAGAGGAGCGCCGAGTAGGAAGCCAGCGCCTCCATCAGCCAGTCATCCTGATAATCCGCAGTGGCGACCACATTGCCCCACCACTGATGTGCAGTTTCATGAGCGTGCAAGATTTCCGAGAAAAAAAGCTGTTGGTCGCGCTGCACTCCGAGGGGCGGCGTTGCCGGCGGGGGAAGGTAAGAGAGCGTCGATAAATAAATCAGACCGGCAAACCCCTGTCCGAAGGAACCCGGCACCGGCGACACCGTAAGATGCTTCATGGCCGGCGGCCCGAATTTCGAAGCCATAAATTCCATCGCAGAAGCGATTTCGGAGGCGAGTTCGGTCATGCGTGGCGTGACGCTCGCCGGCCGGGGCGGCTCCGGGAGAAGAACGATGGGGAGCTGGCGTCCGGCGCGTTTGGACGGCCAGCTCGGAGGCTCGGGAGGAAGCACCAGCACGGTAGAGGGCGCCGCCGGCGCGTGAGCTTCGGCTTGACGGTTGCCATAAACCTCCACCGTGAAGCCGCCGTGGCTTGCCGTGGCGCGGACATAACGCCCTAAATTGAAGCCTGCAAAGCGGATGGGCGAGGGCGGGCGCCGGCGCGTATACCGCTGTTCCCCCTCTATGCGGTCCTCGATCACGTTTCCCATGAAAACTAAGTCCAGCTCTTTGGGATAGTGGAAGGCGATATCGTAGGTTGCGAATTGCATGTCGCGGTTGGGGTACCAGTTCGATCGCGCTCCCACAAAATACACGCCGTCGCCTGTTTCGCGGACCACTTGACCTTCGTGGCGAATTTCGACTTCATAGGGCTGGCCCGGCAGCAGTGGGTGCGCGGGAATGACCAGGAAGACCATGTTTTCCGTGGCGCGGATCAGGTTGGCGCGCAGGGAGTCGTGCTGGAAGACCTCCGCCTCCTGGCCGTCTATCCGCGCCTCAGTTATGGTGATGCGCGGCGAGATATCGAACGGAAGCACGCGCGCCTCGGCGGTCGGGACGATGCGCAATCGGGTGAGGGCCTTCAGTTCGAGGCGGGCGTTGAGCGAGGCGTCGATGTGGACGTTTTGGATGCGAAAGTCCGGCGCGGCGCGGGGGCGTCCTTCCTTCCTCACCGAGCGGGATTCGAAACTGCACCAAACGTCGAAATAGGCGCGGTCATCCCGAAAGGCAAGCTGTCCCACGGTGATCTGCTCGCGGGCTCGTGGATCGTAAACGAAGTCGAAATTTCCCAACCGCTTGCCCGCGAAGGCGGCGTAAAAAAAGTTTTGCGCGGCAGGGCGCTGGGCGATGAGCGCCTCCACCAAGCGGACCTCGAAACTACTCAAGAGGTTCCTCAGGACGGGATTCCACTTTTCCCCCAAGAGCGCCCCCATTTCCGGAGACAGGCCGGGGGTGTCGGGGACCGCTTTTTGACGTTCGCGGATCTGCGCGAGAAGTTCTTCAGCGGCGCCATCAGCGAAGATCAGAATGGCGGTTCGCACATGTTCGTCGAGATTGGGAGACTTGGTGAAACTGGCCAGCGCCATGCGTTCGCTGCGTAGCGGGGGCATCAAGAGAATCTCGCCGTCGCCGCCTTCCACGTCGCTCGTGAAGAACGCCGCCACGCGTCGCCCGTGCACCGGGGTTGCGAAGGCGAGGTAGCCGTCAGTGAGATAGATGCGAACGTCCTCCCGTTGGATCACGACGTCGCGCACGCGATAACACTCATTGGGATCGAGGGCGGCGTTGTGTATTTCGCCGGCGATGCGCGCAGCGAAGTCTGCCGGCGCGGCGGCTGGAAGCGCCCACAGAATTCCCGCGGCGGTGAATGGGAACAGGACGGTGAAAAACTTCACAACTCCAGTCTACTGTGCAACTGTCCGGCTTCACCTGCGCCAGAATGCATACCACTTCCGCGGCGGCGGGGGCGCAGGTTGCGGGGGCAGCGGTGCGCCTGTGAGCGCACAGCCGGGGTTGAGAACGAAAAGGTGCTCCGCTGCCGCCGGCCCATAGCGGCGAGCCACCCAGGCGAATGCTTCATCCAAACGCGGCGTGCGGTCTTCGGGGTCATGCGCGTCGCTGGCGACAAAATGCACGAGTCCCCGGTTCAACAGCAACTCGGCAAACCGCTGTGCGGGTTTCCCAAAGCGTCCCAGGAGCGATTGCGCGGTGATTTGCAGGAGCAATCCTTCCTTAACCCAAGCGGATAGCTCCTCCACTTTGGGATGAAGGAGCCAATTGCGCTCCGGATGGGTGAGCACGGGTTTCAAGCCGGCCTCGCGCAACCGGGCCAAAAGCGCAGGCGTTTCTTTAAAGATCACCAAGTCTGAAAATTCGATGAGGAGGTAGCCCTTGCCATTGATGGAATACCGCTCCGGGTGAGCAGCGGCGATGGCTACGCTTTCCGGGTAAAAGTGGTAGTCGCAGCCGAGGTGGATACGCGGCGCAGGGGTCACCTGGCGGGCCAATTCTTCCAGACGCGTCCGCGCCAGCTCCGGGTCGAAGCCAAACTGGAGATTGGAATGAGGCGAGGCGACAATGTCCGTGGTGCCGTGGCGAGCTGCGATGCGCAGCATTTCTGCGCTGCTCTCGGGGCTGGCGGCGCCATCGTCGAGGCCCCACAGGATATGGCTATGGATGTCGATCACACGAGCTACTCACCGCACCCCCAGGCCATTGCGGGCGGCCGCAACCGGGGTTAAATGAACATTTCTTCGTCGTGGGTAGCTTGCGCCACGTTGGGGCGGCGCCCCCGCACGAAATGGGATATGCCGGCGCGGAGGCCCGCCACCAAGCCTTGTATGCCTCGCACGGGGCTCATGAGGCCCTCGTGGAGAACCGTGATCGTTTCCTGAAGGCGTCCCATGGCGTCATCCATAACCAGTTCCATGCGTTCCATTTGCGCTTTGGCTTTTACGCTGGCTTCGGCCAAGACGCCGTCAATCGCTGTGAGCTGCTTGCGGCTGAGGTCCAAAACCTCATTCACTTTTGCGCTGATGTCGGCGATCTGTTTGCGGCTCTCCTCCACGGACCGCGTTGTGGATTCGATCAATGTCTCGATCCGCGGAGCCAATTCTTTGACGTGGTTTTCCATCTCACGCGCCGCGCGGCTCACCCGCAGCAACGCGATCGCCTGCACAGCCATGGAGGCCACCGCCACACAGACAGCGACGGTCAAAATGTAAAGCACAGGATCCGAGGACATGCTCCGAGTGTCACCTGGTTAAGAATTGGAAACGCCCTCGGAAGCCTCGGGTTTGGCCACCGCTTCGCGGTAGGCCTGCTTGCCTGCTTCGATGGCCGCCGCAAGCTGTTCTTTCTGGCGGGAGACGGCAGTCCGCCCGCGATCGATCAGCTCGCTCGCCGAATCTTTCAGCTCTTCGCTGCGCCGCCGGACGAACTCCTTGCCTTCATCCGCCTTGGACTTTAGGTACTCCCTAGTCTTCTCACCGGACTGGGGGGCGAACAGTATGCCGACCGCCAGCCCGAACCCGAATCCGAACAAAAAGTAGGACAGTTTGCTGTTGTCGTCCATGGTGAACTCCTCTTTCTCCCGGGCCTTCGCCATGCGCGAATGTTTGGTTTGCGGCACGGGCTAATTCCAGCATAGCAGCATCCGTTTCACTCGAGCGACGGTTTTTCGCTCTGAAAGAAGCGGCGCGCTAATGCGGCGGAATCTCGAAAATAAGCCGCCAGCCGGGGATCCACGGCGCGCAAGGCTTCCACGCGCCGCATAAGCTCTGCGGCGTCGCCTGAGGCTACGGGGCCCCGCCAGCTCTGCCGTCCGGATTTGACGAAGCTCCGCAGCGCGCGGGCGAACATGCGCTCCACCAGCGCCGTGGCTCTTGCGCCCCGCAAGCCCGCGGCGCGCAAACACTCCTGCGCAGCAACGGCAAGAGGCGCAAAAAGATCGCCCGCCAGCGCCGCCGCGGCCAGCACTTTCACCTTCGCGCCGGGGCGCACCTCCATCGCCAGCCGCCGTCCGCCGATCAGGCGCTGGGCGGCGCGTATGGCTTGCCGGTCTCCTTCCACCAGGAAGCGCTCGCCCTCGAATCCAGGAAGTTCGAGCACCGAGCCGACATAGGCGCCGCATGCAGCCAAGGGGAGCAGGACGGCGCTGTCCAGCACGGAATCGCACAGCAAGAAAGTGACGCCCCGCCAGCGGAGACCTTCTTGCGCAAGTTCCTGAACAATGGCGGGCAGCTTAGGGTCTGGCACAAGGATCAGAACCGTCCGGCAGCCCTGAAGCTCGGTGTAGTCGCGCACCGGAAAGCCCGCATGGAGCGTCCGGACCATCCGGCTGGCCAAACGGAATGAGCTCGCCTTCACCGGGCCCAGTACGCCAGGGAGCCGCTTCGCCATGGGGCGTCTGGTTACTGCGCCGGCGCCTATCAGACCCACGGATGTCCGGGCGTTCATACCGGCTGCGGTTCGCGGAGGGCTTTAATGCGGTCGCGCAATTGCGCCGCACGCTCGAATTCGAATTTCCGAGCGGCCTCCCGCATTTGCTCCTCAAGCGAGGAGATGAGCTGCTGGCGCTGTTCCGGCGACAACTCGAGCGCGGCCTCCTGCGCGGTCTCCTCCAGCGGCACAGTCACATAGTCAGCTTCCGCCACCGCGACCAAGCTCATGTCGACCGGCTTGATGATGCTTTGCGGCGTGATGCCGTGGGCTTCGTTATAGGCCTGCTGCATGCGGCGGCGGCGATTGGTCTCTTCGATGGCGCGCCGCATGCTGTCCGTCATGACGTCCGCATAAAGGATAGCCTTGCCGCGGACGTGGCGCGCTGCGCGGCCGATCGTCTGAATCAGCGACCCCGCGCTGCGCAAAAACCCTTCCTTGTCGGCATCCAGGATGGCGACCAGCGACACCTCAGGCAGGTCCAGCCCTTCGCGCAAGAGATTGACCCCAATCAAAACGTCGAATTCCCCTTTGCGCAAATCCCGCAAGATGCGCACCCGGTCTAGGGTGCTTACTTCCGAGTGCAGGTAGCGGCACCGCACTCCGACCTCTGAATAGTACTCGGCCAGATCTTCCGCCATGCGTTTGGTGAGCGTGGTCACGAGCACGCGCTCGTTTCGAGCGACGCGTTCACGAATCTCGTGAAGCAGATCGTCGACTTGCCCCCGAATCCGGCGCACTTCCACTTCAGGGTCCAATAAACCGGTGGGACGAATGATTTGCTCGACCACCACGCCGGCGGACTTGGTCAGCTCGTACGGTCCCGGCGTAGCAGAAACGTAAATCACCTGATTCACCCGGTTTTCGAACTCTTCGAACGTCAAGGGGCGATTGTCAAATGCGCTGGGGAGGCGAAAACCATACGCCACCAGCGTTTCTTTCCGTGAACGGTCGCCGTGTTGCATGCCCTGCAACTGCGGTATGGTCTGGTGGCTCTCGTCGATAAAGATCAATGCGTCGTGAGGAAGATAATCCAGCAGGGTCGGAGGCGCCTCGCCTGGAAGCCGTCCGGTGAAATGCCGCGAGTAATTCTCAATGCCGTGGCAATAGCCGATTTCTCGAATCATTTCCAGATCGAACATCGTCCGCTGCCACAAACGTTGCGCTTCTAACGTCTTGCCTTGCTTTTCGAGCTCGCCATGCCACCAGCGCAGCTCCTCCTCGATGCTCCGCAAGGCTTTCTCCCGCGTATCCGGACTCATAACGTAGTGGGTTTTGGGGTATATGGGGAGGCGCACGTAAGTCTGAAGCACTCTCCCCGTCAAGGGATCAAACTGCGCCAGCGCGTCGACTTCATCGCCCCACAATTCCACCCGGTAAGCGTAGTCGTCATAAGTGGGAAAAATCTCAATGACATCCCCCCGCACGCGGAATGTTCCACGGCGAAAATCAGAATCATTCCGCTCGTAAAGAATTTCCACGAGGCGCTGGATAATTTGGTCTCGGGAGAATTTTTTGCCCTTTTCGAGCATGAGAAGCATCCCGTAGTAAGCTTCAGGGGACCCGAGGCCGTAGATGCAGGATACGCTGGCGACGATGACGCAATCCCGGCGCTCGAATAGCGAACGTGTAGCCGACATCCGTAACTTGTCGAGCTCTTCGTTGATGGTGGCCTCTTTTTCGATGTACACGTCGCTGGAGGGAATATACGCTTCCGGCTGATAGTAATCGTAATAACTGACAAAGTATTCCACGGCGTTGCGCGGGAAGAAAATTTTAAATTCCTGATAAAGCTGTGCGGCGAGCGTCTTATTATGCGCTAGAATTAAAGCCGGGCGTCCCAAGCGTTCAATGACTTTAGCCATAGTAAAAGTTTTTCCGGAGCCTGTGACGCCCAGCAAGACTTGGTGGCGCTCGCCGGCCAAAACGCCGCGGACAAGTTCTTCGATCGCCTGTTCTTGATCCCCGCGGGGACGGTAGTCCACCGCCAAATGGAACCCCATACTCTCAGTGTAAACGCAGAGACCTCGTGGGGCGATTAGAAGTTCAGGGACTGCTCGAGGCGGTCGTATTCGGCGTTAAACTCACAGCCGACGAGCGCGGTTACGGCCAGTAGGTACATCCACACCAAGAGAGCGATGGTCGCGCCAATGCTGCCGTAAAGCACGTTGTAATTGGCGATATTCCGGACATACCAGGAAAAGGCTACGGTGAGCGCCATCCAAAGCGCGGTGGCGGTGGCGGCGCCAGGCCAGATGCGGCGGGGCTTGGCGGGGTGGTTGGGACCGAAGCGGTACGTCATGGCGTTAGCGCCGGTGGTGGCTGCGAATGCGATGAGAAAGCCGGTGGCGCGCGAAAGCAGACGCACCCAGCCCCAAAACTGCTCTCTTCCATGAATCCAACCGATTTGGGTGAGCGTCCACTGCTCGACTTGCCCGCCTAACACAATGAGTGCGGAGGCGCCTATGACGGGCAATGCGGCGCCAAAGACGAGAAGAATGGCCATCGCGCGCTCGCGCAAGAAGGGTCTGCCTTTCGGAATTCGGTAGGCTGCACGGAACCCCTCCATAAGCGTAGTCATCGCGCCGGAAGCAGCCCAGACCGAGAGCAGTCCAGCGACAATGAGGAGCCAGAGCGGCCGCTGGCCTCGGACCGTGAACGAGTACCGCACAATTTCTTCGCTGCCGGGCGGGACGACCTCGAATAGAAGCCGAGACAGAGCGATGGAAACGGCCTCAGCGTTTGCCTGGACCAGAATGGCGGTCATGGTGGTGAGCACGGGAATGAAGGAAAGCAAGGCTGAGTACGCTACGCCTTTGGCAATTCCAAAGCAGCCGTCCTCATAGGCGGCGATCCAAGCACGCTGAAACAACCACCCGAGGGTAGCCAGCCGGCTGGTTCGGGACTTCACGGCGTCAGGCCTCTTGCACGGAAGGTTCTTTGGGCCGGCGAATCAACCGCACCCCGCAACCGAGCCACGCGATCACGCTTACGAGAGCCATGATCCGCTGCTCGGGGCTGCTTCGGAACTCCAGCCGGATGGGGGCCTTTTCCTGAGGGTGGGGTTGGATCGCCAGAAACCCGAGCTTTGTCTCGGTCACCGGCAATGTGCGTTCGCCCTGGTACGCATGCCAGCCTTCATCGTAGTTCACCGAAAGCGCCACGAGCATGCCGGGTATGAAGTCGCCTTCTATTTTGAGCCGGTTTGGATTCTCCCAGGCTACGGCAAGTTGTGGGCGCCCCGGATCCATCAGGGCCTGCACATACGGCGTCAGGACCGATAAGCGGCCTTGGGTGGGAGGGGCAGGCGGGAGTTCGCTGGGATGCACGAGCGCCGCGTAGGAACGAAATGGGACACGATAGACGACGTCGCCGGAGCGCCGGTAGGGCGCCTCCAGCAAGCCTTCGAACTTGTTAGGATTCGAAAAGTCGCGGTAGTACTCTTCAGAGCCGAATCCGTGAACAACCACGTACTCTACGCCCAAGGTTTGCAACTGCCGGATGGCATCTCGCCCCTCTTCTCCCGGCTTGCTTTGGATGCCAGTGCGGATTTGATAAGCGAGTTCGAGCGGGACGCCGTTTCGCAGCCCGGTCTCAAAGACGCCCCCGACTTGGGGCAATTCATACCAAGCGTTTAAGCGGAAACGCAATCCCCCGGAAGCGAAAATCCGGCCTTTCGGTTGTTGGCTCGCCAGCCATTGCGCCACCTGGTGCTCTGCGGTGGTGGAGACGGGGCGTGGACGCCATCGTTCGGGGTCGGCGGTCGTATAATTCCAGGCTTGGCGGATGCCTGTCGCATAGAGCAGCAGCGCAGCGGCCATGGCTGAGTACCGAATCAAAGCGCGCGGATTAGAAGTCGCCAAACGCAGGGCTTCCAGGCCTGCTAGCAGCAGGAACAATTCGAACTCTAGCGCGTAACGGCGGGATTCCGGCAACAAGTTCTCGTGAAACCAATAAACCCCCAGCACCACCCACCCAAATCCGAACAGGGCAATGAGCAGGAAAGCAAGGTACAAGCTGATCCAGCGGCGGCGCCGTAACTCCAGCAGAAGCGCCACTCCGAGCAGCAAACCCGCGAGCAGCAGCGCCTGTTCGCGTCCCACACGGTAGGCGAAGGCGTCGCGCGGCCAGTTGAGGGCGATGCGCTGGATGAATGTCGGGGTCAACCAAAACGCGGCCAGCAGGTAACCCAGCCCGGCGGCAGCCAGCAGCCGTTTCGCCTGGAAACCGCATTCTTGGCGCTCCCACCATCCGAGGCCGAGGAGAAGCAGGCAGCTCCATGCCAGCGCCAGCGTGCCGACCCAGTTGGTGAGCGCCGTGAGCGCAAACAAAAGCCCAGCCGTAAAAATGGGGCGGAAACCTGTGTAGATGCCTGCTCGCCACGCCGCTAGAAGCGCCCACGGCATTAGCGTCAGCGCGGCGTTATGGGGTCCCTCACCATACTTCACCAGCACCTGAATGCGCCACGGCAACTGCGCGAAGCCCCGATCCTTGTCAATCTGCCAGATCAGGCCGTATACCGGGGAAAACAAGGTGTAGGTCAGAGCCGCAGCGAACGCCCACCGGCGGTTCTTGGTGAAAGCAAGCGCCAGGAAGTAAACTCCTACCGGGCCTGCGCAAGCCAGAACCGCCGTCAGCAGCCGGTAAAGATATTCCACCGGTATTCGAGGCAGCATCCAGTGCAGCGCGGCGGTGAGGTACGGCAACCCAGGCAAATACATGAATTGCGTGGGTTGTCCGCAATACTGTGTCGGATTCCAGCCCCAAGGGTCTGGATGAGAGGCGATAAAACGCGCCATTGAAGCGTAGCCCGCTTCGATCGAGTCACGATAGGGAAACTCTCCGGGAGTAAACAGAGGCCACAGGAGCGCCGCATTCATTAAGAACAGCACTACTGCGGCTAGTAGGTCACGCTTCGCCTGCTGCGTCATCATAGGTTCGCCTCCCGTCGCTTCGACCTCCAGCATAAAGATACCCACACGAGCGCTGAAAGAGCCGTCACCACGGCCCCCAGCCGGTTTTCGAGGGGCGTCTCGAATTTCAGCCAGACATCCAAAGGACCAGGCGGCCCTTCGATCAACATAAAGCCCATGGCATCCCGCTCGATTTTGAGCGGCTTACCGTCCGAGGTGGCGCGCCAGCTTGGATCGTAGGTTTCCATCACCACCAGAGCCTGCCCTGGCGCGAGCATGGCGCGAACGTGGATGGTGCGAAAGTCCACGCGCCGCCAGAGAGCGGGTTGCGGGGGACCGTTTTCGACAAGGTTCACATAAGCTCGCAGGGCTTCCGGATCCCAGGTTAATCCTCCAGGTGGAATGATACGTGCGAACTGGGCGTCCACCACGCGCGCCAGCCCAGGATAGCGACGTGGTATGCGGTAGATGCGATCCCCTTTCCCATTGTCGTAAACCAGAGGGAGCCCATCGAACTTTTCCGGATAAACGTAGTCGTGATACTGCTCACGCGACGTCTTGTCGTGCACGATCGCCAGATCTGTTCCAGTGGCTAACAGCCAGAGCCGGGCGAGATCGGGGCGTTCGCCGGCGAGCAGCTCCCACTGCGCCGGCACTATGCTTTCGTTCAGCAACCCTTGCTCGGATCCGCCCCCCAGTTGAGCGCCGTCAAACCAAGCGTTGTACCAGAACCGGACGGACCCTGCGGCCAGCGTGCGGGAATCCGGATAATGGCGGTGCACCCACTCGGTGAGCTCGTATTCCACACGGTTTTGCGGGGCGTGCTCTCGCGGATAAATATCTTGTGAGTGTGCATGCCGCAGGTAAGGCCAAGCTCCAAAGGTTGCCGCTGCCGCAGCCATGACCGCGATAGATTTCCCCCATGAGCAGCGCCACCACCGCCGCAGGAGCTCGATGCCGCCAAGCAACGTGAACATGTCGAACTCCGGCATCAGCCGTGCCGGCTCCCCAAATGTGCGAAGACCGGCAAACCGCTCTCCCAGTACAAACAACCATATAAACGAGGCGCAGCCTGCCAGGAAAACCGCCCAGGAACGCTCGGGCTTGCCGTGCGCCCACTTCCAAGCGAGAAAGGCGAAGAGCGCGGAGTAAAGGGCCATCACTCCGAATGACCAAGCGTTACCCGGACGCGAAACCAGCTTCAGGTTCCGCATGGTGATGGACACGTACGACGGGGTAAGCCATATGGCGGTCAATCCCCAGGCCAGCGCAGGAATCGCAACGGCGCGCGCAAGCACTCTCCAGTCCCGCTGCGCCAGCCAGTGCGCCCACACTGCAAAAGGATAAAAGCAAGCAAGCGCCGTAGCGCCGTAGAAATTGTTGGATACCACCAGAGCGCTGCATAGCGCCGCGAGCGCCAGCATAGCCGGACGCCGGGCGGGCAGAGCGCGCCAACTAAACGCCAGAGCGAAACCGAGCATCGCCAGAGCGCTGATGTGGGGCCCTTCGCCGTACCGCACCAAGGCGTTGAGTCGCTGTGGCAGATAAAATGCAATCCGCGCATCGACCCGCACGTCTTGGGCGAACAGAAAGATGGGTGAGAGCGTCGCCACCGCCGCCGCCGACAGCCACGCAGCGCGGCGGGAGCCGCTTCCGGTCTGCACGAGCGCATAAACCCCAACCATTCCAAGTGCGTACATCAAGGCCACGTAAAGGTGATAGGCGCGCGCCGGCAGAATGGGAAACACTCGACTCAGCAGCGCCGTGCCATAACGGAGGGCGGGTGGATAAATGTAGTCCCAGCGGGTTCCGCAATACCAATAAGGCTGCCAGCCAGGGTGAGGCAGCCGCTCCTTCAGCATGCGGGCGTCGGAAATGAACGTGCTCTCAATGGACCCAAAGTTGTCCATATACTTGAGCTTGAACAGGGGCCAAATCAAAACGGCCGCAAGGACAAAGATCCCGACGCAGTCCAGAACCACACCCGTGCGAGGCCGAGACGCCAGTTGCGGGAGCCTCATCGCGTTACACCGGCTGGCCGGTAGCGCCCCTGTAAGCTTTCAAACTGACGAGAATGCAACCATCCTCGCGAGTGCAACCAGTAGCGGGCCAGCAGCAGCAAAATGGAAAGCCCATAAACCGTGCTTTGAAAAAACGAAGCGGAAGACGCAGCCGCAAAATACCGGGTAGGCACCGGAACCTCCGCGATGCGATATTTTAGCTCCACAAACTGCGCAACGATCTCTTGATCAAAAATAAACTGGTCCGAGTTCATTTCGAAATTAACCGATTCCAGGACCTCTCGCCGATAAGCCCGATAGCCGGTGTGATATTCCGATAGATGCAAACCGAATACGCGGTTTTCGAGCCACGTTAGGAAGCGGTTGGCGAGGTATTTCCACCAAGGCATCCCTTGCGAGACCGGATGCGCGCCTAGCAGTCGGGAGCCTAGCACCACGTCCGCTTTTCCCTCGAGAATCGGGCGAATGATTTCCGGCAGGAGCCGCGGGTCATACTGGTAATCCGGGTGGACCATAACGATGATCCCGGCGCCGGCCCGGAGCGCCTCGCGATAACAGGTTTTCTGGTTGGCGCCGTAACCGTAGTTGCGGTTGTGCATGAAGATTTCCAGGCCCAGCTCCCGGGCAATGCGCACCGTGTCGTCGGAACTCCCGTCATCCACCAGAATCACGTGATCCACAATGTCACGCGGCAGGTCGGCATAAGTGAGGTGGAGCGTCTTTTCGGCGTTATACGCCGGCATCACCACCACCACTTTCGGCTTGGATTCCATACGCAGCCGCCTCTCAGGCTAGGATAGCGGTTTCCTAGCTCGGAATGGGTGTGGACTGCGATATATTTTGGGAGAACTATGCAACCTACGCGCCGCCAATGGATCGGTTTCGCCGCTGCTACGGCCTCGCCCTGGCCGTCCGGCGCAGCCGCGGCCCCCGCTTTTCCCCAGCGACAACCGGAACGCGCGCTTTTCCCGTGCCCTGCGCCCGGCTCTCTGGTGGGCGTGAACCCACCTGGGTTTGCTTGGTGGTCCCCTGTCGGGGCTGCTTCTCAGCGCTTGTTGGTGCGGGACCGGGCTGGGAAAGTGGTGTATCAGGCTGAAGGCCTCAAGGATCCGGTTCACTTGCCCGACCGCACCTTAGCTCCCGGCGAGTATACCTGGGACGTCGAAGCGCTGGACGCGCGCGGGGAGGTTTCCGCACGCCGTGGCGTCTGGGCTTTTACTGTGCCTGCGGGCATCCCGGAGCTTCCTTGGGAGGATCCGAAACGTATTCTTGCTCGCGTTCCGGAATCCCACCCGCGTTATATCTTTCTTGCGGAGGATCTGCCTGCCGTCCGCGCGACTCTGCAAACTACGCGCCGGGCGGACTGGCTACAGGTGAAAGCGCAGGCGGACCGCGCGCTCAAAATCCCTCTGCCCGAGCCACCCCGCTACCACACCTTTGAAGGGGAAAACCGCGCCCGCATGGGGTACGTTCATTACTTCCGCGAGTTCCGTCGCCGTGTCGACGCTACGCTTACGGCGCTTTCCGTAGCCTACTTGCTCAGCGGTGAGGAGCGTTACGGCTTGCGCGCCAAGCAGATCCTGTTGACTGTTGAACCCTGGGGCGTGGAGGGGCCTATGTCGCTGCTCTCCAAGTTCGGCGACGAGCCGGGACTCAGCATGGCGCGGCATGGCCACCGCGCGTACGATTTCATTTACCCATTGCTGGATGCGAGCGAGCGGGCGAGGCTCGCTGCATTTACGGTCGCGCGCGGACGCCAGATCCTCGAGCGGCTGCGGCGCGCTAACTATTTGGCATACCCCTCGGAAAGCCACAACGGGAGGTTGATCGCCTACCTAGCTGAGCACGCCATCGTGTTGAAAACGGAAACGCCGGATGCCCCTGCGTGGCTGGATTATTCTCTGCGAGGCCTCACGACCTTCTATCCGCACTGGGGGGATTCCGACGGGGGATGGGCCGAGGGCGTCAGTTACGCGCTGGCTTACAACATGATTTACCTCGCGGCTCTCGAATCTTTGCGCCGGGTAGGATTTGACTTGTACCGGCGTCCTTTCTTCCGCAATGTCCGGCGCTTTTTCCTGTACTGCACCTCTCCCATTGGGGAGATGAAGCCGTTTGGCGACGGCGCAGATAAGGGCAGAATGGGGGGAGCCGCACTCATGACCCATCATGCGCGGCGCTTCCAGGACCCAGTTTCCTTATGGTGGGCCCGGCAGGTGGCGCCCGAAGGGGAGGCGGATCCGCTGATTTCTTTGGTCACGGAAGACAATGTCCGGCCTCAGCCGCCGTCGACCGATCCGTCGGCGGCGGTTTTCCGCGGCATCGGCTGGGCGGCTTTACACAGCGCCCTGGATAACCCCAAGCAGGACACATTCTTTCTATTCAAGAGCAGCCCGTTTGGGAGCGTCAGCCACTCGCACGCCGACCAGAATTCTTTCGCCATCCTCAAGGGGGGCATTGCCCTGGCGATTCCTTCGGGGTACTACGGCCCTGGTTACGGAATGCCGCATCACGCCGAATGGACCCGCCAGACCAAGGCGAACAACTCCATTCTGGTGAACGGGCGCGGGCAAATCGTGCGCAGCCAGGAGGCCAAAGGGCGCATAAAAGCGTTTCAGCACCAGCGGATGCTGACTTACGTTTGCGGCGACGCTGCCGCCGCCTATGGGGGGCAGCTCGAGCGGTTCGACCGCCATGTGCTGTTTTTAAGGCCCGGCCTTTTTGCCGTGCTCGACGATCTTGCGGCGCCGGCTCCCGCTACGTTCCAGTGGTTGCTGCATGCGCTGGACAAGATGGAAGTCGATGAGCCTGGGAACAGGGTGGTTTGCCGCCGTCGAAGCGCCTCTCTGGCGGTGAAACTGGCTTGCACACAGCCGTTCTCGTTTACCCAGACAGACGTGTTTGACACGCCGTACAACCAGGGGAACCCCCCTGAATATCATGAGGAGAAAGAGAACCAGTGGCACCTCCGGGCTTCTACGACCACTCCGGTGAGGGAGCAACGGATTGGCGCTGCTCTGGTGGTCACGGCGACCGGCGAGGATCTCCGAACGCGCTGGCTCGAACACCCGGGCTGGTTGGGAGCGTCTCTCGAAACGACTGCGGGACGCGGCCTGGTGTGGATGTGCATCCGCCGGGGGGCAACGCCACCTTCCGGGGTGCGCGGAGATTATGTGTATGGGCGGTGGAACCCGCTGTCAGGCGAGGTCGAAGAACTCGCCATCTAGCCTATATGCGCCGGACGGCGGCGCCTGTTTGGCGGTGGTGACGCCGTCACGGGATCGAATCTAGCGCCTGCTCGAGATCGGCCAGAATGTCGCGCCAGTCTTCAATGCCGATCGATAACCGCACCAAGCCTTCTGTGATGCCGGCCGCGTCGAGTTCTTCCGCCGAAAGGGAGGAGTGTGTGGTCGTACGCGGGTGGCATGCCAGAGTCTCGACTCCCCCGAGCGATACCGCGTTACGCGCGATTTTTAGGGAGCGCAAGAACTGAAACGCAGCCGCCCGGCCGCCTTCCAATTCCATCGAGAACATCGCACCTGGAAAATCGCACTGCGCAACGCGAATCCGGATTTGCTCGGGATCCTCGAACAAGGTTGGATAGTTCATGCGCCTCACTTTAGGATGGACCACCAGCCGTTCGGCGATCCGCTGCGCGTTCTTGCTGGCTTTATTCATTCGCAGCGCGACCGTCGGCAGCCGCCCATCCAGCATCCAGCATTCGTCTGGCTGCAAAATGTTACCGAACATGACGCGCACCGCCCGGAGACGCGCAATGAGTTCCCGGTCTCGCGCCAGCGCCGCGCCCGCAATCATATCGCTGAAGCCGGACAAATACTTTGTCGCGGAATACAGCACGAGGTCAGCGCCCAGCATAAGCGGGTGCTGAAACGCCGGACCCATGAACGTGTTATCAACCATAACGTATACGCGCCCGTTTTGCCGCAGCCCCGCTTCCGCGGCGGCATGCGCGGCGCGGCGTATGTCGGTCATGCGCAGCGTCGGGTTGGCGGGCGTTTCTATGAAGACGAACCGCAGATTTTGGCTGGAACGGATCGCTTCCTCCAATAGCTCCCCATGTCCCGCAGGCACGGCGACGCCGCAAATGCCGAAACCCTCCAGAAACTGATGTATGAAGCTGTACGTGCCGCCATACAGCGGGACCGTGTAGACGAACCGGTCGCCGGGTTTGCTCACCGCCAGGATGGCGGTCATGATCGCCGCCATCCCTGAATTGAACACCGCCGCCGCTTCCGCTCCGCGCTCCAGCGGGACCATCTGATCCTCCAAAATCTCAGCGTTCGGATGGTTAATGCGGGAATAAATCAGTTCGATCTTTTCCCCTTCGGCGGGTTGCGCCCGCCCGGTGGCCACTTCGAACGCGCGCGCAGCAGCCTCGGGACTCGAAAAGACATACGTGGAACTCCGAAATACCGCCGGCCGCGCCGAGCCCACCGATAGAGCAGGATCAAAGCCTCGCGTCAGCACGTTGGTCGCCGGATGCAGAGTGTGCTCCAGATTCTTGTGATCAGCCATGGCTGCCTCCGGCTCCGAGTGTAACACCCCCATCGCGTGGGATCTAGACTTAGTACCCTTATTCGCGGGCGAAAGAAACAGTACGGATCTCCTACGAGGATTTCGGTCTCAGTTCAGGGAAGAAGCGCCGCCAATTAGGAACTCTGACTGATTACGCCATTCCCCTTTGCGTTCTTACAATGTTTGGTGTAGCCGGTGCACATGGGAGGTGCAATGATCGCAGCGAAGCCAGGTCGAGCCTATTATTCAGAAGCCGAAGCAGCGGAAGTCTTGGGAGTGAGCGTGGAGCGACTGCGCGAACTGATCCGGCGCCACATTACGGAAAGCGATGAGGACCTGGCGAATCTGCCGGTGGCGCATTTTCAACCGGTTGACCTGCTCTTGCTCAAGATCCTCGCTTCTCGAAGCGCGCATTCCACGCCTCAGGGTTGACCAAGTTCGGCGGACGTTTGGAAGTGAGAGCAGCGGCGGCGTTTTCCGCCGCCATCATGGACATGCGCTTTCTGGTTTCCACAGAAGCGCTGCCAATGTGCGGAGCTAGCACGACGTTGCTCAGTGGCAGCAGTTGAGGATGTACTGCCGGCTCTGCCTCGAAGACATCCAGCCCGGCAGCGGCGATTCGGCGCCGGGCGAGCGCATCCGCCAGCGCAGCTTCGTCCACCACCGGACCTCGAGAGGTGTTCACCAGGATTGCGGTGGGCTTCATCAAAGCCAGTTCGGCGGTTCCAATAAAGTGGTGGGTAGCCGGGGTGAGGGGCACGTGCAGGGTGACGAAATCCGCCTCTCCAAGCAGAGCCTCCTTGTCCCGGAATTCAGCGTGCAGCTCAGCCTCCAGGCTCGCGGATGCGCGTTGCATGTCGTAATAAAGGATTTTCATGCCAAACCCCAAGCCGCGGCGCGCTACCGCTTGTCCGATGCGGCCCAGACCGAGCACTCCCAGCGTTTTATGATGCACATCATGCCCTACCATCAGGTCAATGGTCCACCGGCGCCACCGGCCGGAAAGGACAAACTGGTGAGCTTCCACCACCCGGCGAGCCGCTGCCATCAGCAAAGCGAAGGCAAAATCGGCTGTCGTTTCGGTCAATACGTCCGGCGTGTTCGTTACCAGAATGCCCTTGCGGGTGGCGGCCGCGACGTCGATGTTATCGTAGCCTACCGCCACGTTCGCGAGGACCTTGACTCCCTCGAGCGCTTCAATCAGAGCGGCGTCAAACCGGTCTGTGAGCTGGCATACGACGGCCGCTTTCCCTTGGAGGCGCTCCTTAAGGGCGTCCGGCGATAGTCCATCGTCGGTTTCTACATAATCCACGTCGAAGAGCTTACGAAGATAGTCTACGGCTTCCGGGTAGATCCGCTTGGTGATCAGAATCGATGGCATAACGCGCCGCATTGTCGCACATTGCGGGCGCGTCGTACAATGTCGTTTTCCGTTGCAGTACATTCCATTGGCGAAGGGAGCTTACGCAGAACATGGCGCAACTCGGTTTTCTTGGACTCGGTATCATGGGCTACCCCATGGCCCGCCACCTTTTAGAAGCAGGTCACGAGGTGGCCTTATGGTCGCATACGGCTTCTAAAGCCCGGCAACTCGCCGAGCACGGCAAGGGCGTGGCGTGCGCTACGCCGAAAGAGGTTGCCGAGCGCTCGGAGTGCGTCTTCCTATGCGTGGGTGATACGGCCATGTCCGAACAGGTCATCCTGGGTGAGAATGGCGTTATAGAAGGCGCTAAGGCGGGCTCCGTGGTGGTGGATGCGAGCACCGTGTCTCCCAAAAGCAGCCGCCGGATTGCTCAACGGCTGGCCGCCAAGGGCGTTCATTTTCTGGACGCCCCGTGCACGGGATCCAAACCAGGAGCTGAAAACGGAACGCTCACCTTCATGGTGGGAGGAGAGCGGAGCATATTCGAGCGCGTTAAGCCCTACTTCGAGCCCATGGGGAAGCAGCTTTACTATTGCGGCGGTCCGGGGATGGGGCTGCACGCCAAGCTCACACAGAACCTGATTCTTTGTAACATATTACAGGCGTTTAACGAGGGGATGGTGCTGGCCGTCAAAGCGGGCGTGGATCCCGAACTCATGCTGGAAATCCTCAACAACAGCGCCGCGCGTTCAGGTTTGATCGCCTTCAAGGCGCCCTACGTTTTCCGGCGTGATTTTTCGACGAACTTCTCCACGAAGTGGATGCACAAAGACATCGGACTCATGTTGGAATCCGCCGAGGAGCTACGGGTGCCGCTACCCCTGACCGCCATCACTCAGCAGATGTTTCGAGCGGCCTTGTCCCAAGGACTCGCTGAAGAAGACATGTGCTCTACAATCAAGGTGTTAGAGGGGATCGCCGGCGTCGAGGTGAAAAAAATTTAATATGGAGCTACAAATTTTTGTTGCATTTCCAGAAATTGTATCCTAGAATCAGAAGTAGGCCGGGGAGGCAACTCCCACCAAAGCGAGACTAACCTCATAAGACCCCTGAAGCATCCTCCCCGGCACCCCCTAAAGAAGCCTTCGATATCGGCCATAGATCTGCCCCTGCCTAGGGTTTCTCCGGTGTTACAATAAGTCTGCCGATGAAACGCCTTTGTCTGCTCGGTTCCACGGGATCGATCGGCGTCAGCACCTTGGACATAGTGCGCCGGAACCCTCAACGTTTTCAGATCTTTGCGCTAGTGGCAGGAAGGAACGTAGACCGTTTGGCGGCGCAAATCGCGGAGTTTCGCCCGGCGGTTGCGGTCACCGCCACGGAAGAATCGCTCGAGCGTTTGAGGCAGCGTCTGGCTGATTTGGGACTCCCGCACAGTGAGTGGCCGGAGCTTTCCTGGGGCGCGGCGGCGCGGGTGGCTGCGGCGACGGCGCCCGAGGCGGACTTTGTCATGTCCGCGATTGTGGGCGTGGCGGGGTTGGAAGCCACTTATGAGGCCATCCGAAGACGCAAAGCCATAGGGTTGGCGAATAAAGAAGTCCTAGTGGCGAGCGGTTCCCTGGTCATGCAAGCGGTGGAAGAGCATGGCGTGGAGCTTATTCCCGTCGACAGCGAGCATAACGGCGTCCATCAGTGCTTGCGCGGGGGTAGACGCGAGGAGGTGGCGCGGCTGATCCTCACCGCCTCCGGTGGACCTTTTCGCGACATGCCCAAGGAAAGCATGGCGTTTGTGACGCCTCAGCAGGCGCTGAACCACCCCACCTGGAAAATGGGGCCTCGCATTACGATTGATTCGGCCACTCTGATGAACAAAGGCTTTGAGGTGATTGAAGCCTGCTGGCTGTTTGGGTTCTCACCGGATCAAGTGGACGTGGTGATCCATCCCCAGTCTTCCGTACATGCGATGGTGGAATTTAAGGACGGCAGCGTGCTGGCGCAGATTTCCGCCACCGATATGCGGATGCCGATCCAATACGCTCTCACGTATCCGGATCGATCCGATGCGCCGGTTCCGCGCATGGACTGGCGCCAGGCGCGCACCTGGAGCTTCGCGCCGCCGGATTTCGACAGGTTCCCTTTGCTGCGGCTTTCGTATGAGGCCAAACGCACCGGAGGGTCGGCGACATGCACGCTCAACGCCGCCGATGAAATTGCAGTAGAGTATTTCTTGGGTGGACACATTACGTTCCCGCAAATTGCCGATGTGGTAGAAGAGACCCTAAACCGGGTTCCGGTACGCCAACCCCGGACGGTGGGCGAAGTTCTGGATATCGACCGCGAATCGCGAGAGGTGGCTAAAGAAGTTGCGGGGGTTATGGCGGAAGCGGGGCGAGCCAGTTCAGCCCGGGGATAGGTAGACATGATCTTTTTTCAAAACGTTTGGTGGCTGCTGGTTCTAATCGGGGTCATGATCCTGATCCATGAGCTGGGTCATTACTGGGCGGCTCGCTTCTTTGACGTACATGTGGAAGCCTTCAGCTTCGGCTTCGGCCCGCGACTGTTCGGGTTTCGGAAAGGGGAAACAGACTTCCGCTTTTCCCTGATTCTGTTCGGCGGCTATGTGAAGATGGCCGGCGAACAACCCGGCGAGGAAGCCAGCGATCCGCGGGCGTTCCTAGCCAAGCCACGCTGGCAGAGGCTCATTATCGCCTTTGCTGGACCTGCGATGAACATCATCCTGGCCGTAGGCCTGCTGACCGGGCTTTTCATGGTGCATTATCCGAAGACGCCTGCGGCGGAGGGGCCCGCCGTGATAGGCCATGTTCTGCCGGGAACCCCGGCGGCGCGCGCGGGGCTTAAAGACGGCGATGTGATTACGGGAATTGACGAAATCACCAAGCCCACGTGGGAGGATATTTTTTTCAAAGAGATTTCCAGCGCACGCCGCCCGCTTAAGATCCTCTACGAGCGCGACGGAAAGCAGTTCCGGACCACGGTGATCCCGGAGCTGGACGACAAAACCGGCGTGGGCTACGCCGGCTGGTCCGAGCAGAACGAAATCCAAATCGCCGGTATTTTGCCCGGTATGGATGCCGAGCGAGTGGGGCTCCGCCCCGGAGACATCCTGATCAGCGTCAACGGACAGCCCATTCGTTCCACCTTGAAACTTCACGAGGTGATTTCGGCGGGGAACGGTCAGCCTGTGGAGATCATTTTTTCCCGCGAAGGAAGGCGTGACAAAGTCACGGTGCGGCCGGTCAAGACGAATTTGGAGGGTCAAGAACGCTGGATGATTGGCGTGCAGCTCGAGCCTCGGGTGATCATCACGGCGCTTCCCTTCGAGCAAGCGCTCCATGAGAGCATTAGGCAGAACATCAAGAGCGCCAGCATGATCTACCGGTTTCTGCGGGGCATCCTCGAACGACGGATGTCGCCGAAATCGCTCGACGGCCCGATTCGCATCGCCAAACTTTCCGGGGACGCCGCGCGGGAAGGTCCCTCGGCGTTTGTCAGCCTGATGGCCATGGTCAGTTTGAACTTGGCCGTTTTTAATTTGTTGCCCATCCCGATTCTGGATGGAGGCGTGATCTTAATGCTCCTGATCGAGATGCTCATGCGCCGCGATCTGAGCTTGCAGGTTAAAGAAGCCGTGCTGAAACTGGGCTTTGTCTTTCTGATGATGGTGGTGGCGTTTGTGCTGTACAACGACATCACCAAAATACTTCCGCCAGGCTAACGATTGCGGCTGGTTAGCCTATCCCTGCTTTGCATGCGCTATCGATCACTCACCTGTTGCTTGTGGCTAGCTTCCACGCTTTGGAGCGCTGACTACCGCCCGCCTGCCGGATCGAATTCCGCCGCGCGCCGCCCGGGAGGCGTGAGCGTCCTACCCGGCGGGCGGATGATTTCTCCTCTTGGCCTGCACCACACCACTGGGCCGGGGCCATTTGGTCTTGCGGTCTCGCCCGATGGGAAGATGATCGTCTCCGCCGACGGCGGGCCAAACCGTTACTCGCTCACGATCTGGCAAAGGAGCGAGAACGGCTGGGTTTCCAAGCGTATTGCTGCTCCCAAAAACGGGGAGCCCGAAGCAGAGAAGGACGACTGGCGAAGCGTATTTATGGGAGTGGCGTTCGACGAACGCGGCCGCGTGCTTTATGCCTCTGAGGGGAACTCCGGAAGGGTGCGGGTGCTGGAAATGCCCCGAGGCGCCAAATTGCGCGTTTATGACCTGAACCAGAATGGGTTCCGCGACAGCTATACGGGCGACTTGGCGCTGGATGGGAAGCGGCAACTGCTCTACGTTGTGGATCAGGCCAACTTTCGTGTGGCGGTGATCGACCTCAGAAAGCATCAGCTGCTCGCTTCCATGAGAATGGGCCGGCTTCCCTTTGCTTTGGCCCTGTCGCCAGACGGCATGCGGCTTTATGTGACGAACCTCGGCATGTTCGAATACCGGCCTCTTCCTGGAGCGGACCCGAAGCGCGCCCGCGAAACCGGGCTTCCATTTCCGGCTTTCGGCTTTCCCTCTGAAGAGGCGCTGCGGGGCGCACGCCGTGAGACCGCTTCGGGTCCGGTGGACGTGCCAGGACTCGGAGACCCGAATGTGCGAGAGTCCAATTCGCTCGGCGTGGTTGATGTCCGGAATCCGGAGAAGCCCGTGCTGCTAAAGTTCATACGGACGGGATTGCCGGTCGGTCCCTCGTCTGCGGGAGGCAGCAGCCCTTCTGGCGTGACGGCGACAGAAGACCGTATTTATGTTTCGAACGCGCACAACGATACGGTGACGGTGGTCGATGCGAGGACTCTTGACGTAATCAAAGAAATCCCGCTCCGGATACCCGGGCTAGAGGCATATCGCGGCATTCTACCCATCGGTTTGGCGTTCCATCCAGGACGCCGGTGGATTTTGGTGGCTGAGGCCGGAATCAACGCCGTGGGGGTGATCGATGCTCAAAATCATGTCCTGATCGGGCATCTCCCGGCGGCTTGGTTTCCCACGCGCATACAGATTCGCGAGGACGTGGTGTATGTGTCGAACGCCAAGGGACACGGCACGGGTCCGAACGCGGACTTGGATAGGCCGCTTCCGGACAGTTTTCAAGCCAGTTTCCGGCGCGGCAGCATCACCATGTTTCAGCTTCCTGCCGCCACAGAACTGACTGAGCACTCCCAGACTGTGTATCGGCTGAACGGGTTTTTGCCTCGGAAGGAGCGCGCCGCCGCCTACCCACGCGAACTCCGCTACGTCGTGCTGATCGTCAAAGAAAACCGCACTTTTGATGAAGTGCTGGGCGACATGGGATCCGCTTCGAATGGCCGCGTGAACGGGGCGCCGGCGCTGGCTCGGTTTGGGCGGCGCGGCTGGGCTGAACCGGAACGCGGCAAGCTTCGGCAGACGCGCCAGCCGCTAGTGAATATCAACGTTACGCCCAACCACCACGCTATTGCCGAACGGTGGGCCTTTGCGGATAACTTTTATGCCGATTCGGAAGTCAGCGTGGACGGTCATCACTGGCTGGTCGGTTCGTATCCGAACGCCTGGACAGAAACCTCCCTGATGGCTGCCTACGGCGGGCAAAAGGACTTCCGGCTCAACCCTTCTGCGCCTGGGCGGCTGATCTTCGCGCAGAGCAACTCATCGGTTCATCCCGAAGAACTGCTGGAGAGCGGCGCGCTGTGGCACCATTTGGAGCGGTACGGCATTCCTTTCCGGAATTTCGGCGAGGGGTTCGAACTTGCGGGGGTAGATGAGAGCCCCGGGCTCAAACCCACGGGGGCGCGCTTGTTGACGAACGTTCCTATGCCGGATCCGCTATACCGCAACACCTCCCGCAATTATCCGCAGTTCAACATGAACATTCCGGATCAGTACCGCGCCGCCCAATTCATCGCGGAGATTGAGGAACTGTACGTGAAGCCGGGAAAGGATTTGCCGCGGCTGATCTACATCCACCTGCCGAACGATCACATGGCGAAGCCGCGCCCGGAAGACGGCTATCCGTTCGCCGCCTCTTACGTTGCCGACAATGACCTGGCGTTGGGGCGGATTCTGGCGTACCTATCGAATACTCCGTGGTGGAGGCAAATGGCTGTTTTCATCACAGAGGACGACGCCCAGGGAGGCGTCGACCATGTCGATTCCCACCGCACGCTTCTCCTGATCGCCAGCCCGTGGGCCAAGAAGAATTACGTGTATCGGCAAAACGCCAGCTTCCCGGCCATCTTGAAAGCGGTTTTCCGGATCTTGGGCATTCCTCCGTTGCACCTGTTTGACGCTGTGGCCGCAGATTTGGCGGAGTGTTTCACGGATCAGCCCGACTTTACCTCCTATGAGCCCTTGAGCGTCCCACCATTGTTGTTTGATCCGGCTACAGCTCGCGAACCTTTCGATCCGAAGCCAACGCCACGAATCGACGACCCTGCGTTCCTGTACGAGCAGCACCGCCGCTAAGATCTGGCGCCGCCCCTGTCCTCCACAGGCCGGTCTGTCAGTGGGCGTAATAGTAGTAGACGGTGGGGAAAATCCGGTTATCCCGCAAGGAACAAGGGCCACACTCTTGCCGGTAGCCAGACCAGGCGGAAAAGATGGCGGCGGGCACCGTCTCGAAATCCGTCGGCGTGTGGTACACGCTGATCGCCATGCGAGGGTGGAACCGCGCAATCGTGTTGTGGGCGCCCCGCAGCGCGCGCGGCTCTGCGCCTTCGATGTCCATTTTGATGAAATCCACCCGTTCGAGCTTTAGCTCCTCTACCAGTTTGTCAATCGTGGTGAGCGGAAGCCGGATGGAATCCACCAAGCCCTGTCGCTGAATCACAAAGGTGTTTGCGGCGGAATTCGTAGGATCCACTTTCATGACCAGCTCTTCGTCCTTGTCCCAGACGCCTTTCGGGTAGATGATCACCTTACCTGCATCCGTTTCCGATTTCATGTTTCGGCGCAAGCACTCGAGGTTTTCCGGTGAAGGCTCAATAGCCACTACGAGCTTGGCGCCCGCTGCTAGTGCGACTCTCGTGAAGACGCCGATATTAGCGCCGCAATCGAGCACCACATCTCCGGGACGAACGCCGCGATCTCCAACCCCATAGATTTTGCGTTCTTGTTCCGCCAAGTCCCAATGCAAGGTAAAGTCGCTGGGGGTCGGAATCCAGTACGTTCCAGACGGCGTTTGCCACAGGCTGAAACCGGCGGGGTCCTGCTGGACTTTCCGGCTGTATTGCACGAGGCGGTCTTTGATCGCCAGTTGGCGCTCGTCCTCACTCGCGCTGCGCACGGCTTGCAGAAAAGAGCAACCGCGCGCACGCCCGCTTAAGGCCAGCGCCGCGGGCTTAGTCCACTTTTGCAAAGCGATCGCCAGCGCGGCCAGCGCCAGCAGCGGGAGAAGGATGCGAACCAAACGTGCCACTAGCTTGAATATACCACTCCGTCGTGTTCCGCACCGGCCGGCGCGGCGCGATTTGGGGCGGACGGAGGCCCATCATCGCGTGTACGCTTCGCGAGCGGCGAAGTACATGGCGAGCGCCTCATCAATCGAAGGCATCGGCGCCAAGCCGAGGCTTTCCACTTTCCGGTTGCTCAGCGGCGTGCATTTCGGGCGGCGCGCCGCCGTGCGGTACTCACGGTCAGTGACCGGCTGGAGGTCCGGGCGCTTCACTCCGGCGGCGGCGAAAATGCGCCGGGCGAACTCGAACCATGTGATAGGCGTGCCGCCCCCTATGTGAAACGTTCCGCTGGAGCCTTGAAGAACCAAGTCCGCCGTGCGTGCAGCCAGTAACGGAGCGTACGTCGGAGTGCCGGTGAAATCTTTCACGACCCGGATAGGCTTTTTCTCAGCAGCCAGGCGGAGCATCAACTCCACGAAATTCCCCCGATTATTCTTGAGTCCGCCTGGGCCATAAACACCGCTGGTCCGAATCACGACGGCATCGTCCACGTAAGCGCGGGCGAAGGCTTCACCCGCAAGTTTGGAGACTCCGTAGGCATTTAGCGGGTGAGGGATATCGTCTTCGGTATAAGGGCGCCCCGCGTAGCCGTCAAAGACATAGTCTGTAGAGAAGTGAACCAAGCGTGCGCCAATCTGTCGGCAGGCGAGCGCCAGATTCCGCACGCCCAAGCCGTTCACCAGGAAAGCGTGCAGCGGATCGCCTTCGGCCAAATCCACTTGGTTATAAGCGGCGGCGTTAAGCACGATAGCGGGGTCTAGAGAACCGATGGTCTGCTCGGTCTTGAATTCGTCGGTGATATCCAGGGTAGAGCGATCAAGTCCCGCCACAGGAAATCCGCGCGCCGTGAACTCGCGGACCAATTCGACGCCTAATTGACCCGCGCTGCCTACCACAACGATGCGTTGAGCCATTCCAACGCAAGCTTACCTGGAAATCGCCGGGCAGAGCAATCGCGGCTGCAAGCCTTACTCAATCCATGTGGAACACCTCTTCCATCTGCGCCCACCATTCGCCTTCCCTCCGGGTCGGCAACGGCTGCTGCATGGGGCCCATGATGGACCACCACTCCTGGGTTTTGGGGTGTGCAGCCATCTTCCTCATATCCGCATCGTGGTCGGCTCCATGGTACTCGTAGTAGCCGAACAGCAAATTGTCTTTCAGGTAAATGGAATAATTCCGAATGTTGCACTGGCGGATCATGTCCAGCACTTCAGGCCAAACCTGAGCATGATACCGTTTGTATTGTTCAATGGCTTCCGGTTTGATGCCAATGACCCATCCAAAACGTTGCATAGGTAAGTCTCAGCTCCTTTTCTCAATATGGCTTCCGGCGCTGCGCGGCCAGAATGGCGTCGCGCCGGAGGTGAAAGTCTTCCTGATCCGCTAGCCACGCCATTTCTGCGGCGCTGTAACGATCCGCATTTAAGTAGGCCCTCTTCTGCTCCGCGCTGGCCGCATGGGGATCGTACATCCACAGCCAGCGGCGATAGCCGGCGGAGTCCGGTTCGGCAGGAAACACACGAGCGTTCCAAAGGTTTCTTTCCTCCGGGCTGTGCGATTCGCTCCAGATGTCTTCGCTGCGGGCGCCTACTGACGCTAGCCAGTCCCGCAAGTCCTTCCCGCACAGGGTTGCGCCTTGATGGAGGGCGTCTTTGAATGTGTCATCAATGCCATAACAGCGGATGAAGTAAACCGGAGCCTCCCTCCGGTTGCGCCCTTTCAGCACATCCAAGCACGCTCCGCGCGGGAGCCAAAGCGGCTCGTCGACGTCCACGCCGACAACTAAGTTCCATCCGCCCAGCGTCAACGGGGCACGCACGCGACAACCTTCCACCCACGACTCCGATCCCCTGATGTTCCCGCTCTCGACTTCGTTATTCATGGCCAACACGGTCGACTCAGGCGGCGCCCCTCGATCCTGCGCCGCGAGCGCCAACCCGCTGGAGATGAGCTGCCGGCTGGAACCGAAATGCAGAAACCGGCATTTCGGAACAATCTGCGCCTGAAACGGAATAGCGCGTAAGGCAGGAAATATGCGGCGAAACAGGTCATCGCTCCAGGGGGAGCCGCTCGCCCGTGCGGAGCGCACATAATGCTCCAGCGTGGCTTCGCTCCCCATGGCGCAACAGATTTCCCGGTACAGGTCCACGCCGAGCGTGAGCAGGTTCTGGCGGGCTTCCGCGCTGAACTTCAGCTCGCCGTTTGTCGAAGTGGTCTCCAAGCCGAACGCTTCAAGCATTCGCACCGCGGCGGCGGCGTCAAAGCTCATCACCCCAATGTCCAGCACGGTTTCCCCTGCTGGGTTGATCGCGCCGTAAGCCGCCTGCTCTTCTAAGGAAGGCTTTTGGAGAAACAGCCGGATCGCGCCGCGGCGGTCTATGCAGAAAACGCCGTGACGCGCGGCTTCCTGAGGAGGCGAGTAACAGCCCAGCGCTGTGATTCCCGCTGCGGTGAAATCGACCGCGGAGGCGTCGAACTGATTTAGTGCGTCGCCCGCGCTTACCACCACTTGGCCCGCTCCTTCCGCGCCGGAGGGCAGCTCAAGAAAGGCGGGTACGAGACGGTCAAACAGGGTGGCTCCACAGGGGTTGGAACAACCGCCAGGAACGGGGACGAAGATCTTCCCGCACGGTCCATAGGCTGGGAGCCGGCGCGAGTCACCGCCTGCGTGCACAATCAGGATTCTCAGCCGCTTCAAGATCTCCAATGGCGTGGCGCGCAACAGCCCGTTCTTATGGCGCTCCCGGTTCACCACCTCCGCGAGGCACTGCAAAGTGCTCCCGCCACTACCGATGCGCTTCCCTTCGAGGTCCGCAACTACGAACGCTTCACGCACGCTACGCAAGGCCTGTGTCTCCATGCGTCGCTTCAATTGCGATTCATACGCTGCGGCTTGCCTAGAATGGGAAGCGGTCAGAATGAGATAATCCCAACATCTGGAAGAGTGAGCGGCATGCATAGCGGGGCTCCTTCACTGAAGCCAGCGAAAACTACCATTGTGCCAACCTTTTATCTGCGGCGTTCCCTTCGCTCGCGCTATCGGGTATCATAAAACGTCTCTTCGAGTGTGCGCTATGAAATTTGCGATGTGGACTCCCCTGCTTGTCCTCGCAGTTGGTCACGCTGCGGAGGCGCCCAAGAACCCGCGAATCGTTTTTGTCACGGGAGACGATGAGTACCGTTCCGAGTACTCGATGCCTGCGATGGGGCGAATTTTGCAGGCGCGGTACGGGTTTCGGGTGAGTGTGGCGTACGCCAAGCCGACGCCGCAGAGCAATAAGAATATCGAAGGATTGGAAGCGCTAGAGGATGCGGATATCGCCGTGTTTTACCTCCGCTGGCGGGAGCTCCCAGCGGACCAAATGCGCAGGATCCTAGCCTATCTGGACTCGGGTAGGCCGCTAGTGGGCTTACGAACGAGCACGCACGCCTTCCGCTACCCCAAGGGTAGTGAGTTTGAAAAATGGAACGACGGTTTTGGCCGTGAAGTCTTTGGACAAAAATGGATACGGCACCACGGTCACCTTTCGAGCACGGATGTGACGCTGGCGCCGGAACAGGCCCATCACCCGATACTACGCGGCGTGGAGCGCAGTTTTCATGTCCGCTCCTGGTTATATGTCGTGAACCCTCTCGAAGGAGATTGTACGCCGCTGGCCATCGGACGGAGCGTGAACCCGCAAGACGGCAAGGACGCCGGCCCGCAACCGGTCGCTTGGACGAAGACTTGGCGCGGCGCGAGAGTTTTTTTCACGACCCTGGGCCACCCGGAAGACTTTCAGGTCGAGGCGTTTCGGAGGCTCTTTCTCAATGGCGTGCTGTGGGCCTCGGGCATGGAAGTTCCGAAAGGCGGGGCCAACGCTGCGTTCGTGGGTGAGTATCAGCCTCCGCCCTCGGGGGTGCCCCCTAAAAGATAAGGTTTTACTCGGGCCGGACTTTATCACCGTTCTTGAGTGGCCTTTCCGCCGGCAACGCGACGCGATCGCCCTCTTTCAATCCTTTCAGAACCTGAGTGCGGGTAATGCTGGACACCCCCACTTGGATGGGACGCCAAACTACGTGGTCTCCCTCGAGCAGGAACACGCCTACTGCGCTACCCTCCCGCCGCAGCGCTTCTTTAGGGATGGTAAGCGCTGCTTCGACCACCTGCGAACGGACTGTCACATTGACGTTCGTTCCCGGCAGCAGATCGCGGTCCGGATTATCGACGAAACTGACGGCTTCGCCTACTTGCCTGGTGCCGAGCGGAGCGACTTCGGTAGGCGCGCGCTCCACTTTGCCGCTCCACTGCTTGTTGGGCATCGCATCCCAAGTGACCGATATGGGCATCCCTGCTTTGACGCGACCCAGCTCTGGCTCGTCCACGTAGATCAGCACCTTCATGCGCTCCATCTGCGCCACCCTCGCCGCTTCATCGCCTGCCTGGAGGAAAGAGCCGGGATGGATGTTGAGGGCGTAAATGACGCCGGCCATGGGCGACCGGATGACGCTGCGCGCCACCACCGTGCGGGCGAGCTCAGCTGCGGCTTGGGCGCTTTTCAAACGCGCCTCCGCCGCTGCGCGATCCGCCTGTCCGACCAGCGAGCGGCGTTTGGTTTCAAGCGATTCGATCTGCGCCTGAAGCTGGGCTACGCGGTCCTTTGCGGCGTAGAGTTCCTGCTGGGTTGCCGCCTTCATTTGCGCCAAACGAGTCAGTGATTCGACGTCGCGGCGAGCGGACTTCAACTCCAGCTCTGCCCTGCGTTTTGCGCCTTCGATTTCCGAAATCTCGGCGGCGCGCCCGCCCTCCTGAAGCACGGCAAGCTCCGCCTTGGCCTGAACGATGCGAGCTTCCGCCGACGCGAGTTCCGCCCGGGCGGCAGCGGCGTCCAGCTCGGCTATGGGAGTTCCCGCGCTTACGCGCTGGCCCTTCTCCACAAGTACGCGGAGTACGGCGCCTTCCTGCTCCGAGCGGATAGACCGCCATTCCACAGGCTCCGCTTTGCCGTTTGTCACCAGCGTGTCCACGAGCGTTTCACGCACCGCCGGCGCGAATGAAACGGATAGGGGGGCTGAACGACGCCGCAACAGCCAGCCAGTTCCGGCGAGAGCCAACGTCAGAACGAGAACGGCGATTAGTCTCTTGAGCAAATTCTGTATCCCCCACGAACCGGCATCGACCGGAGCCCGCCGGACTTGTAAGCCGGTTTCTGTTCCTCTTGCGAGGCGGCAGTCATTCCTCTTGGCGCGCCATTACTGACGCGCTCCAGCGACCTACCCGGGAGTCGAACGGAGCGGGCCACTCCTCCTCCCCTATTTGGTCTTGCTCCGCGTGGGGTTTGCCCTGCCGGACGGGATTGCTCCCTCCGCGGTGCGCTCTTACCGCACCTTTTCACCCTTACCTCCTTCGAGGCGGTATGTTTTCTGTGGCACTTTCCGTAAAACCCGCTTTGAGCGAGTCCCCCCGGCCGTTAGCCGGCACGCTGCCCTGTGGAGACCGGACTTTCCTCCCGGCTTAAGCCGGGCGACTGCCCGTCCGGCGAACTCCTAACTCCAGTATCTCATGGCGAGCTCGAGGGTTAATTGCGTTCCTGTCTGCCGTCGACATAAAATCAAAGAGTTGTTGTGGTGAACGTGGCCACGTTTCGCAGGCGGCCATAGGGAGGGAAGGATCAGAAGGAGGTCCCATATGCTCAAGCGATTGCTGGTATTCTTCGCGCTTTTCGCAGCTTTCACGCTCTTGTACGCCCAGGGCTTGACCACTGTGGCTTCAAAAGACGATTGGGAGGAGATCAATTTTGCAACGGATTCCGCCATCCTGACGGACGGGTTCCCCAGCTTGCTCCGTCTAGCGGAATTATTGAATCAGAACCCAGGCTATAAAGTGAAGGTTGAAGGTCACACGGATAGCCGCGGGTCGGACCGGCATAACGACAAGCTGGCCATGAACCGTGCGAACGCCGTCAAGGACTTTCTTGTGAAATATGGCGCATCGCCCAATCAAATCGAGGTGGCCGGAAGCGGAAAACGCAACCCCAAAAGCGATAACAAAACCAGGGAAGGCAGGTTCATGAACCGGCGCGTGACCTTGACGGTCACGGACCCCAATGGACGGATCGTGAGCGCAACGGGTATTTCGGAAGCGATCCGGGCGATTCCTGCCGCGCTCGATGAGCTGAAGGCGGCTCAGCAAAAATGTTGCTCCGACATTTTGCGGCGCCTGGACCGTCTGGATGAAATCGTAGCCATGTTGCGAGACCTACAAGGGCTCAAGGCGGAGGTCGAAAGCCTGAAGAAGGCCAATGCAGATATTCGCCGGCAAGTGGACGCCATCCCCGCCGCGATCCCGCGCGGTCCCGACCGGAACGAGATTGCCGATATTACGCGCGCCACGGCTTCGGAGGCGATTGAAAAGGCGCGCATGCCGCGCTTCTCGCTCCTGGGCGCTAACATCGGCGCAGATGGGGACGGAAAGCTTACCTTTACGGGCAAGGGTCGGTTCTTTGCTCCGTTCCGCGAAAGATCGGCTTTCCAGGCAGAAGCCGAGTACTTGTATTTCCGCGATCGCAAGGAAGGACAGTTTGACTTCGGACTTGTCAACCGCATCCATCCGCGATTCCAAGCCGGCGGTTTCGCCAGTTTCAAGCACGTCATTCTGAATGGCATGCAGAGCGGCGGCACGCTGGGGCAGGGCGCGATTACGTTGGACTACATCTTCAAACAAGGGCGCTTGGGTCTGTTCGGCACAAAATCCTTTATGGATGGCGGCGTAGTGAACAACGTCTTGCTGAGCCGGAATATCTTCGAGCAAACCTATTTGAAGGTGATTGACCAGGTTGGCGCGAGCGGCACGGTGGGTCTCGTAGGCAACACGTATGTGGAAGGCAACCTCGGGTACTTGAAGAGCCGCGGGTACGCCGACCGTCCCGGAGGCACGTTGAAGTTTGTCTTCCCGGTGAACCAAAAGCTGGCGTTCACTCTGGAAGGAGGGATGAACGAGTCGCTGCTGAGCCGGGAGAATACGGGGCGCGTCGTCGCCGGATTGCAATTCGGCAATTTCTTGAAGCCGAAAGAGTACATGGGAGTGGAGACAGCCGTGCCTGCGGCGATCCCGCGCGTCCGGTACGAACTGTTGACGCGGCGCGTGCGCACTGGGAACGACGCCCCTGTCGCAGATGCGGGTCCGGATCAACTCGGTGTACAAGCAGGCACGATTACGCTGGACGGCTCCGCATCTTACGATCCGGATGGCGACCCGATCACGTTCCAGTGGACGCAGATCGCCGGTCCTTCGGTGGCGATCAGCAACGCCACTTCCGCCAAGGCGCAGTTCCAAGCGGCGGAGGGCCAGTCTTATAGTTTCCGCTTGACCGTGAAAGATCCGAGCGGCGCGCAAAGCATTGCCCGCGTGAACATTACCACTTCGAAGCCCGAAGCGGTGCAGCCGGTTCGAATCCTGCGCTTCGCCGCCAATCCCTCTACCATTCGCCCCGGACAATCCTCCACCATCGTTTGGGAAGTCGAGAACGCGGATGAAGTCAATATCACGGGGATCGGGCGCGTGAATCCGCGGGGCTCGTCCAACGTCTCTCCGGCAGATACTACGCAGTACCGGATCACAGCCAGGAACCGCCTCGGAGAAGTGAACGAAACGCTCACCATTACGGTGGACCGCCCGGATGCTCGGGTGCTCAGTTGCACGGCTCAGCCGATGAACATCCTGGCAGGGGAGTCGGCTACGCTCTTGTGGGCTACGCAAAACGCGGACTCCGTGACCATTACGGGTTTAGGCACGGTGGATGCTTCGGGTTCGCGGATCGTATCGCCCTCGGAGACTACCACCTATACCGTGACGGCTACCAACCGTTTTGGCTCCGCCACTTGCAATGTGCGCGTGCAAGTAACCCCGGGACAACTGCCGCGCATTCTGTCGTTCCTCGCCGCTCCGCGCGAAATCAATAAGGGGCAGGCGGCGACGCTCACCTGGAATGTTGAGAACGCCACGGACATCTCGATAGGGGGTGTCGGTTCTGGTTTGGGACGGGCGGGGAACGTGGATGTGCGGCCCGATTCCAATGTGACTTATACGCTCACAGCTCGCAACCGTTATGGCGAAGTTTCGGCAACGGTTTCGGTGAACGTTGTGGAGCCACCCACATCCCCTGCTCCCAAACCGCTGTCTTTGACCGGTTGCGCAGCATCGCCAGCTACGCTTTCTAAGCCCGGGGACGCGACCACGCTGACCTGGTCCACCGTCAGCGCCACCACGGTGACGCTGAGCGGCATGGACGGCAGCGTGCCCCCTAACGGCCCGGTAGTGGTCCGCCCCACCGCTGACACCACATACACGGTAACGGCGGTAAACGGTTATACCGGCGAGCGCGCCACCTGTCAGATTAAGGTCACCGTGAAAAAACCGGATTTGCCGGTGCCCGTCATTGCGGGACCGTCGCAGATCGAGGTGTTTTCACGCGAGTTTGTTCTGGATGGTTCGCAATCGTCGAGTCCGGGCGGCGGTCCTCTGACGTTCCGCTGGGAGTCGCTGCAAACCGGTCCGGTGATCATCGATCAGGGCAAGCCCGTCACCCGCGTGCAGTTGCCGGGCATGTTTGGCGTGTACCAGATCCGGCTTACCGTAACCGATCAAGCGGGTCAGTCGGCGAGCACGATCATTTCGGTGATTTTCCGGAGTTCGACGTTGCCATAAACTCTGTGCCGGCGCTTTGTGAGGAAGGCGCTCCGCCCACGGAGCGCCTTTTTCATCACGCGGCGCCTTTCATCGTGAGGATCGCCAACCTGTTTCCGCAAGCGCTTCCTTGGCCGCACGCACGGTATTGGCATGAATGGTCACTGTGTCGGCGAGCTGGAGCGCATAGCCGCCGGCGAGGACCACAGCGGTGGGAACTTTGTAAGCCAGCGCGGTTTCGAGCACGAAACGATCCCTCGCCAGCAATCCTTCGATGGTGAGGCAGAGGCCGCCGAGCTGGTCTTCATAGTAAGGGTCTGCGCCTGCTACGTAGATCATAAGATCCGGCCGGAATACGCTGACCGCCGCGTGTACGGGATCCCGTAGATGGTGGAGGTATTCCACATCGGTGACTCCATCCGGCAAGTGGATATCCAAAGTAGACGGCGGCTTAACTGCGGGGTAGTTGTTCAGTTGATGAATGGACAGCGTGAAGACAGAGTCGTCGCCCGAAAAGATCGCCGCGGTTCCATTTCCATGATGGACGTCGCAATCTACGACCAGCGCGCGCTCGATGCGCTTCTCTTGTTGGAGTACGCGGATGGCGACGGCGATGTCGTTGATGGCGCAGAATCCCTCCCCGTGGTCGGGAAACGCATGGTGAAATCCGCCGCCGATGTTCACCGCTACGCCGTGGGCCAAGGCGAGGCGAGACGTGAGGATGGCGCCGCCTGCTGCGTACCAAAACGCCCGTACCGTTGGACGAGAGTAAGGAATCTCCAACTGAAGGATTTCGTGATACGATAGCTCGCCAGAGGCGAGTTTCCGAACCCACTCCGGAGTATGCACCAGCGTCAGTTGTTCTTCGGAGGCAGCCTCAGGTTCGACAAAGTCCTCTGGCGCGGCGATTCCCTCCCTCAGAATGCGAGCCCGCACTAATTTGTATTTGGTGGACGGGAAAATGTGCGTTCCCAGATGAAGGTCATATCCTTCGTGATACACCAGCGCAAACGGCATCACTAGCCCCGGTCTGCCAGCTTATCACTGTCAGACTGGAGCGCGGCCACCACGCCGCAATTAAAAATATCATCGGCCGAGCAGCCGCGTGAAAGGTCGTTAAATGGGCGGGCCAAGCCTTGGAAGAATGGCCCGATATTGGCGGCATTCCCGAGCCGCTCCACCAATTTTACGCCGATATTGGCGGAGTTTAGGTCTGGAAAAATCAAGGTGTTGGCGTAACCCGCCACCGTGGAGCCGGGCGCCTTGGACTGACCTACCGCCGGCACCAACGCCGCGTCCGCTTGCAGTTCGCCATCCACGTGAAGGTCTGGATCGCGCGCCTTAATGATGCGGAGCGCTTCCTGGATCTTATCCACTAGCCGATGCTTGGCGCTGCCTTTTGTCGAAAACGACAGCAAGGCTACCGTGGGCTCGACGCCCAGCACCTGCCGTGTGCTGGCGGCAGTGGAGAGGGTGATATCGGCCAGTTGAACGGCTGTGGGCTCTACGACGATGGCGGGATCCGCCGTGATCAGCAAGCCCTTGTGTCCAAAACTGCGGTCTTGCACAGCGGTGATAAAGAAGCTCGAAACGGTGCGCACTTTCGGTAGGGTTCCTATGCAGCGAACCGCTGCGGCGAAAGTGACCGCAGTGCTCGCCACGGCTCCTCCCACCCCTGCATCGGCCTCGCCTGCCGCGACCATGAGAGCCGCAAAGTACATCGGATCCCGGGCCGCAGCTTTGGCTTCGTTTAAGGTTATGCCGCGAGTGCGGCGCTTTTCGTAATATAAAGCGCCATATTTCTCAGTGAGGGGGGAGTCCATGGGGTCGATGAACGTCACGCCCGGCGGGACGGTGGCGGGCCGCCGTCCGATCAGAACCGGATCCGCTACGCCCTCTCTTGCCAGCCGTGCGGCCGCCACCTGCACGCGCGGGTCCTCTCCTTCGGGAAAGACAATGCGGCGCCTTCTCGGCAGCCGGCGGACCCTCTGAATTTGTTCAGCCAAGTATTCACGGGCGGATTCTGGGAGCGCCATAGAGGAACCTTTCATTGTACCCACCTTGCGGAGGGAGGGTGTCAAAACAAACCCAAACGAATCCGTTATAATCAGTGTCTGGCTGCACTCAGGAAAGGGAGATTCATGCGAAAAAAAGTTACGGTGGTAGGCGCCGGAAATGTGGGAGCAAACTGCGCTTTACGAATCGCAGAGAAAGAGCTTGCGGATGTAGTCCTGGTGGATGTGGTGGAGGGGATTCCCCAGGGTAAAGGGCTTGACTTGTTACAGTCCGGTCCCATCCAAGGCTATGACGTCAAGATCACTGGCGTAAACCATTACGAACCCACCGCGGGTTCGGACGTAGTCGTCATCACCGCCGGCTTTCCCCGCAAGCCGGGCATGAGCCGGGATGATCTTCTGATGGCGAATTATGAGATTGTGCGCTCCGCCACAGAACAGGCGGCGAAGCACTCCCCCGACGCCATCCTCGTGCTGGTGACGAATCCGCTGGACGCGATGTGCTGGACGGCGAAGCAAGTTTCAGGGTTTCCCCGTCACCGTGTAGTGGGCATGGCGGGTGTGTTGGATACCGCCCGCTTCCGCACGTTCATCGCGGAGGCGCTCGAGGTTTCGATGGAAAACGTCACCGCCATGGTGCTCGGCGGACACGGAGATACGATGGTGCCCCTGGTCCGTCTCACCAGTGTGTCCGGGATCCCTTTAACGGAACTGATGGATTCCGCGACGATTGAGAGGTTAGTGCAGCGAACGCGCGACGGCGGCGCCGAAATCGTGAAGCACCTGAAGACCGGGAGCGCGTATTATGCGCCCTCCGCGGCCGCCGTGGAAATGGTGGAGTCCATCCTAAAGGACAAGAAGAAAGTGCTTCCCTGTTCGGCGTATTTGGAAGGCGAATACGGAATCCACGGGCTTTTTGTGGGGGTCCCAGTAAAACTGGGCGCTTCTGGAATTGAGAAGATTTACGAATTGAAGTTGACGGCGGAAGAGCAAGCGGCCCTTGCCAAGAGCGCGGAAGCCGTACGGGAGCTGGTGGCGGTGATTCAGCAGAAAATCGGCGGCTGAAGCGTAGGTAGCATTCCGTCGATAGTGGGAGAGAGAATCTGTATGGACCAGACGACAGTTCAGATTGTTTGCGGCGTGCTGGCGGTGGTGTGCGTGATCCTCATCATCGTGCGCCGCAAGGCAAAGAAAAAGAGCAGCAAGGAAGAGGAGTTCTAAAGGTATTCCGAAGCGGCTCGTTCCTTCGCGCTCCGCCGGCGTCTGTGATCCAGGCGCCGGCGGAAAACCGCGGATCGACACCCGTTACGCGAATTTCCGGCTGGTAGTGAAGCGGTCGGCTATCCATAGGTGGGGTGTTTTTGCCGGAGAACGCATTCCCGCCGGGCGGAAAGTCATTGAGTACACCGGCGAGAAGATCAACCGCCGGGAGACCAAACGGCGCGCCGAAGCGATGGGAAATCTCCATTACATTTTCACGCTCAACTCGTATTGGAGCATCGATGGCTCGGTAGGAGGATCCGGCGCTGAGTTTATCAACCATAGCTGTGACCCGAATCTGTGCGCCCGGATTTTGAAAGGCCACATTCTGTACATGAGCAAACGCGAAATCCTTCCGGGCGAGGAGCTTACGGTGGACTACCAGTTCGGCGAGGATGAAGAGCGGGTGCCGTGTAACTGCGGTGCTTCCAACTGCCGGGGCGTCATCAACGTGAAATGACCGGCTTCTTGGTGAGCCAGGAAAGCAAACCCGAAAATGCATTCGCTTTTCGGGAGACTTCTTCGCTGCTGTGCTTTCCGCCTAACAGTTCCTCGGCCAGAGTGCTCATCGCGCGGCCGAAGGCGCTCTGAGGCGGGGCGGTTTTCCCTTCAATCACCGCCTTTTGGATGGCCTCATAATCAGAGGGCAGGAGGTGATAGATCTCGGTGCGCAGCGCTGTCTCGATGGCCTCGCGACTGAGACCCACGTCTTTTCCGAACCGGTTCACGAGCAGCTTGATCTTGGCCCGGGGCACTTGGTGATGCTCGAGGTAGGTGAGCGCACGCTGCGCCGCTTGCAAGGCGGGCAACTCATTGGTGGTGACGAGAATCATTTCATCGCACAGTTGAGCCAGAGCGATGCCCCAATCCCCGTAAACGCTCCCAGTATCCAGGATGACGCCGTCGTACAATGTTCGGGATACGTCAAGGATTGGCGAGGGATCCTGCACTTCCTGGATTCCGTCAGCCGGGTTTTCTGGGGCGAGCAAAACGTCTACGCCGGCGCATTGCACCACCAGCGCCTTCCACACACTTTCATCCAGGGTGGCGGCGCGCTGGATCGCATCCAAAAAACTATAAGGCGATTTGAGCTTCAAAGAGAAAGCGACGGTGCCCGTCAGCAGGTCGAGATCTGCTAGCAGCACCCGCTTGAGGCCCAACTTCCGGAGTTGGATGGCTAGGTGAATCGCGACGGTGGTGGCGCCGCACGCGCCTTTCGCAGGGGTGACGCAAATCACTCGTCCGGCGCCGTGTGGCGCGCCGTTAGCGTGGGGGCGCATGCGGGCCAGCTTTTCCAGCGCCGGCCGTAGCTGGTCTGGGGTGAACGGTTCGACCAGGAATTCCGCCGCCCCTTGCCGCAAACAACGCAAGATCAAATCCGGATCGTTCTCCGCCAGGAGCGCCACGATTTGGAGGGAGGGATGAATTTGTAAAAGCGCTTGAATGGTGGATAACGCTCGTTCCGGATCAGAATTAACATCAAGAAAACACAAATACGGCGCCCTGCCTGCCAGCGTCTCAGCCAATACGCTGCGGTAGGGATATGACGGAAGCTCAAAAATCGGACCGAGAGCCACCTGCTGCGAAATCAACGGCAAGATGTGGTTGGACATCTTGGCGTCCGGGCAGATCAGGAGAGTCTTCCAGTTTCCGGCGGGCTTGCTTGGGGGCATGTCAGCCATGGGTTTCGCGGGTGACCGCTCGCATTCCGGTCTAAGTAGCTACATCGGCTGGAACTTTCGAAAAGTTGAGAGCTTGGAATACAATTTGGACTATTTCAGTGAAGGGCTTGGTCGATAAGAAACAGCGGCGGAGATTAGGTCCGCTCGCGTGCCGACGGGCCTTCCGCCCGCCATTACCATGCCTGAAGCTAAGGATCCCGTTTTGCGAACAGTAGCCATTTGCGATACTCAGCCTGTCACTATCGAAGGCGTCCGCGCCATTTTAGCCCAAACGCCTGATTTGAACCTGACTCGTTCCGCAGCGAGTTTAGAGGAGGCGAGTCGGATCCTATTTACGTCGAGGCCGGATATTTTTATTATCGATAAAGCGTTCGGCATCCAAAGCATCTTGGAATGGATCAGCGAGTCTCAGGACGCCGTGCAAAATATGGGAATAGTAGTGTGGGGCATCTCCCTCACGGAGCCCGAAGCGTTGCGGTGTCTCCAAGCGGGGGCGAAAGGAATCCTCCGCAAGGGCGCCGCCCCTTCGGTCTTGCTGGCCTGTCTCCGGGCCGTGGCGTCGGGTTCCAACTGGATGGAAGATTTGGTCTTTCGCGAGCCGGTCCGCCAGCAACGCTTCCCCCATACGAGCCTCACCCCGCGCGAACTGCAAATTCTGGAACTGGTGGAAACAGGTTTAAAAAACAAAGAGATAGCTCGTGAGCTCGGCATCCAACCGGGTACCGTGAAAATTCATCTGAAACACATTTTCGAAAAAACGGGCATCCGCGGACGCTACGGTTTGGCCCTCACCGGTTTTCGGGAACGCAGCCGCCATACCGGGACCGCAGCCTAATCCCCCGAATCCTACGCCTGGAAACGGCACGCCGGCACGCATCCGATGCGTTTCTGAATCATGGCCGGACGTGCAGCTTGGTAAAATAAAAAGTAGCCCCGGATGTCCTCCCAGACCGATTTAGCGCGCCTGACCGTCGAGCAGTTCGCTGATCGCTTCCGGGCGGAAATGATTCCGCTCGGCGCCAAATTCTCTTATTTCTTTATCGCGATGCCGCTCACAGAGGAGGATGAACGCGAGTATCTCTTTGAGCCTGTCGCGGCATTGCCTCCCACCCTCATTTATGCGCTTCCGAAGGTTTCGATTGCCCTGGTTCCGTTTTTGGAAAGAACCAACGGAAAGGCTGGCGAGCACATCATCTCACTCGAAAGGCCCCCTGAAAACCGACAGGCGGTCTATGCGAAGGTCCGCGCGGGTGAAGAAGCGACCCTCGTTTTCGCTATTCAAGACCGGGACGTTGGCGATTATCACTACTTTTTCTACCGTGCGCTGGCGGAGTTGTACGCGGAGAAGCTGCCTGCCGAGGTAGAACTCAAATACTTTGGACAGCTCCGTGAAGAATTGGGCGCTCACGTTCACGGAGAAGTGGATGAAGCGAGCTGGCGGTTAAAACAGGCGCTCGTCCGGCGTCAGTCTAACTTTCGCAAAGAGTCGAAAAATTTCCGCGAGTACGCGGTGCAGTCTTTTATTGATACTCTGACGCTGTACTTGCACGGTCTTTGCTGCGACATCGACGTGGACACAGGGCCACGACAGCTCCCCAGCCGCTACTTGCGAAAGCGGTTGGAGATCCTGAAAACGCTGCTTCCTCCCCCGAGCGGGTACGCTGTTTTTCCCGAGGATGTGAGGGAATAACCGCCGCCCGGCGCCGGCAGAGGCTCAGTTTGCATCCCGATCAACTCAGCAATTCCCGCACGATGCGCTGAGCCACCTCCTTGCCGCGCTCGCCAATCTCCCCTACAGGGCCTACGCAACTGGGGCAGCCTTCCTGGCATGGGCATTGCGCCAGCAGATCCGCAGCGTGCTCGAGTAACCTCCGCGTCATTTTGTGCAGAGGCGCGCTCTGCCCGATGCCCCCGGGGTAGTTATCATACAGATACAGATTGGGCTCAAAGGTCCGCAGCCCCCCTGTAGGATCTTCCGTGAGCGCAACGCCAAGGTCACGGACGTCGCACATGAGCAGTAGGGCAGCCACGGAACGGAGCACGTTTCCAAGCCCCGTCAGTCCGTTTTGCCGCTCTGTGGGCGTCAGGTCACCAAACCGCTCCAAAAATGGGGCGGGGAAGTGGAGCCAGTATGCGGTGGTATGCATCTCCTGCTCCGGCATGGAAAGGTTTCCGGACCCCACGTTTTCCAAGGTGTAAAACTTCACTTTCTTGAAGCCTACTACTTGCCGGTTCACCCGCACTTCTCCATGAGCGCAGATGCCGCCGCCGATAGGAGAGGCCTCGAATTCTTCCAATACCTTCACCTGCGTGTAATCGATTGCATCTGTGAAGTAGTCGCATTCCACCTGACGAACATAAGCTTTGCGTTGGTCATAGTCGAGCTTCTCCACTTGATACTGCCGCGCTTCGTGCAGGTAGATCGCCTTTTCGTGAAGCGTTGTCAGTGCGGTGGGGAAGGAAACCTCGGCAATCACTTCCGGCTCATGCGTTGTGTCAATCACCACGAAATTATCGCTGGTTACCGATCGCAGGCTGATGGCGTCTGCCGGGTAAGAATCGGAAGTCCAATGCCAAGCGCCGGCAGAATGATGCAGAACGCCAGTTTCCTCCAGAAAACGACAAAGCTCTGTGGTGTCATGCGGACCGAATTTTTCTCCGTCCCGGATGGGGAGTTCGAAAGCGGCGCAGCGGAGATGATTGATCAGAATCTCAACATTGTCGGGGTTTACGAAGGCGTGCTCCGGCGACTGGTCAAAGAAGTAATTCGGGTGTTCAACAATATACTGATCCAAGGGGGCGCTGGAGGCGACCAGAACAGCTAAAGAAGCCGTTTGACGCCGCCCTGCCCGCCCGGCTCGCTGCCATGTAGAGGCGATGGTTCCCGGGTAGCCCGCCATGACTACGCAATCCAAAGAGCCGATGTCAATTCCCAGTTCCAGTGCGTTCGTGGCCACGACGGCGCGAATCTCACCGTTACGAAGCTTGCGCTCAATCTCCCGCCGCTCGCGGGGGAGATATCCTCCGCGGTATCCGCGCACGGCTCCGGCGGACGTGGCGCCTCGCTCGATGGCGTCCTTCAGGTAAGTGAGCAACACTTCGGTAGCCAGACGGTTGTTGGTGAATACCAGGGTTTGCTGCCCCCGAGTGACCAGCTCTGCGGTGATGCGTTTGGCTTCGTGCAAGTAACTCCGCCGGATGCCCAGTTGGCGGTTCACTACGGGTGGGTTATAGAAGACAAAGTATTTCTCGCCCGAAGGCGCACCGTTCGAATCTACGAGTTCAAAAGGGCGTTCGGCCAACGCTTCCGCCAGTGGTTTGGGGTTTGCGATAGTCGCTGAGCAACAGATGAACTGTGGGTCCGACCCGTAAAATTCACACACCCGCCGCAATCGCCGCAAGAGATTGCCAAGGTGGCTGCCATAAACGCCCCGGTAGTAGTGCAGTTCGTCAATCACCAAATAACGAAGGTTCTCGAAACATTTTGCCCATCGCGTATGATGAGGCAGAATCCCCGCGTGCAGCATGTCGGGGTTCGTCAGCACTACGTTCGCCCGCTCCCGGATTTGTTTTCGGGCATCCTGCGGGGTGTCGCCATCGTAGGTGAATGCGCGTATTCCCGACCCCATGGCGTCTACGATGGAATTGAACTCGTGCAACTGGTCTTCCGCCAGCGCCTTGGTGGGAAACAAATACATCGCGCGCGCGCCGGGGTCGACTAGCAGGCGATTCAAAACCGGCAGGTTGTAACAAAGTGTCTTGCCGCTAGCCGTCGGCGTCACCACGACGACGTTTTTGCCTTGCGCAATATGCTGATAAGCTTCTGCTTGATGGCAATACAACCGGTGGATGCCTCGCTCCTCCAGCGCCTGCCGCAGCAACGGCTGGATGTCCCCTGGCAACTCTGCGTACGTTCCCTCTCTAGCGGGTTGACGGCGGATGGAACGCACCGGTGAAGCAGGGTCCTGCATCCATTCCTCAAACCGCTGCAAGGCGACCGCCAACTCCGATTTACGGCTGGGGAGACCGCCTGCTTCTCGAAACCCTAATGGAAAATTCATAGCCGGACAATTCGCCTTTTCTTTGCTAGAATACATCGAAAGGCGGTTCAGCTCAAGGGTGCGGAAGGAAGCGAAATCCTCCGGGCGGCTCAATGATGGACGAACTCGTAGCGTTCGAGGGTGGCGGCGGTGGCGATCACTGAGCCGGTCGCGGTTTCGCTACGCGCGTGGGTGCGCACCACCTTGCCAACGCAACGCAGTTTGACGGACGTTCCGTGTTCTTTAGTCGGCAGCGTAATGACGTATTCAATCGGCTGTCCGATCGATAGCTCTACCGGGCAATCAAAAAGCACGCCTACGGAACTGAGATTGCGGGTCTCTCCCTCGATCCCCGTGCCCCCATGTAACAATCGGAATGGCAGCTTCAACTCGAACCGGCGCGATTTCCGCTTCTCCTTCATAGCTACCTTACCACTGTAAGGCTAAGTTCCGAGAGCGGTCAATCGTTTTTGGGACATTGAATCCCGAGTACCGTATAGTAGTACTGGAACTCAAGCGGCGCCATCAGGATTTTCCGGCAGGCGGACGGGGGCCTGTTTCGTTGTTTCGCGTTCTTCTAACCACTGATCCGATTTTGGGCAGAAGGAATCTGCCGGCGGATTTGCACTCATCCTGGATCCATTCTGTCCGTTGTCGCCCGGAAAGTCCGTCTCAGAGGCGCACAACGGCCCAGCGTAAACCCATTTACACGCTCAAAAACGCAGAAACTGGAGATTTCTACCCGCACTGATCCGGCTATTTCCCCGCAGACTGGGGGATGAATCGCTGTTCTGGCAGGGGATGATACAATAACTAAGTTGCGGGAGTTGATTTGCGCGCCACGGTTCGCTTCGTAACGGGCATAGGGCTGGTCATCTTAGGAATCATTGGGCTGATCCTTCCGATTATGCCGGGGTGGGTCTTCCTGATTCCGGGCCTCATTATTCTGGGTGACTACTTTCCCCCCATCAAACGGCTGGTTGACTGGGCCAAAGCCAAAGCCGCCAGCGAGTGGGAAGCGCGGCGAAAAAAGGCGTAACTCCCTCTCTCAAGGCCGCTTCGAATACCGCTCAAACAGGCGCTGATGCTTGTTTTCGAGGTCGACCGCTTTGCCCTTGATGAACACATAACGGACTTGCGTGCGAACCTCAAGCGGGTCGCCATCGGTTAGCATGAGGTCCGCCCACTTGCCGTTCTCGATAGAGCCGTACTCCGCCGCAATCCCCCAAATCTCGGCTGCGTTAATCGTCACAGCCTTGAGCGCTTCGGGGTAGGGTAGGCCATAGGCTACGGCATTGGCCGCCTGGTACGGCAGATTGCGCGAGGATGAGGTGGCAAAGCTGCCGAAGGCGAACTTGACGCCCGCTTTGAAGAGAGCCGCCGGGGTGGTGGACGGCTGATCGTAAGGATCATCCTCTTCGAGCGGTGCGGCGAGGGTGGGTCCTAAAACTACAGGAATGTTCTTCGCTTTGAGCTCCGTGGCCACCCTGTCCGCTTGCCGCGGGTCGGCCAAAATGATGCGAATTTTCTCCTGCTCGGCGAACTGCACAGCCTCGCGGATGGCCTTTTCGCGCGTTGCAAAAACCATCACAGGCAGCTTCCCTTCCAAAACGGGCAACATGGCCTCCATTTTCAAATCACTCTTGAAGTTTGCCCCTGCCGCAGCTTTTGCTTTCTGGTATCGCCGCGCGTTTTCAAACTGCATCCGGAGTTCGCGGAGCTGGGTTTCGTGAATTCTTCTTCTTTCGGCCAATGGGATCTGGGGGCCGCGAGCAAAGCCCGAGCGTCCGGAGACCGCCTCCAACGTCGGGTATCGCATCACCATCGCAGCCGAGGGCTTCACCGCCATTTCCTCCCAGGTCCACCCATCCAGATGGATCAGGGATGCTTGGCCGCCGATAATGCCCCCACCGGGCATAGTGATCGCCATCGTGATTCCGTTCGCGCGCGTCACCGGAATGTGCTCGCTCGCCGGATTCACCGCAATTAGCGCCCGCAACTGCGGATTGAAATTGCCTAACTCGTTGGTATCCACGCTCTCGCGGACGGAGCTAATCTCCGCTAAGCCAATTTGGGTGGCCGAATCGATGATCCCCGGGTATACGTGTAAGCCTTTGCCCTCGAAAACCCGGACTCCTTTAGGCGCCGCGACTTTCGCTCCAAACGCAGCGATCCTGCCATCTTTCACGAGCAAAGAGCCGTTGTCGATATCTGCGGAAGTTATCGGATGAATCTTCACCCCCCGAAGCAGGAAGGTGTCATCCGAGGCCGCGGCGAGCGCAGCGGCCAGGACCAAGCAGAGGATCCCGCGAGTCATGATGGCCTCCTGGCAGGCGCTTGTTTTTTCTGTTGCTCGCGCATCTTCTCGAGCAGCTTCTTCTTTCGAGCTTCGCGCTCCAACCGTTCGGACATATCCCGGTCGCGATCGAAATACACCTTCCCATCGATCAGCACCTTCTGCACCCGTGCGTAACTGGAAAGCGGGTGTCTGTCGAAAATGACGAGATCCGCATCTTTACCCGGCTCAATCGACCCAACGCGTTTGTCGATTTCCAATTGTCGCGCCGGATTGATGGTGATCAACGCGAGAGCTTCTGTCTCCGTGAGCCCTCCGTATTTGATCGTCTTGGCCGCTTCCAGATTCAAGTGGGGGCACAATTGCGCCACCACATCGTCGGAATTCAAGGACACCAGCACGCCTTTGCGCAGCATCAAGGCGGCGTTAAAAGGAATGGCGTCGTAAGCTTCCAGCTTATAGGACCACCAGTCGCTGAAGGTCGTAATGCCAGCTCCGTGGGCGGCGATCTCCTTGGCGATTTTATAGCCCTCCAATCCGTGCTCCATGGTGCGCACCCGGAATCCAAACTCCTCAGCCAGGCGCAGCATCATGAGCATTTCATCGGCGCGGTAGGCGTGAACATGAGCCATGCGCTTGCCTTCCAGAACTTCAACGAGCGGCTCCAGCTTTAGATCTCTCCGTGGAGGTAAAAGATTGGCGCCTTTGGCGACCCGGGCGCGATATTCATCCCACGCCTGCTTATACTGCCGGGCTTCCAGGAACGCTTCGCGAATCACGTCCTCAACCCCCATGCGCGTCGCCGGATAGCGCGGGGCTGCGGAACTGCCACGCGTTTCCGGCGAATAGCCGGGGCGCTTGGGGTTTTCGCCCAGAGCGAACTTCAGGCCCGGCTTTGCGCCCTCGAATAGAAGGCCGGCTGCATCTTTACCCCAGCGCATCTTGAGGATCGTGCACTTACCTCCCACCGGATTTGCGCTTCCGTGCAAGATGTTAGCCGTCGTCACACCCCCAGCCAAAGCCCGGTAGATCGACACGTCCTCCGGATTGATAACGTCGCGGATGTCGACCATGGAGGATACCGAGACCGTCATCTCGTTGGTGGCTTCCGTGGCGATGTGGGAATGGGCGTCGATGATTCCCGGCATCACGTATTGTCCTGCGGCGTCAATAACCTGGGCGTCTGGAGGCGCGGCGACTCTTTCTCCGGCAGCAATGATTTTCCCATCCCGGATCACGATGGAACCGCGGAATTCCGGTTGCGTTACGGGCAGAACGCGCGCATTGCGAATCACGATTGTTTCCGCCTGGAGCGCTCCAGTCAGGATCACGAGCAATACAAGACTTCGTTTCATCGAGACGGCTCCTCGGGAGTTTCGGTAAGCGGCTCGTACTTGATCCCGTCGATAAGTACAAACCGTATCTGCGTTTTCTCTTGGAATAACTCGCCGGACGTCACCACCAGATTGGCGATTTTGCCTTTTTCGATACTTCCCAGCCGGTCTGAAACGCCATAGATTTCCGCTACCGAGAGCGTCAGGGCGCGTACTGCGGCTTCCGGCGCCAGTCCGGCGTCGATGGCGCGCTTTACGGCGCGGTGGAGATCGCGGGGGCGGTCAATCCCGCCGGAGTAAAAAGCAAACTTCACGCCTGCACGGGCCAAAGCTGCGGGACTGGAGGGAGCTTTATCGCGCAGCTCAAGCACGCGCAAGCTTTCCACCCGGTCAGGATCGGCTTCACGGTCCGGTTCAGGCCAGCGTAAACTCACCAATACCGGTCTTCCAGCAGCTCGCAAACGGTCTGCCGCCCGGTAAGCCTCATGTCCTCCATACAAGATCACGTCCAACTGGGGGAGCTCGGCGGCCAAGCGCAAAGCACGCTCGATTTCCACAGCGCGCGAAGCCGGCAAAAGCGCCCGCCGCGTCTCCAGCACGGCTTCGAGGGCGCGGTCATACTCAGGCCGTTTCATTCCCACAGGGTTCCGGGCATAGCGTTCCTTCGCTTGCCGGTAATTCTCCGCGTCCAGATACACTTGGCGGATATGAGCCATGGCGCCCATCAGAGATCCGGGGAAAACGCCCGGGACTCCGCTCGAAAAAGTTAGATATTGCGCCACCGGAGAAGCCACCACCATTTGTCCCGGTTTCTCGCCCGCTAAGTTGATCACCGCCCCGAGACCGCAGAAAATACCGCCGTTCGGAAACGTGACGGCGCTGGTGAACCCGGCGCTACGCGCAGACTCTATGCGCCGGTCCGCGAGCTTTACGAGATCGGCGGCGCGCACCCAACTATTCGTGGGCCCCCGCTCTTCGCCGGACGGCATGGAAGTGGACGCAGCCGGTGCAGGCTGCGCGGGGCTTGAGCGTGAGGAACGGCCCGAGGCGGCAGTCGGAGTTGCTTGCTCAGGGATGCCCCAAGAGCTGAGAGCGTCGATCAGTCCCGGATAGACTGTCAATCCTTCCCCGTGGATGACCCACGCGTCTGCGGGAAGGGAAACCTTTTCCCCCACAGCTTCGATTAAGCCATCACGGATCACGACGGTTCCGCGAGCAAGGACCGGGCTGCTGACGGGCACAATCCGGGCGTCGCGAATGGCCAATGCGCCCGGGGTTTCCCCACCCCACACGACCAGCCCCATAAGGCAAAAGGGCGCAAAAATCGCCTGCTTCATGAACATGAAGCCCCATTATAAACTTCAAACGATCCCTGGATCGAGACTTAAATCGCCGCTGGCGGCGCGTCCCGAAATTTACCGGCGAGGTCTACGACGCCGCAGTGCAGTGTTCCCACTACAAACCGAGACTCACTAGAATCATGACTGCGGATGCGATGGGGAGGACTAGGAGAGCCTTTTTCAGTCGCTTCGGATCCTCTCCCGCGATACCGCCTATGATCGGCGAACTTACCACCAGACCAAACCATCCGGCGGTAACGGCGATTCCCGTCGCGGTAGCCGCCATCGCGCTAAAGCGGGCATTGACCACGGCGAGCGTCGTCGGGAACACGGGCGCCATCGCGATGCCGCCCAGGAACACCGTAATCCAAGCCACCGTGTCGCTCTTGGATTGCAGCATGATTAGCGTGGTCACCGTCATCAGCGCCGACGCTCCTACGAGCACATGTTCCGGGGACACGCCGCTAAGAACGCGCGAGACCACCACGCGTCCGATCAGGAGTCCGAGGGCGAATCCTAAGGACAGGATCGTAAGCGCCTTGGACTCGGAGACCCCCTGCGCAATCAGGTGGCGGGCCAGCCAGTTCCATACGCCCACTTCGCAGGCCACATACAGGAACAGGAGCAGAGCCAAAAGCAAGAGCCCGGGGTTGGCGAGCAGATCCGCGACGGCGGAAAACTGAAACGCTACGGCCCCCGAAGGCGCAGGCATCGGCGCGATCCCGTTCACCAGGAGGGTGATGGCTGCGAGCGTTCCTGCGAAAACTAACAGCCGCGAGGAATTATTGGCGAACAGCCGCGCCGCCACTAGCGGCGTCAGCAGGCCACCCAAGCCGAAGAACAGATTGAGCAGGTTGTACACCCCGGCCATAGACAGCCATTCGATTTTGATGTCGGCCGCCAACGCATTGGCGCCCGTGACAACCACGCCGCCACCAATGCCCAATAGGAGCATCATTGCGGCCACGGAGGCAAACCCCTTAACGCCCCGCAAGCCAAACAGCGCAAGCGTGATCAGCCCTAATCCGAGCACCAGCCCTACTTTCTTGCCTTGCGTATCGATCAGCGGACCTACAAACAAAGATCCGATCATCAACCCCACCGCCTGTGTCATGGCGATGGTCCCGTTCTGCTTCGGCGTAAGCGAGAACCGGCGGGAAATGTCCGGCAAGATCGTCCCGAGCATGGCGGCGATCATGCCGTAAACGAAAATGGCGAGAACAGCGGCAAGGATCAGCATCAGTGGGCAATCTTATCAAATTCGCACACGCTCCGCAGAAGTCATGTCAGGCTGCTGAAGCTGCTAAAGTATTCCCATGCGCCGAAGGGATATCTTTCAAACATTCGCCGCGGGGATGCTCGCGCCTGCGCGCGTACCCGCACAAAGCGGACTGCCGCCGCTGAAAATCACAGACGTAAAGACCATACTCACTCAGCCTGCGGGCAGCCAGCTCGTCATCGTAAAGGTCCTCACCAGCGAACCCGGACTCTACGGCATCGGCTGCGCCACGCATCAGGAACGCCCACTGGCGGTGGCGGCGGCAATTGACAACTACCTGAAGCCCATGCTTGTGGGACGCAATCCGGAAGACATCGAGGATATCTGGCAATCGGCCTATGTCGCGTCGTATTTTCGGAGCGGCGTGACGCTGAACAATGCGCTGGCGGGAGTGGATGGCGCGCTTTGGGACATCCTGGGCAAGCGCGCGGGCATGCCGCTGTACAAGCTTCTCGGCGGAAAAGCGCGTGCGGCTGTTCCCTTGTACGCCCACTCGAGCGCCACGGAACTGCCCGCGCTCGAACAAAGCGTGCGCAAGTGGATAGCGCAGGGTTACCGCCATGTGCGCGTGCAACTGGCGGTCCCGGGTTACTCCGGCTATGGCGTTTCGGGCGCCAGAACCTCGGAAGAGGTTCAAAAGAAGCGTCCGGAAGGCGTTCCTGTCTCGCCGGTGTTCGAACCCACCCCGTACCTAAATAACACCATCAAGATGTTTGATTACCTGCGCGCCAAGCTCGGGTTTGAAGTGGAGTTGTTGCATGACGTACACGAGCGTGTTCCTCCAGCCCACGCTCTCCAACTTGCCAAGGCGCTGGAACCTTACCGGTTATTCTTCCTGGAAGACCCCTTCGCGCCTGAAGATGTCGAGTGGTTCAAGATTATGCGCCAGCAGACCAGCACGCCGCTAGCCATGGGTGAGCTGTTTGTGAACCGCAACGAATGGTTGCCGCTGGTCGCCAACCGCCTGATTGATTTCATCCGTCTGCACATTTCGGCGGTGGGCGGATTGAATATGGCGAGAAAGGTCGCCGCCTGCTGCGAGTTTTTCCACGTGCGCACCGCTTGGCACGGCCCAGGAAACGTTTCTCCGGTTGGCCACGCCATCAATTTGCACTTAGACCTGGCTTGTCCGAACTTCGGCATTCAAGAACAAAACGTGTTCACTGACGCAGCCCGCGAGGTGTTTCCGGGTGCGCCTGAGATTCGGGGCGGCTACATGTACGCTAATGACAAACCGGGGCTGGGCATTGATATTGACGAGAAAGCCGCGGCGCGGTTCCCGTATAAGAGTCCTGGCGCCAGCCGCGGCAATGACCGGCGCCTGGATGGCTCGATTGTCCGGCCCTAAACGTGCGTTCCAGATTTTCAGGCGAATGCATGGCGAAAAGGCCTCGCAATCGTGAGCTTCAGCGACACGTCGCTATGGCGATTTGTAAAACCGGGACATTCAGACCCGGTTACTATTGAAACCGCGCCGCATCTAGATTAAGTTGAGGGTGTGAGTGGTTGAGAATGGGAGGCCGCGCGCCTTTGCGCTGGGCAGGTGCGCGCGCTCCTAGGTGGTTTCCGTTGTTCTCAGAGGGAGGCATAAGATGCCAGAAAACACCCTGACTATCACTGACAACCGTACTAACACTACCTACACTGTTCCCATCCAAGACGGCGCCATCCGGGCAATGGATCTGCGCCAAATCAAAACGGGGCCGGACGATTTTGGCCTCATGACTTACGACCCGGCGTTCATGAACACGGCATCGTGCCGGAGCGCCATTACGTTTATCGATGGAGACAAAGGAATCCTGCGCTACCGGGGTTACCCCATCGAGGTTCTCGCGGAAAAATGCTCGTTCCTCGAGGTCGCTTACTTGATCCTGTTCGGCGAACTCCCGACGGCTTCCGAACTGAAAGAGTGGACCGACAAGATCATGCGCCACACCATGATCCATGAGAACATCAAGGATTTCATGCGTGGGTTCCAGCATGACGCGCATCCTATGGGGATGTTTGTCAGCACTATCGCGGCGCTGTCAACCTTTTATCCTGACGCCCGCAAGGTTACCGACCCGTGGGTTCGCAACAAGCAACTGTACCGCTTGATCGGCAAAGTGCCGACCATCGCGGCGTACGCCATGCGCCACCGGCGGGGCCTGCCGTATAACTATCCCGACAACACGCTGGATTATGCCGGGAATTTTCTCAGCATGCTGTGGAAAATGACCGAGCTGAAGTACGAGCCGAACCCCGTTCTTTCACGCGCCCTGGATGTTCTCTTCATTTTGCACGCGGACCACGAGCAGAATTGCAGCGCCAACACCATGCGGTGCGTGGGTAGCGCCCATGCCGACCCGTATGTCGCCGTCGCCGCCGCGGCCGCTGCCCTGTCCGGACCGCTGCATGGCGGCGCGAACGAAGAAGTCCTGAAGATGCTGGATGAAATCGGCTCCGTGGACCGCATACCGGATTACATCGAACGCGTAAAGTCCGGCCAAGTGAAACTCATGGGCTTTGGACACCGGATTTACAAGAACTATGATCCGCGCGCTAGGATCATCAAACAGACGGCGGACGCTGTTTTCGAGGTCACAGGGCGGAATCCGAAACTGGACATTGCCCTCGAACTCGAGCGCATTGCTTTGCAGGATGAATACTTCATCAAACGCAAGCTGTATCCGAACGTGGACTTCTACTCGGGCATCATCTACCAAGCGATGGGCTTTACGCCCGACATGTTCACGGTGCTCTTCGCCATTCCGCGAACGGTCGGCTGGTTGGCGCAGTGGCAGGAACTCATGGCGGATCCGGAGCAGAAAATAGCCCGCCCGCGCCAACTCTATGTGGGGCACGCGCAGCGGGAGTTCATCCCCATCGAGCAGCGTGGAGTGAAGAGCACGGCTGTTACGGCTTGACAATCCGGCGAAGGGTACGCGCCGGGTTTCAAGGCCCGGCGCATATCGTCCGCATCATCTTCAGATCAAGTCATCCGAAGCTTCAGGCGTGGCGCGGGACCCAGGGGGTTGAACCCAAAAGGGGACGTGTATATATTTAAGCGGTGAACCAGTTTCACAACCGCTCGGGATAACCCGGCGGGCGGGAGGTCACGCATGCGTTCTGTGTTCTTCGCGCTGATCACGTGCAGCGCACTCTGGGGCCAGAATCCATATGGTCGGATCACTGGGCGGGTGACCGATGCTGCGGGGGCGCTTGTGCCTGGGGCCTCGATTCGGGCGGTGCAGAGCGGCACAGGTCTCAGTGTCGCCACCACCAGCAATCAAGAAGGCAACTTCGAACTCGCGAATCTTCCACCAGGGACCTATCATGTTTTCGCGGAGCTCACGGGGTTCAAGCGCTATGAGCGTGGTCCTCTGGAAGTGCGCGTAGGGGACGTGCTGTCCATCGATATTCAGATGGAAGTAGGAGCCGTCACCGAGAACATCACGGTCACATCCGAGGCGCCGTTGCTCGAGGCGGCCAGCGCCGGCATGGGACAGGTGATCGACAACCGCCGCATCATCGACCTGCCGTTGCCAGGCGCTAGCTCCATTTATTTGACGCAGCTCACTCCGGGCGTCATTAGCACCAACCCGCCTACGCACGGCTGGCTTCCGCAGGCCGTAGATGCGGTGTCCAACATAGCCGTAGCAGGAACCCGCACGCGGTCTAGCGAATTCGCCCTCGATGGCGCCCCGAATATGCAAGGCGGAGGGCAGATCTCTTTTTCGCCGCCTCCCGAAATGATCCAAGAGTTTCGGGTACAAACGGCGGCTGTGGACGCTAGCGTGGGCCGCTTTACTGGCGCCTACATTAACATGGTTCTCAAGCCCGGCTCCAATGACTTTCGTGGAAATTTGGTCTTCTCCCATCTGAGCCGGCCGCTGATGACCAAAGATTTCTTTACCAACCGCGCCATCTACGACCTTTCCACGGGTCCGGTTACGAAAGAGAAATTAGATCAGTTCTGGCCGCCGGTGCTCACCAACCGATACCGCGCTACGGTAAGCGGCCCTTTTTTGGCGCCAAAACTCTATAACGGGCGGAACCGGACGTTTTGGACGTATGGCTTCGACCTCTTGGATCGCGTACGCCCCGAGCAAGCCTTCTACACCGTGCCGAATGCGGCGCAGCGGACCGGAGACTTTTCGCAACTGCTCACGCTCGGATCCCAGTACCAGATCTATGATCCGGCTACCATCGCCCCGGCGGCGGCGGGGCGTTTCAGTCGCCAGCCGCTGCCCGGTAACCGTATTCCCGCCAGCCGGATGGATCCCATGGCGCAAAAGCTGATGGCTTATTATCCACTGCCGAACGTGGCGGGCACAGCGGACGGACGAAACAACTACTCGGATCCTAAGCCGCGCCGGATTGACTTCCACAGTCACACGTTCCGCGCCGACCACGTGGTGAACGAGCGCCAGCGAGTGTATGTGACCGTAACGCGTTCCGCGCTGGATAGTCGTTGGAATAAGGCGTTCCATAACGAGGCTCTGGGTGACCGCCGGGACCGGCTGCATCGCGGCTACGCCTTCGATGACGTCCTGACGCTGCGCCCCGACCTTGTGCTGAATTTCCGTTATGGAGTTACCCGCTTCATTCAGCACGACCGGCCGCAGACTTTCCCATTTGACTTGTCTTCGCTTGGATTCCCTACCGCTCTGCTCAAGCTGTTGGACTCAAAACTGACCTCATTCCCCGCCATTGTCCCAGACGCGTACTCCAATCTGGGAGGAGATAGTGGGTCTAAAGACGCGAACACGCAACATGCGGCGGCGGCGACGCTCTCGAAAGTCCGCGGAACCCATACGCTGCGAATGGGCGGGGAATTCCGCATGGTGCAAGAAGGCAATTACAATTTCGGCCAAGTATCTCCGCGCATGGAATTCGGCACGCTGTGGACCCGAGGGCCGCTGGACAATTCTCCCGCAGCGCCCATCGGCCAAGGTTTGGCGGCCTTGCTGTTGGGCTTGCCCACAGGGGGCTACATTGACCGCAATCCCTCTTACGCAGAGCGGTCCAATTATCTAGGCCTGTTCCTGCACGATGATTGGAAAATTACCCGAACCCTCACCTTGAACTTGGGGCTGCGCTGGGAGTTGGAGACGGGAGTCAAAGAACGTTACAATCGCACCAACCGGGGCTTTGATTTCGCAGCCGTCAATCCGGTGGACGGTCCGGCTCGCGCCAACTACGCGCGAAACCCGATACCGGAAGTGCCTGTGGACCGGTTTCGGGCCTTGGGCGGGCTTTTGTTCGCCGGGGTCGGCGGAGTTCCCCGCGGCCTGTGGGACAATGACTGGAATAACTTCGCACCTCGGGTGGGTCTAGCATGGGCCGTTTTACCGAAAACGGTGGTGAAAGCCGGCTACGGCGTGTTTTTCGAGTCACTCGGGGCCGACCGCACCGATGTGTTCCAGCAAGGTTTCAGCCAGCGCACATCACTTACAGCCAGCGTCGATAACGGCTTGACCTTCCGTGCGACGCTCGGCAATCCTTTTCCGGATGGCATCTTGGAGCCGCAGGGCGCGGCCGCGGGTTTGGCGACATACGTGGGCCGGGCGCCAGGTTTTTTCCTTCCCTCGCGGCGCCCCGGTTACATGCAGCGCTGGAATTTTGCCGTACAACGTGAATTTCCCCACCGCGTGCTTCTGGAGGCGGGCTACATCGGCAATCGCGGTACGGGTCTCGGCGTAAGCGAAGAATTCAATCCCATCCCGGCGCAATACCTCAGCCGCTCGCCGGTCCGGGATCAAGCGGTGATTGATTTCCTTTCGCAGGCCGTCGCCAACCCGTTTTACGGACTGCCTGAATTCGCTGGAAGCAATTTGACAGGCAGGACCGTGAGCCGGTCGCAGCTTTTACGACCCTATCCGCATTTCACGGGGGTCGGTTCGACTACGAGCACGGGTTTTTCGTGGTATCACTCCCTGCAAGTGCGTGCCGAAAAGCGCTTTTCGCACGGCTACACGCTTCAAGCCAGTTATACCTGGTCGAAGTTCATGGAGGCCGTCGAAAAACTGAATCCCACCGATTTACAGCCGCACCACGTCGTCTCCCCCCAGGACCGTCCGCACCACATTGTGGTAAGCGGAATCTATGAGCTCCCCTTTGGTCGCGGCAAGGCCTTCCTCTCCCGGGGCGGGTGGGTGAACGCCTTTCTGGGCGGCTGGTCGGTGCAGGGCATTTACAACGGCCAGAGCGGGCCTCCGTTAAACTGGGGCAACATCCTGTTCTACGGGAACATTAAGGACATTCCTTTGCCCAAGTCGCAGCGCACCGTGGAACGCTGGTTCAATATCGACGCTGGATTCGAGCGCGACAACCGTAAGGCGCTCGCTTCCAACATTCGGACTTTTCCGCTGCGTTTAAACGACGTTCGCCAGGATGGGTACAACAACTGGGACCTTTCGTTGTTCAAGAGCATCCGTATCACGGAGCGCATTCAGTTCCAACTGCGGGCTGAGGCGCAGGATGCTTTCAACCATGCCATGTTTGCGGCGCCAAACACGAATCCGGTCAATTCTCTGTTTGGACAGGTGAATTCCATTGTCGGCACTGAGCAGCGCCGCATTTCTGTAGGCGGGAAGTTATCCTGGTAACAGCCGGAGGACTGAGCGTTCGCGTCGATGAAGCGCAGGCCCGCCTGTTGGGCTACATGCTGTTTCTGCTGCGCCTGCCAGCAACGGGTGCGCGCCGTAACAGCCGGAGTTTCGAGTCATAATAGGAGAACGTTATGTTTCGCACGATCCGGGAACAGATCGACACGATTTTTCGGGAAGATCCCGCGGCCAAGAGCGTCATCGAGATCTTTTTCTGTTACCCGGGCTTTCATGCGATCTTGTTGCACCGGCTGGCTCACAAGCTTTACACCTCCGGCTTCCCCGTGCTAGCGCGCGTCATTTCGCAGCTGAGTCGCTCTCTTACCGGGATTGAGATCCATCCCGGAGCAAAGATCGGCCGCCGATTTTTTATTGACCACGGTATGGGTGTAGTTATTGGCGAGACTGCCGAAATCGGAGACGACGTGCTCATCTACCAGGGCGTGACGCTGGGCGGAACGGGCAAGGAGAAGGGGAAGCGGCACCCCACCATTGGGAACCATGTGGTGATCGGCACGGGCGCAAAGGTGTTAGGGAATATTCGCATCGGGAATCACGTCAAGATCGGAGCGGGCAGTGTGGTTATCAAGTCCGTGCCGGACAACTCCACTGTGGTAGGCGTTCCGGGGCGCATCGTCGGTCAGCCCCCGCCGCCTCCGGAAGAGGAGCTCGAGCACGGCAAGCTCCCTGACCCAGAAATGCAGGCCATCGAAGAATTAACGCGCCGCATCGAGGCTCTGGAACGCGAGGTGAGACAACTCCGAGAGAGCCGCTATCCCGAAAAGGAGTAGAGCAGAAAGCTTTCTCAAAAGGTCAGCTTGCCCAGGATGACGGGATGGCGGGCGCCTGTTGCGGACGGGAGGTTGGATGGCTTCCTGCGCCAAGTTGCATATGCGAGGATGGCGAACGCAATGGCTTCTTTGGCATCTACGTCCACACCGTAGTCCGCTGACGTTCTGACCGCCGTTTTAGGGAGGAAAGCGGCAAGATACGCCATCATTTGGGGATTGTGAGCGCCGCCGCCTGACACGATCAGCTCGTCTACAGGACCGGTAAAACGGCGAACAGACTGCGCCACGGCCGCTGCGGTCAACGCCGTCGCAGTGGCGACAAGATCCTCGATTGGCAAGCGCGTGGCGAGCAGCTCAGCGACGAACTCCTTCCCATATTGCTCGCGCCCGGCGCTTTTGGGGGGCTTGAGCCGGAAAAACGGATGAGCCAGGAGACGGTCCAGTAGGTCGCGCCGCACGCGCCCCCGCCGCGCGATTTCCCCGTCCCGGTCGAAATTGGTTCGCCCGCCGGTAGCTAATCCCGCGAGCGCATCCACCACCATGTTCCCGGGGCCGGTGTCGAACGCGACGACATCCTCCGGTTTCGCTCCCGCTGGAATATAAGTGACATTTGCAATGCCTCCGATATTGAGCGCCGCCCGGTTGCGTTTCGGGTGGCGGTAGAGAAAGTAATCTACATACGGGACTAGAGGCGCCCCCGTTCCACCGGCCGCGATATCCCGGGGGCGAAAATCCGAAACCACAGGGACCCCCAGCCGTTCCGCAATTACGGACGCTTCGCCGATTTGCAGCGTACTCCTCACTTTCCGCCCGGCGATGGCCGCCGGAACGCTTTCGTGGAAAATCGTCTGCCCGTGGCAACCCACCAGTTCGACGCCATCGAAATGCGCTACCGCCTCTGCATACAACTCGCCCAGTAGAAAGTGAAGCCGCGCAATGGCGGCCGTATGAGTTTGGGTGTTGGAAACGCTCAGGATCGCCTCGCGTACCGCCTTCGGGTAGGGCGTGGTCTTAGTCCCCACAACATTCCACCGCCGGCCGTGAATATCGATGACGGCGACGTCAATGCCATCGAGCGAGGTGCCGCTCATGATGCCCGCGACCCTCATTGCGATTTCTTTAGCTCCTCCTGCAATTCCGCCAGCAATTGTAATGCTTCGATAGGACGGAGTTCATCCAGCTTCAAACTCCGGATGCGCTCGGCAATTTCGTAGTTTACGGGTTCGAAGAGCTGGATCTGGACGGGAGTTTGCGGCCGTGCGGTCCGCGGCGCAAGTTCGCCGGTCATTTCACGCTCCGTCTTTTCATGCAGCTTCAAAATCTCCCGCGCCCGCTCAATCACGCTTGCGGGTAAGGCGGCAAGCCTCGCCACTTCGATGCCGTAGCTGCGGTCAGCGCTGCCGGGCTCCACTTTACGCAGGAAAATGATTTGATCGCCTGCTTCTTTTACCGAGACGTGGAGGTTGCGAACGCCCGCCAGATGATCCGCCAGTTCCGTCAGCTCGTGATAATGCGTGGCGAACAGCGTCTTAGCGCGGATTCTTCCGTGTATGTATTCGATGACTGCCCAGGCGAGCGCAAGCCCGTCATACGTTGCCGTGCCGCGTCCGATCTCGTCCAAAATGATGAGGCTCTGCGAGGTGGCGGTGTTTAAGATTACGGCGGTTTCAGTCATTTCCACCATGAAAGTCGAACGCCCGCGCGCCAGGTTATCCGCCGCGCCGATGCGTGTGTACACGCGGTCAATGAGCGGGAGGCGCGCCGATTCCGCCGGTACGAACGATCCCATCTGAGCGAGTATGGCGATGAGCGCGGCTTGGCGGAGATAAGTTGACTTCCCCCCCATGTTCGGCCCGGTGATCACCGCCACAAACTGCTGGTTATTGAGGTACAAATCATTTGGGATAAAGCGCTGCGCTTCCCTTTCGGCAAGCTGTTCCACCACCGGATGCCGTCCTCCGATGATTTGCATTTCGCCGTCATCGGCAAACACCGGGCGGGTGTATCTTCGCTCGACCGCCACTTGGGCGAGCGATGCGGCCACGTCGAGTTCCGCTACTGCGGCGGCGGCGGCTCGGATCCGGGTCGCTTGGGAAGCGGTGAAGGTCCGCAGCTCCGCAAAAATATCCCGCTCGATCGCCAAAATCCGCTCTTCGGCCTCCAAGATCTTCCTTTCCAGGTCTTTGAGTTCCGGCGTGGTGAAGCGCTCGGCGTTCACGAGCGTCTGCTTGCGCTCGTAATCCGCTGGGGTCAGGTGCAGGTTGGCTTTCGAAATCTCGATGTAATAGCCGAAAACGTTATTGAAGCGGACCTTCAGAGACTGGATGCCGGTGCGCATCCGCTCGCGCTGTTCGATCTGTGCGATGTACTGCTTTCCATTGCGGCTGAGATCGCGCAGCTCGTCCAGCTCGGCGCAACAGCCATCTCTCACCACGCCGCCGTCCGTCAGGTTCGCGGGGGGATCGCTGGTGATGGTGGAGAGAATGCGGTCGCGGACTTCCGCCACCTCTTCGAGGGGCGCATCCAGAAAGGCGGCCGCCACGCGGTTCAGCATAGGCAATTGCTCCAGCGAACGCCCCAGCGCCAGCATGTCGCGCGGCGTAGCCGTGCCCAAGGTGACTTTGGCGAGCAGACGCTCGAGATCCAGAATATTCCCCAGAACTTTGCGAATCTCAGCGCGTTCGATAGTCGCCTTCGCCAGTTGCGCTACGCGATCCAGACGCCGCTCGATTTCCGCACGATCCAGCGAGGGGCGGAGCAGGCGCCGGCGCAGCAGTCGTCCGCCCATGCCTGTAGCCGTCCGGTCGATCACCGCCAGAAGGGTGGCGTCTCGCGATTCTCCTTGAAATAACGGCTCCACCAGCTCCAGATTCCGTACGGTAGCGACGTCCAACACCATGTCGCCCGCGCGGTCGTAAAACAGCGGCGGCTCGACGTGGTTGAGGGCCGATTTCTGCGTGTCGCGCAGATAATGCAGAATCGCTCCGGCTGCGCCTATGGCCAGAGGCTTGCCTCCTAACCCGCAACCGTCGAGGGAAAGAAGGCGAAAATGCTCGCACAAGATCCGTTCGGCGTAATCGTGCGAAAAGACCCAGCCCTCCAGTTCCGTTCGCAACACGCGTGCGGCGACTTCCCGCCCCGCAGGAAGCAAGACTTCGCGGGCATTCAAGCCTTCAATCGCCGCCGGAATTTCATTTGCGGGCAATTCCGTGGCACGGAACTCGCCGGTGGAAACGTCTACGTACGCCAGCCCTGCGCGTTCTCCGAGGAACGTAGCCGCCGTCAGGTAGTTATTTTCGTGTGATGGCAGGAGGCTGGATTCGGTAGCCGTCCCGGGAGTCACGATGCGCGTGATCTCTCGCTTGACGAGCTTCTTGGCGAACCGTGGGTCCTCCATTTGCTCACAGATCGCCACCCGGTAGCCCTTTTGAATCAGCTTCGCCAGGTATCCCTCCACCGCATGATAAGGAACGCCGCACATCGGGACCGGCTCACCCTTATCTTTGTTACGAGAGGTCAAAGTGATCTCGAGCTCGCGCGCTGCGATGACCGCGTCTTCATAGAAGAGCTCGTAAAAATCCCCTAGCCGGAACATTAAGAGGGCATGAGGGACCTGTTGCTTGATGGCATGGTACTGCCGCATCAGCGGCGTACCGGGAACTTCAGGCATAAATGCCGCGCAGCTTGATGGCGAACGCTACCCGGTCCAGCGCTAGCATATAAGCCGCGATGCGATTGTTGACGCCATGCTTTTCCGCGTAGCCCACCACGTCCCGGAAGCTGTTCACCATGATTTCTTCCAGCCGCCCGTTCACCAGTTGCTCGTTCCAGAAGAAACCCTGACGGTCCTGGACCCATTCGAAATAAGAAACTGTGACGCCGCCCGCGTTGGCGAGGATGTCCGGAATCACAAACACGTTGTTCCCTGCCAGGATTTCGTCCGCCACTGCTGTAGTGGGCCCGTTCGCGCCTTCGCAAAGGATCCGTGCTCGGATCTTGTGGGCGTTTTGAGAAGTGATCACATTTTCTTTCGCCGCCGGAAGCAACACTTCGCAATCTAAGAACAGCGCTTCGGCCGACGCCATGTTTTCGGCTTCCGGAAAGTCGAGAATAGATCCCGTTTCTTTACGGTGCTGCAAGAGTTTGGGGATGTCCAAACCGTGAGGGTTATATACAGCGCCTTCAACTTCGGCTACGGCGATAATTTTGAACCCTGCGCGCGCCATAAGTTTGGCCGCCATCCCGCCTACGTTGCCGAAACCTTGCACCACCACGCGCGTATTGCCAGGCTCTAAGCCCAGTTTTCGGAGCGCTTGCAGCGTCACGATCATGCAGCCTCGCCCAGTGGCCTCCGGACGCCCGCGCGAACCGCCCAGATCCAACGGCTTGCCCGTCACTACCGCCGTGACCGTGGAACGGTGATGCATGGAGTAGGTATCCATGATCCACGCCATGGTCTGTTCGTTCGTGTTCATATCGGGCGCCGGCACGTCCCTCTCTGGCCCCAGGAATTCGAGCAATTCCGCCGTATACCGCCGCGTGATTCGTTCGAGTTCCGAAGTCGATAACATGGCGGGATCGCAAATCACGCCGCCCTTGCCCCCTCCGAACGGGATATTGACCACCGCACATTTCCAAGTCATCCAAGCGGCTAGAGCTCGTACTTCGTCCAAGCTCACGTCGGGAGCAAACCGGATCCCTCCCTTGGCGGGCCCCCGCGCCAGAGAGTGCTGCACGCGGTATCCAGTGAACACCTCCAGCCTTCCGTCGTCGAGTTGCACGGGTATATGCACCGTAATTTCCCGCGCCGGCGTTCTCAACACCTTGCGCATCCCGTCATCGAGGCCCAGCTTTTCCGCGGCCAGGTCAAAGCGCGTCTCTGCTGCGATCCAAGGATTCAGCTCCCGCTCAAGGGAAGGCGTGGATTCCACGATCATGGTCTGACCTCCGGAACCATTATGCCATTCTAAAAAAATAGACCGGGGCCGCTTCGGGCTAGGCAATCTTTCGCCCGGCAGCCCCGGTCTCAGAGGCTGGATGCGTCAAAATTCGAATCGAGCCCCGAGTTGCAGATTCCGGTTGTTCTTAGCCCGGCTGATGGTGCCTGCCGCGAGCACGTTGACGTTGTTCTCCGGCAGGTTGAAATTCGGGTGATTCGGGAGATTGAAGGACTCCGCGCGAATCTGCAAGCTGCGGGACTCGCCGAATCTGATGCGGCGCGACAGCGAGGTATTGATGATTACCGAACCCGGACCATCTAAAATGTTGCGTCCCGAATTGCCGAAACGGTATGAACCCGTCGGCACCACCGGGAAGGCCATCCGGTCAAACCACATGTCCGGCGTGGGATGGGGCACGGTCCCTTTGGCGATGCGATCCGGACGCGTCGCTTCACCCGCACTGTAGTTGACATTGGCTACGCGGGGCGTGAAAGGTGGCCCCGTGTAGATGGTACTGGCGCCCGAGATCTGCCAGTCCTTCGCCAGCCAGTGACGCGAGAACTGCGGGGTCCAGATAAAACTGCCGGCGAAGGCGTGGCCGATGTCGAAGTCGGAACGCCCACGCTCCAGTCTCAGATTGCGGGAGTCTTGCGCCGAAGAGAAATTGTATTGAATCGTGCCGCCGGTATTGGATGACTCGTCGATAGATTTGGCATAGGTGTACGAGGCGCGCACGAACAGTTGCTTCGAGAAGCGCCGCCGTACGGTCAACTGGCCCGAATTGTAAATCGAGTTCGATCCGTCACTGATCGTCTGAATCGACCCAAAGAATGGATAGGGGCGCAAGTTGCGGGTTTCGTAAGTGCGTCCCGCCTGGTTAATGTCATAGCGCCGTTGCAAGTGCGTCCCCTTGGAACCTGCATACGCGATTTCGAGCACCGTACCCTTAAACTCGCGCTCGATGGTCAAATTCCAGGTTTGCAGATACTGCGTTTGCGGCTCTGGGTTCTCCTGGCCGTAAGTTCCGGTCACCCCTGAAAAACCGCGGCGGTCTAGCGGAAACGGGTTCGATAGCGTCAAGATCAAAGGATTGCTGCTGACACGGCTGAATGTCTCCGTTACCGAGAACGGGAACGTATCCGAGTATTCATCCATGCGGTACAGCGAGCTCGTCCCATAGAAAATTCCGTAGCCTCCGCGTAGGACGTTCTTTGTGCTGCCAAACATGCGCCATGCAAATCCAAAGCGGGGCGCCACATTGGTCCAGTCCGTTTTGGTGATCGTCGGCGGAAGACCGACGTCAGCCGCCCGCACTACGTAGGGAGCCATGCCGGTGCTGGTGATCCGAAAGTTAAACTCCTCCGGTGACAGAATTCCAGTTCCGGCCACGACCACCTTCGCAAAGGGGGGCATAAACATGGACCACGCGCCGAACTTTTCCTTCGGGGGTTTCATGACTTCATAGCGCACACCTAGGTTCAACGTCAGCGATGGCGTCACTTTCAGGTCATCCTGGAGGAACCCCGAGTAGTTCGATAACAAGTGATAAGGTCCCGACGCGTCCAATTGGCGGCGCGAGCTATTGATCCACCCCAGCAGAAAATCCGCCATCGACAAGCCGGAGAACCGCCCGTCGAAGCTGACGCGGCCCCGCGTATCGCCGTAGCTGCGAGAAAAATACTGGGTGCGGAGGAAATCCCCGCCGAACTTGATAGAATGTCTCCCTTTGATCCAGGTCGTCGTAGCCGCGTACTGGTAGTTGTTGTAAGCCCAAATCTTGGGGATATCGTAGGCCGGACCCAGAGTCATAAAACTTGTAATCTCGACTGCGGGAGGGCCGGCAGCGATCGGATTCTTGATCCCCCCTACAAAGCCCGTTTCCGCCGCCCAGTCTTTATCCGGGCTGTATGGCCAAACCTGGTAGTTTGTGCGGCGTGAGAAGTTCACGCTGGCTTCGAGGAACATCGTCGGCGTGATAGACCTCAGGTAGCGGATGTAAGAGAGCACGCTCGGCGTGTCGTTCGTCGACCCAAAGAAAGGAATGGGGGACCGGCTGGTCATGACCGGATCCCAACTGTTGCTCGACCGCCAGAAGGCGCTTAAAGTCAACCGGTCGCGGGACGAAATATTGTGGTCGCCTTTGACGCCGAAACTGTTGATGTCATTGGTGGCGTTGCCTTGTGAAATGTAGTTATAAACACCCGCCCGGAAATTAGGCGCCGGATAGTACCGGGAGAGTTTGACCGCCACCGGATCCATGCGGCTGGCCGGAATCTGGTTATTCGGAAATGGCGCCTTTGACACTGCATCCGTCAGCGCCACGGGCTTCCCATAGGGGTCCGTAGCATGGGAGAAATCGCCTCGCAGCATCTCCGGCTCCGGAACCACTGTTCGCTGGCTCTTGCCGTTAATCTGGCGCAGAGAGTCCCATGTAAACATAAAGAACGTCCGGTTGCGTCCGTCGTATATCTTCGGCACGTACACCGGTCCGGACACCGTGGCCCCGAACTGATTCCGGCGTAGCTTGTCCTTCTGCACCGCAAAGAAGCCCTTGGCGTCGAGCGCGTCGTTGCGCAAGAACTCATACAGCGAGCCACGGAACCGGTTCGTGCCGCTCTTAGTCACCACCGTGAGCATGCCGCCTGCGTAACGACCGTATTCGGCTGAAAATCCGGACGTAAGCATCTTGAACTCCTGCACGCCCTCGAGCGGCGGTTCAATCATAGCCCCGGTGTTGCGGCGCTGGGTGTTGTTCACGCCGTCCAACAAGAAACCGGCATTATCGGCGCGCGCTCCGTTAACCGCGTACGTGCCGTCGCCGCCGTCCCCTTTCGGGATCACGCCGCCCGTGAGGAGAGCCAAGTCGCTGAAATTCCTTCCATCCAGCGGAATCTCTTTAATTTCTTCTTGCGTGGTCACCTCGCCGCGGGTAGACGACTCTGTGTTGAGTAGGGGCGGCGCTTCCGTCACTGTGATGCTTTCCGCAGCGGATCCTACCTCGAGCGGAATATCGATGCGCAGCGCTTGGTCCACCGCCAGAGTGAATTCAGCGTGCCTGTAAGTTCGGAACCCCTGTGCGGAAGCTTCCAAAGAATAGCGCCCTGGGTTCAGGTACGGAATCGTATAATCACCAATTTCATTCGAAGTGCCCTGGTAGGAAACGTTCGTATCTAGATTGGTCACTTTCACCGTCACGCCGGGAATGACAGCGCCCGTAGCGTCGGTGATTCGCCCTAGTACGCTCGCTGACGGCGTCTGAGAATACGCCGCTACAGCGGTGATGAGAAAGAACAAGCTATTTCGGATTCTGCGCTTCATGCCACAAGACCCTCTGCACCCTACTTTATCGCAAATGCGAAATTAGAGGGGGACGAGCCGGGTGTTCTGGAAGCGCAGGATGGCTTCACGCCGCCGGGGCTGCGGGCGCGACCAAACGCTCGCTCAACGCGGGTATCGCTTGGACAAGAACGTCCTCGATGCGCTCCACGAAGATAAACTCCATTTCGTTGCGCACTTCTTCCGGGATGTCCTGAAGATCTTTCTGGTTCGCCTTCGGCAGGATCACCCGCTTGATGCCCGCGCGGCGAGCGGCGAGAACCTTTTCCTTGATGCCGCCCACTGGCAACACCAGACCCGAAAGCGTCACTTCTCCGGTCATCGCGGTATCGCTGCGAACGGGATGCTTGGTGTACATGGACGCCAGCGACACCACCGCTGTAATGCCGGCGGAAGGACCGTCTTTAGGCGTGGCGCCCGCGGGCACGTGCAAATGCACACCTGCGTCGCGGAACAGTTTCGGGTCGATGCCCAGCTCCTCGGCATGCGCCCAGACATAGCTCTGCGCCGTCTTGGCGGATTCCTGCATCACCTCGCCGAGCTGACCGGTCAAAGTCAGGCCCTTGCCGTCCGGCAGCAGCGTGGACTCTAGGTACAACACATCGCCACCCGCTTCTGTCCACGCCAATCCCGTAGCTACGCCAGGCGGCAAAGTCTTGCGGGCATGCTCCGGCATAAAGATTTCCGGGCCGAGCAGTTGGTTCAAATCTCCCGCCTGAATCGTCACTGGCTCGGTCGCCCCCTCGGCGAATTTCAGAGCAACCTTGCGCGTGACGCGAGCAATCGCGCGTTCCAATCGACGCAAGCCCGCCTCACGGGTATAACTCGAGATGATTTTGCGAAGCGCCTCGTCAGTGAATGTCAGTTTCCCGCCTTCCAGCCCGGATTCTTTCAACTGCCGCGGAATCAGATAGCGCCGCGCAATCTGGATCTTTTCCTCCTCTGTGTAACCTGGGAGGCGCAGCATTTCCATGCGGTCTAATAGGGGCCCTGGAATGGTGTCCAACGTGTTCGCGGTGGTGATGAAGAACACTTTCGAAAGATCGAAAGGTAGGTCGAGATAGTTATCGCGGAACGATTTATTTTGCTCCGGATCCAAGATTTCCAGCAATGCCGACGCCGGATCGCCGCGGTAATCCCTGCCGAGCTTATCCACCTCATCCAGCATGATCACCGGGTTGTTGGAGCCGGCGCGGCGCACAGCCTGAATGAGCCGTCCGGGCATCGCGCCGACATAGGTGCGCCGGTGACCGCGCAGTTCGGCTTCATCATGCAGGCCGCCTAGGCTCATACGCTCGAACTTGCGTCCGATGGCGCGAGCGATGGATTGCCCGAGTGAAGTCTTGCCCACGCCCGGAGGTCCGACGAAACACAAAATGGGCGCCTTGGCCGAGGGGTTCATCTTCATGACGCCCAAAAACTCCAGAATGCGCTCCTTGACCTCTTTCAAGTCGTAATGGTCTTCGTCCAGAACCTGGCGCGCATTGGCGATATCCAGATTGTCCTGAGTCGAGACCCGCCAGGGAAGTTCCAACACCAGTTCAATGTACGAGCGGATGACGTGAAAATCCGGCGCCGACGAAGGCAGCCGCTCCAGGCGGGAGAGCTCCCGCTGGACTTCCGTGCGCACCTCCTCTGGCAGGTCCGTCTTTTCCAGACGCTCGCGCAGAAGATCAATCTCCGCTTGTTCAGGGTTCTTTTCGCCGAGTTCTTGCTGGATCGCCCGCATCTGCTGCCGGAGCAAGTACTCGCGCTGTTCTTTGGACATCTCGCTGCGCGCTTCGCTAGCGATTTTGGTTCGCAGCTCAAGCACCTGGACTTCATAGGAGAGATAACGGTGCATGAGGCGCAGCGCTTCCACCCGAGTCGGAGCCTCCAACAGCGATTGCTCCTTTTCAAGATCGAGGCTAAACATCGAGGCGAGCAGGTAAACCAGCCTCAGCGGATCCTCGCTTGAAGCTAACATCCGCGTGATTTCCGGCGGAGCTTGCGGCTGCGCCAGCGAGATCGCCTTAGCCGCCAAGTCTACGATGGCGCGCTGCAAGGCTTCCACCTCAGTCGATGCGTCCTGCGGCAGGGGTAGGGGGCGGAACCGTGCGGTGATATAGGGTTCGGTCTGCTCCAGTTTGATGATGAGCACGCGCTCGACGCCTAGCACGAGCAGCTCCATCGTTTCTTCGCTCGAGCGCGCCATTTTGCGGACCACCGCTTTCGTGCCAATCGTGTAGAGCTGGTCTTGCGTAGGCGACTCGATATTGGGGTCGCGCTGCGCCACTACAAGAATTTCTTTTTGCTCGGTGGCAAGGGCTGCTTCAACGGCAGCTACTGACGCCGGGCGTCCCACCGAAAGCGGGGTCATCAGAAAAGGAAACAAAGCCGTGTTCTTTAACGGCAATAGCGGAAGAATGGGAAGGTTTTCCGAGTCGCTCACAACCCCTGGCCTCCATGTAGCTTCACCAATAACATTCCATTTCGGAATTCGATCTCCCAGTGGGCGTTTTCGACCACACAGGGCAAATCCACAGTACGTTCGAACTCGCTGTAGGAGATCTCCATCCGGTAATAGGCGCAAGATTCATCGCGCATGGTATCGCGGCGGACCCCGCGCACCGTCACCCGGCGGCCTTCGACGGAAACCGTGACGTCGGCGGGGTCCACTCCCGCCAAATCGAATTTCAGCAGCCAGCCGTCCGGCCTCCGGTAGACGTCGGCGGCTGGGTGCCAGACCGCCTCGCCCAGCAGGTGAGACGGAAAAAACATGGTGTGACGCTGCCTGGACATGCCTCTATTTTCCCGCTTCGATCACCAGAAAGGCAGTGCGGCCTCCCCGGTTGACCAAAAGCAGGAGCGGCTTGCCCGCGCCCTGGCTGACCAGTCGCTTGAAATCAGCCATGGACTCCACCGGCTGCCGGTTGATGCGCTGAATCACGTCGCCGGGACGTAAGCCTGCCTGCGCCGCGGCAGAGTCTGGATCCACATCCGTCACCACGACACCCGTGATGCCGCGCGGCAATCGCAGTTGCCGCGCCAACTGGGGCGTGATTTCCTCCACTTCAACGCCTTCAATGCTGCCGGATTTAGCGCCGCGCGAGGAAGGACCGGCTGCCGCTCGTTCTTCGCTGCCTGGCAACTGCGCGAGCGTCACCGGCAGTTCCGTCGTCGTGCCGTCCTCCCGCAGCACGCGCAATTTTACTGTAGTTCCAGGCGGCGTGGAAGAAATCCTGAGCCGCAGTTCGTTTGCGGAATTGACTGGTGCGCCGTTGAGCGCCAGCACGATATCGCCCGCACGCAGGCCTGCTTTCGCCGCCGGGGTGTCCGGCTCAACTTGCGTGATAGCTACGCCGCGCGCTTCCTTCAATCCGAAGCCTTTCGCCAGCTCGGCCGTCACGTCCTGAATGCCCGCGCCCATGTATCCGCGGACCACTTTTCCGTTTTTGATGATTTGGTCCATCACATGGCGCGCCAGGTTTACGGGCACGGCGAAACCAATGCCTTGGTTTCCGCCGGAGCGCGACAGGATAGCGGTGTTGATGCCAATCAGCTCGCCTCTCGTGTTCACCAGCGCGCCGCCGGAATTGCCCGGATTGATAGCCGCGTCGGTCTGAATGAAATCCTCATAGGCTTCGATGTTCAATCCCGAGCGGCCAGTGGCGCCGATGATTCCCATGGTCACCGTCTGGCCGAGGCCGAACGGGTTGCCGATCGCTAAAACGATATCTCCCACTTCGGCGCGCGAAGAATCGCCCAGGGGAATCGCCGGCAAGCCCGTAGCGTCGATTTTTAAAACTGCGATGTCGGTCTGCGGGTCTGACCCCACCAGAGTGGCCTTGAATTCCCGCTTGTCCGCTAAGGAAACTCGTATGTCCGTCGCACCTTCCACGACATGCGCGTTGGTGAGCAGATACCCGTCTGGGCGCACAATCACGCCTGACCCAAGGCTCTGCCCTCGCTGCTCTCTGGGCGGGCGCATGCCGGGACCAAAAAAATACTCGAAAAAGTCCGGAACGTCGCCGCCTCGGACTTTTCGCACCACCGTAGTGGAAATGTTCACCACCGACGGCTGCACTTTCTTCACTACGGAGGCATAGCTGTCCACCACCGCTCCACGCTGCGCGGACGCCTCCGGCGCAGCCAGGCAAGCGATGGCGACGGGAAAAACCGCTAGAACGTGACGAAACGTCAACATGATGATTCGTATCCCCTCTCTTCGCACTCTGTGCGAGGATTCATACAGCTAGACGTTTGCCAGAGCCGGCTCGTGACAATGAAATTCGATGTTTCCAGACGAACCTACGTCCGCCTGCACCACCATTCCATCCCGTACTTCCCCTTTGAGCAAGAGCTTCGCCAGCGGCGTTTCGATCTCTCTTTGGACAGCGCGTTTCAACGGTCGCGCGCCATAGGAGGGATCGTAACCCACATGCACCAAGTAGGAGCGGGCCGCCGGCGTGAGCTCAAGCCTGATCTTCCGATCCTCCAGCCGCTTTTTCAAGTGTTCGACCTGGATATCAACGATTTGTTTCAAGTGCTCTTCAGTTAGCGCATGGAAGACAATGATTTCGTCGACACGGTTCAAGAATTCGGGACGGAAATGACGCCGCATTTCTTCGAGTACAGCGTCTTTCATCCTTTCGTATTCGTACCCTTCAAAAGCGCCCCGGTACTCCAAAATGCGGTGGCTGCCGATGTTCGAGGTCATGATGATGATCGTGTTCTTGAAGTCGACCGTGCGCCCTTGACCGTCGGTCAAACGACCGTCATCGAGGATTTGCAGCATGACGTTGAAAACGTCGTGATGGGCCTTCTCGATTTCGTCGAACAGAATCACAGAATACGGGCGTCGCCGCACGGCTTCCGTTAACTGGCCGCCCTCATCATAACCCACGTACCCCGGAGGCGCTCCAATCAGGCGCGATACCGTGTGCTTTTCCTGATATTCGGACATGTCGATGCGAATCATCGCCCGCTCGTCGTCGAACAGGAACTGCGCCAGAGCACGAGCTAACTCCGTCTTGCCGACTCCGGTAGGTCCTAGGAAGATAAAGCTGCCGATGGGCCGGTTCGGATCTTTCAATCCGGAACGAGCGCGCATTACCGCTTCCGCAACCGCTTTTACGGCTTCGTCCTGACCCACCACGCGTTTGTGGAGCTCCTCTTCGAGGTGGAGTAGCTTCTGCATCTCACCTTCCAAAAGCTTCGCCACCGGGATGTGGGTCCAGCGGCTAACGACTTCCGCGATGTCCTCCTCGTCCACCTCTTCCTTGATCAGGCGGGCTGAGGAGCTTTGGGACGCTAGCTTTTGCTCTTCTTCTTTTAACTGGCGCTCCAAAGCGTTTAACGTGCCGTACTGCAACTCCGCCGCCCGGTTCAAGTCGTACTGCCGCTGCGCCTTTTCAATTTCAATCCGGGTTTGTTCGATTTTTTCGCGCAGCTCGCGTAGGCGCTGGATGCCTGCCTTCTCGGCCTGCCACTGCGCTTCGAGCGCCGCTGAGGTTTCGCGAAGCTCGGCCAACTCCTTTTCGAGTTTTTGGAGCCGCTCTTTGGATGCCGGATCCGTTTCTTTTTTGAGCGCCTGCTGTTCGATCTCTAACTGCATTACGCGGCGTTTGATTTCGTCCAGCTCGGCCGGCATGGAGTCGATCTCGGTGCGCAGCTTTGCGGCAGCCTCATCCACCAAATCGATGGCTTTATCGGGTAAGAAGCGGTCTGTAATGTATCGGTTCGAGAGCACGGCCGCGGCCACCAGAGCCCCGTCTTTGATCCGCACGCCGTGGTGATTCTGATAACGCTCTTGAAGCCCGCGCAGAATCGAAATCGTGTCCTCCACCGAGGGCTGATCGACGAGCACGGGCTGGAAGCGCCGCTCCAGCGCGGCGTCTTTTTCGATATGCTTGCGGTACTCATCCAAGGTCGTCGCGCCGATGCAATGCAGCTCACCCCGCGCAAGCATGGGCTTCAGTAAATTGCCCGCATCCATGGCGCCCTCCGCCTTTCCCGCGCCGACCACGGTATGCAGCTCGTCGATGAACAGTATGATCTGCCCTTCCGAGCTTTGCACTTCTTTCAGGACCGCTTTCAGTCGTTCCTCGAATTCGCCCCGATACTTGGCGCCCGCGATCAACGCTCCCATGTCGAGCGCCACCACGCGCTTGTCCTTCAGACCCTCCGGAACGTCGCCGCGCACAATGCGCTGCGCCAGTCCTTCGACAATGGCCGTCTTGCCCACCCCGGGCTCCCCGATGAGAACGGGGTTGTTTTTGGTGCGGCGCGACAACACTTGGATCACACGCCGGATTTCTTCATCCCTGCCGATGACCGGATCCAGCTTGCCCTGGGCCGCCAGACGGGTCAAGTCCCTTCCATAGCGCTCCAACGCTTCATAAGTGCTTTCCGGATTAGGGGAAGTTACTCGCTGGCTCCCCCGTACTTCCTGAAGCGCGCTCATCAATCGGTCGCGCGTAAGTCCGAACTCTTTCAGAATCCGGCCCGCCGGCCCCATATCCTCCACCATCGCCAGTAGAAGGTGCTCAACCGACAGGTATTCATCTTTCAAGCGTTTCGCCTCTTCTTCGGCTTGAGCCAGCAAACGGCTGAGGCGGGCAGTGACATAAATCTGATCCGGCCCTCCAGCGGGACCGCTCACCTTAGGCAGGCGCTCGATTTCTTTATCGATACGTCGCGCCAGATTCGCCAAGGGAATGTCCGCCTTCATCAGGATCGACGGGGCAAGCCCCCCCTCTTGGGTCAACAGCGCGGAGAGCAGGTGTTCCACATCCACCTGCTGGTGGCTGTTCCGAGCGGCGATAGACTGTGCGGAAGCCAGAGCCTCGCGAACCTTTTCGGTGAAGCGATTAGGATCCATATTTGAGTCCCTCCATATCAACTATCCTAAGCATACAATAATAAGCTATCCCCGTCAAGCCCTTTTTGTTTGACATTCGCCAGCAGCTTATGGTAACCGTGTATTGTGCTTCGCCGCTCTTTCTTCGCTCTCCCCGCTTTAGCGTTCCAACCCGAACGCATCCATACGCCATATGTAGAAACCCCTCCTGATGTGGTGGATGCCATGCTGGACTTGGCGGGAGTTCATGCGCGGGACTTGGTATACGACTTGGGTTCCGGCGATGGGAGGGTGGTCATCGCAGCGGCCAAGCGGTTCTGCGCGAAAGCCGTTGGCATTGAGAACCACCTCGAGAGGGTTCGGCAAGCCCGTGAAAACGCACGCCTTGCCGGCGTAGCCAATCTTGTCCGCTTTGTACACGACGACTTTTTTGCGGCAGACCTCAGCGAAGCGACGGTCGTGTTCCTCTATTTGCTGCCGGAAGTCAACCTCGAACTACGCCCCAAGCTATGGCGAGAGCTGAAACCGGGATCCCGAGTGGTGAGCCACGAGTTTGGAATGGGAGATTGGAAGCCGCAGCGCACCATCGAAGTGCGTGGAGCCAAAGTGCATAAATGGCTGATCCCGCCAACTTGAGAAGAATATGGGCGCCTATTTTACGGCTAGCCAAGCGATAAACAAGCCGTCCGGCTCCACGTCTTCCCAATATGAGATGAACTGGCTGGAAACGTCCCGGCAGCGTTTCCGCAGCAGCTTTTCCAGCTCCCCGCGCCGGAACCAGCGTTCCCAGGCGGGGGTTTCGAGCCTCCCCCACTGCTCCGCGTTCTTGTCAATGATGAGGATCCGCCCCCCGGGCTTTACCACGCGGCATAACTCCGCCACTGCCGCCTCGACATCCACCGCATGCTCGAGCGATTCGGTGGCATAGGCGGCATTCATGCTGCCGGTAGCCACCGGCAGCGCAGTCATGGAGCCTAAGATCACCCGGATTCCGGAAGGCGCAGCGCGCAGCATCGCCTCCGCCAGATCGAGTCCAAACACCTCGGCTTCCGGGTAGCGCTCCTTCAAGATGCGTGCAAAGCGTCCTTTGCCGCATCCCACGTCCAACACTCTTTTCCCGGTTAAATCGCCGAGATGGCGTAACAAGAGCTGAACGTGAAAGATACGCGGGTCAATCGTGGCGGGAAAGTGGGCTTCGTCTTGCGCAGCCTTTTCAAAAGAATCGCGGATCTGCCGGAGCAGATCCGCGTCCAGTTTGGGTTTCCGGCGTGTGAAAAACGGCCAGTTCACAGTGTCTCACGCGCGGGTGAGAAAAATCGGGAAGCCCCGTTTGTTGGCGTAGTTCGGGCGGTAACGCTCGGTGTTATACATGGTCGCCACGTCGACTTTCCGGGGGCCTAATTTCGGATCAGGGATTTCCACCAAGTCGAATTTCCCATCGCTTACCGCGGTCATCAAGCCGCTCTTGCCTTCCAGGATCGCATCGAACGCCATGTTGCCGAACGTGGATGCTACAAGCTTGTCGATGAAATCCGGTTCGCCCGATCTCAGCTCATAGGTGAGATCGCTCACCACGGTGTCTTCCTTGGTGCGCGCTTTGACTTCGTTGGAAAAGTCTTCCGCCACACTCAGCTTTTTGCGGTGTCCGTAAGCGTCCGGTTCTCCGTATTCTTTTACCGTATAACCTTCCCACTCTGCCCCTTCCGAGAGCACCACCAAGCAGTAATTGCTTGGGTTGTTCCGTTTGTCGGTCATCAGCAAGTCGATCATCTTCTCGAGGTTGAACTTATACTCGGGAATGCCGCACCGGATATTCGTCACGTACGCGGTGTACAGCGCCGTATAGCCTGCGTCGCGCCCGAACACCCGAAAGATGCCTACCCGCTCGTGGGACCCCACCGTGGAACGCTGGCGGTTAATGGCATCCATGGCCCTCGTGATAGCGGTGGAAAAGCCGATGCAATACTCCGTATTGCGCACGTCGTTGTCCATGGTCTTAGGGACGGCCATAACCTTAAATCCCAGTTGGTGTAGGCGCGCCGCATAGCTGAGCGTGTCGTCGCCGCCGATGGCCACCAAACAGTCGATGCCGAGGATTTCCAAGTTCTTGAGAACCACCTTGCTCACGTCGTAAACGACCGAGGTGACGCCCTTTTTCGTGATTTCGTGTTTCGGAAAATCCTGGTCCTTCAAATGATCCGGCAACGACTTCATTTTCGCCGGATTGGTGCGGCTGCTATGCAGAAACGTGCCTCCCGTGCGGTCGATGGTCCGGGTGTTCTCCCGGTTCAGCGGCAGGATATAGCGCTCCTTGCTCGCCGGATCCTCGAAGTTGACATGCGTCAAACCCTCCCAACCACGCCGGATGCCGATAACTTCCATGTTGTTCTCCACGGCGCGGTAGGTAACACTCTTAATCACTGAGTTCAGACCCGGCACGTCGCCGCCGCCTGTCAGAATTCCAATTCTCTTGGCCATGAATGCTCCTGTCTTTCAAGTAGTGCGTTCACACTGTATTATATCCGCCTTGGATCTCTATCCGCCGCGTGGCCGGCGGGATTTGCGTTACACTGCAAAAGGATTTCGATGGTTGGCAAGTTAGGTTTGGTTTCGGCGTGCGCACCGCTGGGGTTTGCGTTTCTTCTGAGTTCCGTGCTATGGGCGGGTCAGCCGCAGGCTAAGGCTTCTCCATCCGCGTCCACCTTCCGTGGCTACTACATTTTTGGGCACGGCGCAAACCGTTTCGAGCCGTGCGGTTCCGGCCAGAAATACTGGGTGGTGGGGGACCAGGAGCTTTTGTTGCAACTCCGGGCGGCCTATCAAAGGCTTGCGCGGGTTCCGGAAGGGCCGGTTTACGTCGAACTGAAAGGCGCACTCGGACCGAAGCCCAGCTTCGGCGCCGCCGCTTCCCACGATGGGGTCCTACTGGTGCGGCAAATCGTCGCGGTGCGTAGCAAAGGGGACGGCGGCTGCGCGCCTCCTCCGGAACCACACAGCAAGAAATAAGAGATCCGGATCTGTAGTCCGCTCTCCATTCAGACCCGAAAATCTCCATTACAGCCTCGTATATGCTCCGTTGGACGGAGGAAAGTGGAGTCAACTCTTTGGTTTTCCTTATACTTAAGCTTCCTGGAGAGCGGTCCATCTGGGGGGCTCCGTTCGAGGGAACGAAATTGCGAGGAGGATATCGCGTGAGCACGCAAAGCTTCGCACCCGCGAAGTCGGAAAACTTTGTAGTGATTCAGCCCGAGACTACCTATACCGGCACGCCGATTAAGCCGCTTGCCAAAGGGCTCCCCAAAACGACGCAGTCGCTTTGTCCGGAATGCTCCGCCTTGCTGGAAGCGACGATCTTCGAGCAGGACGGCCGGGTGATCATGACGAAAACCTGCGACGTACATGGCGAGTTTCGGGACACCATCTATTCGGACGCCAAACTTTACTTAAAGATGGAGCAATGGGAGTTTGGCGACAATCGCGGACTCCAAAATCCGGCAGTAACCGACGCCGCCGTATGCCCCACCGATTGCGGTCTGTGCAATATGCACACCAGTCATACCGGCTTGGCGAACGTCGATCTGACCAACCGCTGCAACCTCACCTGCCCGGTGTGTTTTGCCAACGCCAACGCCGCCGGGTATTTGTATGAACCCGACCTGACTCAGATCCGGAGGATGCTCCAAGCGCTTCGCAACGAACGTCCGGTAGCTGCTCGCGTGGTTCAGTTCTCGGGCGGCGAGCCCACCATCCACCCCAACTTTGTGGAAATCGTGGCGATGGCGCGCGAGATGGGCTTCTCGCATATTCAAGCGGCCACCAACGGCATCAAGTTCACGAGCTTGGAATTTGCACAGCGTTGCAAAGAAGCCGGGCTGCATACCTTGTACTTGCAGTTTGATGGCGTAACCGATGACGTTTACCTCAAGACTCGCGGCGAGCCGTTAATCGAGAAGAAGCTTCAGTGCATCGAAAACGTGCGCAAGGCGGGCATGAAGATCTGCTTCGTGCCGACCGTAGTCAAGGGTTTCAATGACCATCAAATTGGGGATATCATCCGGTTGGCGTTAGAGAACATCGACGTGGTGAGCGCGATCAGCTTCCAGCCCGTGGCGTTTACCGGCCGGATTTCACGACACGAACTCGAAGAAAAGCGGTTCACGCTCTCCGACTTTGCCCACGCCGTCCACCAGCAGACGGGAATCTGCGACCCGTATGAGGATTGGTTCCCCTTATCCTGTGTTACGCCGTTCTCCAAATTGATCAGCGCACTGCGAGGTGATCCGACCATCTCCCTTAGCTGCCATCCCCACTGTGCTTTGGGGACTTATCTGTTTGTGGATCAGAACAAGAAAGGGACCCCGGTGACGCGCTTCATCGACGTGGGCGCGATGTTGCAGGACATGGACATGATCTCCCGCAAGGCGGGAGCCGCGCGCATCAAGTTTTTCTCGAAATTGAGCGCGTGGAATTCCCTGCGGAAACACTTCCATGCGGACCGCGCCCCCGAAGGGCTGTCGTTCGAAAAGTTCTTGCAAACGTTGCAGGGGCTCACGGATAAGCAGTATGGCCGCGGCAAGAGCGAAAAGGAAGGGTTCACCTACAAGACCCTCATGGTGGCCGGAATGCATTTCATGGATCATTACAACTACGACGTCGAGCGCGTTAAACGTTGCGTGATCCACTACGCCGCTCCTAACGGCAGGATCTATCCTTTCTGCGCCTACAACGGCGGGCCGACCTTCCGCGAGCAGATCGAGTCCACGTTTTCGATGCCGTTTTCAGCGCAGCCCCAGATGAAGGCGCTTAAGATGAGCGGCGCGAGCGCTTGCGGCGCCTGCGGTTCTCCTACGGCGAAAAACTCGATGATCCAGCTTTCCTAACGGCAACCCGGTAGGAGTCGGCGGCAAAGGATGTGCCGCCCCACGCCGCCGTGATAGAATCGCCTTGCCATGAAATTCGGAGTACATAGCTTCATTTGGACGGCTGATTTCTCCCCGGTCGATTTTGATCTGCTTCCACGGATCAAAGAGGGCGGTTTTGACGGCGTCGAACTGCCCTTGTTCGAGCCGCGCACCTATCCAGCGGCGGAGATTCGCAAGGGACTCGAAGAGCACGGGCTTGCCTGCACGTTTTCTGTCGTGATACCCGCGGAAATGAGTTTGATTGCCGCCGATCCCACGGTCCGCACTCGGACCCGGGAGTACTTAACTCGCTGCATTGAAAAGGTCGCCGAAACGGGTGCGAAGCTGATCGTGGGTCCCATGTATTCCCCTGTCGGACATATGTCTGGCAGCCGCCGCACCGAAGATGAATGGAAGCGGGCGGTCGAGGGCTTCCAGAGTCTTGCGCCTGTGCTGGAAAGTTGTGATGTGACGATGGCGCTGGAGCCGCTGAACCGGTTTGAGACGTACTTTTTGAACACGGCGGCGGACGTGGCGCGTTTGTGTGAAGAAGTCGCATCGCCACGCGTGGGAGCGCTCATGGATACCTTTCACGCCAACATCGAAGAAAAGGACGTCGCGGCAGCCTTCAAGACCGCCGGCAGGCATCTCAAGCACGTGCACACTTGCGAGAACGACCGCGGCACCCCGGGCACGGGGCACGTTCCTTGGATGGAGGTATTCGCTGCGCTAAAGGAATTGCGCTATGACGGCTGGCTCACGATCGAGAGCTTCGGCTTTTCGATCGGCGGCATCTCGGCGGCCGCTTCGATCTGGCGGGATCTTGCATCTACGCCCGATGAGATCGCTTTCGAGGGCGTAAAATTCCTCAAGAAGCACATGGCTTAAACACGCGGCTGGCGACCCAATCCAACAATTCTTGTTCCCGGTCGACAGCCATGCCAATGCGGAGCCAACAAATCCTCGCTGGGGCTAGCAGTTCAGCGGCGTTCTCGGGGAGGTTTACCGCGTCCTTCTCTGTGGTGAGCAGCGCTTCTACGTTTAGCTGCTCACAACGCCGCGCCAGGCGCAACAGTTCGCGAGGGCTATAGTTGTGATGATCTCCGAATGGGAAACGCATCACGACCGGAATGTCGAGTTCGTCCAGACTGTTCCAGAAGGAGGAGGGGTTCGCCAGGCCGCAGAAAGCCGCCATCCGGCGGAAAGGCAACGCCGATGGCGCCCAGCGCTCCCGCCCGTCCGTCCAGTGCAAGGGGGTTACGCGGGCGTGAAAAATCGGCGCTTCAGGATTCAAAAGATGGAGCTCCTGCTCGAGTCCTGCATAGCTGCGCCCGCTTCGCGTTCGCGTGAGGATGATCACATCGGCCCGGGCTAAAGACGAGGGCGGCTCGCGTAACCTGCCGCAGGGAAATACTCCCCCTCGAAACGGATCCAAGCTGTCAATCAGCACGATATCTAAATTGCGCGCCAATCGCACGTGCTGGAACCCATCGTCCAGCAGGATGACCGTAGGAGCATACTGGCTTTCCAGGGCTTTCCCGCACTGGCAACGATCGGCGCCGATGCCTACAGGGCCAAGCCCCGAGCGGACCAGCAATTGCGCCTCATCGCCAGTCAACCGCGTCGACGCCGGTCCGCCGGGAGGAATGAGCGTCACAGGCTCAGGGTGCCGGCGGCGGTAGCCCCGGGTGAGGAAGCCCACTGAAAAGCCTCGTTCTCGGAGCTTTTCGGCCAGCCACAACACAAAAGGAGTCTTGCCCGTGCCGCCCATAGCGATGCCGCCCACGCTCACCACCGGTGTGCGCAGCGTTTCCCGGCGCGAGTATCGGCTTTTCCGGAGCGCCGCTCCTACGGCTGTCCAAATCCAAGCAAGGGGCATTAAAAAAAGCCTTTCACCTGGCGTGTGGATCGCGCGGGGTACGCTCTGTCCATGCCAATGAGCGATTTCGGAAGCTACGCGCGTTACGGCGCCCCGCTTTTGCTGCGCCAAACGCAATGCGCATGCTCCGATGGCGCTGCGCTGCTCCTCGCTCGCTAGCAGCCTTTCTACGGCGGCGGGCAGTTCCGCAGCTTGTTGGATGCGGATCAGCGCTCCGGCGGCAGTGAACTCTTCGGCAATCGCCGCAAAGTTCTCCATATGCGGCCCGGCGATCACGGGGCGCGCGTGAAAAGCGGGTTCGAGAATGTTGTGACCGCCGCGGTGCGCCAACGTTCCTCCCATGAAAACCACATCCGCCAATCTAAACAACCCGCTTAATTCCCCGATGGAATCCAGCAACAAAACTCCGGGCAGAGCAAGCGTGTCACTTTCTGCAAGGCGGGACCGCCGCAGGCACGGCAACCCGGCTAGTTTTGCCGCAGCGGCGTCGAAGCGCTCAGGTTTCCGTGGCGCGAGGATTAGCAACAGGCCTGGATGGGTAGGCGCCAGGCGGCGAAAGGCTTCGATCACAGCGTCGTCCTCATCGGGATCGCTCGGTTCAGCAGGCGGCATCGTACTAGCGGCAATCCACACATGCTGCGGCTTCACACGCTCCAGCAAGCTCGTTATCACTGCGGGAACACTTACGGCTGTGGCCGCGAAGTCGTACTTGAGGTTCCCGGCTACGAGCGTGCGAGCCGGCGGAGCCCCTGCGGCAAGAAACCGCTCTTGGTCGCGAGGCGATTGGACCAAGATCCGGTCGGCGTGGTGCAGAACACGCCGAAAGAACCACGCTAGCCTTTGGTAGCGGGGTGCAGCGCGGTCGGAAATCCGGCCGTTGACAATCAGCACGCTTGCCCCGCCGCGCTTCACCTCACGGAAAAGGTTTGGCCAGATCTCGGTCTCCATAACCACGAGCACGCCCGGACGGATGCGCCGGATGACTCGCCGGATAGCGGCCGCGTAGTCGAAAGGCAGAAAGAATACCCCGTCGGCGAGATCCTTGAGCTTCTCCTCCGCCATAGTCCGTCCGGTGAGTGTGGTGGTGGACACGTAGAGCGGAACGCCAGGCAGCGCAATCTTCAAACGGCGTAGCAGTTCCATCGCGGTCAATACCTCTCCGACTGAAACCGCATGGAGCCACACCGCGCCTGCGCCCAGGGCCCCGAAGCCGGACGGCAGGAATCCCAGCCGCTCGGCGCAGCGCCGGAAGTAACGCCGGTCCCGCACACCCCGGTAGAGCACGTACAGTACTATGAAGGGTAGCGCGACAACTTCGAGGATGCGGTACAGGAGATAGATGAGTCTGGTCGCCAAATCTCTGACTCTTTCACTGAGTATAGCGGCGCTTCTCGCTGCCGACAAGAATGCTCGGAAGGACGGGTTCCGCGTGAATCCGGCCTCTTCCTACGCTGCGAGGCAAACCAACGAGAAAGTTACCATCGCGGTCGAGCCCTTTGACACTCCGGAAAAGGTTAGGTCTGCTTTCGGGAAGGTAAACCCCAATGAATACGGTGTCTTGCCGGTGTTGTTAGTGATGCAAAATGATTCCCCGAAGGCGCTGGACCTCCACCACATGCGCGTGGAGTACATCGCGCCTGACCGGCAGAGGATCGACGCTACGCCGGCGAGCGATGTCCGGTATTTGCGAGGCGTGGAGCGCCCGCCGGCGCCTGGCGGTGAACCTCGAACCCGGTTCCCCATTCCTGCTGCTCGGGGTAAAAGGAATCCACTCGATACCTGGGAAATTGACGGCCGGGCATTCGCAGCGCGCATGCTGCCCCCCGGCGAATCCGCGTATGGGTTTTTCTATTTTCAGGTCCGTCACCGTCCGGAGGCTAAGATCTACATTACCGGAGTGCGTGAAGCCGGCACGCAACGCGAGCTGTGGTACTTCGAAATCCCGTTGCCGTAACCGGTCCGTTAGAATGTGAGCTTCAACGCAAACTGGAGCACCCGGGCATCGCGGGAGCCGGTCACCACGGCAAAATTGTTGACGTTCGGGTTCACCCCTGTCGTCGTGGTATTGAGCGTCGTTCCGATGGATGTGAACGACGGGTGATTGAATGCGTTGAAAAACTCGCTTCGGAATTGCAAGCGCCAGCGTTCGTCAAGGCGAAAATTCTTAAACAAAGACAAATCCCATTTATTCACTCCGGGCCCGCGAAGACTGTTGCGGCCCATGTTGCCGAATGTTCCGGTTTTGGGACGGGCAAAGGCATTGCGGTTGAACCACTCCTCTACGGTACGAGGTCCTTTTGTATCGGCAATCACGTCGGGACGCTGGTTTTGGACAGCGCCGATGCCCGCGACATCCGAGCTCATGACGACATCAAATGGGCGCCCGCTCCAAAACCGAACAATGCCGGAAAGCTGCCAGCCGCCAAGCCCGTGGCGAACCCAGGCGGACTGCTTTTTCAAAGTCGGTAGATTCCAAATAAAGTTCCCGGTAAAGACTTGCGTGCGGTCGAAATCCGACGGTCCTCGCTCAGCGCGGATGTTGTTTGAGTTGGGCGGCACATCCCCGGCGCCCCGCTCGCTCGACCCGTCATCGATGCTCTTAGCCCAGGTATAAGCAGCGCCCGCGGATAACTTGCCGGTTAACCTCCGGTTGAAGCTCACTTGCAGCGAGTGATAAATGCTGCCGCCCGAAGTTTGGCGCTGCGTGATATTGCCCCAGCCGGTGAACGGGCGGACAGCGTTTACGTTGACGCCTGCGGGCACGGCGCCGGGGGCCGGATTGTTAATGTTCAACGGCCGCTGGAGCCGCAATCCTCGCGTGCCTACGTAACTAACGTTCAAAATCGCGTTGCGGATCAATTCGCGCTGCTGCCCAAAACTCCACTGATGTACCGTCGGGGCTTTGAGCGGATCACCCAGCGCGGTGAAGTTCGGCGGGGAAGACGCCAGTTGCGTCCCAGATATCGTTCCCGTAAAGCGCGGATCGGTTAACGTCACCGAGCGTGAGAAGGGTGGATTGTCAAAGGTGTTGTTGATGAACGTTCCGATGAGCGGACGCGTGTAATAGATTCCATAACCGCCGCGAAATACGGACTTTCGCCCCGCCGGCGACCAGGCAAAACCGAAACGCGGCCCCCAGAGGTGTTTGTTGTTATTCGCAATCCGGCGGCCGTAAGGGGAGTTCTGCCCGGCGAGCACCACGCCATTCAAGGGATCTCCCGAATTCGGAATCAGTTGTCCGTTGGAGGGGTTCACGCGCATGGCTTTCGACCGGTCGTACAACCAAGGCAGAAAGTTGGCGATCTGGTCGTGGCGGTCGTAAGGGTTGAGATAGGTCGAGTAGCGCAGCCCCAGGTTGAGAGTGAGTCTTTGGGTGGCCCTAAGGTCGTCCTGCACATAAAGTTCCAGCATTCCGAAGCGAGCATCGGACCAGACCGTGCGTTCGACCTCACTATATTGCGACGGCAGCCCCAGCAACATGTTCGCCACCGGGTGGCGTGCATTGTTGGTTGTATAGGTCAGGGCGCCAGAGGTGTTGGGAGAGAATGGCTGTTCCAGGTTGCCCCCGTAACTATAAATGCCGCCGAACTTGAGCATGTGCTTTCCGGCGATCTTGGTAAAGTTATCCGCAGCTTCGAGCGTGAACAGCTCTTTGTGGCCCCGGCGGGGAACATTGATGGCGGCGTAGCCAGATCCCAGATTGACCTGCGGGATAATGTTGCCCTCATTCTCTGGAAACAGTTCGGGGATGGTAAGCCCCAGCTTGGTCCGGTCCGCTATCTCAGAAATGGCCCGCATATCGAAATAGCGCCGGGCGTAATTCACCTGGACTTGGTTCACCAGCGTGGGCTTCAGAATTTGAGTCGCGCTCACCACCAAATTCTTGCCGGGGCGGTCGGATTTTGTGGTGGCGACGCCGGGGAAGCGCGTGGTGACGCTAGTCAGTCCGGAGCCTCCGTAAGGATTGCGAACGTACGCCGAATCTTGGGTGTAGCGTCCGTAAACCTTCCAGGTGTCGGAAAAGTTGTGATCGATGCGAACCATCTCTTCGCGCCAGATTTGGCGACTGGCGGCGGCGGAGGTGTAGTTGATGTTGCCGGGGCCCTGAAAGTTTGGCAAGGGATACAAGCTCAACAGCTTGACGGCGTTTGGATCCAACCGACTTTGCGGAATCACGCCGTTGGGGAAGCCCGCCCGCGTTTGCGGGTCGATAACCGGATCATCCGCCGTGCCGAATACCCGGTCGTTGCCAGGTCCATATGCGCGAAAATCGCCGCGGCGTTCCTCTGCGGTTGGGACCGTGATGTTGATCGCTTCGCCTCGCGTCACCAGGCGGTTAAATTCTTGGGAAAAGAAAAAGAACGTTTTCCTGCGATCGCGGTTATAGCCTCCTAGGAGCACTGGCCCGCCAACCGTGTAGCCGAAGTTATTGAGTTTCAGCGGAAGAGTTTGATGGGAGAAATAATCGGTGGCGTCCAGCGCGTCATTGCGCAAGAAGTGGTATAGGGAGCCGTGGAAGCGGCTGGAGCCGCTTTTCGTGACCACGTTGACTTGGGAAAAGCCGCCGCGTCCGTACTCAGCCGAAAACGTAGAAGTGAGCACCGTGAATTCGGCAACCGTCTCCAGCGAGGTAAACGTGTTCAGGGAGCTGCTGCCCACAATGACGTCGGAATTATTGCCCCCGTCGATATTAAAGTTTGAACCTGTGCTGCGCGCCCCGTTAATGCTCACGTCCGGGTTGCTATTGGGGTCCTGCCGGTCGCTCATATTGGAAGAAACGCCGGGGATCAATTCGAGCAAGGTCATGAAAGATCGCCCGTTGAGCTGGAGTTCCCGGATTTGCTCGCCGGAAATGACGCTGCCCTGTTCGCCGGATTCGGTCTGCAAAACCTCCGCCGTGGCGGCGACGGTAACCTCTTGGGATAGCTCGCCTACCTGAAGTTCGAGAGACACGCCAAGTTTCTCGCTGACGTGCAGCTCGATGCCGGTCTTGACGGTCTTCTTGAACCCGGGGGCGGCGGCCGAAAGCTCGTACTGGCCGATCGGCAAATCGGGAAACGCGAAATCGCCGCCTGGGGCGGCCGTGGTTTTCCGGGTCACGCCCGTGTCGATATGGGTAGCGACCACTTGCGCGCCCGGGACCGCCGCGCCGGACGTGTCCACAACACGGCCGCTGATGGACCCACTGGTCTCCTGTGCAAGGAGTGTCGCGCAACCAAAACAGAACAGCGCTAATGCCCGTCTCACGTCTAACCTCACCAGCCTATTATGCCCGTCTCGCCTATCTCCTCGCTGGTTGCTGTTGCGACCGTAATCCAGGGTCAGACGCTGTGATAGAATGCCGCCGGGGGTATAAGAGCAGAATGCGCAGAGCAGTGTTGGGATTGGTTCTTTCAGTAGGGCTGTGGGCGCAGTCTCCGGAAGCTTCCATCAGCGGCGTCGTAACGGACAATCACGGCGCCATTGTGGTGGGTGCAGAGGTCACGGCCATAGCGGTTGAAACCGGGGTGAAAACGGCTACGAAGACGAACGACCTCGGTTTTTACTCCTTACGGCAATTGCCCATTGGCGAGTATGTGATTACGGCCCAAAGCCCAGGGTTTCGGAAACACGAGCGGCGGGGCATTACGTTGACGACCGGGCAGGCGCTCGAACTGAATATTACGCTCGAAGTCGGGGCGGTGAGTGAAAGTGTCACGGTGGTGGCGGAAGCGCCGTTGTTGGAGACACGGAACTCGGACGCCAGTCAGCTCGTGGAGTCAAAAACCCTTGAGGACATGCCGCTGGGCGACCGGCGATCGATGAATCTGATCGAGATTACCGGCGCCGCCGTGTTTGTAGACTATGATTCCGGACAAAAACCCAACTTCAGCCTCGCGGGGGGCCGTACCCAAAGCCAAATGTTCTGGATTGACGGGGGCACTGGACAAAACATGCGGCTGGGCGCCGGACAGATTGACGTGGATCCGCCGGTGGAGACTCTACAGGAAGTGAAGGTGATGGCCAACGGCTTCTCCGCTGAATTCGGGGGCTCAGCCGGCGGCGTGATCGTCGCCACCACCAAATCCGGCACGAATCAGTATCGCGGCAGCGTGTTTGAGTACTTGCGAAACCAAGTGCTCGACGCACCGAATTTCTTTTCTCCCATTGTGGACGGGAAAAAGAGCAAGCCCGCCCTACGTTACAACGTCTTTGGCGGAACTCTAGGGGGACCGATACGCAGGGATAAGACCTTCTTCTTTTTCTCTTACGAAGGGTCCCGCCGCCGCGACGGCTCGGTCCGAACTTTGACCGTCCCCTCTCTGCTTCAGCGCCAGGGAGATTTCTCACAAACGTACAATGTACGCGGCGCGTTGGCGCCCATCTACGACCCTGCCACCGGCCGGACCGAAGGCGGGCGGGTTGTGCGGGATCCTTTCCCGGGCAACCGTATTCCGTCCACCCGTTTCGATCCTGTAGCCGTGAAACTCGTGGATTTTTATCCATTGCCTAACCGCGAGCCGGATGACCCGACGGGCGCCAACAACTTCCGGGGCAACGACGTGACTAAGTTGACGCGCAACAACTGGGTCATCAAGATTGACCACAACTTCAGCTCGAACGACAAGGTGACCGCTCGTTACCTTTACAACAGCGACGACACCGAACCCAACAGCGTGTATGCGAACCCCGCCGCCGACACGGTCACGATGACGAAGCGCCATCAACAGTATTGGTACGGCACTTGGACGCGAGTTCTATCCCCCACCTTGATTAACGAGTTCCGTTTTACTTACAGCAACCGAGTGAACCATGCGCACTCGAAAGGACTCAATCAGAACTGGCCTAGCCGTATTGGCATTAAAGGCGTGCCCGACGACGCTTTCCCCCAGTTTCAGCCTGCGGGTTACGCAAACCTGGGTTCCGGGGCGCAGGATCGCCGGCAGTTTCCCATCGAGCAGTACCAGATAGTGAACAACACGACCTGGGTACGAGGCAAGCACACTGTCAAATGGGGGCTGGAATTCCGCCCGTCCAAAAACTACGAGATCAACCGTCAGCTTGTCTCTGGACGGTTCGCGTTCAACCGCCCACTGACCGGGCTCCCTGGATCGTCGGGGACCGGGGATGGCATTGCGGGAATGCTGCTGGGCGTGATTTCCACCATGGAGCGGCGCAGTACGCCCGTTACGGATCGCCGCAGCACGTATTGGGGCGCCTTCATCCAAGACGATTGGACAGTGTCGCGCAGCCTTACCTTAAACGTCGGCTTGCGGTGGGAAGTTGATACTCCCATGAAGGATATGAACCTCCGCATGAATGGCTTCGATATGTACGCCATCAATCCGGTGTCCGGCACGCCAGGAGTAGTGAAGTTTATGGGCGTAAACGGCTATCGCACCACTCCCTGGGATACCGACTGGAACAATTTGGGTCCGCGTTTTGGTTTTGCCTGGCGCCCATTCAACGTTGAAAAGACGGTTGTACGCGGCGGTTTCGGCATTTTTTACGCCCATCCGTTTGACCGTGGACAGCCCACGGCTGCCTCGCTGGGCTTCGAAAGTAGCCTGACGGTGACCACCAATGACAGCGGTGTAGCGATCCCTTACACGCTATCGGGCGGGTTCCCAGCGGGGGAACTCAAGGAGCCAGTGCGCGACGATTCGTTCGGCGCCGTGCCGCTGACACAGACGGCAAACACTGCCGTAACGTTCTTCGAAACGAATCGCCGGACGGGCTACTCGGAGCAATTTAACTTGCGAATCCAGCATGAGCTTCCCGGGAGGACGGTCGTGGAAATCGGATACCTGGCGAACCTGTCACGCAAACTGCCGAGCACGGACCTCCCGATCAATCAGATTCGTCCGGAGTTACTGGGCCCCGGTGCGGGCCGTCTACAGCGGCCATTCCCTCAATTCAGCAATGTTTCGGTGGCTAACCCGACGCTAGGCGTTTCCCACTACCACGCAGGAGTGGTGAAGGTGGAGAAGCGCTTTTCGAGGGGTTTCAACATTCTTTCTACTTACACTTTCGCCAAATTGCTGGATAATTGCTCGGGCGGCGGCAGCACGCTGGGTGACGAAGGCAACCCCTACTCCAACTTTTACAACCGGAGGGCTGACTACGGCCCGGCGGAAAACGACATACGCCACCGCTTCACCTGGAGTTCTGTCTACCAGCTTCCCTTCGGTCGGGGGAAACGGTTTTGGGCGCAGCACCCTTTGGGACGAGTGGCCGGAGGTTGGTCTCTGGGCACGGTGGTGACATGGCAAAGCGCCGCGCCTTTTACTGTCCGCACGCAGACGAATACGACCCAAGCATACTCGGCAGGGCCCTTGCGTGCTGACGTCATTCGCAACCCGAACTTGCCGTCGGACCAGCGTACTTTGATGCGCTGGTTTGACACCGGCGCGTTTCAGCAGCCGCCGCCGTATCAGTTTGGCAACCAGGGAATTAACATCGTGCGTGCAGACCCGTTTTTCACGCTCAATACCTCGATCATCCGGAGCTTCCGGTTAGACGAGAGAAAACAGTTCCAATTCCGCGGCGAGTTTTTTAACTTTCCGAATCACCCGGATTTCGGCTTGCCCGGCCGGATCTTCGAGGGTCCCGGTTTCGGCGTGATCAGCTCCGCACGTCCGGCGCGAAGAATCCAAATCGGACTACGGCTCACGTTCTAATACGGGATGGCGGCGCGCCGTGCCTCACTCGACCCAGACCTTCGGCACAGCGGGGCCGTCTGTGGGACTATCCACGCCGCCCACCCGCACTGTAACCGGCAGCGGAGCCCCACGGGAAGAAATGTGGGCTCCCGGAACCCTGAGGTTGAGTTGATAGAGGCCGACGAGGTTCGGGACCAAACCCGCCCAGTCTACGATAATGGCCGCTTCTTTAATCCGCGGATCCCCGAAGTAGACGCTCACGTTGTCCACTTCGGCCGGCGGATCTGCGGGCGATGGCTGCCCGGCGATGATCTTCGCGTTCTTGACGGGGCCCAGACCCACGGCGTACATCACCAGCGGTTGATCCCGTTTGGCCGGATTGTCACGCGTGACAGGATCGCCTCCGTTCTGATGGAAAATGGCGGGCTGACCATCTGGATCGACTAGGACAGCGGGAGCGTATTTCGTGAGCGTGATGTTTTGAGCCGCCGAGGCAACCTTGTTCTCGACATCGTGGACAACGATAGAATAACGCGTGGCCGTGAAATCAGGCGGAATTTGCAGATTAATCTGCCCCGGAGATGTCATCAACAGGGGCAGAGGCGTATTATTGGCCGTGACGCACACGCCGCCTAGAATGGTCGGAAGCGGGTAGCTCGAAGCGGTAGCGGATGAACCAAGATTCACTCCAAAGATGGATGCCAGCGTGTTCGGCGCCAGATTCGGGAGATAACTGGCGTAATTGACAATCCCGTTCCGGTTGATCGCCGGGCGGTCCCGTGTTGTGGTCCGCTCGAGCGGAACGATGCTCAAGCCGCTTGTCGTCAATACATAGGCTGTACTGCCTGCGGGATCGACCACCATCGAGCGGCCAACTGTATTCACACGCTGGTTACCGACCACTGTGGAGATGGGGCCCTCCAAAGCCGGCGCGCTGAGCACGGTGGAACCGGTGTTCACATCCACGAGTTCAACCGTAGGAGTGTCCGTGACCTGAACGTTCGCTGAGGCCCGAGCGGGGAGGGAAAACCTCGCTACCGTAGTATTATTTACTGCTGCTACGGACGGGATGGGGCGGACAACGTTTTGGACAGTGGTGGTTCCGCGCCCAGGGGTTACCACCCCAACCGTGCCGGCAGATTGGATAGGCGTGAGCGCTTCGTTCAAAATCAAGCCATTGACCAAGTAATAACGCCCTCGAGGACCTGCCGCCACAGGCCCATAATAGCCCTGGATGGGCGCGGTGACCACCTGCCGCCGGATCACGTATTCGTCCATCAAAGCATCGTATAAATATGCGTATCCTTGGCCATCTAGCAAAAGCGCATACTCTCCGTTGGGCGTTGCCGTCATGGTGCGGGGGGCGGGCACCGTATTGGTTTGAATCGCCGGGCTAATCCGCCTAGGAATCGCTTCATCTCCTACCACGCTCCACAGCGTCCCGTTGGACATCACGATCTGCAATCCCCGCTGCGTGGCGGCTATCGCGCTCGGAGTAATGATGGGCAAATTGCCGTTAAACGGAATCGGCGGGAACTTGACTCGGCCAACCGCCTGCATTTTATTGAGGTCCACAATGCTGATGGATTCACCGCCGCTGTTGGCTACGTAAAGCGTATTGGCGTCCGGGGTGAGCGCCAGGGCTCTGGGGAGCTGTCCAACTTTAATGGGAGCCAGAAACTTTTTCTGGCGGATGTCGAAGACCTCGACCCGGTTCAATCCAGAGTTGGCGATGTAAATCCGCTGCCGGACAGTATCCATCACGATATCCACCAGGCCTTCGTTGGGAGAGTAATTGACTGGGATGGGAAGAACGTCCGCTCGGGCTTCCGGATCGCGCTGATTCTGAAAAACCCGCAGCATCGGCGGGATGTTCACCGCTTCGGGAGATTGAATCAAAAAGTCGTGGTACACCGTGCCTGGCTGCCGTCCCGCCGCAGGATTGAAAGAAATTCTTAACTGCGGGCCGTCGGGAGTATTGACCACCTGCACTCGGGGAGCAGACAGAAGAAATTGAGCTTGCTGCGTGTTAACGTTGCCGAATCCCCCTGGCAGCGTTCCAGGCAAACCGGCGCCCGGCTGCGGGGGAAACACGACCACCGGACCGCCGCCGCCACCGATGATGCCGCCGCCGGGCCCCGTTGCACCACCTAAACCGGCTGGGGCTAGTCCGATGGCCTGCAACAGCGTTGCTGAGGCCGTCATCCGCCCCCGCCCCTCGTTGCGAACCAGAATTTGCTGGGTGTTTAGGCTGGCGGTGACGCCGCACTGGTCGTTAGCCACCAAGGTCGCCGTGGTTTCCGGGATCGCGATTGGGCTTTGCTGGAGCTGAGCGAGCGGGATGACCGTAAATCCCGAATCCGAAAGGGCGTAAATGGCGCTTCCGTCCGGGGCGGCCACCATTTTCCCCGCCAAGTTTTCGGGCAACTGTAAGCCAAAGTAAATCAATAGGTTATCTGGATCACAGACAAAGAGCTGGGTGACATTCGCCCGGGCTGGAGGGTTTTGGATGGGAGCGATGTTGAACGCGCCAAAAACGAAAGAGCCATCCGGGGCGAATGTGCTTCCGCCTTGGTTCTGCTGCAAGTTGAACTGCTGCGCCACTTGGTTGAAACCCTGGGTATTAAGATTGGTGGTGAGGGGAAACGGGGCGTTGGCGGCGTTCATCTGCGCGAGCACAGTCAGCGTTTCTGTATCAAATAACCGCAGACCCATCATGAACTTAGAGCCGTCCGGGGAGAGCGAGAGCACGGTCGAGGCATCACCCACATAACGGCTACGGAGAACCGCGGCCGAGGGGACGTCGTAAACGAACACCACCCGCTGGCTTTGGTTAAAGGCATTGACGCCGATAATCTTCGCCCCATCCCGGGTGGCGAGGAGCTGGCTGCGGTTGGCCAAAAAGATGCGCCCGGCCAATGGAGGCAGTTGGGGCGGTTGGGGCGCCGGAGGCGTAATCAAGACATTGGAAACAGGTGCGCTCGCGGCGGCGTTCGGATCGTAAAGCAGCAGCGTGTTTTGGGAATTGTTCGGTCCTGTTCCGATCGTGGTGATCAGCACCCGTTCATCGCCTCCCACGGCTACACCCTCGGGTTTAGCAGGGAGACTGACGCGGCTCACTACATCGGAACGGTCCAGGTCAATGGCGTTCAGCGACGAGCCGTTGTGGCATGTCACGTACAAATACTTGCCGCTACGAGACATCGCCGCCGCCAAAGGCAGGGCGTCGGTGCGGATTGAGGTCAAAAAACGACGCTGTAAAATCGAATAAACCTCTACGCGATCCTGACTGGAATTGACCAAATACAAGCGGTTGCGGGCTTCATCCAGCACAATGTCGGACGCACCGCCCACCAAAGTGACAACATTGCCAATCGTGGCGGCGCTGCTCACGCTCGCCAACGAGAGAAAAAACACTACCCACTTACGCACAGCCATGGACCCACCAGTATAACCCTCTAACCGAGGCGAAGTTTCGCTTCCAAGTCCGCCCCTGCTCAGCGTAACTGAGCCACCAAATCGCCGCTTTCCCGCAGGAGAGCCAAGCGCGCGCGCTCCAGGGCATAGCGGCTTTCCAGCCATGCTTGCCATTTCTCATTCTCCAAGTAACGCGCCTCTTCGATTTGCCGGATGGTAGCGCGCCCTTCGCTCATGCGAGCGAGCAGCACCGATACATTCTCTCGTGCGACTTCCAAATCCAGATAAGCGACTTCGCTGGCAGACTCGGCCCGTTTGACCTCGTGAAAGCAACGCCGAGCAGCAAGGGAGACGTCGTTCCTCGTCTTTTGCATGTCGATGCGTAGGCGGCTGACCTCCAAATCGGCTTGCGCGGCGCGCGCCTGAGCGGCATGGCTGGCGTAAACAGGAATCCGGACGGAGACGCCCAGTTGGCCGTTGTGGCGCTGGAAACGACTGAAAAACTCCTCGTAATTGTTATATTTAGCGAAAATAGAGTATTGCGCGACGAGATCCACTACCGGCAGGCGCTCCGCTCGGCTCGCTTTCGACTCCAGGTTTTTAGAAGCGAGTAATGATTGCAAACGCCGCAACTCGCGGTTGCTTTCCACCGCCCCTTGAACAGCCGCGTCCTCATCGGCGGGAATATTCGGAACCGGGCGGTTTTCCCCCGCAGCCCGCACTTTATCGGTGATATCGAATCCCAGGGCCAGGGCGAGCGCGCTCTCGGCGGTTTCTTGCTCGGCTTCGAGCGACAGCACCTTATGACGCGCGGCGGCGAGGTTAAGCTTAGCGCGGTGCAGTTCGATGTCGAGCGCACGCCCTTCTCGAACTTGTATGGCAACCTCTTCGGCCACCTTTTGAAGACTCTCGACTTGTTTGCGCGCAAGTTCCAAGCAACGAGCCGCCTTTTCGGCATCGAGGAAAAGATTCGCTACCCGCAACGCCACCTCTTCCCGTTTGGCGGTGGTATCGAGTTGCGCGCCCCTCGCGTTTTCTTTGGCTTGCGCCAACCGGTAGCTCAAGGCGCGGTTGAAAACGGTTCCGACAGCATCCGCGCGAAACACGGAAGGGGCCGAACCCTCAATCGACATCGGAAAACCGTTGCTATAGGCGGCGCCGCTGCCGACCACCACTTTCGGCACAAACGGATCATGCGCAACGCGGACTTCAAGCCAGCTCTTTTGCTCCTCCAGGCGGCTCATCACCAGGTCAGGATTCTGTCGCAATGCCAGATCCACGGCCTCTCTCAGTGTCATCGTGCGGATTTCGCTCCAGCACAAAGCGGCAGTTGAGAAAAACAAAAGTCCTTGAAGACGCATCAGCTCGTCATCTCCTTCCTTGATTGAATCACTCCCGGCAGCTACTCGTATCGTAAGGCTTCGGTGGGGTTCAACCGGGAGGCGCGGTTTGCAGGCAGAAGCCCGAAAATTAAGCCGACAGCGACGGAGACCACTAGGGATACGATCACAGACGCCACGGACACCGGAATTTGAACGCCCGGCAACAAGAACCGGATACTCAGAGGAATCGCCAGCCCTACCACAATCCCAGCTATGCCTCCGCCGAGGCTGATAAGCACGGCCTCCGTCAAAAACTGCAAAAGGATATCCCGGCGGGACGCCCCTACCGCCATGCGGACGCCGATTTCCCGGGTGCGTTCAGTCACGGTGACCAGCATGATGTTCATGATCCCAATGCCGGAAATCACCAGTGCTATGGCGGAGACCAATATCAAGACGATGGTAAGGACCAGGGCGATCTGTTTGGCGGCTTCTAGGATGGGAGTGAGGGACTTCACGGTGTACTTGGCGCCCGGGCGGTGACGGCTTTCCAGGATCTGGCGCACCATAGTGGCGATTTCCTCGACATCCTCTGCATTCCGGACCTGCACATACATCGGGTCTACTCTCTCAAAGGCAGTGAAATAGCGAATCACGGTCCACGGGATCAAGATGGTTTCCTCGGTGAGTTCGGAGAGGCCAAATGTCTGTGTGCGCTCTTTAAATGTTCCTACTACCACGAATTGGAGGCCGTGCACTTTCAGAATCTGGCCAATGGCTGCGGTCTGGCTACCGTAAAGCTTGTTGGCGAGTTGTTCGGTGAGTAAAGCCACTTTTTGCCGTGTGGCCACGTCGCTAGCGTCCAGGAAACGCCCGGCCAACAGCACCATGTTCCGGACCTGAGGGTAATGTTCATCGGAGCCGATGACGGCGATGTCGCGCTCCTTACCTTCCACGAGGATACGGTCATAATTGACAATTACGCCCGTGGCTGCGCGCAACCGGTCTCCCAGTTGGCGGTTCACCGCTTCGACGTCGGCCATCTTGATATAGTCGCCCTGCACTTTGGTGGCTTCTTGATGGCCCGCATCGTAGTAAGCATAAATGAGGTTCGACCCAATGCCGCGAATCTGGTCCAGAATGTAGTCGCGTCCGGTCATCGAGATGGTCACCACCAGGATCACAGACGCGTTGCCGATGACCAGACCCAACGCGGTGAGAAAGGTCCGGATGCGATTGGCGCGCAGCGCGTGAAGGCTGAAGCGCAGGGCTTCGCCAAATTGCATAAGCCCCGTCTATCCGCCCTGAATCTGGCGCAGTAGCTTCAACGCCTCTTCGCGGGGCGGATCGTCGGGAGTCAGAGGACTCTGGAGGTACTGCTTCAACAATTGTTCAGCGCGCGCCAGATTGCGACCAGTGCGGATATACGTCTGCGCCTCCTCAAATAACACTTTAGGGCTTCCGGGAGCGATCTTACGAGCGCGCTCGAAAGCAGCATCGCTTTCCTGGTAGCGTCCCTGCTTGGCGAGGAACTTCGCCAAGTCGAGCACGCGTCCCACTTGCTTGGGGGCCAGTTCGACCGCCATACGTAGCTGCTCTTCCGCCTTCCGGTACTCCTTCCGCTTTTCCGCTATCCTGGCCAATGCGTAGTGGTATTCGATAGGATCCAATTCGCGGATCTTTTCCGCAAGCCTTGCAGCTTTGTCCAGACCTCCTCCGAGGAAACCCGGAGCCTCTAGATAGTACTCAAACAGGTCGTTGATGGCTTCCTGGTGAGAGGGGTTCAATGCGACCGCCCGTTCAAAGGCTTCGCGGGTCCTCCGCGCATACTGGATGGCGGTAAACCAGTTGGAAGTCTCAGCCCGGCGTCCCCAAGCCCGTCCCAGCCAGTGGTAGTAATCCGCGTTGTTAGGATCGAGAGCCACCGCTTTCTCGAAGCATTCCGTGGCGCGCTTGAATTCTCCGGACATATAGTAGGCGCGCCCCATCAGCTCCCAGGCGCCGGCGTCCTTCGGGTCAACGCTCTTAAGCAGGTCGATAGCGGCTTGGTACTCGGTGCGATTAAACAGTTGTCGGGCGCGCTCCACTTCCGGCGAAGCGGCGAAAAGCGCCGTTGCGAGAAGTGCGGCGATGAGGACTCGAATTCTCATTTCCCCTTCACCCAAGCCAAGTGGCCCTGCTTCCTTCAGGCTACTCGTTTTGATAGATGCAATCAAGCCTAAGTTGGGTACAATCCCCCACTTCGGGGGTAAAGGCGCAACTACTTTGCGGTACCATGGAAACTTCTGGTCTCGTGCTGGAAGATTTCCGTTTTGCGATTCGAACATTTGCGAAAGCCCCGGGATTTCCGGTTACGGTGATTGCGGCGCTAGCTCTGGGCATTGGCGCAAGCACGGCTATCTTCAGTCTCGCGAATTCGATTTTGATTCGCCCTCTCCCTTATCCCGAATCTTCGCGGATTATGGTGGTCTGGGACTCCAACATCAAGCGCACGTGGGATACGGCTCCTGCGGCGTACGGAAATTTCGAGGACTGGCGGCGCGGCCAAACCACGTTCGAAACGATCGCGGCCACCCGGGGCGCTGCCTTTCACCTCACCGGTGGAGATGAACCCGAAAGAATTTCCGGTGGATTGGTTTCTGAGGGATTCTTCCGCGTTTTTGGGGTACAGCCGTTCTTGGGACGGGATTTTCAACCTGAGGAATTTGTCCGTGGACGCGAACGGGTGGTCATTCTGAGCCACGGGCTATGGCTGCGGCGTTTTGGCGGAAGCCGGGAAGTGATCGGCAAACCTCTCCGGATCAACGAGGCAGATTACCTCGTTGTGGGAGTCATGCCGGACGGCTTTCATACTCCCTCCAAGCACGAAATCTGGGCGCCCTTGGCGCTGACTCCGGAAGCGGCAACCAGCCGCGACCGCCACATGTATTTGGTTTACGGGCGGCTCCGGCGAGGCGTCACGGTCGGGCAGGCGCAAAGGGAGCTTGCGGAAATTGCCCGGCAAGCAGAGCGGGCATACCCCGAAACCAATGCCGGCTTCAGCGTGGTGGTCCGGCCGCTGCGCGAAGAGATGGTGGGCTCTCTGCGCTCTGCGCTTATGGTGCTTATGGCGGCGGTCGGGGTCGTGCTGCTCGTGGCGTGCTCGAATGTGGCGAATCTGCAACTAAGCCGCGCCTCCGCCCGTGAAAAGGAAATCGGGATCCGAGCGGCGTTGGGAGCCACCGCCGGACGGATTCTCCGCCAGATGCTTGCGGAAAGCGTTGTGTTAGCAGGTGCGGGCGGAGCCGTGGGGCTGCTCCTGGCGTACGTGCTTCTGCGCGCCATCATCCAGACCGAAGCAGCCGCCAGCATTCCCCGGGTCACGGAGACCGACATTGATCTCCGAGTGTTGTTGTTTACGCTTCTGGTCAGTGTCGGTTCAGGTGTGCTGTCTGGGTTGGCGCCAGGGTTTTATGCGGCGCGCCTGAACCTGAGCGCGGCTTTGAAGCAGGGAGGGCGTTCAGGCAGCGGAGGCGGCAGCCGCTTGCGAAACGTGTTGGTGGTCGCTGAGATTGCTTTGGCGGTGGTCCTGCTTAGCATGGCGGGTGTGTTTGTCCGAAGCTTTCTGCAAATCTCATCGGTCGACCCTGGGTTTCGCCCAGAGGGTGTGTTGCTGGCCGAATCTTCGCTTCCTCGGAGCCGTTATGCAGATCCCGTACGGCAAGAATGGACATACCGCCGGATGATAGAGCGCCTGAGTACGCTTCCGGGAGTCAGGGCGGCGGCGGGGGCCACCACGGTCCCATTCGGGAAAGCGGATCTGGTGTTTACTTACTACGCCGCCAGCCGACCGAAACCAGATGCGTCCGAAATGCCGGCGGCGAATTACTATGGGGTGACTCCGGACTACTTCCGCGCTTTGGGAATCCCGCTCCGGCGGGGGCGCGTATTCACCGAGCGGGACGGGGAGGGCGAATCCCGGGTCGTGATCGTGAATGAAACGCTCGCCCGAAAGACGTGGCCGGGCGAAGATCCGGTGGGGCAGTATTTGGTTGTGGAACATGAGGACCGGACGCCCCGACAAGTGATTGGCGTCGTGGGGGACATCAAACATTATGGTCTCGACGAAGAGTCGACCGCCGAGGTTTATGAACCCATCCGGCAGCATCCCCTTCCCTATCTGACATTCGTTCTGCGCTCGGACGTAAAGCCCGAGGCGCTGGCGACCACGGCGGCGAAGGTGGTCCGCGAGATCGAGCCGGATCTGGCGGTGTATAACGTGCGCACCATGCAGCATCAGATCGAGGACTCCATTCTGTCGCGCCGCGTGGCAGTTACGCTGGTTACCGCATTTGCCGGATTAGCTTTGCTTTTGGCGGCGCTGGGAACTTACGGCGTTGTCTCCTACTCGGTGACCCGGCGCACGCAGGAATTTGGCGTCCGGATGGCGCTCGGCGCCACACCCGGAGACATTTTCGCTCTCGTGCTCAAGCAAGGGATGTCCTTTGCCGTGTCCGGCGTGGTTGCGGGCTTGGCCATCTCGATGGTATCGGGGCGCGCGATTGCGAGTCAGCTTTACAGGGTCAGCCCCGTGGACCCGGTGGTGAGCCTGCTGGTGGTCGGCGTGTTGCTGGCGGCAGCTCTGTTAGCCTGCCTGCATCCAGCGCGCCGGGCGATCAACGTGGAGCCCGTTGCGGCGTTACGCTACGAGTAAAACTAACGTCCAAGCCACCCGCCATCAACGACGATCACCGCTCCGTTCACATAGTCGGAAGCTCGCGAGGCGAGAAATACGGTCACGCCTTTGAGGTCCGCCGGTACGCCCCACCGTCCCGCAGGAATGCGCGCGAGGATGGCGGCATTCCGCTCCGGGTCCTGTCGCAGCGCCTGGGTGTTGTCCGTCTCGATGTAACCGGGCGCTATAGCGTTAACCTGCACGCCGCGTGCAGCCCACTCGTTGGCCAGAGCTTTGGTCAACTGTGCAATGGCGCCCTTGCTGGCGGCATAGCCGGGGACCGTGATTCCGCCCTGAAAACTGAGAAGCGACGCAATAAAGATAATCTTGCCCTCACCGCGCGCCACCATGCCCTTGCCGATCTCACGGGTGATGACCCACTGGGCGTTCAGGTTGATTTCGAGCACCTCATCCCAATACTCGTCCGGGTGTTCGAGAGCGGGCTTACGCAGAATGGCGCCGGCGTTGTTGATAAGAATGTCTACGGCAGCGAAACGGGCCTGGAGGGCGTTTAAAAAACTATATACCGCCCGGCGATCTCTAAAGTCACAGGCATACGGGTAAAAATGGCGTCCCAGGGCAGTGATCTCCCGCTCCACGTCGCTACCCGAAGATTCTAGCGAGCGACTGACGCCGATGACATCAGCCCCGGCTTCTGCTAAAGCCGCCGCCATGGCTCTGCCGATGCCCCGGCGGCAGCCTGTTACAAGGGCTAGTTTTCCGTCTAGCCGGAAGAGGTCGAGCGTGTTCACAATGGTTATGGTATCCCGCGCCACCGCATTCCGCAGAAATTCGGAATGCTTCCAGGCCATGCCGGCGCTCCCGGTCCGGAGGCTGACCGGAACACCTTGTGGGCAACCGCTTACGGACGGTGGAGGCAAGCGAAGGGTGAGGTGGCGCTTAACACATCGGAGGTTATATATTTGACCGGTTTGGGAGTCCAAAATGGGAATTCCGAGTGTTATGAAAAAAAGGCGCTTCCCCGTTCTTGTTTCGCTGTTTTGCGCCCTGTTCTCCGGGAGGTGCGTTTGGGCTGCCGGCGAGCAGCCTTCGCGCGCAACTGGGACATCGGTGCAAAATGGCTGGGTTACGGTCACCCCGCGCGAGCACCACGGGGCGATCAACAATCCGCTCAAAGGCTTCCGTGACTACAAAAAGAACGGCTATGGCCTCCTGAGGCGCCAGTACATCAAGTGGAACGAGATCGAGATCTGCGCAGATGATTCTGTAGAACGTATCATCGCTCATACCAACAAGATCACCGAAATCAACGGCAAGCGCTTCGAGGATCTGAATATCAAACTGGTTCCGCGCGTGTATCTGGACTGGAACGGGTCTCCTGGAAAGCAATTCTGGCCCGCTGACCTGCACACCTTCGACTACGACAGCCCGACGTTTCAGGAAAGACTCCGGCGGCTCGTCGAGAAGCTTGGGGAGGCCTGGGACGAGGATCCGCGCATCTTTGCTGTGCAAATGGGTTTGATCGGATACTTTGGCGAGCATCACAATCCCGCCCCAACCGCCGCGCAGCGCCGCCTGCTCACAGACGCATTTCGGAAGGCATTCAAGCACAAACCTGTGCTCGTCCGGCATAATAACCCGGAGTTCATGGAGGCCGGCTTCGGAATCTATTACGACACTTTCGGCAACCTCAGCCGCGAACCGCCTGGCGGCCCCAAAGACCAGTTTCCCTGGCAGGCTACCTACGTCTATCGCGATATCTGGAAACACGCCCCCATCGAAGGGGAAGTGGAATACAACTGGCAGCAGCAGCGCGAGAGCGCGAAACCAGAGCAAACCTTCGGACGTACGCCTGACGAGACGATGACCGTGCCGGCTTACCGCCGTTACATGATCGACAAAATCAGGCGCTACCACGCGAGCTACCTGGGTTGGATCAGCAACTATAATGACTCCAACCGCGATGTGCTGGCGGGCGCCGCCGAGCTGCAAAAGGCCTTTGGCTACCGGTTTGTGCTCGATTCCGCAAGTTATCCGCTCGCTGTGCGGCCGGGACAGGAACTGAGTGTGAAGCTGACTGTGCGTAACACCGGCAGCGCCCCTTTTTACCTCGACTGGCCCGTAGCCGTTGGACTGCTCGATCCTGCTACCCGAAAGCCGGTCTGGTTTGCCCCCCTGGCGGGAGTGGACATCCGCAAATGGCTTCCCGACGAAGATTGGGACAGCGAGGCGTTCGCCTATCGCCGCCCAGCGGCGCCGTATCACAGTGAAGGCCACGCGACGCTGCCGCGCGACATCAAAGCGGGCCAATACATCCTTGCCCTGGCCATTCTGGACCGGCAGGGAGGCATGACGCCGAGCGCACGGTTTGCGATCGAGAACTACTTTCGCGGCGGCTGGCATCCGCTGGGATTCATCGGCATAGGTAAAGCGCCGGCGGAAGCTTCTTTGAAAAACGTAGCCTTTGACAGTCCCGCCTTTGATGACAGCCTGCATTACAAAGCGCCCGAGAGGCTGCGCGCAGTGAAGGCGCCTCCTAGCCCTCCGGTGAAGGCTGTGACGCCCTGGGTTGCGGACCGCTACACGGAGCTTATCAATCCCTGGCGATACTGGGTTCTGAAAACGGAAGTCAACGGTGCGGAGAAGCAAATTCTTTTTGATGAACCCGGCGGCAGCCGCATTATCCGTGTGGTAGGTGATTTCGGTGACAATTCCAGTCTTAACTACAGCTTCGGCAACGGTGTCAAGCTCGACCCCGGACGTTACCGTTTTGCTTTCCGTGTGCGCGGCGCTCCCAACCTGTCTGTCGAGTGTGAGCTGGGCGATGACTGGCGTCTGGTGTCTAAGCTAGCCCACATTCCGCTGACCGAATCATGGCGGGAGCACAGCATCGAGTTTGACGTCAAAACCACGTTCAAGGACGCGACTACGCTACGGTTTCGCTTGCCGCGCGGCGTCAAGGGCATTTTCGACCTGGCTGATCCGCGGCTAAGAATGCTGCATTAAGTAAACCCTTCTAACGGGAACCGGGGCTGAGAAACCAGGACATCCAAACCCGACGCTCCGGTAAGTCGGCCCGAGCGAGCTTGTTCGCTCTGCATCTACATGTCGCTACCATCGAAGACGAAATGACCATTCTCCTGATTCGATCGTCGCTGGCTGCGCCGCCGGAATTCCGGAAATCCGTGCGCATGGAAGCGGGCGAACTGGGCTACGGCAGCCGCTGAGCGGTTCTAGAGCATCTCGCGCATTTTGGCGACGCGCCCCGGGTCACGCTGGGCGAGATTTGTGTTTTCCAGCGGGTCGGCCTCAAGGTCAAACAGCAGTGGGGGTGCAGGGGCTCCTTCGGCGCGCGCGCCTTTACCCGACTCGAAACCGCTCACGAGTTTGTATCGGCCGTCCCACGCCAGGCGCCAAGTATTCAGCCCCGACCGTAGCCAGTCACGATGCTTTCGTGTCTTGCCTTCAAGTACGGGCCGGATCGAACGGCTATCCATGGCCGGGAGGGCGGATGCACCTGCGTAATCCAGGAAGGTGGCGGTCAGATCCATAATGCTCACCAACGCGTCGCTGACCAGCCCCGGCTTAACGCCCGGGCCGGCGACATACAGCGGCACGCCGACCGAGGGTTGGTAAGGGACGGACTTTCCCCAGCGATCGTGGTCGCCGAGCATGTCACCATGGTCGCTAGAAAACACCACCAAGGTGTTGGCGAGTTCGCCACGCGCCTCAACTACTTTCAGGAATTCGCCGGCCCAGCGGTCGATGTTTTCACACATGGCGGTGTAGTTCTGCCGGATGGCCACGTGCGTTTCCGGCGGGTACTGAGTGTTCCCGTTAGGTTGTGGAAACTGGCGGCCCCGGACGAGACGCTCCATACGCTGCGTGATGTCCATGGGGGAGTGCGGGCCGGTGAAGTTGACCTGTAGGAACCAGGGCTTCCCCTTGGGAACGGAGCGCAGAAGGCGCAGCCCGTTGTTTGCGAGCCAGTTATCGCAGTAAGCTTCCTCGTCGAGCGGTGTGGGGAAGGTAGCGGCGTATCCCTTCCGCTTCTTAAAATCGGCGACGTGCGCAGCAGCGAGCCCGCGGCGGTGCAAATAAGCCATGTAAGGGTCTTTGGGCGTGACTGCGCCGCTGCGGATGGCGTCCTGCTTGCCGGCGTTGTCAATCCCGTCGGTGAAACCCCATTCCTTCAGCAGGCGCTTACCGTCCAGGCCCCAGTCTTCGGTTTTCTTATGGAGGTCGAACTTGCCGCAGCCGAGGACGGCGTACCCGCGATCGCGCAACTTTTGGTAAAACGTCGGCTGGTCGAGCGGGTAGTCGAAACCATTGTTGGGTACGCCGCAGTTTGAGTACTCCCTTCCGGCGGCGAGACAAGCGCGCGAAGGCGCGCATAAGGGTGAGGCGACGATCGCTCGCGTGAAGCGCGCCCCCCGTTTGGCAAGAGCGTCGAGGTTTGGCGTGCGCACGTCGAGCTGCGGATTGGCGCCCGTCCAGTCAAACCGCCACTGGTCCGGGAACAGCAGAAGGATGTTAGGCGGCGCCGCTGCAACGGAAGGCATGGCGGCCAGCCCGGCGGCGATGGTGACAAATTCGCGGCGTGTCTGTGTCATAGGCGGCACTTGTATATTTATCATAAGGTGAACATCCACGGGTTCCGGCGCAAACGGGCAGCGTTAGGCCGCAGCTTTGCGGTAGGGATGCTCCTGGCGTGGTCTACGGCGGGAGCTTGCGAGACGGTGTGCGTCTCGCCTTCGACAGATTACCGTTACCTGGTGGCATCCGTAGCCGATGGGACGCCCCTGGGGGAGTATCGCTGGATTCGCAATGGCGTGGTCATTGGGGTCGGACGTTCCAACCAGACTTTCCTAATGCGTGGCGGCGACCCCTTGACGAGCGTGGAAGGCGTTGCGCCCCTTATGGCCAGCCGGGTTGTGATTGTCGAAGGGCGATGGGGAAAAGCGTTTTATGTGGAACCCGGTGGGCAACTGGCTTATCCGCGCGAGAATGTGTTGCCGCTGGAGGAAGGCGCCATTGAGATGTGGATCGCGACTCGTGAGGATGGCGAGTCCGCCGCCTACCGGAAGGACAATGTGCTGCTTCGCTACAGCGCTCCCAATGGCGAATACTTGCAGATTGCGCAGTCCGGGAAAGACGGCACGCTGTATGCGGGCGGGAGCTCTCGCGGCCAGTGGCAGAGCGCTTACGGCGGCCGCGCCTCCATGTGGAGCTGGCGAGCAGGAACGTGGCATCACATAGCCGCCACGTATTCTTCTGCGGAAAACAGCATGCGATTTTACGTGGATGGCGTTAAGACTGCTGACACCAATGAACGCCATTACTGGTCTCCTGCCGCCAACGGAGAACGTTTTACTCTGGGTAACGCGGAGTACCTGATTGATGAGATCCGGATCACCTCGCGCGCTCTCAGCGAAGAAGAAATTCGCATGAGCGCTTCCCGGACAGCGGCGCCCGGTCACGGAGAAGCGTGGCTTGAGGTCTCCATGCTGGCGCCCGGGGACTCCGTTGTGTTCGAGCAGGGCGAGCGCCGGAGCGAAGCATTTCTGTACCAAGGCGTTCCCATCAGTAACCCGCAGCCGCCGAGCACGCTGCTGCCGCCCGGAACTTCAGAGATCGTGTTGACCGTGGAAACGCCTGTCCCGACGGCGTGCGTCTGGGCAGTGAACCAGAACCCTGGGTATGGGGAAATGAACCCTTTCGAGAGCGAGGCCAGCGGAAGGGTTCACCGCGCTCGGGTTACGGGCCTGTCACCCGATCCGAACGTCGTGAACGAGGTTTTCGTGCGGTGCGCTTCAGCCCCGGACTATGCTCTGCGCTTGATTTACCGGAGCTTGAAGCGCGTGAACCCGCAGTTCCCGCGGATCGGGAATTTGTGGGGCTCGGGTAACCTGCTCCGGAAGGGGCATGCGTATGCGGCACGGGTGGACGGATACTTCGGCGCAGAGATGAGTCCGGAGGACATCGCCAAGCTCCGCGAACGGAATCCGGAAATTTTGATTCTCACCTCCATCAATACGGTCGAGAACCGCGGACTTCCTGAAGACTACTACCTCCACGACACAAAAGGCCGGCGGATCGAGGTGTGGCCCGGCACATACCGGCTGAACCTCACCAAGCCTTACGTGGCCGAATATCAAGCCCGGTTTGCGTATCAGAAAATGCTGGACAGCAACCTAATGTACGACGGTTGTTTTTTCGACAACTTTTTTACATCGCAGTCGTGGCTGAAGGCCGACATTCACGGCGTTCCGGTGGAGCTGGACGCCAACGAAGACGGCAAGCCGGATGACCCGGCGTGGTTGGACCGCGAATGGCGTAACGGCGTGTTTTACGAGTTGTCGCTATGGCGGAAACTCATGCCGCACGCGCTGGCGACGGGGCATCTGCCGCGTCCCGTGCCTCCGGAGGTAGGCGAGATCTTCAACGGCAGCGGGATTCTGTTCGTGAGCACCAACGTAATTGATGGTAAAGAAAGTTTTTCGAACCTCTGGGACGCTTATCAGCGCTGGTGGGAACTGGGGCGCGAGCCGGTGATTACGGCCATCGAATCCTCACCGCCCAACCAAATTGCATACGGCTACGGTTACAACATCTTGGCGGAAGTCCCAGCTCCCACCCAAGAATTTGCTCGCACCTTTTATAGGTATATGCGTTTCGGACTGGCGACCGCCTTGATGAACGACGGGTATTTCTGGCATGATTTTGGCGACATTCTTCACGGAATCGACTGGTGGTATGACGAATACGATTTCAAGCTGGGATACCCGTTGGGACCGGCGGAGCTGGCGTTGCCGTCACCGGCTTCCGCAGTAAATGGAATGGCAAATCCAAGCTTCGAGGAGCCGTTATCAGGGACATGGGCGCTCAGCGTTTCGGGGGCGGCGGGGGCCGTGGCGAAAGTAGCGCGTGATGCGGATGCGGCGGAAGGTCAGTACTCAGCCAGGATTGACATTCTGTCGGCCGGAGAAGGGGTGGACTGGCACGTGGATTTTAACCAGCGCGACCGCGCCTTGAAAAAAGGCGTCTCCTACGACCTCAGCTTTTGGGCCAAAGCGGACACGCCGCGTGAGATTCGTCTCAGTTCCCAAAAAGGCGCGCCGGACTGGCGGAATTACGGCCTTTCCAAAACGGTTTTCATAGGGACCGAGTGGCGGCGCTACCAAGTTACCTTCGAAGCCAATGAAACCGCCATCGATTCGCGCATCCAGTTCTTTCTGGGCGCCAAGACGGGTACGGTGTGGATTGACGGAGTGAGCCTGACGGAGAGCCCTCCGCAGGTTTACCGGCGGCTATTTACGAAAGGAGCAGTCTTACTGAACGGAACAGCCAAGAGGGTGACAGTGCCCCTGCCGCAAGGATACCGGCGATTTGTGGGCGAGCAAGCGCCACGATATCAGTACATCGTGGATGACGACTCCCCGTCTTTTCGCGCGACGGGGGACTGGAAGGAAACGGCGTTCGATACCGGGCTTTGGAAGTCGCGCGGACCCTTTTATCACCATTGGGGGAAAGGCTGCCATAAACTCGTCGCCGGGGAAGGTGCAGCAGAGTGGGAGTTGGACATCCCGGAAGATGGCACGTACACGATCGAAGCTTGGTGGGCATCGCCTCCGGAGCAAGGCGAGTGGACGCGGCGTGCGGTGTTCGAAGTGGTGGCGGACGGTAAGGTGATCGCATCGGCAAGCCTGGATCAAACCTTGCCTGGAGACCGGTGGTACAAGGTTGCCGAAGTTCCGCTCGCCGCCGCCGCCAAGCCTTACGTTCGGGTTCACCGCGAGGACGGCCGCACAATCATTGCGGACGCGCTCCATGTGTATTCCGCCGCACGCTATAACGATGGGAGCCCGGCGCGCGAAATCACGCTGGACGCCTTCGATGGAATCCTGCTGAAACGCGACTAGCGCGCTCCTCAGTCCTTGGGGCTGAACCACGGATACAGAACCGGCAACAGAAACAGCGTCAAAATCGTGGAGGTCACCAGGCCGCCGATCACGACCGTGGCCAGCGGCCGTTGCACTTCAGCGCCAGTGGAGGTTGAGAGCGCCATGGGCACAAAACCGAGGCTGGCGACCATGGCAGTCATCAGCACGGGGCGAAGCCGTGTGGCGGCGCCTTCCACGACCGCCTCGGTGATTTTTTTCCCCGCGGCGCGCAATTGGTTCATGTAACTCACCATCACAATGCCATTCAGGACCGCTACGCCAAAAAGAGCTATGAAGCCGATGGAGGCGGAAAGGTTCAAATTCAGCGAGCGAAACCATAGAGCGGCGATCCCGCCCACAAGCGCGAACGGCACGTTTAGCAGAATCAGCAACGCTTGGGAAACGGAGTCGAAAGACGCGAACAACAACCCGAAAATGATCAACACCGAAAGGGGCAACACCACCATCAGACGCTTCATGGCGCGCTGCTGGTTTTCAAACTGACCGCCCCATTCCACCGAGTACCCGGGCGGCAAGGGGAGCTCTTTCCCGATGCGCTCCTGGGCGGCGGCCACGAAACTGCCAAGGTCCGTGCCGCGCACGTTAGCTTGAACCACAATGCGCCGTTGCCCGTTTTCGCGCGACACCACTTCAGGGCCGCGAACCACCTCCACCCTGGCGATCGAGCCGAGAGGAATGCGCTCGCCGGCCGGCGCTGAGACGGCGATCTGCCGGATGGCTTCCACATCGCTGCGGGAGCGTTCTGGCAAGCGCACTACGATCGGATAACGCCGCTGGCCTTCGATCAATTCAGAGACGCGCACGCCTCCCACGGCGGCTTCCACAATTTGCCGGATATCTGCGACGCTAAGCCCGTACCGGGCTAAGGCTTGGCGGTCGGGCTCGACGCGAAGTTCGGCGACGCCTGACACGATCTCCATCTGTTCATCCGCCGCACCAGGCACGGAGGCAAGAATGCGGAGAGCCTTTTCTGCCAGTTGCTCTAGCACCCGCGAATCCTCGCCGAATATTTTCAGCGCGACATCCGCCTTGATGCCCGAAACCACCTCGTCCAGGCGCATGGCCATGGGTTGCGTGAAGTTGTAGTTGACGCCGGGCAACTGTTCCAGCTCTTTCGCCATCTTCTCGATCAGTTGCTCTTTGGTTTTGGCGGTGGTCCACTGCTCAATGGGTTTGAGGAGCACATATACGTCGGCCTCGTAAATACCCATTGCTTCGGTGGCCAGATCCGGCCTTCCCAGCTTCGAAACTACGCTGGTGACTTCCGGGAACTTTTTCACAATTTGCTCGATGCGCTGGCTGAGTTGCACGGACTCCGTCAATGAAATGCCCGGTAGTTTCCGCGTCTGAATCAGCAGGGAACCCTCGTCCAGACGGGGCATGAATTCCGTGCCAATGAAGGCTAGCGAACCTAAAGCCACGGCGACCGCTAGGGCGCCAACCGCCACCGTTACAAAGCGGTGGCGCAGAACCGCATTGAGGGCCGTAATGTAGGCCCGGCGCAGCGGCGCAAACCACCCTTCGCTCTCGTGTCGGACTCCTTTGCCCAGCGCCAAGCTGGCGGCGCTGGGCACTACCGTTAGAGCGAAGATCAACGAGCCGATCAAGGCTGAACACACCGTGATGGCCATGGGCCGGAACATGCGGCCTTCCAGCCCTTCCAGAAATAGAATCGGCATATAGACGGCTATGATGATCGCCACCGCAAAAACGATGGGACGGGCAACCTCATAGGCGGCGCCGCGGACGCGGTCCAGCGCATCGATGCTTTCGCCCTTTTGCGAGTGAAGGCGGCGCACCGAATTCTCCATCATCACCACCGCTCCATCGACGATCATCCCGAAATCGATGGCCCCCAGGCTCATAAGATTCGCAGAGATTCCGAAAATCGCCATCCCGATAAAGCCGACCAGCAGCGAAAGCGGAATCACCGCCGCCACAATCAGTGCGGCTTTGATATTGCCGAGGAAGAGCAGCAACACGGCAATCACCAGCAGCCCGGCTTCCAGCAGGTTGCGCTTTACGGTCTTGATGGTGCCTTGGATCACCGTGGATTGGTCATAAAACGGCACAATGCGCACGCCCTCGGGTAGACGTAGCGTGGCCAGTTTGGCTTTGACACGATCGATGACTCGCAAGCCATTTTCGCCTTTGAGCATGATCGCCATTCCGGAGACCGTTTCTCCTTTGCCATCCCGTAGGACGGCCCCTTGGCGCTGCATGGGCTGAACGCGGATTTGAGCCACATCTCGCAAAAGAATGGGCGTGCCTCTGCGCGCCATGACGACGATGGATTCAAGGTCCTGGATTCCGCCGACCCGCCCGACGCCACGCACGGTATATTGCTCCGAAGCATGCTCGATGTAACCGCCGCCGAAGTTCGCATTATTTTCTTGCACCCGCAAAAAGATGTCGCGCAGGCTCAGGCCATATTGCTGAAGCTTGATAGGATCGACCTCGATGACATACTGTTGCGTCTCTCCTCCCCAAGTGTTCACTTCGTTGACGCCCGGCACGGCGCGGAGCTGATGCTTGATCTGCCATTCGTGGAGGTTTTTAAGTTCCATCAGCGACATGTGAGGGCTTTCAAGAGTGTACTGATACACTTCCCCAAAAGCGGTCGCCACAGGTCCGAGCGTGGGTTCGAGGCCCTCAGGTATGCGCGTGCGCGCTTCCGCCAGACGCTCATTGACCAGTTGCCTGGCGAAGTAGGTGTTTACCGAATCCTCGAAAACGATGGTAACCATGGAAAGTCCGAGTTTGGAGATCGAACGCACGCCTTCCGTGCGGGGCATGCCCATCAGCGCCGTTTCAATGGGGAAAGTAACCAGCTGCTCCACTTCGGTGGGCGCCATGGCGGGGCATTCGGTGATGACCACCACTTGGTTATTCGTTAAATCGGGAAACGCATCGATGGGGATGTGCAGCATCGTGTAGACGCCGGCGGCGATAAGGCCCACGAGCCCGATGAGCACAAAAAGACGGTGGCGGAGGTGAAAGTCGATAATGCGATTGAGCATGTCACTCTCCGAGGTTGGATTTAAACAGTTGCGATTTCACGACAAAGCCGCCGCGTGTGACGACGAACTCCCCTTCGCGGAGACCGGCGGTCACTTCCAGCAATCCTTCCATAGTGCGCCCGATCGCGATGGGGCGCACTTCAAATTTGTCGCCGCCTTTGCGGACAAAGACCGACGTCTGTCCGTTGACCTCCTGCGAGGCGGACTGCGGAATGAAAAGCGCGGGCTGCGAGCCGCCGGTGTGAATTTCAGCCGTAGCATACATCTCGGGTTTCAGTAAGCCATGCTCGTTGGGTATTTCGATGCGCGCTTTCACCGTGCGCGTGGTCGCGTCCAGCTCCTCGCCGATCTTGGTGAGTTTCCCAATGAATGGGTGGTTGGGATATGCCTGTACGAAGACCTCGGCTGTCTGGCCTGCGCGTAGTTTCGGGAGGTACTCCTCGTTTACGGCGGCGATCATCCAAAGCTGCGTGAGATCCGTGACGATGAACAGGTCGCTGGAAGGTGAAATGACGGCCCCGGGCGTCACGTTCCGTGCAAGAACGACGCCCGCCGCGGGGGCTTTGATGGGAATGAGGTCTTCGTCGCTGTGGTCTTCATCCTGATCCACGTGAGGATGCTCTCGGTCGGCAGGGATCTGGAGATACTCGACGAGGTGTTGGCGCGCGCGTTCTACTTCGACCTCGCCCTGGCGGGTGGCGGACTGAGCGTTTTTCAGCTCTACTTCCGCGTGTTCCACTTGTTCGAGAGAGGCTGCTTTCAGCGCATACAGGCGCCGCATGCGGTCACGGACCTTCAGGGCGTACTCTTCGGCGGATTTGAGACGGGTGAGATCCGCCACCGCTTTGCGATAGGCCGCACGCGACTCGTGGATGTCGTGGCTATGCATCCGAGCCAGAACGTCTCCTTGTTTGACGACATCACCGGGATTCACATAGACGCGGACCACTCTCCCGTCGGTAATGGCGCCGACGCGCCAGGTGCGAAGCTCATTTGCCGTGATCCGCCCGCTGGCGCGAACCGTTTGAGGCACGGAGCGGACGCGGACTTGCTCGACGGCGATGTTGGCCTCGCGCAGCATACGCTCATTCAGAACGATTTCGCGCCCAGCGGCGGCTTCGGGTGCGGGTTTCTCCTCGCTGCGCGCAGGAGGTCCGGTCACCGATTTCGAACAGCCGGTGCAAAGGAGAGCGTACGCTATTACGAATAAAATGGCCGGTGCGACCTTCATTGAGACACCCCCATGGCGGTTTCCAGCGTGACGAGCGCTTGGCGGTATTCCGTGAGCGTCTTTACATATAAGAGTTGCGCTTCGATTTGGGCGCGCTGGGCATCGAGCAGCCGCAGCAAGTCTGCTCCGCCTTCGCGGTAAGCGGCTAAGGCGATGCGCGCCGACTCGGCGGCTCTCTCGAGCAGCGGTTTCAGAGAAACCGAGAGCTGGCGCCGGCGGATTTCGCATTCGACCCGGGCGGCATCGACCTCCGCGCGAATGATGGCCTCGGTCGCCTTCATCGCCGTCTCCGCATACCGGATCTCGGCGGCGGCGGCGGCGATGTTGCCTTGGTTGCGATCGGCGAAGGGCAGGGACAACTGGACTCCGGCGAGCCAGGTATGAAATCCGGCGGTGCGTTTGTACCCGAGCATCCCCTCCACGTCCGGGCGCGCAAGCGACTGCTGGAGGCGCTGATTGGCGCGCGCTTGCTCCACCGCCTGGTGGGCGAGCTTCATTTCCGTGCGCTGCGCAAGCGCCATGGCGATGTCCGGCGCGGCCGGCTCGGGAATCGCTGCGTCGAGCGCGTCGGTCAACTCGATGGCCGGAAACTCGTCTCGTCCCATTTCCCGCAAGAGCTGGATGCGGGCCCGCTCGGCGTCGAGCGCAGCGCCATGGGCCGCAAGGTCGAGGCGGTCGCTTTCCAGTTGAACCCGTATCAAATCTACCTCCGCCATGCTTCCCTCGCGTACGCGATTGCGATGGTACTCGACAATCTGCTCGAACGTGCGGTGGTTTTCCCGCAGCAACTGGTAAGTGCGCTCGGCGCCGGCTGCGTTCCAATAGGCGATGCGGACGCGGTGCGCAATCTGCCGCGAAAGCAACTCGCGTTCGAGCCGCGCTTTTTCGCGGTTGGCGTCCGCTACCCCGATCCGCGCTTCGCGTTTCCCAGAGGTCTGAAAGGTCCGGCTCAAATACGCATACGTATCGGCGTCGCGTCCGTATACGAATCCGGGGGCGCCGTAGGCGCGTAGGTTTTCCGTTTGGAGTATGAGACGGGGATTCGGTTTCAGCTCCGCTTGGCGCCTAAGTCCTTCGGAGACCGCCATGCGCTCGGACTCTGCTTGCAAGGCGGGGTGAGATGCCAGCGCCTCCCGCACGGCTTCCTGGATGGAAACGCGCAACGGAGCGTCGGCTCCCTGGAGCGCGCAAGCGAACCACGCCAGGGCTAGCGGCGATCTCCAGAATCGCCCCTGATACACTGAAATGTTCATGCAGATTCCCATTTACCAAGTGGATGCATTTTCGAACCGTGTTTTCTCCGGCAATCCGGCGGCGGTGTGCCCTCTCGGGCAATGGCTGCCAGACGCGCAACTGCAAGCCATTGCGATGGAGAACAACCTTTCGGAGACGGCCTTTTTCGTGCGGAACGGAGACCGGTTTGACCTCCGCTGGATGACTCCGGAGACTGAGGTGGATTTGTGCGGTCATGCTACGCTGGCCTCCGCTTTCGTTATTTTCCAATATTTAGATCCCGTGCGGGCTTCGGTGGCCTTCGACACGAAAAGTGGGGAGCTGATGGTGACGCGCAGGGGCGACTTGCTGGCCATGGATTTTCCCTCCCGGCCGCCGCAGCCTGTGACCCCCCATGTGAAATTGTGCGAAGCGCTCGGTGGACGCCCCCGCCAGATTTTGGCGGCTCGGGACTACTTGGTGGTATATGACACGGAGGATGAAGTGCGCAGCCTGAAGCCGGACATGGAAAAACTGGCGGCTATCGACCGTTTTGCCGTGATTGTCACTGCGCCGGGGAAGAGCGCCGACTTCGTTTCTCGTTTTTTTGCTCCGGCTCAAGGGGTGCCCGAAGATCCGGTGACGGGTTCGGCGCACTGTACGCTCATCCCATACTGGTCCTCGCGTCTCGCGAAAAAGGAACTGCACGCGCTTCAGGTGTCGCGGCGTGGAGGTGAACTGTGGTGTGAAAACCGGGGCGACCGCGTGACCATTGCGGGGCATGCCGTGTTGTATATGCAGGGGAGGATCCATATTTGACTGCTGCTCCGGCTCTGGTCTTGTTTGACATTGACGGGACGATATTGCGGCGGGCGGGCCCGCACCATAGAGAAGCGCTGGTGGAAGCAGTCAGGCGCGTGGCGGGTATCGAGACTACGACCAGCGGCATTCCGCTTCAGGGAATGCTGGATACGGACATTCTTCACTTAATGTTGCAGCGGGCGGGAATCGGCTCGGCGCAGGTGCGGCGTTGGATGCCTGATCTGAAGTGGGAGGCGGAACGGTACTTTGTGAAGGTGTGTCCGGATTTGCGCGAAAAGGTTTGTCCTGGCGTACGAGAGTTATTGCGGGACCTCAGGCGACAAAAGATTCCGGCGGGGCTGGTAACCGGAAACCTGTCTCGCATCGCCTGGAAGAAGATGGAGCGATCCGGCCTGAAAATGTACTTCCGTTTTGGGGCATTTTCCGAACAGGCCCCTGACCGTGCGGGTCTAGTACGGCGCGCCATTCGCCACGCGCGACGCGAAGGGTGGATTTCGTCCACGAGTGCGATCACCTTCATCGGCGATCATGAAAACGACATCCGGGCCGCCCAGGCCAGCGGCATCCGGTCTGTTGCAGTGGCCACGGGGCTTTCGAGCGCGGAAGCTTTAGCTTCTTGCGGTCCGGATATTTTAGTGAATGATCTGAGGTCGCTACAATTAGAGATGTTGATTTTGTAAATGTAATCGCTTTCGATGACCGATCTCGCTTTCAAGATAGTGGTCTGTGCGGTGGGGGAGTCTGGATGCTGTCTTGGCGCGCGTCCGGCCATGAGATCTCCCTGGATGCAACCTCTCAAACTAGGCGAGGACGTTTGATGGTGAGCAGAGAGTGGATGGAGAGGAAACAGTAGATGGAAGCGCAGTCGCTGTCGGTGAAACGCGCCGAAGTAGAGTTTCACAATTTCGCCTCCCTCGGCGAACCGGAACGCGCGATCTCTGTGTATGCGGAAGAGAATGTGCGCCGCGCTGCGTTTCTGCGGCGGCACGCGGCGTTCATCGGCCCTCTTTCGCCCTTCCTCGAAATTGGATCCAACGCCGGGCACACCAGCTATATGTTGTGCAATGAATTCGGGGCGCAGGGTTTCGCGCTGGATCTCTCGGCGGATTCGCTGCGTTATGGAACCGCGCTGCTGGAGCGCTGGAACTGGTCGAAGTCGCCCGTGCGGGTGGCGGGCGACGCCGCGAATCTGCCATTCCGGGACGGAAGCGTGCGGGTCGTGCTTGCCTACCAAATGCTCAGCCAGTTTATGGATATCGAGCGCGTATTTCTGGAAGTCAAGCGCGTGCTGGCGCCCGGCGGGATTTTTCTGTTTGCTGAGGAGCCGTTGCGCCGCGCTTTGTCTCTCCGCTTATATCGTTGCCCCTATTGGGAAAGCATGAAACCGTGGGAACGGAAGCTGTATCAGTGGGGGCTGCTTGGCTATTTGGTGACGGATGTTATTGGCGCCCGCCAGGAGGAGAGCTTTGGCATCCGGCAGAACCATAAAATGGGCTTGCACGACTGGCACGCGCTGATTCTGAAACATTTCGTCGCGCATGAATACGAGATTTTTGTGCCTGAGCGTGGCTGGGGTGAACGCATCGTGAAGCGGATCGCCACTCGTTTGGATCCGTATCGGTCCACGTGGCGCGCGGCTCGCCTGCTCGGCGGAACGCTCGCGGCGGCATGTCGCAAAGAAGGAACGGCTGTCCTTCCGCCGGAGGTGGGCGAACGTTTTGAGAAATTTTTATTGTGCCCGGACTGCCGGGGCGAGTTGACGCGGGATGAACACGACACGTTGCGCTGCGCTTGCGGATATGAAGCGCCTAACGAAGGCGGCGTGTTTAACCTGCTTCCCTCACGTGAACGCAAAGAGCTGTATCCAGGGGACCGGGCGGACGTGGTTGATTTTTGCCTCCCGAACCACGAGAAGAAGTTGTTGGAAGGCTGGTATGAGCTGGAGGGAGTGTTTGGAAACAAGTACCGCTGGATGGGGAAGTACGCTGCGGTGCATTTGGTGCGCCTCAGCTCGCAGCCGCAGCGGTTGCGGGTAAGAGGCTATGTGCACCCCCGAAGCCTCGAAGCGGCCCGTCATGTGCGTGTCCTGATTCTAGCCAACGGCCTGAAGCTTGGAGAATGGTTTCTGGACCGGCCGGGATTGTTTGTGATCGAGACGGATCTTCCCGACAGCCACGAGTACAAAGTCGAATTCCATGTTTCTCCTACTTGGCAGATGCCGCCTGACACACGGACGTTTTCCATCAACATGAGCATGATCCGGTTGGTGCCGCGGGAAACGGCCGTGGGATGAAACGGGAAGCGAAGCCGCCGGAGAGTATAATTACGGTTTTGCGGCGCATCTGAATGATCTTTTACGCCATCACGGTCTTCTTGTCTGCATTCCTACTGTTCCAAGTACAGCCTCTCATCGCCAAGATGATCCTGCCTTGGTTTGGAGGCTCATCATCGGTCTGGAATACGTGCATGCTTTTCTTTCAGGTGACCCTGCTGGCAGGGTATCTGTATGCACACTGGGTTCATGAGAAGCTTACGCCCCGCGGCCAAGCGATATTGCATTCCATGGTCCTGGCCTTGAGCCTGTTCGTGTTGCCGATCATTCCGGATGCCTCATGGAAGCCTCTTGCCGGAGAATCTCCGGCCTGGCGGATCCTGGGGCTCCTGACGGCTACTGTGGGTTTGCCCTATTTCCTGCTGTCGACCACCAGTCCGCTCATTCAAACTTGGTATGCGCGGACACACGAAGGAGCGACGCCTTACCGGCTCTTCGCATTGTCGAACTTTGCGTCTCTCGTCGGGCTGCTGGCCTATCCGGTGCTGGTGGAGCCGAATTTGGCCACGCGGAATCAGGCGCTGGTATGGTCCGGACTCTTTGCGGTGTTCGCTGTTTTTTGCGGCGTGACCGCATGGCGAAGCCTCGGTGGCGAAAAGGCGGTTCGGGCGGCGATGACAGCCGGCCACGAGAACGGCGAGCCTCCAGGCCTGTGGCGTAGCTTGTTCTGGCTCTTGCTGGCGGCGTGCCCTTCAGCTCTGCTGCTTTCCACGACGACGTTTCTCACGCAAGATGTGGCCGCAGTCCCATTCCTGTGGGTGCTGCCGTTGGCGGTCTATCTATCCACGTTTATTCTGGCGTTCGAGTTCCCCCGGCTATACAACCGTTCGGTTTTCATGCCATGGCTCATTCCCGCATTAGGGATGATCGCACGGTTCCTGTGGCCGCAGAACATCCCGCTGCCAGTTCCGGCGGTAATAGCCATATGCTGCCTGGCTCTGTTTGTGTTTGCGATGTTCTGCCACGGCGAGCTGGCCAGCCGCAAACCGGCGCCGCGGCATCTCACGAAGTTTTACCTGATGCTTTCGCTGGGCGGCGCTTTGGGCGGGCTGTTTGTAGCGCTAGTGGCTCCGGCGGCGTTCCGCTGGAACTACGAGTTCCCGCTTGGGCTGATGCTGTGCGCCTCGCTGGCGGCGGTGGTTATTTTACTCGAATATTGGCGTCCGCTTCGCCCAGCGCACAAGGCGCTAACGGCGGTGGCGCTGGCAGGCGGACTGGCGGGTTATGGCGGAGTCTTGGCGAGAGCAGTGGAGTTGACGCTCCGAGACTACCATGTGGTGAAGCGCAATTTCTATAGCCAGATTCGCGTGCGGGACGCTGACTATGAGGACGGCTACGGACCGCGACGCCTGCTCGTTCATGGCGTCATCAACCACGGCGAACAACTTCTGTCGCCAGAGTACAGGCTTATGCCCATTAGCTACTTTTGCCCGGACAGCGGCGTTGGCCAGGTGATGAGCCGGCACGCTGTAAACCGCCCGCGCCGCATCGGCATCCTCGGCTTGGGATGCGGCAATCTGCTCGCCTATGGCCGTCCGGGCGACGTGATCCGGGTTTATGAGATTAATCCTCAAGTGGTGGAAGTGGCGCGTGAGGAATTCACCTTTTTGCGCGACACCCCAGCGCGCGTGGAGACGGTTTTGGGGGATGGCAGGCTGGAACTGGAGCATGACCCGCCGCAGAACTTCGACATTCTGGTGATGGACGCGTTTTCCGGGGATTCCGTGCCCGTGCACCTGATTACTCGCGAGGCGATCCATTCTTACCGGAACCATTTGCGGCGGGATGGCGTCCTGGTGGTGAACGTAACCAATAAGTATCTGAACATGCTTCCCGTGATGGCCTCCGCTGCAACGGATCTGGGACTTGTGGCGTATCACTTCTCGTTCATTCCGGATCCGGAAGACACCCTGTGCAATAGTGTGGACTGGGTGGTCATGATAGATCCTGCTGCGGCGCCGTCCCTGCCGGGATGGATTCGCGGCGGCGTCCCCCTACAACGGCCTCCCGGCTTTCGTACGTGGACAGACGATTTCTCTAACCTGCTTCGGATTTTGCGGTGAGCCGTTTGTGGCGGGGCGCCATGATGGGCGGGGCTCTGTGATGGTAAGCTGTTAGGTAGCCTCCGTTGCCGGGATGACGGAATTGGCAGACGTACCGGACTCAAAATCCGGCGCCCTTCACTGGGCATGTGGGTTCGACCCCCACTCCCGGCACCACTCTCACGCGGCCAGTTGCGGTTGCTATGACCTCCCCCATGCTCTTCCACCCGTAGCTTCGCTCCACGATGATCGAATAATTTGGGGGACCCAGTTGCGCGCTGCGAATGGATTTGTTATTGTGAAATAGCAGCGCAGTTAAGCCTTCGGGTGTTTCTCGCGATCCTGCCGGTGGCGCTTCCTGGTGTCAATAACGGGAAGAGGCCATGCGCGGATGCGGGGACAAGCTGCAACGCCTTCCGAGGCGGGCGTAGGTTTGGATTTTCGGGAACGGATGTCCGGGCCTAGGCAGGGATCTTTGACAAGAAGAGGTTGGACGCTCAGCAAGAGAAGTGGAGTTGATTCCGAAGCATTGAGTACAGCGCGAAGCGAGAAAGAAGCAAAGGTAACGGTTCAAACGAGAGTTTGATCCCGGCTCAGAATCAACGCTGGCGGCGCGCCTAACACATGCAAGTCGAACGGGAAAGGGGAGCAATCCCTGAGTACAGTGGCGTACGGGTGAGTAACACGTGGGTATCTACCTTCGGGTGGGGGATAACCCTGGGAAACCGGGGCTAATACCGCATAAGATCGAGAGATGAAAGCCGGAAGGCGCCGGAAGAGGAGCCCGCGGCCGATTAGCTAGTTGGCGGGGTAAAGGCCCACCAAGGCGAAGATCGGTAGCCGGCCTGAGAGGGCACACGGCCACACTGGCACTGAGACACGGGCCAGACTCCTACGGGAGGCAGCAGTGGGGAATCTTGCACAATGGGGGAAACCCTGATGCAGCGACGCCGCGTGAGCGATGAAGCCCTTCGGGGTGTAAAGCTCTTTCGACGGGG